>OGOO01000001.1_pt1 | contig 436885 bp, 351 predicted proteins | sample 1552651 | NCBI WGS metagenome assembly OGOO01 (sample SAMEA2580118, study PRJEB22360) | human gut metagenome | biome: human gut; feature: human-associated habitat; material: faeces | place: Denmark | collected 2008/2010 | reverse complement strand
CACTTACATTGTAAATTCCTACAGGTATGTCATTGATCGTTACGCTTCCGTTTGCCGGCACGCTGATTCCTGTCTTGGTTGCTGTTATGCTTCCATCCTCTTTGACATACTTTCCATTTGCATCTGTTACATAAATTGTAAAGTTCTTGCCTGCTGCTCCAAAGTCATATCCTACAACTTTCTTGGCTACGGTTAAGCTTCCCTTATCCTGGGTGTAAGTATTCGTTACGGTTGCGGTCGTGGTTGTATCCTTAGTTACCTTAACATCCCCCGTTCCGGTTACTGTTAATGCATAACCAGCTTTTGCTGCATCCGTTTCATTCTCGGCTACTGTATAGGTTCCTACCGGTATGTCATTGATCGTTACGCTTCCGTTTGCCGGCACGCTGATTCCTGTCTTGGTTGCTGTTATGCTTCCATCCTCTTTGACATACTTTCCATTTGCATCTGTTACATAAATTGTAAAGTTCTTACCTGCTGCTCCAAAGTCATATCCTACAACTGCCTTGGCTACGGTTAAGCTTCCCTTATCCTGGGTATAAGTATTCGTTACGGTTGCGGTCGTGGTTGTATCCTTAGTTACCTTAACATTCCCCGTTCCGGTTACTGTTAATGCATAACCAGCTTTTGCTGCATCCGTTTTATCCTCAGCTACTATATAAGTTCCTACCGGAAGATCCTTGATCGTTACGCTTCCATCGGCCGGTACTTCAATATATACCTGAGCAGCACTTTCTTTTCCATCTTTGTCATAGTATTTATTTGTTGTCTTATTCTTTACAGAAATCTTATATGTTGTTCCTGCAGCTGGCGTATAAGCACCACTTACTACCTTTTCAAGCTTCAGATTACCCTTCTTTGGTGCTGTAGAATTATCAAATCCTAAAGCATCTGCAGAATAGGAACCTGTAACCGGTGTTCCATCCGATTCATATTTCTGAACGGACACATTCTTGGTATAGATACCTGATGCTGCATTTGCATCTACTTCCAACGATATAATATAGAAGGAAGCGTCATATGTCATTCCTGGGACAGCACCTTCCTGCTCAGATACTACATAATAAAATGTTTTTCCGATATCAGATGTGTCATACTGAATCTCTCCAAAGCTTCCTACACCGGTAACTGTACTGGAAGTTACAGTTTTTCCAACTCCGCCTGATTTTGTAGAATAAGTTACTTTTCCAGCGGCAAAACTTGGTTTGTTTATTTCTGTCAGGTTAAATGTAAATTCATCATAACCCTGCAGTGAGTCTGTATTGCCATCAACCGTTTTCTTAACTGTAAAGCTGCCCGGTTTATTCTCATAATACAGATAACCGCTGTTAAATCGCTGATCTACCCAGCTTGGAGCAACCACATCACTGTTACTCTTACTTACCATAAAGTAATATGGATCTTTATTTACTTCAAAATTATCATCCGCAGTTGTTTCATACAGTGCAAATACCTTATCATATGCAAGACCGCTAATCTTCTTGGTACCATCAGCACCTAAAGATATATTCGTCATAACAGGTGTAGGATCAATATCCTTTGTCCACTCACCTGCAGCATTTTTCTTACATTCATACAAGGCAAATGTCGAGCCATTCAACATCTGCATCTGCTTATTGCTATCTGTCCAGTACTTATACAATGTGATCGTACCTGTTACAGATTCTGCCCATACGTTCGGTTTCTGGACAACTGTTGAAATACTTGTATTTGTTGATCCGTTTGATCCTGTATAGCCTGTAAGGCTGAAACTGTTCGAAGCATTGGAAGCATTCAGTGAACCACCAAATACCTGATTAACTTCTGCTCTGTATACAAGCTTCAGTGCTTTGTTATCCGGCAAAGCCATCTTTACAGTTCTGCTGTTGCTGTCATATGAATAAGCACATCCGGAAGTAACATCCGTCCAGTTTGAACTGTCTTTTTCCGGATCTCCTTCGCCGGTATATTCATAAATGTGAAGAGAATCAACCTGGAAGATCAATGCGCTACCCATTTTGTCTTCGGCATAGATTGTCTTTCCATTTGCAAGTTTTGCAGCATTTGTATTGACATATACGGTATATTCCACAACCTGATCCTTGACTGTTGTAGATTCACCATTGTTCTTCTTCTGATCCAGAATATATACACCTGACTTCTTAACTGTATCTCCAGGTGTCAATGTATTCGTTGTTGAACCATTACCTTTGGTCTCTCCATTATAAGAAACTTCTGCATTGTTTGTTACACTGATCGCAGTACCATTCTTAACATAATCTGTTAATGCATCATCTGCCACAGAAGCAGAATATGTAATATCCGCTATATACTTTGAAAACTGTGTACCGGATGCTACATTTGTGATTCCATCTAATACCTGCTGAGTAACCGGTATCGAATATGTAATGGTATGTCCACTGATACTGCCAGTAATAGCCATCGGACTTCCATCTTCTTGTGCATACCACTGACTCTGCCATTTCTTGAACTGAAGCTTGGCATCATCATTAAATTGCATTGTGTCCGGCAATGTATCTGTAATAGTGATCACATCTCCAACCTGCAAGTCGTTGGAAATCTCAGACATATTAACAGACAATGTATAATTGATCGTATTCAGCTTAGTTGAGCTGACTTCACCTTTTTTTTCAAGGCTATTTGTATATTTATAAGTTGCCTGTGCATCTGCAGAAAATTTATTATCATTCGCATCTTTATATGTAAGATTTGCATGGTTAATAAATTCTGCACCATCTCCGATTGCCTGCGGAATAGTATTAACAGTAATCTCAATTACCTTTCCTTTTTTAGATGCAATGTACGCATTATCAAAAGTAAATCTGAGTCCCCAGTTATTCGCCTGTGAAACAGTTGAAACAATGCCGCTTCCACTTACCATAGCACCATTATCAATGGCTGTAACACCATCAACCACTACAGTAGTATTAAAATACTGGTAATATCCATGCGTTTTGTCATAGTCACTAAGTTCTACGTCTGTGATCGTATCTGATGCCGGTACACTGATCGATACTTTCCAGGTCAATGTTCCATCTGCATTTGCTTTTACAAATTCCTTATCCAGAATTCCCTTGCCATCTGTCTGAAGGGAACTGGACTTATCATATTTTGTTCCGTCAAAATCTACATCTACATCATTCTTAAGTACAGTTGGAAGTGCAGAATTCAGAGCGTCATCCGCTACATCCGTTGTATATGTAAATGTATATGTACCGCTGTTTTCTGAGAAATCGCTCAGTTTCAGGGCTGACAGATCAACACCTGCAGGAAGTCCTGCTGCTGTCAGATAATTTCCTAATGTATCTTTGATTGCTACATTATTAATATCAAAATTCGGATTCTTCGTCAGATCACCTAATGTGATCTGAATGGTCCAGGTGATTGACTTCTTATTACCGGAAGCATCTGTATTCCAGGTACCATTTTTGGATAACGAAGGCTTCTTGACATTTAAACCTGTTGTAAAACTGTTGGTGTCTTTATCATTGTCCTTGTTTGTCTTATATTTGATAGAGAACTTATTATTGAAAACTTCAATATCGCTTTCTTTAAAAGCATCCTTTACATTTGCAGCACTGACTGTAACATCATATGTAATCTTAGCTGCTTTTGCAGCTTCATCTTTGCTGTCAAGTACCATACCGGATAATGCAGCCTGTGCTTCTGACCAGCTTGCATAACTGGTTCCATTCACCTGGATATTTGACATATTTTCGAGTGCAGAACCCATTGATTCTGTTGCCTCTCCAAGTGTAACCTTTCCGTTTTTGGCCGTAACTGTTACCTCATAAGACTGCTTAAGGGAACCATCTGCATTCCACGTTACATCTCCTTTGGTTTTGCTTGATTCCGCATAGCTTTCGACCTCATTCAGATCAACATTAACAGTAAAGCTTGCATCTCCGATCTTGATCTTTCCTTTGTCTTCTGTATCCAGATCAGACGATGAAAAATCAACCGTTCCGTCGATGTTCGCCCATCCATTGATCTCACTTTCTTCCAGGAACTCATCTCTTAAAGTGATATAATATTTGCCCTCTTGTATATACCAGGTACCAACATCTATACCACTTTCATCATATAGAACAGTTTCTGTATAATCGTTAATATCAATTCCCTGTGATTTCAGGTCGACTTCAAAATTCTTTACACCGGAATTGTTAGCGATTGCCCATTTAAATGATATTCCAACGCTGTCTCCATTTTTCACGTTTGAATCATTTTTGACTACCGTTCCATTCACAGTAATTTCAAAGTCACTGAGAGTCAGTCCATTCGGATTTGCCAAAGGCGTGATTCCTTTCTCACTTTCCTCCGCATCCGATGCCGTTGCCGGCTGTGCACTGTTTCCAGCTTTTGCACTGGTACTTCCAAGACCTGCTCCACCACTGATTGGTGAACAAACTGAGAAGACCATGAGCAATGCCAGTAAAAGCGCAACTACTTTTTTGCTTTTCCTTCCCATTCTCTTTACCTCCATTTGTTGTTCTTATTCTCTTTTTCTTTGTTGTTCTTTGTTCTTTTGTTGCTTCCTTCAGATATATTATTATACGCACCTCTTTAATTTTGAGCGCAGAAAACTACTATACCTGAATATAGATACTTAATATTATACACAACCGAATCTTCATTTCAATATATTTTCACCTTAATTGTTTATAAATATAAACAGGAATCCCATATTCCGTTTATTCCGTAAAGAAACGCTCTCTTCGCATAACAAATTTCTGAAGTTTTTTACTTTATAAGACAAACTTTCCTATAAAGTAAAAAGAGCCGCTCCCCATAATCGGGAACGGCTCCTGTATTGTTGTCACATTTTCTATCTCTGTTGCTGCAGATATTCTGCAACTCGTCTGACTGAATTGCCATCGCAGTCAGCAAATACATCTTTTCTAAATACTTCCAGCTTCTGATAATCATATGATTCAATCTGTCGGATCTCATTCACCAGATCTTCTGCAGACTTCACGATCGGACAGAACATTTCATTTGCAAATTCTTCTGCTGTCATCTGAATGCTGTCTTTTTCTATAAATGTCTCATAATCATATGCAGATGAATACATCGGTTTTCCAAGCAGCACACTCTCAAAGAATAAAGCACTGTAATCTCCTACGATCACATCGGCTGCCATCAGCAGTCTTCGTGCCGGAATCTCTTTTTCGAGCACCTTGCAGAAACCAGGGATCTCGTACTGTTTCAGGTCCTTTTCCTTCTGACCTGCCTGATCAAAATGAAGCACAACCATGTACTTATCCTGAAGCGCTGTCTGCATTTTGCTCAGAGAAAGCATCGCCGTCTTTCTGGTTTCTTTATCTTTTCTCCAGCTTGGCATATACAGAATGATCTTACGTCCATTCAGCTCCGGTATCAACTTCATAAGTGCATTTCTGGATTCCTCTATCAGCTTCTGGTCAAAATACTGATCCGTATTGCAGCTTCCCTTCAGTCCACAATAAACATTTCCATTTCCGGAATAGGTCTTACGGAACAGATCTTCCTGTCCTTCAGACGGAATCTGAAGCACCGAAACCGGATTCTGTGCAGCAAGATGCGCACCCTTTCTCTTCCACCTGATCTCATCAACAGCCTGAAGTTCTTTCTTATATAATGAAAATGCAAGCTCCGGCAACATAATCTGCTCTGTTTCCTCCCGAAGTTCACAGCGACACAGGATCGAAACAGGTTTTGAAGTCACAATATATCTTGCTGTTGCAAGCTCCCTTGCTAATAGCAGAAGATCCGTCTTTTTCTGATCCAGCATTAATACCTTACAGGAGATCTTCTGTTCCTTCAGATATTCCTTCAACTGGAACAATGGATCATTCTTTGTGAGTGCTCTTTCAGATAACAGAACGATCTGATCTACAATATCCGTTTCCGGAACGACCAGCTCATATGCCTCTGCAAATTCATCCGCAACCTTCTTCAGCTCCTGATATTTCTCATAAAATTCTTTATTCTTTTTCTGCTCATCCTTTGTAACCAGATTATCGTAATCCTTGTAATGTGCAAGCAGATAATCACGCACACGCTCCATGGAATGTCCGTCGCAGTTTGCAAACATCTTCTCCCGGAACTGATCCATCTTCTGATAATCATAGTGATCGATCTGCTTCAACTGATCCGCAAGCTCCTGTTCGGTTCTGACGATCGGGCAGAACAGGTTCTGATCAAATGCATTTGCATGCAGGGACATATTCAGCCCCTTGATGATCTTCTCATAATCATAGGCGGTCGAATATGCCGGCTTACGCAGAATCGTTGTCTCAAAGAAGGAATCTCTGTAATCACCTACGATCACATCACTTGCTACCATTAAGGCACGGATCGTCATACCATTGTTCTTGTTAATACATTTACTGAAGCCTTCTACTTCCAGTTCATTCTTAAATCCATTCTTGCTCTGGATCGCATTCAGGCTGACAACCACACAGTACTTATCACCGATCAGTTTGCTTAATGCCTGCATATTGAAGATTCTCGCCCATATGCTGCTGGAATTCACTCTACGAAGCGTTGGCATGTACAGGATAACCTTTCTGTCTGCTGTCTCCGGGAAAAGATCCTGCAGCTTCTGTTTTGCCTCACTGATGAAGTCCTTATCAAAATACATATCCGTACTGCAGTTTCCATACAGAACTTCCCGATCCATTTCCTTTGGCGAGAACTGCTTATCAAATTCCGCTCTCTGATGTTCCGATGGAACCTGAAGGATATCCGTATCATTATTCAGGACATAATCAAAATATTTCTGCTTCCATTTGAGGAAATAGCGAACCTCATACCCCTGATTATAAAGGTTAAATGCATTATCACGAAGCATGATCATATCTGTTCCCATTCTGAAGGATGTCCGACAGAACAGGTGGATCGCTGCCGGAACAATAATGTATCTTGCAGATGCAACAATCGCTGCAATCTCTTCATCCGTCTTTTTGGTGTTACCCATGCGAAGCAAAACAACCGAAAATTCCTTATGTGCTTTCATCATTTCTGCCATCTTGCCAAGATATCCGGATGTAAAATTCTTCGCATTTGTTACAAATACGATCTTGTTCTCAATACCGTATACATCCGATGCCTCGTCATATAATTCGGCAAATCGCTCTGCACGCTCCTTGATCTCTTCGTATTTCTCTTTGTATTTTCTGTTCTCTTCCAGTTCTCCTTCTGATAACAGTCTACCGGAAGCATATCCATCACCCGGCATGATCTGGTACATCTCAAAATACCGTCTCTTTACTTCTTCCGAAGCACGGGTTACAGACATGGTGATACTCGTCGTAACACTTCCCATTCCACGGGTTTTCTCCTTCGACGCAAAGCTGTCTAACATCTTCATGGTAAATGGCGGTGCAAATTCACGCTTCTTACCATAGAGGGAAATCGAATCTACCAGCCCACCGATCTGCTCAGCAAATTCCTCATTTTCCAGATTATTTCTATAATAATTCAATGCAAATTCATACAGCATCCGGTCTGTATCTTCCGGTGTATGAAGTGGAAGCTTCGCATACTGATATGCAAATTCCGGAAGAAGTCTCTGCATGGAGTCAAAAAGGCTCGTATCGTGTGGAACCGGAACAATGACCGGTTCTACCTTACCATCTATAACCTGGTATTTCTCAATACTCTTATATGGCATATTGGCAAAGATACCTTCCATAAAGAACTGTGCCGTATTATTGGTCGTGAAATTATATCGTACGGAATGACCGATCGTCGGAAGTACCGTTCTACTGTAATAGTAAGGTACATCCACTTCTTCCCCTACAATATCATGCCACAGTCTGACAAAGCAGTCCTGTGTATAACCTCTGCCCCAGTATTCCACAAAGGCAAATTTCTCTGTCCGGTCAATCTCCTGCTCCAGATATCTGCTGACAAGTACACGTTCTTCTGCTCCCTTTTTCATCAAATACTGATTATAGCTTTCGGACTTTTTAAATATGTCGATTAGACCATTTAATACTTTCTTATCTGTAAAATTAACTCCATCCAGAACAACCGCCGGGAAAAACTTACGGAACTGACGGTCTGTCAGATCCATTGCTTTTAACAGCTTGTCCTTAGAAGTGATATTTCCAAAACTGCCATATGGCTCCCAGAATTCACGGTCAACCTCATGGATAAAAGAAGGGATTCTCCATGTTCTTCTGGATGCATAGATGTATTTTGTCTTTACGTTAAGTCCCCGCGCCTCAATGATCGCATCTGCGATCCGTTTTAATGGATGTCCGTCACGGGAAATGAAATATAACGTCTGATATCCTCTTCTGATTGCATCCCGAAGCGCCCAGTCTACATATGGAACCATGCAGATCGTCACGAATGTGGATACAAATTCATCTCTTGTATATACTGCCTTTGCAGCCATTCTGGTCTGAAGTGCAGCCACCAGATAGGAATCATACGTTCCAAGCTGTTCTACCAACTGTGTCTGAATATCGGAAAATTCCGGTTTTGCAACCTGTCTTACTTCGATTCCAATCTTTCTTGGCGGATTGTGATCGGCAATCGGATTGTCACCATAATGAACCCACTTCTTAAAATCATAATATGGTTCAAAACTTGCAAATACTTCAAAGAATAACTGCTGTGATACCTTCTGGACTCCATATTCACAGGACAGATACAGTGGCAGTTCTGTTAACATCGGCTCCGCTCTGCGGAGCATCTCAAGGATCACATCCTTCGGCAGATACATATCACTGACCAGAATAACCGTATCTTTCTGTGCCAGATATTTCTTAATCATATCGATCTGCTCCGGCAACGGGATTACATTGTCATATTCACATTCCAGCTCCCAAGCCTTTAGCTTCTGTACCTGCTCATCTGTCAGATTATATACGGATGCCATACGGGCAAAGATCTCATCAAACTGAATCTCAACCTTTTCTGATTCACGAAGTGCAATTGATTTATTATAATATTCTCTTACATTTGCTTCTGATGTTTTACGGATCGATGGATAATTCAGAACAAGCGCTCTTGGGAACCCTCCATCCTCCTGCATTTTTTCCTGTACATAGTAGAAGATGCCAACCGGATCGAGTACCTTTCTGGAAAACAGCGTATCAAAGATATCAAAGCTATACAGAGTTGGAAGCTCTACCTTCTCCGGTACAAATGCGATCGTGCTGTCAATGATCTTATCCATACTGTCTGAAGTAGAATACTCCCAGTACAGCTTACTGATCCGATCCAGACTATCGCTGATGTCGTCTTTCTCATATTCCGAAAGTGCCTGAACCAATTCATCAAAATTCTTACATTTTCGGCCCGGTGTAACCTCATCATAATCCATCGGGAAATCCAGATCGTCATTGTCAAAGTCAAACGCATACCGCAGGAAATGCTTGCAGCCTGCCGCAATAAAATCTGTAAATATAGAGGAATAATCCATGATACACAGATCGATCTTATCCAAGATCTCATAGAAATCATTGGTGTTATCCCAGAACAAAAGCCATTTACAATCTGCATATCTCTGCTTTGCCCAGAGGAAGCCCTGTTCCTTTTCAAGCAGCGGATGCATCTTAAATATCATCAACAGATGCTCTTTCTCACATACCTCTATGATACGGTCAATATCCGGAATTGCCTTGGAGAACAGCTCACCATCCGGATTATTCCGATACGTTGGTGTATATGCAACAATCTTGGTATCCTCCGGAAGCCCCTTCTGTCCGATCAGATCATGATCATATGTTTCAATCTTCTTATAATTCGCTTGATACAGGCATCTTGGATATCCGGCTCTTACGATCTGCTTCTCCGTTAATCCAAGCTCCGCCTTTGCTATATTCTCGATAAATGCAGATGGTGCCAGATATAATTCATAGGTACGATAATATTCATTTCTTGCAATATATTTCTTTGCAAGTTCCGGCAGTAAACGTCCTTCTTTGATCTTACGCTCTACAACCTTTACACCGCCAACACCGTGCCAGAGATTCAGATACTTTGCTTGTTCCAGTCCATCCGGAATAAATGCCTTTACCTGCTCAGAAACCAGTACGCCGGTATAGCTGATGATCGTTTCTGCCTGAGGTGTTCCCATGCGATATGCATGAAAGCCCATACCACGGATCATCTCGATCAGTTCTACATCATCACACAGCCAGTATGGAACAATATCTTTTCTATAATTATTGATATACAAAAACAGATATTTTGGATTCCCCCGAAAATCATTACTGTACTGTCCGGCACAGAACGCCCATACCTTGTCCTTTTCTTTTCCCGCGCAGATCTGGTGAACCTCTGCTACCTCTCTCGCATTTTCCTCATCGATCAATGCCTGCTGACGTTCCTTTTCCTCCAGGCGTTCCTGCTCCAGTGCCTGTTTTTCCTGCTCTATATCCCGTTCTTCTGTTTTAATCTCTATTTCAAGTTTTTCATCTTTTTTATCTGTATCTCTACTAAAAAACTTTTTCAATCCGCTTAAACGCATCTCTTCCTAACTCCTCTATTATTTGTAAACATAATTGAATTTATTATAAATCATATCCCTGTTGCATACAAGTACCTGTTATATTTATTAAGATTCCACCTATGTACAAGTCGCTTTTTTTGCTGTATGATTATTTTTACATATTTGACTTAAAAATATATTAAAGAGGGTTTTATCTATGAAAACAATTACAACAAAAAAGAAAAACACATGGGATATCATCTCCGATTACCGTGGTGTTCTGATGGGAATATCTATTATATGCATTATAGTATTTCATTATGTGGAGGACTGTGGCATCTATCACGTCCACAAAAACGGATGGGTAGAATTTTTCCGTAACTATATCACCAGTTCAAGTGTAGACGGTTTTCTTTTCTTATCCGGTTTTGGTTTGTACTACGCAATGAAAAAGCATCCGGATATTTCCCAGTTTTATAAGCGGAGATTTACCAAAATTCTGATTCCATATTTTCTGGTATCTATACCCGCTCTTTGCTGGAATGATCTTTTCTTTGAAAAAACAGGAATAAAGGCATTTTTTTCTGATATATTTTTCTATTCATTTTTTACACGGGGAATGGCATGGTTCTGGTATATCCTGTTAATATGCTTTTGTTATCTTATTTTTCCATTCATATTCCGGGTATTGGATAAAGCGCCAGATAAAGAATCCGAACAAATGCGTCTGATCAATCTTTTCACATTTTTCACTATGATAGCCATAGTAGTCCAATTATCAAATAAAGGCTTTTTCAGCAATATCAATCTGGCTTTATTACGTATTCCATTTTTCTGTCTTGGCTGCTTTATTGGTAAATACTCCTATGAAAAGCGCCCTATATCCTATGGTACATATGGTTTGATGCTTTTATCTTTATTCGCAATCCAATTTCGGAAGGGCAGCAAAATTATATTTGCGCGATATTCTGCTGCTTTTCTTAATATCAGTGCATGTATCTTAATTGCAATTCTATTTGGTAAATTGAAACGTTTTGAGAAATTACATAACTGCATAAAAAAGTTTTTTGAGTGGTTTGGCAAATATTCCCTGGAATTATATCTGACGCACGTTACTGTACGAGGCATTATGAGAGATTACGGCTACCATACCTGTTATGGACGATACGAACTGATCATGGTTGCTATATCCATCGTACTGGCGCTGATTTTAAACCGCCTGACAAATCTTATCACCAAGATCCGCATACCCGCTATTCATCATGCAAAATAACAGGATCTGAATTTTAGATTTTAAAAGGAGAATGAGTTTTCGATACTCATTCTCCTTTTTCTATACAAATATTATTTTCCTTATTATGTATTCATATATAATATATTTTTATACCGAATATAACTCATGAAGAATTGTAATTGCCTCTTCTTTATATTTATGTTTCTTCAAATCTTTCTCATTTACATGCTCACCGTTTTGTTTTTTATTTTTCAAGTCTAACCAGGCATACATCTTAAAAGGTATCAGATATTCTGCTCCCAGAACACATATGTCATTTATAATCTTACGTCCCTGTAACATAAAATTATAAAAATCATCATTTAATAATATCGCAAGCTGTTCCTCCAATAATTGTATAACAATCTACATATGCCTTAATTTCTCCCGAAATGTATCTATCCCAACTACCATGCATATTCCTCCAACATTTCTTCAATCGAGCCTTCAACTCTTTCATCTTCTACATCTGATAAAGACATACATAAAGATATAGGATCTACCATGCCATTTTTTGAAAACCGATCAGGATTATATTTCCAAAATTCAATTCTTATCATATCCTTATTATCTTCCCATCTTTCATCTATTTTTTTAAATGTATATTCTTTTGCCATAGATTTATCAATGGCAACACTTTCAATAACCGAAGGATTCAACATCGAATAATTAGAAAGAGCGCTTTCGCCTGATACAGGCATGTCGGTAAACTGATTCAGATTCTCTACTACAAACGACTTCTGCACCGGATTGATCAGATATCGTTTTGCTTTTATAAATAATTGATAGCCACTATCCTCGGTCCACATATAACATTCTTTTCCATCTGTTTTCTGACATATCAGTCCCATCTTTTCTAGTTGTTCACTGGCTCTTGTAATCGATGTCTTTGTAACATTCAGATATTCTGCAGCCTGTTTTTTCATAATTTTCTTATTTTTGCACTCGTATATTAAATACAAAAATAAGCTCTGTGTAACAGGCATCATTTTTTCGGTTTTTATTTCTTTCTTTTTCCTGAATGAATTGTGTATTGCGATTCCCAAAAATGGAAGGTACATCTGTTTATCATCCGCCACAAAAGGAATCCGATGCCCAATAAGTGCATCCCGCTGAGCTCTGGTAATATTTTCAAACCAATAAGCAACAGGCAGATTTGTCTTTTCTTCATATTGCATTTGCTGTTTTTTTAAAGCAATTACGCCAAATTTTTCAGAATCTGCTAATTTAACTAATATAAATGCATTTTCTTTATCCAATACCTCGTAAATGCTTCTTTGGGACAGCATATAAACCGGAAGTCCCTTTATTTTTTCAATTTTTTTCATTTCAAAATCAGTTCCAAACATTTGATTCATTGTATTTATCATAAAGTGCCTCCTTTAGTAACATATTTTTATATAAAATAACATTTTATTAGTTATTATTCAAGTTTTTTGTAATTAAAAAGAACAGGTCATAACAACCCGTTCTTTTTCTTTATCCGATATTTTTTTATCTCTCCGAAATAATATCCGCATACCGTCCATTCACCGCACGAAGCAGGTCATCCGGTTTCAGCATGATCTGTTCACCCAGACGTCCACCGGATACGATCATCTGAGGAAGTGTTTCCGCACTTTCATGGATCACGGTCGGATATGGTTTCTTCATGCCGATCGGCGTACAGCCGCCGCGGATATAGCCGGTAACCTTGTTAATATCTTTCACAGGAAGCAGTTCCAGGTTCTTCTCGCCAACCACTCTGGCTGCTTTTTTCAGATCGATCTCTTTGTCGATCGGTAATGCAAATACATAATAGCCCTGACTCTTTCCAACTGTTACGATCGTCTTAAAGCTCTCCTCATAACTCTGTCCGAGCATATCTGCAATATGCACACCATCAATGAATTCTTCACAGTTATATTGATTGAGCGTATACGGAATCTTCATACGATCGAGAATCCGCATCGCATTTGTCTTTGTCTCTTTTCCCATCGTTTCTTATATCCTTACACACTCATGAATATTCAGAACACGTTCAAGCCGTGCTGTTAATGCATTCGCTGTAAATGGTTTACAGATGTAGTCCTCCGCTCCTGCTTCAAAGCATTTTGTCTCTGAATACTCGTCTGTAACTGCCGTCAGGAAAATAACCGGAATACCCTTATATTCCTGATTTACTTTCAGTCTGGATATCACATCATATCCATCCATACCCGGCATCTTCAGATCAAGCAGGATGACATCCGGATGAATCCGTTCCAGGACACGGAACGCCTTCTGTCCATCATTCACGGCTGATACTTCAAATTTGTCCTCCAGGATTCCCTGGATCATATCAAGTATCATCTTATCATCATCTATAACCAATACTGTTCGTTTCACTTAAGTATCCTCCTAATATCCGTTTCCAGTTTTTCTGCCAGTTCATAAGCTTTATCCATATCATAATCCGAAACATACTGATACAGCTTATCGAGTATTCCATAATACTTTGCACCCATTTCATCTGCTAACTCCGGTATCTCTGTCTTGTACAATCGTTCCAGACAGGTGCATGCAGCTTTCTCTTTATACTCAAAAACAGCAGTTTTTAAATCACTGATGATCGTAAGCATCTCCGTTATATTTGTGACCGCTTCTTTTTCTATTTTACCATCTGTTTCTATATTCGCAAGCCATTTTTTTATCTGCTCCAGAAGCTCCCGGTACCGGCTTACTACCTGGTCATGATTCATCTGAATGTACGTCATTGCCGTCTGTGGATCCTTACAGGCTTCTTCCAGCCCTGCAGCGGCTACCGCCATAGAATCTGCACCAATGCTTGCGGATATTCCCTTCAGACCATGGATCGTTATATCATAATTAAAGATGTCTTCTTTGTTCTTACATTCTTCAAGCTTCCGGATCCGTTCTTCACTTCCATCCAGATAAGTCTGCAGCAGACTGATATACAGTTCTCTGCTTCCGCCAATATAGGATAAGGCTTTCGCGATATCAATTCCCGGTATGCTCCATTCTTCTTCCTGCTTTGGATCCGATGTGCCGTCTGTTTCCTGTCCTTCTGTGGCAGTATCTCCATTCCCATCTCCACATTCCGTTACATATTCCTGCGGAAGATTATCTTTTATGATCTGTTCAAAGCGTTCCGGATCGATCGGCTTCGACAGATATCCGCAGAAACCGGCATCCAGATAAGTCTGCTTTGCACCCGATAATGCATTTGCCGTGATCGCAACTGCCGGAATATCCTTATAGATACCGCCATCCATGGTCTTCACATGCTGGAGCATCTCGATTCCATCCATCTCCGGCATCATATGATCGATCAGCAGAAGCTGATAGGAATGCTGGCGAATCAGCTTCAGGCCTTCCGCCGCACTAAGTGCCGTATCGATCTGAAGTTTTGTATTCTTTGCAAGTCCGACCACGATCTTCAGATTAACCTCATTATCATCTACAACCAGGATCCGGGCATCCTCTGCATGGAAGGACTCATGATAACGGACCTCATGATGAAGCTTTTCTTTGTATTTCTTTCTGTAATCCCCGATCTGTTCTTCATTTACGATCTCCTGTCCAACTGTTGCCGTAAACGTGGAACCTTCACCATATACACTGCTGACTGTAATATCTCCACCCATTGCAACCAGCAGATTCTTGGTGATCGGAAGTCCCAGTCCAGTACCTTCAACTGAGCGGTTCCGCTTCAAATCCAGTCGTTCAAAATTTGTAAACAGCTTATCCATATCCTCACTCCGCATACCAATTCCGGTATCGGAAACTTCAATCGTCAGGTCCTGTTTATTATCCACAACGGTTCCTGTGATATAGAGACGAACTTCACCCTTTTCTGTATATTTTACTGCATTTGTTAAAAGGTTCATGATAATCTGTTTGATACGCACCTCATCACCCTTCAGATTCTCATGCAACTCCGGTTCTACATAGATCTTAAGTTCCAGCCCTTTTTCCATAATACGCTTCTGGATGGATCGTTCGACATCCTCCACAAGGCTGCTCAGTGAATAGTTCTCGTTCACCAGATATACCTTTCCGGATTCGATCTTGGACAGATCCAGAATATCACTGATGATCGTAAGCAACGATTTACCGGAATTCTTGATATACATGGCATATTCCTTGATATGTGGCTGTCTGCTCTCCCGGAGCACCAGTTCATTCATACCCAGGATCGCATTTAACGGAGTCCGGATCTCATGTGAGATGTTAGCAAGAAATGCTGACTTGCTGTTCGCCGCAGTCTCCGCTTCTTCTGCCTTCTGTTTCAAACGGACCTGAAGCTGCTTGTTCCATGCGATCACCACAAGAAGCATCAGACTGCCAATCAATATGATAAGCAGATCCAAAATCGTCTCGCTGACATCGAATGAACCTGTCTGTGATATATAGCGGCCGGCAAGGACCATATACAAATAATAAACGATGGTACTGATCAGCATAAATATATTCAGTTCCATCTTCTGGTACAATGACACAACAACGGCTGCTGCAAGAAACATATCGGTCAGGCGGTTATGTTCACCCGGAATCAGTCCGTACATCGCAACGATTGCGAATAGGCAGCCCGACATGCATAATCCATGTATCTTTACCGTAGTCTTTCTGATAAAAGTCACAAGAAAGCTGATCAACATAGTTGCCAATGTCACAATAACGAACATCGGGGCTTTCTGGAACCGATAAAACATCATAATAAAATATGTGGCAAAAAGGATATATACATAAAATACAACCTTTTTCACCCGCTTATCATCCTGCAGAACAGAACCAGAGGCATAACGCTCAACTCCGATCGAAGCTCTGCCTTTTTTTCCCGTCCGGTATACACGGACAAACAGGTTCATATAAAGCATGAAGAATACCAGCAGTACAACAGTCAGTGTCACCGCAGAAGGGATTGCATTTTTTGCTGCCAGTTTGCTGACTTCATTCTTATCCACGATCGCAACCACATACCAGTTATCCAGGATTGGTTTCACAGATATCCATGCACTGTCTGTCTTATAGCTGACAGTACCTTCCGTCTCCGAAGCAAGTTCCTTATCAATATCTGAAACATAATTCTCATATGCACCCGTTCTGTGATATATGCTGTCCAGTGTTTTTCCCATAAATGCGGGATTCTCCCCCGCAATAATGCTTCCGGTCTGATCAACAATATAGATTTCACCCGCTCCTGCATCCAACTCTTTCAGAAGATTTGACAGATCCTCCAGATCAACATCTACACCGATCAGGTTCGAACCGTCCCGGAACATACGTCCGACGGATACCACCTGCCGGTTCGTCTTCATATCCAGATATGGTGTCGTGATCGTAAGCTCTGTACCATTCTGCTTCATCTCCTGATACCAAGAACGATCCTCGATCCGATATCCCTCTGGCTGCTCCCATGCAGTACTCAGCATCAGTTCTCCGTCAATATATCCATAAATCCCCAGATACTGCATACTTTCTTCATTTTTCAGATAATCGGTCTGTTCGGTAAAATATGCACGGAACTCATCCATACTATATCCCGACTCATGCATATACTGCACTGTGAAATAATTCACTGTCAGAATATCGATCGCATCCGACAGGCAGTTCTGACAGGACATAGCGGCATAATCTATATTATTGTTCATCTCATCATCTACCTGCTCCGTTGTCTCCCGGATCTCTCTTGCACAGAAGATCAGGATCACGCCTGCCATAAGGATCACAAATATACTTATATAAAATACCAGTCTTTTATATGCTCTTTTTACCATCGTTCACACTCCCCGCCTCTTATCCGCATTTATACCGTTCCCGATCAGGATCTGTTTTCTAGATTCCTGACTCAAGCAGTTCTTTCAGATGCTCCAATCGCATCTCAAACTGCTCATAAAAATCCCGGTTCTCCTCATATCTCGCAACATACATGATATTCAGAATATACATACACATCTGCTTGATCTGTGCATTTTTACTTTCTTCTTCCACGTCCTGCATACGGATCCGTGCAAATGCCTCCTGCACCTGCTTCTGAAAATCATGCCACGCATTAATGTACTCTGTATATCTCGGCAGATCCGGTGTATCGATCCATTTTGATACCTTGACCTTCACCTTGCCTGCCCGATCACATTCGTGGATCTGAAGGAAATATTTAAATCCGCCATCCTCATAATATCTGCCAAGCGGAAACAGTCTGCAGAATCCCGGCCTTGCCGCATGGATCCCACATCTGCCTTCTGCATTTAAAAAAGTACATGCTCCATTTACCATCTTGATATTTGGAAGGATCAGCCCATCTACAACATTTAACTCTATCGTATCGGCAAGCAGAGCTTCAAAACTCTTCCCTGTCTCCTTTGTCAGTCTGCTCACATCCAGCGGATCTAAGATGATGGAATTTCCCATTCCCTCACAGCAGGCATGACACCCTTTACATTCATTACAATATGCTTTTACCATATCCGTCTGATCATATAAACGACCATCCGATATCTCTTCCAGACTACAATTTCTAAGCATGCTGTTTTACCTCACACAATACTCCATATTTTATCTTGATCCGGTCCAGTTTCAGCAAAAATGGCCGGGCCATGATCCACAGAAACAGAACCGTCGCAAATCCCTGTACCACATCAAACGGAAAGCCGGTTACATACGCTGCCACGATCATCTTAAGGTTCACTGCCGGCTGCCACATGATCACAGACGCCGGATTCATGATACCGCCATAGATCAGAATACAGCACAGGCCGCCAAAGATACACAGGCCAAGTTTCGTCACATTCTGACTTCTGACCCGGCTGTTATTAAATACAAGCCCCGCCGCAAAACCAACCAGGCCAAGCGAAAACATCTGCCATGGTGTCCACGGTCCCTGTCCAAATACCATATTCGATACCAGCATCGTCACCGCTCCGGTCACAAATCCGGTCTCACATCCAAATGCTACCCCACTGATGATCACGATCGCCATAACCGGATTAAAATTCGGTATCATAAAAAATGCTGTCCTTCCGACTGTAGCAAGCGCACACAGAACTGCCACCGTTACAATATCCCGTGCTCCCAGTGCCTTTGTCTCAAAGGCTGTGAGAAACGGTATCATCATTTCGATCAGAACCAGAAGGGAAATAAAATAATACTTCCGGTCTGACAGAACCGTCTTGCCAAACCAGATCGTTCCTGCCACTGCTGCAATACAAAGAACCGTTATGATCAATTTTTTTCTGCTGATCCGGTTCCTTCTGCGCAGGTCAATATCCTGATCCCTGTTTCTTCCGACCGGACGCAGCAACAGAATATATATGACCGTTGCTAATATAAATATACCATACAAGATCAGATATTGTATACCTTCTCCGGTCACCGCTCCATCCTCGATCAGACGCGTCAGATCCGCCTGTGTCATTGTCTTATAAAAGCAGAACACCATGATAACCGTTGTAAGGAGAAGTCCCAGTTTTCGGACAAATGACATTTTTTCCGTTTTTTTCTCCTGTATTGATATCTCGCTTTGAGCGCCGCTTCCTATCCGGTCTTCTTCTGTCTCTACTTCGTCATTTTCCTGTCTGTTCCCGGCATCTGTCCATACAGTTCCGTCATCTATATCGTCATCCGGGTAATCCCATGCACCGGTTTTGCCATATGCATGCAGGATATCCTCAACCGTTACAGCGCCCCGGATTGTTCCTTTTGCTATTCTGGCTGCCGCAGTCGTATAGAATTCATTTCCTGAAAAATAATCGTTTGTTCCCGCAACCGTTGCCACTCTGCCATCAAAGATCAGACAGATCCTGTCAGCCGTTTCTGCGCAGAATTCAATATCATGACTTACCATCACGATCGTATGTCCGGAAGCTTTAAGTTTCTTCATCATATGCGAAAACCGTTTTTTAAATTTTGCATCCATGCCCTTTGTCGGTTCATCCATCAGTATCACATCCGGAGCAGCAAGCAGCACCTTTGCAAGTCCAAGTCTCTGCTGTTCTCCCCCTGACAGATCATATGGATGCTGCGTCAGTACAGATTCCAGCCGACAGAAATAAATACTTTTCCAGATCGTTTCCTTCGAAATCTCCTGCTCCGCCACCTCAAACGTCCCATGTCTGCGGATCAGTCCCAGTTCTTCTCCAACTGTATTTGCAGTAAATAACAGCTTGGGATCCTGCGGAAGATATCCGATCCGGAGTTGCTTCTCCCGCCGGATCCTGCCTCTGTCCGGCCGGTAGTTCCCTGCAATCAGGGATAACAATGTTGACTTTCCGCATCCATTTGTACCATTTATGGCAAGGATCTCCTGCCGCTTTACCGACAAGGTAAGTCCGGACAATACCTCTTTCTCCATGGATGGATAATGAAAAAATACATCCTTAATATCGATCACGTTCTCCGCTGTCTGGTTTTTCCCTTGTGTATCCGCCCGCTCTGCCTGTCCCTTTGCTATCGCCTGTTCATGGTCTTCATCATACTGCCGCAGCCATTCTCTGCCCTCTGCAACTGTAACCGGACAGTCTGAAACTCCATAACCAGACAATCCAAATGCTATCCTGCATGCCGCAGGGATCTCGATTGCCGGTGCATTCTGTGCTAACAGCACCACGCCATCTGCAATGCTTCCATCATAGATCACTCTGCCATCTTCCATCAGAATGAACTGGCTGCACACCGGCCAGATTTCCTCCAGTCTGTGTTCTGTCAGGATCACCGTAGTTCCAAGTTCCCGGTTAATACGATACAGGCACTGGAAAAATTCCCTCGCTGCCATTGGATCTAACTGGCTTGCCGGCTCATCTAAGATCACCACCTCGGGCGCCATTGCCATGACTGACGCCAGGTTTACCAACTGCTTCTGTCCGCCGGACAATTCATTTACCTTTTTGTGAAAAATCCCATCCAAACCAAAGAACGAACACATTTCCGCTACCCGCTTCTGAATAAAGGCATTATCATATCCAAGACTTTCCAACCCAAATGCAAGCTCATGCCATACCTTATCCGTTACAAGCTGTGCATCTACATCCTGTACAACAAATCCGATCTGCTCCGTCTGTACACGATCATCTATGTCTCCAAGTTTTTTCCCCTGAAAACAGACAGTTCCTTCCCGTTTTCCACGAGGTGTCAAAACGGATTTCAACTGTCTGAGCAATGTCGTCTTCCCACTTCCGGAACCACCTGCGACAATGACAAAGCTGCCCTTTTCTATGGAAAGGCCGATATCCTTTAATACCGGCTTCAGATAAACATCATCCCTCTCCGATGCAATATCCGGATATGCAAATGTCAGATTATCGATCTCATATAATTTCATCTTTTCTTCCTTTCCCGGATTGCCTGATACAAATGCATCACACATGGCAGGCTTACTAATAACAGATAGCCTGCAAATACCGCAATTCCCATTCCGTCTGATCCATTTCCTGTTATATCCGGATAATACTGCCAGTCGATCACGCCCCGGATCATTCCTGCCGCAACAAAGCTTCCCGCTGCCAGAATCACGGCCAGACAGCAGCCATCACTTTTTCTAAAATGAAATAACGAATATGCTGTCCTGCCTTTTAACCCATATCCCCGGCTCTTCATACTGTCACCTGTTATGACCGCCCGTTCTAACGCCCAGGTTGCTGCCGAAGAGATCACCCGCATACCGGTTCGAAGCCGTTTAAAATATTTCCCAGACATCACACAGCCTGCCGCTTTCTGTGCCTGATATACCTGTCGGATCCTTGCGGTAAATTCCGGCAGGAACTTCAACGTCATAGACAGAACGATCGACAGATACGGTGCCAACCGCCCAAACAGATAGATCATTTTATCAGAAGTCATGATTCTGTTGAAGGATGAGAACCAGCACAGTACTGTCACCAGCATTACAGCAGCCGCTATACCATACAGAATAGATTCGAGCGTCAGCGGATTGCCGGACGGCAGATACCGCAGGATCGTCACCCCCTGATGACTGAATGCCGGATTAATGAGTGCCGTCAATATCACAACCGGCAGCATATAGCGCAGATTCTGATATAGTGCCCGTCTGCCATTCAGGCAGATAGAATATGAGACCGCTCCCCAAAAAGCGATCCCTAAACTAACCGGATGAAGCGACATCATTGCAAATCCGATGACAAATATAAAATATATCAAATTCACGATTGGATGACTGTCTGCAAATGCATCCCTTCTGATCTTCTTCACCTGTTTCTCCTGTCTGTTATTCAAAATATGGATTTCCTACATCTGCTCCAAGGTCACAGGTGTATTTCCATTCAATCTTATCTCCATCTTTCAATACATATTTTGAGCATCCAAATGCCGGGAACTTCCCATTGACACAATATTCCCAACCGGATAATTCTCCGCAGTCAAATTCATACAGATTATGGATTCCCTCAATGTAGTAGCTTCCGTATAATGCAGTAAAGGAATATTCAAGCTGTATACTCTTTTTTTTCGTAATATCCTTTAATACATCAAATACGGTCTGTCCCTTTTTAAATTCTACCTCGACTTCCTTCAGGATCCAGCCATCGGCAGGTACACAGGACTGCTTGCTCTTATCTAACATATTCCAGTTTTTCAAAATATTATCGCAGTTAATCGATATCGTGCAAGTATATGTCTGCTCCTCGGTCGTCTTCTGCTCTGTCGTTTCCGGTTCTTCCGTTGTTGCAGGCTTCTCCGGTTTCTGATGCGCCGGCCGTTCCGTCGTTGGAGCTTCTGTCGTATTCTGCCCCGGTTCTTCTTCCGTCGTTGGCTGTTCCATTGTTTTCGGTTCTTTTGTTTCAGTCGTTTGTTCCGTCGTTGGCTGTTCGGTCAGAACCTCTGTCGTCCCTGAGGAGCCTTGTCCATCCGGGCCATATGGATCCTGTCCATCTTCTGCTGCCACTCCTTCTGATGTCTCATCTGTACGGTCTGTATCCTGACTATCAGCGTCCTGACCGTCTGTTGTTTCCGATTCCGTCATCGATGACCTTTCGGTTTTCTCCTGACCGGTTTCAGCTTCTGCCAGTTCGGTCGAATTCCGGAATTCCGTATGCTGCTTTCCAAATCCGGAAAAGCCTCTGGAACCCGGTGCATTTCCACCATACCAGAATGCCACGGTAAGGATCAGCACCACCGCCAAAATACCAATTATTTTTTTTATATTTTTTTTAATGAACTTCATATTCTGCTGCTTTCTGTCATACGGTATTTATTGTACCTGTAATTTCTGCTTTTCAGGCATCTGCATGTTTATTCATCTTCTACGATCCCGATCATGCCCGGATATTTACGGTCTTGCTCCAACTGCTGTAATACTTCTTTTTATTCACCGTTTTACAGCTCCGGATCCGTATATAGTATTTCTTTCCGGCTTTTAATCCGGTTATAGTCTTTTTCACGGTTCCGGCTTTTTTTATCGCGATCGTCTTTGCCCCCTGCATGGATGCCTTCGTTCCATACATGATCTGGTAACTGTTCGCCTTCGTATTCTTCTTCCAGGAACACTTCAGTCTGCCTTTTCCTGTCTTTTTCACTTTCAGAGCCGGCTGTTTTACCCGGTATATTGTGTGTATGGAACTGTATGCTCCATATACACCATCCGCATACGCCCGTATCTTATATGCGTATTTGCTTCCATTTGTAACTTTAGTATCTGTAAAGGAACATCCATTTGCCGCCTTTACCGACTTATATTTCTTCCAGGAGCCATTTCCCGCTTTACGATATATGATATATTTCTCTGCGCCTGTCGTCTTTTTCCATTTCAGCCGGATTCCGGTTTCTGTATTTGTCACCGAAGAAATCACCGTTGCCGTCGGTGCGATCGTGATCGTTCTGCTTACGCTTCCGGTATAATCACCCTTACCTTTTACTACGACCGTTGCCTTGCCTGGCATTTTATTATTCTTATATGTGACTGTATAATCTGTGTCTTTTTTTAAAGTGATCGTTGTTCCATCCAGCTTTTTACAGGTAACAGTCACTGCAGGTCTGATCGTCTTTCCGGTATATGTGTATGCGGTCTTTGAAATGGTTACGCTGCAATCTGCCAGCTCCATAACACATGCTTTATCCGCATCTGTCATATCATATAAGGTGGCTTTTTTATTCCGGAACCTCTGATACGCTACCAATGCGTAAAACGACTGCTCGGTCGCCATCTGATTGCCGGATTTTTCCGTGTCTACATGTTTAAACATACCGGTTGATGGTATATAAAAATACAACAGACCATCCAGCACAGACTTTCCATTTTTTACAAAACGACTGTCCGTTCTTCCATCAATTCCAAGACTGGATAAAGCCACCAGCACCTGTGCCGTGCTTTCTGCATTCTCACTTCCATATGAACTGTATGCCCCGGAGGTTTTCTGCATATCTGAGAGAACTTGTATGTTCCGGTCCACTGCTTCCCTGATCTGCTTCTGAAGTTCTGTTCCAACAGTTATCCGTCCGGTATAATATGGTGCAAATGCCTGCAATGCCATTGCTGTCACATCCGGATCTGCCCCCTGTGAATCACTTTTCGTCAGATTAAATCCACCATCTGTAAGCTCACTGCTTAATATATAAGATAACAATTTTTCTCTGGATACCTGGGCTGTTGTTTTACCCGATGAGATCTGCGGTATCTCATAATTACCGGAATCCAGCGCAATCAACGCCCAGATTGGTCCATTTAAGCCCTGTTTTTTTACATATGTCATATCCGACAAAGCTGCTGTCAGATCATACCCTTCTACGTTTGACGCATCTATCCCCATAGCAGTCAGTGCAAGAATGGCTCTGGAATTTTCCGTTCCCTTTCTGCTGTCGAGCTTCAATGGCACAGTCTTTGCACTTCCACCTGTAGTTGTTCCATCCGCAGATGCCTGTGCTTCTCCGGCTGCCTGCAATACCCGTACCAGATTCTCATAATAGGCACGATACCACAATACATTCTTCCGTCCATAACGGCTTTCTCCGATCACAGCCCACTCGCCACCGATTGAAGCATTTGCAGGACCATACCAGTCTACGACGGAAGTTCCGCCTGTTTCATCTGCCACTTCCACCTTATAGGTTGTCAGCTTTTTCTCGATTGCAACAGACGTTTCCTTCAAAACCGCCTTATAATCAATAGAAGTATCCGAAGCTGCCTCTACCTGGCTAAGCCCCGCGATCACACCTGTGCCTGCCTGTTTGCCAGTTCCGTCAAATGCTCCATTCACAGCAACCTGTCCAAACAAGGAAACAGCCATCACCATTACCAACATATAACTAACAATTTTCGTCCAACGCGATCTATACATTTTCTCTCTGTTTTCTTTTATCTTTCTCATTCTAACCTCATATCATTTCAAAATACATCATGCCCTGCAGCCATGATCTTCATAATCTTTCTTAACAAGCTCATCCATAATGCTCATACATAATACCTGATTCCGCATGGAAATCCCTTATATCAAGCCTATACTAGCAATTATAAAACAATGTGTCAACAGCGAGGATCTGGCAGGGGAACTTGGCAATTCTATAAAACCCACACCATGTCCAGATATTTCTTTATGCAGAGCACTTTCGTTCTATTTTCACGTAATGGTACTAGATTCACCGCTAGGCGGTTCATCAAGAACCAACGTGAAAAAAGGTCTGCCAAAAGAAATATCTGGACATGGTGAGGATGCTTTACAGTATTGCCCAGCAATCCACTATATAAAATTACACAATATAACAAAAGAGGATAGTCAATATCCATTTTACAGACCTTGTCTCACGTCGGTCCTTAATGAACCGCCCCTGCGGTGAATTTAGTACCGTTACGTGAGACACGAACGCAAGTGTGCTGTAAAATGGATATTGACTATCCCCTTGTTATATTGTGTAATTTACGCATTCTCTTCAGCCTGCTGCTTCATGAGCTCCTTGAAGAACGCATCCTTCTCCGGATAACGTTTCCGCATGAACACCGGCTTATTGTTCTCATCCAGCAGACAATGACAGGATGTGCCGACGCACCGAAGCTCTCCAGTCTTCTTGTCATGTACTTCATAGGAAAATCCAATACGGATGCCTGTGTACTCTGCAAGCTTTACATAGATCACAATGTTGTCTCCATATCTGGACATGGTTTTGTATTCCGCAGATACCGACAATACCGGAATAATGATATTGTCGTCCTCGATGGTCTTGTAATCCCATCCAATCTGCTTCATCCAGTCCAGTCTCGCTTCCTCAAACCATCTGATATAGTTAGAATGATGAACAATTCCCATTCTGTCAGTTTCATAGTAATAAACCATACGCTCATATGGCTTAATTTCCATATCTATCATTTTATGAACATCTCCATTTCCTGCCTGCTTCTCACAGGCTATGTCATTTCATCTGCCTGTAATCTATCCCAGCAGATAATCGTCCGGACTTATTTCCAGTCTTTCTCTTTGATCTCTACACGTCTTACCTTACCACTGATCGTCTTTGGCATCTCATCGACAAATTCGATCACACGAGGACGTTTGTAGCTCGCCATGTTCTCCTTGAAATAACGCTTCAGCTCTTTCTTCAGGTTATCATCGCCAACCGTTCCTTCTGTCAGAACGATCGTTGCCTTGATCGCCTGTCCTCTGGTTCCATCCGGTATAGCTGTAACTGCACATTCCAGAACATATGGGATCTTCATAATCTCATTTTCAATCTCAAAAGGTCCAACACGGTATCCGGCAACCTTGATGATATCATCCACACGGCCTACGAACCAGAAATATCCATCCTTGTCCATATATGCGGTATCACCCATGTGGTAATAACCGTCGTGCTTAACTTCTTTTGTCATTTTCTCATCATTATTATAAGTAGAGAACAGACCATATGGTTCGCCATCTGCAATCTTAATAACGATCTCACCGGTCTCATCTACATCAGCAAGTGTTCCGTCCGGTCTCATAATGTGAACATCATAGAGTGGGCTTGCCTTACCCATGGAACCCGGTCTCGGTGTTGTATTTTTCAGATTTCCTATTGCAAGTGTAGTCTCTGTCTGACCAAAGCCTTCAAAGATCGTAAATCCTGTCATCTCTTTGAATTTATAGAATACTTCCGGATTCAGGGCTTCTCCTGCGGTTGTGCAGTAAGTCAGTGCGGAAAGGTCGTATTTGCTCAGATCCATCTTAACAAGGATTCTGTAAAGGGTCGGTGGCGCACAGAAGGTTGTGATCTTGTACTGTTCTACAAGCTTCATGATATTGTCTGCACTGAATACATCAAAATCATAAACGAAGATACAGGTCTCGCATAACCACTGACCATAGAGCTTGCCCCAGAGAGCCTTACCCCAGCCGGTATCGGATACTGTAAAATGAATACCATCCGTCTTTACATTATGCCAATATCTTGCTGTAATATAATGTCCAAGTGCATACAGATGATTATGTGCTACCATCTTTGGATGCTTGGTTGTTCCTGATGTGAACATGATGATCATGGTATCATGTGCATAGACTGTATCTTCACCTGTCGGACGTGCAAATTCTTTGCTGAATGAAAGGATATCTTTATCAAATGGATGGAAATGCTCTCTCTCACCATTTACGATAACCTTGATCACCTTATCATCCGGATCGATGGCTGCCATTGCATCCGGAATCTTGTCATCAGCTGTACATACAACAGCCTTTACATTTGCAGCTTCAATTCTGTATCTGTAATCTTCTACCTTTAAGATATTGGTTGCAGGAATTGCTACAGCTCCAATCTTGTGAAGTGCAAGGATCGTAAACCAGAACTGATAATGGCGCTTTAATACAAGCAGCACTCTGTCGCCCTTCTTGATACCAAGGCTCTTATAATAATTTGCTGCCATATTGGAACACTCTTTGATCTCTTTAAATGTAAACTTCTTTTCTTCCTTATCTCTGGACACATAGATCAATGCTGTCTTATCCGGTGTCTTTTCTGCTAATGCATCCACTACATCAAATGCAAAATTAAAGGTCTCATCATTTGTAAATTCAATCTTGCTTAATACACCATTCTCATCAAATGCTGTCTTGACAAACTTTCCGGCAATTCCTTCTTCCGGTTTTAACTCTGTTATCATACTGTCTGTTCCTCCGTAAAATAATGATCTATATAATGAAAAATATGTTTCCTTTTTTCACGTTTTTGCAACTTCGTTCTCGGTTTTTCCAGACTTTATTCCAAGTTTTTCGTTAACTTCAAACGTAGTTTTGAAAACTACTTTACCTATAGTACCATATTTCACTTATCTGTCAACAGTTTTTTGCTTTCAATTTCTTTGTAGTTTTTTATTTACAAAAAACAGGAAATAGCATCACCTGTTATTTCGCAAGTCGTTTGCACTCTATTCCAACGCAACGGTGCTAAGCTCTTCGCCTTTGGCGATTCGCTAAGAACCGGCGTTGAAAAAGGCTTGCTACATAACAGGTGATGCCATTTCCCGTTTCTGTAAAAATACTAGAAATATCGCAGATAGATGCAGACCATTGAGATCAGAATAACGATAACGGATGCCGGAGCCGATACCTTACAATATTTGCCCCAAGAGATCGGATGACCTTCTTTTGCCGCGATCGACATTCCGACAACATTTGCCGATGCCCCGATCGGAGTTGCACTTCCACCGATATCTGTACCCATTGCCAGTGTCCATGCAAGAACCGAGAGATCCACACCTGTCGATGCTGCCAGCGTCTTGATAACCGGGATCATGGTTGCGGCAAATGGAATATTATCTACAAATGCACTTGCGATCGCGGATACCCAGATAATAATGGCTATCATTACCTTGGCATTTCCATGGCTTACCTTCCCGATAAATCCGGCTGCCAGTTCCAGAATACCGGTCTGCTCCAGACCACCGACTACAACAAACAGACCAATAAAGAAAAGGATCGTCTTATAATCTACATTTTTTAAAATATGTCCGATATTCTTTCCTGATGTCAGAAGAACCAGTATTGCTATAAACAGACCGATAAATGCAACTGTCAGTCCGGTCTGTGCATGTGTGATAAGTAAGGCAACCGCACATAAAAAGATCACACAGCTAATGGCAAATGCCCGTTTATCCGTGATCGCAGATACCGGTGATGGATGATCTTTCTCCGAAGTCTGTGACGCCGAAGATGCAGTGAGTTCTTTCCTGAAACAAAAATAAAAGTAAAAAATAATAACCACCAGTGAAAGTACCGCCATCAGGCCGGTATTTGTAATAAAATCGGAGAACGAATACCGAAGGGATGTTCCGACAATGATATTTGGAGGATCACCACACATTGTTGCCGATCCACCCAGATTTGCACAGAAGATCTCAGACAGGATCAGCGGAATCGGATTAAAGTCCAGAAGCTGCGCCAGTTCCACCGTAACTGCTGCTAAGAACAGGATAACCGTGATACTGTCAATGAACATAGCAAGGACAAATGACATGATCATGAATGTAATAAATATCGGAATGACCCTATACCGAACGGCTTTCGCGATCGTCATACATAGCCAGCGAAAGAACCCCGCCTTTGCCATACCTTCTACCATAACCATCATTCCCGCAAGAAAGATAATCGTGGCCCAGTTGATACCACCCGTACTCTCGGATGAGGCTCCTGCCTCATACCAGAACGAAAGTGTAAAAATGTTTCTGATATTTAATGTTTCAAGTATCGCATCCATGCTGTGCATTGCTACACCAAATACCAGAACAAGTGTTGCCAGTCCACATACCAATGTGATAACATGACGCTCAAATTTTTCGGATATGATCAATCCGAACATAACTACAAAAATGGCAAGTGCCAAAATCTGTGCTACCATGCGTGTAACCTCCATTGAAAAAAATGCCGCCGGGCTTATTTTATGTTTCGTCTGGCGACATTTAATTTTCTTACTTTCTTCTTTATTTTCTTTTGTTGTTAATAGTTTCTGCTTTTCCCTGTAATATCAGAAGTCCCCACATCCGATATTACAATTACCTTCTTATATCTAACGGATCATATCAACCGTTTCTGCATTCTGTTTGTCCAGATTGTCCTTGATCAATATATCCGATGATTTTGCAAGTGCTGCATTTCTGTCACGCATTGCAAGATTTGGATCCCGGTGTCTCGATGGACCGCCGACACAGCCACCTTCACATACCATACCTTCGATGAAGTCTTCTGGAAGTCTTCCGACCTTCATCAGCGTCAATGCCTTCTTGCATTCGGTTATGCCACTGCATTTGCATACAGATACATCACCGGTACAGCCAAGTTCTTTCATACTTTCAAGAACTGCTGCGGTTACACCACCTGCATTTGCAAATTTCTTACCATAGATACTGCCCTGATCATCCGTATCTTCTTCCGGCTCCAGCTTTACACCCTTTGCACGAAGCATCGCACGAATCTCACCATAAGTCAGTGCATAATCTGCAGTATCCTTCTCTCCTGACATGGATTCCGCTTTCTTCGCGATACACGGTCCAATGAATACAGTAACTGCACCCGGAAATTTTTCCTTTATATAACGGGATGCTGCACACATCGGTGATACTGTCTCTGAGATCGCATCCTTTAATGTCGGGAAATGCTTCTCAATATAGTTCTTAAATGCCGGACAGCAGGAGGTTGTCTTCTTCTCCCCCTTCTCCTTGGCTTCGATCCATTCCTTCGCCTCATTCATGGCAGTCATGTCCGCTCCAAGTGATACATCTACAACATCATAAAAACCAATCTTCTTTAAAGCGGTTCTCCAGCTTGCCATCGTAATATCTGCACCAAACTGGCCGATCGTTGCAGGTGCAAGCATAGCAAACACCTTAATATCTGAACGCATCTTCTTAATGATATCCACGATAAATGTCTTAGAACCGATCGCGCCAAACGGACATTTATGGACACAGGAACCACACTGTATGCATTTGTCCTGATTGATCACGGCAATACCGGTACCATTATCGGCCACCGAGATCGCATCCACAGGGCAGCTCTTCATGCAAGGTCGTACCAGATCTGCGATCGCATTATAAGGACAGGCTTTTGCACACTGCCCACACTCTTTACATTTAGATGGATCAATATAGGACTTATCCCGCCCCATGCTGATCGCTCCAAACCGGCAGGCTGCCTGACAGGCTTTACCCATACACTTCTGACAGTTATCTGTTACTACATATCGGGAGATCGGACATCCTTCACAGGCGGAATTAATGACCTGTACGATATTTCCGTCATCTTCAGCACCCGGTGCTTTACCTTCCGCAAGCCGGATCCTCTGTCTGATAACCTCTCGTTCCCGGTAGATACAACATCGAAATGCCGGCTGCGGTCCCGGAACCATCTTATAAGGAAGACTGTCTCTTTCTTCCTCCAATCGTCCGGCATACGCAAGCTTGGCAACTTCATACAATACTTCATGTTTTACTTTTAAAAGCGTCGCATCGTTTGTTATCATTTTTTCTCATTCTCCGTATTCTATCTTCCGTATACGCAGTTCTTTCTGCGCATATTTTCTATTATTATGACTTTTTTCTCAACTAATTCTTCCTATTAATGTATACCACATTTTTACCACAAAAGGAAGCGATTTTGTCCAGTATTCCATATATAACCAAAATACAAAGAATAACTATAACGGCATACGTGATCAGATATGGAACATAGCCATGCCGCAGATAAACAGACAGAAATGGAGAACCATTGGACGGATAACAGAGGAACATAAAGTTGCAGCCCCAGATCCTGTTTATAACATAGACAGAGGGAACAACTGTAAACAAGAACAAAAAGATCTGCCAGATCCTTTTTATAGAAGGTTTGTATCTGCCGGATGTCAGAACAAGCACCGGAATGAGCACTAAAAGTCCATGTATCAAAAAAGAATTGATGTGCATGTAATTAAATAACGGATATCTGGTCCAGTCCGGAAATAACAATGCTGCCATTGCACCGGGCATACTGATCACGCACATAATTTCTCCTAGAAATTCCCGGTGGAAAAATGCAAATCCCAGTTCCACAAAAATCGCCAGTCCGCACATCTCAAACGGAAGATATGATATCCCCATCTCCCCAATCAGGATCAGATAGATATCTTTCAATGATTCCAGGCATATCGATGCTGTTGCCAATATCTTCAGGATCTTATCCTGTGTAGCAGCATCCACCCTTCTATATCTATGACTGACAACCAGGCATACAGATACGATCCCGACCAGCCACCCCATATGAATCCATCCAAATAACGAAAAACCACCTTGCTCCGGCAGCTCATCCCAATATCGAAAAAAATCTCCAAACATACCTATATCATCTCCATAACCAGACATTTCATGCGATATAATGAGCAAAAGGTGCTTCCGTATATCCGCGCCATGGTCTGGCGGTGTTATAAAATATCATTGCGAGGATTTCGTCGTGAACTGCGCATTGTCAGTAAATGCGGGTGCTTGTCTGAGTCCGAAGGACGAGTTAGCACAGGAGCATTTACGAATCAGACATGTGCAGTGAACAGAAACCGCAGTGAGATATTTATAACACCGCCAGACCATGGCGCGGATATACGAAAGCACCTTTTGTTATATTTAAAAAAGAAAAGAGCCACCAAAATGGTGGCTCCAAATGAGGGGGGAAAGGATTCAAATATATGAAAAGCTTTCGTATTGTATGTTACAGTATATATGTGAACATTTCATGAACGATATGTGAACTATTTATGTTTTCCATGTCAAAAAAAACGACAAATTTCTGTTAATAATCACGGAAATCTGCCTATATTTGACATGATACCGTATAATTTTCTATTTTTCATTTTCATTTTGTCCGCATCGCACACTAAATTCTGAACTTTTCAATTTTTATGAAAAAATAATCCACTCCTTTTTTATCTATGCTATAATACTCACAAATATTCTTTTCAGGAAGGCGAAACATCATGTATAAAATTGATTTTAATCATCCAATAAATGTACATTTTATGGGAATCGGTGGTATCAGCATGAGCGGACTTGCCGAAATTCTTATTAAAGAGGGTTTTAAAGTCACCGGTTCCGATATGAAAGCATCCCATATGACAGATAAACTTTCTGACATGGGTGCTCTGATCAATATCGGACAAACCGCAAGCAATATTACAGATCAGATTGACCTTGTCGTATATACAGCAGCCATCCATCCGGATAATGAAGAATTTCAGGCTGCAAAATCCAAAAATATCCCTATGCTGACAAGAGCACAGCTCTTAGGTCAGATCATGGAGAATTACAAATACTCCATCGCGGTCAGCGGTACTCATGGTAAGACAACCACGACTGCCATGCTTTCTTATATTATGTTAGAGGCCGACGTTGACCCGACAATTTCCGTTGGCGGAATCATCGATGATATCGGTGGAAATATCCGTGTAGGTTCTTCTGATTACTTTGTAACAGAAGCCTGCGAGTATACAAACAGCTTCCACGCATTCAAACCATACATCAGCATTATCTTAAATGTTGATGCGGATCATCTGGATTTCTTCAGCGGCATTGAAGAGATCGCGGAGTCATTCCACACATTTGCAACAAAGACTCCTGAAAACGGAAAAGTCATTGTAAATGGTGATATGCAGTATTTTGATACCGTAACAAGAGATCTGAAGTGTCAGGTTATTACTTTCGGCGAAGATCCAAAGAACCATTACAGCGCTGCAAATATCCGCTTTGATGAATTTGGCCGCCCAACTTATACCCTTGTGATCGACGGAAAGGAGATCACCGACATCACACTTCATGTATTTGGAAAGCATAACGTATACAATTCCTTATCTGCTATTGCTGCCGCAACAGAGCTTGGCATCGAAATCGATGCGATCAAAGCAGGTCTGCTGCATTGTAAGGGTGCAGAGCGGAGATTCGAGTATAAAGGAACGATCCTCGACAATGTAAAGGTCATGGATGACTATGCACATCATCCAACTGAGATTGCTGCAACCCTCGCCGCTGCAAAGAATACAGACTACCATGAATTATGGTGTGTATTCCAGCCTCATACCTACAGCAGAACATATGCCCTTTTCGATGACTTTGCAAAGGTCTTAAGTGTCTGTGACCATGTTATCGTTGCTGATATCTATGCGGCCAGAGAGAAAGACACAGGTCTGGTATCCTCGAAGCAGCTCGCCGAAAAGATTGCTTCTTATGGAACCGATGCGTTCTATCTGCCATCCTTTATGGACATCGAAAATTATTTATTGAAAAATTGCAAAAAAAATGATTTGTTGATAACTATGGGTGCCGGAAATGTCGATTCTATCGGAAATGAGCTGATAAAAAAATAATTATCCACATTATCCACAGAGCTGTGTGAAGGAGTTTTCCTCATACAGCTCTTTTCATTTGTTTACATAAAATTTACTTTCTTTTTTTCACAAATGCCCTGTTTTAGCACCTGTTCCCGATGTGTTAGTAACAAATAATTTTTTTATCCAAAACTTCTCCACATTATCCACAAAATCAACATCCCTGTCCATTTTTCCAACCGACTATTTGTTCTATTTGCAATTTAAAAAACACATGCTATAATGTGAGCACTTCTTGACCAGAGAAGGTTTGGAGACATCCAAAAGTTATGAAAGGCGGGAAAAGTTACCATGAGTTACATCACAATTTCAACAGAAGCAAAGGAAACATTTTCCCTGGTATCGAATCATTTTATTGATTATTATATGACCGAAGCAAATGGCGAATTTGTCAAGGTCTATCTATATCTTATCCGACTGTTGTCCTCAAAAGCACCGATCTCGGTAGCTGATATTGCAGATCATTTCAACCTCACAGAGAAGGATATCTGCCGTGCGATCCGGTACTGGATCAGCGAGGACGTATTACGTCTGGATTACGATGCATCCGGCCAGCTTACAGGTATTACCCTTCTTCCTCTGCATGAAAAAACAAAGGAAGAGGCAGACACCTCCCTGTCGCTCGACAGCATCTCTTTATTAAAGTTTCCGGAAAAGAAAAAGAAGCCTGCTGTTCCAGCAGCAAGCAAACCGGTACATACCAAGAATACCATATCAGGACCGGAACCGGTTCAGAAACCGGCGTCTGTATTTCCGGAGAAACAGCCTTACTCTGCCGCCCTTGCAGCAAAGGCAAAGGAAGATGATGCATTTGCCGACGTGATATTTGAAGCAGAAACCTATTTCAGAAAAGAATTATCGGTGAATGATATCGAGATCCTGATCTATATTCACGATCAGTTAGGCTTCTCCACCGAGATCATGGAATATCTGATCGAATACTGTGTCAGCATTGAGAAACCGGATCTCCGTTATGCAGAGGGCATTGCCAAAAACTGGTATCAGGCCGGCATCCACACACTGGAGGAAGCAAAGGAAGCTGCTGAAAATGGCAACCCATTGTACCGTGCAGTCTTTAAGGCACTTGGTATCAACCGGAAAGCTCCAACCACAGGAGAAGTCGCATGGATGGATTCCTGGAATAAGGAAATGGGCTTTGAACTGCCGGTCATCATTGAAGCCTGCAACCGTGGAATTGCACAGCATCCTCACGATGTAACATTTGCCTATATCAACGGTATCCTGAAAAAATGGCAGCAACAGGGTGTCAAAACAGTCGATGATATTGCCAAGGCAAGCACAGAATATCACGAAGCAAAAAAACGAAATACATCACAAAAATCAAGTCAGTACAATGCTAAACCGAATGCTTTCAATTCATTCCAGCAAAAAGACATGTCGGCTGAGCTTGATGAAATGGAGCAGTTGTTCCTAGATGAGATAAATTCTCACTAAATAAGGATTATGTGTAATTATGAAAAATATAGATTATGATAGTATATTGTCAGGCTTTCAACGGAAGCGTCTTGAAAATGAAATTCTGGCAGACAATAGAAAAGCTGAAATATATGAAAAGATTCCTGAGATAAAAAAGATCGATCAGGAAATCGCTTCCTCTTCTATTCAGGCAGCAAGAAACAGAATACGGAAACTGCCTGTTAATATGGAAGATATCAACCGGAATAACCGTGAGTTGGCAGCTCATAAAAAAGCGCTTTTAAAAAAACACGGATATCCGGAAGATTATCTGGAACCGATCTATGAATGTCCGCTCTGTCACGACACCGGCTATCAGGGAAGCCATCCCTGCAAATGTATGACACAGAAGGTGATCGACGAGCTATACAACCAGTCCACGATCCGTGAGATCCTGGAGAGAGAGAATTTCTCTACTTTTTCCCTGAACTACTACAGCCGGGAGAATGATGGCACGCATAAGCATACGCCATACGAGAATGCCTCAAACACTCTGGCAGCTTGCAAAGATTATGTGGAGCATTTTGACGAATCCCACTCCGGTATTCTAATCTATGGAGAAACAGGACTTGGGAAAACCTTCCTGTCCAACTGTATTGCAAAGGCTTTGTTAGACAAAGGACACACAGTTCTTTATCTGACTTCAATAAATTTATTTGAAAATATTTTATCAGGCATTATAATGGGTAATGTGCGTGAAAAAGAAAAGATGATGTTATATGATTATATCTATAACTGTGAACTGCTGATCATTGACGATCTCGGCACCGAGGTTCCGAATACTTTCGTTAATTCCCAGTTATTTGAGATCATTAACATGCGCAACAACCGATCCCTTGCTACTCTGATTTCAACCAATCTGAGTATGCGGGAGCTTTCTGACCGGTATACGGAACGTATCATGTCCCGTATCATTGGTGACTTTAAGGTATTTCCATTATATGGAACAAATATCCGCTACACCAAACGAAAAGACCGGATCCAGAATAAAACTTCTAACTGATGGCATTGCAGTCTTCTGCATTTGCATATATACTATCAATGATACTAACAATATAAGGTATCGAATCATTACACTATAAGATTATGGAGGATATTTATCATGCCAGACGATAGCAAATTAGAAACCATACCCGTGGGCAGTCTCGGAATTGTCGCTCACAAAAGTTGTACAGGCCTTGGTGAAAAGGTTGATCATTATCTCGTAAAATGGAGAGCTAACAGAGACAATGTACACAAAGACAACATTGTTTTCCACGGATATGAAGCTGATACTTACCTGATCAGTGCCGATTGTCCACGTTTCGGCTCCGGTGAGGCAAAGGGTATTCTGAATGAATCCGTTCGTGGTAAAGATATCTATATTATGGTTGATGTCGGAAACTATAGCTGTACTTATACAATGGCAGGCCAGCCACAGCGTATGTCTCCGGATGACCATTATGCAGATTTGAAACGACTGATCGCCGCTATGACTGATAAACCAAAAAAGATCACAGTAATTATGCCATTCCTTTATGAAAGCCGCCAGCACAAGCGTTCTTCCAGAGAATCTCTTGACTGTGCCGTTATGCTTCAGGAATTAAAGTCTTATGGTGTTGACAATATTGTGACATTTGACGCACACGATCCTCGTGTCGTAAATGCCATCCCTAAGAGCGGATTTGAGAATGTACGTCCAACCTACCAGTTCATCAAGACCCTGCTCCGTACCACACCGGATCTTGAAATTGACAACAACCATATGATGGTCATTTCTCCGGATGAGGGTGCTATGCACAGAGCAATCTACTTTGCGAACCTGTTAGGTGTCGATGTCGGAATGTTCTACAAGCGTCGTGACTATTCACGCGTTGTTGATGGAAGAAATCCGATCGTTGCTCATGAATTCCTTGGTGATTCTGTTGAGGGCAAGGATGTTATCATCATCGATGATATGATTGCTTCCGGTGAAAGCATGATCGATGTTGCAAGACAGTTAAAGCAGAGAAAAGCAAAACGTGTTTACTGTATCGCTACCTTCGGTCTCTTCACAAAGGGTCTTGAAGTATTCGATAAGTGCCACGAAGAAGGTCTGATCGAAAAGGTCATCACAACCAACCTGACCTACCAGATGCCTGACCTGTTCAAGAAGGATTGGTACGAATCAGCCGATATGAGCAAGTACATCGCTCTGATCATCGACCACTTAAATCATGATGCTTCTATCAGCGAGCTGTTAGATCCTGCTGAGCGGATCAACGCACGTATCGCTGAGTACAAAGAAAAACATACCATCTCTGATAACTATGAGATGTAATTAAGTATAACTAAAAAACCCCGCCTGCATCCAGCTCTATCGTAGGTAGGGATTGAAACGCGTTGCACTGATGTTTCAATCCCTACCTGCAATAGAACTGGAAGTGGACAGGGATTTTTAATTTTTAATTTACAATCAATTTACAACTCTACATAATTATATTCCATAGAGAGATCATCCAGCATATCTCCAATGGCATTGTTTGAAGTAAAGATTATGACCTGATCGGTATCAATGCGGCTCATACAGTAGAGTGCATTTTTCAGACGGTGTTCATCATAGGCTGTAAAGATATCGTCTACAATGATCGGCATACGGTCTTTGCAGAGAAGCCCTGCGATGCACAGCCGGACAGCCAGATAGATCTGTTCAATCGTTCCGCTGCTTAGGAACTCGATCGGCATATAATGATCGTCGTCAAATACCGAAATATGCATATTTTCATCCAGTTTCACATCGTTATATTTGCCATCTGTAATGATACTGACGATCTCCGAAATATTCTCATTTAAACGGCCACCGAAATCATTATAAATATCCACCGATATATCATTGATAGTCTGGATCGCAAGGTCGATCGCCTTCTGTTCCTTCTCCATCACCTCAAACCGTTTCTGAAGCTCATCCCGTTTGCCCTTTAATTCATAATAGGAATCCCGCTTTGCTACGGCATCATGCTCTTTGAACTTCAACAGCTCTAATTTTGCATCATGTGCTTCCTGAAAATTCCGGTCGATCTCAATCCGGACTGTTCTGGATTCTGTAGCACGTCCAAGCTCATAGATCATCTGGTCAAATTCTGCCTCATCCGGTACTGCATCCGCTCCATCAAAGAAGCCCTTCCGGAATAATCCGTCAATGATCGTAACAGCCACAAATGCGATCGTACAGATTGTAAATAACTGCTGGATGGCTTTCTGGAAATTCAGCAAGTGAACCGCCAGCATAACTGCGGCAACAACCAGAATACCAGTCAGCATTATAATAAATATATTGTCAGTCAGCTTTTTCTGTGTCTTCGGACGGAACTCCTCGTCATCATCCAGCGCTTCCACATCAAGGAAGATATGACTTCTGGTACGATCTTCGTCTTCATCCGGAATTGCTGCATCCTTCTCGTTTACAAGCTGTCTTGCCTCCCGTTTCAACCGCGCGATCTCCATATTATAAGCATCCAGCTCTTCCCGGCGTTCTTCCCGGATTGCTTCCAGATCTCCGTCTACATCTCCAAGCGCATCCATCTGTTCATTTAACTGATCGATCTCTGCTGCCAGCTTTTTATTTTCAAAATTCCGGCGTTCATTTTTCAGATACCGGACCGCTTCTGTCTTATCAATATCGGCATTCCGGGTTGTGGTCAGATTTACCACATAATTTCCAAGATCCTCTGCCAGTTCCTTCCCCGGTGCAGCACCATGTTCTCCGATACAAAGGGTATTCGTATAGGTGCTTTTATCTACATCAAACAGGATACCTTTATAAGAATTCTGATTCTTAAGCTGTACTTCTTTTCCTGTTTCAATCTCTGTCAAGGTTGCATTTTTATTTGTTCGAAGGAAATTCCGCTCCAGAAGATAGCTTTTGTCATCTGTTACAGCGTATGCCTTTCCGGAATAACCACCGCCGTTTACCGGTTTGCGAAGCTCATAATTATCCAGCCTTGCTCCGATCCCTCTGGTCTTATCGATTCCATACAGCATGCCAACAATAAATTCTTTCACCGTTGTCTTACCGGATTCATTTGCACCGTAGATCAGATTCAAGCCCTTTTTCAGCCGGATCTCTTTATTATTAAATTTTCCAAATTCCTTTAATAACAGCTTATTTATATACATGATCACTTATCTCCAGTTGCAAGTATTGCTTCTACCCCATACTTTAATGCATGTTTGCTGATCTCGTCCTCTGCATCCGCGAATCGTTCAATAAACTTTCCAAGCAGATTATCTTCATTATCCAGATGAAGCTTGTCCAGATCGTACTCACACAATGTATTATCCACGATCTCATAGATACGGTAGTTCCTCATCAGACCTGAAAAATCCGGTTTTAATCCATTTGCCATATGTCCGGACAGAATAATACGGTAAATATTCTGTGTCCCCATATTCTCCATCTGCTTCGCAAGAACATCCAGAATCTTTGCTTCGCTATATTCCGGTTTCACAGCAAGCCCCAGATTAATATAACTTCGACAGTTAAATGGCTCCCAACGTATCTTTGTCTCGCCATCCTTAATCTGTCCATAGATAAATCCATGTCTGCCGGTCTCTGTCCGGTCCAGCGGCTCTAACGAACCCGGATATGCCATCTTATTCTTCACGATATGCTTTGGTTTGTGGATGTGTCCCAACGCGCAGTAGTCAAATCCCGCCTCTGCCATTTGCCGAAAATTGATCGGAATATGCTTCTCATCTCCACCATGTGCCAGCAGAATATTGACCACATCCTCCATCTGCGGCATGATATCCGCATAGACATCTTCTGTATATTCCACCTGTCCAAAACTGAATCCTGTCACACAGACATTGATATCGTCCAGATATGCATTACTGAATGTGTCTGCCGGCATCAGCACTGTGTTCGATGTAAATTCATAACTCTCTGCCGGTGATCCTTTACTGATATAATCATGATTTCCCGCGATCATGATCGTTCTTGTATTTGTGAGCTTCGACAGCTTATAATCCAGACTCTTCAGATCCTGCAGGGATGGCTGTGCATGGAACAGATCTCCCGCGATCAGCAGCAGGTCTACTTTGCGTTCTTCTGCCACAGCCAAAAGGCGGTCAAATGTTGATTCGATCTCGTCTGCCCGCTCTTTGCTCCAGCTTTTATCTTTATCAGGAACGGCGCCCAGATGGACGTCCGCTATATGAATAAATCTCATAGGATAACCCCTTTTCTGTTTCTCAGCCAGAAAAACCTCTGGCAACTCACTCTTGATTATACCCCACCTGCCCCTATATCGCAATTAAAAAGATTGGCAAACATGGATATTCCGGTCGCTGCGCCAGCAGCCGGAATATCCCAAACTACGAGTCTTTTTAATTTGCGATATAAAAGCAGGTGCGGTATACTTTGGCTATATTTTTAAGTTGATTTAAGTTATAGCTGTTATTTTATAGATAGAAACTTTTTTACAATAAGCAATTATTGGGCTGCATTTTCGTAGCACAGGAGCATGAGCAAATTAGGCATATACACCGAATAGAAAGCGCAACTTGTTTGCACCAGAATCGATCAGTGGTATACAGCCACATAAATCGGGGCAAATCAAATAAGAAATGAAAGGTGTGAATAGTAAGGATAACAAATCCGATCCATATGATAATTCAACCAACAACAGTGTTGTGACTATGAATGCAAATGCCGTCACCTCAGAAACCCAGACTTCAAATTCCTCTGACAATGCTGCAAGCTTCAAAAATACACAAATACACAGTTCCCTGACAACAATCAGATGCCGGAGAATCCTCCATCAAATAGCTCTGCCGATACTTCAGGCAGCAGCACCAGCCAGCCACAGAGCAACACTCCAGGTGGTATGGGCGGCTTTGACATGGATGCCGACGAATCCTGTGTACTCACGATCAATGGTGGCACTGTTACGATCAATGCAGGCGGAGATGGAATCGACAGCAACGGCTATTTCTATATGAATGGCGGTACTGTATATGTGGAAGGTCCGGAAAGCAATGGCGACAGTGCATTGGATTACAGTATCTCCGCGTCCATTACCGGCGGCTGTTTCCTTGCAACCGGGTATTCTGGCATGGCACAGAGCTTCGGCTCGGACTCCACACAATGCACCTACATACTGACACTGTCCTCAAATGTCAGTGGAATCACCACGGTTACTCTGACAGATAACGATGAAAATGTACTCCTGTCACACGAAACCACAAAATCCTACAACTCGATCATCGTCAGTTGTCCGGAGCTTACAATAGGCAGCACCTATACCCTGACAGCCGGGGATACCAGCCAGAGCATTACGCCGACTTCCACCGTCAACTAGAAGTGGCTAGCCGAATGTGCACCATGTATCATAGTCTGTCCTGTAACAAACAAGCTGTGCTTTCTATTCGGTTGCGCTGGAAATACCGCCAACTGCTTCGGCAAGACTCATCAGGTCGATGGCCGAGCCATCTCTGGCATCCAGAATGACAACCTGCTCCGGCAGCTCCGGATCCTCCGGATCTTCATATTCCGCAAGGATCCATGCCGGAACATACTCAAACCCGCTTCCATCTTCCTTCTGTTTCAGATAGTAAGACAACGTAATATCGTTAAATGCAATCTGTTTATATGCTGTCGGATATTTGGTATAATATGCTGCTATAGACTCATTTGCTTTCTTAAGCATCTCATCAAAGGATAACAGCTCCACCGCCTGTGGGCTGCCATCCGCTTCCAGATAACTGTTCCAGAGAGCTTCAATTACACCATTTGCATCTACCTGAATCGTATATTTCTCGATTGGGACATTCACAAATCCATTTGCCTGACGAAGATTATCTGCGGTCCAGACCGCTACATCTGACACAGGCTGATCCTCGACAGATCTTATATATTCAAAGGAATATCCATCGACAACAACCGGAAGCTCCTGGTCGGATTCACCATCATTCCGATATAACCAGCACAGATCTGACTCACTCTGTAAAACTGCCTCCGAACCACCGATCTTATCCAGAAATTCTTCTGCCATCTGCCGCGCCTCATCAATTGACAGCGAACACTCATTTATATCTGATAATTCTCCATATTCTTCACTCATGCTGGTATTATATTCCTCTGCACTGGACGTGATAACTCCGGTCGCCCCATCCATCGGACGGTACTGCAGCAGATCCTCCTTGATCCGGAATAGCGTATCTGCTTCTCCCTCTTGTGGAAAACTCAATCTGTACTCCAGATCTCCAACCATACCCATATATTCATCAGCGGAATAATCTCCCGCCTTTTCCCTCTGCTTTGAGGTCGTCTGCAATAAACGATTCATGCGGTCAATATCCGAGTCATAATTCGAAGCATGCGACGGATCTGCTTTTTTCTGCACTTCATACAGATCGATATACGCCTGAATATCTTCCTTTGACAGCTTGTCCATATGTTCCATGTCATAATAAACATAGACCCCTTTATCCGCATCAAATAATGTGTCTACCAATTCCTTTCGGCTTTCCGGATCTGTCTCTTTCATTTTTACCGGAGCCACATACATCGCACCGGTTTCCGGTACTGTGATATCCGCATCTGTCAGCTGTATCTTCTTAAGTCCGGTCGAACCTGAGTCAAATGTGACATCACAGGATTCCGGAATATCATATTTACTCTGAACACTTCCTCCGTCTGCATTTCCTCCGTCTATATCATAATCTGCATTCTTTTTCCCGCATGCTGTCAGTGCTGCAGCACATGAAAATACTGCCGCCAGCATTACAAGCTTTTTATTTCTCCATAACTTTCGTCTCATTATAACCGCCTCCAATATCTATTTTTTACCCATTTTCTTAACCGCTATCTTGCTTTAGCTACTTTTCATTGTAACCTAATTCTATTTGCAATTCCAGATACAATCTTCTTACAGAATGTTTCCAGCATGTTATCAAAAAACAAATAATATTCACGAACTCAAAAAGGAACTCAAATTTTGTTCTGATAATTTGAGTTCCTTCTATTTTTTTATAAAATCTTAAAGCAAAGCCAAATTCAAACATCATTTTTCCTATCCAGGCAAAATCAACACTCCTGTTCTTCCCGCTCATGCAGATATTTTTCCTTCGTCGCCATTCCTCCCCGGATGTGCCGCTCCGCTTTATTTACATCCAGAACCACGCGAATCCTTGCCGCCAGAAATGGATTGATCTTTACCAGACGTTCGGTTACATCCTTATGTACCGTGCTTTTGCTTACTCCGAATTTCTTTGCTGTCTGCCGGACCGTTGCTCCGCTTTCCACGATATATTGTCCAATTTCTTCTGCTCTTTCTTCAATATAATCTCTCAAAAAAATTCCCCTGCAAATCTCATTTTTACAATGTATGCAGAGGAATTTTTGTCTATGTCTATCTGATGGGATGAACATAGAATTATTTTTATTCTATTAATGCGCTTAGATCAAGCTTATATATCATATCTCCCAGTTTTTTTTCCTTATTCAAAAATGTTACCATATAAATAGGATAATATATAATATTGTCTTTTTTATTTACATTACCATTACAGAAAACAAACGCCTCATGAATATTATATCTAGGATTTTTCATGCAATTATTAAGAGCCGCATGTCTTTCATAATCTTTTCCTGATTTTATCTCAATAGGCAATACGCAATTTTCATATTCGATAATAAAATCTAATTCTCCAGATCGATTATTGTTATAATAAAACAAATTAAATCCATGACATTTCAACTCCTGTGCAACAACATTTTCATATATTGCACCATAATTTATATTGAGCTCATTCATCAACATTTTCTTTTGAATTCCATTTGCATACATGGCTGTAAGAAGTCCTACATCTGCAAGAAACAACTTAAATAAATTAGTCGATTTGGATATAAGCAACGGTAACATGGGTTCCGATACACAAAATACCGGAAGCGCAACCCCTGCATCCTTCAGCCATATAAAACTATTCTCATATCTGGAAAGCTTAAAATTTTCATTAAGATTTTTCATAATAAATCGTTTATTCTTATTGTTCAATTCACTTGGAATCAGATCAAATATGTCTTCCAAATATAATTTGCTTTCCGGATCATACTTAGCAATATCTTTTTTATATTGCATTATAATCTGGCTTTGCAAATCAATAACATTCTGAAGATTATTTGTATCAATATATTGCTTAACCACCTCTGGCATTCCGCCAACGATCAAATATAAGCGAAATAATTCCAACATTTTTTCATGTATAACTTCATCTACGACTTTTTTGTTTATAAAGCAATCCTTTAATGAGTCCAATATCCGTTGGCTCACATTGTTTGCCATACAGAACTCTTCAAAATCCATAGGATACATTTCTATAACCTGCAAATATCCGACAGGAATTGATCGAATATCCTTTAATTCAACACCAAGAAGAGAACCACTTAATACATATTTATAATTTCCTTCTTCAACCAAAAATTTTATTGCCGTAACTATCTCCTTACACTCCTGTACCTCATCCAAAAAAATAATCGTTTCACCTTTTATTAATTCACCTTCTGCAAATGCCGATAATCTGAGCAAAAAATCGCGTGTATTTTTAAAATCCGAAAATAATTTTTTTGCCTCTTTATTCTCAATAAAATTGATTTCAACAAAAGAAGCTGTGGTTTCCTTTATACATTCTCTAATTATATATGTTTTACCGATCTGTCTAGCTCCAGTAACAAGCAAAGCCTTCTTTTTGGCATCCTGATTCAAAAAATTCAAAATATCATTTTTTATTTTTCTTCTCATTCTACACCTTCTTTCATATTTTCATATATATTATGCCATATCTTTGTCCGTTTATACAAGGTTATTTTTGCATTTTTGTCCGTTTATACAAGGTTATTTTTATATTTTTTGTCCGTTTATACAAGATTTGTACATTATTTTTGAACCATGATATAATGAACGCAAAATTATTTGCTCGCAAGGATGCTGATTTTGCGGAATGCATTGAAGAAAGAAGTTTTGATAATGAACAACAAACCAAACAACTACATCCTGGATTTTACGCATGTATACTGCGATGAAGATATGAAGGATAACCCACGGTTTCACTGGATCGACTGCTCTGACATTGAAGGCTGCGACCTGTATTGTTCAGATGAAGCCGCTACCGAGATCCGGAAACGAATCATGCCATATGGAATCAACGGTATCCATTTTATTGACTCCGGGAATTTTCATTATGTAACAAAGATAACAACCGACCAGATCAAACGACCGTTCTCGCTCGTAGTATTCGACCACCATACAGATATGCAGCGACCACTCGTTGACGGAATGATGAGCTGTGGTGACTGGGCGGGGCTTGTTCTGGACCAGAATCCAAATCTGAAACAGTTAATTCTGATCGGACCGGAAGCAGCCGACATTTTCCAGATTGATGCAGTACGCAAAGACCGTCTTCTGACCTTTTCTGCTGAAGAACTAAAAAATGGGACTGCCCGAAAGAAATCAGCAAACATCCTCTCAGGTGTCCCATTTTATATTTCTATTGATAAAGATGTTCTCTCTACCCGTTTCACAGAAACCAACTGGAATCAGGGCGACATGTCACTTGACATGTTGGAACATCTGCTTGGCATCATCTTAAGCCATGAAACCGTATGCGGCATCGATATCTGCGGTGAATGCCAACCGGATCTACCACTTCCAGAATACATGGAAGACGAAGAAAAAAATGAACGTATAAATCATGAGCTGATTGATTTTATTCGATCACATATTTCTAACGATACCCCATCCGTTTCTCATAATCGATGATATAATCCCTGTTTGCAAGCTCATACTGATTAAACATTGCTGTATCATCGAAATCATCCGGATCAATCGTTCCATTGTACCAGCTCTTGGAATTGAAATATGCCTGATAATCCGGATCATTAAATTTTCTTCCATGGCGGGCATATATTTCGTTAAGAGCGAGACGGCATTCATCCGGTGTCAGCCCATCCAGGTCACTATCTGATATGTATTCAGAATCACTATTCGGAAGCATATACTCGGAATCTGAAGTATCCCCTGTTTCCTGTGAGCCTGACTGGTTATCTGTATTGGCGAGCACCTTAGAATTATAATTATCACTTTCTCCGCTATATTCACAGGCTCCATCCAACGCCAATACCGTAACCATATGGTAATAATAATTTGCTCCTGCCATAGAATAAATCTTTGCAACAGCTCCCAGGGTTCCATTTTCATCAATATATGGAAGTGCCTCTGCAACATTTTCAGACGCTATTGTTTCATTATAAACGACATCATAATAGTCATCTGTATCTTTAAAGCTTCCATACAATGAATAAAAGCAGGCATCCATGGTGTCCTGTGCATCCTGTTCATAATCTGCTTCATCTATATTCAGTTCTGCAAGCAGATCCTTCTTCGTAAGCAGCTTATCCTTTTTCAGATCCAGAACATACACATTATACTCAACCATATCTGCATCAAATTGAAGCGGTATGATCAACGATAATATATTGCCATACAGAGTCCATTTATAACTGATTCCCATACAACCCGATCCATATTCATCTGTATTTTCTATGTATTTCTGTGCAAGCTTCTCGATTCTTTTATTTACTTCGTCACATGCAGCACCGTCATAATTAATGTAAGGCAAATAATATACACCTGTATAATTTACAGTTTCTACCTGTGCTGACATATCGGAATCAATAACCATATCTGCACTGTATGCAGTCTGTGCCTCACTTGTATTCTCTGAACTATTTTTCTCCGTAACCTGAGCATCTGTTGATGTATCTGTTGACAAATCCTTTGATGCATCTGTTATCATTTCTGTCTGATCTTCGGAAACCTCACTTTGTTTTGTAGTGACTTTATCGGAAGCTTCAGAGAATCCGAAACTTAAGAGAAGATGCTGACTACACACAAGAATACATTGCCCATGTTCTTGGCACATCCCAGACAATGTACGCCCGATACGAACGTGGTGCAAACGAACTGCCAATTCACCATCTGCTGACATTATGTGACCTCTATCAGGTATCTGCCGACTATATTCTCGGACGTACAAATGAAAAATAGCGCATCTACCCCCGCAGATAATTCTTCTCCCCCCTGCCAATAAAATACACCTTATGAAACGGCACAGTCACAAGAAGCGTCACCGCTTCTGCGATTGGTACAGCCAGCCATGCTCCATAGATCTTAAGGAAATGCGGCAGGATCAGAAGGCTTAACACCGTAAAGATAAATGTCCGGCTGAATGAAATGATCGCCGACACCTTACCATTTGAAAGGGCTGTGAAGAAACCGGAGGATGTGATATTTAATCCACTGAACAGGAAATTGATCGCAAAGATCTTGAATCCGATCTCTGCCAGTTCAAATGTTGCCGGGTCATGTGTGAACACCGTAATGATCCAGGTCGCGAGTACCTCTGCAATAACCGTCAGAATAATTGCCGATACCGCCACAAAAAGGAATGCAATCTTATAAATACTCCGAAGTTTTTTCTTATTCTTTGCGCCATACTGGAACCCAACGATCGGACTGATCCCGATTGTAAATCCCAGATAAAATGCATTGAATAAGAACTGTCCATACAGCAGGATCGAGATAGCCGCAACTCCGGCTTCTCCTGCAAGACGCATCAGAACAAGATTGAACAATACCGTTACAACAGAATTTGAAAGCTCTGATACCATCTCTGAAGAACCGTTATAGCAGGCATGTCCAAGCTCCCGCAAGGAAAGCTTGAATCCGGTAAACCGAAGCTCACCTTTGGAGAACATGAAAAATACAAGTCCGGCAATCGCGGGAATGCACTGACCGATTCCTGTTGCAAGTGCCGCACCTGCAACTCCCATATCACAGATCACGATCAATACGTAATCAAGAACAGCATTTACAATACCTGCACCGATCATAAGCAGCAAGCCCATCGTTGGCCGTCCCGCTGTGACCAGATACATCTGAAACAACGTTTGCAACATACAGGCAGGAATGAATAAGCTCACCATTCCCAGATAACTTTTACAGTCTGCCAAAAGCACTTCATTAGAACCCAGCAGTCTGGATATCTCTGTCAGGAACACCTGACTGATCACCACGATCACAAGGCTGACCAGAATACATACCGTGACAAACTGAGTCAGGCTCTCACATGCTCTCTTTTTATTTCCCTCTCCAAGATATTTGCTAATGATCGCATTTCCACCCGATGCCAGCATCATGGCAATGGCGATCGCCACATTTACTACGGGATATACGATATTTAACGATGATAATGCATTACTTCCGACAAATCGGGATACAAAGATACCATCCACGATGGTATACAACGACATAAATACCATCATGATGATTGACGGTGCTGCAAAGCTCAGCAGCGACCATGGCGTAATGCGACGATTTAATGATTTACCCATTTTAATAAGTCCTCTCCGTTTTATAACACTTTTCTAATTGACAAAGCCAAGCATATACTATAGGGTAACCCTATAGTCAAGTGTAATTTTGAAAATGAAAGGAAATTCAAATGAATAAAAAGATATATATGACGACCGGCGAGTTCGCCAGGATCATGCGAATAACAAAAGAAACCCTGTTTCATTATGATGAGATCGGTTTATTTCAGCCGGAGCTCACCCAGCCAAATGGTTACCGCTATTATTCGATCTATCAGACCGAGATCCTTGACACCATCCTTTTATTAAAAGACCTCGGTATGCCGTTAAAAGAGATCAAAGAGCAGCTTGCCAACCGTGATCCGGCAAAGATGCTCCATATATTAGAAGAACGTGAACATCAGATCAATACGGAGATTGCCAAATTACGCTCCATGGAAAAATGGATCTCGCAGCAAAAGAGCAAGATCCATTTCGCTATGCAGATCGATCCGACAGCCATCTTTATCGCCGACTTCCCGGAACGCTACTATCTCTATGCAGAAGCACCAACCGCTACAGATGCTGAACTGTATCGGAAAACCGATGACCTGATCAATCTTCTGCTAACGGTCGGTTCTACTTTTAAAAATGATTATGATATGGCATATTTCCAGCACGCTTCCCATATCGAATCAGATAAGTACGCTGTCTATGATAATGTCGCCCTGTTGTTAGATAACAAGCCTTACGGGCTTCCTGTCCATACCTTGCCTGCAGGAAAATATCTCACCGCCTACCACACCGGTCACTGGGATACGATCGGCGATACTTACGACCGCCTAATGACCTTTAAACATGAACACAACATCCATACTTCCTCTGAATATCTGGAGCACAATGTTATAGATAGCTTCACTGCCGAAGACCCGCAAGACTACATTACCGAGATCACCGTAGCCATAGAAGCATGATCTACATGCATTTCAATTCAATACCAAGAATATGTTTTACACATGCCTGAAGATCGCCGAGCGTGATCTCGCCGCCATTCTTTACACCATCGATGATATCCTGCACGTTGCCGACACAGCCCGGCATCTGCATATCATTTCCGGCTTTGATACACAACACGCTGGAGGAATACGGATAAACCTTGGATATCGGTCCAAGGAACGAGGTATCCTGCGAAGTGTACCAGTCTGTCATAACCAGCCCTTCAAATCCCCATTCATTTCTTGCTGCCGATAGGATACCGATATGATTTGCGGTATGTGTACCATTTAACAGGTTGTAAGAAGTCATCATCGCATATGGCTGTGAATTCCTGATCGCAATCTCAAAGCCCTTCAGATAGATCTCTCGAAGTGCCCGTTCCTTTACATGCGAATTCGAGAACAGACGGTTGTCCTCCTGATTATTTGCTGCAAAATGCTTGATTGTCGTTCCCTGACCACCATACTTCTGCACACCATTTGTACAGGCGGCTGCACACATTCCCGTAAGCACCGGATCTTCGGAATAATATTCGAAGTTCCTTCCACAGAGTGGATTCCTGTGAATGTTCATGCCCGGAGCCAGCCACAGGTGTACATGGAACTGCTTCATCTCGGCACCGACCAGCTCGCCCATCTTACCAATCAGTCCCATATCCCATGACTGCGCCAACGTATTTGCGATCGGGATTGCCGTACAATACTGGTAATAATCCATAGCATCCTCTGGTATATCATCCTCAAATGGCTGAACATTGATGCCGAAGATCTCTCCTCCCGGAAGTACCTTGCCATCTGCTGTCGTCTTAAAATGCGGCTGCAAACGAAGTCCTGCAGGTCCATCGGCAAGCACAAGTGAGAAGATTCCACGGCTTTCTTCCAGACTACCCTCTGTCTCTCCGGCAGCCCCCGGCACTGTCTTTGACGCAGATCCGACTACATTTCCGACTTCTCCATTTAACCGTTCCGTTCCAACACAGAGTAATGCCATTTCTTCTATACTAAGCTGAGCCACCAGTTCATCCAGTGTCGCCTTTCCTGCCTTCACGTCCGATAGTGTAAGAACCGCATCTGGTCTTGTGTCCTTAAGCACCGGCCGTTCCTCCGGGTAACGGATGATCTTTGTCTCAAAATCTGCTGCAGAAAGCCCGATCGTCAATACACCCTCCGGTATATTCTCCTGACACTTCGGTGCAGAGATCTCCGCAAATGTCTCTGTCTCCGCAAGAATATCTCCGGTCTGAACTGTGACTACTGTTTCATCCAGATGAAGCACCGCTTCCACCTTCGTATCTCTGGAGTTTTCACCCAAACGGATCTGATAGTCACCCGCTTCTAATATCCACGCATGCCGCTCCACGCTATAAGAAGCCATATCTGCCGTTTCAAATGTAAGCGTCAGCCGTTCCGCATCTCCCGGCTGTAACAGATTGGTCTTTGCAAATGCCGTAAGCTCCTGGTAAGGTTTTGCAAGCTCTGTAGCCGGTGCTGACACATAGACCTGAACGACATCTTTTCCCGCAAATACACTGGTATTCTTCACTTCTACCTCGATCTGCACCTGACAGGCATCTGCCTGCACCGATCTGGTCGTCACTTCAAATTCCGTATAGTTTTTTCCATAACCAAAGCAGTAGATCGGCTCAATGCCAAATGTATCAAAATACCGGTATCCGACATAGATACCTTCCGTATAATATTCATCATCCACATTCCCATTCAGGTGACTGAATGTATCGGATGCCGGATAATCTTCATAGGAAGCCGCCCATGTATCGGAAAGCCTTCCGGATGGGATCGTACGTCCACTCAATACATCGGAAACGATCCGTCCACCCATGTTTCCGGTCTGTCCGATCAGCAATATGCTGTTGATCCCGGAGATCTTTTTAATCACACTCATGTCGATCACACCACCGACATTTAATAACAATACAAATTTATCATATCGTTCGGCAAGCGCCCGGATCGCACGTTCTTCTCCATCGGTCAGAAGATAATCACCTGCTGTTACACTTCGGTCTTTTCCCTCACCGGAATTTCTGGATAATACATAGATCGCTACATCAGCCGGGACAGCCGTATCTTCCACCGGCGGGATATCCGGATCCTGATACTGATATTCCAGCATCAGCCATGTCTCCGCGGTTGATTCTTCTTTCGCTTTTTCTCTGATCCATGCCACATACCGTTTCTGCTCATCTGCGATCATCGCATCATAGGTATCCAGCCAGTCTGTATTCACGATCTTCGCACTGGCTTCGATCAGCCCCTGCTCAATATTGATTGTTTCTCTGGTATTTACATCACCCGATCCGGTTCCGCCCTTGATCGTATGTCTTGCTCCGTTTCCATATAAGGCGATCTTCTTTCCGGCCAATGCTCCAAGCGGCAGCGTTCCATCATTTTCAAGCAGCACCATACATTCACCGGCAAGTGCCCGGACAATCTCCTGATTTGTGCGCTCAAGCACTGTCACTTCATCTGTCTTTTGTGCATAAAATCTTCCCATAAGCTTCATTCCTTTCTGTATCGCAATACAGCCACCGTTCCACAAATGCATCCATGAACTGATCCCGACAAAACCTCGTTATGGTCTGTTCACCGGCACATTCATAAAACGATGGCTGTATTACATATAATGAATTATTCTATATGTATTCTACCACATTTTTATATAATGTTCCGCTTAAAACTTCTCAAAGAAATGATATTCGTACAGGTTAATCAGCTTCTTACCTGTCAGCGCCGCATAGGTACGGAGCAGCGAGGATGCACAGCCTGCCACACCGACATACAGTCCCGGATAACTGACAACTCTGGTCGGGATCGTTCTCCACCAACTGTCATACCAGGTACGGAGTCCCGGTGTCCGGTGATCTGAATCGGAAAGCATCACATCAGCAGTACGGATCATATAATCATAGAACTCTTTCTCCCCGGTATATTCATACATGGCAGCAAAATGCTCCAGAATACCTGCTGTTCCACAGCACTGGCACTGGCAGTTCCAGAAGCCCCAGGAATGTTTCTCCGGCGCACCAGCACGGACGATACCACGCGATAATTCGATCGTCCAGTTCCGGTAGATCTCCTCTCCGGTAATCTCATACAGTTCACGAAATGCCAGCGTACTTCCAACCGGGCCATGACATGTACTGAGATAATATTTGTCATACGTCGGACCTGTTACCGGATGATCCTGATATGGAATCAATCGTCCGGTCTCATCTCCTACTGCGATGTTCATTGCGTATATAAGGCCTTCCTTTGCCAGCTCCAGATATTCCTCTTTCTTTGTATCCTGATATAAGGCTGCGAACATCCATGCCGTTCCAGTCGTTCCATGTGACCAGTTCGGAAATGTCGTATCCTTCGCAAAATCGATCATCGACAGATCAAGCAGCTTCCAGAACTTTCCGCCATTTGGCGCAGGAAGAGCATCCTGAGCGATCCTGTCTGCAGCCGCACATGCTGTATCCAGATATTTCTTTATACCGGTCTTACGATAAAGGATATCTAAGAATACGATAAATCCGCCATCTGCGGTGATATCCTCCTGATCACTCCAATGCAGTCCTCTCTCATCGGTTACTGCTGCTTCAAGCAGGACATCCGCAACATATAATACATAATCCCGATATTCCTGTTTTCCTGTCACCTGATATAGGTCTTCAAGGAAATATGCCTCACCAACCGGACCATTATAAGGGCCTGCCGCCCAGCCCGGAACCGGAATAATACCCTTTACCTCTGAATGAAGCGTCGTCTGATACCATTCCACACCAACCTTCGTCGAAATGATATGCGCCGCCGCTTCCTCCGCCTCTGTCAGCCAGCGTGTGTCTCCGGTTGCTTCATACAGCCGGATAAAGAAAATACCAATACCTGCCGAACCGTCATACATACTCTTCGGCGTAAATAACGGAACATCCTCCCGATATCCATCCTGTCCTTCCGGCAACGCCTGCCAGATTCTTCCATATTCCGTCTTAATCGCCAACGTATCGATCCATTCCGCCGTATCGATCGCCGCTTTCAAATAATCTTCTGCTGTATTCTTCTGAAAAATCTCCGGTGTGATCAACTTTGCCATATCTTCGTCTCCTTTGTAACTTTATCATATCCTATAAAACCTTCTCACTCTGTCCCAGTTTATCTCACTGGTTATTTTTTCTCTCCGGCCGTTCCTATTTTAGCGCTTTTATTTCCTAGTATTTCTATATGATAATTATACATGTATTTTCAAATTAAGCAAGCCCCAAAATCTCACGATATGTTCAATGTTTAAATCATGCCATTTTACCGATATAAATTAACAAGCAACTAAAAACACAACATACATCGGAAATCGATCTATCCCATTTTACCAATATGAATGGATGAACACTTAAAATCACACTATATATAAAGTTACATCAGAATTCCATCAATACTACACCAGAATCTCAATAACACTGCACCAGAGTCCCGCCCTTGCTAATAATACTTTTATTCCACTTATCCTTTCTGTTCTTCAACAGATATGCACTTATAATAAACATCCGTGAAGTTTTCGTCTTAAAATACATTTTGCCAGCGAATGCGGGCGCATGTTTGAGCCGAAGGTGAGTTTGCGCAGGAGCATGAGCAAATCAGGCAAATGTATTTTATAGAAAACAGAGCGGTTTATTATGAGTGTATAACTGGTGAAAACAGAAGAGATAAGTGGAACAAAAGCCCTCCACAGCAAGGGCGGGACTCCGGTGTAGCTCTGTCGAGGTTCTGGTAGATTCTGACGGATTCCGGTGGACTACTGCTCATCCTCCAGCATCTCCCGGTCCTTCTCCATCTCCTGCACAACCCCAAACGCCGACAGCTCATCCGCAAATTCTTCCATATAATCTTGATAATGCTCCATCAGCTCTGCCTGAACCGCATCCACGCCCTTCTGTTTACCCAAATGACGCTTCTTATCCACACCATGCTTCCGGCTTTGGCGCATCCCCGGATATACCTGATCTGCAGTCCTGTTTCTTCTATTAAATAACATATCCCATTCCTCTTTTCATACAAAAAGAAACCGCCATGTATATAAGCCATTCCGGCTTCCTTTCTTTATAAAAGAGTATCGACATCCAGCGATCGGTTTATACCATTCCTTCTGCTGTATCAATTAAATCATAAATAAAAATCCGGGAGAAATTAAAATTGTGTATAGAAAGGGCTTGAGCCCCAGTAATTAATACTGAGGCTCATTCTTAAAGGAGAGGTCATGGAGGATTCCAAAAAGGGGGGGTTTGGGGGTTATGGGGTACATTACATCGTAATATAGGGATTATACGAATTCGTGCATTGGGAATCCTCCATCATATCTATTCAAATGTTAAGTAATTGTCTTTTTTTAACTTACTACACTGTAGTAACTTCTTTCAAGATGTTCGTTTTTATTTCCTGTCCATCTCTTATGGTGCTATGATAACAAATTCATTCAAATTTGTAAATATTGCATAATAAATAAAGTTTTCCGGGTTTTATGGTTCTTTTTGCACAAATTTTACTATATATGATAGCTTTATGAATATTTTGACGGATTTTGCCTGTCTCATTTTGTCAAATTTACTATTTCTTTACTCAAACAGCCAAATTCAATCAAATAAAATTTGATTTGCGTGCGATACTTTTCGACATTTTACGATTTTTTACAGCAGCAAAAATTTGAAAATATTGTGAAAAATGCCATTTTTTTGTTCAGGATACTTTTTTATATCGCGAAGCGTTTATATTTTTTTCTTAAAAAATAAAATCCGGAATGTAACAATACCTAATTTCTCCGTCAGATATAAAGAAAAAGGAGCTCAAAACTGAACTCCTCATCTTTCGAAAAAAATACTATGCAAATATATAACGCCTGTCACAATCTTACTGACCCCGTATTCGGAATCCTCTTCTATCGCGCCAGACGCTTTACACAATATATACGTTTGTATAGATTTTGTCAAGAATATTTCAAAAAAGTTAAGATTTCTTCCCCCCCCTTTACAAATTGTTCCAATAATCCTATCATTCTACATAGATTGAAAAAACACAACACAGCCGCGCAGGAGGAAAACCACATGAATACAGATGCATTATTACAGGGACGATTCAAGGATCTTGCAAATAAAGCCTATCAGAAGAATATCTATACCTTTACGAATTTTCTGTCTGCATCCGATCTGGATATTTTCTATTCTATCCTGCCGGACATCAACCATGTACCATATCAGATTTTCGGTGGCCGGGAAGGATGTGACCGTGTTATGATCCGCTTTGGATCAGAGGATATGACCGGATATGAACTTCCATTTCCGATCACCATACTTCAGATCACACCATTACTGGACAAATTTTCAGACGAGCTGACTCACCGCGACGTTCTGGGTTCTCTGATGAACCTTGGTATTGAACGTGAAATGACCGGTGATATTGTTATGAAAGAATCCTCCAGAAGCGGAAAACGAAATACCGCTTATGTGTTCTGTGTATCTTCGATCGCAGATTACATCACTGATAATCTTACCCGCATCAAACATACCAATGTCCGCTGTATCATCTGCCCGGATGATGACCTGCCGGATATTGTACCAACACTGGAAGAATTTCAGTGCATTGCTGCCTCAGAACGAATCGATGCTGCCATTGCTTCTATCACGAAGCTCTCCAGAAGCCAGACTGTCGCCCTGTTCCGTGAAAAAAAAGTATTTTTAAACAATCGCGTTCTTGAAAATAACAGCTATAACCTGAAACCGGAGGATACTCTGTCTATCCGCGGATATGGCAAATTCATCTATAAAGGCTGTGGACATGAAACCCGGAAAGGCAGGATCTATCTGACATTTGAACGTTATGTCTGAATTAATACATACAAACAGTGCAGACCTGAAGCAGCTAAGCGAATCTCCCGATATGCTGCGCTTCCAGACCTGCACCATTTTTGACATCTTATAAATTTTTCTGGTTTATTTTTTTATGTTGTCACTACCCTCCTTCCATTTTTGTTTATCGGAATCCCTTCATATATCCCGTAACATCACTATACAAAAAATCGCCTGCGAAAAACCGTTGATGTAATAAATAGCATGTCTCAATGTAACTTTTGGTATTGCAATTCCAAAAAAGCACGCACTACATACTCAAACTCACTCTTTTTTATTTCAAATGTTCCATTATAAAACGCCACTACTTCCTGTACAATCTGAAGGCCCAGACCATGCGGGTTCCGCTCCACCTGCCCGTTACGCAATCCGGGTATTTGCTTTTCTGCCCCGCCGACAGGCCCGCTGATCTGTATGCTGTTTACCGTCATTTCCTTGATCGTATTCCTGCATACGATCATAAGATTGCTCCTGTCATATAAAATCTTGATCCCTATTTTTCCCCCACGAATCGTATATTTTACGGCATTGTCCAGTATATTTCCAAGCAGCATATTCAAATGATGGTCATTGATCGCAAGATCGATCGGCACTGATATCCATGTCGTGATCTCAATTCCCCGTTCGGATGCTTCCCGCTTTTTATAGGACAAAATTGCATCGATCAGAACATGCCCGGAAATCACCTCCTTTGCTACCACAACTGCCAGTGCCTTTTCATATTCCTGATGCAGCAGCTCATATTGACCATTTTCCAGATAAACACATTCCAGCATATATTGCTTCTTCAGGTCATGACGAAATTTCCGAAATTCCTGCCAGACCTTTCCCAGAGAAAAACTATATGCCTTATACTGTTCTGCTTCCGCACGCATCGTCCGGACATTCACTTCCCGTATCTGTCCATTTCTTTCCTGACGATACAGGTTACTGGATAATATATTGACCGCATACAGAAGCAGTACAATGGTCGGAAAATGTTTTCCTCCACATGCCGTCCGAAAATGTGTAAACAATGCCAAGGTTATTACCGGAACACAAAATACCTCCACAAAATCTCCAAACGTCACCTTATACTGCAAGACCAGTAGTGGATCCGGACAAGTCTCATCCATATCGGGTGCACCAACATTTGCATGATGACTTCTCCACAGCATTCTCCACGCCAGAATATTCAATTTTATAAATACTAAAAGGATAATTCTTGAAATAGATACAGCAGATATCTGAAGCCTTATAAAAGTTTCTTTTCCAACATCAGCATGGCTTCCAACCATAATAAAATAACGATAAACAAGCTTTTCCGCAGCGATCATAAACACTGCCAGATAAATGCCTGTAACAGCCGCCTGTTTCCATGGATATTGAGATTTCCCGGCTATTTTCCTGCATTTTCCGGATATACAACCAGAACTTCCAAATAACCGGATCATCCAGATATAAAAAAGATTAGATGCCAGAGACAGAATAGAACTCAAATGCCTGCTCCCCCGATCCAGTCCATATAATATTCCCGGACATATTTCTTATTGTCTCTGCTGATGGCAAGCTCCATCCCATTACTCATGATGACTTCTGAGTATCGAAGCTCCCTGATATGACTGGTATTGACCAGATAAGATTTGTGGATCCGGACAAAATGCTGCTGGTGCTCCTCCAGATATTTTTCCAGATTCTCAAGTTTATCATAAAATTCAAATATTCCGGAGACACAAACAGCCGTGATCACCCGGCGGTTACTCTCCAGATAAATAATATCTCCAATGTTAATAGCGTAATACGTGCGATTATAATAGAATGGAAGAATTTCCATATTGTTTCTGACATGACATATAATTCTGTCAAGCAAAGGAAGAAAGGTCTGTTCATTTACCGGTTTATCTAAAAACTGAAATGGCTGGACATCAAAGGCCGCCCGATAATATTCACTGTACCCGGACACAAATACAAGAAGCATAGATGGATACTGTTTCCGAAGCTGTACTGCCACCCGGATCCCATTCATCTCCGTCAGCTCAATATCCAGAAATACGATCTGATACATCCCGCTCTGGTCGATCTCCATCAGCAGCTCCTCGCCACTGCAAAATGTATCAATCTGAAAATTGAAATTACAGTTTCTCATATACGTTGCTGTCATCTGACTGATCTCGTCCAGAACATGCTGCTCATCATCACAAACCGCAATCCGAATCATAATATTCCCCCCCATAATATAATTTGTACTTATTTCATCATTGCTGTAAGTTTATCAAGCATATATAACAACTGTTCTGTTTTCTCAGCCCCAAATCTCTGATATGAGATATGTTTTTTCTTCTCGTCATCCCCAATTTCATAATCCATATACAAACTGTCCTGAAGAACATAATCAGCAGATATCTCCAACGTATTGATCAATGCAACAAAACAATCCAGTGACATATCTGCCTTACCTGTTTCGATCCTGCTGATATATTTATCACTGAGTTCAGTCAATTCTCCCAACTGTTGCTGGGTAAGACCTTTTTTCTTTCTTGCTTCTTTCAACCGTTGTCCTAGAAACGTTCTGTTAATCTTCACTAATCTCTCTCCATATTGCTTTCCGGATTAATATGCTTCAACCTTCTCTTTTGTATTCTGTCAAAATTTGTCTTTTTATAGAACAAACCAACGAAGCATTTTCTAACCAACAGTAGAATTTCTAAATTGTTTTTTGTGCAGAGCGTTTTTTCTTTTCATTCTTTTTTCTGCATACAAAAACAGTGCCTGACCGATACAACCATTTCCACGAATCCACCATGAATCTGACAGTATTAAAACCAGGCACTGTTTTTATTTTTATATGTTTGTCTTTCCTGTAAATTTATAAGATATACCGTTTACAGACTTTCTGCACGTTGTCTGATATTCTTCTTGAAATTGATCACCTTATGATCGTATTCCTGATCCATGTATTTGGAATTGATCATAAAATCTGCAGTCGACTTGTTATTTGCAATTGGAATATCATACACCTGCGCGATACGAAGCAGCGCTTTTACATCCGGATCATGTGGTTGTGCTGTCAGAGGATCCGAAAAGAAGATCACCATGTCGATTCTGCCCTCTACGATCTTGGCACCGATCTGCTGATCACCGCCTAATGGTCCGCTGTTGTAACCTCGCACCGGCAGTCCTGTCTTATCTGCGATCATCCGGGCTGTTGTTCCGGTTCCGCAGAGAAAATGATTTTTCAGTATGTCCTTATTATCATTACACCACTCGATCATCTCAGCCTTTTTGCTGTCATGTGCGATCAGTGCAATATTCTTCTGTTTCTCAATCGTAAGTGTCACAAAATCATCTGTCATATTAGGTCTCCTTTCTGTCAAAACCTGCTTACCTTATAAGAATTACCACGACATTTCTGCCAGTGGACATTTCTGCAAGCCTTTATTATTTTGTTATACCAAGCTTATGTGCTTCATCCGCAACTGCCTTGGCAACCACCTTTGCTACTCTGTCATCAAATGCACCCGGAATAATATATTCTTCATTTAATTCTTCATCGGTTACAATTGATGCGATTGCTTTTGCTGCTGCCATCTTCATTTCCTCTGTAATTCCTGTAGCCTTTGCATCCAGTGCGCCACGGAAGATACCAGGGAAAACCAGAACATTGTTGATCTGATTTGGATAGTCAGAACGTCCAGTCGCCATAACACGAACGCCGCCCTTCTTTGCTTCCTCGGGCATGATCTCCGGTGTCGGATTCGCCATAGCAAATACGATAGGATCGGCTGCCATGGATGCTACCATCTCTGCCGTTACGATATTCGGTGCTGATACTCCAATAAATACATCCTTCCCCTTCATGATCTCTGCAAGATTTCCGGTCTGTCTGTCTTTATTTGTGATCTCTGCCATATCTGCCTGTGCCGGATTCATCCAGTCCTGACCCGGACAGAGTGCACCCTGCTTGTCAACCAGAACTACATTTCCGATGCCAAGCTGAAGAAGCAGCTTACAGATAGAGATACCGGCTGAGCCTGCACCATTGATTACAACATTTGCCTTATCAAAATCTTTACCTACCAACCTCAGTGCATTGATCAGACCTGCGGATACAACAATAGCTGTTCCGTGCTGGTCATCATGGAATACAGGGATGTCCAATTCTTCCTTCAATCTTCTCTCAATCTCAAAACATCTTGGTGCTGATATATCCTCCAGATTGATACCGCCAAATACAGGAGCGATTCGTTTTACGGTTTCTACAATCTCATCTACATCCTTTGTATCAAGACAAATAGGGAATGCATCTACTCCGCCAAATTCTTTAAACAGGATAGCTTTTCCTTCCATAACAGGAATCGCAGCCTCTGGTCCGATATCGCCAAGTCCGAGAACTGCAGTTCCATCGGAAACAACCGCTACCATATTGCCCTTACATGTATATTTGTATACATCAGCCTTATTGTCTCGGATCTTTCTGCATGGCTCTGCAACACCCGGTGTATATGCTGTACTTAAGTCGTCTCTGTCTTTGACTTTAACCTTTGAGATAACCTCAACCTTTCCTTTATTCTCCTCATGCATCTTTAAGCTCAGGCTATTGTAATCCATTTGTATAACTCCTTTATTCATTGATTATTATATCTGAAACCATCTTCTATATGGCTGCATATATTCTGGTTTTTGTGAATATATTATATAGATATAATAACATAAATTGCTGGCATATAACAGCAATTAATACCACAAAATAATATGGAGGATTTCAATGAATCAGTCTGTTAAACACAACTTTTTTATCTGGAGTGTTTTCTCTTCCATCTGTATTGTGATACTTGGAAGCGGCTGGCATTTTCTATATGTCATCTTAGAGAAAAGTAATCTGGTCGCCTGGTGCACACCGATCAATGAAAGTATCTGGGAGCATCTGAAGCTTACCCTGTATCCGGTGCTCATCGTTATGCTGATCCTTTATGGTCTGCATTTTATTCCCTGTGGACCTTCGATCCATAAAGTGATCCTGATGATCTCAGCCAGCGTCTGCATCTCAGATCTGATCATTGTCAGCATCTATTATGTGTTCTCCGGCGGATTCGGACTTACCGGAATGTCTATCGACCTTACAGCCTATGGCATCGGTATTCTGGCAGGACAGCTTCTAAGTGTGATTCACCTGCTTTCGCTCCACCAGATTCCAAAATGGGTATATAGTATCGGTTATATTCTTCTGATCGGACTTATCCTTATCACCGCTGTTTTCTCTTATAATGCACCGAATCTCCCGATCTTTATCCCACCGACTAAATAAAGAATATTTTACTTGCTGCTTGCCTTTACTCTGTAGATTGCTTTCTGGAATGCAATAATATTATTCATGCCATATTTCTTAACACTCAGTCTGATACGACCACCTGCATATTCGACCAACAGCCATTTCTGGATCAGTACAAGGAATAATATTACCATTACGATAGCAACTATAATACCACAGACAATAGCAGTGGAATCATCTAACTGAATCGATGTTATAAGTGTTCCTATAAAGATCAATGCTGCCCAGATTAATAAGGAATACGGTTTATTATCTGTAATCTTTGTTCCGGTAATATCATCTGTATTTATGATCTCTCTGGTCGAAATCCTGTTGATCAATCCTTCACGATGATTATAATACAGGCGCTTGTCTGTCAGAACTGCCTGCTCATTCCGAAGGCCTTCTCCAGATAACAGATTCAATACAAGTCCATTGCTCAGAGTTGCAACCGGCTTCTCATCCTTTTCTACAAATACCTCATCAAAAACATCCCCGGAAACCTGGTTGTCATAATAATTATTATTTGCACCAGTCGGCTGCTGTGTTGCCTGTGTATAGTAGTTTGCGTTATACGGATTTGCCTGTGCATTGTTGTAATATGCATTCTGATAATACGCATTATTGTATGCGCTATTCTGTGCATTTGCATCATACGTTCCCTGGGCATCTGCTCCATATGTATAATTCTGCGTCTGCTGTGTACTATACATATTCTGTGATGCTGTCGTATTCTGCTGCATCTGACTCGATGCTGTGTTCTGTGCCTGTCCGGATGTATCCGGAACATTATTGTTCTCGTTTATAGCCATTTTCTCTCATCCTCTTTTCTTCTTTATTGCATTAAATATTCCTATACCAGTAATTTAACACTCTATCATTTAATATAGTATTTTGTTCCTTTAAAATCAAGAAATAGAATTGTCTGTCGGTAGATTTTTCACCACATACAAAAACCCAGATGCATAAGCACCTGGGCTTTTGTATGTATTTAATTTTAGATTATTGTCGAAGTATTCTGTAAATATTCGAGGTTTCCACACCCGCCATATAAAACGCCATTTTATATAAAATCTATAAATAAATTCTACTGAAGGATGAGCAATTATGTATGCTCCCGATGCAACTGCATCATTCAAATCTTAGATGTATGGTACAATATTTCAAAAGATGTGAAATGTTATACCGCAATGGTACATATTATATAAACTCCTGCTTATAACGAATCTAAACAAGTGGCATCTGTAACAGTCACTGCCTGAACAGATACTATGTTGTACCAATCCTTCCAACAACTTCTAAGCGTCTATGTGATATAGCCTAATGCCCTTGAAACACTACCTATATCTTGTTTTTTGAACAATCCTAGCAGAACATAACCGGTAATCTAATACCTACGTCCCGATACTTCAATCTATGCCGAACCGGCATCTGTGTGGGGACTTATTTCAAGTTATATCGATAAGGCATCCCGTGTGGAAACAACTTCCCAATCATGTATGCTGCTACGATAAAACTGTTCTTCAATTGTATCCAACGGAATCTCCTCCTTCCTTGAACTTCTGGAAAACACCTTTTACTTTTGACCAGTTTCCGTGTACCGGACCTCGATCTGTTTATCCAGGTGGCATCTGTTTGATGACCGTTCTTTAATGTATCTTTATTATATGTGATAATACCCATTTTGTCAACATTATTTTTTGACAATTTAATCATTTTATTGTATTTATTTTGTCTTTTTGTATTCAAACGTTGTATTGTAGTATTAATTGTATATATTTTTTAAGCAATTATAATTCCATAAAAATTAAGTTGACTTTTCCCCTGTGCAGTGCTAGACTTTTAGAAAAATCAAAGGCTATGACAGGAAGGAGTACTTAAGCAAGTGTTACTTCAGAGAGCAGGCGGCTGGTGTGAGCCTGTAGAACATCTTAAGGAAGCAGTCCCCGAGCTGTGATTGCGAAATAGGTTTTAGATTAGCAGTCAACGGAAGGTTCCACGTTACAGGAACAACGGTTAAGAGATCTGGCCGTACAGAGTGCAGGAAGTTTTTCCTGAAGTTAGGTGGTAACACGGACTATAAAAATAATAAGTTCGCCCTAAGCAAAATTTATTTGCTTGGGCTTTTTTATTGTCATCTTATAAAGTCCGGCAGATTCCCATAACAACAGTTTCCTGTACAAGAATGGATTCTTAAGGTTGCTTAACTTCCGGTTTTGGGAGCCGGATAAATTCTTATAAAGAGAGGTATATCGCATGAGAACATACGAAAAATCAACGAAACTCGATAACGTTTGTTATGACATAAGAGGTCCTGTTATGGACGAAGCAAACCGCATGCAGGCAGCGGGCATTGATGTTCTGAAACTGAATATCGGAAACCCTGCACCATTTGGTTTTCACGCACCGGATGAAGTCATCAAAGACATGTCTTACAATCTGAGAGACACTGAAGGATATTCCGATTCCAAGGGCTTATTCTCCGCAAGAAAGGCTATCATGCAGTATTGCCAGTTAAAGCATATTCCAAATGTCGGAATTGACGATATCTATACCGGAAATGGTGTAAGTGAACTGATCACCATGTCTATGCAGGGACTTTTAAATAATGGAGATGAGATTCTGGTTCCTTCTCCTGATTACCCATTATGGACAGCTTCTGTCACACTGGCAGGCGGTACTGCTGTTCACTATATTTGTGATGAACAGAGTGACTGGTATCCGGATATCGATGATATGAGAAGTAAGATCACTCCAAATACAAAGGGTATCGTCGTGATCAATCCAAATAACCCAACAGGTGCCTTATATCCAAAGGAGATTCTGGAACAGATTGTTGATCTTGCAAGAGAATTCGATTTGATCCTGTTTGCAGATGAAATCTACGACAGACTGGTTATGGATGGCAGAAAGCATGTTGCACTCGCATCTCTGGCACCGGATGTGTTCACGATCAGCTTCAACGGTCTGTCCAAATCCCATCGTGTAGCCGGTTACCGTATCGGCTGGATGTGTCTATGCGGCAGAAAGGATCATGTAAAAGGCTACATCGAAGGTCTGAATCTTCTGTCTTCAATGCGTCTTTGTTCAAATGTTCCTGCACAGAGTATCGTTCAGACTTCTCTGGGCGGTTATCAGAGTGCCGATGAACTCCTGCTTCCGGGCGGACGAATCTACGAACAGCGTGAATATATCTACAATGCCCTCTGTGACATTCCCGGTGTATCCGTTGTGAAACCAAAAGCTTCTTTCTACATATTCCCGAAACTGGATCAGGAGAAGTTCCATATCAAGGATGATGAGAAGTTTGCCCTTGATCTTCTCCGTGAGAAGAAGATCCTGATCACCTGTGGTACCGGCTTCAACTGTACAGACCCGGATCATTTCCGTATCGTATATCTGCCAAATATCGTGCAGCTTAAAACCGCTATGGGAAGAATTGCTGATTTCTTAAGCTACTACCACCAGTAAACCTATTCGAACGCAAGTGTTTTGCGTAAATGCAGAAAAAGCTTACAGACTATAATATACATGGGGCTATTGTAAAACAATTCTAACATTTTGGTTCTATACCTGCTTTTGGGGTTATAGATCTGTTTGACAATCATATCAGAACAAATGCCGAACATACCTTTGTGTAGCAAACCTATTCGAACGCCGGTTCTTAACGAACTGCTTAAGCAGTGAGTTTAGCACCGCTGCGTGAGAATCGAACGCAAGTGTTTTGCGTAACAAATGGTATGTTCGGCATTTGTTTGTACGGTATAACACCTTATATAAAGTCGAAGGTTGCCTGCTGGTAGGTGATGTCCTGATATTCCAGTTCCTCCTGCGAGGTCTTGCTGGTGTAATCGACAACAACCGTCTGCTGGCGGTTACCGACCATCTGCTGACCAAGAACGTAGTTCACATCAAATTTGCCGGTGATCGCCGGAGTTGCGCCACGGGCAGGAACGATCAACTGCACATGATTAGCTGCAAGCATGGCAAAGATCGGCTCCCAGATATATACATCCTTTGCCGCGCCAAATGGGTTATCAATAAAGATTGTCTTTGTAGAGATCTCACCCTCCGCACCATAAGAATACATACCTGCAATATAATTGATGATCGCAACCAGGAACTGAATGTAGATACCCTGTGACTGTCCGGTACTACCAACCGCTTCTTCATAACGAAGATACCGGCTCTGCTCCTTGATACGCTCTCTCTTATATAGTTTCAGCTTGATCGCATTCATGTCTGTGACCATTACGCCAAATAACCGCTTCAATGCAAGACAGTCACGGATATAACGGACACGCTTCCTCTCATCCTCATAGGCATCTGCGCCCTTTACGATATCGTCAATATAATCAGACATGCGCTGTGCAAGGAATTCTTCTTTCACATATGGGATCGTCAGATCAACCATACGGATGACTTCTTCTCCAACGGTGATCTTCGATAATTTTGGAAGCTTCTCAAGCTCGGTCTTTACATCCATACAACGCTGTAAACACTGACTGCAGAAATTCTCCTTGATCGCAACCATATCTTCGATTCCCTTTTCCACTCTTTCCTTTTCCAGATCGATATAGGAAATGATCTGTAACAGGCTTTCAAGTAACGCCTTTGCATCGTAGTAGTTTTCAGGTATGATGACATCTCTGCGGATCGTTTCTGCCATCTCGAATACACCCATTTCACTGAGTGCTTCCGCTGTCTGTCCCTTGAACCGCATCAGTTCATTTCTTGTCTTTTCCAAATTCTTGCGGCTTCTGTCATATCGTAACAAACTGGTCTCAAATGCCTGTCGCAGCTCCTCTTTTCCGGCTTCTAACAGCTTACCATTTTCTACATTGATGTCATTTGTATCTACGATACGTTTTACATCTTTATAAAGCTCGATCATATAGCCCTGCTCTTTGTTACAGGTCTCATATTCCTCTGCTGTCTTCTTATAACTCTGTTCCAGCTCGGCAAGGATCTGATCGCCCTGTGCGATCGCCTGCTCTGCTTCACTTAGAGAAATCTGTTCTTCTGCATATGCATCTTCACCATAAGTCTTTTTCAGACTGGCAACCGCATATTCGATATTTCCTTCCAATCTGCCGGAAGCCTTTGATACATTCTTCAGTTCTTCCGCCATGGATGCTGATACCAGTTCCAGACGCATCAATTCATTAGAAAGTGCCTGTAACTGCTGTTCAGATGTGGCAAATAACTGTGTCTGTGCTTCCAGATCCGAGAGTTTCACGCCACGCTTCTCGATCGTATGCAGGATACGATCCATTGACTGTGACAATGCCTGAACCAACTTCTTCTTATCCTCTACATCCGGTGCATTTTTATTTGCTACTGCATACATCGCCATAAATTCTGTCTCCAGCACTTCATCAGAGATCGTAAGGATCTCGATATCCCGTCTGGATACATCTTCCGTTTCCTGTCCAAGTGCCACCTGAATCTTCTGCTTTGGATCCAGTGACACATCTACTTTTCCATCCTCCGGGTAATAAGGTTTAAAATAATTCTGCCATTTATCCTGTATATCCTGAATACTGTTTGCGATCGCAAGCATCCGTGCCTCCGTCTCGCTCACAGTTGTATTCCATCTGACTGCATCCCGCTTCAGTTTCTCGATCTGTCCGGTGATCCGCTGTTCTTTCTGAACATTCTCCGTATAACGGGATTCTTCCTCAACTGCCAGATCAGAAAGCTCCTTAATACGAAGCAGGATTGATTTGTCTTCCTCCAGCTCATGCAGCTTTTCTTTTACGGATGCCTCATCTTCTTTCTGCTGGGTGATCCGGCTTGTCCGTTCTGTTATACGATCCTGAAGCTCACGGACCTCATCCTTTTTATTTAACAGATCCTGATTCAACTTTCGCTCGATATCTGCCGCATCCAGGTGCCTCTCATCTGCCAGATGACTGACAAATGCCAGATCTTCCCGGTAGGTTGCAAGCTTCTCATCAATCAGGGATATCTCATCCTCAAGGCCACGAATCTGGATCGTCAGTTCTTCTTTTAACGATTTCAGAATCTCATCGTCTGTGAAATATTCGCCTTTTCTGCAGACCATAACGGCATTTTCGTTTAAGGTAACTGCCTTTTCAGACAGGTCATCCATATCGTAGATCAAAACCATTTCATTGTCTGTCTGAATCGAATCCAGATTGATATCCTCTGCAATATCAGCAAAATTCTTCACAACTACTCCATACGGAAGTGCTCTGTTTTTCTTCAAGATCTCCGACCGCTGCTCCGACTTAAGTGCTGCCAGATAATCAGCTCCGTGCATCGCCATATGTCCATGTCTGGTCACGATATAATCAATAACTGCCGATGCTCCTGCACTCGGTCCGAATAAACGTCCGGATTCCAGATATTTGCGTCTTTCGAGCAAACGGTCAATCTCCTGTTTTCTGGTGATCGTCTCGGTCAGCGTTCCTGTGATCCTTGCATTGATCGCATCTATGATTTCTTCTGCTTTCTCTACACTATATACCGCCATAATGCTTTCTAACTTCTTAGCTGCCTGACGATATTCCTCTGCATCCAGATGGCTTGTCTCATATTCTTTTTCCAGTGTTTCCAGACTGTTTTCCGCAAGTGACAACCGGTAACGGTCTTCAAATACCTGCTCCTGATCTTCCCGTATGCTCTCTGCAAGTGCCTGTAAGGATGCCTCAAATTCTGCTGCCTTTTCTTCGGATGCTTCGATCACGTTTGCCGCATCCGACACAACAAGCAGGGCAACCTGTGAGGTCAGTTCGGATATCTTGTTATTTAAGGACTGTAATTTGTCCGAAGCCGCTTTCCGATTATCCCCGGATACAGCCAGCTCGATCTCGCCCTCTTTGATACATTTCATGCAGTAATCAGCCTCTTTCACTGCATACTCATGCGACTGTTCGACCTCTTCCTTTGCCAGAAGAAGCTCTTTCAAACGCGCATCATCCCGAAGCTTTCTGTTATAGGCATAGGCCGTCATTTTCTCACGGTCTGCCCCGGTATTCTGTAAGATATGATCGATGATCTTCTGATTCTCGGATAACTGTTTTCTGTCTTCCAGATAACCCAGATAATCATTGATACTTTCTTTCATATTCATATCCTGCTTTAATGCCGATACCTGTCGTTCATTTTCAGCAAGATTTGCATTTAACTGTTCTGACTTATCCCTGAGCTCCTGCAGACGGAAACCATCTCTGGTGATCTTCAGATTCTCCAACCGCTTCTTCTGGCTTTCCTTCTGTTCAAATGCAGTCTGTTTTGCCACAAGCAATTCTTCCAGATGTTCATTTTCTCTCGATGTCAGTTCTTTTCCCGTCACATAGATATCCGCAAGCTGCCTTGTGATATCTTCGTGTGCCTCGTACTGGTTAATACAGGAATTGACCTTTGCCTGCAAGACATTGATCAGCTCGATCTGATGATCGAAGTTCGCAATATCCCGTTTCTTCTGTGCCAGCACGTTCAATTTATCCTTAATATCAAGCAGCGTTTCTGCCATCGTGCTCTCATCCCCATCCCTACCGGTACGGGTCAGAAATGCTTTCTCTATGATCTCCTCGATCAGCAGATCTTCTACTACTTTTCTGGTCGTCTTATAATTCGTCTCAAAATAAGTACGGACATGACCCTCTGTCTTATTGATTCCACGGATGATCTCCCAGTGGCTCTCATGCAGACCATATTCGCTGATGAACCGCTGGTACTCCCCTTTCCGCTCAAATAAGCGCACTTCAAGGCTCATATCCTTATGTCCAAGCTCCTTAATGTAGGATTTTAGACCACTGTATGTAATTCTTTCATTACCATTTGACAATGGAAGATTAATGATATCGTTCTTATTATAATCCCGATAGAAAATGCAGTAATTGAAATACTCGATTGCCGCCGTCTGTCCGTCCTGCGATGCTCCTTCGTCGGATTCCTTTGCTTTCCTGGCACAGAAGCCGGTCGTCATGTAGCGGTATCCATCCTTGATATCCGCGTCGTCTAATTTCCATTCGATCAGGGAATGAATAGTCGTATTGCCGCCACCATTCCGGAATAATTTCTCGATTGGCTGCTTATCATCTAACGTACAATTCGGTATCAGATTCTGAAGCAGAAGAAGCATCAGCACACTCTTTCCTCCACCGTTTGCAAGGTCATAAAGCGTGTTCTTGCCATACATACGCATCGAAAAATCATCGTACTGCTGTGTACCAAAGTTGTATTTTACATTATTTACTCGTATTCGGTTAATGCACGGCATCCTCTTCACCTCCAAGCAGCTGATACAGACGTCCCCTGTATTCTTCAAAATAATTCTCACATAACGCCTTGAACCGATCGGTCGGATAGTAGCGTTCTTCGTTCTCGACAAATAATTTCTGGCTGACCATAAAGTTAAATGTCAGCTTCACATAACCGGATTTGGATGCCTTTGACGCCTTCGTCTTTTCTCCGTCATAGACTGCATGACTGACTGCCGGAAGCTCATCCCACAGCAGCCCAACCGCTTTAAAGCTCTCTGCCCCGACATCCTCTGCTGAAAATACAGACAACCGTTTCGTTACATCTGCCAGATATTTGTCCGCCTCTTCGATCACCTTTTCCGGCTTGATAAATTCACGGAACTGATAGCTTCCGGAATCTTTATAAAAATACAGCAGGATCACATACATGAGGAAATAGCACAGGAATAATTCTTTATTCAGACGCAGTCCAAGTATGCGCTTCATATCGTCATTTGTATAACCAAATACCCGGTTGCCTTCACCCGGAGTGATATAAAGTGCTTCATTATATTCGTAAATACTCAGATTCAGTTTCTTTAACAGATTGCCTACGATCTCGTAGACTTCCGCATTTCCATAATAATCTTCGTACAGAGCACTGTTTTCTCTGCTTGCTTTCGCGATCGTTTCACCCTGTATCAGTCTGGCGTAGATCTCAATCGCCTTATCCAAATTTCTGCTGTCCATCTTTTTTCCTCACATGTATTTTTATTGCAATTCAAATATTATGTTCGTAACATACATATCTGCTCCAACCGGGATCTCCTCAGTGCTGTCAAAGGTCAGCGTGAAGCGCATATCTTTGTATGGCTCAAATGAGATATCCGGAGCATAAGCATCTTCCGAATAAATATCCGGTACGCTTACGGTTGAAATGCTGTCGGCTGTAGCCTGTGGTATCTGCTGCTCTCCGATGCTGTCCCGCACCTTCTGATATTCCCGAATACTGTCAACTACCAGCTTTTCAAGCATGGTATCCTGCTTCTTTAACATCCGGCTGATATCATATTCCTTCTTCTGTGCCAGATGGGTAAGGAATGCGTAATAATCGGCATTCTCATAGATTTCTTTTCCAAATCGTATCTCTAGGAATCCGTTGAATTCTTTCAGGCTGAGCTTCTTCCAGCGGGCAAGCACATCCATCAGTTCAAAGAATAACTTGCCATAGTTTCTGCCGGAGCGTTCTTCTTCAATCTCGTCCTCGTAACGGAAGTTCGCATTTACATCTTCTTTCTTTGCTGTCACCATCTTCGCCTCATCCTCTGATTTGAGCGTAAGAAGATTGTCGATCGATGTCATCGAGAACGACTTCGTGATCGCCGGTGCAAATAAAGGAGCAAGAATCATGCCCATCTTATCCGGCCGATCCTCCCTGATCATCTTCTGTAATTCTTTTTCAAAGTCAAATACCGGACGCAGACGCTTTAACTTCGCCTTCTGAATAATGTTGTCCGATATATTCTGTAATTCCATGGTGCTGTTGATCAGATTTCCATGCTTTAATATGGTCTTCTTCAATTCCAGCTCCAACTGACTGATCTCATCCAACAACGTAGAACCTTTTGTCAGATGGTCAAAGTTCGCTTTCGCAACTGCCTTATCGACCAGTGCCTTGTTCTTCGCAAATAATTTCTGTTCCTCGGAAAACCATTTGCCAACCGTCTTCATATATTTCTCATAAGCTTCTGCCCCGGCAAATACATCGTAAGAAAGCAGATCTACGATATCGTCTTTTTCTCTTACAAGCCGGTTCACTTCGCTGTTGATCCGCTTGACAACCTCGATACCTCCCTTGAAATTCTCTCCGGTGATCATCTTCTCAAGCAAAACCTGTTCTACATTGATCTTGCTCTCGTCCTTGATCTCCTTGGTATCAAGATAGAATTCTATCCCATCCGCAGTTATGTAATAGAGCACCTTTCCATCCGTGATCCGGCTGTCGATCAGTCTGACACGCCCGGTCTTCTTCTGCTTCTTACCCGGATCGTAAAATATAAATTCAAATGCTTTTCCATCATTTCTGATCTTGTCAAATATATATAAGATCAGGTCTGCCATATCCTCGTCCTCGATCTCAATATCGAAATCACGGATCAGTAGCTCTTTTATAAATGCTTCACACTGGGGATATGTGATGTCCCTCTCGTTGAAGTTGTTTTCCTCAATAAAAAAACGCAGTACCGCCATGGTGATATATCCCATATCCAGACTGTTATATCGTCCATCTCTGTACTGTGTAAATGCAGTTTCCGATAACACAAAAAACGGGTAGTATTTTCTTAAGTTATACATTCTCGCATTATGTTCTTCGATTATGTCATTGATCATCACGTACTGCTTTGCCACTGTTTCTACTCCCTGTTTTGTGTGCTTTATTTTCTGTTTTTCTTAAAAAATCACGGACACATAACATGCCCGTGATTTTTCAATACCTATTCGCCCATCATCTGTTTAAAAAATAATTACCTGAATCAGTCCTGCTTTGCAAGATTTTCTTTGTCTACTTTGTAAACCATAAGACGAAGAAGATAATATGGCATTCTTCTATTTCCAAGTTCCCAGTCCTGTACAGTTCTATACGGTATCTCGAAATACTCAGCAAATTCGCGTCTGTTCATTCCTGTAGACTTTCTTAATTCTAATAATTCTTCACCTGATGTCATAGTCTGTGTCCCTCCTGTATCATTCCTATGTGCATTCTTTCTGAAAAAAAAAGAATGCTTTCTTTCAATATTATTTCAAAATTCAGCACAAAATAAATTCTACAAGAATCCAACCCTAACCTCATGTATATTCTACAATATAACAGTCGGCATGACAATAGAATTTGTTAACACATTAAAAAATTTTTTTATATGCGTGTCCTTCTCGATTTGATATTTAATGCATTTTGTCCATTGACTTTATGATATAACCGGAAAATAATAAAAATAACTATTTAATATAATCATAATGTGAATATGCTGGGGATACCTTAACTTACCAATACAGGGGCATTTGAGGTCGCCGGTCCTTAGATGGCGCATTAGCGGCATCTAAGGACCGTTGCAGACCTAACTGAGACCTTACCGAGGTTTATCCGAGGTTAGTTCGAAGTTACACAGCGGGAAAACGAGCGGAAGCATCCCCTGATTGGTAATGTTAAAGGTATCCCCAGCATAGCAGATCATTATTACACAGGGAGTGTTATGTATGTTGAATAATCGAATTATGAAGGAAAAGCCATCGGACGAGGAAATGAATACACGGTTAAAGGCTTTGCAGAAAAAGCTGGCGGCGCAGACGCTGGCTGTCCGGGAACACAAGCTTCCGGTCATCGTTCTGGTAGAAGGCTGGGGTACTTCCGGCAAAGGCAGTCTGGTCGGACGGATCATCAACAATATCGATCCACGTTTTTACCGGGTTGCATCGCTGGAAAAGGTCAGAGAAGAGGACAGGCGGAAACCATTTCTCTGGCGATTTGTAAAAGAGATACCGGAAGCCGGCAATTTTGTCTTTATGGATTCCGGCTGGATGGATCAGCTTACGCGTGAATACGCACACAAAGAATTGTCAAAAAAAGACTACGAGCTTCGAATTGCCAATGTTCGGAGATTTGAACGACAGCTGACCGATAACGGCTATCTGGTTGTCAAATTCTTCCTGAACATCTCGAAGAAAGAACAGAAGAAACGGATCCGGACGCTTGCCGATGATCCTGCAACCAAATGGAGAGTGACCGATACCGACCTGGCACAGAACAAACATTATGACAAATACATGGACATCTTTGACAAATTCTTAGATGCTACCGATTCTTCCCGCGCGCCATGGTATATCATCGATGGCTGCTCCAAGAAATGGGCAGAGCTTCAGGTTCTGGAAATCCTGACCGAGGGAATCGATGTTGCCCTACAGAATCATTCACTGGCAGTTCCGATCCCGCAGAATGTATTCCCTCTTATGGACATGCCGAAGCTGTCAGATATCTCTTTACAGGACAAGACGGTATCTGATGAAGAATATTCCAAACGTCTGAAAGAATTACAGGAAAAACTTCGAGAGCTGCACAACAGCATTTACCACAAAAAGATTCCTGTCATCATTGCATACGAAGGTTGGGATGCTGCCGGAAAAGGCGGCAATATCAAGCGTGTAACGGAAGCATTAGATCCTCGCGGTTACGAAGTATTTCCGATTGCAAGTCCTCTTCCGTATGAAAAATCCCGACATTTCCTCTGGCGTTTCTTCACCAGGCTTCCACGCTCCGGTCATGTAGCTATCTTCGACCGAACCTGGTATGGCAGAGTCATGGTAGAACGGATCGAAGGATTTTGCAGTGAAAATGACTGGAAACGTGCTTACAACGAAATCAACGAATTTGAAAAAGAACTGTATGACTGGGGTGCTGTGATCATCAAATTCTGGATACAGATCGATAAAGACACCCAGCTTGAACGATTCACGCTGCGTCAGAATACACCGGAAAAACAATGGAAGATCACAGATGAGGACTGGCGGAACCGTGAAAAATGGGATCAATACGAAACAGCCGTCAATGAAATGCTGCAAAAAACAAGCACCACCTATGCTCCATGGCACATCATCGAATCAGTCGATAAAAAATATGCCCGGTTAAAAACCCTGGAGATCATAGTTGATGCTATAGAAAAAGCTATATCTTAATGAATCTTTGTCTTCTGGTAGTCGATCATGACATCATAGATCCGTTCACAGTTGTCATGGTCGTCAAACCGGAAGAAATCATCGGCACGTCTGCGGTACTCCGGTTTCATCTCGCAGTTATTCTGCATATAAGAGATCAGAACATCGATCAATTCGTCGTTGTCCTCGCAGATCTCGCCAAATCCCATCGTATCATAGTGGAAGGTTCCTTCCTCATAATGCTTCGGTATATCGTGATGGTGCAGGTAGACCACCGGCTTACGCATATAAGCGAAATCAAACTGAACGCCGGAGAAATCCGAAACCATCAGACTGGATTCCCGGAACACCTTCTCATAATTGACACCGGAATGTCCATGAACGGCAACCGCCGGAATGATCTCTACCGAAGGATTCTTATCAAAATCATCGATCTGCGGGCTGACGATCGGATGAAGTACATAGACGATCTTATAATTATATTTCTTTGCCGCAGCGATCAGACGCTCATCATTAATAAGGCTGTTATATACCTGATAATAGGTTGTCTCCTTAAAAAGTGGATTGTAGTCACGGCTCACACCCTCATTCTTTGTAACCGGAACTGCTGCCTGCATCCGCCAGGTCGGGGATAACAGGATCTGCCGTTTATCTTCATTTATGAGTCCATCATAACGCGGTACTCCGGTCAGCTTCAATGCATCATAACCCTCATAGCCGTAGATTGGCTTCGACAGATTTTCAATCTCATATTTAGATGCACAGAAATACAACCGTGTATTATCTCTCAACCGGTTCTGCGCAACTGCAATCTTCTGGATAGACATACCATGCTGGACACAGGCTACATGGAAGTTCATCAGATCACGGATCAGTGCCGAATTGATCGTACCGAAATCATTAAATGCGTAGACGGTAGAGTTTGACACGATCACCATATCCGCATACAAAAATGCATACCGGTGCTTGATGCTTCTCCGTTTGACCGGCTTCATACCTTCGCGTTCCAGACGTGCATAATCTTCCGATGCCCCATCTGCCAGATAATAGCATTTGATGCCATCCTTCTTGCTTCTTGCATATTTGTACATGTATTCTGCGGAGTCCCCCGCCTTATATATCTTATCAAAAAAGAGCCAGATCGGACGATGCTTTAAAACCGGCTTTGCCTTTAAGAACGCCCGGACAATGATAAACTTAATAACCTTCTTCTGTCCGGTTGCAAACATATCCCGCCATAACGTCAGTTCTCTGCCTGCGATCTTCCCATGCTTTACCGGATCAACCTTCATGATATTGGCTTCTGTCTTATACATATACAGCTTCTTATTGATCTTCCAGTAGCTGTGACGGAAACGGTCGCACAAACGGCTGAAATGAGAATCGAATTCCAGAGTGACCGGAAGATCCTCTACCGACATTCCCATCGTTTCACCATTTTCAAAGACATCCGCCCGGACTCTTGTTACATAAGCCAGTTCTGTTTCCTGTCCATATGGAAGCTCCACCCGGATCGTAAATGCCCGAAGCTTGAAGATCGACATACCAAATGCTTTTGTATGTGCATACCGCTCATTATATTCTGCCGGATAGAAGCGGTCACCGACCAGAACACCAAACTCTGCTCCATTCATCAAAAGAATAGGCGATAACCGTCCTTCAATCGTAAGCTCTGTGTGATCCTCCATATCTTTATTGTCCATAAACTGAATGTCCGCCGTCGGCTTCGTAAGCTCTCCAATCTGGATATCATTATAGCTGTAGCAGCCATCTGCAAAATCAAATTCCAGACCGGTGTCCTTATACTTTAAGATCAGCAATACCCATACCAGACAGTCTTCATTCTTCATATCCACATGGTATCCCTGATTCTCACAAATGATCGAATCATCTATATAAGAGAGCACTTCCCCAAGCCTCCACAAAAAAGCCTCGCCGTCGGTCTCTTCAAATAAATGCTTGTTCAGGTTATCGAGATTTGCCTGGATCATATATTTTACAATGAACAGTGCATGCTGCATAACAAGCATCTGCAGGGTTTCCTGATGGATGGACATTTCCTTTAACCATTCGATCAACTGATCAACGGTATCCTTATACCATGCCCGGTCATAGATTCCTTCAAAAAAGGTCTTATCCCCTTCAAAGCTGTTTTTCAAAGTATAGTCAACACCATCGATATAATAGAGCTTCTCATCCAGACAGGCTCTTGCCTGAACCGCAAACAGCCATTTTAATACCGGAAATGATCCCTTTACCAGAACGTCCTCCAATGTATGCGCAGGGCTTCCGAATGTCACATTTGCATCCTGTCCGGCATTCTGTATTCCGGCAGAACTACTCTGTATTCCGGCATCTGCGATCTCCATCAACTGATTTAACAGGCTTCCCTTAAACACCATACCGAATGGTGTAAATCCGTGCAGGAATCTTAAAATCTCCGTAGAGATCACACCATTTGTAAGCTGCTCATAGACACCATGAAATTCCTGATCTCTGTCCAGCTTCTGCGCAAGCCAAGGCGCATGCTTTCCTTTCTCGCGATATGCGGAAAACGGTGCATACATGATTCCCTTCTTGCCGTTCCTACTCGGTCCGTATTTCTTCGGCAACAGAAAGATATCTCCGTTCCTGTGGTCATCAACAAAGGTCACGATACGCGCAAAATCCTCATCTGAAAGGATATCGCCCTCTTCCATCAAAAGGAACATCCCCTGCTCATCAAATTTTCCATGTATACTGAAGCTGTCCGCTCCGACTACGATCCTGTTTACCAACTGCCACGTCCTCCTGTTTTCTTTATCCCAGACTTTCCTGTAATGCAAATAACTGCTGCTACCATAGAACAGATCGTCCCCTGCAGCAGCAATTTCTGCTTATTTCTTCCAATCTTTATCTTGTATACTCCATGCTCTTCATCATGCGGGTATACATTTCCTCCAGACCGATCACCGGCTTCCAGCCAAGTGCCTGAAGTTTATCTGAATTCAAGCGCATATTTACATCCGGTGCATAGCCAAATGTCATGGCGCTTTCCGGTATGTCAAATACAACCTTGATCTCATTATTTGCCAGTTTCTCTGCAACCATCTTTGCCATATCCCCGATCGTGATATGTGCTTCCGGATGCGCTACGGTATAGGCTTCACCATCATTTCCCTTTACAAGAAGGAGCAGAATACCCATAACGGCATCTCTGGTATAGCAGTAGTTACCAACGGATTTTCCGGCTGTGTGCAGAACAATATCCGTCTTATTCATAGCAGCCTTTGCAAACTGTGCAAATACACGATTCTCTTCATAGCTGATACCTGCGCCAAATGTCTGTGACAGTCTTGCAATACGAACCGGCAGCTTATACTCACTTGCGTAAGAAGAACACATACATTCGCAGAGACGTTTGCCCTCCGGATAACAGCTTCTTGGATTGTGGATATCAATGTATCCCAGATCATCTTCTTTTACATATGGCTTTTCAGGATCCGGTGCACCAAATGCTTCCATCGATGATATATATACAACACCCTCGGACTGCTTCTCCTTACCAAGGTCTAACATATTCTTTGTACCATTTACCGCAGTCATGATCGTCTCCACCGGATAGTCCACAAAGAACTTGGATGCTGTAGGGCTTGCTGCATGTATGATGTAGTTGATCTGTACTTCCGAGATCTTCTTGCCATTTGACAGGGTTACAGTCTCATCGGTAACCGGATTTCCAACATCGCCGATCACATACACCAGCTTATCCTTTGCAAATTCATCATAGATCTTGTCTGCCTTTTCTGCATTTCTGACAAATGCATAGATCGTGATATCAGCATTCTTTACTTCGTTCATCTTAAGCAGTGCCTTTACGATCTGTGAACCAACCAGTCCGGTTGCTCCTGTGATCAGGATGGATTTGCCGTATAATTTCTCATAATCTCCACCTGCATTTGCAATATACAACAGGTCCTCTTCTAAAATCTTATCTTTCATTATTATTTCCTCCTGCAATATTTTTTCTAAATATCTGTACGAATTGTTATCCTGTCATGGAAAGCACTTTCGGCATATTGCTATGCCCGCTGTGCAAATATCTATTATTCTTCCACCTGATACATTTTGATAATGTGAGCTTTCCGGTCTTCTTCTGGCGGAAGCTTCATATAGTCGCCGTAAAGGGATGTCAAATAGTAATCGGTACAACCCGGTGCGATCAGCTCCCGTCCGCCAAATGTCACTTTCATTGGTTTTACATATTCTTCCCTTGGCATCTTCTCCTGCGGACCATAGCCACAGGCAATGCCGCCAACATATTTGCATGATTCAAAATCATATTGTGTACATAACCGGATCAGCTTCTTCACTGTCCGCTTCTTGCCCCATATCAAATGCGCAAATGGTTTCAGGATCGGCTTCACGATCTTCTTGACCAGATTACCGCCCCGCCCTGTCTTCATCTTCAGATATTGGATGATGCGGCGATACCAATGTGCCTTTTTATAGATCCGTTCAATCTCGGCATCATCATCCGGTAGTCCGTCCATCGGGAAAATATCCATCCATAGATAAATGTCGTATTTGTCTTTCGTATAATATTTGTCCAGCCTTGTCCTCGTATCCGCAAGCTTCGTATATGGCTCATCCAGATTGCCAAGGCTTGTTGACAGGAACTTATGCTCCGGCAGAAACGGCTGCTCTTTGATCACTTCCTGTAATCTCTCATAATCCGGTCGTGGCATCAGAATGTCGATATCATCATCCCACGGAATAAAATCCTGATGTCTGACTGCTCCAAGCAGCGTGCCGCCGCACAGATAATACCGCAGCCCATGCTTCTCACACAGATCATGGAACATGAACACCATTGTTTTCTCACGCTCATGGATATCCTCAAGCGTCAATAATTTTCTCACGTTTTCGTCTCCTCTTTTATGGTATATGCCTGCATTTGCCTTCTATATACCCTTAATATCCTTATGAATACCCATTAAAAGTCTCCTTATAATATCAAAAGGGCCTCTGTCTGATCTCCCTTACAATGTCAGGAGCTCTTCCGGGCGGCTAATGATATATTCCGCGCCGGCTTTTTCAAATTCCTCACGGTTTCCATATCCATACAGAACACCGACCGTATCAATTCCGCAGGCATGTCCACCATCAATGTCAAACATCCGGTCACCGATCATCACGGCATCCTTTTCATGTATCTGTGTCTTAACCTCTGGCTTGGAATCGTCCATCATGACTGCCTCTTCCCGGTCTGCCTGTGGCATATCCGTACCTTCCGCATCGGCTTCCTTCAACCGCTTCAGGCACTCTGCGATCAGCACCTGCTTGTCCGAGCCGGTTCCATCCGGGTTGCTTCCTACCACAACATCAAAATACTTTGCAAGGTCGAATTTCTCAAGTATCTTTTCCGTCGGTGCTGTAGGCTTGGATGTCGCCACTCCAATCTTTGCGCCTCTTTCTTTTAAGGCTTTGAGTGTCTCTGGGATTCCACCATAGATAGATGTCTCATATAGACCTGTCACATTGTATCGTTCTCTGTACTTCGCTACCAGCCAGAGTGCCTGATCGTGGTCAACATGACATTTGGATGTAAAGGAATCGTACAACGATGGTCCGATAAATGTCTTTAACACTTTCTCCGATGGCTCCGGCAGTCCGGCTGCATCCAGAGCATAGCGGATGCAGTTGAGAATGCCCGGCTCGGACTGGCTTATTGTGCCGTCCAGGTCAAATAAATAGTATTTATACATAGTGTTGCCTTTCTGTCCGTTCAAAATTCACGCCACCATTGTAGCATAGATCCTTTTTTCTCTCAACAACATTGATATAATCTTGGGTTATGGGGGGATAAACAGCAAAAATTACCGAAAGTTACATCCAGACATACCATTTGTTACATTGGCAGTCTTTTTCCTCTTTTTTCTGCTATGCTGTTCCTGTCGACAAAACAGGCGCCGGAAATCATGAGGAATAAAATCTATGTATAACCAAAATAATAATAACACCATCCACCAGCTCTTTCCTACTCGCACGGAACAGGAATGTCTCGCTGAGCTTCGGAAGCATCCGCGAAGCTACTTTGCTTATCAGAACATGTCGCCAGAATGGAAGAACCGCTTTCTGGGGTTTATGGAGGGTAAGAAAACTCTGCCTTTAACTTATGATCCATTTTTCAAGAAGCTGTTCAACCCGGACATCTATCCGGAACGGCTATCCAGTCTGATCAGCAGTATCATCGGCACAAAGGTAACAGTTCAGTGCATCCTGTCAAATGAAGACAGCATGCTGCCGTCCACCTCGCTCCTGCTTCTGGATATCCTTGTCCAGTTAGAAGATGGCTCGATCGCAAATGTCGAGATCCAGAAGATCCCATACGCTTTCCCGGGAGAACGTATGTCCTGCTACTCCTCCGATCTCATGCTGCGTCAGTATACAAGAGTGAAAAGCCTGAAAGGAAACGCCTTTACCTACAAGGATCTGAAAACGGTTTACACGATCGTGATATATGAAAAAAGTCCGGATGCATGTCTGACTGATGCATTATCCGATATCTACCTGCACCACGGCAGAACTGTTTTTGATACCGGAATCGAACTGAAGCTTTTACAGGAATTCTATGTGGTTGCCCTTGACGTTTTCTGTGAAAGTAAGTATGCTAAAGATATTAATGAATTAAATGCATGGCTGTCATTACTGACTGCCCAGTCGGTTGACGACCTTGCTGCACTGGTATCTGACTATCCATGGATGGAAGCTATCTGTAAGGATATGTCTGAATATATGTATGATCCGGAGGAGGTAATCACCATGTTTTCAGAAGCACTTCGAATGTTAGATGAGAATACAGTTCACTATATGATCGATGAACTACAAAAGGAACGAGATGAAGCGGTAGCGGCTCTGTCTGAAAAGGACTCCCTGATATCCGAAAAAGATGCGGCTCTCTCTGAAAAGGACTCCCTAATATCCGAGAAAGACTCTCTGATATCCGAAAAGGATGCCGAGATTGCGGCTGTTCTTTCTGAGAAGAACGCAATGATTTCTGAGATCGCGGCTTTAAAAGCACAGCTTGCCGCCCTCAATAAATAAACTATTTTATAACAATAACACATAAAGTAAAAACGCCTGCTGGCTGTATCCATGGAATATACGATATTCCTTAGGTACAACCAGCAGGCGTTATTCTTTAAACACATCCTACCTGTTTCCTTCTATTTTATTATTTCAGCTTCCATGTCTTGACATATCTGATGAAGCTCTTTTTTCAGATTTTCTGTGTATGTTTCTGCCAGACTCTGTACATACTAGTGGCATAAAACTATGATTTGAGGGTTGTATATGAAACAATTTAAACCATATATTCCGGCAGATAAGGTGATGCCGGAGCTTACACCTACTTCTGTGATTCTCGGCATTATCCTGGCGATCGTGTTCGGCGGTGCAAATGCATATCTGGGCTTACGGGTCGGCATGACGGTATCCGCTTCCATCCCTGCTGCCGTTCTTTCTATGGGTATTGTGCGCATGATCATGCGCCGCGATTCAATTCTTGAAAATAATATGGTTCAGACGATCGGCTCTGCCGGAGAATCTCTGGCTGCCGGAGCTATCTTTACGCTGCCGACCCTGTTCATGTGGGCAGATGAAAATCCCGATATAAAACCTCCATCTTTTCTGATGATTGCATTTGTCGCCATCTGTGGCGGACTGATCGGTGTTCTGTTCATGATCCCACTTCGTACCGCTCTGATCGTAGAAGAACATGGTACACTTCCATTTCCGGAAGGAACTGCCTGCGCTGAAGTACTGCTCGCCGGAGAAACCGGCGGTCACAAATCCATGCAGGTATTTTCCGGGCTTGGTATCTCTGCTGTCTATAAATTTATTGCTGATGGTCTGCATTTGTTTCCAAGTGAGATCGCATGGACGATTCCTGCCTATAAAGGATCGGGCTTTGGCATGGATGTTCTCCCTGCACTGGTCGGTGTCGGCTATATTTGCGGCGCAAAGGTTGCTTCGTATCTGTTAAGCGGTGCTGTACTTGGATGGTTTGTTATCATGCCATTACTCGTTCTTGTTGGAGGTAACAACATCCTGTTCCCCGCTTCCGTTCCGATCCATGAACTGTCAGTCGATCAGTTATGGGGAAATTACGTACGGTATATCGGTGCAGGCGCAGTGGCAGCCGGCGGTATCTTCAGCCTGCTAAAATCATTTCCGCTGATCGCATCCACATTTGCCAAAGCCCTGAAAGGCTTTGGACATACAGATGGAAATTCGCGAACATCCAAAGACATTCCGCTTCCTTATGCAATCGGCGGTATCTTGATCGTAGCATTTGGTCTGAGTGCTTTTCCAAATATTCCGATCAATCCGGTCACATCCATTCTGATCATTATTTTCGGATTTTTCTTTGCAACCGTATCTGCAAGAATGGTCGGTGTCGTCGGCTCATCGAATAACCCCGTGTCCGGTATGGCGATCGCAACCCTGCTATTTGCAACGATCCTGTTAAAGCAAGCCGGCATAGCAGGATACCGGGGTATGACATCTGCCATCTGCATCGGTACTGTTATCTGCATAATTGCAGCCATGGCAGGAGACACCTCGCAGGATCTGAAAACGGGGTATATCGTCGGTGCAACCCCATATCTGCAGCAGATTGGCGAACTGATCGGATCGATCGCATCCGGTCTTGCGATTGGCGGCGTTCTCTATCTGCTGAATGCCGCATGGGGATATGGTTCTACCGAGCTTCCTGCTCCGCAGGCAACCCTTATGAAAATGGTCGTTGAAGGTGTTATGAATGGCAATCTTCCATGGGGACTTGTTATTGTCGGCATTTGCATTGCTGTCGTTGTCGAGATCTTAGGTATCCCGGTTCTGCCATTTGCCATCGGACTGTATCTGCCGATTTACCTGACAGTTCCGATCATGATCGGTGGTCTGATCCGCCTTTTCGTGGAGAAACGCCGCTTTGCCGATGAGGGTTCCCGCGAAACCGTCCGTAATAACGGTATCCTTTTCTCCTCCGGTATGATCGCAGGTGAAGGGCTGGTTGGAATCCTGCTTGCCATCCTTGCCGTATTCGGCGTAAGTGATCGGATCAATCTGGGACTTATGGGATTCCATCTTGGAAAATGGGGCGGCTGCCTGTTCTTCCTTGCCCTGCTTTTCAGTATGATCTACATGATCCATAAAACGAAGGATAAACAATCATCCAATAACACACTTTAATATCTTCACCCGGAAAGGATTTATTTTCTCATGCAAAAATATAATATACAAAATGTCATTGCAAAACAGAACCATAATCGTAAAGATACCCTCTCGCAATTTTTTATAAAAAGATCAAAATCCGGTTTTCTTTCCCATACTGCAAACTATATGGACAAAATCCCCTGCATCAATCTGAATTATACATGGGAACAGTCGCCCGATGGAATTATTGTGATTGAGATGCCGCATACCGGTTTTTATCACAAGATCGCCCAGAAATATTTTCACAAACCAAAGAAAAGCCATATCAGGCTTGACCGATATGGCAGTACCTTATGGGTTCATATAAATGGCGACAACACGGTATTCAATCTGGTATCCATCATGGAAGAACAGTTCCCCGAAGAAGCTCCTGATATGTTAAAACGTGTTATCGCCTTTCTTGAAACGCTGGAGAGAGTAAGGTTTATATATTTTTAGTATTATTGTGTGTAGTCTTCCCATACAGCATACTTATAATCAGTCTGAAAACTAACTCTTTTGGAAAGCTCTGCGCCTATCCCTGGAAACATTTGAAGGTTTTCAAATTTGTTATAAATCTCCTGTACTGTCCGTGCTGCATACTCCTTATTATCTTCTGCAATATACTCTCGAATTTCTTTCAAATCCTTAACAACAATCGGATTGATCCGTAATTTTAACATTTCATTCCCCCATTTGTTCTTTTAGTTCTTCTATGCTAAGCCAGCCTTCACCATCCTTTACCGCTTCTTCTGTTTCCTTTTCTTCATTGTCCTGCTGCTGAAGATAGAACATTGCCTTTTGAGTTTCAATCTCCGCTTTCAGTTCTTCTTTTGTCGGCAGGTATAATTTGTACTTTGAAGCAAATAATTGTTCATTTCCGTGCATAACAGAATAACGGGCAATATCATCATCTGTATCGGAACAAAGGACAATACCGATTGTTGGGTTATCGCCCTCGCTGCGTTTCAGTTCATCATACATACGGATATACATATCCATCTGTCCTACATCTTGATGTGTTATCTTCTCTGTTTTCAAATCAATAAGGACAAAGCATTTCAGTATGTAATTGTAGAATACAAGGTCGATATAGTAGTCCTGCTTCTCCGTATGAATATGCTGCTGTCTTGCCACAAAAGCATATCCTTTTCCAAGCTCCATCAAGAATTTCTGCAAATTGGAAAGAATGCTTTTCTCAAGGTCACTCTCTGTAAAATCTGTGTTCTGAGAAAATCCTAAGAACTCTGCAACTACCGGATTTTTGATAAACTCCAACTTATCATTCTGATACGGTGCTGTCAGTTCCTTCATTTCACTTTCTACAAGCTCTTTTTTCTGTGTCTTGAGCATACGGTAATAATATTGAGAAGAAATGTTCCTCTGCAAAGTACGGACACTCCAAGTTTGTTCTGCGGCTTCTTTCTCATACCAGTCACGAGCTTCCTTATCTTTAACCTGTAATAACGCTGCATAATGTGACCAAGACAGTAGTCCAACAGATTTTCCAGACGGTGTCTGGAAAATCTCAGGGTAAATCTTATAGAAAGAATAAAAGCTGTACAGATTTGACTTTGTATATCCTTTTCCATATTCAGCCGATAATTCTTTTGCTAACTTTTTTATAATTTCAGCTCCATATTTTGCCCTATCCTCGCCCTGCAATTCTTCACTTGCAATTCTATAACCAAGGAGCCAATTTCTCTGTATCAGCGTTGTATTGACCGCCCGATATGCAGCTTTTTGTGAAGATTCAATAATCCCACACATATCCTTTAAAATGTCATCGGTTTTAACAAAATTATCCATAAAATTATTTTGACCGATTTTTTCTAATTTATTCTCCATAGCCATCGCTCCTTTGGATTTCATTTTCAAATTATTCGCTTTCCTGCATATTCTCATCAGCTTTTGCAATCATCTGTCTGTACTGTTCTTTCACACTTCCCGGTGCAAGTATCTGTACCTTGCCATTGAAGCCAAATACCCAACCGAAAAAGGTAGGACTGGCTGATACTTCGGTCTGTACCCTGAAAGACGTCATATCATACGCAAGGGTTGTCACATCTTCTCCGAAACGGTCAACCATTGTTTTCATCAGACTGTTATCACACCGTAAATCCACAAGAACTTTCTCGCCTGAGAACATGAAGAAAACTTCCTTTGCGTAATTCTCAATATCAAAATCATCAGGCATTTTTTCAAGATATAGGGGGTTATTCGCAACTCTCAACCGGAAAGGTGTCACTTTTTACCAACACCTAATACGACATTTTTGAGGATAAGAAAACGTAAAGTGCGTTTCATCGTATCCAAAACATCTTACTATTTACTGTAACCCTGTATTAAAATATCCGTATTCTGTGTCCACATTATAGATTGCATAGCAGTCAAGTGCCTCCGGTATAGGCACACTGTAATAATGGAAACCTAACCAACGCTGCATCCCTTCCGGCATATCTGCTGTCGGTGCACCCGGAAGATACACTGTAAATGTCGTTCCACCCGCAATTCCGTAAAGCTCTGTAAATGTGGTTTTGTATCCGTTATCATTTGCAACCACTTTACCGATCTCATCATCATACTTTAAAGTGTCCAGCTCCATTGTGTAAGTATATTTATCAACCTGTTTAATATTCTTAAATGATCCGGAACCGCTGGACGTTGATCTGCCCTCATAATTGCTATCATAATAAGATGCCGTAAAGGTTCCGTCCGGCTTGATATCCATACTGGCTCCCCATGCGCCTACTCCACTCGTCAGAATAAATTTTTCCGGCAGATCCTCCGGCAATGTCATTGCTACCTCTCCTGCATTTCCGGCAGAGACTTCTTTCTTATCGGCAGATTTCTCCTGCTTTTTGTCAGATGCCGTTTTGTCCGTTTTTTTCTGTGTGATCTTTCCCAGATATTCCATAGCTTCATCATAGGTCATGGCGGTATCATCCAGCGTACCAAGAACCTCCTTGGCTTTATCCTTGCCCTGGCCATTATACATTAACAAGGTATCAAAATTCTTCTGTAATTTCTTTACCTGCGTATCATACTTATCCTCTGATATCTCAGATCCATTCTTTGTACATGAAACAATCGTCGCAGAATAATCCTCATTTGGTCCTTCTTTTCTTGCCCAGGTTGTTGCTTTCTGAAGCATACCGGAATCATCTAATGCAAATTTGATATACTGATCCGTATATCCCTCATCTCCGATTCCACTATATGCATATAAGGTTCCCTTCTTAGTCGTAAACAGGTAATAACTGGTTCCGGAAGCGGCATTTATATCCCAGCCACCATATTCTTCCATATCCGTTCCAAAGATTCTTTTTGCATTTGTTCCGTCAAAGCTATATATATCCATCTGCGCAATTGAAGCTTCGTTCTGTTCCGATCTTACCAAGATCATCTCCGGCACACCATCACCTGTAACATCGGCAAATACGATCGGTGTCTGTTCCTCTTTTGCAGTCTTTGTGGAATAATCATATTCATACTGCCAGTAATAATTGTCGATCTGTGTCTTATAGGATTCAAGTACCTCTTTGTATGCTGCTTTATAAAGACTTTCATCAATGGCTGCCTCTGTCGTTACCTCTGTTGGTTCTTCCGTTGTAACTTCAGTGGTTACCTCTGCCTTTGTTGTCACCTCTGTTGTAACAGTATCATCACTTGCTTCCGAAGTGACTTCTGTTGTTGCATTCTGATCTTTCTTCTTATCCTGTGAGTGCTTATATGCAAATCCTGCTCCGACCGCACCTCCTACCAGGGCAACGGAAGCGGCTGCGATCACGATCTTGCCTGTTACCGTTTTTATAAATGCCTGCTTTCCAACTGTAGCTGCGATAGCCTTTCCGCCTTCTACTGCACCAGCAGTCGATCCTGCAGCTCCTGCCTGAGTGACCCCTCCTGTTGCTGATCCTGTGGCTCCTGCCTGAGTGACTCCTCCTGCTGCCTGTCCTGTGGCTCCTGCCTGTGCAGCTCCTCCTGCTACCTGTGCAGCCCCGCCTGTAACATTGCCTGCCATCTGCATAGCACCACCATGAATGATGCCGGCTGCAACATTTCCACCAATGCCTGCCATCTGCTCAAATACATGCGTAACGATCATATTTCCACGTTCTGCCATAAGCAGATATACAAGAAGACACATCGGTGTGTAGCTGTAAAGCTTGTAGCCTTTCTTCTGAAGCTCCTCTGCCTTTGCCTTGATATTCTTACGTCCATAATTCAGTCTGGACTTTACGGTGTTCTCGGAACAGTTCAATACTGTGGCAATATCCTTGATACTGTAACCCTCCAGATGGAACATAAGCACACAGATTCTCTGTTCATTCGACAGGGAATCGATCAGCTCCCGCACCATATCCTGTGTCTCCTGCACGGTACATGCCATCTCCGGCTGTGTGCTCATGTTTTCATCTTCCAGAGTATACTCAAAGACATCCCCTTCATCATTTTCATTCTGCAGATCAGAAAACAAGATTGCCTTTTTCTTCTGAAGTGCATTGATCGCAGTATTTGCCACGATCGTACTCATCCATCCCGGAAATACATTTGCATCCTGCAAACTATCTAATCTGGCAAATGCCTTTATATATGCATCCTGAAGGACATCCATTGCATCCTGCTCATTCTTCATATACTTCATTGCAATGTAGAGTTTATTCCGATATGTATTCTCATATAAGAACGTAAATCCTTCTTCACGCCCTGCCTTTGCCTGTTCCACTGCCTGTGTATAATCCACACAGCTTCCGCAAAACGGACAGTTGTATTCATTCCCCTGTAAATCATTTCCACATGTTCTGCACTTCATGTTATCCTGCTCCTCCTGCTTTTTATCTTATTTCTGTAATTTATATATTATCTTTATACCTTTATTTATCTGGACTGCCTGTCATGCTCGATCCGGTCAAATAATTCTTTCTTGCGTTCTGGATCGTCCGGCAGCTCCTTTCGTTCTTTTTTTAATAATGCAACAAACGCGCACACTGCCTTCCACACATCCATATATCTCACCTCCTGTTTATTGGACAGCTCAGGTGGGTAAAAAGTTTTATATTTCCGAATATTTTTTAAATAACTCATTCAAACAGAAAATTTTATTCTATCTTACCACAAAAATCAGGATAACATCATATTCTATTTTTTTATTTTCACAGTCTTATATTTGCTCCATGCAGAATAACATTTCTTCTCGCGGGAGCCTGCCTTTACATAGGAACGGACACGAACATAATAAGTCTTGCTTTTTTTCAGATCCCAGAAGGTACAGTTATTGTAATTCTTAAATGGTGCATCATATACTTTCTTATTCTTTTTGAATTTCTTATCCGTTGCAATCTGGATCTGATATCCGGTCGCCTTGCTCTTGCACTTCCATGTTACCTTTAATTTTCCGGATGAAAGATTCTTTACCTTGCTTACAGTAGTCTTCGGAACATCTGTAAATGTCGTCTTAAATGTATACATTCCGGCATAATTTGGATCAACGCTATATGGCCAGCCTTTGGTCATCGTGATGTAGTAGGTTCCCTTTGGCAGGAAAAACGTGTATTTTCTGGTTCCCGGTGTAACCCCTGTCTGAATATAGTGAATATCGCCATTTGTATTCTCGATCACAACATTCATTTCCTTGATCTTGCTGTTGATCTGAATGTTCATGTACCGGTTCTTTGTCATCTTCATCTTATAGATATCTTTTGTCTCGTTAAATGCAAACTGTCCTTTATAGGTCGTACCTGCCTTATAGGTAAATGCCATCGTTTTCTCATCGTTCTGTGACAGCCATGACTCGGAACGTGTCTCGCCGGATGCCTTATAAGATGCCGTAAATGTGAACTTGCAGCCGGTATAAAAGCCTGCACACAGAGATAATTTATAATCACCTGCTAATAATTCTGCCTTATAGCTGCCATTTCCTTCACTGACTGATGCTGTATAGATCTCATTATCATACATATCGCTGACTTTTATATAATTAAGCCCGGTATGTGTCTTTCCAATTCCCTCCGTCACAATCGCAAGAGAAAATGTACCGGATTTCTTCATCGTAAATGTATACTCATATGTATTCTGTGCATCCTCCAACTCGCCACTGTAACTCTGTCCCCATACGATCTGCTGTGGACTGTTTAACACCTCTGCGGATACCTTTCGCGCAGGACTTACTGCACACATCATCACCATTAAAATTACTGCTAACATAATCTGTTTCATTTTTCTACTCATAATAATCTGTCCTCTCTTTCTACCTTCTTTTTATTCAACTGTTTCAGCATCCATCATCTGCTCTTTGTATGCCTTACGGATCGGGATGATCGGCAGTCCGATAAATACCATGATCGAGATGAAGAAGGATACCACACCGGTAACAATATCATACGGAAATGGTACGATGAGCCAGCCCCATTTGGCGATCTTGCCTGCCATCTTTACCGCAGTTCCAAATCCACCAAAGAAATAGGAAACAATGCCTGCCATAACTCCATACCCCATCATAGACATCGGGATCCTGCCACCAAAAATACCGGAAAGGACAAATCCTAAAACGGTTAAACAGGTTGCTCCCAATGCGATGTACTGTGCGATTTCGATTCTTCTCATTTTCTTCATTTTTTTATTCTCCTTTTCTTTATCCGAGGAGCATTTCATCCGGAAATTCATCCATAAAAAATGCAACCTCTGTATCGTTTCACCTATATGACACAGAGGTTGCAAAAAAGTTTTATATTTTTTGAAATTTTTTTAAATTAATTTTTTAATGCTGTAATCGGCACAACATATACGCCATCCGGTCGTTTATATGCTGCATTAGACAAACCACAAATAACACACAATATTTTTGCAGGCTTTCCTTTGGGATCTTTTTCAATCTTTTTGTTTATATCTAATAAACTCTTCGCAGCGTCATCAATCTGATTTGCACCTAATTTAATTTCAAATGCGCACCATTCACCATTACTAAGTTCAACAACTGCATCTATTTCTTTATTATCATAATCCTGATAATGATATAATGAGGCACCAAACGATTCTGCATATATTTTCAAATCTCGTTCACAAAGAGATTCGAATAAAAATCCAAGTGTTTGCAGGTCATTGACCAACATCTCCGGTGTCGCATTCAACAAAGCGCAGGCAAGAGAAGGATCACAAAAGTGCCGTTTCTCCGCTTGCTTTATTCTAACAGATGATCGGATATTTGTTGAAAATGGCATTTGATTATCTATAATAAAAAGTCGTTTGAATATATCCAGATAATCAGCAATAGTATCCTTATCAAGATCAGTATCATCCATTTCTTTCACATCTCTTGCAAGTGAAGTATTGGTAACTGTAGTTGCTTCGTTTCTCGCCAAAGATCGAAGTAACAGTTTCATTTTCTCCTTATTACGTTTTATACCATCTATTCTATATACATCATCGTCAATTATGGCATCAATATATTGAATTGGCAAAAGTGCTGCCTGTTCAACAGGTATGTCTATATTACCAGGCCATCCTCCACGAATAATATACTTAATTAAGTTTTGCAGATTTACTTCACCAGTCATAACCGGAATTATATTATCATTACATAACTCTTTTAATGAAATTTCGCCAGAGGAATCACCAGATTCGTAAAGGGACATTGGATGCATCTTTATTCTTGCAATTCTTCCTGCACCACTATGCATGATTCCCTTATGATTAGGAGTTGCCGATCCTGTTAATATAAACTGTCCCTTTTCTCCTGTTTGATCAACCTTATATCTAACTGCATCCCACAACGGCGGAACTTCCTGCCATTCATCAATTAATCTTGGCTTGTCACCATTCAATACCAAATCCGGCGACATTTGTGCCAGCGTTCTATTTTGAAAATTACCTGCAGGATCTCCCATATAAATTTCACTATTACTATGGTAAGAAGAAGTCCATGTTTTACCACACCACTTTGGTCCTTCTATACATACAGCTCCAAAGCTCTCCAAATATTGTTCAATTCTATTATCAATTATTCTTGGTTTATAAGCATTTTTTATCATATTTTTATTATCACCTCTAATACAGATTATATACCAATCGGAGAGTTTTTGGAAGTATAATCGGAGAGTTTCGTAGTTTTCAATCGGAGAGATTCCGGAAATATAATCGGAGAGATTCGGCGTTTTCAATCGGAGAGTTTTTCCCTTATAAAGTAAAAATGCCTTCGACTGATTCTTAAAAAACAGCCGAAGGCACTCTAATAATTTTTTATTTATTCTTTTTTAAATATTTCAATGCATTTGCATAGGACATTTCACATCCGTCACTTGCTCCTCCTAAATTTCGAGCTGCCATTATATTTCCTGACGAATCCCTGTTAATATTTGCCAACTGATCATATATGCCATTAGGAGCTGTCGCCGCCATGTTCTTCAGAACCTCACTATCCACTTCTTGATATATTTCGTCGCGTTTTGTCTGATATTCTTCCCATGCCACAGATATACCGTCCCGTTCTGCAAGCAGTGCTGTTTCTTCATCCCCCACTTGTTCTGCATGACAGGTCCAGACAATCGGCTGCAGATAATCTCCACTAGATGAAGCCACATCGAATTCTACAATCTTATCTACGACCCCAATCTCCGTATCATCACTCTGTCCATCACTGCATAGTATGTACATCCGGCATCCATTTTCTGAAGCTTCTCTAGTGCAAACTAATACATATGGTGTTCCTTCTGCTCCCCATTTGTCCCGGTTCTCATCTGACCTTGTATCAAGTTCTCCACTATAGACCTGTATTGCTTCATTATCTATATATGTATATATATGAAGATCAGCTTTATTCGGATCTGATTCATCCTGTGCCGCAAAGATCAGTTCAGGAGTATCATCTCCCATAATATCAGCAACAGTAATCGCTCTGGATTCTCCTACCAACGTCGGTTCATTCTCCCTCACTTGTGAAGTCTGCCAGCTATAATTCTCAATTTCCTGTCTGTATTCTTTTATTATTTCTGTATACGCATCCTGCCAAGTATTCTTATTATGATTATAGATTGCTACTCCGGCTGCTCCACCTGCTACTGCCACTCCGGCTGCCGCCATTGTGATTTTTCCTGCTACTGTTTTCAAGAAGGTCTGTTTTGCCGCTGTAGCTGCTGCCGTCTTGCCTCCTGCGGCTGCACCTGTTCCCGCTACCGACCCTGCAGCTCCGGTACCTCCGGCTGTGGCTGCACTTCCGGCAACAGATAATGCGCCTGCGGCACCACCATGAATCAGCCCGGCACCAACTACACTTCCAACACCTGCCAGCTTGTCGAAGGTTCCTGCTACCAGCATAGTTCCTCGTTCTGCCATGAGCAGATAGGTAAGAAGTGCCATAGGTGTGTAGCTGTACAGCTTGTAGCCCTTCTTCTGAAGCTCCTCTGCCTTTGCCTTGATATTCTTACGTCCATAATTCAGTCTGGACTTTACTGTATTCTCTGAACATCCAAGAACTGTCGCAATATCTTTTATGCTGTATCCTTCAATATGGAACATCAACACACACATTCTCTGCTCATCCGACAATGAACCGATCAGTTCCTGTACCATTTCCTGCGTTTCTTTCGTTGTACATGCCATCTCCGGCTGGGCTGTCATGTTCTCATCTGCGATCGAATATTCAAATGCCTCCCCATCCTGATCTTCTCTCTGCATATCCGAAAAATTCACTGTATGGCGGTCTCGCAATGTATTCCTTGCGGTATTTGCAACAATGGTACTGAGCCATCCCGGAAATGAATTTGCATCCTGAAGACCGGAAAGCCGCTCAAATGCTTTCACATAGGAATCATGGAGAACATCCATCGCTTCATCCTCATTCTTCATATATTTCATCGCTATATACAGTTTGTTTCGATATGTCATCTCATACAGATAGGAAAAGCCTGCTTCCTTTCCGGCTTTTGCCTGCTCCACCGCCTCTGTATAATCGACTGCCGCCCCACAGAACGGACAGTTATATTCATTTCCCTGCAGATCATTCCCACACGTTTTGCAAATCATTTGTAGCCTCCCACACGCCTGTTTTTTCATTTTTTTATACTTTTAATAGAAATATGTCAGATCCGTTTTTTCTGTTTAACCTATTATAGCTTTTACTGTACTAACATTCAGATTTGTTATCTCGACAATCTGATCCAAAGAATAGCCTTTCTTATGCATATTCAGTACAATCTCTCCAGATTTCATTGTAACGTAGTTCACAGGGGATAGCAAGATGAAGAAAATAAAGGCAACAAAAAACTGACATACGGATCAGGTATCTTTTCTTCCGAAAATATGATGATCCATATGTCAGTTTTTGTACTTATTTATGTAGGGTTGTATTTATTATTATTTAATCTTAACAGTCTTAACCTTACTCCAAGAAGAATAATAATATTCATCCGGAGTACTACCATAATTATCAATTTTCACATAAGAACGAACACGAACATAATATGTTCCTTTTTTCAAATCAACCATATACATTCCTGTATATTCATCCTGCTTTGTCTTTTTGCCCTTTTTAAACTTTTTGTCTCTTGCAATCTGGAACTGATAGCCATTTGCCAATGAATTTTTCTTACACCGTATATACATCGTCTTATACTTATTATCCGGTTTTGTTTTAGTAATAGTTGGCTTTGGTATTGCAGTTACAGAAGTTCTAAAGGAATACTTACCTGTATAATGATAGTCCGTTGCATAATTTACACCACCTCTGAACTTGACATAATATGTACCCTTTGGTAAAAATACTCTGTATTTATGAAGTCCCGCTTCAATATCTGATATACTAACATTCCGACTGCCACTTGTGTTTACCAAATTAATGTTCAGTTCACGGAGCTTACTAGATACCGTCAGATTCAGATACTGACTTTTTGTTACTCTCATCTTATAAATATCTATATCATCATTCAACGCTAACTGTCCTTTTACAGATTTACCAATCTTATAAGAGGTTGCTGTTCCCATCTCATTATTCTTTGCCATTGCACGCTCGGACTTCGTTTCCTTAGATGACTTAAATGATGGTGTAAATGTAAAATTACAACCATCCATACCATCTTCCATGCCTATTCTTAATGTATAATTACCTGCCAGCAAATCCAGCGATAAACTACAATCTCCCACATTATAAATCTTGTATACTTCTTTTCCTGTTTCGTCCAAAACTGTTATTTTACCCATACTGGTAAATGCATATCCAGCATCCGATACCTGAAATACAAAGGTGACATTTCCGGATTGTTTCAAAGAAAATGCATATTTATAACATTTACTGGTCTCTGTACTGCCACTATACGAACTGCCCCATTTCAGTTTTGGTCCCTCTGTTGTTCCTGCTGCAAATGCCTTCTGCACTGGCATCACTAACATTACGAATGCTGCTGCCAGCATTACAATTAACCCTTTCCATAAACTCTTGTTTTTCATCATTTTTCTTCTCCTTTTCATTTTTTTATTACAACAAATATTTACAGATGCAAGAGAAATATTATATTTTCCTGCCTTCTACTATATAAGACAGGGGCAAATGGAAAAAGGTTTTAAAGTTTTCAAATTTTTTTCACCTTGACTCATACTGTCCAGATAAAACGAAAACGCCGTCTGTGATATTCCTACCACAAACGGCGCCCCCACTCTTGTTATTATATATTTTTTATTTTGTTACCTTGACCTTGGAAGATAAGCCTTTGCTCTTAAACAGCTTCTGATAAGAGGAAACCTTCTTCTTTGGTACTTTAATCGTAGTAACCTTTGTGATGCCCTTAAATGCATTTTTAGAAAGCTTCTTTGATGTAATCTTTGAAGACTTAATTGTAATTGTCTTCAGCTTCTTACATCCGCTAAATGCCTGATCTCCGATCTTCGTTGTCTTCGCCGGAAGCGTAATACCGGTAAGAACTTTGCAGCCCTTAAATGCATATGCTCCGATCTCCGTTACGTTCTGTCCCATAGTAACGGTTTTAAGTTTTATTGCTCCATTGAAAGCATTCTTGGAAATCTTACTAACATTGCTTCCGATTGTAACCTTTGTTACCTTCTTATTATTCTTGAAAGCACCCTCTGAGATCTGTGTTACTTTGTATTTCTTACCTCTGATCTTCACGGTTGCCGGAATGCTGACAGTCTTAGCCTTTTTATTTACAGGTGCTTTATATGCAACTGTTTTCTTGGATGTGCTTATAACCTGAACCTTTGCAGCTTTACTGTCATCAGAAACCACATCCCCCTTCTTGAGCGGTTTTACTATTGGTTTTTCCGGTGTTGGCTTCACCGGTGTCGGTTCCTGAAGTTTTGCGATTGGCTCTGTTCTTGTCTTTTTGCAGACACTGCAGGTATATGTCTTTACACCCTCTGTCTTTGTAGTTGGCTGTGTTGTAACCTTTCCTTTATCCCATGTATGTCCGGTTGCCTTCAGTTCTTCTATATCCATAACCTCATTACACTCGGTACATCTATATGTGATAGAACCATTTTTCTCACAGGTTGGCTCAACTCTTGTTCCATTATCTTTGATATGTTTTGTATGTGGTGCCTTAACCTTGATTATTACTACATATTCGTCAGATGTATATGCTCTTTCTTCTGTATAGGATGTTACTGTAATTGTAGTCTCACCGCATCCCGTTATAGTAACTTTACCGGTCTCATCTACAGCAGCAACCTCCGGATCAGCCGAAACATACCGTAATGCAGAGAGCTTGGATTCAAGCGCTGCATCCTTCAAAGCCACATCCAGTGTAAATGCGCTATCGCCAAATACCTTCTCATAAGTCTCCGTACCGGTTAATTCAAGTCTGGTAGTTGGAAGAACCGTTACTGCAATCCTCTTTGTTGTAGCGCCCTTACCTGTACTTGCAGTGATAATGGTCGATCCCTTGCCTAACGCAGAAATGGTAATTCCATCACAAGCAGCTATCTCTTCGCCGCCTTCTGCGACCTTATAATCAATAACATCTGTTGATTCATCGTTAAGTTTGGCATCGATCCAGATCTTCTCGCCCTTATAAAGCGTCACCTTATATTCACCGGCTGATGCATCCCACGCAAAATCATCAGAATCGGAAGTGATCGTAATACTGGTTCCCTTTACATACTTTGTTAATGTAACATTTATGGAATGTGATAATTCAGAATCTGCATAGTAGTTTACTGCACTATCCTTAATTGTTACATTAACAGCGATTTCTGCTGTTCCTGCCTTTGAATAGGATGTATCATAAGCAGTCGTGATAACTCCGTTTGATACATTTGCCACGATATTTGACTGATCGGATATCTTCTTATAAGATACAGTATATTCATCTGCTGCAAGGCCTTCGATCTCGCCAAATTCTATCTGAAGCTCATGCTTTACATCATTCTGAACTGTAAATTCATTTGATCTTACAAGTGCATCGATATCCGTAAGCTTCGCTTTTGCAATTGTAAATGTTGCTTCCTTACTGTTTGTAGTATGAATACCATCACCCTTGATCGTAAGTCTACCGGTACCGGCATTCACATTCTCACCATACTCTACCGTATACTGATCGTCCGGAACAACTGCGCCATTGATTGTAACTTCGATATTTTCCTTATCCGGTGTCTGCTGCGTTCCATCATAGGTATATTCGCCATTTACTGCTACTGCTGCCTCTGCAAGATCATAGTATAAGGTTGGCTGTGTGATCACTATTGTATACTGGATCACTACTGTTTTTGCTTTATCTACATATATATCTGCTACATATGTTGCCTCAACCGCATTCTGTCCGACTACCTCACTTGATACAAAATCGATCTGACCAACTGTATTGGTAAATCCCTGTACCTGAAGACGGATCTTATCCTTCAGTGCTGAGATATCACCGACATTCTTACCTAATGCAAACTTAACAACATGCTCCTCATTATCTACATCTGTAGCAACAAATGATTCGCCGCCCGCAGTAAGTGTGGTCTTTGCCTGATTTAAGCCTGCAAAATCAAATACAGTTATCTCATAGGATGCTGTAATATCATCACTGTATCTGTCATCTGCAATATACTGAAGTGTTACCGTCTGTGCAGAAACGCTGTTCATATCATAGCCTGTAACCTTCAGCTCTTTATCAATATCAACCGGTGCAGTCTTCTTATTCTTATATGTCTTTACTACCTTCAGACCATTCAGATCAAACTCTGCCCCTTTGGCAAATGCTGTCTTATTTGGGAAACGTTCGATGCTGATCGATTCTACGGTTGATTTTGCTTTAACTGCAAATTTTATCGTCTCACCACGATATTCAGATACCGATAATACTACATTGTACTCTCCTGTTTCCTGATTCTTTGTAACATAACTGCTGTCATTTATAATGGACTTGCCATCCAACAGGATATCTGTGATCTGGAATCCGTCATGTGCAACAATGTTATTAATTGCATATGTACCGGTAGTAGTATCCTCCAGGCTGGACTCATCAATGATCAACTGGTTCTCTGCAAGATTTCCCTTTGCATTGTAGGTTACACCATCATCAATATCCAGTTCAAGGTATACTGCAATCTCCCCTTCCTCCGGAGTCTGATTCTTTCCCTTTGTGATAACACCATTTCCGGTATATTTACCATTCATAAAGAACTTACCATAAATATTAGCATTTTCTTCCAGATTAAGAGAACCATTCAATACAATGATACCATATTCGGAATCCATCGCCATTGTTCCCTTAACTGTTAAAGTACCATTGATGATCAACTGTGCATCACTGTCAGCTGCCCAGACAAGTGCACCCGGAAGTACATCATCATGCTGTGGATCAACTACAAGTTCAACGTCCTTAGGAATGATCAACTTGGATGATGACGGTAATTCTAATGTTGTTCCTGCTTTAATATGTGTACTCTTGCGAATGGTTGCTGTTCCATAAACCTCATATGTCTTTCCTACGAACAGAACAGAATTAGAAACAGTTCCCAGAACAGGAACATCCTCTGCCTTTGCTCCACAGATATTATCACCGATAATTGTAATATCAGAAGCAGATGAGCCATTCAGTGCTCCTACTGCAATACCATTTTCAGCACTAAGGTTGACTGTTGCATCTGTTAAGACATTTACGTTCTTAACATCTCCTGCATAAGCACCAATTGCCGGACCATTTGCAGCAATAACTATAAGCTTTCCTTTTGTCTCAACGACCTCGCCGATAATATTAATATCCCTTGTCTCTGAATTCAGACCGGCTCCGATACCGGCTCCATTTCCTCTTGCTCTGATACTAATAAAACCTGTATTTGAAATATTAATATTTGTTGCCTCTGATACAGTATCTGTTGCTCCGGAACCAATACCGGCTCCGTTTTCTGTACCATCGACAGTCAGATTTCCTGCATACTCTAAATAAATATTGATATTATCAACGGATGCATTCTTACCGGAACCGATACCGGCTCCGTCTGTTCCTGCTGTTACCGTTACAGCTACATTTCCTGAAATGTAAATATCGGAGGCTGCACCTGCCAGACCGGAACCGATACCGGCTCCATTTGCTCCACCAACTGCTGTTACAGTTCCACCTGATATCATAATATATGATACCTTTGCATTTGCTCCCGAGCCAACACCAGCTGCATCTGTGCCGCCTGTTGCTTTTTTTACAACACCGCCTGTTACCTTAATCTCTGTTGCTTCTACATCAGATCCGGAACCGATACCGGCTCCGCCGTCTCCACCGGTCGCTATTACAGTTCCTCCTGAAATGGTAATACCGGAAGCAAGCTTTGCTTCATCATTTATGTAAGCACCGGAACCAATACCGGCTCCGCCAATATTTTTAGAACCGATCGTTCCACTTCCCGCTGTTGCATTTACGATTCCGCCTGCAATCTCGATATTGGCAGCATCAGCATTTGCACCGGAACCGATACCGGCTGCTCCGTTTGCACCAATTGCTGTTACGTCTGCATTTTCTGAGATCCGGATGCCATCAACCGGCATATTGTACTGAGAACCGATACCGGCTGCTCCATATGCTGCATAGCTTTCATTTGATGGCTGTGATCCCCTTGCTTTTATAATTACATTTCCATTTATCTCAATATTTGAAACAACCTTTAAGGTTTTGTCTGTACCACCACCGATACCGGCTGCTCCATATGTCGCATTGTTACCGGCAGTTGCATTTATAGTACCTTTCGTCGTAGAAGTCAGCACCAGCTTACCGCTTCCATTCTTCTGGATCGCTGCATAAGCTCCCGATGATGTCAGATTGTTTGTTCCGTAAGCAGTGATCGTCACGGTCTTACCCTCTGCCGGATTTACTGTGATCGCTGCCCCCTGAGTATTCCGTGTGATCGTCAGACTACGGATCGCAAGATTCACATCAATATCCCCTGCTGCCTTGATCTGACCCTTCATAACCTTACCGGATTTTGTTCCGAACAGGATCATCTCCTTATCAGATTTGATCGTAAGTCCATCCGTCTCCGAATAAGAATAGTCATCTTTTGTTGCTGTTTCCGCTGTGCTCTTTACTCCAAGCCAGAGTCCTTCCTCCAGCTTCGTATATTTGTCATAGCCATATGGATCAGTGATCGTATTTGTAAATGTACCATACGCTGTCTCCATACCGGATTTTGACACCGCATATTTTGTAGTATTACTTCCTACCTGATACATACCGGTATTATCATATGAGATCGATACACCGGATGTCTTTGACTCTACATATCCTCTATGATATTCACCATCAAAAGTAATCCTTATATCATTCGGAATCACATAAGGTGCTCTCTTACAATAAAGATAAATATATGCACCTCCGGCATTTTTATTGAGATCTCCATCAATCTTGTTCCAGTTGCTGTCAACATTCTCGACCCTCTCTGCATTCTGGCTTTTAAGACTGCTTCCTGAATTTCCTCCGGCATACTGCAGCTTTTTATCAGTGTCATTCCAGATACCAAGTGATGAGATTGGATCTCCAGCATTCCTGTCCTTTGTTGCATAGATGTAGATATAACCGGATTTTGAACCTACACCATCATTCAGGTCACCCGTCTTTCTCTCAACGCTATATCCGTCAAGACTGCTTGAAGTACCTGAATTATTCTGCCATACAGACCATATCCTTGTATATGCCTGTGCCGGATCTGTGGTCGTCTTTACCCAGATGTATTCATCTGAACCTTTACCACATCCCCTGTTTACATTTCCCGCATTTCCATCACTAGACAGTCTTGTATATCCTGCATAATTGGCACTAAATCCACCGGATTTAATATCACAGATATACAGCGTCTGACGTGTCGCCGCTTCCGACTTTATATTCGGAAAAAAGTTACCGATACCTGCAACCGTTGCAAACACCATAACTGCAGCCACTACCACTGACATGAAACGCTTCACAAATTTAATTTTCTGTTTCAATCTTATTTCCTCCTTTTTATTTTTCTATATAAAAGAGCCAAATGCTCTTATATATTAAAGCGTCTGTTTTATAACAGACCAATCTCCCGACCGCGTTCGACTGCCTCCTGACGCGTCGGAACCTGCAGCTTACGAAAGATATTACAGCTATGGAACTTCACAGTTCCCGTCTTTTTGCCCAGTTGTCGTGCAATATCATCATTACTTAAGCCCTGTGCCATCAAACGAAAGACTTTCTCTTCCATCTGAGTCAGAGGTTCATAATATTCATATGGAGATTTTAAATAATCAGGGAAATAAGTACCGACCGAATATGCAAGTTCCTTAATCTCACTTATGAAGGAATCTTCTTCATATTCTTTCTGATAAATTGTCAGCATTTGTACCATACAATTGCCCGTGTCCGCAAGCAGTCTGATATAACCGCACCTTTTTGCAAGCACAATAGCCTTGGAAAGCTCCTCACACATGCCTTCCATATTCTTCATCTTATAATATATGATAGCTGACAACATATAGCATTCACACAAATCCATATAACGTCTGCCCGGAATCAACAATGCAATAAGCTGGTGTGTCAATACATAGGCAGCCATATATTTGCCTGTCTGTATATAACATCGCACCTTAACCATCCATGCATACATATCCATCATGAAGATGCCCTTATTCTCATCCGGTGCTATCTCATCTAACCAACGCTCTACATCCTGTAGTCGCCCATCATAACAGGCACCAAGACATTCGATTGCGTTCAGACTTGAAGTTAATTCATCCCATCCCGTAATCTGTATCCGTTTCCGAATCTTTTCCACCAAAGGACGTGCAGCTTTTGTCTGTCCATTTACCAAAAGGATCTTCATCTGAAGTGCAAGTGCCACAAACAGACAACGCATATCCCTCTCCTGCTCGATCAATGGAATCGTTCCGGTAACAAGAATCAGTGCTTCAAAACAATTATTGTTCTGATAATACCACTCTGCCAGCATGATCTCATACACTTTCTGTCCAACACTTCCACCATATAATCGGCATGCGGCTTCTGTTATCTCGTCCTTGCTTTTTTTCAGATATTTTCCATATCTTGTAAAGTCGCGAAAACCATTCAGTATACTTGGTCTGCATGCTGAAAGCGTAAGACCCATCACAGGCACCAGTTCTTCTTCAATTAGAAAGCTTACGATCCGAAAAAACATTGCATCACTTATATATGGCATGACAAGTTCTGTTTTGATACGACAAATGTCCATCATATCATATGTATCCATTTTCACCAGCCGCGGTGTCTTCCCCATAAACTGTACATATGCTTTTGCCTGACTCAAGTCCCCATCCATAGCAGATAGCAATGCAAGATGAGTAAACAGAACCGGATGTGCGGACAGCTCTTCTTTTTTCAGCCCGTAGAAATATGCCCGGCACCCCCAAAGTACCGGCATAGAAAATGGTTTCTTCACAAACTCATCAAAAACAATCTCTAACAGATGGCCTTCTTTTTTTGCTGTCGCTAATATCAGCAACACTTCTTCTTCCGATCGTGGATAAATTATCTCGTTATTCATTTGTTTCATACATACCCCCATAACCCTGACGCTTATAGATTATATTATTTATTCCTGTTTTTGTATAGCAAACCTTTCAGACATAAAAACCAAACCCTTGCCCAAACCCTTGTGATTTTCACACCTGAACGGAACGCTTTTTTACAGAACATATTTTGTGAATAAAGTAAAAAACGGATCCACCTTCCGATGAACCCGTCTATTGTCACAATTGTTTCCTTACATAATATCTACATCTGCACTGTAATCTACACCATCGATCTTAAATCCGAACATATTGTAGAACTCATCCCAGTATCCATCGATATCTGCAAGTTCTTTTACATTTTCGCTGGTAACCGCATCCCAGTTCTTTGCAACTGCTTCCTGAATGTCATCTGCCATTTCCCAGTCATCCATACGAATAAATCCATTCTCGTCTGTCTCTGCTTCTCCAGCCATCTTATCAAGGAAAAGTCTTGCCATCTGCTCGATACAGCCCTCATGAACACCCTTTGCCTTCATCTGCTTATATAACAGCGTGATGTATAACGGAACAACAGGAATTGCTGCACTGGACTGTGTTACAAGTGCCTTGTTGATTGCAATATAAGATGTAACATTTGCAAACTTCTCATTGATAATATCACTTGATCTGTACAGATCCTTCTTTGCCATACCGATCGAACCTTCCGCATAGATTGGGAATGTGATCTTTGGTCCGATATAAGAATATGCAACAGTTGTCACATGCTCTGCCAGAACACCTGCATCTGATAATGCCTGCATCCAGTCGATCCAGTCCTCACCACCCATAACCTTGATGGTGTTCTCAATCTCTTCCTCGGTTGCTGCCGGGATATGTGCCATTGTTACTGTATTGTCCTTCAGAACTAAAGTCTTATTGGAATACTCCTCACCTACAGTCTTAAGTACAGAAGAATACTTATGCCCATCCGGTGTTACACGTCTTGGTGCTGCAAGGCTGTAAATAACCATATCGACAGTTCCAAGATCTGCCTTGATCGTATCAATTACCTGCTGTTTGATCTCCAGTGAGAATGCATCTCCGTTGATGGATTTTGCATACAGACCAGCCTTCTTTGCTTCTTCTTCAAATGCTCTTGTATTATAGAAGCCTGCGGTCGCTGTTCTTCTTCCATTGGATTCCTTCTCGAACATAACACCAAGTGTATCTGCATCATAGCCAAATGCAACTGCGATTCTGGAAGCGAGTCCATATCCGGTCGATGCTCCGATCACAAGTACCTTCTTTGGTCCCTCAACCTTTGGCTGTGCCTTTACATACTTAATCTGATTCTTTACATTTTCTGCACAACCAACCGGATGAGCGGTGGTACAGATATAATCCTTTACTCTTGGTTCTACTACCATTTTAATTTTCTCCTCTGATCTTCCGATTTATTCGGACTTTCTTTCTCGATTTATATTTATACATTCCGTATTAATATCTTTTTTCTGATCCGTTACATCTGCGGGTGCTCTTTATTTGCAAACTTCGTGTAATCCTGCATCCATACAAGATCAACGGAACCTGTCGCACCTTTTCTTTGTTTTGCGATGATGATCTCAGCGATACCTTTTTTCTCGGTATCCGGATTGTAATAATCATCACGATAGATGAACATAACAACATCGGCATCCTGCTCGATCGCACCGGATTCACGCAGATCGGCAAGCACCGGCTTATGATCCGGTCTGGAGTCAACTGCACGGTTCAACTGTGACAGGGTAATAACCGGAACATTCAGTTCTCTTGCAAGCACCTTTAATGCTCGCGATGTATCAGAAATAAACTGCTGTCTGGACTCTACATGCTTGTTCGTGCTCATCAACTGTAAATAGTCGATGATAATAAGCCCCAGGTCGTTGTTCTGTTTTAATTTTCTGCATTTGGAACGCAGGTCGGCTACCGTGATCGCAGAATTATCATCAACAAAGATCGGGGCATCAGCAATAACCTCTGTACTCTCCATGATCTTATCCCATTCATCATCTACAAGCTGTCCCGTCTGGATCTTCTGTGAATTAACAAGTGAATCCAGCGCGATCATACGTGTTACCAACTGTTCCTTCGACATTTCCAAACTGAATATTGCTACCGGAATACGCTTCTTTACAGCTACATGATGTGCGATATTTAAGACAAATGCAGTTTTACCCATAGCAGGACGAGCCGCTACCAGGATCAGTTCCGATCCATGCAGACCTGTCAGCATGTTATCCAGATCGATAAATCCGGTCGGCACACCGGTAACTCTGGTGTTCTGTCTGGATGCAGCCTCGATCTGATCGATAACATCTAATACGATCGAATCGATTGACGCAAAATCATTTGCACCGTTTCTCTGCTGTACGATCTTGTAGATCCCACTCTCTGCTGTCTCAAGCAGACCATCCACGTCATCCGTATCCAGATAACAGTCCTTTTCAACATCCTCACACATCTTGATCATACGGCGAAGCACCGCTTTATCTGCTACGATCTTCGCATAATACTTGGCATTTGCCGAGGTTGGCACTGCGGCTATGATATCTGCAATATAACTCATACCCGCCACATCTTCCGGAATATTCTTCTCCCGGAGCCGGTTATTCAGCGTGATCAGATCGACCGCCATTCCTTCCTTGAACAGCTCGATCATGTTCTCATACAGAATCGCATTCTGTGCACTGTAAAAGTCTTCCTTCGTAAGTATATCCGATACGTCTACGATCGCATCACGATCCATGATCATAGAACCGATAACTGACTGTTCTGCATCCAGGTTATATGGTTGTTTCTTCCTGATAAATGCGTCTTCCATTAGTCAGCCTCTTCTACCTTTACTGTTAGCTCTGCCTGTACCTGTGGATGCAGCTTGATCTTAACAGTAAATGTTCCCATTGCTTTGATCGCATCCTTCAGCACGATTTTCTTTTTATCAATATCATAATGCAACTGGCTCTTGATCGCATCTGAGATCTCCTTGGAGGATACAGAACCAAATGCCCTTCCGCCTTCTCCTACCTTGATACCGACGGCTACAGATGCCTTTTCAAGCTCTGCTGCCAGCGCTTTTGCTGCTGCAAGATTCTCTGCTGCAACCTTTTCTTCATGCGCTTTCTTTAACTTATAATCATTCAGGTTCTTCGGTGTTGCCTCAAGTCCCAGCTTTCTCGGGATGATATAATTTCTGGCATGACCGTCACTGACATTTACCAGCTCTCCTTTTTTTCCGAGACTCTTTACATCTTCCAGTAAGATAACCTTCATATTAAATATCTCCTTCCTTATACATCTCCTCAAGTAAATTGACAAGCTGTTCCTTTACTTCTTCCTTTGTTGTATTCGTAAACTGTGCGGCTGCAATATTCGCATGGCCACCGCCACCCATACGTTCCATGATGATCTGTACATTTACATCATCGATCGACCGGGCTGATATCTTAACATCATCTCCAAGCTGTGCAATGACAAAGGAGGCACGCACGCCTGCTATATTTAACATCTCGTTTGCCACCTTCGCTGTCAATACGATCGGTGACTCCGGACCTTCTTTCGGTTCAAATACAGATACCGCAAACATTCCGAGAACCATCTCGGCATTTCTGACACCATCTGCCTTCTGTCTGTAAGAATCAATATCACTCCGGAACATCTTACGGACACGCATAACATCCGCACCGCTTCTTCTTAAATATGCGGCCGCTTCAAAGGTACGCACGCCTGTCTTTGTCAGGAAATTATCCGTATCGATCAGGATCCCGGCATACATAGCATCCGCCTCGGACGGACGCAACTTAATTTTTTCATCCATGTACTGCAACATCTCTGCGATCATTTCACATGCAGATGATGCAAATGGTTCTACATAAGAAAGGGTTGCATTGGCAATGACATCCTTGGTCTGTCTGTGATGGTCGAATACAACTACCGTCTTTGCATAGGAGATCAGCTCCTCACATTCCGTCAGACTTGGATTATTGACATCCACAACAACCAGCATGGTATCAGCATTGATCATCTCGATCGCCTGCTCATTGTTGATGATCATATCATCCCCATACATACTGTTGGCAGTAAAATTACCATAGATCGGACTGATGGCAGAGGACACTTCATTGATTACGATATGTGCCTCCTTATTCATGGAATTTACCATCCGGTATACGCCGATCGCCGATCCAAATGCATCCATATCCGGATTCTTATGTGCCATAATGATAACTTTTTCTTTTGTTTCCAGTAATTCCTTGAATGCCAGTGTCTTAACACGGGCTTTTACTCTGGTTGATTTCTCAGTGCCCTGACTACGTCCGCCGTAATAAGTGATCTTGTCATTCGACTTTAATACAACCTGATCACCACCTCGTCCAAGTGCAAGTTCCATTGCAGAACGGGCAGCTTCAAAATCTTCTATAAAGCTCTTATATTCCGTGCCCAGACTGATTGAAAGCGTCAATGGAAGATCATTTCCGATATTGATTGCTTTTACTTCATCCAGCAACGCAAACTTATTCTCCTGAAGCTGTGGAAGATATTTTTTCGGCATAACAAACATGTACTTGTCCTTCTCAAAGGAACGTACAATGGCATCTACGTTTGCCATATATTTATTGATCTTTCGATCGACGAGAGCAACCAGCAGAGAATGTCTTACCTCTTCCAGGTCATCAAATATCTCATCGTAATTATCAATGTAGATCAGACCGGTCACCAGCTTCTGCTCTTCATTCTCTTTTGCCAGTTTATTCCGTTCTGTCATATCAAACAGATACATAGCGGTGAAGTTTGTAACTCCTGTATGTTTTTTCCGTTTGATCGTTTTCTTCTCCTGTGGCTGGTCCTCTGTAACCGGCAGATTCTCCATTTCCTCCTCATGTTCTGAGGTCTCCTGTTCCTGGACACTGTCTACCGGTCCATCCGGATTTACGCGAATATTCTTAATCTCAACCCTGTACTCTTTTCCATCGTATTCAATATCCGCATGTACCGGCTCATCACACTCACCCGGTATCATCTCATGGGTCAGTCCCTCAAATACCTGCATCGCAGTCAGACGCATCAGCTTCCGCTTGCTGGTGTTCGTAATATGAGCAAATTCATCATTCGCCCATGCGATCCTGCCTGTCTTATCCAGTATCGCATATGGAATCGGGAACTCACGGATCAGATCTTTCTGAACCCGCCCATTTTCCATTGCACGATTTGCGTATGCGGCTTCACTGGACACTCTGGAAGAAATATAAAGGACTATCACCACAACCGAGTACACTGCAGTAAATATGATCCCTACAATTCCTGCAACAACACTGACCGTCAGCATCCAGATATCACAAAGTACAAATAATGCGATCACATAAAGCGGCATCTGTAAATATATTTCATGTCTGGTGTCTGTATGTCTGTTATCATTCATGGAGATAATCCTTTCCGGGCATCCTGAAAAATGCCCTGTCTTTATTCATATTTGTATGTGAGTCTATGATCTATTTCTCATTGTCTTTCTTATACTGACTCATTCTGGTATCAATCTTGTTTGTAATTCCAAGACCAAATGCCTGCTCATTTTCCTTATACTGCAATAACGCACGGAACATGTATACATCCTCCGGTGTTGTTACCTTGATATTTCCTCTGTTGCCTTCTACGATATGTGCAACGATATTCTGGCTTCTGATGATCGTACATGCATCTACCATTCCTTCATAACCGGTTGGTGTAGCGCGGACAACATCATGTGCTGCAATGATATCCTTCAGATAGAAGGACTGTGGAGCCTGTGCAGAATAAGTATCCTTTCTTGGTGGCACGGAATCGATCTCGATACCATCCTCACTGATCATAATCGTTTCATAGCAGGCTGTTGATGTGATCGCATTTCCATATTTCTTAACGGTTGCAATATTGTTTGCAATAACATCATAAGATACATATGGACGAACGCCATCATGGATCAGCACGATAGAATCCTCCGGACACTCTGACTCTGCCATCTTAAGTGCGTTGTAAATAGAATCCTGTGAAGTTGCTCCACCTGCTAATACATGCTTTACCTTTGTAAGGTGATATTCATTTGCAAGATCCTCTACATAAGGAATATAATCCTTCAGAACAGAAATATAGATCGCATCGATCTGATCATGATACTGGAATAACTGTAATGTATGGATCAGAATTGGCTTTCCATTGATCTCAAGAAACTGTTTTGGGACACCTGCTCCCATTCTTACTCCGCTTCCACCTGCAAAAATAATTGCTATATTCATCTACTGTTTTCTCCTTTTTTCTCTAATTATTTTCATGAAACCGGACTGCCGTCTGGCAATCCCCTCACAGAATGTTCCTGTATATACTTATCCCATTCTGCATAGATATATTAATATTATAACGTATTCACAAAAAATTCAACTATAGGTTTTTCACAACCTCCAAAATCCGCTCCGTTGCCTGTCCATCACACATTTGCATATGGTATTTCAGGCATTTCCGGATCTCATCTGTCCTATTCTGTGTGAATTCCCGGTCTATCGCAGCCGCCAGCTTCGTTCCATCGGATACGATCTGGCATGGGAAAGAATCATATGGAACATAGAATCCTCTGGCATGGTCAAAGGAATCAAAATCCGGTGCAAAGAATAAAAACGGCTTCTCATATACCATATAGTCAAATAATACCGACGAATAATCCGTGATCAGCAGATCTGCAACTGCAAATATTTTCTCGGATGGCAGATCGCAGTTCGACTTCATTCCCTTTTCTTCCAGATGCGGATGCAGCTTGATCACCCAGTAATACCGGTCTGAGGTTTCTTTCATGGCTCTCTGTATTTCTTCCATTCCACAGAGCGTCGGCATAGCTGCATTTCCACGAAATGTCGGAGCCCACAGGATGACTTTTTTCCCTTTTGCATCTGGATATTTCCGGTAAAATTCCTCACGGTTTGCCTGATTCCACGCTTCATCATAATAACAGTCTGAACGGCTGATCCCGGTTGCCTGTACAACACCCGGTGCAAGCCGCATCGTCTTTGTAAATACCGGCACACAGCATGATGCACTGACTGTCAGCAGATCATAGTTTTTGTAAACCGAATCACCTTTATACATCTTCGGAATATCTTCCGTCGTGTCATATCCGCTTTTCTTAAGCAGTCCTCCGGAATGCCAGAGCTGCACAACCTTCGTCTCCGGACGTTTTGTGCAGGCAGAAACCGGAAGGAAATTATCACAGATAAACACATATTCGGCGACCGCATACCGTTTCATAAACTGCTTCAACCATTTTAACAGGCTGCCATATCCCATCTTTCCAAAATCAGTGACCCACGTTTCATTCTTATACTCTGGATTTCCCTGCAGTGTTTCATACATTTTTCTCATGGAAAAAGGTAGATCCTCATGATGTGCATCGGCAAAAATTACCAGTCCCTTTTCGACCGGCTTTCCGGCATACCGTTTGTAGAGCATCGGCAGATAGATCTGCTGCATCGCCATTTTCAACACCTGTTTTATATAAAATACTATCTTCATGTGCTTCAAAATAAACCTTTCGACTATTTTGAAAACCGGCGGCATCCGCGTTTTCATGCGTATGCCGCCGGCTTATCGTCATCTTCTATCTAACTTTATTAACCATTGATTCTGGAAAGAAGCTCTTTGCCAAGTTCTTCGTTTCCTGGTTTGCCAAGTAATGCGAACATGTTCTTCTTGTAGCTTTCTACACCTGGCTGGTTAAATGGATTTACACCAAGTGTGTATCCACTGATACCACATGCAAACTCAAATGTGTAGAACAACTCACCTAATGTGAACTCATCGATCTTGTCGATGTTAATCTGGATGATTGGGATTCCACCATCAACATGTGCAAGAATTGTTCCGTTCATAGCACTCTTATTTGCAAAATCTACTGTCTTGCCTGCAAGGTAGTTCAGACCATCAAGATCACAATCCTCTTCTTCCATAACGATCTCACATGTTGGATGTAACACATTGATTACTGTCTCGAAATGGTTCTGTGAACCCTGCTGGATAAACTGTCCTAATGAATGAAGGTCTGTTGTAAAGTCAGTTGCTGTTGGGAATAATCCCTTACCATCTTTTCCTTCGCTCTCGCCGTATAACTGCTTCCACCATTCTGCTACGAAATGTAATGCCGGCTCAAAGTTGGCAAGGATCTCGATAGACTTGCCCTTTCTGTACAAAATATTACGAACTGCTGCATACTTCATAGCATCACTGTCGTCGAAGTTCTCTGCAAGGCAATCCTTTCTTGCTGATGCAGCACCTTCCATGAGCTTATCAATATCTGCTCCGCTTACTGCGATTGGAAGAAGACCTACTGCTGTCAGAACTGAGAAACGTCCACCTACATCATCAGGTACTACGAATGTCTCATATCCTTCTTCTGTAGCAAGGGTCTTTAATGCTCCCTTTGCCTTATCTGTTGTAGCATAGATTCTCTTAGCTGCTTCTTCTTTGCCATATTTCTCAATTAATTTCTTCTTGAAAATTCTGGATGCAATACCAGGCTCTGTTGTTGTACCTGACTTGGAAATAATGTTGATAGAGAAATCTCTGTCTCCGATCACCTGTAACAGATGTGCCATATAGGTACTGCTGATATTACTTCCTGCATAATAGATCTCAGGGGTTTTACGAATCTCTTTATCTACTGAATTATAAAAGCTGTGTCTTAAAGCTTCGATCGCTGCTCTTGCACCAAGGTAAGAACCGCCGATACCGATAACTACCAGAACATCTGAATCTGACTGGATCTTAGCTGCCGCTTTCTTGATTCTGGCGAACTCTTCCTTATCATAGTCAACCGGAAGATCGATCCATCCAAGGAAATCGTTTCCTTCACCAGTCTTGTTTACAAGTGTTGATTTTGCTGCAACAACTTCTTCCTTAATAGCTGCGATGTCCTCAGCGGAAGCCATACCAGCAACATTCTTAAAATCGAAACTTACTGTCTTTGCCATTTTATTATCTCTCCTTGCTTATATGATTTTTCAAAGCTATGGATAATTGTAGCAAAAGGAACCCCCATAATCAACTATTTTTCGAACATTTCATCAAGTGATACAAATCTGTAACCAAGTTCTGTTAAATTTGACAACACCGTATCTAACGCCTGCGCATTTGACTCCGACACATTATGCATGAGCGGGATCGCTCCATTATGATAATATTTATCAAAATGCTCGATCACATAATCCTTCCCCGGCTGATTATTTACATCATAATCTAAATATGCCATGCTCCAGAAGATGGTCTTATACCCCATATCCTTTGCCAGTTGGAGTACCCTTTCACTGTACTCACCACTTGGCGGTCTGAAATACGGATCCATCCGGTAGCCCGTGGCCTCCTTCATATAATCGGCACAGGTCTGCAATTCTTCCTTCTGTTTCTCCACACTGATACCGGGCATGGAAGGATGGGTAACGGTATGGTTGCCAACCTGGTGGCCCTCCTCTTTCATTCTTTTTACCAGCTCCACATTATCCCTGATATACGTCTGTGTAACAAAAAAACAAGCTTTTGCATTATGCTTCTTTAACGTGTCCAGTATCTGTTCTGTATATCCGTTCTCATAACCGCAGTCAAAGGTCAGATACATAACTTTGTCATCTCCTGCATCCTGATCCACATAATATGCATCATACTGTTCGATCGAAAAACTGTGATCGCAGTCACTGATCCCATGATTTTTATCCCGTACAATGTACCATGAAAACTTCTTATTGCTGACCGCATCATAATCCCGAAGCAGCGTCATATCCTCCGTCGTCGCCTCTGTCTGGTCTTCTACACTTCCATTATCATTTCCTCCTTTTCGTCCATCCGTACTGTCATTTTGTCCACCGGAACCATCAGCTGCCTGATTTCCCTCTTTCTGCACCCGACAGTCTCCCGGTGTTGCTACATTTCCGTTTTTACCAGCTCTGCTCTTTGCCATTCCGGCACAGCCTGTCAGAAACAGACACATCATAATTCCCGAAACTACATACAGTTTTTTGACTGCAACCACTTCCAATTGTTATTTTGGATATAATATATGCTGTTTCTTCTGCTGTTTATACCTATACCTGTCAGGTTGTACTGATTCCCTGCAGCAGCTTGTCAAATAATGCATCACACGCCGCAATCTGTTCCTCCGTTACCTCCCGCTCTTCAGCCTTTGCGGTCTGTTTCAGAGACTGCTGCTCTTCAACTGCCGGCTGCCGCCGGTTTTTCTCTGATCTGCGTTGCTCTGCCCGCATTGTTTTTTTCGATTTTGCCGTGATTCTTTCCCGTGCAGGATCAGACTCCTGCATGTTTTTCTTCTTGCTATCCGCTTCCCGTCCTTTTTTACGCTCTGCTTCTGTCTGTTTCTCGCTCCGTCTGTCCTTCTGCTCTCCCATCTGTGCCAGCGCCGCATCAATATCAATCACATTTGGCTCTATAATAGCCGCTGCTGTCTGTTTCAGACCACTCCGGCTTCTGTCTTCTGCTTCCTGTTTACTGCTCTCCATCTGTTTTTCCTGTTCCCGTTTCAGGCGGTTTGCCAGGCTGTTATTCATATAGTTGACAAGTTCTGCTGATAGCATTTCACATTTTCTCCGGGTATTGAATATATTGTAGACCATCTGCATAACCCCACATGCAACAATGCCCCACATGCCAATCTGTGTACTTGCAAATATAGAACTGCCTGTCCGATATTCCCACCAGGTTCCGATCAGCCCTGTTCCGGCGGCAAGGATCATCATATTACTGCAGAAGCTGTTCCAGGAGCTGACGTAGCTCTTACCAAGCTTCAGTTTATATATGTATTTCTCGACAAACGATCTCGTATCCCGGATACCCACATCAAGATACGATAACTCCTCGTACCTTTTTCGTATCTCCACCAGTGCTTTCTTTTTTGTACTTTTCATACTTCCGACTTCTCTGACCAGCCCCTTTAAAAATCCATTCATTATCAGCTTTGCTGCAATTCCACATATTCCCGTTGCCGCGATCACATACAAAAAAATACTCTGTTCCAAAATAGTTCCAAACATAACCATTTCCCCTTTTCAAATAATTTTTCATGTTTTCAGTTCCGATACCCCGCTCCGGATTCAGGGTGGTTCCATTATAGTTTTGAATTTTTTGATTTTTCAAGCCAAATCACACGACAAATGTTTACCTTTATTTTCATTTTTGGTATACTGGTTTCGATTTGAACCCATTTAAGAATGTATATAGTTATTTTGGACTATAATAGAAAAGAGGTAATTTAATATGGATTACAAAACAAAAGGAACCTGCTCTACTAATATTCATTTTGAAGTAGAAGATGGAAAAGTTAAAAATGTTTCTTTCACCGGTGGCTGCAATGGTAACCTGAAAGGTATCAGTGCCTTAGTCGAAGGTATGAAAGTAGAAGATGTCATTGATAAACTGGAAGGAACAACATGCAGCTTTAAGCCAACATCCTGTCCGGATCAGTTAGCAAAGGCGCTTAAGAATTATCTTCAGGGGGCATAAATATATGAAACGAATCATCCTTACCGGTGGCGGAACTGCCGGACATGTTACACCAAATATAGCGTTGATACCGGAATTACAGAAGCTTGGATATGATATCCATTATATTGGTTCTTATAACGGAATGGAACGTAAGCTGATCGAGGATCTGAACATTCCTTATCATGGAATCTCCTCCGGTAAGCTCAGACGTTATTTTGACCTTAAGAACTTCACGGATCCATTCCGCGTTATTAAGGGTATGGGCGAAGCCAAGAAGTTAATGAAGGAACTGAAGCCGGATGTCGTATTCTCAAAGGGTGGCTTTGTAACAGTTCCTGTCGTATTTGCAGCCAAATCCTGCAACATCCCTGTCATCATCCATGAATCTGATATGACACCGGGACTTGCAAATAAGCTGGAGCTTCCAAAGGCATCCCGTGTATGCTGTAACTTCCCGGAGACAAAGGATATGTTCCCGGAAGGCAAGGCAGTTGTGACCGGAACTCCGATCCGTAAAGAGCTTTTCAACGGAAATGCAGTTGATGCGATCAACTTCTGCGGATTTACAGACAACAAGCCTGTCATCCTGATCGTTGGCGGCAGCTCAGGAAGTGCCGTGATCAACAGAGCGATCCGCGAAAATATTGATAAACTGCTGGAGCGTTTCAACGTGATCCATCTCTGCGGTAAGGATAATCTGGATCACAGCTTAGATAACAAGCCGGGCTATGCCCAATATGAATATATAAAGAAGGAACTGAGCAGCATGCTCGCTCTTGCCGATCTCGTGATCTCCCGTGCCGGTGCAAATGCGATCTGTGAATTACTTGCCCTTCGCAAGCCGAATATCCTGATCCCGTTATCCGCTGCTGCAAGCCGTGGCGACCAGATCTTAAATGCGGAATCCTTCAAAAAGAGCGGCTACAGCTATGTGATAAAGGAAGAGGAATTATCCTCCGAAACATTATTCGCTGCGATCGATGATGTATACAACAACAAACAGACTTACATCGAAACAATGGAGAAGAGCAATCTTACAGATTCCACTTCTATTATAGTTGGTATGATCGAGGAGCTGGTGAATAACAAATAAACACAGCAGCAGTCAAATACAGACTATTCGCTACACCAGTTGGCTTGCAGTTACCAAATGCCGGCATAACGCATATAAAAAACAGGCACATATCAAAATGATATATGCCTGTTTTTTATATGGTATGTATTAAATTACTTCGCTGCATTTGCAATCTTCTCATATGCGGCTGTCTTCGCCTGATCTGTAGAAAGAATATCTCCCTTGATCTCCATTACGATATCAACCTGAGAATTATTTCGAACTGTAAATGTTACCTTCATCGGCTGTTCTGTATACATCTGATCCATACCTGCTGTTGTCAGATCCATTGTTGCCTTTGAACCATAGAATGTAACCATCCAGTCACCATTTGCCTCTTCTTCATAGTACCATGCACAGCTCTTACAAAGTCCTTCAAGTCCTGCACCGAATGTCTTCTCAGTTCCCGGAATCTTGGTTTTCTTGATCTTATCAACCTGAGTCTTAGCTGTTTCATTTGTACGGTACTGAATATTTCCCTTTACATACATCTGAGATGTTTCCGGAAGAATACAGTAAATTCCAAAACATAATGCTCCAACAATGATAATTGCTACTAATATCTTCAAAAAAGTTTTCATATTAACACTCCCATTTCCTTTACACTATTAAATCTAAAATAGCTCTTTTTCCAACTGAAAGATAAATTCTTCAAGAAGCTGCATACGCTTATTGTATTCCACTCTTCCTGCATCGGTTTTACAACGTCTGATCTTCGGTTTATTAATCCTGTAAAAGTTTTTAATTCTGTAATATGCTCTCTTATAGCTGGCGTCATCCTCCAGCGCTGTAGCCATTGAATCCCAAAGTACACTGACAGCTCCAACCTCATCCAGAAGATCAGCATCCATAACGATACGGCATTCCAATGACAGGTCTGCATCTGTATCCTTTTCTTCATGGATCATAATGATCTCTCCGATCTTGGCAATCTTCTCCGGATCAACTCCTATGCTGTCAAGATATTCTACTGCAATCTCTGCTCCAACCTCTCCGTGAGGTCTGTTCTCATCCCATCCAATATCATGCAAAAGTGCCGCAAGTACAATAATATCCAAATCACCGCCTAATTTAGACTGTAATTTGATCGCCCATCTGTACACGCGCATTGTATGCTCGAATCTACTTCTAAACTCATAATTTGGCGGTCTGCCATTCTCCGCGGTCTGCGTTTTGACAAACTCAATTACATCAGCGTAGTTCATCTCTGTTCGCCCCTTGATATCTACCTTTTTTGTATCTTTCGTACTGTCAGAATATCTGAAGTCCTACTAAATATCATTTCTCCAGAACTTTCCCATAAAAAAAGAAAGTATCATTATCTATGATAGCATCTTTTATATAGATTTGCTATATTTTTTTGAAAATTTTATAAATATTTTTATCAAAAAAATCCATGCAGTTTTCTCTCGAAATGCCGCCATAAGCGTTACCTTAGCAGTTAGCTCAGCCCAGGCACCCTCGCGGCACACAGGAGATTCTCCTTAGTGCTGCTTCGTCTCCGACCTGACACGGTTCGAAGAGTCCTGTTGCGCAAGACCCAGACATCAACGCCACTTACTAAGGGCAGCCCTACAGTGGACATCCCTCAAGAAAACTATCACCCCTGCTATAGCGGATTGCAGGTTCAGGGCACCGCTACTTCCCCGGTTGCATGGAAACTTTATAACATATTAAATTGTACGCCATATTTTGACGCATACTTGATTATAAATGACGATCGCACATACGTCAACCTGTTTATTTTTTTGAAATAACACCTTTCCGCAGGTCTGCAAAAAAGTTCTTCATCAGGCTGCTGCACTCCTCCTGCCGGATACCATATACGGTTTCTACCTGATGGTTAAATGCAGGCATATCAAACATATTCAGGATTGAACCGGCACAGCCGGCTTTCTTATTCATACAGCCGATCACAACCTTCTGGATCCTTGCCTGTACAATAGCTCCGGCACACATCTGGCACGGTTCTAATGTTACATACATCGTGCAATCCTCTAACCTCCAGTCACCGAGTTTCTTTGATGCCTGCTCGATCGCAAGCAGCTCTGCATGTGCCAGTGTTGTCTTCTTCAGATTTCTCTTGTTATATCCTCTGGCGATCACCTTATCATCCTTTACGATCACACAGCCAATCGGAACATCCCCCTGCACATAGGCTTTCTGCGCCAGCTTAATCGCCTTTGCCATATATGCTTCATACATTTTCCTGTCTTCATCGGATATCTCCGGTTCTGTCACCTGTTGATCTGCACGTATATCTTTTTCTTCATCTTCTCTGTTCCGTATATTCTGATCATCATTTATTCTTTGTTCTATTACATTTTCTTCTGTACTCTGTTCCATTTTCTTCTCCACACCGGCATTCTCCGTCATTCAACCAACATTACTTTTTGCCGCAATCCTTTTTATTTCAGATCTACCACCCAGTAACCAAAGCTTCCGGTCTTGATCCTTGTCTCCTTCACCGGTATAAAACGATCAAATCCAAAGATTCCCGCAAGATATTTTTCTTTGGATGAATACTCTCCCGGCACTCCCAATATGTATCCATTCGTATCTTCTTCATCAAACAGCACCCTGCCGAGCATCAGATATTTGTAGCTGTAAAATCCATGTGTCAGAAAGCTGTTCACCCCCAGCCGCCAGTTATCCATGTTCAGCAGTCCGATATCGTTCGGATTGATCTTCACACACTCGATCACTCCATTTTCTCCATCCGGACAATTCGGCAGAAGCGGAAGTTTTTCCCGGTTCGCCATCAGTTCTGCTGCCCTTCCGTCTTCTTTCATTGTTTCTAAAACCTCAGCTGCCGTTACCCGCTTCTCTGTTTCCTCATCGGTCTGGGAAAATGTCTTTTCATCCGGAGACTCCTCCGTTTCCGGCAAAACGGTTTCCGGGTTGTCTGTATCTGTATGTGTCGTTTCTTTCACCTCTGAAGCCATTGTCTCCGCCTCAGATTCGCTGTCCATGTTTTCTGATTCCTCCATCGTCTCGGACACGATTCTTCTCCGATCATACTCCGTTGCTGCAACATCTGCTCTTCTTTCCCGTTCAGCTTCTGCTGCCTCCCGCCGGGCAAATGCCTGACTGTAATCCACGATATTATCCGTCCATGAGGAGCAGAAAATATCACTTTCTTCTTCGCCCATCCGTCTTATGATAATGCCGCTCCATGCTGTGATCGGCCGACCGGTATGATTGACATTATTCCAGTCAAAGGTAAAGCAGTCTTCTCCTCTTCCGGATTTCAGGCTTAATTTTCCAAGATACAACACAACCGGAATCATGCTGTCCGGCACAGCCTCCGGATATTCCTCCGGATCTGCAAGCGTCTCACGATACAGATAAACGGAATACAACCCCTCTTTCTTGACCTGATCCTTAAAATTCACCTGCATCTTGCCCTTCTCATTCTGCTTCTGCACCTTCGCAAATCCCGTGTTCTCGCATTTGTCATATTCGTGATACCTGAAAATATATGATATAAATCTGTTCCAGTAAACCATAGATACCTCCGTCTCTTTTTTCTATCTGACATTTTTTGTCCGACAGGAAGTCATGTCTGCGTCCGACATTCTCCCCGAAAGACAAGCCTTACTTGTATCTATGCATTTTTACTGTAACTTATTCCTTTATTCTTCGGAAATAATATCACTTAACTTTGCAAATTCTGCCAACGTTAAACTTTCTCCCCGAACATTTGCGGCAAGTCCCATTTTTTCCAGAGCTTTCTCCACCTGTGCTTTTGAATATGGAAGCTCCGGGCTGTTTGCGATTCCATTCTGTAACGTCTTTCTTCTCTGGTTAAAGGATGCCCGGATCAGCTTGAACATCAGACTCTCATCCTTTACTGTCACCGGCGGCTCCTCATATCTGGTCAGCCGTATCACCGCAGATCCTACACCCGGTCTTGGGATAAAACAGTTTGGCGGCACATTTGCGGCAATATACGGTTTTGCATAATACTGGACTGCAAGTGACAACGCACCATAATCTTTCGATCCCGGTCCTACCTGCATCCGGTCTGCTACTTCCTTCTGTACCATGACCGTAATTGACTGTAATGGTACATGACTTTCAAATAAGCCCATAATGATCGGAGTTGTAATATAATATGGCAGATTGGCAACGACCTTGATCGGCTTGCCTGCATTTTCTTCCTCCACCAGCCGGTTGATATCTAACTTCAATATATCTTCGTTGATAACGGTTACATTATCATATTCTGCCAATGTTTCTCCAAGGATTGGGATCAGGTTTTTATCGATCTCAACTGCGATCACCTTTCTGGCTGACTCTGCCAGATACTGTGTCATTGTTCCGATTCCCGGTCCGATCTCCAGTACCAGATCGTCCTTCGTAATTTCTGCCGCATTTATAATTTTTGTAATCACATGGTCATCGATCAGGAAATTCTGACCGAATTTCTTCTGAAATGCAAACTCATATTTCTTTATTGTCTGTATCGTAACCTGCGGGTTACTTAATTTCTCCATGTCTTGTCCTCCATCTATGCATTCTTACGCTTTCATCTTATCACGCAGTCATTCTTTCTACGCCTCTGCCTGCATATTTTCTTCCATTCTGTACAACTTCAGACTGTTCTTAAATGTCACGTCATACACTTCTTCTTCCGTAACTCCCTTTAATGCTGCGATCTCTTTTGCCACATAAGGAATATTAAGGGCAGAGTTCCGTTTTCCACGGAATGGTACAGGTGACAGATACGGCGAATCCGTTTCTAATACGATACTGGTAAGCGGAATGGCTTCCACTACTTCTTTCAGCTTACGTCCATTGTTAAACGTCACTACGCCGCCAACGCCGATATAATATCCCATCTTAATATATTCTCTTGCAATCTCTGTACTGTATGAAAAACAGTGAATGACGCCACCGCAAAGTCTTCCCAGCATCTCTTTCATGATATCCATGGTATCCTTTGCCGCATCCCTGCTGTGGATCACAACCGGAAGCTTCAATTCTTCTGCCAGCTCCAACTGCTTTCGGAACCAGTGGATCTGCACCTCTTTTGGAACATCCTCATGGAAATAGTCCAGTCCGATCTCTCCGATCGCCTTTACCTTCTCATCTGCTGCCATCTGCCGATACATCTCGATCGCCGCATCTGAAAGCTCCGGTGCATCATCCGGATGCGTTCCGATCGCTGCATAGATAAAATCATATTGATGCGCCAGTTCGACAGATGCCTTTGAAGTCGCAATATTAGCTCCTATATTCATAACATACCGGATATCCTGTCTCTGAAATTCTTCTAATAACTGCTCTCTGTCTGTATCAAACTGCTCATCATCGTAATGTCCATGTGTCTCAAATATCATCTTCATATTCCTCGGTCATTTATTTTCTCAAACTGCTCCAGTCTGTATGCTTCGCTGCATCCCATTCTTCTTTCCGGCTCTCGTACTGCTCATTGAGCCAGTCTACCGCTGCAAGTTTTCCTTCTTCCGAAAACGAAAATTCCTTTGTCAGCTTCTTTTCATCATCCGTATTCTCGTAACTGAACGGCTCCGGCCAGACCGTTGCCATCAGAGTTCCGGCATCCTGTACTTCTTTCGGTTTAAAAAATACATTTTCAAGCGGATTTCTGGCAAGGCGGAACCGCATGCCCTGATAACTTCCCTTAAATGCCTTTCCATACAAATAATAATTAATATGATAAAATGTTGTTTCTTCAATCTTTGGTGTGTCACCCATATCTCTCATCTGCCTTTCATCTGCCGGCACATTTTTCTTCATTCTTTTAAGTATACACTACTAAGATCGGCATATGCAACCAACTGTTGTCATTCTTTACGCCAATCGGCTTCCTTTATGCCACACAATTCATCTTTTTCATGCCAGTTAATCCCCATACAAAAAGACCCTTATCCACATCAATTCTTGTATATCTGCTTCCGCTCCTGTGAACAAAGGTCTTTTCTATGAAAATCTATATTCTGTTTATGCTTCGTCTTTTACTGTAAAAATAACACCTACTACCTTTGGTCCTGCATTCGAAGCAACCGCTGCTCCGATCTGGAAGAAATCGTCCGGCGCATAACCAACCTTTTCTGTCATCTTGGCAGCCAGTTCATCCCTGCATACATCATCGCATCCATATACGATCTGATATGGCGAACCCGGAAGCATCTCTGCTGCTGAGACATCTGCCATCTTTGCCAGTAATTTCTTCTCGCCGCGGCATTTGAATGCTGTAACGATCTCATTTGCCCATATCTTCATGATCGGTTTTACGCCAAGTGCATCACCGACCAGTGCTGCTGCACTTGGAATACGTCCCGATTTTGCTGCATATTTCAATCCATAAATACCGAAGTAGATCCGTCGTTTCGGAAGAATGTCTGACAGATAAGCAGTGATCTCATCCACTGTTTTTCCTTCTTCTGCCATCTTTGCTGCCTGCACAACCGGATATCCATACTGACCGCTGTATCCAACACCATCAAAGATCTGAATCGTTCCTTTTCCTGCATACTCCGGATGCTCCTCAAAGAATTCATTCTTTGCCATGACTGCATTATCATGGGTAGCAGAACCCTTTTTATTGATGCTGACAAATATAATATCTGTATATCCTGCATCAAACTGCTCCTTATACAGCTCGTCGAACTGGAATGCTGTGATCTGCGCCGTCTTTGGCAGCTCGTTTGGATTTTCCTCCATTAACTTATAAAAACCGTCATTGTCAAAATCGCCTCTGCTCATATAAGATTTGTCACCGATCGTTACCGGAAACGGAAGGATTAATATATTATATTTCTGTTCCTCAGCAGTCGAAATATCACTGGCTGAATCTGTTATGATCCTGATCTTGCTCATAGGTAAAACCTCATCTTTCTATTTGTAAACCGGCACTTCAAAACTCTTATACACTCTACTAATTTCAAGTTTCAAAAATGCCTGTATTTCTTAACTTTTTATAATATAGATGATTCAAACAGCAAATGTCAATCGTAGTTTCTATATAGAAAAGCCATGGTTTTCGGGGCTTTGTAACATGGTTTGAAAGACTAGATATTTTTTTACTTTTTCATACAGAGTTCCCTATCCCACAATAAATTGTGTTACAATAAAATCCATAAACAAACTTGAAAAGCAGCATTGCATGTAATTCGCACATGCAGACAGGTTACATAAGGGGATTGCATATGTTAAATTTAAAGGCAAATGATCAGAAACCACCTAAGAATAAACCGACAATCGAAACAGATCTCTCTGAAGCAGCAGAGAAATCTGATCCTCCATATTCACAGGAATATTTTGATCTGATGGATATGATCGACAATACCGATAAACAGATTGAATATTATAAAATGGTATATACCGCCGAGATCGACGGACTTCCTAAGAGGAGGCTCAGTCTGAAAACACATTTTATCTATAATGTGATTTTCTTAATTCTTCTGCTTGGATATGATTATTTTCATCTTACAGTCATTGTTATGGGTGGAGGAATGATCCTGCGGACGATCACAGGTTTGATCGCTTTGGGTGTTTTAATTCTTGCTACTATATACATGATCGGTCACACCATTCGTGCCTATATTCTTTACCAGATCAATATGCTTCCCGATTTTATGACAGATTACCTGCAAAAGTATAATATCCATACCATGGTGGAGGAAGAAGCCTATTGCAGAAATGTTCTCCGACAGATGTTAGCATATGAAACAACACTGGCTCATATCAAAAAAGCAGCTCCGAAAACAACAACAGAGATCAACGCTGCTATGAGCGAGATCTCTGCTATGAATTTTGATATTAAAGATTTCCATTATAACGCCGGTCGGACGATAAAATAATATATATTTTCTGATCTGACCATTTCTGCATCAATGTCGGCTGTTTAACAGCTTCTGTTTCAGATCATATAACGGTTTTGACAGATCGACAAATACCTCCTGTGGATTTACCAGTCGTCTGGTCTCATCCCAGAGTGTATTCAGTTCTTTCTGGCAATACTCGCGGATCTCCATCGTGGATGGATTCTGATATACGCACTGTCCCTTCAAGAATACCGGGACAAGCATCTCACGGATCTCATAAGAACCACCCGGAAGTGTCGAACGCTTCCATGTAGCCATCTGGTCAAATATCTCCAGATCCTCCGCTTCATTATATGTCTCATCGGAAAGTGTGATCAGATCCGCCTTGATCTTTCCGGTCTCCTTATTATACAGACGGAATACCGTCTTATTTCCTGGATTTGTGATCTTCGCCGGATTCTCTGATATCTTGATCTTCGCTGTGAATTCTTCATCCTCCGGCTTCTTGATCGCCGCAAGCTTATAAACACCGCCAAAAGATGGATTATCTGCTGATGTGATCAGATTGGTTCCAACGCCCCATGACGTGATCGCTGCACCCTGATTCTTCAAACTGTTGATCAGATATTCGTCCAGATCAGAGGATGCTGCAATGACTGCATCCGGATATCCCGCTGCATCCAACATTTTTCTGGCTTTCTTAGACAGATATGCAAGGTCACCGGAATCCAGACGGATTCCATATCTGGTCGGCATCTTTCCCTCTGCCTTCATCTCATCAAATACCCGGATTGCATTTGGCACACCGGATTTCAATGTGTCATATGTGTCAACCAACAATGTACATGTATCCGGATATAATTCTGCATATCTCTTAAATGCTGTATATTCATCCGGGAAGCTCATGATCCAGCTATGTGCATGTGTCCCAAGTACAGGCACGCCGAACTGCTTACCGCAGATTACATTTGAGGTTCCGACACAGCCACCGATAACTGCCGCCCTCGCACCGAAGGTTCCGGCATCCGGTCCCTGCGCACGGCGAAGTCCGAATTCCATGATACCATCCCCTTTTGCTGCATAGCAGACTCTGGATGCCTTTGTAGCGATCAGACTCTGATGGTTCACAATATTTAACAATGCGGTCTCAACCAACTGCGCTTCCATGATCGGTGCAACCACCTTCACAAGTGGCTCATACGGAAATACTACAGAACCTTCCGGAATCGCATAGATATCACCTGTAAAATGAAATCCTGCAAGGTAATTCAGAAATTCTTCATCAAACATATTCAGACTTCTTAAGTAATCAACGTCTTCATAGGAAAAGGACAGATTCTTGATATAGTCGATCACCTGTTCCAAGCCACAGGCGATCGCATAGCCGCTTCCGGATGGATTTTTTCTGTAGAATGCATCAAATACAACGATATCATCTGCTTTCTCACGGAAATATCCCTGCATCATCGTCAATTCATAGAAGTCTGTTAATAAGGTAAAATTTCTCTTTTCGTCCATGTCTCTGTCCTCCTGCCTTTCTTTTTTCAGCAGTTTATAATCTCTACTATTCTATCATACATGATCGGCACATCGTTTTCTCACACATTACTGCCCATATAACATCTCATTTAACTCATGGTACAACCGGGAAAGCGGAAGTCCGACAACATTGTCATAACTGCCCTTGATCCCTTTCACAAACAGGCCACCCTGTGTCTGTATCCCATAGCTTCCTGCTTTGTCAAACGGATCTCCCGTCGCAAGATATCCGACAATCTCCTCATGCGTCATCGGATAAAATGTAACCTCTGTATTCTCGTAAAATGTCTTTGTCCGACATTTCTCTCCGTCGTAGTACATAATAGAAACACCTGTATATACATTATGTGTCTGTCCTGACAAACTATTCAACGTATTATATGCATCGTCATAATCAACCGGTTTTCCAAGGATCCTGCCATTTAATGCGACGACCGTATCGGAACCGATCACGATAAACGGATGTGCCTCTGCTTCCGTACCGGCACGGTCTGCACATACCTTTTTATATACATTTTCTGCCTTTCTTCCGGCAAGCTCCATCACCATATCCTTTGGAAAACGGATATCGGTAGCTTCATCGCAGTCACTTGGCATAACAGTAAATGTATAACCGGCTCTTTCAAGCAGCTCTTTTCTTCTCGGTGAATTCGATGCAAGTATGATCGGAATCTGTGTAACCATGATGTTCTCCTTTGATTACTCCATCTCTTTTGCAAGCTTCATTGCTTTTTCAAATAACGGAAGTGCGCGTTCTACCATCTCCGTTGTGGTACAGTAAGCAAGTCTCATATGTCCCGGACACATAAAGCTGTCTCCCGGTACCAGGATCAGATCCAGCTTGCTGGCTGTCATACGACAGAATGCATTTGCATCCGCAATCGGAGTCTTTGGGAACATATAGAAGGTTCCGCCCGGTTCTACACACTCATATCCCATATTTGTAAGTTCTTTATATAAAATGTTCTTGTTCTTCTCATAGATTGACAGATCAGCTGTCTTATCGATCACTTCTGCCACGCCAAGCTGGATCATGGATGGCGGACAGTTATGTCCTGTAAATCTGGAGATCTGACCACACATCAGAACGATCAGCTTCGCATCCTTACATTTCGGATTTACCGCTACATATCCGATACGCTCGCCCGGAAGGGAAAGTGACTTACTGAATGAATAACAGCAGATACTGTTGTCATAGAAGGATGAAATAAATGGTGAATCCGTTCCTTCAAATACGATCTCACGATAAGGCTCATCGGAGATAATATAGATATCATGTCCATATTCCTTCTGCTTTTCTTCCAGAATTGCAGCCAGCTTCTTGATCGTCTCTGTTGAATATACAATACCGGACGGGTTATTCGGAGAGTTTATAAGAACTGCCTGTACATTTGGATTTAAAAGCTCCAGAAATGCATCAAAATTGATCTGGAAGGATGTAATATCCGCCGGCACGATCTTAAGCACCGCACCTGTTCCATCAACATATGGAACATACTCAGGGAAATATGGAGCAAATGTGATCACCTCATCTCCCGGCTTTGTTACACAACGAATCGCATGTGCGATCGCACCTGCTGCACCGGAGGTCATGAAAATATCATCTGCTGTATATTCCATTCCAAATCTTCTATTTAAAGAATCTGCAACCGCTTCTCTGACGGACATAATACCAAGTGTCGGACTGTATCCGTGAAGCGTCAAAGGATTTTCTTCTTTTAACATCCGTTCCAATGTCTCTGTAAACTCCGGACATACCGGAACAGAAGGATTACCGATCGTAAAGTTATATACATTTTCCTTTCCGATCTCTGCAGCACGTTTTGATGCATACTGCGCAAATTCTCTTATTATAGAACCTTTGGTTGTCATATCTGCATATTTTTCCGAAATCATACCTGTTATCCTCCGTCTGTTGTGAATTTAATAATGGAAGTATACCGCCGAAAAGGCAAAAAAACAAGTGGTAATAAATCGGGGAAAAGACTTATTACCACTTGCAAAAAATGAGGGGAGAGAGGATTCAAATAAATGAAAAACTCTTACAATACATAGTATATAAGGGATGTGTGTCTAAATTGTGTTTATTTTCTGATGTGTTTATAAACAGATTCTGCATTCTATTTACAAATTCTTTATTATATTGTCCAGATCGGAACAATGTAATTTTCTGAATCAACAGCTGAAAGTTTCGGACGCATACAGATGATTGCTCCTTTTCCTCTTGGAACTGCTCCTTTATCCAGAATTCTGAATGCCCTGGTCAGTTCACTTCCTGGATTTACTGAGCGTTTTATCTCTAACGGATGCACCATACCATCACTTTCAATCACCATATCAATTTCATTACTGTCTTTATCTCTGTAATACCACATAAGGCATTCATCCGCTTCATTTTGATATGTCTTCCGAATTTCGGAAACAACATAATTTTCCAGTATTGCCCCATTAATCGCCCCGTTTTCAAGTATTTCCGGAGTTGTATATTTTGTGAGATACGAAACCAGGCCTGTATCAAAGAAATATAATTTTGGTGTCTTAACTGTTCTCTTTAACAGATTATTAGAATAAGGACGTAAATAAAAAATAATATCGGACTTCTCAAGCACCTGCAGCCATCGTTTAATTGTCTCATCTGAAACGCCAACATCATTTGCTATATCATGTATATTTAACATTTGTGCACACCTGCATGCTGCAGCTCTTACAAAGTCCATAAATACAAGTTTATCAACATTTGTAATCAACTCTGATACATCTCTGTCAATATATGTTTGAATATAACTAGAATAAAAAACATTTCTGTCTTTGTATCGTCCACTTCTATAACCCGGCATAGATCCCATCCAGATTCTCTCATATAGCTCCGGCAACTCCACCTTTGTTCCATTTTTGCTTCGATGCTTTAATGTTTCCAGATCAACACTAAACTTAATATTCTCGCCTGCTCCATACAACTCATGCTGTGACAAAGATGACATGTGAATAATAGCAGTTCTTCCCGCCAAAGATTCCTGTGCAAGCTCCATCATCCGAAATGCCTGCGATCCGATCAACCAAAATGATGATGCCGGTGCTCCATTATCTATCGCCATCTTAATATATGGAAATAATTGCGGAGCATATTGTACCTCATCTATTAAAATCGGAAGATCATGCATCTGCAAAAACATAGCAGGATCTGTCTGTGCCAGTTTCCTTTCTTCCAGATCATCCAGGCTCACCACTGTCCTATTCTCATCCATTAATTTTTTAAATAAAGTTGTTTTTCCAACCTGCCTCGGTCCTGTAATTAATATACAGGAATAGTCTTCTGCTAATTCTTTTATCTTTTTTTCTAAATCTCTATGAATATATTCCATATATCTGCACCTCTTTTTTCGGCCAAAAATAAGATCAAATCTTATTTTAGCCGAAAAGTAATAATTTATCAAGAATAAAGAGCCGCATACGACTCTTTTGCACCCAAACAATATTATAAAACAAAAAACAAGTGGTAACAAACCGGGGAAAGATTTATTACCACTTGCAAAAAATGAGGGGAGAGAGGATTCAAATAAATGAAAAACTCTTACAATACACAGTATATAAGGGAAGTGTGTCTAAACTGTGTTTATTTTCTGATGTATTTATGAAGATCATAAACAAAACTTTATAAAACTAACACAGCATTACAAAACATATAAACCAACCGCCTGTCCGCCCATGCCAGCCACCCATACCAGCCAAGGAGACCGACAGAGGTGGGCAGGCGGACTGCGACTTCCCCCAATTTCAGGCTTGTAAGAATAATTCGTTTTATGTATAATAAAACGTACGGTGTTTTTTCCACACCGCCTTGATTTTTCAAGGAAAAATGAGGTTTTATGATGTTCGGGCAGACAGATATATCTGACCAGACCAAAAACGTCAATATAATAATAGGAAAAGAGGATAAACATGTTAGAAAACAACCATGAAAAAAAGCCAAAGAAATACGCTGGTATTCTGGCACATCCGACTTCATTTCCAAGTCCTTACGGAATCGGTGATCTCGGCAAAGGTGCATACCGGTTTATAGACTTTCTGGCAAATTCGGGCTTGAATCTGTGGCAGGTACTTCCACTTGGACATACCGGATTTTGTGATTCACCATATCAGCCATTCTCCGCATTTGCCGGTCAGCCGTTAATTATTGACCTTGATGCATTAAAAGAATACAAGCTTCTGTCAGAAGATGATTTTACTGATATGCCGGAATGGGATCCCGTTCACATCGATTACGGAACCTTGATCACATTTAAGACAAAGCTGTTAAAGCTCGCTTACGAACGTTTTACTGATCCTGACTACGAGGACGGATTATCAACAGACGAGGAACAGATGGCAGCATTTGCTTCTTTCAAAAAGGATTCCTCCTGGCTCGCTGACTACTCCCTGTTTATGGCAGGTAAGGATTTCCATGAAGGAATGCCTTGGTATATGTGGGAAGATTCCCTGAAAGCACCTACCAAAAGACAGCGTACCACATGGGAAAAGAAGCTTGCAAATGAGATCGGTTACTATGATTTCATCCAGTTCTTATTCCATACACAGTGGATGGCGATCAAGGAATACGCAAATGAAAAGAACATCAGCATCGTAGGTGATGCTCCGATCTTCCTTGCATGGGACAGTGCCGATGTATGGAGCCATCAGGAGCTTTTCATGCTGGATTCAAAGGGATACCCAACAGAGGTTGCCGGTGTACCACCTGATTATTTCTCAGAGACCGGACAGTTGTGGGGCAACCCACTGTATAACTGGTCAAAGCATACCGCTACCGGTTATGAATGGTGGATTGAGCGAATCAAATACCAGCTCACTCTGACAGATTTCTTAAGGATTGACCATTTCAGAGGATTTGACCGGTACTGGGCTGTACCTTATGGCGAAGAAACCGCCATCAACGGAGAATGGAAGCCCGCTCCCGGTATCAACTTCTTCACACAGTTACAAGCAAATCTTGGCTATGACCTTCCGATCATCGCAGAGGATCTGGGTGAGATTGACGATTCTGTTATCGAATTGCGTGACAAATTCAATCTGCCGGGCATGAAGATCTTACAGTTTGCATTTGAAAATCCGGAAGAAAATGATTTCCTTCCGCATAATTATACAAGAAACTGCGTATGCTACACAGGAACACATGACAACGACACAACACTTGGCTGGTATCAGAAAGCATACGAAGCATCCAAGGACAAGCTTCGCCGCTATTTCAGCACAGATGCCAGTGATATCTGCTGGGTTATGATCCGTGCATGTTTCTCATCTGTCGCAAATATGGCTGTTGTTCCTATGCAGGATGTTCTGAAATTAGATTCATGGGCTCGTCTGAATACTCCGGGTGTAGGAGAAGGCAACTGGGCTTGGCGCTTTGAGGATAAAGACATGGATACTAAATTAGAAGAACGTCTATTTGAGACAGCAAAACTCTACGGCAGATAGAACAGGAGGATATATTTGAGAACCATTATTACTGTACTGTTTGCAGTACTTGGAATCATATTTTGTTTTCCATATCATCTGTATCTGAAGCAGCTTGCAAAAAAGGATCAGGACAAAGCTTACATCAAGGCTCAGAAGCTGGTAAAAGGATTTTTCGGAGCAGTTATGTTCTTAACCGGATGTAAACGAACAGTTATCGGCAAGGAAAACATTCCTGCCGACCAACCAGTCATGTTCGTTGGTAATCATCGAAGCTATTTTGATATTTTATCCTGTCACAATGCAATCGATATGCCGCTTGGCTTCATGTCCAAGGACAATATCAAGGATATACCTCTGCTTTACAAATACATGGATGATATCGGATGCACCTATCTGGATCGTACCGATCTGAAAAAGGGTCTGGAAACGATTTTACAGACTGCTGATATCATCAAATCCGGTCACTCCATGATGATCTTCCCGGAGGGAACAAGAAATAAAGGCGACGAACTGCTGCCATTTAAAGACGGTGCATTCAAGATCGCTCAGAAAGCCGGATGTCTGATCATTCCGGTTGCTATCTGCGGAACAGACAAATGTATGGAAGCAAATAAACATAATTTCCTTCACAGCAGCAAGGTTGTGATCGAATTCTTAGAGCCGGTTGATATCCGTGGATTGAAGCCGAAGGAACGTAAAGAGGTTCTGGATGCAATCCCAGGTAAGATTCAGGCAGCCCGGTTAAAAAATCTGCCTATGATTGAAAAATAATATAATTGCAAATTGTATATATATTTGATTACTTTGACTTGCCAATACAGGGACATTTGAGTCCGCCGGTCCTTAGATGGCGCAGAAGCGGCATCTTAGTACCGCTGCAGGACGAAACGAGCGGAAGCGTTCCCTGATTGGTAAGGTCAAAAGTAATCATAATATATACAATTTGCAATCACAGACAAATAATGAAATATAAGGAGGAACTTATTATGCCTTGGTGGGGATGGATGTTAATCGTCATCGCAATATTAGTTGTAATCTTAGTAGTACTTTACATAGTAGGAAACCGCCTGCAGAAGAAGCAGAGCGCACAGAAAGAAGCTATGCTTCAGGCCGCACAGCCTGTCACGATGCTGGTCATCGATAAAAAGATGCTGCCTATGAAAGATGCAAATCTTCCGAAACAGGTATTGGAATCAACTCCAAAGCGTTACCAGAAAGCCAAGCTTCCTATCGTTAAAGCCAAGATTGGCCCACAGATCATCAATCTGATCTGCGACGATGGAATCTTTGATGTTATGCCTGTCCGTGGCGAAGTTAAAGCTATGGTCAGCGGTATCTACATCACAAGCGTTAAGAATGTTCGTGGTAAGAAAGCACCGGAGCCTGCAAAGAAATCATTCAGCCAGAAGCTTCGTGCAAAACAGAAGAAATACGAGCAGACTTATGAGCAGGAAACTGCCAGCATGAAACTCAGCAAAGAAGAAAAAGCCGCAAGAAAAGCAAAGGCAAAGGAAGAAAAAGAAAGGGCAAAGAAGATCCAGTAATCATGATAAATACTCGTGTCGACCTCAGAAAATTAGTTATTACCTGTCTGGTTCCGGTTACCGCATTACTGATACATAATATTGTCTATCTTGCAGGCACCCGGATCTGTGATCTTACAGGCAGTCAGACTGATTCTGTCGGCAGTATCACATCATGTATTTCATATATTCTTTGTATCTGTATTTTCGGATATTTTTATCTGTCCGATCATTCAAAAACAAAGCACGCAGGAAAGAAAAATCCTTTCCTGCGTGCTTTTGTTATCTTTATTTTACTGCTGATCCTTGGTATCAGTCTTCAGCTCTTAACAACCTGTATTCTTCGTCTGATCGACACTTATAGGCCGGAGCTCCTAACCTCATACCATGAACGGGTACAGCGGTCATTTTCCATCAACAATGGAATCATCCGTATCTGTACAGTCACACTTCTCGCACCGATCGCAGAAGAATTCGCCTTCCGGGGAGTGACACTGAAGCTGTCTGTCTCTGCATTTCACACGAAGCATGCCACCCTCTGTGCGATCCTGTTCACAGCATTCTGTTTCGGCTGTTATCATGGAAATGTCGTTCAGTTCTGCTACAGCGTTCCGGCCGGAATCATTCTGGGCTGTCTTGCCGTATGGTCAGGCTCCCTGATCCCAGGCATGATCCTTCATATAATCTTAAACGCTTCTTCCTATGTGATCGGAAGTATAGCGATCTCCCCCTCTATACTGTGGGGAATCATCGGAATCACCTGTATCCTGATTATGATTTGTATGAAATTAATAAGGCGGTCTATCTGACGGACTAGCTTTATATTGACATTAGCGAAGATTCCGTAATGAAATGCACATTGTCAGTAAATACGGGTGCCTGTTTGAGTCCGAAGGACGAGTTGGCACAGGAGTATTTACGAATAGAACATGTGCATTGAATAGGAATCGCAGCAAGTCAATATAAAGCTAGTCCGCCAGATAGACCGCCTTATTTATTCTACGCTACAAAATATCGTGACAAATGATATACCAGAACCTTCTCATCCGGGTCTTCTTCATAACCGGACAATTTGATCATCTTCTTTAAAACGAACAGGTTGCAGTCACGGATTGCTTTCTGATATTCAAATGTCGGATAGTAGATCAGAAGTTCAATATCTCTCGGCTGTCTCCGCACCGATGCGATGATATTATCCAGCACCTTTTTGAAGGTCGCGCCGGAAAATGGATTGAAGAAATAGAAATAATTGTCTTCATCTCCGATCTCATATGCCTCCGCTTCCACATTCAGGAACTGCATCCGTTCCTCCTGATCAAGGAATTTGCTCTGATAGCTTGCGGCATTTGTCAGAAGTCTGTCATAGACCCTGGCATTGTTCTCGATTCCAACCGTCCGGCAGTAATGTCTGGAATTACAGTAAAAAAGCACTCTGCCAAGTCCACAGCCAAAATCCACAAGCGTATCTTCTGGCTCCATGCTGATCTCGTCGAACATCGTCACCAGATCATTATAATATGTAACCTCATAATTATTATCTTCTTCGTTCACCGGAAGACATACCTTCATATCTCCAAATACTGTCTCCGCGATCGTTTCAATCCCCAGAAAGCTGTCGAAGGATTTCTCACTACCCATATATATTATACCCCTTCGTAGTCCGCAGTCACATTCAAACTGCAATCCGTAATATAATCATTGTTAAAATCAATACAGTAACGAATATCAATCCGGATTCCCTTCTCAGACTGCTCCATATGATATTCCTCCGTACAGATATTCATACAGATCGGTCCAACCGGAGTTGCATAATGCACCGAGCTGTTCTTCTCCCGGTCAAATAACATAACCGTATTCACGCTGCCACGTTTCGTAAGCTGTAATGCATGCTCATCGAACCGCAGAAGATTCTTCACCGGTTCTTCCACATCTTCAATGAACTCGTCATATTTGATATAGCGGTTTCCGTTTTTCTCAGAGTATGTTCCCCGCGTCTCAAGCTCCAGAACCTCCGGTTCATCATCCGCTCCGGCAACACTCTGCACACCCGTTACTTTTATCTTTATATCTCTCGTCGTCATAAATTATCTTTCAAATGCCATCTCAATTAAGGTATTTACAAGGGTCTTGATATCATATCCCTCAGCATCCCACAGCATTGGATACATACTGATCGATGTAAATCCCGGCAATGTGTTTACTTCATTAAATATTACACGATTGGTGTCTTTCTCAAGGAAGAAATCCACACGGGCAAGTCCAAAACCGTCAATCGCATTAAAGATACGAATTGCTTCTGCACGGATCTCGTCCTCAGCTTCTTCCGGTATATCTGCACCGATGATCGTCTTGGAATCTGCATTATTGTATTTTGCATCAAAATCATAGAAATCTGCATTCGCGGCAGCAAGGATCTCTCCAACACCGGATGCCTTTGTATGATTGCCATATCCAAGTACACCACATTCCAACTCTCTGCCAACGATCGTTTCCTCGACAAGGATCTTGGAATCATGGTTGAGTGCCTCATGCAGACCAGCTTCTAACTCGGCTCTGTCATGTGCCTTTGTAACACCCTTTGATGAACCTGCGGATGATGGTTTTACAAATACCGGATAGTTTAACTCGCTCTCTACCCGATCCATCGCAACATCCAGATCATCAAAATCATCTTCTACTACAGGAACAAATTTTGCCTGTGTTACATTGATATGATCAGCAATGATCTTTGTATGGAATTTGTCCATTGCAGCAGCCGATGCAAATACACCGCAGCCCACATATGGAATGTCCGCCATCTCAAACAATCCCTGAATCGTACCGTCTTCTCCATATAAACCATGCAAAACAGGGAAAATAACATCTACAGGCTCCGCATAGATTCTGTCGCCATCTTTTATGATAATCTCTTTTGCAGAATCCGGTGAAATCACTGCACGAACCTGACTGTCGTACCAGCTTCCGTCAGCAATACTCTCAATGCTGTCAGCCTTCAGCCATTTGCCATCCTTTGTGATTCCGATCAGTGTCATATCATATTTGTCCGTATCCACCGCTTTGGCAACTGTCTGAACTGAAATGCATGAAACTTCATGTTCCGATGATCTTCCTCCAAAAATAACTACCAGTTTTTTCTTAGTCATATTCCCTTGAGCTCCTTTGAAATATATAATCAAAATATCTCATATCATACCACAACCACCTATATAATTCAAGGATTCCGGGGATTTAGGGGTAGATGGAAAAGTCAGTCATAATCTTTTCAACGTCACACACAAAGTTTCATAATACCCGGCCGGATAAGCAACGCCATTCAAGGTTGCTGCCGGAAGGTTCAGATACTCAAAAGCTGACCATGCAGTAACCGGGATGCCGTATTCTTCTGCGCTTTCCTCTGCACAGGCATCGATATATTCTTTGCTCAGTATCAGATTCTTTCGCACAATGCTTTTCTCCTGATCGTTATAGTCTGCGCCAAGCTTCTCGGCTATACCGTAAAGTACCGCCTGCTCAACATATGAAGTAAATTCATCCAATTGCTTGTCCGATAAATTCTCATTTCCTTCATATCTTATTCGAATCCGGATAACATCTGATGTTTTATTCTGAGCACTTATCTTGCTCTCCACAAGCTCCGTTTTTGTTTTGCCGGACTCTATATTATAATCGTTTTCTCCGTCGGTCTTCTTCTCACTTGTATCTCTTGCTATATCATCATACACCGCTTCCAACTCCTGTAACTGCTTCTGTGTTTCGTATGCATTTAATGTTGTGCCATCCAGAATACGAAATGCGGTCTGTATATTATTTGACAGTTCTGTATCCTGTCCATCCAAAGTATCCTGACCATTTACCATCTGGTTCGATCTGCCATTCTTACCATCTGTCTGTGAAGTTTTGTCACCGGTTATTCCGGCATAATTTTCCTCGGTACTATCATAGGCTATATCTTCATCTCCCTCCGCATACTCAACCAGATTCATCACCTGCTCAACGCTGTTTTTCGTGCTGTATAATCTTTTCAGTGCTCCCATTTCCACATATAATGTTCCACAAAATAAACCGATCAGGATTCCGGCAACTGCCGCTCTCACTGCTCTACCCATTTCCATAACCTCCATTTTTCTTCATCAAAATCTAACACTTTAAACCATATCTACTCCCCCAGTGTCGCCAGACACTCTCCTTTGTAATGCGCTGCAATATACTTCCGGATGCTTCCGGACGCTTCGCCCTGATACAACGAATCTGTGCAGACCACCTCTACATAATTCGTTACAAATTCTTTTATCAGCTCCGGATACATCTGCCGCAGGGTTTCTTCGGAATCCACCACAATATATTCCACATGGCTCAGGTCAAGACTCCGGTCATGCGCTTGATCATATTCAGCCCGTGCTCGCTGCAGGCTCCCCGCAACGACCGGATACTCTCGTTCCTCCGATTCGGCTGCCGACTCCGCTCCCTCCAGACTGTCCGTGACAAATGTATACTTGTAGCCACCATCTGTTTCAGAGATCATCACCACCCGGAGATAATCTACCGCCTCAATGGATCTGTCCATGCACCCGGACAATATGCTGACAAGTAATATCCCACCGATCACTTCTGCAGCCATCTTTGCAAGCTTCCCCGGATTTGTCCGTTTTCTCCCAACAAATGCCGGTACAAGAACCGACAACGGAATATCAACGGCGGCAATGTAGATCATAAATGCCCGACCGGCATCCCGTTCTCCAAGGAACCGGCTCATCCATAGAAACAGCAGAAACAAAACAACCACACAGCCGCTTCTTATCCACAGGCTTCTTTTTTCTTCCATCACTTTTTTATCCATTGCATTATCAGAATCACGTCCATGAAACTCTGTACTCTTATCATTCCCGGCTGCTCTCATCCCGCCGCTCTTTCTCCATACACAGATGATCTTCCAGATTTCATCCACAAACTGACAAACAAACACAATGTGGATTGCCAGCAGCAAGAGCCCGAAGATGACAAGCAGATAACAGGCGAGTAAACCGAGTCTCGCATTTGCACCTCCGGGGAACATCATCGCACCCACAACATTTAGTATTCCCTTTGAAGTCATTGTTTTACCTTGCAAGCCAAGCAACGATATCACGAAACAGGAAGCAACAATGGCTAACACAACCGGAACAGATACTGTCCACACCAGCATCCCTCGTCTTCGTTTCTCTACTCTCAGATAAAGATACATGACAAATTCCAGCATACATAACCCTACCATCATCAGATATCCTTTTATCAAAATCTGACATATTGTGTTACATACAGATGCCTGCATCTGAAATTCTGCATATTCTTTTAGTCGGGAAAAATCAGCATTCCAGAATCCACAAATGACAAACAGCACCAATGCGATCCCGATTCCGATCACACTTGCTTCCGCAAATCCGATATAACCACGCAGTCCCTTTCCTGCCATATAGAAAAGTGTCAGTAATACCGGAACAACCAGAACCACTCCTGCATAATCCGGCAGCATCAGGATCCGGCTCCCCTGTACAAAGAAATAAAGCAGAAAAAGAACCCGAATTGCATATCTGATCACATAAATAGATGCAATAGCCATTTTTTTCTTATTATTCCATACTTTTGCACCCGTTATCTCTGTCTTTTCTTTAGCGGGATCTGACAATTTCACTACACCAGAAAGCGCAAGATGTAGTAGCACCACATAAACCAGAGCAAGTATTAGCATCAAAAAAAGTGATAAAACACCGTTGTTTTTGGAAAAATCCGTCATAATCTGTACCATGTTCCAGAAAGTAATCGGGAAAATCAGGCAAGTTCCCGTTATAAAAAGCTGCCGAAACGTCACATTTCTATAATCCATATATTGATTCACACCCATTCATCATTACTTTTTGCGAAGCCTCCTGCGTTCTCTATGGTTCGCCCATGCCGGTCGAAAGATAATTTTTTTGATTGGCTTACGAATGACAAAATCTTCCATTCCATCCTCTGCATAGCCACAAGTTACGACCGGTGCCATGTACGGAACACCAAAGCTGTTCAGACCGGCAAGATGATAGATCAATAAAAGCATCACCAGAAGGAAGCCATACAGTCCAAAAAAAGCAGCCGCCAGTATAGTTAGAAATTTTAAAAGACGGAACACCGACGCAAAAGCTTCATTTGGAATTGCAAAAGAAGCAATCGCTGTCAGCGCAACTACGATCACCACGATGGTACTGACAATCCCTGCTTCCACCGCAGCCTGTCCAACGATCAGACCACCAACAACGCCGATCGTATTTCCCAGCTGACTCGGCAGACGGATTCCTGCCTCCCGCAGCAATTCAAACAACAACTCCATGATCAAAACCTCTAACACGATTGGAAAAGACAACTGATTTCTTGCAACTGCAATCGCATAGAGAAGTTTATCCGGTATCACCTCCCGGTGATAACAGGTAACAGCTATATAGAAGCCCGGCAGCCCCACCGCGATAAATGCCGCTATATAACGAATGATTCTGGCAAAAGTTGCAACCGGCCAACGGTTATAATAATCATCGGCAGTCTGGAATAATGTATTGATCGTCGCCGGCGCAATCAGAACCTCCGGTGAATTATCAAATACAATTACAACCCTGCCATCTGCCAGTGCCGCCGCCGCTTTATCCGGTCTGGTGGTTGACTGGAACACCGGAAACGGCCGGTACCATTTCTTCTCCATCAGATGTTCCGCCATGCCACTGTCAAATATGGCATCTATCTCATATTCATTCATCCGTTCTTTCACCTGTTCAACCAGCTTTTTCTCTGCAATGTCCTCAATATACATGATTCCATACTCGGTTCTGGAACGAACACCGATCGTATTCTGGATCAATTTTAATCTTGTATCTTTGATTCTCCGCCGAATAAGGGCTGTCGATGTACGGATACTTTCATTAAAACTATCCCGCGGACCACGCATTCCACCCTCGGTAGAACTTTCTTCCACTCCACGTACCGGCAGCTTCTTGGAAGACACAACAAACGCCTGATCTGCATCCGATACAAATACCGCTGTGTCTCCTTTTAATATCGAAAACATCACATTTTTGAAGTCATTTTCTGCCTTTATATCCGCCGATTGTGTCTCAAATGAATCCATTGCCTCCCACAGGGAACTGCCATGCTCATGCCGCCACTCCCAGGTCACCGGCTTAATGATCGTATCCTCGATCAGACCATTGTCACATAACCCATCAATGTACACTACATAGATTGCTCCTACCGAAGCGGATGTCTCATCTGCTGATCCGGTGGTATCTTCTGCATACACATCCATTCCGGTTCTTCTTACTGTAAACCGACGTTCCACGATGTCTCCCCAATCAGCAAACAGCGACTTTACCCGGCTGATATTTGCATCTATGTCTTTATCGATCCGGCTGTCTGCACTATAAATTCCGCCTTCCGCATCTCTGTCTTTCCCCAAACGTTCCACCTCCCGTTGCTCCTATGTACATTTATATTTTTTACGACTCTGACCGACTTACCCTAACCTTATTCCTCCATGATCTAACTATTACTTGTTTTATCTTCTTACTATTTCCAGTATTACCAGCAACTCTCTGAACTATACATAAAATGTTACATTGAATCATGATATAATGATGAAAAATCGCTTGCTTGCAAGAGGCGATTTTTCAAATGCATTGAACGAGTACAATATAATGATCATTACGATGGGATGCGCTTGCACAAATCCCCAAAAGCTTCTATAGTAATTACATAAAATCATAGAATTGCTCACATATGATGAACCCGGCAATATTCAAATAGCTTCAGTTGCATCAGTACCATATAGAATTTTAAGAAGAAATATAGAAATAATATGACTTCATAAATCGCACAGAAAGGAATGAAAAAAGATGATAAAATCAGATAATATATCCGACTACAAAAAACATACAACAGATCCAATTTATAAATCAGACAACAGAAATACTACGACAAACTCAGACACCAGATTAGAAAATAGAAAATTACGTCTCGCCATCCTCGGCGCAGGCGGTATCGCCCGCAAGATGGCAGAGACCGTCAACCGGATGGAAAAAGTGGAGCTCTATGCTGTAGCAAGCAGAACGGAAGAAAAAGCCAGACAATTTGCAGATACTTACCATGCATCCAGGTGGTATGGCTCTTATGAAGAAATGGTTGCCGATGACGGGATCGATCTTGTCTACATTGCAACTCCGCATTCCCACCATAAAGAGCATACGATGCTGTGTCTGAATCACAACCGGGCTGTTCTGTGCGAGAAAGCATTTGCCGTAAATACAAAAGAAGCCGAAGATATGATCCGGCTTGCAAAAGAAAAGAATATATTACTGGCGGAAGCGATGTGGGTTCGCTATATGCCAATGTCATTTACTTTAAAAGAAATTATAGATTCCGACGTTATCGGAAAAATAACAGGGCTGACCGCAAATCTTGGTTATTCCCTGATGCAGGTAGAACGTCTGATTCGCCCGGAGCTTGCCGGAGGTGCTCTCTTAGATCTTGCACCATATACCTTAAACTTTGCGACCTGGGTGCTTGGCGACAACGTATCTGCGATCCATACAACGATGACTCCACACGAAACAGGCGTAGACAAAACAGAATTTATCAACCTGATATACCCGGACGGTGCGATCGCTGGTCTGTTCACAACTATGGAATCAGCCACCGACCGCCGCGGCGTGATCTACGGAACAAAAGGTTACATCGAGGTTGACAATATCAATAATTACGAGGCATTCCGTATATATGAAAATGACCGCCGACTGGTTCAGACGATCAACTGTCCTGCCCAGATCAGCGGCTATGAATATGAAGTGCTCGCCTGTAAGCGGGCACTTGAAAAAGGTCTGACTGAATGTCCGGAAATGCCACATGAACACACTTTATATATCATGCGGCTATTTGACGAGATACGAAAGAGCTGGTAACAGCATACAAAAATCCCACTATAACAGATGATATGCACCTCTTTCACTGATTGTCCAATAAAAAGGGGACATCTATCATCTGTCACAGTGGGATCTCTTTAAATATTCATTTATCTAAGCAGCATATTGCCTGATAATAGCTGAACCAACGGATAATACTTTGCTGCAGTAAATCCTGACAGGTACAGCAGCAATGGCAAAAGCGCAACGGCTGCCGCACAGAATATCGCACCATTTGTGCTCCTGATCAGCTTTCCAACTAGAACATAGAGTACAGTCAGTACCAGAATCGTGATCAACCGAATTCCAGATACCAGCAGGAAATATCCGGTAATACTGGTTGATATGCCAACCTGTTCCAGACACGGAAGAGACTGTGTCAGATATTTTCCTCCTGCCAGCCCAATTTCTCTTTTCACCCACATAAGTTCAGGCAGATAAACGATCATGTATACAACAAGAATAATAAGCAGCATCCGAAATGCCTTGATCACATGAAGTTTCCTGTAATTCTCTGTAATATCAATAATGCCATTGATCTTATATCTGTAATCCTCCAGATACAGAAATGCAGTTGTAAGCATCAGTACAACGATTACCTTCGCTGCATTCATCACGTCATCCTTATAGTCTTTGCTTCCGGCAAGGATATTCCAGCCTCTGGCATAGACAAATCCTATCCGTTCCAGTACAGCAGGATCGGCTTCCGAAACCTGTGACGTGATTCCACATTGCTGCTTAATATAATCCACATATTCCAGACAGCGAAAGAAACTCTCCTCATTTGCAAGCTGCTTATTCATCTCATCCCATTTATCATTATACTCTTTTTCAGTTATCTTCCCTGCAGCGTAGTCCCGGTCAACCCGATCTTCTTCTTCGTGAAGTTTTTCGTACCGTTCTTCCTCTGAGGCTATATAATCCAGCTTTCCCTGTGTAACCACACCTTCAATCTGACTGATATAATATTGGTATGCATATTCATTTGCACTCCACCGTACAGATTTGTTCTGATAAATGTACACCTGAAATCCAACCAACAGAAAAATAACAAATATCATCTTATATCCCAACCATAACTTATAGCCTTCCAGTCTCCATACTGAGGAAAATATCCTGCGGGATTTCGTACCTTTTTTTCGTAATCGTATACGACTCTCCCGATAATCACTGCTTCCCTCCAGATAGATTACCGACGATATGATAAGAAATCCTGCCAACAACACTGCACAGATAATACAGTCCAGATAGATTGCAGGCTCTGCATGAGATATCAGATTATAATTCTCATATTGAAAAAATCTGGTTGTATCCAGCATTGAAAAAATAGAGAATCGATATAAAAATGTCAGATTCAGTTTCTCTCCCAATACGGAAAACAGCAATTCTACAAACATGGCAACCGCCGACCATACACACAACATAACTTCATTTGAAGAAACAACTGCAAATGTAAATAATGCTACAAGGATCACTGCAAAGATCAGAATCTTTACCAAACAGACAAGAACAACAAATGTACTGATCCTGCAGGAAAAGCCATATCCAATATAATCCATCAGGCTCTGTACCGGTGCTGACAAATCTACAGCTCCAAACTTCCATTCGGCAATCAAAATATTACTTAAGAATACTCCCGCCACAAATAATGCCATATAGACAAATGCTGCCGCATACTTAGACAACAATAAACGACTGTCTCCATTCCACGTTGTCTTATACAGATTTGCCAGACCATTCTTCTTATCCCGCAGCACCAGTTCCAGCACCAGAACAACCAGCAGGAAAAATATCAGAACATAACTTCCGGTAAAATTCAATGCCTTACAGATTCCATATCCGCCAACAAAGGATGCTTCTGTTCCCACAAGTCTTTCAAAATCCCTCTTTGTCCGTTCCAGATTACTGATCGAGAACTTTGTCTGAAATATGGAAATCGACTGATTCATCTCTGCATCTTCTATAACCTTCTGCAGATATTCGTCATACGTTGTGCTTGCCATATATTCATCAAACAACTGTTTATATGTCTCTGATTCCGGATCTCCCATATACATATCCATAATGGAATCCGGATCTGTCCGAAGCCTTGCATACTGTGTACTATCCACCTCATCAGTAGCAAAGGCTACGATCAACAGGCCCACATTCATAACTAAAAACAACAAAAAACATAATATTAATTTCCGGTTATATAAAATAGCCCGTATTTCATTTATAAAAAATCGAAAAAATCCACCTCTTCGTCCGGAATGACTGATGGTAGCAGCTTTTTCCATTTGTTTTGATCTACTCATATCGTCCTCCATTTCCACAGGCAGCCACTTTCTCTATCCGGAAATGACCAACCTGCAAAAAGCTACTCTCCAAATATACTTAAATATACATCTTCCAGATCCGGATTCTCTTTATCCGTGATTCTTCCGGTCAGGATCTCTGGTGCTGCCATCTCGATCAACACACCTTTTTTCAGCAGCATGATCTGACTTGCTATATCCTCAATATCCTGAACAACATGAGTAGCAATCAAAATAATCTTCCCTGCAGAATTATCATGAATCAGATTCCGTACATGGATCCTCTCCTTCGGATCCAGTCCTGCTGTTGGCTCATCAAAAATAATGATCTTTGAATCCCCAAGAAATGCCTGCGCGATCAGCAGTCTCTGCTTCATACCGCCGGAATATGTTCCGACCTTTCGATCCAGTACATCAAGAAGATTTACCTTTGATGCGTATTTCTCGATCTCATCATTCAGTACTTTTTTCTCTACTCCTTTCAACAATCCCATATATGCAAGGAACATCCGTCCGGTATAAAACGGATAGATCGCCTGCTGCTGTGGCATATAACCGATCAGCCGCTGATATTCCCGTTTCAGGGTATGAATATCTGTTCCATCCAGATAAATTTCTCCTGCTGTCGGTTTGATATTTCTTGTAATCAACTTCATCAAGGTACTTTTTCCTGCACCATTGGGCCCCAACAATCCATAAATTTCCTCTGAGAATGTCATGGAAAAATCATCAAGCGCCGTTGTATTCTTATATTCTTTCGAGATATGCTCCAGTTTTAATTCCATATCCTCATCCCCTTTATCACTCTTCCGGCCATTTCACCCAGTCAAATGCTTCCACAGTATTCTGATCTGCATTCTCCAGTTTTGTAAAATATGTATCCCGGAATTCTGTCCATCCTGTCACCGTCTGTTCACTCTGATCCGATGTGATTACATCTCCTGGCTTCATACCAGTATAATCATGTCCATCTATATATATCTTGTCACTTGATTCATCCAAGCCATAAATATCGGATATATAAGTTCCTTCTTCTGTAAAACAGGTATTTGCCAGATAAACAGTTCCTGTATCACATTGATAAAAAAACTTATTGTAATCTGTATTAATTGCATACAAGTATCGATCCATACAATAAATATCTCCATCTACAATCCGAAAAATTTCTTTCTGATTCTGCAAGTCTGCATCACACGAATATATCACAGTCCATTCTACACCATTATCCAATTCCTTCGTTTCTATATAAATGCCACTTGCAGTACTGATTATATTAAAGGATTTCCCATATTCTGTATTTAAATTATCTGCAACAATTTCATCTTTATGGGTTTCTATATTATATGTAAGCAGTATAGTGTGCCTGTTTCTCTGGCTATCTTTATAACCATATGTCAGATAAATTTTTTCTTTGTTTTTATTATTTAATATATGAAGTGTTGAATTGTCATGTTCTGCATCTCCTTCATAACTTAACAATACTCGTAACCGCCTCCATCTCAGATCATATGAATACAACGTGCAATCAAGCTGATATTGATTCAATTTAAATCCATCATGATATTTCCATGTAGTAAAATATAATATTCCATCTATCATTTCCATATCAAAAACAGCGCCTTCATCTGCCGAATACAGAATACTCACTTTGCTTCCATCCTTTTCTACTTCACGAATCTGTACAGCCCCTTTATATACGGCATCATCCTCATCATTAATTGTTACCTCAGAATCAAATTCACTTATATATAGTTTATCTTCATAATAAAGCATACTAGATCCCAGTCCAAATATATACGCATTACAGTTTTCTGTATTATGCTTGCAATTAGCTTTATTGCAAACCACTACCGATTTTCCCGTCTTTGAATCCAAAAAATAAAGAACATTTCTTTTTATATAATACATACCATCATCCGCAAAAGCTCTTAATGAAGAATATTCCACTTCATCTGGATATTTTTTTATTTTTCGTGAGACAATATATCCCAACCCTAAAATCAAACCGACACATAAAACAATGCAAATAATACGCACTACTTTCTTCATTTTCTTACATCTCCTTTTTTCTTTTTTGTTTTATAAAATGCCAGATAACATTTCCTACACATATAATAAAACCTATCGATTCAAGCACTACTTTCACTACCTCTGCACCTACATTTATTCCATAGGCTACTCCAACGCCCGTGTTAGGTGATGTCCGTATTATTATATAATTGTATCCCCTATACAGTATCCTACATTCCGTAAACAACAGATATCCCACCACGATTCCGATCAATATCCAGATCACAGCAAGCGCCCATTCTTTCGTTCGCTTTCTCATTCCGAGATCTTCATATTCCTGAATAATGTCTGAGGCTTCTCCTAGTTCTGCGATTGCTTCCTCTATGGTTTCTCCTTCTGCCAGTTTATCATCTAATGATCGTCCCAGATCCTTTACCATCTGTATCCGTTCCTTTAATGGTGCATGCAGATGCATGAATATCTTCATAAGATATTTCTTCTTTTTCATTTCTTTTGTTCCCCTTTTTATTTATAGCTCATTATCTTTTTTCTTTGCTTTTCTTCGTCTTTTATAATGATAGATCACATTTCCCATGCAAATACAAAAACCTATGCTTTCCACAATCACTTTGCCCCACGTTCCCCCTGCCTTTGGTCTAAAATCAATCCACTCATATCCTGTCGGTGCTATATACTGATTGATCTCATGATATCCGGTATATAATGTATATCCGTCAATCACCAACAGAACACCAAGACAGATTCCAACCAGGATCCAGAGCATCATCCATACATACTCCTTTGTCTGCTGCCGCATACCGATATCGTTATACTCTTCTGTCAGTGCGGAAGCTTCACCAAGCTCCTCAAACACTTCATCGATCGTCATGCCCGAGTCCAATTTATCATCTATAGATCGTCTTATCTCTTTTACAAACTGCATCCGCTGTCCAAATGGTGCATGCAGTAAAATAAATATTTTAATCAGATATATGTTTTTTCTCAAAGCCTCGTACCATTCCTTCTATCTGCGCCCAGCAACTCCACTGTTCTTCCAATAGAAGCTTCCCTTCTTCTGTAATCTTATAGAATTTCTTTGGTTTTCCATTCTCGGATGCCATCACCCATTCACTAACGATCGCACCATCTTCTTCTAATCTGTGCAGGATCGGATACAGTGTTCCTTCTTTGATATCCATTCCGGCAACACATCGTGCATTAAAACGATTGACAATGTTATAACCATAATCCTTTTCATCTGCTATGATCTGCAGGATAAGCATGGGAAGTATGCCTTTTTTAAACTGATTTATACTTTGATTTGCCATAATTTCTCTTCCTATTATTTTATACCTAGTAATACCAAGTATATGGCATACATATGTATTTGTCAATTTATTTTACACGCTTGATGTATTCAGAACACCTCTACTATAACAGATTGTTCCTGAAAAAACTGCAAAATGAACCGAGTGGTCAAAAACAGGGAGTGAACGGTAAATTTCTTACTGTCCACTCCCTGTTTTTGACCACTCAGTCTTATATAGTATCCTGTTTCTGTTTGATATTCTGAATCACGATCTGCTCCTGATCGTAAATATGCTGATGCATAACTGCTTTTGCTTTCTCTACATCTCCATGCAATATCGCCTCCGTGATCTCATCATGCTCACGGAGCAGTTTGCCATGATATCCGGTATCCCGCACATATTCCACACGGTATCGGTACACCTGTTCTCCGTAGTTCTTGGTAAGACTCACAAGTCTTGGATTGTTGCTTAATTCACAGATTGTTTCATGAAAGGCAACATCTGTATCTACGATATCCGACACACGACCGGAACGGACTGCCTCACGGAAATTCTCACAGGCTTCTCTTAATCTGAGCCTGCCTTCTTCATCAATCCGCTTGCAGGCAAGTTCGACTGCCAGTTCTTCCAGACTCAGGCGGATCTCCAATGCATCCCGGAGATCCTTCTCCGTGATACGGGCAACCTCTGCACCTTTCCTTGGAACCATCACGACTAAGCCCTCTAATTCCAGCATCCGGATTGCTTCACGCACCGGAGTCCGGCTGACACCCAGACGTTTTGCAAGTGCCACTTCTAACAACCGTTCGCCCGGTTCAAATTCTCCATGTACGATGGCATCCCGCAACGCTTCAAATACAACCTCCCGAAGCGGAAGATACTCATCCATATTTAACTTCAACTCCATAAGTTACCCCATTTCTCTCTATTTCTTCTGCAGAACAACTCCCTCTGTCCTGGCTGATCTTACACATTATATGGCTGTGTGACAAATACCTGCTTTGCCAGCTTCCGGCTGCGGATCGCATCTGCCGCTTTCTCCGCTTTTTCCTTCTCTGTAAATATACCAAATACAGTCGGACCGCTTCCACTCATAAGTGAATTCATCGCACCACATTCTTTCATGCAGGCTTTGATCTCCGCAATAACCGGATACCGAACTTGTGTTACTGTCTCTAACACATTCTCCATACGTTCCGTGATGCCCTGAAGACTATGTTCTTCCAGTGCTATCACCATACCGTCTATATCCGGGTGTTCTTTTAATTCATTTGCATGCAGGTTCTCGTATACCATCTTGGTCGATACGGCGATCGGCGGTTTTGCAAGCAGGATATAGCAGTCCGGCATCGGTGCAAGTGCTGTCAGCTTCTCACCGATTCCTTCTGATAATGCAGTTCCCTTCATGATACAGTACGGAACATCTGCGCCAAGCTTCACTCCATATTCCATCAGCTTGTGTTTCGGAATCTGAAGATCAAAGATCTTATTCATTCCGATCAGCGCTGCTGCCGCATCAGCACTTCCGCCAGCCATTCCGGCTGCAACCGGAAGCTCTTTCTGAAGAAATACCCGGATTCCACGCGTGATCTGATATTCCTGTTTCAACATCCGACATGCTTTATATACCAGATTATCTTCATTTACCGGAAGCTCGTCCGCATTTGTGCTGAGAACGATCACATCCTCATCCACTGTCTCAAATGTCAATGTGTCATGTAACTTTACTGTCTGCATGATCATCTTTACTTCATGATAACCGTCCGGTCTTCTTCTGAGCACGTCCAGTCCCAGATTTACTTTACCATATGCCTGTAATTCTATCTTCATATTTCTTATTTTTTCCTCACTGAATATCCGAATTTTCCCAGTTTCTTTCCAAGTTTAAAGTATTCTCCATGGGAATATGCCACCAGTCCAAGCTGGTTAAGCTCGAATTTGCCATTTTCATTCATGTATGCTTCATCCACCTGTACGCCGGTTACCTCTGCCAGGAACATATGATGACTTCCAAGCGGGATCACTTCTTTTACCTTACATTCGATATTGACCGGACTCTCCGCGATACCCGGTGTGGCAACTGTAAGTCCCGGACAGGTATGAAGTCCTGTTGCTTTGAATTTGTCAATATCGCGCCCACTCTTTACGCCGCAATAATCGGTCGCAAATGTCAGCTTCTCAGTCACCAGATTGATCACAAATTCTCCACTGGCTTTTATAATATCATAAGAATAGCGTTCCGGTCTAACAGATATTGAAACCATCGCCGGAGAACTGCAAACTGTTCCCGCCCATGCGATCGTAATAATATTCGGTTGTCCGCCTTCTCGCTTACATGTTACCATAACTGCCGGTACCGGGTACAGCATATTCCCCGGTTTCCATAATTGTCTTCCCATCTATAACCTCCTGGTGTTCGACTTTTATTTTCTCAATTCTTATATTTTATACTATTTTCATGGCTTCTGTATACTATCTGGTTGAAAATTTCTGATTAATTCTTCTTTCCGGCTCCGGCTCATCTGCTTGATGTGCCACTCTCTACTCATTGCTTCCTCCGGCGTCTCTGATTCCTCATAATAAACAAGGACAACAGGGCGCCGGCTTCTGGTATACTTGGCGCCCCCTCGTCCTTCATTATGTGCTTTCATCCGCTTTTCCAGATTATTCGTCCATCCGGTGTAATACGTTCCGTCCTTACATCGGACTATGTAAGTATAGTTGTGTTTTTCTTCTGTCGTACTCATTGTGTTCTTACCCACATGTTTTCTTTTTTTATCCAAAGCCGTTATCGACAAGCCAGCGCCTTTCCCATGTTCCATGGCAAGTGTCCTGCCATGGCACTTTCCTGCAGCCTCGCAAATGTCCTGTCATCAGCTTTCTATGTATCCGGGTATGCCGCCGGAGTTTCTCCGGTGGCATACCCCTGAACTCATTTTTGAATCCATTATAATAAAGCAGACAGATCCCAGTACTTCATCAGTAAGTCTCGCATCTTCATGCGCTCTCATATCCGGCTATGCTTCATATTCCGGCATCTTCCTCTCATTATTCCGTCTGCGCGTTTACTATAATTATACTCATAAACTGTCATTTTGCTACTAAAAAATGAAAGATACATCATTATTATGACGCAAAACCTGTCTGTAGGTTTTTGAATCAAAATGGAAAATACATTACATATTATTTCGCAAGTCGTTTGCACTCTATTTCAACGCAGCGGTGCTAAGTTTCTCGCCTGTGGCGACTCACTAAGAACCGGCGTTGAAAAAGGCTTGCTACATAATAGTAATGCTATTTCCCATTTTTGCTTTATATATCAATACATAAACAGGTTTTGCTTCATCTTAATAATGTATCTTTTATCTTTCATTTTTGTTCCAAAGACTTACCGGCAGGTCGACTATTTACGCACGCTTCTTTGCTGCTTTTTCTTCTGCGAGTACTTTCTGGAATTCCCGCATATCCGTTGCGATCTCTTTGCTTAACAGAAGCAGGCAGATCAGGTTCGGAATCGCCATCAGTGCATTTGCAATATCCGAGAAGTTCCATGCCAGATCCAGTGAAGTCGTCGCACCGATGTATACTACAAGGGAGAATACGATACGATAGATCATGTTGTATTTGTGGGAATGGAACAGGTATTCAAAGGCTTTCTCTCCATGATACTCCCATCCAAGGATGGTCGAGAATGCAAATAATGCAATACCGATCGTTACAAGCCATGCTCCCGCCTTACCCAGAACTGTCTCAAATGCTTTGATCGTCAGTGCCGATCCTGTATAGGCTTCTTCATAATAATATGTACCATCTTCATCAAAAATATAAGCATTGCAGCCAGAGGTCCATGCACCTGTAATCGCACCATTCTCATAAACTGCTTCCAGACTATCCGGCTGATGCTGAAGTTTTGCAAATGCTTCACTATCGGAAGCGTCTGCATATGGTGTCAGAACGATATCCTCTGCTCCACCGGACAAAGTCAATGTTCCATCTTGGTATGTAACGGTATATTCTGTCGTCACCATCTTACCCTTTTCTTCATGTGTCAGAGCCAGTGTATCTTCGGCTTCAGAAGTGATCACATATGAACCTTCCGTCGTTGTCGATGTTTTACCGATCACACCGGAGCTTGCGATTACCAGACCGGTGATCGTACATACAACAATCGTATCCCAGAAGGTTCCTGTCATGTTGATATATCCCTGACGAACCGGGTTATCTGTTGTAGCTGCTGCTGCGGTGATCGCTGCTGATCCCATACCTGCTTCATTTGAGAAACAACCACGGGCAACACCGAACCGCATTGCATTTGTCATAGATGCAACTACGGTACCAAGCACACCGCCGGATACGGATTTCATGGAAAATGCCATTGTGAAGATCTCACGCAGGCCTTCCGGCACATTCGATATATTTCCGATAATTACTATAAGTCCTGCAAGCACATAGAATATTGCCATAAATGGAACAACGATCGCGGAGATCTTTGATATGGATTTGATACCACCGATAATGATCATTAAGGCAAGGATCGTAAGGATCACACCGATGATGATCGGATTGATGTGAAAGGTCTCATTCATGGAAGATGCGATCGAGTTCGCCTGTGTCATATTTCCGATACCAAAGGATGCAACAACCGCAAAGAATGCAAACAGCCAACCGAGCACACTTCCGAATCTTTTGTGTTTCAATGCTTTCTTCATCGTATACATCGGTCCACCTGAGATCTCTCCTTTGGCATTTACCTCACGGTATTTGATCGCCAGCATACATTCTGAGAATTTCGATGTGATTCCGAACAACGCCGAGATCCACATCCAGACCAGAGCACCCGGACCACCGGATACCATTGCTGTCGCCACACCTACGATATTTCCGGTTCCGATCGTTGCAGCAAGCGCTGTCGTCAGTGCCGAGAATGGGGATACATCACCGGTTCCTCTGTTCTTTGTTCTTGCTTCTTTACTAAGTGTGCTCTTGATCGCATATCCGAGATTCCTCCACGGCAGGAATCGCGTCCGTATCGTCAGAAAGATACCGGTTCCTACGAGAAGCACCAGCATCACCGGTCCCCACACAAACGAATCAACTGCACTTACAATCTGATTGAGTTTTTCCATACCCATCGCCTCCATATTCATTCCTATTTCTTGTTGTGTAATTGGCAACTTCATTAACGAGAAAAAGGTGCAGGGAAGTTGCTATCTCCAGTACTTCCTTGCACCTTTTAATATGCTATCTATAATACAGACGCTTTCCGAAAAAAGCAAGTATAAATTTGCTTTTTTCGGCATCGGTCAATGCCCTGTATTATTTATGCGTTTTTCTTTACACCAAGTGTTACCTTTTCGCCGTTGATGTTCCATTCCTTGGAATAGCCATCTACACTTCCGGTTACCAGTGCATCTGCCATAACGTCAGACTTGATGCTGTCAGCATTTGCATTCATAAGTCCGGTTGCCTTGTCGCTTCCCTCTGCATAGACTGTGATCTTGTCCATTACTTCGAAGCCAGCTTCCTTTCTCATGGTCTGGATCTTGGATACGATCTCTCTGACAAATCCCTCCTCTAAGAGTTCTTCTGTCAGATTTGTGTCGATAACAACTGTTACCGCACCGTCTGCCTCTGTAACGTAGCCTTCGGTCTGTGCGATATCAATCAGCAGATCTTCCTCTGCCAGAGATACCTCTGTGCCGTTTACGTCAAATGTCAGAGCACCCTTTTCCTTCAGCTCTGCCATAGCTGCATTTCCGTCAACAGATGACAGATATGCCTTGATTCCGCCTAACTGCTTGCCGTACTTTGGTCCTACGGTACGAAGCTGTGGCTTGAATGTGTAAGAACTGAAGCTTGCGATATCCTCTGTAAATACTACGTTCTTGATGTTCAGCTCGTCTTTGACGATCGCTGTCTCATCCTCTGTCAGCTCTTTTGCTGCCTTTACATACATGGTTCCGATCGGCTGTCTGTTCTTGATATTTGCAGTATTTCTGGCTGCACGTCCAAGAACAACGATCTTTAAGATCTCATCCATAGCTGCCTCAAGGTCTGTGTCGATCATCTTCTCCTCTACCTTCGGGAACTCGCACAGATGAACAGATAATGGAGCATCCTTATCAATGCTTCTTACCAGATTCTGGTAAATATCCTCTGCCATAAACGGAATCATCGGAGCTGCTGTCATGGAGATTGTAACAAGGGCTGTATACAATGTCATGTAGGCATTTACCTTATCCTGCTCCATACCCTTTGCCCAGTATCTCTCACGTCCACGACGAACATACCAGTTAGAAAGGTCATCTACGAACTCCTCTAATACTCTGGTTGTCTCAGGGATCTTGTATGCTGCAAGGTTCTCATCAACAGCCTTTACGGTTGAGTTCAGCTTTGATAATAACCATTTATCCATCAGTGACAGCTTCTCGTAATCCAGCTCATGCTCAAGTGGATTAAAGTTGTCGATATTTGCATATAATACATAGAATGCGTAAGTGTTCCATAAGGTTCCGAGGAACTTTCTCTGGCACTCGATAACCGCATCTTCATGGAAACGGTTTGGAAGCCATGGAGCGGAGTTGCTGTAGAAATACCACCGGATCGCATCTGCACCGTATTTGTTCAGTGCATCCATCGGATCTACGGCATTTCCCTTGGACTTACTCATCTTCTGTCCATCCTTATCCTGTACATGTCCGAGGACAATTACATTCTTGAACGGAGCCTTGTCAAATAACAGGGTTGAGATCGCCATCAGAGAATAGAACCATCCTCTTGTCTGGTCAACTGCCTCGCTGATGAAGTCAGCAGGGAAATGCTTCTCGAAGATGTCTGCATTCTCAAACGGATAATGCCACTGTGCAAATGGCATGGAACCTGAATCGAACCAGCAGTCTATAACTTCAGATACTCTGTGCATCTGCTTACCGCACTCCGGACATTTAATCGTTACAGCGTCGATGAACGGACGGTGCAGCTCGATCTCATCCGGGCAGTTGTCGCTCATGCTCTTTAATTCTTCGATCGAACCGATCGCATGACGGCATCCGCATTCACATTCCCAGATATTTAACGGAGTTCCCCAATAACGGTTACGGGAAAGTCCCCAATCCTGTACATTCTTTAACCAGTCACCGAAACGTCCCTTACCAATGCTCTCAGGAATCCAGTTTACGGTGTCGTTATTCTTAACCAGTTTATCTCTGACTGCTGTCATCTTGATAAACCAGGTATCTCTTGCGTAGTAGATCAGCGGAGTATCACATCTCCAGCAGTGTGGATATTCATGCTCGAACTTTGGTGCGTCGAACAGAAGTCCTTCTTTGTCAAGGTCAACCAATACCTTTGGATCTGCATCCTTTACGAAGATTCCTGCATAAGGGGTTTCCTCTGTCAGATCACCCTTGCCATCTACGAACTGTACAAACGGAAGATCGTACTTTCTTCCTACATTTGCATCGTCCTCACCAAATGCAGGTGCGATATGAACGATACCTGTACCATCTGTCATAGTTACATATGAATCACATGTAATGTAGTGACCCTTCTTATGCTGCTTCTCGCATACAGGCTTTACGCACTCATATAATGGTTCGTACTCTTTGTATTCCAGATCTTTTCCTTTGTATGTCTCCAGAACTTCATATGCAGGTACAGCAGGTGCATCTTCTGTAGCCTCCTTTGCAAGAGAGCCGAGCACCTTGTCTGCCAGTGCTTCTGCCAGATAATAGGTATATCCGTCTGCTGCCTTTACTTTGACATAAGTCTCATCCGGATTTACACAGAGGGCTACGTTTGATGGAAGTGTCCAAGGTGTAGTTGTCCATGCAAGGAAATATGCATCTTCGCCGATAACCTTGAATCTTACAACTGCGGAACGTTCCTTTACAGTCTTATAACCCTGTGCTACTTCGTGGCTTGACAGTGGAGTTCCGCAACGTGGACAATATGGCACGATCTTGAAGCCTTTGTATAAAAGTCCCTGATCCCAGATCTTCTTCAGTGCCCACCACTCGGACTCGATGAAATCATTGTGGTATGTTACATATGGATCATCCATATCTGCCCAGAATCCTACCTTGCCGGAGAATTCTTCCCACATACCTTTGTATTTCCATACGGATTCTTTACATTTCTGAATAAATGGCTCCAGACCGTATTCCTCGATCTGCTCTTTGCCATCGATTCCTAAAAGTTTCTCAACTTCCAACTCTACAGGAAGGCCGTGTGTATCCCATCCTGCCTTTCTTACTACGTTATGGCCCTTCATTGTCTGATATCTTGGAATCATATCCTTGATAACTCGTGTAAGCACATGGCCGATATGTGGCTTACCGTTTGCTGTTGGAGGTCCATCATAAAATGTGTAAGTCGGAAGATCCTTTGTTTCTTCCACACTCTTCTCAAATACCTGATTTTCTTTCCAGAAATCCAGAACCTTCTGTTCTCTGTCTACGAAATTCAATTTGGTCGATACTTTTTCGTACATGTTGTTCTTCCTTTCTTTTTATTCAATGTATGCAAAATATTATTAGACAAACTTTTCTATAAAGTAAAAAAAGCCGCCGCCGCAAAAAGGACGAAGGCTTAAAGTTCTCGTTATACCACCTATTACTTGCATACTAACATATGTGCTTCCCGTAACGAGGGAATGACGTCAGAGCCTACTGGCTGTCGTTTTCGGTCTGAAGCTTAAGAGTGATCTTCCATCATCTTCTACTCACACCGGTCTTGCACCATCTCCGGCTCGCTCTGCCTTTCAAACATGATCTACTGTCTCTGTCATCGCTTTTTCTTCTTATTTTTATCAACCTTGAGTATAGCAACCATGAGCATTCTTGTCAAATTATTTTTTACAAAATACCTCTTGACATATTATACTATGTGTCATATAGTATAGTGCATAAGGAGGTATACATATGGATATTCAATTAAAACGCGGTATGCTGGATGTCTGTGTACTGGCTGCGATCAAGGATGAAGATTCTTATGGATATCAGATCATCAAGGATATGAAACCCTTTGTAACGATATCGGAATCTACATTGTATCCGATCCTGCGAAGACTGGAAACCGGCGCATTCCTCACCGTTCGCTCCGTAGAACACAACGGACGACTTCGGAAATACTATCATATTACCGATGCAGGCAAAGCACGAATCGAGGAATTTAAAGAAGAATGGAAAGAACTTGAATCTATATATCGTTTTATTATCAGAGAGGAGAATGACAATGACTAAACAGGAATATTTGTCAGCGATCCGGGGAAAGATCCGGAAAATGCCGGCAGACGATATTGATAAATTTATGGATTATTATAGTGAAATGATCGATGACCGTATGGAAGATGGTCTGTCGGAGGAAGATGCGGTTGCCGATATGGATGCCCCGGACGATGTCGTTGATCAGATTCTGGCAGATATGCCACTGACGAAACTTGTAAAAGAAAAGATCAAACCATCCCACCGGTTAAAAGCATGGGAGATCATTTTGCTGATTCTTGGTTCTCCTATATGGGCTCCACTGTTACTGACCGCGATCGTTCTGATCATCACCATGGCGGTTGTCATACTGGCACTTCTTCTGTCCTTCTATGCGATCGTACTCTCGATGGCTGTTGCAGGTATCGGCGGACTGCTGGGCGTCATTCCGTTTTTCATTACACAGAATGTTCCGGCTGCCCTTTTCATGCTTGGAGCTGCATTTGCCGGAATCGGACTTGCGATCCTGTTCATCGTAGCCGTGAAGCCTGTTACGATCGGCATTTTCAAGCTGTACAAGGCATCCATCAATGGAATTAAGAGAATGTTTGTAAAGGAGAGATAATTATGAGTAAATCCAAAAAAGCTGTTATTGTTGCTTCTATATTTATAGTGGTCGGCGTCATTATCGCTTTCTTAAGTATTGCAATTAACGGATTTCATTTTCCAAATGGTTCTGTCGACCTGCTCGGTATGAAAGCCTTGCCGGACTATGTAAAGAAAACAGTTCAGATCAAAGATGATTTCAACGCCATTGACATCGCAGGCGAAGCATCTACCGACGTCATGATCAAAAACTCCGACAACGGAACGAATTACATCGAATATTATGATACAGATGGTCTGACCAACCATGCAGAGGTTGTTGACGGCGTGCTCACCTTCCGCTGCGAAGACAAACGTACCCACCATCCGACAATCTCACTCGGATTTGGTCAGGATACTACTACCGTTGTTTATCTGGCAGATAAAGAATACGAATCTATCCAGGTAACCACAGCAAGTGGAGATATCGACTATCTGTATTCTCACAAGACTGATAGCAAGCCAGTGTTTAACTCTTCATATACCAGTCTTAAGACAAACAGCGGTGACATCCATATCGCAGATATCGAAGCTAATACCCTCACAGTCAAAACTACATCGGGTGATATCTCTATCAGCAATGGTTCATTTACAACTAAGCTAGAGCTTCATGCCTCAAGCGGTGATATCCAGTTGAACCGCATAACAACAGATCAGGCAGAATTCTATACCACAAGCGGCTATGTATCAGCCAGTGACATTACTGCTAATACCAGTCTTTCCAGTAATACGACGAGTGGCGATATTGATATGTCCATCACGGCCGCTGATACGATCAGCATTTCTGCTACGAGCGGCGACATTGATCTGGCTCTTGCTTCTGACCGAAACTACAGTTTCTTAGCAGATACACAAAATGGCGATGTTGATATTCCACATGGCGCAAATTATTCCGAATATGAATGTGGCGTCAGCACAACCAGCGGCGATATTAGCATCAGACAGAAGTAATATTAGTGAATATTATTTTAAAAAAAAGTCTATAAAAACGAAAAAGGGATTGCCCTGTTAAAACAGATCTACCGCTGTCTCTGTAGATGACATTACGAGGATTTCGTTGAGAGATGCACATTGTCAGTAAATACGAGTGCTTGTTTGAGCCGAAGGCGAGTTAGCACCGGAGTATTTACGAATAAGACATGTGCATCGAACAGAAACCGCAGTTAGTCATTTCAGAGACAGCAGTAAATCTGATTAACAGGGCAATCCCTTTTTATTATTTCTCCGCAGTTTTGCTTCCCAGAATCCATATCAGGATGAAGAAGAAAATCATGCTTTCGCTCATCAAGCCGTTTGTGAATCCAAGACGGAATGCTGTATCCGGAAGTATTGATTTTATAACATAGAGAATGCAGTAGAATACAAGTACATTTCCTGCTGCCATCCATCTTGGCAATGTGGTTTTGCCACACACGACCACATAAAACCAGTATAAGAATACCGGAAGCATAACGACTTCGCTTACTATGATAACCCATGACAGGTGATCAAATAAGGCTCCGCATGCCGGAAGTGCAGCATCGGCATATCCATGTCCCATCATCCATGTATACAAATACAGGATCATAATATAGAACAAGTGAAGACACATCCATGGAGTCAGACCAAATGCATTCAGATAATGATAAATTTTCTCTCCTTTAACGTAAAATGGCATTGGTTAGTGTTTGCTAACCAATGCCATTCTAGCATATTATCTTATCCTCGTCAAAATGCCGTGAACATACTCAACACGGACACCAGACATATGATAATCCCCAGCCATTTGAGAAACAGTTCTGTTTTCCGGTTCACTTTGTTTGATCCCGGATCGTATACCTTGCGCTGCTCTCTGGAATAGTACAACGGATATTCGCTGCCAACCGGATGCTTCTTCCGGCTCAATTCCTGCGCCAATTGATAGTTATGCACACTGCCATCATAAGGATCGGTATACTGGATCGTAAGGATCGCCTTTCCCGGTGTCAGCGTCTTAGCTCCCGGCACTTCTCCGACTACCTTCCCCGGAATCATCATATCCATGTAATCATTTTCTTTTACCTGTTTCTTCTTCATGCCACTTCCTGTAAAAAGGAGAATGATGCCGGATGCAAATGCAACCAACCGCTGCACAAGCATCCACCCGATCGTTCCTGTCATATCCGGTATGACATTTCTCTCCATCAGCTCCTGCGCCATGAAAAATGCTCCAAACAAAATAAACCCGGCTCCAAGTCCCATTATGATATAGATATATTTTTCCATCTCATCCATAGCTGACAGCTTCGGATGGTTTTCCTTTAACAACTGATCCACCGTTGATCCCGAAGCAATATTATCCAACAGCCGCTTTAATTCCCTGCGTCGTTTTTTCAACCGGATAAATGTGTATATCCCCATGATCAACATGCCAATTCCCACTAGAATAATGAACATGATTTTTAACATTTGCATCATTTGTAGCTCTCCCCTTGTCGTCCTGTCTGGCAGGACATTTTCTTTATTATAATAAATATGGGCTTTTTTCTCCATTATATCTTCACTATTTTTTCACTAATTTTCACTATTTTTCATTATACACTTTCATTAGACGATTCTGTATAATTGTTACCTTGTACCAGCACATATATAAACTTACAAACTGCACATTTTTAATTTTGAAAAAAATTAAAAATGTTTCATCTTGGAGTCTGCTCCATGAATTGACTTTCCTGTGGCAAAACAGTATGCTGATTATAGGAAAATTCGGTTGAATCAGGAGGTGCTGTTCCATGGCAGAAGTCATTGCAAAAGCAACAGATGTAGAAGTGATATACGGTGATAAGCCTGCACTTGATAAGATAAATATGTCCGTGAAAAAGGGCGACATTTATGCTCTGATCGGTAAAAACGGCGCAGGAAAAACGACACTTCTCCGCCTGTTTACCGGACAGAATGCCCCTGATTATGGCAACATCGAACTTTTTGGAAAGAAGGGAACACATGGACTAAATGAAGCCCGGAAAAGAACCGGTGCTATCATCGAAACTCCGGCATTTTATCCATTTTTCTCTGCGGAACGCAATCTGGAATATTATCGTATCCAGCGTGGGATCGACGATCCATCCATTGTTGAAACAGTTCTGAAAGAAACGGGACTCTACGAAGCTAAGGATAAAAAGTTTAAAAATTTCTCTCTCGGCATGAAGCAGCGTCTGGGAATCGCCCTGTCGCTCATGCACGATCCGGAATTTCTGATCTTAGATGAACCGATCAATGGTCTGGATCCTGCCGGCATCGTTGAGATGCGAAAGCTGATGCTGCGACTAAACAAAGAGAACGGACTCACAATCATCATTTCCTCCCATATTCTATCCGAGCTTGCAAATATGGCAACCTGCTACGGATTCATCGATCATGGTCAGATCTTACAGGAAATGTCTGCTGAGGAACTAGAAGCAAAAGAAAAAAGCTATGTAAAGGTGCGTACCAGTAATGGTGAAAAAGCTGCTGAATATCTTTCAAAAGAGCTCCAACTCGACGCATCCTACAATGCAGATGATGATACCATTTATATTTATTTTGAAAATAACGCGGTTTACCCGACTGAGAAGATCAGCCGTTTCTTATTTGAAAAGGGATACGATCTGTACTCACTGGAGATTGTGAAAACTACACTGGAAGATTTCTTTATTGAACTGTTAGGAGGGACAACGATTGAATAATTTCCTCAAAAGTGAATGTTACAAAGTAAGCCATCGGGCTTATCCATATACCCTGCTCATTATCGGAGTGGTCATTGCCATTTTGATCAACGTATCTGTCTGGTATGCCATCCATGTCATCCGGATCCCATTTACGATCGAAGGTGCAGATATTATGAATGCCGGTCTGTATATGATGGCAACGATCGTCTGGTACTGCATTATTTTCACCACCGATATCGGTTTCTCCGGTGAATGGAGGAATAATACGATGAAGAATATCGTGTCATTCGGAACCAGCCGAAACACAATTTTCTTTGGCAAATGTATCGTGAATACACTATTGCTGCTTATCGGAATCGTTGTGGTATCTGCAGCCTATCTGCTGACGAATTACATCTGTTTCCGTCATGATGGAAGTCTGACCGCTTCGGCATATCAGAATTATTTTCTGCGTTTTGTGATCATGCTTCCTATGATCATCGCCGGACAGACAATGGCATCCTCCCTGTGCATGTTCTTCTCCACAGACCTTCTGTGGTGCGGTATCTATGCTGTAGTCGTTGCCCTGCTGCCAAATGGCATCATGCTTTTCTATGCCATTTTCCCGGAAGTAGAAGCACTCCGTATCATCTACACCAATCTTCCTACCGTCTGCCTGACCGCTGTTGCATGGCAGACACTAACCACCGGCCTGATTGTTCACGCTATGGAGATCGCCGCCGTACTTCTGATCCTGCCAACTGTTATTTCCCTGTTGGTGTTCCAGAGGAAAGAGATAAAATAAAAACAGACACACACCCTACCCTGCGGCACGACATGCATCTGTTCTTATACTTTATATGGATTGTTCTGATTATTCCCCTTCGATCAATGATACAGGATCGACAGGTTTGCCATCTTTGGTAATTGCGAAATACAGATTTGTTCCTTCTTTTGAATAATAACGGCTTGGTTCTGCTACAGTGCCAATGGTGCAGCCGGCATCTACCACCTGACCAACAGAAACATTGATATCCTTAAGCTGTCCATACATGACTTCATAGCCATTTCCAAGGGATGCCTTTACTACATTTCCAAATTCCGGTGTGCTTGTGATCTCTGTGATCTTGCATTTGTAAGCGGCTGAAACTTTGTCATTTTCTGCTGCTTCCAATACGATTCCGGCATTGCATTTGTACTGGTTTAATGTCTCGTAGAATACTGTGGTGTCCATGCTGAATGGAATGATCACATTTCCGTTTAGTGGCCACATAAGAGCTGTACTGCCGTCATAGTTCAGTTCGATCTGTTCTTCCACCTTGGCAGCATTTGCTCCGGTTTCTACTTCTGAACTTTTCTCTGTTGTTGCTTCTGCCTTGTCCTCTGCTTTGGCGGTACCGCCAAGTGTTTCCTTTACTATTTCTGTTGTTCCGAGATTGCTTCTGTCTGCGGTTTCTTCTACTGCCTCCGAGCTGACAGCATTTTCATCATCTGACTGGGTTTTCACATTATATAGAGCTACAAGTCCTACAAGTGCCACCATTCCGGCGATCAGGGCAATGTAGAAAATATTTCTCTTAATAACATTCAAAAATTTCTTCATGTTTATCACCTCATGGATATTGTTGCCTGAACTTCCGGATTATATACACAGGCAAATATTTTCCATAAGCTTTTTATTTATCTTATGCATTTTGTCATATCCTGCCACCAGCGAAATGAAATGATTTGCAAAGCAACCACTTTTGCAATTCCATCTGTATGCTTTCAAATATCCTTAATATATTGGTAATTATCCTTATATGTTTTCGCAGATATTTAATATGCCGCCCCATCTGCGATCGAAGTTTCCGGGTAATAATATGTGATGATCTCACGATATGTACTGCCCTGATCGGCTTTCCATCCGGCTCCGTACATCGACATTCCAAGGGATGAGCCTTTACCGATCGAGATGATCCGATATCCCTCCTCGACCTGATCGATATGAAAATTTGTCGTTCCAAGTGACAGGGTCTGTGCAAATGTCTCTCCCGTCACGACCGTACCGAATACATTTACCTTTCGAACAAATCCTGATTTCGTCGCCTCAAGCACAGTCAGCGCATCCGCATCCACAACCTGTTCCTCACTCTGTGCTGAACCAGTCGTCGCAGATTCGTTTTTTTCAACATCCACGTCGGTCTGCCCCAGATTCTCTGATCCGTCAAACGCTTCTCCCTCTCCATTCATGCCAAATTCTTTCTTTATACGAAGCGCACTGTAGATCTTTGTCGATGAGAATTCCGGTGACTGGATATCCTGGCTGCTGTCAACGGATACCAGATATGGAATCGCAGTACCATATAATTCCTCTGCACTGACGGTCACACCGATGCTGACTGCATGACTGACAGGAATAATAAGCCTGCCATCATAAACGATAACCTGTCCCATTGTATCCTTCACAGCCTGATATACCATTTCCATATTCTGCTTATATTCTTTCCCCCATTTTTGCTTTAATTCATCTTTCTCTATCCGGATCTCTTTCAAGTCTCCTTCATTGATGATCTTGCCTCCGCCATTAGCAGTATCCGCCTGATCGTTCATTTCATAATAGATCGCAGTCCGGGTCAGAACTGCCATTGTCTTTGCCATCTCCACATTCCACGACGGATCATACAATCCGGCAAGGACATACAAAATATATTCTTCACAGTCGATCAGCCTGTAATTGCCATTCTGCAGGATACACACATCCCGGCTGCTACTAAGTGCCGCGATCCGTGCATCCGACACATCCCGATAACGCACAAAAAGCCTGGTTCCCACATATGGAATTGCAAATGCTAACAAAACCATGGTGAACCAGGCTAGAATCCTGTTATTTTTCTTCATACCATCACATCCTGTCCTGTCATCATTCCGGAAAAATCCGATTCGCTTCATACGATTTTCCTGTATTATTTATTCTATGATGCACAGGTGCAAAATATGATTGATTCATTATACAAACAGACCATCTGGCTGTCTGCCGATATTACTGTTTATCTCATATGCATGATCACTATGCTTTCTTGCCAAGAGCTTTCTTTCTCGCAAGATATTTTTTCTTGATATACTTTCCTGCTGTGGATAAGTCACCTGACTTCCAGCCGGAGGTTTTCTTTGTTGATGGTTTAAGCAAAGATGCCGACTCGTTCTTATTACTGAGGCTCCAACAGAAATAACTGATGTTATATTTGTTAAGCAGCTTCATCCATTTGTCTGCGGATGCCTTGTTAATGGCTCCGTCGCCACTGGCCGGTGATAAACCAAACTCAGATACAATGATCGGAAGCTTCTTCTTTCTTGCATAAGCAACCTTTGCCGGAAGATATTCATTGTGCGCCCACTCACTTGCGTAGAAATGCAGGGAGTACATGATATTCTTATATCCCTTGATTGGGCTGTCTGCAACTTCATTTGACGTTCCATCCGTTCCAAGCTGTGACCAGGTTGGTGTTCCCACGATAATAACTGCTTTCTTGTCGTATTTGCGGATCGTTTTGATAATGTCTGTCGCATAGGATTTGATCTCTTTCCAGCTACAGCCATTTGGCTCATTGCAGATCTCATAAATAACATTTTTATTGTTCTTATATTTCTTTGCCATCGTGGTAAAGAATTTCTTCGCCTGTGACTTGTTCTTATTCGGGTTTCCGTCACTTAAGATATGCCAGTCGATGATCGCATACATACCAAGATCAGTCGCATACCCGACACCTTTATCCACCAGTTTCCGAAGCTTTGCCTGACTGCCGCCACTGCAATAGCCATTGTATTCTTCGGTATACATCGCCAACCGGATCGCATTCACGCCCCAATCGTCACGGAGTGTCTTGAATGCTTTCTTATTCACATATGGCGATCCGACATCCCAGTTGATTCCATGTGTGCTGATACCGCGAAGCTGGAATTTATTTCCCTTACTGTCGACCAGGTCTGCTCCCTTTACAGACAGCCTTCCATGCTTTGCAACCGGTGTTGTAGCTGCCGCTTCCGCCGTTCCATTTCCACCAAATACACAGATTGTAAACAGCATAACAACTGCCATGATCCATGCAATCAGACGTTTTCCCTTTCTCATACACTCTCCTCCTGTTTTTGCATTTTTCCTGTATTTATAGTATCCTACTTTTCCTTTTCTGCCAAGAACCCATGGATCATTTTTTACCGGATTTTATCATTATTTTTACCTTGTTTTTCTTGACAAATAGGTGCGCCCATACTATTATGAGAGCGTATTCAAGATTAACTATGTAATCGCTTTTAAGCGGACGTATGGATTAAGGTTTTAATCGTATTTCTCTCATAAATGATGCACGTTTTCATTGGGTACAAGCAAGAAATATACAAGGAGGTACCCACATGAACAACGGTACAGTAAAATGGTTTAACGCAGAAAAAGGTTATGGATTTATCTCAAACAATGATGGAAGCGGAGATGTATTCGTTCATTTCTCAGCTATCCAGGGTGAAGGATATAAGACACTTGTTGAAGGTCAGCAGGTTACATTCGACACAGAGGAAGATCCTAAGGGTGGTTCAAGAACAAGAGCTACTAACGTTGTAATCGTTAAATAATTTTCTACTTTGAATAAAAAGGCTGAGGCTCTATATCAATTTATTCCGCAGAACACTTTCGTTCGAACAGGTCTGCTTCATAAATTATATAGAGCCTCAGTCTTTTATTAAGTTTTTCTTTTATTATTTCTCTAAGATATCGATATCTAACATTTACAGATCAAGGCTATTTTCATTTTGATATTTTAGGGACATTGTGCCCTTCTTTTTTAACAGAAAACACAGGGATTGCCCCTGTACAGACCATAAGCCCCATTATAATATGACATCAGTGAAGGTTTCGTAGTGAAATGCATATTGCCAGTAAATACGAGCGCTTGTCTGAGCCAACGTTTAGTTGGCGAGTTAGCGCAGGAGTATTTACGAATCAGGCATATGCATTGAACAGAAACCGTAGCGAGTCATTTATAATGGGGCTTATAGTCTGTACAGGGGCAATTCCTGTGTTTTATATTTAAATTAAGCTTTTATTATTTCTCTAAGATATCATAGATCAGATCCATGATCTTGTCGCCTGCTTCTGCGGACATCTTCTGAGCCTCATCATATGAGCTGCCCTTGATTCCATAGTAGAACTTGATCTTTGGCTCTGTACCGGATGGTCTTACTGCAAGCCATGCATCATTCTCTAATTCATAGTAGAGAACATTTGAGTTCGGCATACCGGTCTTAACAGTTTCGCCTGTCTCAAGGTTCTTGATCGTCTCCAGACGGTAGTCACGGACAACCTTTGTCTTATATCCGGCGATCTCTGCCGGTGTATTGTCACGAAGTACATTCATGATGTGTCCGATCTTCTTGGAACCTTCTACACCCTTCAGAGTTACAGTCTTGATATCATCTACATAGTAGCCGTATTTCTCATACATATCCATCATAACATCCCATAAAGTCTTACCCTGTCCTTTATAGAATGCAGCAGCTTCGCAAAGTGCCATTGTTGCTACGATGGCATCCTTATCTCTTGCATGTGTTCCGATCAGACAGCCGTAGCTCTCTTCGAAACCAAAGAGGTAAGTTCCCTTTCCTTCCTGCTCGAAACGTAAGATCTCACGTCCAATGTTCTTGAAACCTGTGAAGCACTCGATCAGGTCTGTATCGTAATATTTTGCGATCGCATCAACCATATTTGTTGTAACGATCGTCTTAATGATCGCACCGTCCTCTGGCAGTTTGCCATCGCGTGCTTTCATCTGACTTACTTCATATTCACACAGAAGGCTTCCTGACATGTTACCGGTAAATACCTTATATTCGCCTGTCTTGGAATCCTTTGCATATACACCAAGTCTGTCTGCATCCGGATCAGTTGCAAGAACGAGGTCTGCATCTACTTTCTTTGCAAGATCAAGAGCAAGGGCAAATGCTTCCTTTGCTTCCGGATTTGGGTAATCAACTGTTGGGAAGTTACCATCTGGAAGTTCCTGTTCCGGAACAACATATACATTTTCAAATCCAAGATCAGAAAGAATTCTTCTTGCAGGAATATTTCCGGTACCATGAAGTGGGGTATATACGATCTTCAGATCCTTACCATATTTATCAATAGCATCCTGATGAAGAACCAGCTTCTTCAGTTCGCCCATATATGCATCATCAACTTCTGCACCGATCGTTACCAAAAGTCCTGCTTTGATCGCATCGATCATTTCCATTGTCTTGGTATCTGCAAAATCTGTAATGGCCTTAACCTCTGCCATGATTCCCGTATCATGTGGAGGTGTGATCTGCGCACCGTCTTCCCAGTATACTTTATAACCATTGTACTCCGGTGGATTGTGGCTGGCTGTTACATTAATACCTGCTACACAGTCCAGATAGCGAACTGCAAATGACAGCTCCGGTGTCGGACGTAAAGACTCGAATCTGTATGCCTTGATTCCATTTGCTGCAAGACATAATGCTGCTTCCATGGAAAACTCCGGTGACATTCTTCTGGAATCATATGCAATAGCAACACCCTTATCCTGTTTGCCCTGCTTGATGATATAATTTGCAAGACCCTGTGTTGCTTTACGGACAACGTACTTGTTCATTCTGTTTGTTCCGGCACCGATAATACCACGAAGTCCGGCAGTACCAAATACCAGATCACAATAGAATCTTTCTTCTATCTCTTTTGGATCATCCTTGATTGAAAGAAGTTCATCCTTGGTCTCCTGACCAAATAACGGATTGTTGACCCACTGCTCATATACTTCCATATAATTGCGTTCGCTCATTTTAATATTTCCTCCTGTGCGTTCCTTTAAAACATTACACTTAATATATTTCCTAAATCCCAAAGTTAGATTTTCTCACACATGACATTATACATTCAAATTCCTAACTTGTGAACCCATAATGATTGCAAAAATCACTTAAAAATTTCTGCTTTTCTTGTTCATCTGTTATAAGTTTACTAAGTTTTTCAAGATTTGCAGGGGAAATCCAGCATTTTCTGGAGTTCATATAACGATTGCTGACCTTCCAGAACTTCTCCGGATAACTATATAATATGTAGATATATCGATAATCTTCTCCGGTAAGCGGCAGGATACGATCGTATTCTTCTATGATCTTCACCGCCATATTGAAGTTATAATTATTCTTTTCCATGACCTTCCGGATGAACTGATATAAGTCGATCAACTGATATCCGACATGAAACCGGTCGAAATTCACAGTCGCCAGATACCCACCGCAAAATAACACACTATGGTAATTATATGCTCCATGGCAATATCCGATATGCCCGGCAATATTTGTCCGGTCGCAGGCATCCATCATCGCCTGGCAGTCGATTGCCTGTCTGTAAAATGCGTCATACGCTTCTATATATAAGAGCTCAAAATCATTCTTCGTCGGACGCTTTGAGATAAAGCTCCGGATTTTTTTCATTTCCTGCGTTTTTCGTCTGAAGTTGCCCGGCTCACGGTACGCATACGTTCTCCCCTCTTTTGCATACAGCTCACGCCCCCGGATATGAAATATCGCAAGATTTGCAGCCGCCTGATTCAGATCGCAGATACTTCCGGGATTACATTCCCGTCCCTCAAAATATTCCCGCATCACATATGGATTCCCGTAGCGGTCGCAGGTGATCAGCTCTCCTTCCCGGTTCGGCACGCAACGGTCAATATGGTGAAATCCTGTCTCATACAGATTTTCCTTAAATTCCCGTTCCTGCTCCAGCCGCTCCTCGCTGCCGTCAAATGGAGATATCTGCCTGATTCCCTGATCCGTTTTCAGGATCATAGATCCCCGGCCTCTGACGGCACCCAGTATTTCCATGTCATATGCTTCGTAGACTTCACTCATTTTCTCAGACAAAAAATCCCCTCCTTGAATTGTCTTCATACTTTGTATGAATCGGAAATCCCGATAAGTAATTGTATGAGGGAACCTTCAAATTCATTCTTAATTTCTGTCCAGAAAATTTGCGCACTTTCTATAATCCACGTATTATATTCAAATAGTCTTGTCTGCCATCCACTACCGCATATACAATAACCGTTTTCTTCTCTTCATTAATTTTATAAAAAACCAGATCCTTTTTTAGTATAAGGACTTTATATCCTTGTCGTTTAAGAACAAGGTATCTTGGATCTGTTCCAATATATGGATCATTTCCAAGTTCAAGAATTTTTTTCTCTATATAATCAAGTTGTTCCAAAGCTACTTCATTGCCAAAATTCTGAGCTATATATAAAATTATTTTTCTGATCCCTGCATCCGCAGTATCAGTTCGTATTACCTCATATTCCATACTTAGCCCTCCTGAAGCATTCTACGCAAATCATCAAATGTTTCAGTTATCGGTGCAACACGATTATTTTTTATATCATCCTCTGCCTCAGCTAATATTTCAAGTAACTCTATACGAGCTTTCATATTTTTATATTCTTCATATGAGAGGGCTACCGTATCACCTCTGCCATTTACTGTAATAATTACCGCTTCTTTATTTTCCTTACATTGTTTTGAAATATCATTATAATGGTTTCTTAAATCAGCCGATGGTCTGATTGATTCCTTTAATGTTAACATAAAAACCACCTCCGTTTATATTATATGCAAATTATATCATAATATGTCTATTTGTCCAATGTGTTTTACTGCCTGCAGGATTTCTTCGTTTCTTCGTTTTCCGAAATCGAACAAACCCATACGAATATACAGCAATGATAAATCCGTAGATCAATAAGAGCAAATACGGATATTAATCCGCTGTCCACTCCTTTAACGCTGCGGACAGTCTGCGGTCAATATCTTTTCTGGTTGCCTCACATTCCTTTGGATAATCTTTTGCAGCCTTAAAGACAAATTTCAATACAAATTTGAGTCCAACCGGAAGTGCGATCCGAAGCAAAGTTTCCGGCAATACAAAGTGAGTACCATGTTCATAAACAAGAGCATCGTATTCACATGTATGTGGATGTTCCTTCAAACGCTGATCCATACGGCGGACATATTTGCCAGCCTCCCAGAAGCTGTCATCATCCGCACCGATCAGGAATAAGCGGCCTTTTATATTCTCAACCTTTACCATTTCTTCCTCTGTATGCGGTCTTGCCTTTTCCGAATCTATAAACAAGCAGGTCGACCGTGTGATATCACCGGAGCCTTTTGTTTCTTCCTCAATCTTCTGCCAATACACCGGATGTTCATAGACAAATGGCATATAAGGCAGCGGCTTTCCCTGCCATGAAAGTGTGGATGCATTCGGTATCGGCCATTCCTTACAGCCATCCTTTTCTCCCTGTTCAAATCCCTGCCATACAAAATCACTGGCAGTAAGCCCAATCGTCATCGTAATATCCGGGAAATAAGATGCTGCAACGATCGCATCCATTCCGGCCGTGCTCATCCCCATAATACCGATTTTCCGGTTTCCATGATCCTGTAACCACTTTATTGCGGTCTGAATTCTTTCCAGCGGATTGTTGACATGACTGTAATTTTTTCTGCCCGGAGATACACACATAACATTTACACCCTGTCTGTGAAGCCATTTTGCTCCACATTTCGCCATATAATCATTCGGATCATCCCCAAATAATCCGATCACGGCACAATCCGCCCCTTTGGGATTTTCGTAATACGTTCCATAAAATCCATCTTTTTCGTTTTCAAAAAATTGTTTTTTCATGTTATTCTCCTGTCTCTAACACAAGTTAGTATATTCTAACATCCATGGACAGTATACTCTAAATGACTGCCAGATTCCACACTTTCTTACATTTTCTTATCATATTCATCTGCAATACAATATCGGCAGATCAGATCCGTAAGCTCATCGATGACTTTTTCTTTATCATAGTCATTTTCATAGAAGGTCACCTCATGCACAACGGACTCCAATGCACATTGAAGGATCAGGGATGTGGTCTTTAGATCAGAGATTCTGAGCATTTTTTTATTTGTCTCAAGCAGTGAGAAAAATGTCCGAAATGCACCCGCGCGCGCCCTTGCTTCCAGTTCGTGCAAGTCATCATACTGCAGGGACAAGGCGGATATCTCCTTCTGGAATGCTGTCATGTATTCATGATTATGTAGGATCAGAGCAACGTATTTTCTGACAAATTCTCGCGGAGATGTGAACCCGGACACATCCATGATCGTGATCTCCTGCAAAGATTCATTATAAAGATCCGTGATCAATTCCTCATATAACGACTTCTTATCAACAAAATAACTGTAAAATGTCCCGATCGACACATTTGCTTTCTTTGCGATTTCATTGCTGCTGGTGTTATGAAACCCTTTTGTCGAGAACAGCTCGACCGCCGCTTTCTTCAGTGCTTCTTTTTTCTCAATACTTCTTTTCTGTTTTGGGATACGAATTTCTTCCGGCATGTGTTACTCCTTTATGTAAAAAACAATTCCGTTCATATAGTTTTACTGTTTCCAGTATAAGCATATAAAAAAATAAAGTCAATAAAACATGAGTATATACTCACATTTCTATTGACAGCAAAATCCCGGCGTGATATTCTACAGCCATACATAATATGAGTTATAACTCATATTTTATTAATATAATATTATGTGTTTGCAGAGATATTATTTTTTAGAATACATTAAACGAACGATATGTGAAGTAAAAAACAGCAAACTTTCAGATTATGGAAAATCATGCTGACTTTTCAAACATATTGAAAGGAAATTTTGGAGGTAAAACATGATAAAGATTGAGAACTGGTCAACAGAAGATATAGAAAAATACAGCAGACTGATCGGGGAAGCATTTGCCGCATCTCCCGGAATCGCAGAAACGATTCCACATGATGACCTCGTCAAATCTTTCGAGATCATTACTGAATTCTATTACCGGATGGGTACGTTATATACAACCTCCGAAAAATATGAAGGCTTCCTCGCATACTGGGATAAGAATACCAGACAGCCCCTCGGACCTGCTCTGCATATGATCCGGAGAATGCTGCGCGAGATACCATTTAAATCATTATTAAATATCGCAACCGGATCAAACGAGCAATATAAGAAATTATACCGCAAAGAAAAAGATTATATCGCCGTCTCGATGGTAGTCGTCTTACAGGCTTACCAGGGACAGGGCTTCATGAAGAAGGTTCTGGAGCCGCCATTTGCAGAAGCCGCCAAACGTGGCTGCCCCTGCATTCTTGACACCGACAACATCCAAAAGGTTGTCAAATACGAACATTGCGGCATGACGAAAACTGCCGAGAAGAAGATAGCACATGATATCACGCTGTATACCATGGCATATCTCCCTACATCCGCATAAATCCGGACATCATACAACCGCCTGCCGCACCGGCTTCCATCACCTGCGGCAGGCGTTCTTCATTGATACCACCGATCGCATATACCGGGACCGGACAATTCGCACAGATCTCACGAACGAATTCCAGTCCTCTGCCCTTCAGCCCTTTCTTACATTCTGTCTCAAATATCGTTCCAAGCACGATCTGTGTCGCTCCGCTCTTAACTGCAAGCTCGACATCCTCCATGCTGTGACAGGACACACTGATCTCTTTAAAATTCGTTGTCAGTGCATCACGCCAGACATCTGACAAATCCTGCAACACAGGAATCGACAAATGAATATTCTCACAGCCAAGCCGTGCTGCAATCTCCATTCTGGAATGCAGAAAGACAGGTACGCCTGCCGTTCTGTATATTTCTAAAACCTTCGCTGCAAGCTTCTCATATTCTATATCCGGCAAGTCTTTTTCCCGCAGGATCAATGCATGCGGATGCACCTGAGCGACCTTTTGAAGCTGTTCCAGAAAATCTCCGTTTACCAGCGCGCGATTGGTGATCACAATCGCGTGCTCATAACATTTACACATAGATATAATCGTTTAAGACCGGCTGCAAGCCGCCCTTCTCCATATCCTGATACATGGATGTAAAGGAACGATCATCGTTGATCTCGAACTGCTCATCTCCTACATCCGCATCTTCCTTACCTTCGTATTTCTCCTCATGATCACCGATTCCGGTCGATACTCCGGCAGAAACCTTTGTTGCACAGATCTTTGCGATTCCGTTTCGGAATGTTGCGCTTTCACGGCTCGATACCGTGATTCCGACAAACGGCAGGAACATCCGATATGCACAGAGCACCTGACAGAGCTCCTTCTCACCTACATCCCTTGGATTGATCTTCTCATTATTCACGATCGGACGCAGGCGCGGACAACTCAATGATAATTCTGCATGTGGATATTTGCGGTTGATATAATAGACATGAAGTGCCGTTGCCAGTGCATCCTTTCTGAAATCATCCAGTCCCAGAAGTGCTGAAAATCCGGCTCCACGCATGCCGCCCATCAGCGCACGCTCCTGCGCATCAAAACGATATGGCCAGACGCGCTTGTGTCCCATCAGATGTAAGGTCTCGTATTTGTCCGTGTTGTATGTCTCCTGAAAAACAGTCACATAATCAACACCACATTCATGCAGATATTTGTATTCATCCACATTTACCGGGTAGATCTCGATTCCAATATTCTTAAAATATTTTCTTGCAATCTTCACCGCTTCCCCGATATATGTAACATCCGAATATACCCGGCTCTCGCCTGTCAGGATCAGAATTTCTTCCATGCCGGTATGCGCAATAACCTGCATCTCATGCTCGATCTCCTCCATCGTCAACTTCTTCCGGCGGATGTTGTTATAACAGTTGAAGCCACAGTAAATACAGTAGTTCTGGCAATAGTTTGCAATATAAAGCGGTGTGAAGATATAGACCGTATTTCCAAAATGATTCTTCGTGATCTCCTCTGCTTTCCTTGCCATCTGTTCCAGATATGGTGCTGCTACCGGTGACAGCAATGCCTTAAAGTCCTCGATCGTACAGCTCTCATGTGACAGCGCACGTTCTACATCTGCCGCAGTATAGGAATCATAGTCATATGCATCCATAGCCGCAAGTACTTTGTCCTTGATATCCGAATCGATCACCTGCATGCCTTCCATATATTCCATATGATTTGTCCGGAACGATGCATCCTGTTCCAAACGATGCTTGCGCGCTAGCGCTTCCTGTGGAAGCTTGTCACTGTCAACAAAATATACTTGATTTTCTTCGTTCATTTCCGACTGCCTCCTAACGCAAGAAACCTGTCAAAGGATCGGAAGCACTTCCGCCTCTTGCAAGGACACGACCCATTCCGGTCAGGTATGCTTTTCTTCCTGCTTCGATCGCAAGTTTAAATGCTGCTGCCATCTCCGGTACATCACCTGCTGTTGCAATGGCTGTATTTGCCATGATCGCAGCCGCACCCATTTCCATCGCTTCACATGCCTGAGATGGTTTTCCGATGCCGGCATCCACGATGATCGGCAGGTCGATCTCATCGATCAATACCTGGATCATAGTCTTTGTTGCAAGCCCCTTATTACTTCCAATCGGTGCTGCAAGCGGCATAACAGCAGCCGCACCTGCATTCTGAAGATCCCTTGCTACATTTAAATCCGGATTCATATATGGCAGTACCACGAAGCCTTCCTTTGCAAGGATCTCGGTTGCTTTCACAGTCTCATAATTATCCGGGAAGAGGTATTTTGCATCACGCATGATCTCTACCTTTACAAAATTGCCGCAGCCCATTGCCCGGCTAAGTCTTGCGATGCGGACAGCCTCTTCGGCATTTCTTGCACCGGAAGTATTCGGAAGCAGGGTAACTCCTTCCGGAATATAGTCCAGAATATTCTCACTTTCCTGTGTATTTGCACGTCGTAATGCAAGGGTGATGATCTCTGCCCCTCCCTGTTCGACTGCTGCCTTGATCAGATTCAGGTTGTATTTGCCTGATCCTAAAATGAAACGGCTCTTGAATTCCTTGCCGTCTAAGATGAATTTATCTTCCATGTTGTCTCCTTTTAATTTTCCATAATCAGCTGTAATACTTTGTTTGCTTCATGAGCTGCGCAGGCAGCTACCCGCGGAGCGATGAGTCCTATACCGTCGCCGACATCAGTGCTCTGATCTCCGCACACATACAGGCGGCGCATCATCTGGCGCGTTTTTATCGCATTCGTATCTGCATACCCTGCCATGCCATTTCCTGATACAACAGTTGCATCCGGACACTGCATCAGTAGTTCACGCACCAGCATTGCCTTCTGATCCGGTTTGTCAAATGCTTCACACACGATCGGATATCCACCGAATAATTCCTTTACATTGTCCGGGGTTACTTTCGTCTGCACTGTCTCATACGTCAGATATGGATTGATCTGATACAGGGTTTCGAGCAGGGCTTCCGTCTTCGGCTTCCCGAGCTGGGATATAAAGTACATCTGACGATTGAGATTCGTCACATCCACCACATCGAAATCCACCAGAAGCAAATGTCCGACGCCACTTCTCGCAAGCATGACTGCAATATTTGACCCCAGTCCACCGATACCTGCAACAGCCACCTTCGCCGCACGTAACTTTACCTGCATCTCTTTCGGAAATCTTGCATCAAATGCACGATCCAGTTCTTCCTGTGAGATCAGCTCCTGCATTTTCTTCTGCATCTCTGTCATGTCTCAACCTCCGCCAACAAATCGTAATACTTCGATCACATCTTCATCCTGAATGATCGTATTGCCAAGTTCATCTTTTGGAATAATGTCGAGATTCCGTTCTACAACGACACGTTCCGGCTCAAATCCGGCTTCCTTCAAATATTCCAGAAGATTCTTACCGGCAATCTCTTTTTCTTCACCATTGATTTTTACCATGTATGTTCTCCTATCTTTCATAATTACACATTTTCTGCACTACAGGACATATGCCCTGTAACACAAAAAGGCACCGGATCATACAACCATAACGTATGATCCGGCGCCTGTTATCTTCCTTGTGAAAAGTGGTGCCCCCAGTTCACAAATATTCATATGAAATCATTTTACCTTATGCAGGGTGTTTGTGCAAGGACTTATTCATTTCACTATTGCAAACCGGAGTTTATTAAAGACGATTACCACTCATCTACTTCTATAAGTTTTTCCTGCAATGTCTCCTCAAGATCTGTAAAACCTGCAATACTTTCCAGGCAAGTTCAAAAGTCAGATTAACCTGAACGGTAACACCCATTCGATATATAGCATTGCTGTCTGCTAGATCAAAATCTGCTTTGCCTTGCCATTTGTAAATTGTATAACCGGTCCTGAAATTATAACTGTGATGATCGTACATGCTCCAAACTTTCCTCCCAAAAGCACGCCTGTCACGACCATTAAAATATCTAATATCATACGAACGATCTTAACCTGCCAGTTATTTTTCTCTGCCAATGCAAAGGTTACTGCTTCATAAGAACCTCTGCCAAGAGATGCAGATGCATACAAACCTGTTCCAACTGCAAATAAGATCACCCCTGCCAGCATAATGAAGAAATTTATCCACATATATTTGCTGTATATATGGCATTTTGCAAACAAATCCACACACCCACTGTACACAACCTGATACAAAAATGTTCCTATATGAATCTGCGACCTGTCATAAATAGCCGCAAATAAGATCATCACAACAGCTACAACAAACGAAGCCATTCCGATACTTATATGAAATGTTTCTGAAATACCCTGCCACAAAACTGCAAGTGTTGCACCTCCAAATCCCGCATACAAGGCAAGTGTGATTCCATAAGCTGCAATAACAGAACCTACTATAATTATCACTATTTTTTTCAACCAATTCTTTGATGACATCATGTTCTTCCTCCATCTTCTGTAATTACATAAATAAAAAAGACTATAGAGCATACTGTTATGTTCAGAAACAGCAAAATCTATAGTCTTCTTTAACGCCGAGACAATCATTTATATTGTTCTATATATACTGCATTGTATTGTTTTTGTCAATCTTACAAAGCTGAAGGATTAGACTTTTCATTCACCTGTCCTGAATTCCGCTCATCCATATTGCACAGACACGGAACAAATTCAAAACAGTTTTCCCTCTTACCGATACCACATTCATAGTTTAACCTAATTTTTCTACCTTGTTTCTCTGTATTCTCTTCAAAAATACATATCCCACTAAGCATGAGACAAATTCCGTAATTGGGAACGCCCACCAGATCAACGAAACACCCATCTGACCATTTCTTACAAAGAAAGAAAAAATAGCTGCCAATGGCAATATGATCACAAGCTGTCTGAGAAGTGATATGACAAGCGACTCAAGACCGCCATTCAATGCCTGATAGATTCCCTGATATGCCACATTGATTCCGGCAAATATAAAACTGATCGAGATAATTCTCATTGCACCGATAAAATACGCTCTTGACTGACCTGCATTGAACAGCGAAGCAAAGGCATTTGGAAAAATCTCTGTGATGAGAACGCCCAGGATCATCAATGCTATGGTATAAATAAGACCATAGCGGATTCCATCTTTGATCCTTTTTTTGCTTCCCATACCATATGCAAAAGCTATGATCGGCGTGATTGCATCTCTCAGTCCAAATGCAAGGAACAATACAAACTGCTGCACCTTATAAAACAATCCATATGCCGTCTGGGCGGAAGGATTGAATTTTAAAATAAGATTCATCGCATAAACCATAATTGACATAAGTGCCTGTGCAATGATTGCAGGAAGACCAATGGAATAGATTTCTTTCATAGTTCTGGCACTCGGCTTCATATGTTTTATTCCATGTTCAAATTCCTTATTTAACTTCAGATGAAATACCAGAAGCAAACCGGCAGATACGATCTGTCCTATGACGGTAGCATATGCGGCTCCCGCTACTCCCATTTCCGGAACAGGGCCAATACCATAGATCATGATCGGGTCAAGAATAATATTTATAACAGCTCCCGCAACCTGACCGATTGTTGAATAAAGGGAACGTCCTGTTGCCTGTAATAATTTTTCAAATAATGAAAAGAAGATAATGCCAAAGGACAACACACAGCAGATCCGCAAATATGTTGTTCCCATCGAGATAACTTCCGGATCAACGGTCTGAGATGAGATGTAGGCTTTCACTCCAAAGATACCAAATAACAGACATACCACATAAATAATTCCACCAAGAAATAAGCTGTTGCCTGCGACTCTTGCTGCTTTTTTCATATCTCTCTGCCCAAGTGTCATGGCAAGAAGTGCATTTGTTCCTACACCTGTTCCGATTCCTACAGCCACCATAAACATCTGAACCGGAAATACCAGTGTGAGTGCATTTAATGCCGCTTCACTCCCCACCTCCATATTTCCTACAAATGCACTGTCCACGATATTATAGACCGCCTGCAATGCCATCGATAAGATCATCGGTATTCCCATCTGAACCATCAGCTTATTTACCGGCATCTCCCTCATCTTATTACTTTCCGCCATCTTAATTTAATCCTCCTTTTTCACACAAAAAAAGTGTGCACTTATCTTATAAGTTGGACTTACGCTGATAAGCTACACACTTTCTAATAGCAATATATAATTAAAAAACGAGCAGCAAAACTGGATTTACGCATGTTTGCTACTCGTTCAAGACGTTATTATATTTCTCATTTTCGAAAAAGTCAAACGAAAAATTGGGATAGCTTTAATCCGACAAACTCTGCCCGACTTTCTTGGTTTGCTGTGTGGCTGCTCCTTTGATACATAACTTCCAGCCAGATGAGTGCGGTTAAAATATGCCATATGAAACCAACTCCTTATCTGCTCTTATCCCGGACAAATAATGATCCGGCGTTTTTCTGTTACACTCATAGTTTACATTGAAATATCACGCAAAAAAAGTACGCACTTTTTTATTACATAGTCACCTTTTCGTAACCACTTACTTCATTAAAAAAGATCCAGCATATTATCCAGATAGACAGCCTCCCGGACGTGCAGTTGATATTCCGGTTTTGTCATATAATAAAGCAAAAATTCCAGGACCAACGCACTGCCAAGACTCCGCCCCTCAATCTTAAAATGAGAAAATCCCATCGGCAGATATGTTTCTTTTATATCATTGATTCCGATAAATCCCGGATTTGTCATTGCCTTTGAAAAACGATAACCGCCCATGACATCCGAAGCCGTACACTCATGCTCCGGGCAGTCCTCTCCAAGATTCTTGCGACTGACCGTTTCATAACATTTGCGTCTGTCCTTACAGCCAAAGGAACAACATTCATTACACAGGAATTCCACTTTATCCCTCTGCGACTGTGTCAGTGTTTCCCATTTGTCCCATGCCTTATTCAATCGGAAATCCGGCACAACATAACGGAAATCTTCCCGATCTGTCTCCTTTACCAACTCCTCAAAATCTGTCAGAACCTTTGTAGTTGATGATACAAAATAAAAACCCGGATACTGCTTTTTTAGGTAATCTAACAATAGATCCGAATGGACGATCACCCCATTTTCTGCCTTTCCATTTTTCTCAAATAATCTGCAAAGCTCGTTACATCTCTTATCTGCCAGATGCTCCTCGCAAAGCAGCGAGTTACTGAAGGTCAGCCGGGCTGAGATTCCATACTCGTCCATCAATTCCCGAACATCCTCCGGATCACAATCACCATATCCAACACGTCCGCCACCCCACAGGCAGTCCGCCGGAGCACCATAGATCGAACCGATCTCGCACCAGTCATAGAAATATTCTCTGTGCTCACGGAACAATGGCAGGAAGATACGATACAGCTCATAGAATTCGAACAGTCCCGGCAAATGATAATATGCTGTTTTATCTGTATGAATACATGCGTTTTTCGGTGCTTTACTAAATATAATTGTAAATGGCTTCTGCATATATTACCTCATTTTATACTTTTTTTTACATTTTCCTTTATTTTATACTTTTTTACAAGATAATTTCTATAAAGTAAGAACGCCGATAGTTCCCGGCTCTCGAACGTGACCATTATATAAGAAAAAGCAACCCGGCAAACATGATCACCCCGATTACATTTGCTTTTGCCGGAAGTTTTGTTGGCAGGATCACGATTGCAAGCGGCAGCAGATTAAAAATACATGCCCATGCCGGAAGTGAAGTTTTTTCTGCCACAACAGCAATAAAAAATGCTGCCGCAAATACCAACATTCCCAGATATCCCAGATACATCGTATAACAGGTTGTCTTAAAGAAATCCCATACCGCGTGCAGAGCTTCTTCTGTCAGATTTAATTTTACAAAAAACCATTCAACCAGACAACAGAACAGATGATGCAATGCAAGATTGATAAACATGACAAGTGTTGCTATCAGCATGATCAGATAATATGTTTCTGAATACTGCTGCATCCAATCACAAAGAGCTATGTATCCGAATATCTCAAGCGTCATTGCACACACGCCCAACAACATCGCAACCGACAGATTCTTCAGTGGCATTCCATGAAAGGCTACCTTGGATTTTTCATAATCCTTAAAATTTGTCAGATCGACTTTTCCATTTGGAGCATATGTCAGAAATCCATCTGAAATCCCACACAATATATGCCCGATCAATGCCATCACCATAAATATTTTCCACTGTAACATAATATCTATTCTCCTTTATAAAAAAAATATGCCAATACAGTTAGCCTCTGCTAACTATATTAGCATATTCTTCATCAACCATGCAAATGCTTTCGCCGTCCGGAGCACCATATTAAATTATAAACGTTTCCAGATCATCCGGGATCAGAAGATTCCCACTGAAATATTTTCTTCCTTCTTCATAATACAATTCTTTTCGATGTAAAAGATTCCGATCCTCTGTATGATACAGCAGCAGATTTTTCACATGCAATTCTTCTGCAAACTCACAGGCATTTTTCACTGTTGAATGATGCTTCTCGTATGGATGGAATATATCCGCCTGACCATCCAGACAAAATGCTTCGTGCAACAACCATGTACTGTTCTCTGCATACTTCTTTTCACATGGATTGTATGGTTCATCTCCGCAGCAGGTTAATCTCTCTCCATCTCCCAGTTCCATGCAGAAACCGAACTGTTTCGCTTTTGTGGATTGGATATCAAAAAATGTAACCCGTTTATTCAAAATTTCAACAGACTCTCCATTTTTAACTGCTATCAGATGCAGCCGTTTACCGATAAAATCTGTCTCTTTCTTTGGCAGAAGTTTTCTGGCCAGATCAAGCAGCAGATCAATGACTTCATCATGTGCATATATCACAGCTTCGCCTTCATATTCGCCCTGCTTCATATGCTGGCATATCATACGGATCATCCATATGATACCCGTAATGTGATCGATATGTTTATGTGTCACAAAGATAGTTCTAACCTCTTTCCAGTCAATTCCAGCATGCTTTAACTGATGCAGAATGGCACTTCCACCGCCACCATCCACCATAAAATATTCCTCATTTTCCTGCAACACAAAACAGGTGTTATAACATTCCGTAACAAGTGCATTTCCTGTTCCAAGCATCGTAATATTCATAAAGTATCACCTTCTTCTGATCGTTCCTTTTGTTCTTTCCATCACCCATGCAAATGCCTTCGCCGTCCGGATTCCCGGTTCTTTAAAATGATTTCCCGAATTCCATTCCAGCATACTGTCAATCTCCTGCTCCTGCAGCCATCCATACAATTCCCGGATACAATCGCCTACCGCAGCCATAACCTGATTCTTCGTTCTTTCTTCCCGATCACCAAGACTCAGATAAACAGCAGGGCTTGCAATCCCATATTCTTTCACATACGAAAGAAATCCCGGAAACCAAACCGACGGGGATGCTGCCGCTATCCCGGCAAACCTGTCCGTCTGGCAGGATGCCCAAAGTGCAAACAGCCCCGCAAGGGAATATCCACCAAGATAATAAGTCTTACTTTCATCCTTACACAATTCCAATATCTGTGCCAGTAACGTCGACGCACCCTCGCCAAAATCTTCATTTCCAAATACAGCAGGTGCTCTCCACGGAGACAGATCCTGATTCCAGCTATCTACTTTAACTGCGACCATCTGAAATTCCAGAGAAGTCCTCTTCTTTATCTCTGAAACCTCATTTTCTATATCATGCACATCATGATCTCCCACTGGCTGAATCAATACAATATTTGCTTCCGGATCACCATATTTATATACAACCATTTTTGCTCTCCAAATTTAAGTATATTATTATAATATCTGAAACACCACCACTCCGCAAACACATAATATACTTCCCTTTCTCCTGAAATACCGGACAAAATAACGCTATCTGATCAAGGCACTTCGATTATATTGCTGACTCTGATATACGTTCCATTTATATATGCCTCAAGCCAGATCGATGTATCCGGATATGTATATTCTGCCGGCAGCTGCAATTCACCTCCTGCTGCTCTATCCAAAAGAAGCGAACCATCCCGCTCAATATGCCAGCCCAGATTATCATATCCTTCGACTTCATCTCTTGTGATCACGCCATTTTCATAAGTCAGTGTAAATGCTTCAACAACCGGTGTTTCTGCAATTAACTGATATCTGTGCGAAAAATACCGGATACTTCCAAATCTTCCGTTTTTCTTTTTATACACAACCGTTGCATCGCAGTCTCTGAAATTAATACCGGCTTCCCTGCCAACGATCGAGCCGGTTTCAGGGCCGGGTGTTCCAACCATACCTGATACATTTACATTTATCCAGTCTTCAGAACCATAAATTTCTCCGCCTGCAATTCCTACATACGTTCCTCCAGACACATATGCCTTTTCAAAAGTGATATTCTTCATCTGCAAGGAATAAGAATATCCTACAAATCCGCAATGTCCACCGTATTTTGTATCTATATGCATATTTTTTATTATATGATTTTGTCCATCTATAAGCCCCACAAATGTAGTGTGCTCAAGATATCTATCTGGTCTGTACCATCCGCCCATCGGAACCCATTCCAGACCGTCAAGATCTATATCCGCCTCAAGGTAGAGTTCCACGGAATCATTATACCCTTTGACTGCATTGACATAATACACAACTCCAGCCAGTTGTTCCTTTGTTTCTACATGAAACACGGGAGCATTTTCTAATGCCCAGTCCGTGTCCGCAATCTCCATGATCGAGCCGGTATCCCCATAATTTTCCCAGTCTGTTTTTGTCGGATCATAGTCCTCATTAACACTGTCCTCTGAGTCTGCATATGAATATTCTTCATAAGTACTGTCTTCCAGATCTGCATCTGTATAATTCTCATATATTGATCTTGGAATAAATATGCCGAAAAGCACTCCGAATATAATTATAAATATTTTCCACATAGTAATTTCCCCTTCCCAATTATATAAACCCTATCTTTTTGTTACTGCCGTATCAAGGACATATTTTTCTTTTATCTGCTTTAACATCTCCATATGCGGCATCTGCAAATGCTTCCTTGTCTGTTTCCGGTTACGTCAGCGTCCCAACCTCGATCAGATTTCCATCCAGATCATAGAAACGAACCACCTTCTGTCCCCAACTGTGAACCATAAGTGGATTTACATATTCAATCGATGGATATAACCGCTCCAGCTTTTCAACAAAAGCTTCGATATCCCGCTCCTCAAAATATAGCTCGGCGGAATTATTGTGGGATATCACATCTCTTTTTAGAAAATCTTTCCATATCCTCTCATCCTGCAATACAAGTCCTTCCGTCAGGATCAGATTTCCGTCATTATCTAATATTGGTTCGAGTCCAAACAGATCATGGTAAAATTGCTTTGACCGTTCAATATCTTTCACAACAATTAACACATTCCTCAGTCTCATTCCACACCTCCATATTTTTATCTGTTTTAAATGATTTCCGGTCTTTCACATAAAAAGTCACATTTACCTTCGGACTCAAACAGGCACTTGTATTTACCGGCACTATGCATCTCATTACGAAATCTTTGGTAATGTCAATATATAATTAACTGGATGCAGTTATAACTCCACCTTTATTTTTTCTATTTTCTAATATATGACTCTGCCATAGACAGCAGCGTTTCTCTGTTGTTCAACTCAGGACTGCCAAGCACCTGATTCAGAAGCTCCTGCAGGATATCGCCGATCTCTTTTCCCGGCTTTACGCCAAGTGCGATCAAATCCTTTCCATTGATGGCAAGCTGTTTAATCGTCAGACAATCTTTCGCATCCGTGATCTCCTGATACAATTTCTCCAGATGCTCGATGCTGCCTCTCCGTTCTTCTAACTTATAATCACTCTGCGCCGCCATATCCGCCCGGCGGATCTTGATATAATAAGGGAAGAAATCTGCTCCCATCCTGCTGAGTGCTTTTCGGAAGGTTGTCTTTTTCAACATCTCCCCTAAACCATAATCATGCCACAGTACCATCTTGCATACCAGATCTGTCGTTTCATTGTCAAACCGCAGTCTGCGAAGCACCTTACGGGCAATCTCTGCCCCCTTCTCATTATGTCCATAGAAATGGTCGATACCATTTTCATCCACGGTATGACATTCCGGCTTTCCCACATCATGAAGCAGCGCAGCCCATCTGCATACTGTAGTTGGCTCGATAACCTTAACTGCTTCCATTGAATGAACGCCTACATTGTATTTATGGTATGGATTATTCTGCGGCTGTTCCATCATTCGGTCAAATTCCGGCAGGATATATGCTGTTATGCCTGTCACATATGCTTCCATCAATTTCTCCGGATGCGCAGAAGTCAGCAATTTGTCAAGCTCCACGCGGATACGTTCGGCACTGATATCCTGTAAGAACTGTGCCCGCAGGATCATCGCCTTTCTGGTATCCCTCTCGATCGTGAAATCAAGCTGGCCTGCAAACCGGATCGCCCGAAGGATTCTCAGAGCATCTTCATCAAATCGTGCCAGCGGATCACCGACCGCCTTGATGACCTTATTGTCCAGATCATCCATTCCACCGAACAGATCGATCACACCTGCTGAAGGACTGTATGCCATAGCGTTGATCGTAAAATCCCTACGCTTCAGGTCTTCTTCTAAATTTGCAGTAAATTCCACAGAATCCGGTCTTCTGTGATCGGAATATTCTCCATCCACCCGGTAGGTGGTTACTTCATATGCCTCTTTACCAAACATAACCGTAACCGTACCATGCTTAATTCCGGTATCGATCGTCCGTCTGAATAACGCCTTTACCTGTTCCGGTCTTGCTGCTGTCGTAATATCCCAGTCTCCCGGTTCTCTGCCAAGAATACTGTCTCTCACGCATCCACCAACAATATAGGCTTCATACCCGGCAGCTTCCAGTGTCTCTATTACCTTTTTCGCATTCTCCGGCATCCTGATCTCCATATCACAACCTCCTCCTTGGGTATTTCTATGCCTTTCTGTACACAATACCATTACTTTATTTTTTGATAGGGTATCTCTCATCTTCTCTTCTATTATACCCTATGATCTATCCTTCACTTGGGTATCACTTCTGTTTTCTAGCTGTCATACCCACGCGCCTACCCTTCGGCGGGGTATTAACAAGATTTTTCATCCAATATACCCTTAAGCGCCACCATCTACGCCATATTTCATGATTGCGCCACCATCTATGCCATATATTTCATGATATCAATTGAAAACAGCATATTCCATCCCAAATATATATTACATTAAAATAGGTGATAACAATCTATTAATATGTTTGTTATCACCTATTGCAAGTATCATAAATTCCGCAAAATCAAATACACTACTTATCTATCATCTGCTAATGGCTGGTCTTTCTTTTATCATACTTTGCCAAAGTATACCATAGTCTTTGCCGGTGTTCCTCTTAGTATGCCTTGCCAAAGTATACCATAGTCTTTGCTGGCTTACCGCAATGTACACAGACATCGGACAAATGCTCCTGCTCAAATGGCATACATCTGGTTGTTGCACCGGTCTCATCCTTGATTGCTTCCTCACAGGCTCTGTCGCCACACCACATAGCCTTGATGAATCCCTGCTTTCTTGTCAGAATGTCAGTGAATTCTTCCCAGTTATGAGCCTCATGTGTATTGGCATCTCTGTGAGCAGTTGCCTTTGCAAGCATGTCTGCCTGCATCTTCTCAAGGATCTCTCCAACTGCTTCTGTAATATTATCTAATGAAACAACTGTCTTTTCTCTATTATCACGACGCACGATAACTGCCTGACCAGCTTCAATATCCTTTGGTCCGATCTCGATACGAACAGGGATACCACGCATCTCCTGCTCAGAGAATTTCCAGCCTGGGTTCTTATTAGAATCATCCAGCTTAACTGTGAACTTCTCAGAAAGAGCAGCCTTGATCTCCTGTGCCTTTTCAAGAACACCTTCCTTCTTCTGGTTGATCGGAATGATCATAACCTGTGTAGGAGCGATTCTTGGTGGAAGCACCAGGCCGCTGTCATCACCATGAACCATGATGATCGCACCGATAATTCTGGTTGACATACCCCATGAAGTCTGGTGTACATACTGTAATTTATTATTTGCGTCTGTATACTGAACGCCAAATGCCTTGGCAAATCCATCTCCGAAATTATGGCTTGTACCGGACTGAAGTGCCTTACCATCATGCATCAGAGCTTCGATCGTATAAGTAGCCTCTGCACCTGCAAACTTCTCTTTATCTGTCTTACGTCCCTTGATCATAGGAATAGCCAGAACCTGCTCACAGAAATCAGCATAGACATTTAACATCTGGATGGTTCTTTCCTCTGCTTCTTCTGCTGTAGCATGTGCCGTATGACCTTCCTGCCATAAGAATTCCATCGAACGAAGGAAAGGTCTGGTTGTCTTTTCCCAACGAACAACTGAACACCACTGGTTATAAACCTTTGGAAGATCTCTATATGAATGAATGATATTCGAATACAGATCACAGAACAGAGTCTCTGATGTAGGTCTTACACATAAACGCTCCGGAAGTGGATCCAAGCCACCCTGTGTTACCCATGCAACTTCAGGTGCAAATCCTTCTACGTGATCCTTCTCCTTCTGAAGAAGACTTTCAGGAATGAACAATGGCATATATACATTTTCTACGCCTATTTCCTTGAATCTTCTGTCGAGTTCCTTCTGTATATTTTCCCAGATGGCATAACCGGCCGGTCGTAAAATCATGCATCCTCTTACACTTGAATAATCTGTAAGCTCTGCTTTCTTTACAACATCTGTGTACCACTGGGCAAAATCTTCGTCCATGGAAGTAATAGCCTCTACTAATTTCTTTTCATTAGCCATCTCAATTTTCTCCTTTATATACTTATAAAAATAATTCTATCGTGCAGCCTTTTAAATGTGTCTGACATCTATACCTGTCCTTTAAAAAGTTACATACCTTCTGTCATTATATAGATATAACCTGATATTTTCAAGGGATTTTTGCCGGTTCTGCCAGAATGTAAAACATTTTTTCTTGCAATTTGCACTGTTTCTGTATATATTATCCATGATGAAAAGCACTAAACACAGGAATGAAAAATCATTTGTCTGCAACGGATGATCTTTCCATATTCCAAACAAATAATGAGGGTAAAATAATGAATAAACAGGAGTCAAATACATCTTTCCATTTGAAAGGCGAATCAACAAAAACCGGAAAACTTCCGGTCTCTGAACAATATCTGGAAGATAAGGAAATCCAGGATCAGACAGAACAATTAAAAAATCAGACAGATATATCAACAGAAGGTCTGACAGAGACAGCCATTCTTCGTTTAAAAGCGGAGCAAACTTCTGCAAATAAGTCAAATGGTATCTCCGGTGCCACTTACAGCATCAGCACCTCCTACCACGAGGCAGTTGGGGAACAGCAGGCATCTCTGACAAGACAGCGCAAGAACCGCCATACCTTTGCAATCGTCCGGAAAACCATAACACTTGTTGTAATCTTTGCAATCCTGGTTGCAGGTATCTACTTCCTGTCCACACATCTCCGGAATCTGAAGCCACACGATGACAAATCCATGCAGGAGCTTCTCTGTGAATCAAAATGGACAATAGAAGATCTTGGCAGTTTCATATTCACAGAAGACAACAAAGTGATCAAAAAGAAAGGCTCCACCGAAACTGGAACCTATGAAGTAACAGATGACGACATTTTGATCATGCATTTCAAAAAAGAAGATCTGAGTTATCTGTTGGAAACCAGTTCAGATGGAACCGTAAAATGGGTACACAGCTATAATGGCTTTGAAGAAGTCATTATTCCGAATACCATTCCAATTACAAAATAATATTAAAATTCATCCAGCTCGATGATCTCAAAGGCTTTGCCCTCCGGCTCATTCTTAAAGATCATATGCTCACCCGTCACCGGATGTTCGAATTCCAGTCTGGATGCATGCAGACCGATCTGCTTATAAGATTTCTTTGTTTTCTGGAACTTTGGATTATACTTTGTATCGCCCCAGATTCCGGCTTTTTTACCAGCCATCTGTACACGGATCTGATGGGTTCTGCCTGTGATAAGATTGATCAGAACATAACTTAAGATTCCATCATCTGTCTCCATGACATCTAACACTTCATAATCCAGCTCCGCTAATTTGGCTCCCGGCGTATCTTTATCCACAATTCTTGTGACATTTGTCTTGTTATCGTGAATCAGATAATTCGTAATCGTTCCGGCATCATTCGGAAGTTCTCCGGTTAAGATTGCCTGATAATATTTGACCATCTCGCCATCTTCACTCTGCTTTGACAGCTTCGAAGCAGCCTCCTTGTTCTTGGCAAATAACATAATGCCGCCAACCGGACGATCCAGTCTATGGATCGGAGCCAGATATGGTTCCTCTGTCCGATGCTCTTTCTCAAAAATGCGAAGCTTCAACATACTGACCATATTTTCAGAATTCTTCTTGTCCGGCTGGGATGGCAGCCCATACGGCTTCACCGCAACCAATATATCATTATCTTCATATAATACTTCTATCTTCATCTGTTATCTCCTTATCAGAACCTATCAAAATCCAAAGCTCTGATGCACACTCTCCCATCTGTGCAGGTTCCGTCCTCACACTTTTTCACTACATTCTGAATCGGTATCCAACGCCCCATACAGTTTCGATGTACTGTGGCTTAGATGTATCAAATTCGATCTTCTCACGGATCTTCTTGATATGAACCGTAACGGTTGCGATATCTCCGATACTCTCCATATTCCAGATCTTGTTAAACAGTTCATCCTTTGAAAATACCTTATTCGGATTGCTTGCAAGGAAAGTCAGAAGATCAAATTCCTTATTTGTAAATACCTTCTCTTCTCCATCCACATAGACACGACGATCGGTCTTGTCAATCTTTAATCCACGGATCTCAATGACATCATTCTGCAATGCGGTTGAACCAATCAGACGCTCATATCTGGAAATATGTGCCTTTACTCTGGCAACCAGCTCACTTGGACTGAATGGCTTTGTTACATAATCATCAACACCAAGTCCAAGTCCACGGATCTTATCAATATCATTCTTCTTTGCTGTAACCATGATGATCGGAATATCCTTCTTCTCACGAATCTGACGACAGATTTCAAATCCATCCAGATCCGGAAGCATCAGATCAAGCAGGATCAGGCTGTAATCATTCTCTAATGCCTTATCCAGACCCTTTGCTCCATTTGTCTCTATCTCAACCTCAAAATCATTCAACTCCAGATAATCCCGCTCCAGCTCTGCTATGCTAAGTTCATCTTCAATTATCAGTATTCTGCTCATCTTTATTTTCCTCCTTGATGTATTTCTTCAATGTGAAATAGATCGTTGTACCTTCACCTTTCTTACTGGTCGCCCAGATCTTTCCACCATGTTCTTCCACGATCTTCTTGCAGATAGCAAGCCCCAGTCCGCTTCCACCTCTGGAACGTCTTGCACTGTCTGCACGATACGTTCGGTCAAATATATGCGGCAGGCTCTCTTTGTCGATCCCCCGTCCATCATCATTGATCGATACCTTGATCATTTTCTCACTTTCTTCTATAGAAATGTCAATATGACCTTCCTCTTTATCTGTATACTTGATCGCATTTGTCACAATATTGTTGATAACACGCTTCAACTGATCCGGATCAACAACAACCTTTACATCTTCCGCACAATAATTGTTATAGTTCAGTGTCATATTATGTGATAACAGATCTGCCCGAACCTCTTCCATACAGTCATTAAAATAGTCTTTTACCGATACTCTGTGGAATTCATACGGAATCGCATTGTTCGTGATATTGGTATATAGCGACAATTCGTTGATCAGCGCATCCAATTCATTTGCCTTATTATAGATCATCTTCAGATAACGATCCTGCTTCTCCGGTGTGTCTGCCACACCATCCATCAGACCCTCAACGTATCCTTTGATCGTTGTGATCGGAGTTTTCAGATCATGAGAAATGTTACTGATCAGCTCCCTGTTTTCTTCCTCATACTGCATCTTAAGCTCAACCGATTCATTCAGGCGCTCTCTCATGTCGTTAAATGACCGGCATAATTCTCCAATCTCATCTTTTCTTCCATCACTGACCTCTACCGGCTCTCCCAGATTCCCGGTACCAATCTCCTCTGCTGCCTCCTTCAGACGAACCAGCGGACGGATGAACTGTACATATACCAGTGTCGACAAAGCAGTTGTCAGAACCAGCATGATCAAGAACATCATAAGGATAAATCCAACCAGCGCACTCTTAAACTGGCTGACGTAATTACCATAATATGTAACCAGGAAAATACTGATCGATTTGCCATTGATCTGATAATCGATCTCATTACACAGATATGCCTGTGGAGATGTCAGCATATATTCATAAGTTTTGCCATATTTTCCAAATGCATATGAACCCTGATCGCCCATTTCCCCGGAACCGGACTCTGATGAACTGTTTTCTACTTCCTCCTGCTTGATTCCCTTCTCACCATTTATATAGATTGCACGTTTGGTAAGTAAAGACGCTTCCAGTTTTTCTACTTCATCTTTTATACCGGAATATGTAAATTCACCATCAATATAGACAAGCACCGATGTCCTGTAATTTCCGGCTTTCTGGTTCAGACTGTCCAGATATTTCTTATCATAGAATTTGCCCGGATCTGTCTGCAGATCCTCCTGCACATCCGACATGATGATCGACAGATTCCGATATGTTTCCTTAATCGGATCGCTGATCGAATATAATGACTGTATACTGTAACCGTCACCGAACATTTCTGACAAATAACTTCGTCCAATCACGATCGTACCTACCAACATGATCAGCACGATAAAGATCCAGACGGAAACCAACGCCCATTTAACTTTTTTTATGATCTTCATATGTTTTCCTTTATAATTGTTTTTCCTCGCATTGCTCCAGATTTCTCTCGCATTGCTCATCTCGTAATCTTTCGGATTGCTCTCGCATCGCTCATCTCGTAATCCTTCGGATTACTCTCGCAATGCTCATCTCGTAATCTTTCAGATTACTCGATGTCCGTGCTTCGCACTATCAGATCATAAAAATAAATCAGGTCTTGTGCAAGCACAACCTGGTTTATTTTTATGATCTGGCATTGCTCGGCATACGCTCATTATATCACGGATTCAATTTCTCTTATATGAAGTTTTTATAAAGAAAGACTAGCAGATGGATGAAGCTGGCATATGTTCTTATTTATTCTTCTTACCAAATAATCGTTTTTTCTTTTTTCCTCCGGCTTCTGCTGCCGCGATCTCCCGTCTGGTCTGCTGCATTTCCCGAATCACGGTATCCAGTCTCTGATACCGTTCCTCTGCCCGCTCATCCTGTTCCTTCATAATAACGTCCATCTGCTTTGCGATCTGCTCTGTTGCTTCCGCAGTTACTGCCTGACTGATCGGCTTGATATTCTCCTTTATCGAATTTCCCACAATCTTCGTCATCATCGACTGGAACTGTACCAGCTTAAAATCAACAATCCGCTCCTGATCCTCACCCGGCTCCTCCGTGATCTGGGTAACTGTATTGACCAGTTCCGAGGTGAAATCTGTTTCAACCTCCTTCGATGCCGTTTCAACCGGAACTCCATTTTCCAGAATATCGTACATTTTCTGCACCAGTTCATGGATCGCCTTTAACTGGATCCCCCGATCCTTCAGCTCCTTTATCTTCTTCAAAATTCTGATATCCTGCTCATCATAGTACCGATGTCCCATATCATTTCGCTTGATCCTCATATCCAGTTCTTCTTCCCAGTAGCGAAGCACATGTGGTTCAACATCCACCATTTTTGCCGCCTCTTTTATCAGATATTTATTTCCCATTTGAATAGCACCCTCCTGATATTTTTTGTGAACCTCCCAGAAGGCCTGTCCACTTCACAAAATAATTCTACATTTATCTTCCCCTCTCTACAATTCTTATCGTGAGCATTCTTTTTACAGCTTTCTACATAAAAATACATCCCGGTCAGAACGTTATCCGGATTCCTTTTCAGCTTCCGGGCAACATCTCCAACCGGGATGTAATATCATATATTTGCAGGCTAATTATTGATCTTTACGATCTTATAAACCCCATCCGATGTCATGCGAAAATAAATATTCTTACTTGCTGAACCGATCAGCCATGCATCACCATCCCTGCTCTTCCGCAGGTTATCGATCGCATCAGTTCCTACTGCCTCCAACAGCTTATCTGTGAAGATCTGATCAGCCGGGATCGCCATCAGCTCATCTATATTTGCAATGGACTCTCCGCTTCCAAGTTCCTGCGGATAGTTCAGGATCTCAGACAAGCCATTGACATCCTTATTCTGGAACACCGTTATGATCTGTTGTGCAAATGCTTTACTTTCCGCCTCTGCATTCTCGATCACATCTTCTCTCTCATCATAATGATCCTCAAATGAAAGCAACGGAAGGATACTGTCTACAACTGAATCCTCTGCTGTTACATAGATGTACAGACAATAATGAATATTCGTATCACTCCAGAAAACAACCCTGCCTGGATTCAGCTTATAATACGTTGCATTGTATCCCTGAACCCCTGATACCAGCATATCTCCGGTACCGGTATTCGTTACCCCTGCCAGATCAAAATCACTGTATACCGCAGATGCAAGGAACTGACAATCAATTCCGTTATAAACAAATTTTATACAGGCGATCTCTTTATTTTTGATCTCGTATGAAACATCCTTAACCATATTTGAAGAAGCAACATCAATGAGCATGCCAAGCCGCTTAAAATCCTCCGGACCACTGACCGGGCCGTCAGTTACAACCTCTGTTGTCTCTTCTTTTGGCTGACTGTCGGCTTTTCCACAAGCAGTACAGACCGCAAGTAATCCTGTTAAAATGCACAGACTATAAATCCATTTTCTGAACTTCTGCACGTTATTTCCTCCTAATGGCAGCCATTCTGCTTGCACTTATACTGCATATTTGGATCGGTTGGATCCCATGTGTGCCAGGATGGCAGCTTATATGCAGTTGGCTTTGGAAATGGATCACTGCCCTTTTTATTTATGATCGTAACCTTTGTTCCGACCTCACAATTATCATATAACCATTTTGCATCTCCGGCGGTCAGTCGGACACATCCGTGAGAGCAGGTTGTCCCCAGCTTGTTATATGCATATACACTGAGTGCGTTATTATTATTTACATCATTATAATATACGGAATGGAACAGATATCCTTCATAGATACCGGTACACCACTGTCCCCAGCAAGGTCCCATCAGTTCATGCCATCTGTAGTGACTCTGTGTATGGAAGGTTCCAAGCGGTGTGCTCTGACCTGTAGAACAGATAAAGGAACGGACCGGAATGATATAACCCTTATCTCCATCCTTCGCATATACCGTAACAACATTTGAATACTTATTTACAATGATCTCATAAGAATCCTGCTTGCCAATAACATCATCCACTTCTACCGCACGTTTTCCGTTTGAGCAGAAATAGAACTTATAACCATCCACATATGCCCATTTCTTGCGGTACATCACACCATCCGTACCGAAATAATAATAGGCATCCTTGATCTTCTTATAACCTGTCTGCGGATGTCCGTTATTATCGCAATAGTATGTATTTCCATCTATAGTGACAAGCCCTGTCGCATTTGCAAGTTTTCCATCTGTCCGGAAAATATAGATCTTACCGCTGATCGTATGTGGACCTGTATATGCAGTTCCGGTCCTGTCAAAATAATATGTATTCTTGTCAACGGTCTTCCATGCTTCCTTCACAGCCGCACCATCAGATTTAAAATAATAATACTTGCCATTGATCTGTTTCAGTCCGGTTGCCGCATATCCAGTATCCTCCATATAATAAAGCTTTCCATTATATGTTATGAACTGATTTCTGTAGAGCACACCATTCTTATTGAAATAACAGGTATGTCCATCGACAGTTGCAAGTCCGGTTGTTGCCTTTCCGTTACTGCCAAAATAAAACTTCTTGCCATTGATCGTGCGCCATTCATTCTGGATCATTCTTCCATATTTTGTAAAATAATAATACGTTCCCTTTACCTTTTTCAGACCGGAGAATGTATATCCCTTATATCCAACAAAATAAATATTTCCATTTACTGTAAAGAACTTGCTTTTCTGAAGTACGCCATTCTTATTAAAGAAATAACGATGTCCGTCAATCGTACAGAAACCTGTCTTTGCCTTTCCATCATAGCCAAAGTAGAACTTTTTGCCGTTGATCGTTTTCCAGGTCTTAACTGCCATTCTGCCCTTTTTGCTGAAGTAATAATAAGTTCCCTTTACCTTCTTCAGGCCGGAAAACGTATGTCCCTTATATCCAACAAAAAAAGTCTTTCCATTTACCTTGAAAAATTTGCTCTTCTGCAGCTCACCCTTATCATTAAAATAATACCGGTTACCATTAATCGTACAGAAGCCCGTTTTTGCCTGTCCGTTATAGCCAAAGAAGAATTTCTTACCATTGACTACTTTCCAGACCTTCTTCTGCATTCTGCCATACTTATCAAAGAAATATCTGGCATCACCGATCTTCTTTTTACCGGTAACTGCCTGACCATTTTTCTTACTGAAATAATAGGTTTTTCCGGAAAGAACCTTCCAGCCCTTTACTGCCTTTCCATTCTCGTAATACTTCCGGCCACCTTTTACATTTACCCAGCCGTTTTTCACTGTTGCCAGTTCTGCACCGGCTGTTGTCTGTAATTCTGCATCCGTAGCATCTGCCTCATTTTCAGATGTATAAGCCTCTTCCGCTCTGGATGGTATTGATATGGCTCCTGCCATACATACGACAAATGCCATCGCCGCCAGTAAACCTCTAAGTATCTTTTTCATTGTTCTCTCCTCATCTAAGATATTCTTGAATATTTTCGATTCACCTGCTGTCTCCGTATTCCGATCACAAGTCCAATCTCCATTAATGTACATATGATGGCAGAACCACCTGCACTGATAAATGGCAGCGATACACCTGTATTCGGAAAGAAATTCACAGCCACACAGACATTGACTATAATCTGGAAAATGATATGTAAGATCACCCCGATCACAACCACACTTGCATATATATTTCTGGACTCTTTCACAACAATAACCATCTGATACAAAAGATATCCAAACATCAAAAACATAATAATAACACCGATCAGTCCAAGCTCCTCACAGATGATAGCAAAGATCATATCATTCTGTGCTTCCGGAATGTTGCTTAGCTTCTGTGTACCATTTCCAAGTCCCTTGCCAAGCAATCCGCCGCTTCCGATCGCATACAGAGACTGTAATGGCTGATAGCCAAGCGTACCTGCATACCGTTCCGGATCCAGCCATCCGAAGAATCTCCGAATCTGATATGGGTATTTGTCCATCTCACTGTCAAGCGGCATATTCGCCTTTAACCACATGATAAAGATAACAATCATTACAATACCAACCGCTGCAATGATCAGATGCATTTTTGGATGTTTTCCAACAATAAATGTCAGAATAAATACCATGAGCATAAGGATCAGGCAACTGCTCAAGTTGGATGATATCTTCAATATCAGTCCTGCCTGAAGTGCAACTAACAGCCATAAGATCAAGGTATATCTGAATTTATCAAATTCCTTCCAGAAACGGTTCACATACCAGCCCATAAAAACGATCATACAGACCTTTGTTGCATCCGCAACCTGAAGCTGCATAAATCCCAGATTCAGCCATCTGGTCGCACCACCGGAATTAATACCAAGTGGTGTCTTTAACATAACGATCAAAACCAGAGATATAACATACGCCAGGATTCCACATTTCTTGATCAGCTTATACGGAACCCAGTTAAGGAATGCAGCAATAATAACTCCAAGTGCCATTACCTTCAACTGCTTTTTAAAGTAATATGCCGAATCGTAATTCGTGACTCTGCTGATCGACGATGTATAACTGGACGCACTGAAGATCATAATAAGTCCAAATGCCATAAGGAATACAACTGCAACTACGATCTTGATCTCTACTCCTGGGGTATAGGTATATCCTTTTTTCTCTATCTGTCCGTTCTGTTCCACTTTTCCCCGAACACTCATATCCTGTCCGTTTGAAACCATGGTTACCCCTTTCTCACTTTAACGAATTTTTTATTTAATAGTAAATGTAAATTTCTCAACCAGCTTATCGGTATCATCATATACATATAAGGTTGCTTCTCCCTTGATCGCAGATGACGGATCAATGCTCATCCATGTTGTATAACGATCCTTTACCTCTCCAAATGTAATGTCATTGCTCTTTGTACCATCTGAATATATTACATACCCTTTCAGACTCATAGATGCATCATTTTCATTCAGATACATAGTATGTACATAGATCGTCTTGCTGGAATCCGCAGATGTCTTCTTATTTTTGTAATCATCCAGTTTATCATTTACAAATGATTCTACTGTCCATCCGATCAACTTTGTATAATCATCTTCTGCCGAACCATAATCTGCATAACGAAGATCACAGAGATAACTCATCGTTGTCTCATCACTGCGATCCTTATGATCCTTTACATAAGCTGCTTTTGCCTTGTTGATCTTATCCGTTACATCTTTCTTTGTAACCTGCTCGTATTTCTCAACAGCACCCTTGTAATCCTTGCTCTTGTAAAGAGAGCTTCCCCATTTTGTATAAGCACTGTCAATCTTCTTTGTGCAATCTTTATACTTGGAATCCACCTCACCGTAAGTCTTGATCGCATCCTCAAACTTCTTATCTGCCAGATATGCCTCTGCCTGCTTGATCAGACACTCATTTGCCTTATCGGAATAATCGGAATATTCTGATTTCAGGAACAGCTCTTTTGCTGCCGCATACTCTTTAGCTTCCATTTTGTCAGATGCATTATTGTAGTAACATTCCTTGATCTTATCTGCGGCATCCTTATAATCTCCGGCTGTCTCGTATGCCTTGACTGCCTCATCATATTTCTTCTGCTCTGCAAGTGTCTCACCATTCATGTAAGAACACTCTTTTACTTTTTCTGCCGCTCCGGTATAATCTCCTGCCTTTGTATAATACTCAGCAGCTTCTGTATATTTCTTCTCACCGTAGAGCTTCTCTGCCTGATTGAAATAACACTCTTTTGCCTTATCTGCGGCATCCTTATATTCATCTGCAACTGTTTCCAATGCAATTACTTTCTCATAAGATGCCGCCGCATCAATATAATTGCCTTCTTCTGCAAGACTTGCTGCATACTCATAATATACGCCGCCATTTACCTTAGTCTCTGCATCCTTCATCCAGCCGGCTTTCTTATACAGTTCAACTGCATCATCGATCCGTCCATCCTTATAAGCCTCTTCTGCCTTGTTATAATTCAGATACTTTGGAACAACATAAGCAGCTCCACCGCCAAGAGCAAGAACAACTACGATCAGAATAATGATCAGTGCTACTTTTCCACCCTTGCCTTTTTTCTCTTTTGGCTGCTTTGGTGTCTTTGGTTCTTTTGAAGCCTTTGGAGCTTTCGGCTGTTTCGGAGCCTTTTCCTTTTTTGACTTTTTATTTTTCTTTTTCTCATCCTTTTCGTTTACAGGCATACCACCCATAGCACCTGGCTGGCCAGGGATTGGTCTTGGCTGAAATGGCGGGATCCCATTCTGTGGTGCTGCACCCGGCTGACCCTGCATTGGTCTTGGCTGGAATGGCGGAACCATCCCATTTGGTCCCGGCATCGGACGGCCATTTGGTCCCGGCATTGGGCGGCCGTTTGGTCCCGGCATCGGCATTCCGTTCGGATTCGGCATTGGCATTCCCTGATTCTTCAGCATATCGGCTGACAGAACCGTTGTACCTTCTTCATCCTCATTTTCTTCAACCTTCTTATCCAGATCAACTGCCTTTAATACAGTCGTCCCTTCTTCTTCCATTTCATCTGTATCAACAACAGCAGCATTTGCCTCTTTGCTGATGTCCGGCAATTCCTTTCCTATATCCTCATTTTTTGATACATCTGCTACCTGGGAAGCTACATCCTCCATTCTGACACTGTTACCATTGTCAGCTGCCATATCCTCAACTTTTTTCCCGCAAACAGGACAAACCTTCATATCCGGTCCAAGTTCGCAACCACAATTATCACAATACATGACAGTTCCTCCTTATTTAATCTTGAAGAAAAATTCTTCATTTGAAAGCTGTATCGTACTATTATCCGGGATCACAACCTCAATATTGCTGTAAAGCATCTCCCCATTCAGGTATGTGTGATTGGTTGAATTATTATCCCTTAAATAATAAACACCATTTATATTTGTAATATAAGCATGTCTTCTGCTGACAGATTTATTGTCTGTAATCTTGAAATCAACACCCTGGTCTGCCTTACCCATACAGAATACCTGCTTATTAATATAAATCTTCTCTCCGGTTCTTTTTCTGACAAGAATTGGACGCTTCAGACCATCACTTAATGATTTCGACAATACTGTTGTCTCATCCTCGCTGTCATCCGGCTTTCTGGTTTGTCTGTCCTCGGACAGTCTGCCAATCTCTTCGTTTCTTCTTCGAACCTCCATCGCCAGTTTTCTGGCTTCTTCATTGTTCTTTCTGGCTTCATATTCTGCACGCATTCTGGCTTCCTCTGCGCGCATCTCTTCTTCCCGTGCCAGCCGAACTTCTTCTGCCAGTCTTTCTGCTTCTGCCGAAGCTCTCCGGAATTCTTCTTCCGCCTGACTTGCCTGTTCCTCTGCCAGTAATCTGGCTGTATTTATCTCTTTTTTAGAATTCTCATCCTCCGCTTCCCGCATCTTACATGCATATAAAACTGCGGTCTGTGATTTGTTATTATATTCTTTTTCTGCGGCCTGTTTGTCAATCTCTGCCTGTATTCTGGCAGCTTCAGCGAGCATCCGCATCTCCTCTGCAGATCTGGCAACATTTGCCTGCTGTTTTGCATACTCTGCCAGCCGTTTTGCCTCACTCTCGGCGTGGAGCCTTGCGATCTCGGCATTTCTGGCAGCTTCCTCGGCACGAAGAATATTAATCTCCATCTTCGCATGATTTGCTGCAATCTCTTTGGTCTTTGATGATGTTTTCTCCGTATTTACCAGCAACTGGCTCTGCGCCCGTAACTCCCGGATAAACAAATTGAACTGGATCGCATTGAATTCCTTGTGTCCGTTCAGATACTCTATGATCTGATTTGCACATTCGATCGCCGGTGTATGTGCATAGACAAGCACTGACAGAAAACTTCTGATAAACTCTTCTACACCTGTCATATCTGATGGATTATCAAATGGGAGAAATATCAACTGTACACTGAAATCATTCAATCTTACATACATATATTTCAGGTCAAATACGATCTTTCCCAATTTCAGACCGTTATGTACCATAGACACCATCTGTCTGCTGATACTGTACAAATACTCTACCAGTTCATCCCGGAATATCGGCTTCCCGATCAACTGTTCCATCGTCAGATCACCTTCAATACAGTATTCCAGTATTCTTTCACCTTTTACAAATGTTTCTTTACAGGTATTTGTATTTCCCGCAAAAGGCACATTATATATCTTTATCTCTTCCTGGTTCAGTGTCATTGATTCATCTAATTTGTAACGAACTCTCTGTTCCCTGCTCTTTTGCGTCATAAAGCCCTCCTCCACAAAGGAATCTTTCATTTATATGTCTCCTGAACGCCCCTTTTCTGTTACTCAAAAATAGTTTCAGAAAATGGGACAAACTCCCAGAGTTATTATAACAAACCACTTTGTAAAAGTAAATGCACAACAAAAAAGAGACTGGAAACATTCCAATCTCTTTTCAAGAGGCGCGAGCCGGATTTGAACCGGCGATGACGGTGTTGCAGACCGGGGCCTTACCACTTGGCTATCGCGCCATTTATTAAGTTTTAAAGCTTTCGCTTTAAGCTCCCCGAGTAGGGCTCGAACCTACAACCCCTCGGTTAACAGCCGAGTGCTCTACCATTGAGCTATCGAGGAATATCCTTCGTCAAAATCCAGCCAGCAGGGCTCCTGCAATGCCATCTCCCTACGGATTCTATCATTCAGATAAAATACGCAGAAGGAGGGATTTGAACCCTCGCGCCGCGCGAACGGCCTACACCCTTAGCAGGGGCGCCTCTTCAGCCACTTGAGTACTTCTGCAAAATGCCTAAATGAAATGTTCCCACCAGGGATATTAAATTTTGACGCTAGTACATGATAACAAAGGATATATTGTTTGTCAAGTTTTTTTTACTCAATATTCATATATAAATGCCATGTATAGGATGCCTTATATGTGTTCCTGCCAACCTGAACCTCTGGAATAACATACATTGCTGTATATTTTCCCTCAATACAATTATTATATTCATAGGAATTTGTTCCGGCACCAACCGTTGCAACCTCATACCATTCCGGCTTTTCTGCCTTGATATCATTACATGCATATACATGATATTTTGTTGCATTCTTTACACTTTCCCAGTTGATCTCTACAGAATTTCTTCCGGTACGCTTCATACTGATCTTTGCCTGTGGGATCACAGTCTGCATATCCGTCCATTTTCCATAATATTTCTTGCCATTGATCTTGACATAAGCTCTGACACGAACCTTAAAACCAACATTTTCCACGGAAGGAATATTGATAACTTTTCTGGTCTTCGTTGCATAATATGTCTTTATCTTCTTATTAGTCAGGGAATATACCTCCATCTGATAACCAGACGGATCATATTTATCTCCGGATGCTTTTGTCCATCCAACTGTAACATTATTATTTATCGTCGGATACCATGAAAAATTATTATATCGGAATATAGCGACACGCTTCGGTCTTTTCGGTGAGGAAAAGAAATCATATGCCTCAATATTGCCGCCTTTTGCCATATAACCGGACTGTGACTGCTTAACCGGTATAATACGGACATTATTGACAGATCCCGTTCCGACCTTGATTGATGCTACATTTTTCTTTACAACAGCCTTCTTCTTCTCATTCACATAGATAATATAGCGGTTCGCACCTCTTACTTTATCCCATTTGAACTTGATATAATGAGGTGTTGCCTTAATCTGTTTGATCGTTGATTTAGCTGTTTTGGATGGAGAAGTAACAACCTCCAGTCTTTTTCCTGCAGGTCCGATCTTATAACTTCCGTCTTTTTTCTTATATACAGCCTTTATAACTACATAATATGTACTTCCTGATGTAAGGTTACTGATTTTTTTCTTTGTATTCTTGCTTCCGACAATATCACAGTCTGTTCGTTTTGTCAGACGTTTGTATTTTCCGTTTCCTGTTGAAATAAATACATCATAACCATATGCATTCTTCAGACGCTTCCAACTTACCGTTACAGATTCCTCATCCGATCTGGTCTGCGTTACACCTGTCACCTCACTGGCTGCTGATACATGCAAAACACCATTTGCAAAAAAGCATACTGCTATCATTACAAATATAAATGTTTTTATCATTGATAAATTTCTGTTTTTCATGCCAATCATTTCCTTTTTGTTAAAAATATATTACAAAAATATCAAATTTTTGATACATAGTCAACATTTATTTTCATCTTTTTAATGTCTACCGGCAGTTATTAATATACCAGCTTTACATGTGTGTACCAGGTCTTATCTGCGGTATACTGCTTTCCCTTTATCTTTACGGTTGGAATAACATAAAGTCCCAATGACTTTCCTGGTGTTAGAGGTTTTGTCACGAAGCTGGTTTTGTTTCTCTTAACGGTTCCAAGCTTACGATACGTCCGATTCTCGATTGGATCAAATGGATTTTCACATAAATAGATCGTATATTTTACTGCTTTGTCGACCTTCTTCCATTTCAGTCGTACATTATATCGTCCTGCCATGGTAGCCGAGGTAATCTTTGCACCCGGTATGATGGTTTTAAGGTCTGACCACTCTCCATAACACTTCTTATTATTGATCGTAATATATCCGGCAACCTTACATTTGAACCCTTTGTTTTTCACATCTTTTCGGCTAAAAGTCAGATATGGATTTGTGCTTGCATAGGTTTTAAGCTTTTTCTTTCCATCTGCGGAATAAATAACGATCTTATAACCCTCTGCATACACTTCATCTTTCGGATTTTTGTCCCACTTGATATTTATACGGTCATCTTTCAGTCTCCACTGTATATAATCTTTTTTAAAGGATGCCAGATTTTTTACTTTTTTTGGTGTTGTTTTTATATTATAAACTCTGCGAGCCCAACTCTCCAGTGCTTCGCCTTCTTCTGTCGTCCTTCCTGCAACAAGCAACAGGGTTCTTTTTGTTCCGGCTTTTGCTTTTATGGTAACTGAAGTTTTTCCAACTACTGTTTTTAGAAGGTTTCCATTTTCATCCAGAACCTTATAATATTCCGCTCCCTCTGAAGCATCCCACTCAATCGTATAAGAATTCGTAGTTGCCTTTGTCTGTCTGATATTATTTACATATGCCGGCTTTGGTTGCCATACCCCATATGTCTCCGCTTTCGTATCTTCTGTTTCTGCCTGGCTCACCAGATGTGTTGATCCGGCAATCACCAATGTCATGATCAATAATGCATACCTGACGATTTTGTTTCCCATTGTTTTCCTCTTCATCATATCGCATTCCCTCTTTCTTCAATATATTTGTAAATTCCGCTATTTTTATGGTCTTTATTATATATCATTCTTATCTTGAATCCTAGTCCCTGATTATAAGATTGAAATTATAAAAAACACTGGAAAAAACCATCAAACTTATGATTTCTCCAGTGTTTTTTCAACTAAATACTTTTATGATTATTAAAGTAATATTTTTAATAATACTTGCTCATATATGTATATGTGTACCAAGTTGCATCTGCCTTATACGACTTCTTACCAATCTTTACAGTCGGAATAACATAGAATCCTGCATATTTACCTGTCTTTAACTTTTTAACAGTATATGCTGTTGTTTTCTTTCCTACTTTTGCAACTTTATACCATTTCTGATTTTTCTTACTTACATTTTCATTTTTACATGCATAGATTGTATAGCTGGTTGCATTCTTTACTTTGGTCCATGACACACGCATAGATGTCTTACTTCTCTGTTCAAGTTTAATCTTTGCCTGAGGAATAACAGTCTTTTTACCAGTTGATTTTCCATAGCATTTTTTATTACTTACTACAACATATCCTGTTGCTTCAACTTTAAATCCTTTATTCTTAACTGCCTTAAGGTTAAATTCCTTATAACTGTCATATTTTCCTACATTATAAGTTTTTAACAACTTCTTACCATCAACTGAATAGATACGAATTCTATATCCATCAGGTAAATATTCTCTATTTGAATTATCATCCCAATAAACTTTAACTGTATTACTATCTGTTGTCTTCCATATAAGATATCCCTTATCAGCATTTGCAAGATTTTCAGCTTTTCCCGGTGCAGCCTTTGCAGAAATCATAGCTCTGGCATTTTCATACAGTGCTTTATATCCAGTAGATATAGTTCTTATCGGATAAACATAATAACTTTTTTCAGATCCTGCAGGTGCTTTTACTGTTATGCTATTTTTTTTTGCTGTTCCTAATAACGTCTGATTACTAATACTTGATGATGTGCCAGTATATACCTGATAACTGGTCGCACCATAAACTTTATCCCATTGTAATGTTACGGAACTTGCTGTTGCTTTTGTCTGTTTTAAATTCGTTACATCTGAAGGCGCCGTTGTAACCTGAACAATAGCTGCCTGAGATTCTTTTGTCTGCCAAATATTATAATTTGGATGATATACCGGAACAACTTTTATCTGATAAGTAGTTCCACTGCTTAAATTATTAAGTGTATAAGAACCATCATATGTATCAGGATATTTGCTTGTACTACTATCCACTCTTGTCCATGATGCTCCATTTGTTGATGAATAATAGATATAATATCCATATGCTCCATCTGTTCCAACAAATTCAATTTTAACACTATCATTATCAGCACTTGTCTGTCTGATATTAGATACATTTGTCGCTGCCATAGATGTAATGCTCATCGCGAACAGCATAATACTTGTAATTGCCAGTAAAATTAATGATTTACTGAATACTCTCTTCTTTTCCATAGAACTCTCCTTTTTTCTTGTTTAAAACCTTTTGCATCAACTGATTCAGCCCAAGAATCAGCCTATAATAATAATTTACGATATATTTGATCTCGTGTCAATTTGGTGTGATTAGTGAATACTGCCAATTTTATTTATGCAGTTTGTACACGTTTACACAGATTTTAAATACACCTTGCATGTACTTTATATAAGTGTACGCATTCAAATCATTTCCTTTTTATACAGTATTTTTTTCTAAATGATTTATTTGTCGTACGAGATCAACTGATTGATTGCATCCTCTCCTTCCTGATAGAATACCTTGATTGAATCGCCCTGCTGAATGAAGATCAGACTTTCATTTTCTGCAAAATCCTGTTTATAGACATTTCCATTTTCATCTGTAATATAGACATAGGTACTGTCTTCCAGATTAATGTATTTGATATCTTTGACAGTGATCTGCTTGTTTGGAAGATCATCGGACAGATCTTTACCCGTCTTTAATCCATTCTGTGCCAGCAGTTTATTATAAGATGCCAATGTTTCTCTCTGTGTATTTCCGGTTGCTACGATGTTGTATTTCTCGACGTCAACCAGTGCATACATTTTGACAAGACCACCGTTATCTTTTAATACCATGATATAAGTAGGAATACCTCCAATATTTATCAATGAAGGGAAAGATGCTTTATATCCAAGGTGCTGTACCTGTCCTTCTGCGGATGCCATTGCCGAGTGTTCTTCTGCACCTGCAATCGAATAATATTTACTTTCTCCGGTACGAAGATTGATCATAACAAAACCGATATTGGATTCATCTCCATTTACGGAAGTTACACCTGTGTATACCCACACATCTCCGTTCATTACCTTATAACCATAATCATCTGTTGTCGTTTTACATCCCTTGTTTCCAAATACGCTGTTCCAGTAGCCACCGGATAATTTTCCGTACCAGTCATATTTTTTGCATGCAAGATCTCCGTCATAGACACGGTCTACCCATTTTGGTACATCACCGACTTCATAATATTCAGTATCACCGGTACATGGATCACAGATTACTACGCCCTTTACATCCTTTGCACCGAACAAACCTGCATTTGATGTAAGTAACGGACAGATATAATATGGATTTCCGTTATCATCCAATTCCAGATAAAAGCCTTCAAACATAGCCGTCGGATATGCCATTTGCACATGACGATAAAGATTCTGATTAAAATATGCAGAAGGTGAATAGATCATTGGTTTTTCAAGCTTTACATATTTTGCTTCATTCTTTACCGGATCGACGAGTACATATCCCGGTATACCACTTTTTTTATTATTCATATATTTGATGAATCCGGCATATTCCAGAGCTGCTACCTTCATCGGACTTCCATTATAATCGATCGTACTGTAATCACTGCTTACTTCGTACTGGCTGACCACATCAGATAAAGAACCGATTGCACGTTCACCAATAATAACTGCCGTATCTGTATCCATCAGTGCTATATCATTGATCTCTTTGCTCTCAACAATATCCGTCTCAAAATTTCCATCTTCAATCTGGATCAGGCCGGCATATTTGGAAGCTGCAAATAATTTAGATGATCCAATCCATCCAACAAGTGCTGCCAGGATCATGATTCCGATCACAATACCAAATATCTTCGTCAGTTTTGGTGATACAGGCATATCATCCATCTGTTCTGCCTTTAAATTCAATGTACAAATAAAAAGTGCAACAACTGTTACGATCATCCATATCCAGAATTCAACACTATGAAAATTGATTGTCGGCGTTAATACATAATATAATACTGCTTCTATTACGATGATTACTGCCAGCATGATAAAATTCCATTTACCAAATTTTTTGCCGGATTGGTCTGCATCATAATAACTTTCTTTTTTCTTTTTGTTCTTACCCATATCCATCACTCTCCTTTTTTACGGAAAAAATGCGCCAGGAACATCCCAGCGCATCTCTCTTAAACATTTACTATTTAAATGGCTTTGAACATCACAATGCTATTGTAACCTGATGCACATAATTATGTATAGCTGTGAATATCCCTATTATAATTCTTTAATATATCAATTTTGATATAATAGAACGAAAACAGCTTTATTCTATATTATTCCTGCTGTTTCAGATAATCTGCAACCGCTGTTTCGTACAGATTATTTCCTTTGCTGTCAATTACTACAATAACAGGCAGATTTTCAACTGTCATCTTACGGATGGCTTCTGTTCCCAGATCATCATATGCAACGACCTCTGATTTCTTGATACATTTGGAAAGGAGTGCACCTGCACCGCCTACCGCAGCAAAATATACTGCCTTGTTTTCTACGATGGCATCAATAACTGCCTGACTTCTCTTTCCTTTTCCGATCATTCCATTCAAACCTTTTGAAAGAATGAGTGGTGTGTATTTGTCCATACGACTGCTGGTTGTTGGTCCTGCCGATCCGATGACCTGACCTTTTCTTGCAGGTGTTGGTCCCAGGTAATAGATTACATTTCCTTCCAACTGAATTGGAAGCTTTGATTCATCATTTTCATTCTCGATCAATGTATCATACATTCTCTTATGTGCAGCATCTCTGGCACTGTAGATCACACCTGATATATATACATAATCTCCTGCATGAAGGTCTTCAACCTGTTTTTTATCAAATGGTGCTGTAATATGCTTATCCATTTTTCTCATCTCTCTCTTTTTATTCTTCTATAAAATAAATTCTGTAATTCATATCTGCCATGTATTGACCTTAATGACAGCTTTTGAGATTCATTACAGAATCCTCGTTACATGTCTGTTGACATGACAGCACATATTTACTGCAAGCGGCATACCTGCGATATGTGTTGCATAAGTCTCGATATTAACTGCAAGTGCTGTTGTCTTACCGCCCAGACCACCCGGTCCGATTCCTGTATGATTAACGGCATCCAGGATTTCATTTTCAATTCTTGCAATATGCTCATATGGTGAATGTTCTCCGGCTTTTCTGGTAAGAGCTTTCTTTGCAAGCTTTGCAGCCATTTCAAAATCTCCGCCCAGACCTACACCTACAAACATCGGAGGACATGCATTTGGACCTGCATCCTTGACTGCCTGAAGAACGGCTGCTTTTACGCCTTCTTCTCCATCGGCAGGCTTTAACATGAACACACGGCTCATATTCTCGCTTCCGAATCCCTTTGGTGCAATCGTAATCTCTATATTTTCGCCCGGTACAATATCATAATGTATGATTGCCGGTGTATTGTCCTTTGTATTTTCACGGATCAGCGGATCTCTTACAACAGATTTACGAAGATATCCTTCTGTATATCCCTGTCTGACTCCTTCGTTCACTGCATCAGTCAGATTCATGCCTTCTACATGAACATCTTGTCCGACATTAATGAAAAATACCGCCATTCCTGTATCCTGACAGATCGGTATCTGATCCTCTGCTGCTATATCCAAATTCTCACATAACTGCGAAAGAATCTGTCTTCCAAGTACACTGTCCTCTTCTTCTGCAGCATTTCTGACTGCCTGTTCCATATCCTCTGACAGCTTCAGATTTGCCTCAATACACATTTCTTTTACAGTCTGAATAATCTCATCTGTATTAATTGTACGCATTTTCTTATCCTCTTTTTTTAGTTATCCAGAAAATCATCATCATTCTTTTTGTAATATGGATCTTTTCTTCGTTTCATATATCTGTATATATGAGCCATCAGTGTCAGAAATGCCAGTGCAATGACTAGTACGATCATTATATACAGGATATCCATAATATAACTGGAAAGACCTGCCGTATTATTGGATGATTCCAAAAATTTACTTAATCTGTCATTTTTGGTAATAATATTCTGTGCTTCCGTTGTTGCCTCTGTTGTTGCTGTTTTAAATACAATGCCGTTGATAGCATTATACAACCCCAAATATATTTTAGCTGGCATATCCCACCTCCAATTTTTAGTAACTTTTTACCTTCTTTATGAATACCGGCTGATCTTATTCAGCCGGTACCTTTTATATTATTCTTCTGATGACTTTTCTTCTGCTTCTGTATCTTCCATTTTTTCCGGCCCTTCTCCTTCCGGATCCTCATCGTCAAATTCTTCTTTTTGTACTTCTGTCATGGATGCTACCTTGACATTATTATCATAGTTCAGATTGATAACCTTTACACCGGAGGTTACTCGTCCAAGTGTGGATATTCCATCACAGCTTGTACGAATAATGATTCCTTCTGTGGTAATGATCATAACATCATTTTCATCGGTAACGATCTTTGCTCCTACAAGATCACCTGTTTTTTCAGTGATCTTATAACATTTAACACCTTTACCTCCACGGTTCTGTACGCTAAATTCTGAAATCAGTGTCCGCTTACCCATACCATTTTCGGTAACAAGCAGGATCTTTTCTCCCTGTGAACTCATCTGCATGGAAATTACGATATCATCTTTTCCAAGATGGATACCCTTTACACCCATGGAAGTTCTTCCGGTCTGTCTGACGTCTTTTTCATTAAAACGAATCGACATACCATTCTTTGTAATCAGGAAGATATCATCATCTCCATTTGTTGCTTTCACTTCGATTAGTTCATCATTATCACGCAGAACAATAGCTGTAAGTCCTGTCTTTCTCACATTCTGATATTCTAAGATATCTGTTTTCTTTACCATACCATTTCTGGTTGCCATGAACAGATATTTACCATCCTCGTAGCTCTTTAACGGAATGACTGCTGTGATCTTCTCACCTGCCTGAAGCTGAAGAAGGTTTACGATTGCAACACCTCTGGCTGTTCTTCCTGCTTCCGGTATCTCATATCCCTTCAGACGGTATACTCTACCGGTATTTGTAAAGAACATCAGATAATTATGTGTCGTTGTTACGATCAGATTCTCAATGTAATCTTCATCGATCGTCTGCATACCACGGATACCCTTACCACCACGATTCTGTGCCTTGAAGAGGTCTTCCGGCATACGCTTGATATAACCGAGCTTTGTCATGGCTATAACGATATTTTCTCTCTCAATCAGTTCTTCGTCTGTTACTTCGTCAACATCTCTGCCAAGAGCGGTTCTTCTCTCATCACCATATTTCTGAGAAATAACAAGAAGCTCATCTTTGATAACCCCAAGTAATTTCTTCTCATCTGCAAGAATTGCTTTCAGATAACTGATCTTATCCATCAGTTCTTTATATTCTGCCTCTAACTTCTCACGTTCCAGACCTGTCAGAGCACGAAGTCTCATATCTACGATTGCCTGTGCCTGAACCTCTGTCAGCCCGAATCGTTCGATCAATGAATTCTTTGCATCCTGTACACTCTTGGAACTACGGATAATGTTAATAACTTCATCGATATTATCGAGTGCGATCAACAATCCCTTTAAGATGTGTGCTCGTTCTTCTGCCTTATTCAGATCATACTTTGTACGTCTGGTTACGACATCCTCCTGATGCTTCAGATAATATCCGAGCATCTGGCTGATATTTAAAATCTTTGGAACACCATCTACAAGTGCCAGCATATTAACACCAAATGTATCCTGAAGCTGTGTATGCTTATATAACTGATTCAGAAGTACATTTGCATTTGTATCTTTCTTTAATTCGATGACAACACGAATACCTTCTCTGGATGATTCGTCTCTTACATCCGTGATTCCATCTACACGTTTGGTCTTTACAAGCTCTACGATCTTCTGAATCAGTAAAGCTTTATTTACCATATATGGAAGCTCCGTTACTACAATCTTATGCTTACCATTTGGCATTGCCTCGATATCTGTAACGGCACGAACCTTGATCTTACCACGACCGGTTCTGTATGCTTCTTCAATTCCACGACGTCCAAGGATCTCTGCTCCCATAGGAAAATCAGGTCCTTTTATGATCTGCATGATCTCGTCAATGGAGGTTTCTCTGTCTTCTTCTATACGGTTATCAATGATTTTTACGGTTGCACCGATTACTTCCTTTAAATTATGTGGTGGAATATTGGTAGCCATACCAACTGCAATACCGGTTGTACCATTTACTAATAGATTAGGAAAACGTGATGGAAGTACCGTTGGCTCTTTTTCTGTCTCATCAAAGTTTGGTACAAAATCTACTGTATCTTTATTGATATCAGCTAACATTTCCATACTTATCTTTGATAACCTTGCCTCTGTGTATCGCATCGCAGCAGCACCATCACCATCTTCTGAACCGAAGTTACCATGACCATCTACCAACGGATATCTTGTATTCCAGTCCTGAGCCAGTTTTACGAGAGCATCATAGATGGAACTGTCTCCATGTGGATGATATTTACCCATGGTATCACCGACGATACGGGCACATTTACGATGTGGCTTATCCGGACCGTTGTTCAGTTCTATCATTGAGTGAAGGATTCTTCGCTGAACAGGCTTCAAACCATCTCTTACATCAGGAAGTGCTCGTGCTGCAATAACACTCATGGCATAATCTATATAAGACCGCTCCATGGTCTTCTTGAGCCCGACTTCACTTATTTTGTCAAAAATCTTATCGTCATCCATGTTCTTCTCCCTTTCGTTTAAATGTCAAGATTCTTAACGAACTTGGCATTTGTCTCTATGAACTGTCTTCTAGGTTCAACTTTATCTCCCATTAGTACATTGAAGGTCATATCAATCTCTGATTCATCATCATCATCAATCGCAACTTTTAATAAAATTCTCTTTTCCGGATCCATGGTTGTCTCCCATAACTGTTCTGCATCCATTTCACCAAGACCTTTGTATCGCTGGATCTTATTTGACTGATCTCGTCCAACTTCATTCAAGATACTGTTCAGTTCATCATCACTGTAGGCATACCAGATTTTCTTATTCTTCTCCAACTTATAAAGTGGTGGCTGTGCCAAATATACATGTCCTTTTCGGATCAGATCCGGCATGAACCGATAGAAGAATGTCAGAAGCAGGGTTGCGATATGAGCACCATCTACATCGGCATCCGTCATAATAATGATCTTATTATATCTGAGCTTATCAATATCAAAATTCTCATGAATACCTGTACCAAATGCTGTGATCATTGCTTTGATCTCGGCATTCTCAAGGATTCTGTCGATTCTTGCTTTTTCTACGTTTAATATCTTACCACGGAGTGGAAGGATAGCCTGTGTTGCACGGGATCTTGCTTTCTTTGCAGAACCACCGGCGGAATCTCCCTCTACGATGTAGATCTCACAATTCTTCGGATCTTTATCGGAACAATCTGCAAGCTTTCCTGGAAGTGCCATATTATCTGCAAGATTTGCTTTTCTTGCTACATCTCTGGCTCTTCTTGCTGCAATTCTCGCACGCTGAGCCATTACAGATTTATTTATAATTATTTTTGCTATATTCGGATTCTGCTCTAAGAAATAAGTAAGCTGTTCACTTACGATACTTTCTACAACAGGTCTTACTTCTGAATTTCCAAGCTTCTGCTTTGTCTGACCTTCAAACTGAGGTTCACCGATCTTTACAGATACGATCGCAGACATACCTTCCCTCAGATCTTCACCGGACAGATTATCCTCTTTTTCTTTTAACAGATTATTCTTTCTTGCGTAGTCATTGAAAATCTTGGTAATGGCTGCCTTAAAACCTGTTAAATGTGTACCACCTTCCGGTGTATTAATATTATTTACATAACTGTGTATCATTTCGTTATAGGAATCATTATGCTGCATAGCAACTTCTACATATACACCATCCTTGAGTCCCTCACAGTAGATTACCTTGTCATAGAGTGCTTCTCTGTGTCTGTTCATGTATTCAACAAACTCTTTGATACCGCCCTCATAATGGAAATGTCTCTCCTTTGGAGGATCTACACGAAAATCTGTTAATGTAATCTTCAGACCCTTTGTAAGGAATGCTGTCTCACGAAGTCTTGTCCGTAATGTATCATAATCATAAATCCAGTCATCAAATATCGTCTTATCCGGAAGAAATGTTACCTTTGTTCCTGATTTATCTTCCGGTGCATCGGCAATGATCTGCAATGCACTGTCTACATTACCACGCTTATAAGTCTGCTTATATATATGACCATCTCTTGTAACTTCGACCTCTAACCATTCAGAAAGAGCATTTACAACAGAAGCACCTACACCATGAAGACCACCGGATACCTTATATCCTCCACCGCCAAACTTACCACCGGCATGAAGAACGGTAAATACTACTTCCAGTGCTGATTTTCCTGTCTTCTCCTGAATACCTACAGGTATACCACGTCCATTATCAACAACCGTTATGGAATTATCAGGGTTAATAAAAACTTCTATGTGATTACAATAACCAGCCAGAGCTTCATCTACAGAATTATCAACAATCTCATAAACAAGATGATGCAATCCTCTTGTAGACGTACTTCCTATGTACATTCCCGGTCTTTTTCTGACAGCTTCAAGTCCTTCCAGAACCTGTATCTGTTCAGCATCATAATTATTTGACATTTTTTTCCTCCTTAATATTCCATAACAAACGAAACTTATATCTTCGTAACGGTTCCGTTTATAACATGATACACATTATTGATCACTACTTGTTCTTTTATAAAATCATCATAACCTGTACAGGTTATAATTGTTTGTATATCTTTGATCTCCTCTAACAACGCTTCTCTTCTGCTGCTGTCAAGCTCTGACATAACATCATCCAAGAGAAGTATCGGATTATCATTTATAATATTCTTTACCAACTTTATCTCTGCGATCTTCAAAGAAAGAGCGACTGTTCTCTGCTGTCCCTGTGATCCAAATCTTCTTGCATCGATTCCGTTTATCATAAACATGATGTCATCTCTGTGAGGTCCTGTCTGGGTGCTCATATAATTCAGATCTACATGAACCTTATCTGACAACACCTGTTCAAATTCATCTTCACCAACATTCTTATCATAGATGATCTCCAGCTTTTCTTTTCCGGAAGTCAGCTTCAAATGGATCTCTCCGATCAGATCATTTAACATCGTTATAAAATTCTGTCTTTCTTTTATAACCTTTCTTCCGTAATCCACAAGCTGCATGTTCCATACATCTAAAGTATCCATCAGACTTTTATTATAAGCAATCTGCTTTAACAGATTATTTCTCTGATTCAATATCTTGGAATAGGAAGACAGATTCTGATAATACAATCTGCTTAACTGACACAACTCCAGATCCAGAAATCTTCTTCTCTCAGAAGGACCATTTTTTATGATAGATAAATCCTCCGGCGAAAAAAATATCACATTTAATAAACCAAAAAGTTCAGTTGTACGTCTGATAGGCAGTCCATCTATAGCAACTCCTTTATTCTTGCTTTTACGCAAATGCATATCAATCCGATGACTTATATCACTTTTTTTGATGCAAAGACGTATATGTGACTCTTCTTCACCTATTTTTATGATTTCCCGATCCTTACTTCCACGGTGGGACTTAGTTGTAGCTGCCATATAAATAGATTCCAGTATATTTGTTTTTCCCTGTGCATTATCGCCATATAAAATATTGGTATTCTTATCAAACATAATGAATAACTCATCATAATTTCTATAGTTGTTAATATTCAGTGATTCAACATACATACTATCTACCAGCCACATGTGTAGAATTATTTCTGGATACTAATCTTATCTCCATCAAATTCTACTTCATCTCCATCATACAGTTTTTTTCCTCTTCTGGTCTCAATCTCACCATTTACGATAACAAGACCCTGAGATATAACCTCTTTTGCTTCTACTCCTGACTCTACAAAACCGGCTGCCTTTAATGCCTGACCTAGTTTTATAAATTCATCTCTCAACTTGATTATTTCCATTTTTTCTTATCTCCAATCCTGGATTATCTGCTTCCGATACCCATTGGAAGGATCAGATAAATATAATTCTCTTCTTCATCCTTGATTACACAAGGTGATTTTGTATTATTCATGTATATAGTAATATCATCATCATCAATTGCACGGATCGCATCCATTAAGAATTTTGGATTGAATCCAATGATGATATTGCTTCCCTCTTTATGAATCTCTATCTCTTCATTCATTGAACCGATCAGAGAATCTATCTTCAGATATAACATGTTATCTTCTATCGTGAGCTTGATCGGTTTCTTATCTGATTCTTTGATTAGAAGAGATGAACGATCCAGACAGTCAAGAAATTCTCTCTTGTTGATAGTGAACTTGATCTGATAATCAACATTTAACATATTATCAATTCTAAAGAATTCACCTTCTACCAGACGAGATACAACCTTTGTTCTGTCAAATTCAAATAATATATTATTATCTGCAAAGTAGATATTTACATCATCATCTACTCCACCATTTACAATCTTACTAATATAACTGAGTGCCTTACCAGGAACGATAACCTTCACATCCTGACTCTCATCCTTTAATTCTACATTACGGATAGCGATACGATGTCCGTCAATAGCTACAACACGAAGTCTGTTATTAGAAACCTCAAATAATTCACCTGTCATAACGTTATTGTATTCGCTGTCTGAAATTGAAAAGATCGTCTGGTTGATAATCTCTCTTAATGTAAACTGTGAAATTGTAATATATTTGGATTTTTCAACAACCGGAAGACTGGAGAAATCCTCTCCTGATTTTCCTGCAATGGTAAATAATGATTTCTCACATTTGATAGTTGTCTTGAAATCTTCATTTGTTTCCATATGTATCTCACTATCCGGAAGCTTTCTTACGATGTCCGATAAAAGCTTTGCTTCGATCGCAACCTTTCCTTCTTCGATAACAGTTCCTTCAACATAAGATTCTATTCCAATTTCCATATCATTTGCTGTGAGTTTTATATTTCCATTTTCAGCTTCAATGAAAATACATGAGAGAATTGGATGTGTGGTTTTTGTAGATACAGCTTTTGATACATTACTAATTCCCTGCATCAATTTTCCCTTCATACACGAAATCTTCATTTTGTTTATAAACTCCTTTCCCGGTTGTCTGTAGATATATATTTAATAATAAAAGTAGTAATAACAGTAGTAGTAGGTGTGGATTTGTTGAAACTTCAAAATATCCTTATAAATTCTTATGAAATCAATTATGTGTCTATGTTAATTTTCCTGATATTCAATGTTATTGTAAGTGGACTTATAAACATTTGAAAATCGTCTGAATTGATTGAATTGTCAGATACTAACATTTCATAACAATAGTACAGACATTCATCCACATATAAATAACATTAGCTGTGAGGACTGAGCTTCTTGATAATGACATCAATCGTCTCTGCATATTCAGGATCACTTTCAATCCTCTTATCTACTTTGTTGATATTACTTAAAACAGTCGAATGGTCTTTACCGCCAAATACATCTCCGATGCTCTTTAATCCCTTTGTTGTAAACTTACGGCATAGATACATGGATATCTGTCTTGCATTGGCTACATCCTGACTACGTTTTGAAGATTTGATATCATCAACACTGATATTTAAATGTTCGGAAACGGTATTAATGATAAGATCAGGTGTGATCGTAACGTTGGTTTCCTTGGATATCATATCTTTTAATATGTTCTTTGCAAGATCCTCTGTGATCGTAACATTTCCAAGTTCGGCATATACACTGATCTTGTTTAATGCTCCTTCCAGTTCTCTTACATTATAGGTAACGTTATTTGCAATATATTCCAGAATGTTGTCACTGATATTCTTGTATCCGTTCATCTCAACTTTATTTTTGAGAATTGCCATTCTGGTTTCATAATCAGGAGCATGAATATCGATCGGCACTCCCCATTCAAATCTGGAACGAAAACGCTCTTCCAGAGTTTTAATTTCTTTAGGAGGCTTATCCGATGACAGAATGATCTGCTTTCCTTCATCGTGAAGTGCATTGAAGGTATCAAAGAACTCCTGCTGGGTACTCTCTTTACCGATAAGATATTGAATATCATCGATCAGTAATACATCAACGGTTCTATACTTTTCCCGGAACTCGTCGGTTTTGTTTTTCTTGATCGCTTCTACGATTTCATTTGTAAATTTATTGGAAGGTACATAGAGAACCTTCATATTCTTGTTATGTTGTAAAATATAATGTGCAATAGACTGCATCAGATGTGTTTTGCCAAGACCTGCTCCACCATATAAAAACAGTGGGTTGAATTTGTCCAGTCCCGGTGAATCTGCGACAGCAAGACATGTTGCATGAGCGAGCTTATTGCTCTCACCTACAACGAATGTATCAAATGTATATTTTGGATAGAGATTGCTCTTGGTGATCGCTTCGTTGTATTCTTCTTTGGTAACCTCTTCTTTGGAGGTTTTGTTCAGATTACTTTCTACGTCAATTACAATCTCGATAGAATCGTCATCCAGCACTTCTTTTATAGAAGTAACCAGGAACATATCGTACATTTTTTTATTAATAAAATCGATGGCTCTTGAACCCATACTATCATCAACTGCAAAATACAGTTTTTTTCCTTCGACAGAATATAACTTCAAAGGTTTGATCCATGTTTTAACAACAATAGGGGATAATCCATGTTCTGTCTCGAGAAGAGAGAGTATCTCGTCCCATTTTGATAAAATTAATTCTTCCATTCTTCCGAAAATCCTTTCCGTCCAGTCGTTGTGTCTATGGAGTTATAGGCATAGAACCACGTATTTATATCTTATAACAAAATGACCATTTTTTCAAGTTTTATTACCCTCTGACAGACATATGAGAAAAATTTTATATATAATAGGAAGAAACTGATTTTGATATATGTTAAAAAACTGTTTTGAAAAAGAAGGTGTATAAGTTACATAATAATTATGAAAAAGTATTATTATGTTAAGTAAAAAAAATGTTACCTTATAAATTGTGAACATCAAAAAATAAGATAAAATATGGATTTATGGAAGAAAGAAAACAATGAATCAAGATGTTATCCACAAGTTATTCACAATTTGTGGATAACATTATGTAAATTGATTATGGTAAAGTTCATATCAATGGATAAATGTGGAGAAAAAGAAAAACCACTAGATTTTGTATTTGAAAATTATATAGACACCAATTTTTGAAAAATATAAAATCACATTTTTCTAACTAAGTGTTTTATGATATGAAAACCCTTGATTTTAAAGGAAAAATTCAAAAAAAACTTGACTGTATGGGGTTATTTATTTATAATATGCAAGGACTTTGTAGGTATCTGTATGTGTTCGTTTGAGTCTGTTATAAACAGAGGAAACGAATGGATGTGGATAAATCATGGTCATAATAAATAAAGGAGGTGTGTAGATATGAAGATGACTTTCCAGCCTAAGAAGAGACAGAGATCAAAGGTTCATGGTTTCAGAAAGAGAATGAGCACTGCTAATGGCAGAAAGGTATTGGCCGCTAGACGAGCTAAGGGTAGAAAGAAATTATCAGCATAGGTCACAAGGTTGTGGCCTTTTTTAGTTTTTCTAATTTTCAATCAATGATTTGGTGGTTATGTTATGAGTAATTTTATTACGTTAAAAAACAGCAGAGAGTTTGGCAGTGTTTATAACACAAAGGATTCGGTAGCCAATAAATATTTAGTTATGTATCTGAGAGCCAACAGCTTGGAATACAATAGACTTGGAATCTCTGTTAGTAAAAAAGTTGGTAACAGTGTGGTAAGACACAGGGTAACCAGATTGATTAGAGAAGCTTATCGATTAAACAAAGACTGTATTTGCAGTGGTTATGACATTGTGTTCGTTGCCAGAGTAACAGCGAAGGACAAGGGGTATCATGAGATAGAAAGTGCTATGATGCATCTGTTCAGGCTGAAGAAGCTGACGATAGTCAGAGATGGTGAAAATTAAAAATGAAAAGAATGTTAATTGGTTTAATCAGATTTTATCAGAGGTATTTGTCCATGTTAAAAGGACATCCTACCTGCAAGTATTTTCCAACCTGTTCACAATATGCGATCGAAGCTTTGGAAAAGTATGGAGTGATAAAAGGTGGCCTCCTGGCTGTATGGAGAATACTTAGATGTAATCCTTTTTCTAAAGGAGGATATGATCCCGTTCCATAAAGGAGGACAAGATGTTTCTAACAGTAGAAGACGGTCTGATCTTAGGACCGATATGTTGGTTATTCGGTAAGATCTTCGATCTGATGTATAAATTGATCGAGATTATCAGTAACAGCATGGGAATAGGATATGTTAATCTTAGTATCTGCGTTATCTTATTTACGTTTTTCATAAGAGCTTGTTTGTTTCCATTGAATTTCAAGCAGCAGAAATCTTCTAAGATTATGAGTTTTATCCAGCCGGAGATTAATAAGGCAACAAAGAAGTATAACAATAAAACAGATCAGGAATCCCTGATGAAGAAGCAGCAGGAGACACAGAAAATCCAGAAGAAGTATGGCGTAAGTCTTACATCCGGATGTCTGCCAACTCTGATCCAGCTTCCTGTATTCTATGGTTTGTACCGTGTTATCCAGAATATCCCTGCTTATGTAGGAGATATGAAGGGCAAGTATGATGCAATCGTAACAAGTATGCAGGATGTAGCTATCGATAAGATCGATGCTTCCAAGTTACAGGCAATTGGACTTGATTCCAGTGCAAATTACTATGATATTATCAATGCAGTTGCAACAGATAAGGAAGGTCAGGTTTCTACAGCAGTTACTGCTGCAAAGCAGATGATGACGGCTGCATCAAATGGAGATCTTACAAATAATAAGGTAATTGATGTATTAGATAAGATATCCACACATGACTGGTCACAGTTGCAGGATATTTTTGGATTTACAAATGGAAAAGAAGCAGATTATATTCAGAACTTTGAGAGTATGAACAGATTTTTATTTAATATGAATATTGCAGATGCTCCTGGACTGAAGCTTTCAGCAGCACTGATCGTTCCAATCCTGTCAGCAGTATTGCAGTTTGTATCTTCAAAGATAAGCATGAGTGCTTCTAACACAAATTCAAATGATCCTACAGCAGCACAGGCAAACAGTATGATGAATATGATGACTTACGGTATGCCGCTTATGTCATTATTTATCTGTATTAATCTGCCAATCGCTATTGGTCTTTACTGGATCATAGGTTCTGTTATCACGATTATTACACAGCTTATTATCAACAATTATTATAAGAAGTGTGATAAAGAAGCAGTTCTTGAGAAATGTAGAGTAAAAGCAGCTAAGAAGCAGGCAAAGAAAGAAGCAAAGCATCCCGGTAAGAAGTCATTATATGAAAGAATGATGGACGCTCAGAATGGTAATGTAAGTTCAGATAGCACCCAGTCTGAAAGTATTAACAAAATGGCATCTTCAAGACTGAAAAGTTATACGAATCCGACAGTTGATGAAGTGAAACAGTCAGAAAACAACGTTCATTACAAATCTGGAAGCATTGGTTCCAAAGCAAATATCATGCTTCAGTATCAGAATAAGAGTAATGATAAGGGAGGAAATAAATAATGGAGTTTGTAGAATTTAAAGGTAAAACTTTAGATGAGGCACTTATGCAGGCAAGCGTTGAGCTTGGATGTGCCAGTACAGACCTGGAATATAATGTAGTCAGTGAGGGAAGCACAGGTTTTCTTGGACTGATCGGTTCAAAGCCATTTGTCATCAGTGCCAGAAAGAAGAAAACATTTGTGGATGATGTAAGAGAATATCTTGAAACATTATTCAAGGCTATGGATATTCAGGCTGACATTAAGATCGAGTTTAACGAGACAGACAATCTTCTTGATATCGATGTAGAAGGACCGGAGATGGGTATTCTGATCGGTAAGAGAGGTCAGACATTAGATGCACTTCAGTATCTTATTAGTCTCGCAGTAAACAAAAAGAGCGACTCTTATATCAGAGTAAAGCTTGATACAGAGAATTACAGAGCAAGAAGAAAAGAAACTCTTGAAAATCTTGCCAAGAACATTGCATTCAAGGTAAAGAGAACAAAGCGTTCATTTGCACTTGAACCAATGAATCCTTATGAGAGAAGAATTATCCACGCTACTTTACAGAATGATAAGTATGTATCTACAAGAAGCGAGGGTGAAGAACCATATCGTAAGGTTATTGTATATTTAAAGAAATACGACAGAAATAACAAATAATAAAGTATTTTGCTAACAGATACTTGTATAAAAACAGAAAAACATATGTAAATATGAATTTCTGAAAAATATGATTTCCGGAAAATGAAGAATCAGGGTAACGGCTCTGATGAATCGGCTTCCGGAAATTTTTTTTAGGGATAGAAAAAAAGTATGTATAGGTGTATTATCTAAAAGTATGTTAGTATAAATAAAATGATATGATAATATATGTTATTTGTTATGTCAGTGAATGATATATAGAATATTGATCAGATAGAAACAGGAGAAATCATATGCTTGTGAATGATACGATCGCAGCGATCGCAACCGGTATGGGAAATGCCGGGGTTGGTATTATAAGGATCAGTGGTAAGAATGCAGTTGAAGTCGCTTCAAAGGTGTTCAGGCCGGCAAATGAAGAGAAAAAAATAGAAAGCATGAAAAGCTACACAGCAGCATTTGGACAGGTATATGATGGCGATAAAGAGTTGGACGAGGGTATTCTGCTTCTGATGCGTGCTCCACATACTTATACTTGTGAAGATGTATGTGAGTTACAATGTCATGGCGGAATGGTTGTATTAAGGAATGTACTTGCTGCAGTAATTAAAAATGGTGCAAGACTCGCAGAACCGGGAGAATTTACCAAGCGGGCATTCTTAAATGGAAGGATCGATCTGTCACAGGCAGAATCCGTCATGGATCTGATCAGTGCCAAGAATGATTTTGCGGTGAAATCTTCTCTTATGCAGCTTCGTGGTGATCTGAAGAATCAGATCATAGATATGAGAGAACAGATTTTATATAATGTAGCGTTTATAGAATCAGCACTTGATGATCCGGAACATTACAGTCTGGATGGTTACCCACAGAAACTACAGACAATTGTGGATAAGTTGGGTGATAATGTGGATAAATTACTGCAAACTTTTGATAATGGAAGGATCTTAAAAGAGGGAATCAAGACGGTTATCGTAGGTAAGCCAAATGCAGGAAAATCCTCACTTCTCAACATGTTTCTGGGAGAAAACAGAGCAATCGTTACGGATATTGCAGGAACGACAAGAGATACCTTAGAGGAAGTTGTCAACATAAATGGTATTATACTGAACATTGTGGATACAGCAGGTATCCGGGATACCGAAGATATTGTGGAAAAGATGGGTGTGGATAAGGCACTGGAATTTGCATCACAGGCAGATCTGATCTTATATGTGATCGATGGATCTGTACCGTTAGATGACAACGATAAGCAGATAATATCAGAGATTAAGGGCAAAAATGTTATTGCCATTATGAATAAAAATGACTTACAAACAGTTGTGGATAAAATGTGGATAACATGCGAGCTTGGTTGTGATATTGTAGAGTTATCTGCTTCTACAGGAGATGGAAAAGAAAAATTATATAATCTGTTAAATGACAAATTTTTTTCCGGCGAATTGGAGTATAATGACCAGTTGTACATTACAAATGCGAGACATAAAGAAGAACTGATGAAGACTAGAGAAAGCCTTTTAAAGGTAAGAGAAAGCATTGATATGGGTATGGAGGAGGATTTCTTCTCAATCGACCTGATGGATGCTTATGAACATCTGGGGCTTATTATAGGAGAAACGAACAGAGATGATCTTGCAGATAAGATATTTGAAGAATTCTGCATGGGTAAATAGGAGGATGGATAAATGCCAGTGGTTGAAGAAAATTATGATGTGGTAGTTGTGGGTGCCGGTCATGCAGGCTGTGAAGCTGCACTTGCTTCTGCCCGTCTTGGACTTGAAACAATTCTGTTTACAGTGAGTATGGACAGTGTTGCCATGATGCCCTGCAATCCAAATGTAGGCGGAAGCTCAAAAGGACACCTGGTAAGAGAACTGGATGCACTTGGTGGAGAGATGGGTAAAAATATTGATAAGACTTATATTCAGTCCAAAATGTTAAATGCATCAAAAGGACCTGCTGTTCATTCTCTTCGTGCGCAGGCAGATAAGTCAAATTATTCCCGTACAATGAAACATACATTAGAGAATACCGATCATCTGGTATTACGTCAGGCTGAGGTAACAGAGCTGATGGTAACAGATGGCGTTGTTAAGGGTGTTAAGACATTTTCCGGTGCAACCTATTATGCAAAGGCAGTTGTTCTCTGTACAGGTACTTATCTGAAAGCAAGATGTATCTATGGAGATGTCGTAAATCATACAGGACCAAATGGACTTATGGCAGCCAATCATTTGTCTGATTCCATGAAAGAAGCCGGAATCGGTATCCGCCGGTTTAAGACAGGTACACCTGCAAGACTGGATAAGAGGACAATCGATTTCTCTCAGATGGAGGAACAAAAGGGTGATGAGCATATCGTTCCATTTTCCTTTACAAATACAGAAGAAGATATCAAGCGGGATCAGGTATCCTGCTGGCTTTGTTATACAAATGAGGAGACACATGAGATAATTCGTGAGAATATCAACCGTTCTCCATTGTTTTCCGGTGTGATTGAGGGCACAGGACCAAGATACTGTCCTTCGATCGAAGACAAGGTTATGAAGTTTCCGGATAAGACGAGACATCAGATTTTTATAGAGCCGGAGGGTGAATTTACAAATGAGATGTATATGGGCGGAATGTCCAGTTCTCTTCCGGAGGATGTTCAGTATAAGATGATACGGAGCATGAAAGGACTTGAGAATGTCAAGATCGTAAGAAATGCTTATGCGATCGAGTATGATTGTATCAGTGCGATCAATTTGAAACATTCACTGGAATTTAAGGATGTGGAAGGTTTATTTGGCGCAGGTCAGTTAAATGGAAGCTCCGGTTATGAGGAAGCAGCAGCGCAGGGTCTTATGGCAGGTATCAATGCAGCCAGAAAGGTACTTGGAAAGGAGCCTGTTGTATTGGATCGTTCACAGGCTTATATCGGTGTATTGATCGATGATTTGGTTACAAAGGAGACAAAAGAACCATACCGTATGATGACTTCCAGAGCAGAATATCGTCTGCTGTTAAGACAGGATAATGCGGATCTTCGACTGACCGATATCGGTCATGAAATCGGTCTGATCGACGATGAGAGATATGAGAAATTTTGTCAGAAACGTACAATGATCGAAGAAGAAACAAAGCGTTTAAATGAAACGATGGTTGGCGGAAACAGTAAGATTCAGGAATTCTTGCGTTCTATGGAGACAACGGAGTTAAAGACAGCAGTAAGTCTTGCAGAGTTGATCCGCAGACCGGAGCTTTCTTATGAGAAGATTGCACCAATTGATCCGGACAGACATCCGTTGCCTGCGGATGTGATCGAACAGATTGATATATCGATCAAGTATGAAGGATATATCAAGAGACAGACGGAACAGGTACATCAGTTTAAAAAGCTGGAAAAGAGGATGATCCCGGCTGATCTGAATTATGATGATGTATCGAATCTTCGAAAAGAAGCCAGACAGAAGTTAAAGGATATCAAGCCGGAAAATATCGGTCAGGCATCCAGAATCTCCGGTGTATCACCGGCAGATATATCTGTGCTGCTGGTTTATCTGAAGATGAAGCAGCACGGCGGAGAATCAGAAAATAAATAAAAAAGCAGATATGAAGATAATACAAAATTATCTGTAGGTAAGTGTTATTTTTGAAAGCATATAATATGAGATGTAATATATATGTTTAGAAATATATAGAAAGGATACCATAAATATGGATCGACTATATGAATTAGCAAAGAAGATAGATATTGAATTAAATGATCATCAGTTAGAGCAGTTTCAGAGATACTATGAGCTTTTGGTAGAGTGGAATAAGGTTATGAATCTGACAGCCATCACAGAGAAGGAAGATGTCATTATAAAGCATTTTGCAGATAGTCTTCTGCTTGCAAAATATAAAAAGCTGGATGAATCTTTATCAGTCATAGATGTAGGGACCGGAGCAGGATTTCCCGGAATACCGCTTAAAATCGCTTTTCCGGGTTTAAAGGTAACATTAATGGATTCCCTGAATAAGCGTGTAAAGTTCTTAAATGAGGTTATCCGGACACTTGAGATGGACGATATAGAAGCTATTCACAGCAGAGCTGAGGATGGTGGAAGAAATGCACAGTATCGTGAGAAGTATGATCTTGCGGTATCAAGAGCGGTTGCAAATTTATCCTCTTTATCAGAGTTTTGTATGCCATTTGTTAAGACAGGTGGATATTTTATTCCATATAAGGCATCTGGACTGGATGAAGAGATCTATGCAGGAAAAAAGGCGATTCGTATCCTTGGAGGACAGGTGGAGAATATCTTCCATACAACGATACCTGATACGGATATGGAGCGTTGCTTTGTATTTGTAAAGAAGATGGCAGCAACACCGGAGGAGTATCCAAGAAAAGCAGGAACAGCGACAAAGAAGCCTCTTGGATTGAAAGAAAAATAAAAAAGTATAGTAGAAATGAAAAATATATAATATCAATGAAAGACATTATATAAAAATGGAGCAGGTATTTGTAAACCTGCTCCATTTTTATTAGGAAAATATACAGAAAAATGATCTGTTCGTTTTATTATCAAATGTTAGAATATTATCTTGTAGCACGAGTGTGCCGTTTTTCTTTACGTCTCTCTCGAATTTCTGTCTGTTTTTGTTTGATAGCTTCAACACCGTTTTTATCTATTGGTTTAATTGTTTTAACAACATAGTATTTTCCGTTATCAAGTGGTTTAAATTTTATCTTTCCACTGAAATAACCATGGTGCCAGCATTTCCCTGCACAGATGTAAGAAGACGGACTGTTTGAAAACCATTCAAGCCTCTTATTGATCTTCTTGTTACATTTGTAGCATCTTATACAGGCAATATCTTTATCGTCCATTGCTTCCTGCTTGCTTGAAAATTCTCTTGTAATGTATTCATACTGATTATTATGTATGGCTACAATTTCCTCTTCCTTTTTTGTAGGATGAATATACAGATCGAAGCTGTATAAATCTTTCAAATTTCTTGGATGCATCTCTTTTAAAACAAGAGCGGTATATCTGGCATCGTTTACAGCAGAATGAAAAGGTTCATCTTCCGGTATATTAAAATCTGCAACTGCTTTTTCCAGTTTACTGACGGTAGAACCGGTTGGGTCGACCATGTTTGCATATATCTGCTGAAGATTTAAAAATTTCAAAGGACGAGGAAGCTTGTCCATATAGTAGAAAGCCATATTTGTCTGTAATTCGGTAAGGTCCATGGGACCCCAGGTACAGAAGATATAATCTTTACCGCACCATTCCAGAAATTCCGTACAGACTTCTTTAAATCCTCTTCCTTTTGCCAGATCCGTTTCATCATAATTTAAAATGGTTCTGATTTTTGAATGTAATTTTTTATAAATCCGGGGTTTTATCAAACTGGAGTATTCATCAATGATGCGATAGTTCTTATCTACTTTAACCGCACCGATTTCGATTATTTCAAACGGCATTCGGGGATGTTCTCCGATATGACCGGAATAACTTTGATTCCACTCAAGATCCATTACGATATAGTTCATGTGTATTGATCCTTTGATTTGTTATATGAAAATAACTGTCGTATACTTTCAAATTAATTTATATGCACTAAAATGCACCTGGCGGGATTCGAACCCACGGCCTTCCGCTTAGGAGGCGGACGCTCTATCCTGCTGAGCTACAAATGCAGAAGGGGAAAATATATTATAAACCCAACATTACTATGATACCCAAGAATGTAAGAAATGTCAATTTCTTAAAAAATAACATTTCCCTGGAGCCAGATTTCGCCTTTGAACCGGCGACCTGGAGCAGGTGTACCAAGCAGATCTTTTTCATTGATCGCTATAGCCATCAGCATTTCATTTGTTTCCACATTCAGAAGGTATACAGGTTCCTTTGTATAATCATTTTCGCACAGGATGCAGTCCAGAATATTTCCTATGATAGAATAATGTTCTGTTTCAATGCCATATGGCATGAAATTCGTTTCTACGATAGAAAGGATATCTTCGTAATGTGCACGGCGACTTACCTGTGTATAGATATCCATATCATCTAATGTAAGGCTTTCCATGGCGGAACGGTCTCCTTGTCTGGCAGCTTCGATCAGTTTGTTTCGATTAACAGAGGAACATTTATGTTCTCTGTTTGCAGGTGGAAGCTGTTCAATATCAAGAATAACTTTACCGCTTGTTGACAGTCCGGACATATAAGCCTTAGTGATCAGATGGTTGGAATAGTTCATCCATTTTGTATTTGTATAATCAGAAATATTTGTCAGAAAGAAGATGAGTGTCATGCCCAGATTATAGTCTTCACAGACACCGGCATAGGATTCTTTATCACCATGTTTTTCTATATAGATCCGTTCCTGATTCATAATGAAAGAACTGCGGACATAGGGAAAATAGTATTCAAATGAAATGGTATTATCGATGTCCATTTCTCCGACAAGAGAGATACCGAAGTGTTTTCCAAAGTCCTTATTTAACTGAACCAGACGGGTGTCTGCATCAACAGTTACAATGTTTTTTGTTGTTGGGTTGGCAATGATCTCCTTTGTGATCGGAGTTAACTGCCGTCTGTTTTTAATGTCGGAAAATCCAATGGAACGTAAATAACTGTGCACACAGACACCTCCTTTCTGATTCTTAAATTATTTTACTATGGTCAAAAAAGTATATTTAATTAATAAATATGGAATTAAGCTTCAATCTTATCTTTTCCACCCATGTATGGACGGAGTGCTTCCGGAATTCTTACAGAGCCATCTGCCTGAAGATTATTCTCAAGGAAAGCAATCAGCATTCTAGGTGGAGCAACAACAGTGTTGTTTAAGGTATGTGCAAGATACTTCTTACCGTCTTCACCCTTTACACGGATCTGAAGTCTTCTTGCCTGAGCATCACCCAGATTTGAGCAGCTTCCTACTTCAAAGTATTTTTTCTGACGTGGAGACCATGCTTCTACATCCAGTGATTTAACCTTCAGATCTGCAAGATCACCGGAGCAGCATTCCAGTGTACGTACAGGAATATCAAGTGAACGGAAGAGGTCAACGGTGTTCTGCCATAATTTATCAAACCACATTTTGCTTTCTTCCGGTTTGCAGACAACGATCATTTCCTGTTTCTCAAACTGATGAATACGGTATACACCACGTTCCTCAATACCATGAGCACCTTTTTCTTTTCTAAAACAAGGTGAATAGCTTGTAAGTGTCTTTGGAAGTTCTTCTTCCGGAATGATCTGATCGATGAATTTACCAATCATGGAATGTTCAGATGTACCAATCAGGTAGAGGTCTTCGCCTTCAATCTTATACATCATGGCATCCATTTCTGCAAAGCTCATAACACCTGTAACGACGTTACTTCGAATCATGAAAGGAGGAACACAATAGGTAAATCCTCTGTCAATCATGAAATCTCTTGCGTAAGAGATAACAGCAGAATGAAGTCTTGCGATATCACCCATCAGATAGTAGAAACCATTTCCTGCTACACGTCTTGCTGAATCAAGATCCAGTCCATGAAGATGTTCCATGATCTCTGAGTGATATGGAATCTCAAAATCAGGAACAACCGGCTCACCAAAACGTTCAATTTCTACGTTTTCGGAATCATCTTTACCAATAGGAACAGATGGATCAATGATATTTGGAATTACCATCATGATCTCTTTTACTTTTGCCTGAAGTTCAGTTTCTTTTTCCTGTAATTCAGATAAGCGTTCTGCCTGTTCTGTTACCTGTTTTTTTACTCCTTCAGCTTCTTCTTTTTTGCCCTGTGCCATTAATGCACCGATTTGTTTGGAGAGCTTATTACGATTCGCTCTCAGATCGTCAGCCTCCTGCTGAGTTGCTCTTGCCTGGGCATCAAGTTCAATTACTTCATCAACAAGTGGAAGTTTGCTGTCCTGAAATTTGTTCTTAATGTTCTGTTTTACTACATCTGGATTCTCTCTTAAAAATTTAATGTCTATCATTTTTTGATATTCCTCCTGGTTCATATGGAATAAGGTTGTTTATACTTATTCTCACATGCTTTTATATTTTTTTGACTATAGTCAATTATAATTATTTTTAATTATATTCAATTGTTTTTAATCATTTTCAATTATAATTAATTGTAGTTAATTGTTTTTTATTATGATTCATTATTCTTCTTCCATAATATCAGCAATCTCTTCATCAAGCGTTTTTGCACGTTCAATGGCTTCTTTTTCTTCATCAGAAAGAGCTACATAGGATTCACCTTTGATCAATTCTTTTGCATAAGCGAAGCATCCTTCTCTGGAATGCATACAATTTAAAACTACACCATTGTTACGACTGTCTAGAAATGCAACTGCGAAGCTTAGACTTCCGCCCATTCCCTCAAATGCATCATATTTGACCAGTCCGATTTTGCTGATACATGCTGCAAGTGTTTCCTGGATCTCTTTGTGTTCTTTTGTAAGCCGCTTGGAATTGTTCTTCACAGCATCCATTTCAGCAAATCGATCCAATATAATTTCTTCCATATCACCTGCCGTTTTACCACTTAAAAGGCGTTTGATATCTTTATTTCTTTTCTTTATATTCGCCATAAGATAGAATACAAGTCCAAATAAAACGATGACGAGTACAAGAAGTATGATTAAAATAATGGCAGGGTCAATACCAATCTTATCTAGTAAAGAACTGTTCATTCTGATATTTCCTTTCCAATTATTCTCTGTGAATAGAATATAACATCTCTGTTATTCTTTCCAATTCTTCCTGAGAATAATAATTTATTTCAATTTTTCCTTTATCATTGTTTTTTGATTTGATTTCAATCTTTGCACCCAAAATATTTTTCAGACGGCTTTCAATATCATTGTAGAAGATAGAAAGATCTTTTGTATCTACATTATTCTGTTTTGGTTCTTTTGGTGCACTAAGTAGTTTCTTGACATAGATTTCTGTATCACGAACACTTAATTTATTATCAAATATAAAGTTTGCAGCTTCTGTCTGTAGAGCAGCATCCTCAATCGGAATTAACGCTCTGGCGTGTCCGGTTGTCAGCTTGTCTTCAATGATCATTTGACGAACTTCATCACATAATTTCAGAAGTCGAAGAGAGTTTGCAATCGTTGAACGATTCTTTGAAACCTTTTCAGCTACTTCTTCCTGTGTAAGACTATATTCGTTGATAAGACTTTCATATGCCATTGCTTCTTCAATCGGATTCAGGTCCTCACGCTGAATATTCTCTATGAGAGAGATCTCCATAATTTCACGGTCTGTGTATTCTCGGATTACAACAGGTATTTCCTTTATTCCGGCCATCCTGGCAGCACGCCATCTTCTTTCACCGGCAATAATCTCATAGAATTTTCCTTTTTTTGTTACAATAAGAGGTTCTAACACTCCGTATTGTTTGATAGAATCAGCCAGTTCCTGTAAAGCATCTTCATCAAATTGCTTTCTTGGCTGTGATTGGTTTGGTTCAATCTGTGTTATTTTAATTTTCTGTTCTACTTCTTTTACAACTTCCTTCACAACTTCTTTTGTGACAGTTTTTGTTGTCCCACTGGAAGCAGATTTTGATTTACTCTTTGGTGGATCATTTGTAGGAATTAACTGATCCAGACCTCTGCCTAAGCCTTTTTTTACAGGCATTTTATTTCCTCCTGTGAGTCATTTGATTTCTTTCTATTTGTAATAATCATTTGCTATGACTTCATCAGCCAGCATCATATAATGTTCAGCTCCGGCAGATCGTGGATCATATGCAATGATTGGCATTCCATAGCTTGGGGATTCAGCCAGACGAACATTTCTTGGAATAATAGTGTTGTAAATATGCTGATTCAGATTTTGTTTTACATTATCTACAACCTGCATTGACAGATTGGTACGGGAATCGTACATGGTAAATACAATTCCTTCAATCGTAAGTAGTCTGTTTAATTGTTTCCGTATTAGATTAACGGTATAAATTAACTGGGATAATCCATCTAATGCAAAGAACTCACATTGAATTGGAACTAATACAGTATTGGCTGCTGTTAAGGCATTTACTGTTAACATTCCAAGAGCAGGAGGGCAGTCGATGATAATATAATCAAATTTACGTCTTACATTCTTGATATGGTTTTTAAGAATATACTGTGGATCTTCCACTGTAACAAATTCTACTTCTGCACCTGCAAGCTCTCTGCTGGCTGGGAGAAGATTCAGTCCTTTGATATCAGGGTAAACGTCGATAAGCATACATTCGCCTAAATTGCAGTCACCGTTTAACATATCATAAACACTGTACTCAAGGGAATTCTTATCAACTCCAAGTCCACTGGTCATATTCCCCTGTGGATCCATGTCAATTGCTAAGACTTTCTTTCCTTTTTTTGCAAGACATGCCGCAAGATTGATTGCAGTTGTAGTTTTTCCTACGCCACCCTTCTGGTTGGCTATTGCGATAATTCTTCCCACTTGATATTCTCCTTTTTGTGTTTCACGTGAAACATTCTATATTTCCAATAATTGTTTTCTCTACATATGTGAACATATATATTATATAATAATAAAATAAAGTGATTATTAGCTAAAGAAGATATGTAGCTGTTTCCTATATTCTTTTATTCATATAATAATATATATGATTTTCATAATATGTAATTTTATTGTATTATGCCAACAGATTAAATGTTTGTTTATTGATTCCGTGTTCCATTATATCACTATAATAGGATTAATGAAATGAAAATATCTCTATATATTACAAATCCCGTTACACTAATTATTGAATAATCAGTAGAACGGGAATTTTGTAATAGTCTAATAAAAAAGGAAAGATGTGACTTAACATAATATAGCGGCTCCGGAAAGAGCAATTTAAAAAAAGGGGGGGATTAAATTTTGCTATATCATGTGTAGTCACATCAATCTTATCGAAACGTAGACTGCGTCTTCGATGTTCTTATTATAACACCATTGTGTAGAAATATCTACTATTATTTTGTAAAATGTTGAAAAAATTTATATAGAGTGTTTCACGTGAAACATTCTATAACACCATCATCTGCTCTAAAAACTTGGAAACTTCCACCCATGCCTTTTTGGACTCGGGCATAAGAGTCATACCCATTTGAAATACATGGAACATATTCTCGTAGATCGATAGGCGCACTTTTACACCTTGTGACTTGGCTTTTTCAGCAACCAGAACAGAATCGGATAAAAGCATCTCATTTGATCCAACCTGAATCAGCATTGGAGGAAAACCGGTGAAATCTCCAAACAATGGTGAAATATATGGATCTGTCAGATCGTGATTTCCGGGATATACACTGTTATAGATCAGACTTTCATTTGTATTGCCAAAGAGAGGATCAATCTCAAAGTTTTCTGTATAGGATGATCCGCTTGCAGTCAGATCTGTCCATGGTGACATAGCTACGATTCCGGCAGGAAGAATACGGTCACGATCTGTAAGATAATGGCAGAGAGCCATAGCCAGTCCGCCACCTGCAGAATCACCAGCCAGAATAATATGGTTTTCCGAGTATCCATAATTTAGCAGCCAATCATATGCATATAAAGCATCATTTAATGCTGCAGGATATGGATTTTCAGGAGCAACCCGATAGTCAATGGATAAGACGGATGCACCTTTTCCAAGTTCTGAATATAATCCGGCAAACATACGATACTGTGTTTTAAAAGCTCCAACATAACCACCACCATGAAATTGCAGGACAACATATGGATTATGAGAATTTTTCCACTTTAACAGCTCCATTTTGAAGTTTTTGGTTTCAATCAATTCACTAGTGAAGTGATCGGGATATTTGTATGTTTTATCAATGTCGCTTTTGGAACGATTGTTATTCCTGATCTGCGTAAGAAGATTATTGCTGTTAAAATCAGCGACCAGTTCACATACAAGCTTTGCCTGTTTGCTCATTCCTGAAGTATCAGGAGGGGTAGAAGAACCAGAGGTTAATTTATCTAAAAGTGCCATTTAATAAAATCTCTCTTTCTAAATTTAGTTAATAGTAAGCAGTGCACAACGAAAAATAATTGCTGGCACTGCTTTTACTATAAGATAATTTGTAATTAAAAAAATTATATTTGTAGATTATTATCTGTGATGTCATTTATAAAATAATATCTATGCCTGAAATATAATTCTTAATTCTATACATGAAATCTACGTTTTAGTTCTGTTGTTGCAGGTCGATCTCCGAAGACCAGTGTACCACCGAGCAACAGAGCACTCATAATATCTGCAATGATCATAAAGAAATCATGTTTAAAGAACTTTCCGGTAAGCATAAGTATTGTCAGAATCACACAGATAATAATGATATATATCTGTAATAAAATATAGGATTGCCAGTTTGATGTATTAATAATCATCAATACAAGAATTGCAATGTCGAGCATTGCAATAACACAAGGTATTGCAAAGTCGATTGACCATCCGGTATATCCAAGGATATAATCAATCAATACAAGAACCGGCATGATAAAAATTGCCTGTACCAGCATTTTCTTTCGATGACTCTTATTGTGCCTAAATGAATAGATCAGTGAGAAACAGGCATACGCAAGTCCGATTCCACAAAGAGCTGACCATTTGACCTTTGAATATGTCAGGTAGTTGATCAGGATCAGAATTCCTTCTACAACAATACTGCAAAAAATTGTCAGTTTGATAACAAATCGCATACGACGCATTGCAGGCGTGATGTCCGGATACATAACAGATTTTGACTTTTCACCAGCTTCTTGACTATGGTCAAGAAAGTCTTTTTCGCTTTCCGGATCTTTCACCGGATCATATTCCAGAACTCCGTTACATAAAGGGCATGAAAGGGAGTGGTCCAGAACATCTATGTTACAACGTCTACATTTACTCATAATACACCCCGTTACTTTCTATCGATACATGAATTCCATCCCGAACCATCTGGCGGAAGAATTCTTTCTGTATAAATGTTTCACGAATGGCAGAACTGAAGGTGAAGACCAATGTATCTTTATAACTGATGACACTTCCTTTGATGAACTGTCCTTTGGACATCGACAGAACAACATGGAAGCGGTCAATATATTCCTTATACATATCATCAACGGATACAACTCCAAGGTTGGTGATCGTTGATGTATTTGCTTTTAACGAAGCTTTATAGATACGGCGCATGGCGATGCTCTTAAAGACACGCGGAACAGCACGTATGATAAAATTCACTTCATTGGAAACGTTATAGGATAACAGCTTCTCCAGATTTTCTTTATTGATCTGTTCCTTCAGACTATCTGCGATGATGTGCAGAACATCTTCAAATGTATAAGTATCCTTCTCCGGCTTGAAGTAAGCAGAGACAACGGCAAAGAAGTTCTTCGTTGTATTGGAATTAAAATATGGGCGAAGATTTACAGGAACAACGGTGCTGATCGGACGCTTGGAAGGCTGCCCTTTCAGGTATTCTTTGTAGATTGCCCATGTAAATGTTCCAAGCAGATACTGGTTGATGGTTACACCATATTTTGCTGCCGCCTGTTTGATCTCGGAAACCGGGATATAGCCGTGCAGGATAGCAAAATGATTAAAAGGCAGCTTTTCACCTTTTAAGATAACTGCTTTTTCTGTTTTATAGGAACGTTTGGCAGGTCTTATATAGTTCTTCTTGTAGCTGTCCTCGATATCCAACGAGGAATCTGCATTTAAGGTATTACCTGCTTTTTCAGCAAGTTCCGGGTATTTGTACCGGAGGTACTGATAAGTCAGTTCCTTCAGGAAAATAAGAGCACCATTTCCATCTGTTAAGACATGAAAGACTTCCAGATTGATCCGTTTCTGATAGTAGGTAACACGGAACAGATATTCATTATTTGTATAGGGATTGATATACAGACAAGGGTATGTGTCTTCCGGCATTACCCTTGGAGCAGGTCGTTCATTTGCTTCAAAGTAATACCAGAAGATCCCATTTTTTAGTTTGTGATTAAACACATCAAAAAATGGAAGAATCTTATCCAGTGCCTTTTGCAGGAGCTCTGCATCTATGTCTTCTGTCAATGTAACGGAAATACGATAAACGTTGCTTACATTTTCGCTTACAATGACAGGAAACAGGTTGGCAGTGTTATCGAGTTTATCCCATTTAATTGTCTTATTTAATCGTTTCGACATGAAAGATCACCTGATTTACATAGCTTCCGGTGCATTGATTCCGAGAAGCTCTAATGCATCGTGAAGAGTTTTCTTTGTAAGGTATGTCAGCATGACACGGGCATTCTTTACATTTTCCTCCGGTACGTTGATACGTGTGGAGTTGTAGAATTTGTTAAATGCCTGAGCAACATCGACAGCGAATCTTGCAACAACAGATGGTTCGTATTTCTCTGCTGCATCCGATACAACCTTAGGGAAACGGCTGATCTCTTTTAAGAGATTCATAGCATCCGGTTCAGAGATCGTGCTGTAATCAACCGGCTTTGCAGGATCAAAATTCTCAGCAAGTCTTACAACGCTGGAGCATCTTGCATGTGTGTATTGAACATAAGGACCGGTCTCACCGTCAAAGTTTAATACCTTATCCCAGCTAAAGGATACATCCTTGATACGCTGGTTATAAAGGTCATTGAACAGAACAGAGCCAACGCCGACGATCTTGGCAACTTCTTCCTTATCAGGAAGGTTCGGACTCTTTTCTGAGATGATTTCAAAACTCTTTTTAATTGCATCATGCAGAATATCTTCTGCATAGATGATATTTCCGCTTCTGGTTGAAAGCTTTGCACCCTCTAAGCTTACCAGTCCATAAGGAATGTGAACCAGAGAATCCTTCGCCCAGTCATTTCCAAGAAGTTCAACTACCTTGAATACCTGTGCAAAATGCAGCTTCTGTTCCTGTCCGGTTACATATAAGCATTTTGTGAAATGATAGGTATTCTTACGATAGAAAATAGCAGCCAGATCACGGGTTGCATAGATGGAGCTTCCATCTTTCTTTGTAACGATACATGGAGCCATATCATAGTCGGACAGATCTACGATCATAGCACCTTCGCTTTCCTTTAACAGGTTCGCATTTGTCAACTGGTCAACAACTTCCTGACATTTGTCACGATAGAAGCTTTCACCGAGATAATAATCAAAATCCATACCCAGAAGATCATAGGTACGTTTGTATTCTACAAGGCTGATGTCCTTGAACCACTGCCAGATCGAGAGTGCTTCTTCATCCCCATGCTCCATCTTGCTGAACCATGCTCTTGCTTCATCTACAAGCTCCGGATTCTGGTCTGCTTCTTCATGGAACTTCACATAGAGACGCATAAGCTCGGCAACGCCATCTTTCTCAACTGCTTCCTTTGTTCCCCAGTTCTTATATGCAACGATCAGCTTACCAAACTGTGTACCCCAGTCACCTAAGTGGTTGATACGGATTACTTTATAGCCGAGTTTGGAATAGATCTTATAGAGGGAATTACCGATGATAGTAGTTCTGAGGTGTCCAACGTGGAAGTTCTTTGCTACGTTTGGCGAGGAGTAATCGATACAGATAACCTTGTCTGCACCTTCATCGGAACCGCCGAAGTTGTCCTTTAATGCTGATTCGATCATGGTCTGGACAAAGATATCTTTCTTTACGAAGAAGTTCAGATATGCGCCCTGAACATCGATCTTATCGAGAAAATCAATATCACCAATAGCTTCTTTGATATCGGCTGCGATCAGGTTTGGTGCTTTGTGCATAGTCTTTGCCAGTCTGAAGCAAGGAAATGCATAGTCGCCAAGCTCCTGCTTTGGTGGTATCTCAATAAAAGTTGCAATTTCTTCAGCAGTCATGCCTTCTACATGATCTGCAATCAGATTTACGATTTTTTCTTTCATAATTAAGGTTGTCCTTTCAAATTCTTTCTTATATATTAAGGAAATGTCCTTATTTTTCTTTCATTTCATAATTAAGGGGGAGAACCCATAATCTACATTATTTCAATCGGGATAGAAAAACGGATATCTGTTCCACTGATGATATCACCTTCTATCTTAAGTTGTCCATTTAACAAATAAATAATCTCCTGAATGCGGTGAAGTCCACTGTTCCATGGAGAGGTGTGACTGTAATTCTCATCAATGCCGATGCCGTTATCATTGATATGTACCGATATCTGATCACTGTAGATCTGAATGTTGATACCAACACGATTTGCATTTGCATGCTTATATACATTGTCCAGACATTCACACAGTATACGGATCAGACTGATCGTGATAATTTCCGGAATCTCGATTGAAGCATCCGGACAGTCAATGTCAGATTCAATGACACATTCTGGATAAGCATCTTTGTATCGGAAAATGGTATCTTCTAATAAGGTTTCAATCGGTACAGTTGCATCAATGTCACCGGTAAGTCCCAAAAGGATAGCATTCAGAGAATCTTCCATGGATGCAGTTGAGTCGATGAGTTCATCAAGTGTGATCTTTGCCCGGTTGACATCCGACTTGATCAGCCATGACAGGGAATCCAGAGTATGTCTGGTTCGATCTAATTGCTCCAGAATATCGGTATGTAAGGATTGTACTAATTTATCCTGATCGTATTTTTTCAGACGAAGAATATTGAAGCCATGATTGATAACCGGAAGGTCTTCTTCAACCGGCTCTTTTTCCAATGCAACCGCTTCCTTTGTGAATTCTTCTGCCATTTCATCCAGAAAAGCATCCAGCTTTTTGGTTGCTGTATGGATGCGTGTAATCCTGCCCTTCAGCTCGTCGGCATCTGCCTGTAAGCAGTGGATCTTTGTTGTAAGGGCAGCATTAGAAGCGTTCAGTTCTTTTAATTCCTGTTCAATCTGTGCAGCTTTTTCCTCCTGCGTTGTTGTCGTTGTAGAAAATGGAGAAAAGACATTATGTCCGGCACTGTTTTTAAAGGAGTAGACCTCCAGTGTTTTCATAAGTTCATCAATTTTGATCTTTAATTCAAACTGTTCTGTTTTCAGAGTCTGGATCTGTTCCAGTTTCTCTACATACAGTTCGTTGAAGTAGTCCAGAATTTCCTGATTGGAATCCCGCACTGTTTTCAGATTTTCCGTTGTTGAAATATCCATGATATTCTCCATTCTCCTCTATATCTGTTAAGAGGTTTTGTTGTTTCTATTGTACCTTACTCGTCAAGGTCATTATCAAATGTTTCCTGAAGCTGTCGTCGGCGTTCTTCATATTGTTTTTTTCTTGCTGCCTGAAGCGCGCGTTGACGCTTTCTTGCTTTCTGTATATGAATCAGATAGGTCACAAACAATACGGCAAGAAGAAGCAGAACTGCAAGAATGATCCACAATGGATGGATCGACAGCTTCTTTTTTGCTGCAGGGGCTGCAACTGTTGCATCGGCTGTATGTTCTGTGTTATTTGATGAAATCTGTTTCCCATCCGGGTTATAACCGGTTACGGTAAGCTCTGTTGTTCCTATCATATTTCCGCCATAGGAGAGAATCAGATGCCCCACGGTATAAGTATCTCCATCTTTTACCGGTTCTTTGTTGTATTCGATACTGTAAGTCAATTTCTTAATATCATCATTTTTATTGAAATTCAGTTTATAGTCCTTATCAACCTGTAATGTAATATCAGAGCCGGAATCAGTCTTGTAATAGGAGTTCAAATAATCAAGCGTCTGTGATGTCTGGGTGCTGTCAAAGGTATAGTCGGCCAGAGGTGTCTGAAGACTATAATTCCGGAAGCAATACTCATAGATGGCTTTGCTGTCGGTGTAGGTATTTGCTGCACCGTTACAGTTCATCAGAACGCAGATCAGTTCGGTATCACCTTTTTTACTCCAGGTAACAAGGGTATTTAATGCATCATTTGTATAACCGGTCTTACCGCCTTCGCAGTATTCATAGTAATATTTGCTGTCGGGATTTGTCATTTTACAGTGCTGCCAGAGCTGGCGTTCTTCCTCGCAAATATTTGTCGGTCCAATGACATGATTTCTGGTACCTGTTATTTTACGAAATTCATCGTGTTTCAGACAGGCTTTGGTTATTAATGCCATGTCATAACAGGTTGTATAATGGTTCTCATCCGGAAGACCATTTGCATTTACAAAATGAGTGCCAAGGCAGCCAAGCTTGACTGCACGTTCATTCATCATCTTAGCAAAATCTTCGATGCTCCCACCAGAGACAAATTCTCCGATGCCCCATGCAACTTCATTTGCGGATTCCAGCATCATACCATAGAGGGCATCCTCCATAGAGATCTGTTCACCTTCATCCAGACCGATATGGCTACTTCCTCGATCAATGCCGAAGACGGAATCGTGTGACATTGTTACAGTATCGGTCAGCTTTGTATTTTCAATGGCAAGTAAGAAGGTCATAATCTTCGTGATACTTGCCGGGTACTGTTTATCAAAAGCGTTTTTTTGATATAGAATATTCCCAGTATTTGCGTCCAGTACGATGGCATAGTTGGACGCAAGCTCCGGTGCTTTGCCCGGTTCATCAGGGTACTCGGTTGTAACTAAGTATTCAGTTGTTCCATCCTCATCTGTGCTGTTATCTGATCCTTCGTTTGTAGAGTCATCAGATGCCGTATTCGTAACTGTACTGTCTGGAAGAAACAAATGGTCTGTTCCGGCAGCAGAGGATGACGTGCTGTCTATATAGAAAACGCTCATGGTAAATAACAGAACAGTGGACAGGATAACGACAGGAATTGCATGTCTTGTCCTGTTTTTCTTCGGGTTCTTTCTTATCTTCATGAACGGTTATTCTCCAATGCTATTTCTTTGTTCGATATGCAACCAGCCGGTTGATCGGGGTACCAAGAGCAGAAAACTTTGCTTCGTATTCTGTCATGATATTTCCTTCGTTGTATTCGGAATGGTGCAGATCATATGTGTAGTTTTCAAGTGTCCATCCTGCTTCCGGAACCTGCTCTAAGGAGAAGTCAAATAATGGACGGTTATCTGTCTTGAACATAACACGTCCGTCCGGCGCAAGGATATGATCGTAGTGTTCGAAAAAGTGAGTTGAAGTCAGACGTCTCTTGGCATGGCGATCTTTTGGCCATGGATCAGAGAAGTTCAGGTAGATATTTGCTACTTCATTCTCTGCAAAGACATTCTCGATATATTCGGCATCCATTCTTATAAAATAAAGATTGGTCATGCCTTCTTCCTGTTCACGTTTCTCGATGGCGCGCACCAGAACGCTGGAATATTTCTCGATACCGAGATAGTTGATATCCGGATTCCGTCTGGCAAGCTCCATGATAAATTGTCCTTTTCCCATACCGATCTCGATGTGAATGGGATTTGTATTTCCAAAAAATTCGCTCCATTTGCCTTTCATGCTTTCTTCGTCGTGCACGACGTATTTGTTGTCGGCAATTGTCTCTCTGGAGCCTTTTACGTTTCTAAGTCTCACGAGGGTGTTCCTCCAAAATAATCTTAATTCGCAATGCCCACCATGTGGTCAATTCGCAATGCCACCTCGCCTAACGGCTCGTTGTAGTGCTTCGCACTATAGAATTATATATATATAGAACTCGCCGTAAGCAAGCTTCCGCTCGTTCTACATATATATAATTCTGCATTGCTCATTGTTCCATTATATCAATATTAGGGTTTTAAAGTAAATAGCGGGGCTGTTTTTTTTATGTTTTTTCGTGGGTTTTGATAAGGAAATCTGCGAAATAGAGGAACTTATTTCAGTTTCTTCATATAATGTGTTATAGAGGACTTTTTTACCGGAAGGTTGGAGGGCGTTGTTGGATGAAAAAGTAATTCGGTTTGGAGGGATGAACGATGCGGAATAAGAAATTTCAGAAAAAAGTGACAGCCCGTAGTTATTGTAATAAAGGATTTAACCGGTGGTGTGTCTGTCTGTATAAGGGGTATGAGGAAGTAAAAAAGATTTTAAATCAGGATTGTTGTAATAGAGAAAAGAAACCGCGCTGCTACAATAGAAGAAGATAAAAATCAATAGGAAAATAGTACAAAAATGCGCATAAAATCTATGCAAATAACCGATATTAAAAAAAGTTAAAAATTTTTGAAAAAAATGCTTGCATTTGGATAAACTATGTTATATAATCAATTTCGTTGTCGGCGAGATAACAAAATAAAAACGACTTCGGGCCGCTAGCTCATTTGGTAGAGCACCTGACTCTTAATCAGGGTGTGCGGGGTTCGAGCCCCCGGCGGCCCACTACAAAAGTCCTAATTTGGCAGATATTTGAAGCTGCTGGGTTGGGGCTTTTTTTCGGTATAAGAATATATATTTTTGATTCAGGTAGTTCTCTTTTTTTCAGGAATAATAACCGTTACAGAATAGATTCCATTTTCGTAATTGATCAGGCAAAATCCGCCGCAGGCTTCAGCAGATTTTTTTACATTCTTCAAACCATATCCATGAATAAAGTCCAGATTTTCTATATCTTCCGGTGGTTTTTCTCCGATAGGAAAATGGTAGGTATTTGTAATATAGATCGTAAAGGTATGCTCGATCGTCTGAATATTGATATTGATCTCGCCACTCTGTTCTTCCAGACAGGCATTTAATGCATTATCTAACAGGTTTCCAAGAATAATAGTCATATGATAATCGTCACATGGAACAAGGTCATTGTCGATTTTTAGTTTGGTTGTGAGTTTGATGTTGTGGCGGGCAGTCCGAAGCATCAGATTGCTTATAAAAGCGTCGATGACCAGATTCCCTGTATTTACAGTACAATATCTGGCTTCCAGATCGGACATGGTTTCTCTGGCATATGGAATGATACGATCATAGTGTTCTTCATTTACACAGGTCTCAATATAGAATAAATGCTTCTTGATATCATGCATGAATCCACGAATGTTTTTATAGGCATCTCCAAGCTGCTGGTATTTCTGTCGCTGATAGTTTACCTGCTCGGTAAGCTGTCCTGCTTCCTGGGCAAGTGATTCAGCTTTTAAGACGCTCTGAAGAAGAATGTAGTTTACGATATTAATAATAAGCAGAAAGATAACAAGGATCAGGTAAGTGTTTGGGTTGGTTTTATTCAAACTGAAAAAGGTAGGAAGTAATACAAGTGTGCAGGAAAGTAATGGGATGATCAATAGTAAAATGCTATATTTTTTAGATTTGATTCCAGCCTTTTGCTTTCGAATGACATGAAGAATTATAATGATAAGCAGAATTAATAAATCACTAACAAGAGAAATAGACGTGAATACGATCTCAGGTAAGGAGTCAAATTGTATGGTTATATCTGTAAAATGTGAAATAATATAATATGCCATTTCTTCGCAGATGGAAATTATTATAGAATAACTTAAAATGACAGAAATTCTATAAATAATTCCGGAAGTAAAAAATAAAGAGAGACATAAATTTATAATATTTGTAAGCATTGTCCTTGTAGCAGAAGCCCAATATGAAACATTTCCTACCAGTGAATATGAAATTATCCAGAAGATAGAGTCAGCTATTATAAAGGCAAATAAAATATAATATGGATTGTAATCTCTTTTTTTCTTTTCAAACATAGTTTGAAAAAAGATATATAATAATGAATTATCAAATATAAAACTAAGCACGCTTATTAGAACTATCATGTTTGATTTCCTCTTCTTTCTATTTTAAAACGTGAATAATACGGTTGGCATAAAGTTGCTGTAAAGTTGTTACTTTTCTTCTGCTTATAGGAATCAAAGTCCCATTAGCTATTACAATATTTGAAGGCTGAATTGTTTGAATATGCCGTATATTTACCAGATATCCACGGTAAGGAGAACAAAAATCATGATCAGATAAGCGATTTTCCCAATCCTGAATCGTTCCTTCTCCTGTTAATATGGCATCAATTAAATGGTATTCCAGATATCGTTTTTCTCCTTTAACAGCCTGAATATATAAGATATTGTTTACAGGGATCAAATGTTCTTTTCCATGTGAGTCAATTACAATTTTAGTTATATGAGAATGTTTATATCGATGGATGATATCGGAAAGTAGTTTTTCTATTTTTGTATAACTAACAGGTTTTGTAAGGAACTGAAAAGGCTGTACATCAAAACTTTCCTGCATGTATTGTGGATAGGATGTTACAAAGACAATGAAAACATCATCATATAATTCATCACGTAGATATCGGGCGACCATCATACCATTAATTTCAGGCAATTCGATATCAAGCAGTAAAATGTGAAATGGCTGCTCCTTTTGTGCCTGCAGAAGGGCTGCCCCAGAACGGAAGGATTCGATTTCAAATTCAATATTATAAGATGCCATATAATGTTTAATGTGTTTTTCCAAATGAATAATGTCTGTTTGTGTGTCATCACAGATGCCGATTCGTAATATCATAAATTCCTCCTGTTTTTCCAGATGCCAATATATACACTTATTACACCCTCGACCATACACAGCATAATAATTCCGCAATAGGTGATCTGGTGATGTAGATATAGAAAACCTGTTAAGATTGTTAAAATGAAACAGGTTATCAGGCATCGGTGAAATAATTTCTTTTTCTGATGTTCAGATAAACGCTTGTTTTTTGTATCTACTGGTGCAACCGGAAGTATCATACACCAGGTGAGCAGATATAGGATAAATATCCAGACAGGCTTTATATGTTTAAGAATAAGCGAACAAGAAAAAATAGTTATAAGATAAATCCCATAGGATAGTATGGTACAGCCAAGTCTGGTATTTGCATGAAATCCACCTGCGAAGTGGCGGAGAGGAATGGTGACCAGAAGATAGCAGAGCGTTAGGTCGAGGCGGTGTACGAGTAAACCGATAATAAGAACAACTATATCATATAGTAGGGCTTCAATCAGATAATCAAACAGATAAGCATAGATTGCCTGTTGTTCTTTTGATATCTGTCCATCTTCGGTTAAGGTATCTGCCAGATATGTTCCGAGTTGTTTCATGTGTATTGTCCCCCTTTTTATAGATAAAGCCAGTATAACATGATTTTAAAAAAAGTGCATTTTTTTGGAGTGAACGGTCGAAATTAGGGAGTAAATGGTATAACTACTACCGTTCACTCCTTAATTTCGACCACTCACTCCTAAATCAACACAATTTGCAAATAATATGCTAGAATATAACTACGGTTTGGGTTTTAGCCGTGATAAACAAAGGCTAAATAATAAGAAAGGGGGAGATGCTTATGAAGAAGGCAATAGCCAGACTGATCTGTAAGTTTGGAACACAGCTTTGTGCTGTAGCTATGGTCATTGCACCACTGGTATCTGATGTATGTAAGAATAAGTATTATCAGGCAGAAGAACCAGAAGGATTAGATGCATTTGCAGATAGTCAGAGATCTAAATTGAGGGGATAAAAGCAGAAAGCGATTCTTCAAATAATGAAGCACGTTATATTTTCCATGTTATTTATAATAAGAAAAATCGACTGTAAATGGAAAATATGACGTGCTTTTGTTAAATAAAAATATTGAGCGCAGAGAGGTGGATATCATGATAAAAATAGAACATTTGACAAAAAAGTATGGAGAAGGAGATTCCTGTTGTCTGGCGCTTAATGACGTTAGTGCAGATATTCAGGAAAATACATTTACAGTTATTACAGGCAAAAGTGGAAGTGGAAAAACAACATTATTAAATATGATCGGATTGATTGATAAGCCGGATTCCGGAAGTATATTGGTTGAAGACAGGAATATATTGGCCTATGGTAAAAAAGACTGTCTACGATATCGTCGGGAAATGATTGGAATGGTATTCCAGTTTTTTCAGTTAATACCGGTTCTTACATGTCGGGATAATATTATGATCGCAAATGAATGTGTAAAGAAATGTAAGAAGGATTATTTTGATACATTGACAGAACAATTAGATATAAAAGATCTTTTAAATAAATATCCGGATCAGTTATCAGGTGGACAGCAACAACGGATTGCGATCGCGAGGGCGTTGATCAATCAGCCTAGGATCATACTGGCAGACGAACCAACCGGTAATCTGGATTCGGAGAACAGCAGACGTGTCATTGATCTGTTGAAACAGACAACAAATGAATATGGCATGACTTTGCTCATGGTGACGCATGATGCTGATATTGCAAAGCAGGCAAATCACTGTATTCATCTTGTTGACGGAAGAATCCAGCAGAATTAAGGAGGAGAAACAATATGAAGTGCCGATTGATATTTCACAATATCCTGCACAACAGGAAAAAAGCGGTTCGGGCAATTATAAGTATTTGTTTTTCTGTTATGCTTATCTTTTCCTCGATCAATGCATATATATCATTTCAGGATATGCGGCTGCAAAATGCGTATCAGACAAATGGAGAATACAATATTACTTTACATAATGTAACATATAAGGTTCGTGACTGGATATTGGAGCAGTATAAGGATCAGGCAACACTTGGTGTAGAAAAAATAGTTGCAAATGTAAATAATGAATTATGTATCGTGGATAGTGATGCAGCTTCGATCACTATGAATCATTACCAATTAGAAAAGGGTAGTTTTCCCAAAAAAGAAAATGAGATTGCTATATCGGCAACAGCCAAATACAAAAATGTTTATATTGCAAAACAATTTGATCTGGGAGACACAGTTACCTTCAAGGATCAGACCTATATGATCAGTGGAATTTTAAATGATTATGATTATAGTACACAGGATGTCTATAAGGTTGCGATCGTAAATGGAAGTACACGGGGAAATTTATACAACATCTATATTCATTTTAATGATCGACGGGACTATCAACCGGGATATAAAGCAATAAAAAAATATTTGGATCTGAGTACTAAGCAGATCTTTAATGGTGATACCGCCCATGGATTTATGGAAGGATACCATATGATCACAAATGGAGATCTGAACGCGATAGAGATTGACAGATCAGGCGGACTGGAGGATACCAATATTGGACAACTCCTCATGGGTTTTATCATACTGATCATACTCACTTCACTCATTCTTGGTATTCATATTTTCCTGTCGTATATGAGTGAAAGAAATAATCAGCAGGGAATCCTTATGAGTCTTGGATTTTCAAATAGCTATATTTTTTCGGCATATTTCCTGGAGGGTTTCATTCTAATAATCATTGGATGTGTGCTTGGACTTATACTTGGAAGATATATAACCATTTTGATCTTTAAACTTATACAGTCATTACGAACCATCCCACTGGAGCATTTTGCTCCACAGTTCCAGCCAATTTCATATTTGGTCATTTTGGGAATCTGTGTCTTGGATTTTGTAGTTGGAATCTGTCCTGTATTAATATATCGTTCCAGAATGAAATTGATCGATATTATGAAAGGCGGCAGAAACAATTATAAGGTAAAGGATAAACGTGGATCTGAAAAAGGAAATATCATGATGCGGTATTCCATTCGGGATACCGGAGATTATGAAAAGGTATTTTCATTCCTGTCTCTTGTATTGATCGGAATGGTAACGATGCTGGTTCTTATGGTAAATCGTTATGTATCATATCAGTTATTGTCTGAGGAAAGTCAGGATGTACAGTTTTCACTAATATCCGATGATGTCAGCCATATGGATGATTTTGAAAATCTCATACCGGGCGTTTCCTACTATGATGAGGTTTATGATACTATGGGTGAGTTTTTCATTGATCCTTCTCTTATCAATATGGACTATGCAGATGATTTGATATTTTCAGATGATGAAAAGGGTGTGTGGTGTGAGATCGTTGGTGTCAGTGAAAAACAATATAACCGAAAAATAGAGATGTCACAGGAGGTCAGCTATAATAAGTTTGTCCAATCTGGGGGAGTGATCATAATTGATAATTATAAGAATACAGAAGATTGTATTTTAAATGATATCCCGGATACACTAAGGTATGCGGGTCGTCAGGAGGAAGAAGGACCGGTATTTTCAGGGGGAGAAGTCCCGGTTTTCGGAAGGAGCAGATTCTTAAACTGGAAGGATCAGAATGGAATCGCTATCATTCTTCCTGAAGAGCTGTTTAAAAAACAATTCGATTATACAAATGTACTTATTAATATAAATGTAAAGTCGGGTTATGAGTTAAAGGCAGCAGAGTTTCTGAATACACATGCACCTGTATATGAATATTCTTTCTTTGATACTTTGACAGATTACATCCGGGATCAGGATAATAAGAAAACGATTCAGGGTGGTACTTATGGAATTTTTGTAATCATTATGGTAATTAATTTCCTGGCAGTTTTATATATTCATGCACTGACATTCGTTCGACGCAGACACAACTTTGCCATCCTGAAGGCGATTGGCCGCACAGACAGCAGTATTATTTTGCCGATGCTTCTGACCAAGATTGGTCAGGGAATTGCTGTATCTATTGTAGCTGTCTTTATAGTGACACTTTTGTGCCGCTTATATTTGTCAGAAATAACAAAAAATATTGTGTTAGTTGATGGCTGGAAAAGCATAGCACTGGTGCTTGCATTTGTTCTGTTTATTCAGATAGTGGCAATTTTTATGGATGTTATTCAATTAAAAAGACAAAGAATCTTAAAGGATCTGAGAGAGGAATAAGGGAGGGTAATTATGAAAATGAAGGTAAAAATTCTTGTTATAGCATTAATGGCAATATTTTGTATAGCTCCTACGAGTGTTCCAAAGGCAGAGGCGGCTGGAACTTTAAAGACAATGTATGTACATCCATCTATCTGGAGCGTTCATGGTATATATACAAAAACATCAACAGGAAAAATAGTGTATGCAAAGAATGCATCTGGATTTGGTAAAATGGAGTACTGTTATGGACAAGTCCGTTCTAATATATCAGGTAGTTGGGCGGCATATTCATCATCAATTAAGTTATACAAGAACAATAAAAACACTACAATGAATCTTACTAACACAATAGATAAGAATAAAAGTGTTAGTTTGAGGGTTGTAGGGCTTGGAAGCAGTCAAACAAGTGATGACAAACAACAAATAACATTTATATACTAAGTAAGATAAAATATTATTAATTTCTCTCAGATTCTTTTATGATAAGAGCTGACACGATAACAATAGAATTGTTAGGTGTCAGCTCCTTTTTTTAAGATATATTATTTCAATTCTTTCAATATCTTTAAGGTATATTTCCATGTTCTGCGGACACTTTCCACGTTCATGGATTCGTTGGTTGTGTGGATATCGTCCATATCCGGTCCGAAGGATACACAGTCAAGTCCCGGAAGTTTAGAAGCAAAGATTCCACATTCTACACCGGCATGGAGTGCCTGTATTACAGGTTCTTTTCCATACTGCTGTTTGAATATTTTTACCATCAGATCGCGAAGCGGAGAATCTTCCCGGTATTCCCATGCGGGATAATCTCCGGTTACTGTCAGTGTTCCGCCTGCAAGAGTGGCGAGAGATTTCAGGCTGTTAAGCAGAGCATCTTTTTCGCTTCCGATACTGCTTCGGACGGAGCTTTTAAAAGATACCATGCCATTTGTTGATTGATCGTCTGGTTTGATCGTTGACAGGATACCGAGGTTCAGGGAAGTCTGAACCAGTCCTGCGATATCCTTGCTCATTTTCCGGACACCATTTGGATAAGCCATTAAGACATCGATCACGGTATGGGTAGATGTATCCGCCATTGTGGCTGCCGGAAGATCAACAGGCTCTAAGGTGATACAGATATCCGGGTCTGTATGGGTGCATTCATGACGGATGATCTGATTCCACTTGGAGATGAGATCCTGAAGACTTGCGTGCGCAGAATTTGCTGGAATATCTGCATGGCCTGGTGTGCTTATGTCAGACATATCGGTATCAGAAAAGATAACGACAGCTTCTGCATCGGTCGGAATGGCGTTATCCTTTAAGCCACCGGAGAGTGTAGATAATTTCATATCAAAATCGTTTGCAAGTGCGTTCAGAACACGTCCTAACACCTTGCTGGCATTTGCACTTTGCTTGTTGATCTCGACACCGGAATGACCGCCACAGGCATGTGAGACAGAGAGCTTATAGGCAGATGCCTTTTCGTTCGTATTTTCCCATTTAACAGGGATCTGAACATCTGCGGTTGCGCCGCCTGCACAACTGACAAGCAGATAGCCTTCGTCTTCGGAATCAAGATTTAACATGATACGGGATGAAAGTGGTGTGCAGTCAAGAGCCACCGCACCGAGCATGCCGATCTCCTCATCAACCGTGAAGACTGCTTCCAGTGGTGGATGTGGGATATCGTGAGAGTCGAGTATTGCAAGTGCAAATGCGACAGCGATTCCATCATCACCGCCAAGGGTCGTGCCTTCTGCGCTGATAATGCCGTTTTCCAACTTGAGTTTCAGACCGTCGGTATCCATATTGATCGGGCAGTCCTTTTCTTTCACAGCAACCATGTCAATATGTCCCTGCAGCATGACAGGGGCGGAAGTTTCATAGCCGGATGTTCCCGGCTTAAAGATAATGACATTGTTGGAAGCATCTTTGATATATTTCAGTTCATGTGCTTCGGCAAATGCAGCCAGATAATTACTGATCGCATCGGTATGACCGGAGCCGTGTGGGATGGAGCAGATTTCTTCAAAATAATGGAATACATTTTGCGGTTCTATAGATGATAATATAGACATATGTGCCTCCTTGAAATAAGCTCACGATATAATGCTGAAAAATCACTTGCTTGCAAGGGATGATTTTTCGAATGCATTGAGTGAGCTATGCTTACACTATAATATAAAATAAAATATGCATATCCAGTATAACACAAGATATGCACAGATAGTTGTTGTATTATTTTCCAAGGGCAGTTGTTCGTAAAAAAGATTCCTGATATTTTCTTGGAGTGACTCCAGTTGTCTTTCGAAATACTTCTGTAAAATAACTCTGGCTGGGAAATGCCAGAATTGAGGCAATTTCAGAAGGCGAGAAATCAGAATAAAGTAACATATTTTTCGCTGTTTCAATTTTTTTATCACGAATATAGTTGCTGATTGTCTGACCGGTTTCCTTTTTAAAAAGCCGGGATAGATAGGAGATATTTAATCCTGTCAGCTTAGCAAGTTGTTCTGCTGTGATATGGGTATGAAGATGATCATAGATATAATCCAGACAGACAGCAATATGGAGTGATGATATTTTGGATTTTCGAAGGTTTCGCATTCGTTTCGCATAATCCATACACATGGCAGGATGAAGTGCTGCAACTTCCTCTGGCGTTTTGCAACGGTCCGCTTTTTGGATATAGAAATCGCTCAGACTGTAGGCATTTGACAATTCCATACCACCTTCAATGCAGTAACGTGCAATAATTGCTGTTGTAATGACATAATGGTATTTTATGTTTTGAAGATAGTGGTCGGACAAGGTGCCTAATCCTTCTTTATCTAATAAGGATTCCTGACACAGCTGTTCAACCTTTGCTACATCTCCTTCTTTTATCGCTGTATAAAAGGAAACCTCCGGATTGTATGGAGCCCGCAGAAGATTATTTTCCCTTTGAACAAATTCTCGGTATACAAGTTCTTTTTTCAGTTGCATATTCTATCCCCGTTCGTATAAAACAGTCATAAGACTATATAGTAAATATGACAGATAAAACAATAAGACTATTAGTAAATTTGTATAAATTGTATCATAAAACATGACTATGGTCAATAAAACGATATAAAAGTAATATAAACGATATAAAGAAAACAGTAGTCTTCTTATACTATTTGCATAACAAAAATTTATACGGGAGGTATGTATTCATGAAAAATGCAAAAAAGATTATTGCTTTTTTAATGGCTCTTACACTTTTAGTAAGCACCATCCAGATGCCGGTTATGGCTGCAACAACAAAAAAAGCAACAATCAAGACGGTATCGATTGTAAAGCCTGAGACAAAAACGCTTGTTTTAAAAGCAAAGAAATCATACCAGTTGAAAACAAAAGTAACTGTAAATGGAAAAATCAGTAAGAAAGTAACCTACAAATCTTCAAATGAAAAGGTTGCTACCGTAAGTAAAAACGGTAAAATCAAGGCATTGAAAAAGGGAAAAACAACTATAACAGTAAGAAGCAAGGTAAATAAGAAGAAAAAGACAACCTTGAAGGTTATTGTTGGAACACCTGTTAAAGCTGTAAAGCTCAATAAAAGCAAGGTGAAAACACAGGTTGGCAAGAAGGTAAAATTAAAAGCAACAGTTTCACCTAAAAAATCCAGTGTAAAGGGTGTAAAGTTTACTTCAAGCAATAAGAAGGTTGCAACAGTAAGTAAAAAGGGTGTTGTTACCTGTAAAAAGGCTGGAAAAGTTACAATTACAGCTACGGCTAAAGATGGAAGTGCAAAGAAGGCAAAATGTACAATTACTATTAAAAAGAAGAAAACTGAGCCATCCAATAAACCGGGAACGCCAAACAAGCCGGGAACGCCAAACAAGCCGGTAACACCAAACAAGCCGGTAACACCAAACAAGCCGGATGATAAAGACGACCAGGATAACAAGGGCGATGAAGACAACAAGCTTTCTTATGATGGATATAATCTGAAATGGGAAGATGACTTTGATGGTGATGCGTTAAATGAGGATGACTGGAATTATGAAGAGCATGCACCAGGATGGGTAAACAGTGAATTACAGGCATATGTAAAGTCTGATCAGAATGTATATGTAAAGGATGGAAAGCTGGTTATCCAGCCTGTCAAGACAAAGAATGAAGATGGTTCATATTCTATTACTTCAGGAAGAATCAATACACAGGGTAAGCATGATTTTACATATGGATTGTTTGAGGTAAGAGCTAAGGTTCCAAGTGGAAAAGGTTTCCTTCCGGCCTTCTGGATGATGCCAACAGATGAAAATCTGTATGGACAGTGGCCAAGATGTGGTGAGATTGATGCTATGGAAGTTATGGGGCAGGAAACAGATAAGGTTTATGGCACGATTCACTATGGAAGTCCACATGCGGAAAAGCAGGGAACATATACATTAGAGAATGGAAATTTTGCAGATGAATATCATACATTTTCATGTGACTGGCAGCCGGGTAAGATCACATGGTATGTAGATGGAATAAAATATCATGAGACAAGTGACTGGTTCACAGCCGTTGAGGGTGAAACAGAGGTTGCTTATCCTGCACCATTTGATCAGCCATTTTACATGATCTTAAATCTTGCAGTTGGTGGATCATGGGTTGGATATCCGGATGATGATGCAGATTATATCAATACTCAGAGTTATAGTATTGATTATGTAAAAGTATATCAGAAGGACAGCTATAATGAAGATGTAGAAAAACCTGTTAACGAAGTAATTATCCGTGATCCGGATGCAAATGGAAACTATGTAAACAATGGAGATTTTGCTAAGACAGAAGATCTCACAGATGACATAGACTGGAAATTCCTTACCACTTTAGAAGGAGAAGGAAATGCAGTTATTAAAAACAAGGCAATTGAAATACATACAGATAAAGCCGGAACAGTTGATTACAGTATTCAGCTTGTTCAGCCATCAATTCCTGCAGAAAAAGGCGGCGAATATACAGTAACATTTGATGCATGGGCAGATGAAGCACGTACTATGAAAGTAGATGTATCTGCACCAGATCGTTCCTACAAGCGTTATCTGAATGATACGGTTGTTGATCTTACAACAGAGAAGCAGACCTATACTTATACATACACCATGACGGATAAGCCGGATGCAAATGCACGTCTGGAGTTCAATTTCGGTGCTACAGATTCAACAGCTACTGTATACATTACAAATGTATCAATTAAAAAGACAGCACAGAAGGAAATTGATAATAGTAAAAAACCTTTATCAGATGGTAACTATATTTACAATGGTGGTTTTCAGGAAGGTAAGAATCGTCTCGGTGACTGGACTGTGACAAATAACTGCCAGGCAGTAGTTAGCGTAACAGGATTGGCAGATGGCCGTCGTCTTATGGTAAAGGCTGATACAAAGAATAAAGCGGATGTAATCCTTTCACAGGATGGTCTTCCACTTAACGTTGAGACAGAATATGCATTGAGCTTTGACGCACAGGCAGATACAGATATGCAGCTTGATGTAGTTATTGCAGGTGAAACATTTACTGCAGATGTAACAACAGACAAACAGACATTTAACTATGTATTTAAAACACCGGAAGAGTTAACTGATGCATTTAAGACGATAACATATTTCCTTGGAAATAAGGGAACGATCTATTTGGACAATGTTCGCGTTGTTGAAAATACACTGATTAAGAACGGAAGTTTTAAGGCAGGTTTCTCTGGTTACGAAGTATATGCAGAAGGCAGCACAGATGTATCTTATGTAGTCGACAGTCAGACAGAAGATTGTGCAGCAGATTTTACGATCAAGGATACAGGTGCTCAGGACTGGATGATCCAGTTAAAGCAGAACAATATTAGTCTTGAAGAAGGTCAGTGGTACAGACTATCATTAAAGGCAAAATCAGATATGAACCGTAAGCTTATGGTTGCACTTCAGAGAGATGGTTCATCTGATGATGACTGGACACCATATTCAGGATCAAAGACAGTTGATCTTACAGATGAATATCAGTCTATTGTTGTTGAGTTCAAGATGAAGAACAAGAGTGATCCTAGAACAATTTTAAGTATTTCTATGGGTGCTGTAGGCGGTGTTCAGATCAAACAGCAGCATAGAATCTGTATTGATGATATTATTCTTGAGAAAATTGATGCTCCAAAGGTTGATGAGACGGAGTCAGATGTGAATCTGATCAAGAACGCAGATTTCTCAGAGGGAGACAATGGACTTTCAAACTGGGAAGGTGGTATTATGGGTGATGCTGTTGGAACACAGACAGTTGATAAGGGTGTTATCACTTATGAATTATCAGATGTTGGAACTGCTGACTGGAATGTACAGTTGAAGCAGACGGGACTGGCATTGGAAAATGGAAAGACCTATGAAGCAAGTATTACTTTAAAGTCAACCGAAGCAAGAACGGTATTATTGAATTTCATGAGCAACACTTATAAATGGTATGGTGGAGAAACAATTGTTCTTCCAAAGAATGAAGAGGTTGTAAAAACCATTACATTCACAATGAATGAAGAGACAGATACTGATGCTGGATTCTTCCTCTCTATGGGTAAGATTGCGGATGTTGATACCCCTGCATCTACAATCACAGTATCAAATATCTCTTTAAAAAAGCTTGCTGAATAATTCACAGGCATATAAACACATAAGTATTTACACAAGACAGGCATCGGTATTGTTACCGGTGCCTGTTTCGATTATGTAGATAAGTTATCAGGATGTTATTATTGTTTGTTAAAGCTGTAAACTTCGGCAATCTCGCTGATGGAGACATAGGCTTTATCGTCAAGTTCATGGACAATATTCTTCATCTTTCCAATCTGGAAACGGTTTACAACAATGTAGATCATGGTCTTTTCCTGATCCGAATAGAAGCCCTTTGCATCGATCATCGTTATACCGCAGGAAAATGTATCCGAGAGTTCCTGACAGATTTCCTGTGGCTTCGTTGTAATGATATAGGCGGCTTTGGAACGGTCAATACCTTCTACGATAAAGTCGATAGTCTTAAGTGCAGCCATATATGTAACGATGGAATAGAGAGGCAGGATCCAACTGTTCAGGATAATGCCACAGATGATATAAAGCATTACATTATATGCCATAACAAAGGTTCCGACGGTGATGCCAAGGCGTTTGGCAAATATGATTGCAAGTGTCTCGATACCATCCATTGCACCGCCAAAACGGATCGCAAGTCCGCTTCCCGCACCGGAGATCAGACCGCCAAAGAGTGCGCACAGAAGCAGATCGGAGCCTGCAAGCGGAGATACAAATCGGACATCGACAGGAAGGACATCTGTAATCAACCATGCACCCAGAGAGTAGATCGCAACTACATAGATCGCATAGATGGTGAAGGTAGATCCCTGCTTTTTCCAGCCATATAAGAATAGTGGAATATTTAAAATAATAAGGAAAACAGAAAGTGACAGGTGTTCCGGAGTGATCTGACTTAGTAGCATGGAAGTACCGGATATGCCACTGTCATAGAGATTAACAGGACTTAAAAATATCGTAATACCGAAGGCATTGATAAGCCCGGCAATGGTCAGCCCGAGGATATTTTTCCAGTGTAGGGAACGAAAGATGGTTTTTAGTTTATTCATATAAAAGCCTCCTGTTCTGTCATATACATTTTTTACTATGGTCAAATATTACACGAGAAAACCATTGATTACAAGAGAATCGTGCTTAATTTAATTAAATCTTTACTGGAAGTTTATTGTTTTCTTGCATTCGTATTTGTCAGAGAGTAAGATAGACTTATATATTATGTGATATTAGAGGAAATAGAATAATATGAAAAATGTTTCAGAAATTATAAATCAAGGAAATAAAAATGCAGAGCTTCCGGCATGGTTAAATATGCGGCATGCATGGAGTGCCAATGATGCAAAGCGGGATGAAGGATTGGCATATCCGGATAATGTAATTCAGATCAAGAATTTGGACTATAAAAAAGAGCCGGATCATCAGAAGTGGTGTGAGGCAGTTGAATTATTAGCTTCACAGAGAACTATGGGGGAAAAGACATCGGAAAAGTATAGTCGGATTTTCTATTATAATGAACCGGACGATGCTTCGAATCTTGATTCTGAACGTTATGCATCAAACAGTTTATTTGATATATATTATCCGGCTGAGCCGGATGCGCAGACAACATATCCGGTGATCGTCAGCGTTCATGGCGGTGGATGGTTTTATGGAGATAAAGAGCTGTATAGTTATTATTGCTGCCATCTGGCATCAAAGGGATTTGCGGTTGTGAATTTTAATTACCGGCTGGCACCTCAGAACAAATATCCGGCAGCGATTGAGGATGTGGCATACATTATCCATTATATTCACGAGAATGCAGGGATGCTTCATCTGGATACGGAAAAGTTTTATATGCTGGGGGATTCAGCAGGAGCGCAGCTTACGGCAAATTACTGTATTATTGCCGGGAATGCAGCGTATCGGAGCAAGCTGGATTTCTTTACATATGACAGACTTCCAAAGGCTGTGTGTCTGAATTGCGGAGCATATGAGATGGACAAGCTGGAGGATAATATTTCTGACTGGTATATGAAGAAGGAAGATGGAAGTTATGCAGTATCTGAAGAGCAGAGAAAGTTGTTCCTTTCACAGCTTGAGTATCTGACGAAAGATTTTCCACCGGCATATCTGATGTACAGTGTAAATGATGATCTGAGATTTCAGACCATTCATCTGGATGAACGAATGGAGAAGCTGGGTATCCGGCATGTGATCCGGTCATTTGGAGAGAAACATCCGGACAGCGGACATGTATTTCACATTAATCTGAAAAACCCGGAAGGCGTACAGTGCAATGAGGAAGAATGTGCATGGTTCCGTCAGTATGAATAAGTACATGGCGGTTCATATAGAAAGTATATGTATTTGTAAGACTTGAAAAAATATGAAATGAAATTTGGAGTACAAGAAAATGGCAGAAGGTTGTAATCATAATTGTAGTAGTTGTGGAGAGAGCTGTTCATCAAGAACTGCTCCTCAGAGTTTACTTGAAACACCACATGAAGGAACAAAGATCAAACATATCATAGCAGTTATCAGTGGAAAAGGCGGTGTTGGAAAATCATCCGTAACGACATCCCTTGCAGTTACCTTGAATCGTCTTGGTTATAAAACGGCGGTTCTGGATGCAGATATTACCGGACCTTCGATTCCGACAGCATTTGGAATAAATGAAGAACCGGAGAGAGGCGATGATTTCCTGTATGCGGTTGAAACAAAGACCGGAATCAAGATGATGTCGATCAATCTGTTGATCGAAGATCAGACGGCACCGGTTATCTGGCGTGGTCCGATCATCGCGGGAGCAGTAAAACAGTTTTATACAGATGTTGTCTGGGGAGATATTGATTATATGCTGGTTGATTGTCCGCCCGGAACCGGAGATGTACCGCTTACGGTATTCCAGTCTCTGCCGGTTGATGGCGCAGTTATTGTTACAACACCTCAGGATCTGGTGTCTCTTATTGTGGAGAAGGCAGTCCGTATGGCAGACGATATGGGAATCCGTATCTTAGGTCTGGTTGAGAATATGTCATATTTCAAATGCCCGGATTGCGGCAAAGAACACAGCATCTTTGGTGAGAGTAAAGTAGAGGAGATACAGGATCGTTTCGGTATCGAGACGGTCGTAAAGCTTCCAATCGACCCTGCACTTGCCGGTCTGATGGATGAAGGTAAGATCGAGGATATGCCGGAATCAAAGCTGAAGGAATTCGCACAGACGATCGTGGGAAAGATAGGATGAAACTTAGAAAATTACTAGAAAGCTGCCACCTGTGTCCGAGAAAATGCGGGGTGAACCGCATAAACGGACAGACAGGGGCATGTAATGAAACATTATCAATATCAGCCGCAAGGGCGGCATTGCATATGTGGGAGGAGCCTTGCATTTCCGGAGAGAACGGATCGGGCGCGGTATTCTTTTCCGGTTGTTCACTTGGATGTGCATATTGCCAAAACCATGATATATCCGGGGGCTTGAATGGAAAAGAGATCACGATAAAGCGCTTATCGGAAATTTTCTTTGAGTTAAAAGAGCAGGGAGCCAATAATATCAATCTGGTAACGCCGGATCATTTTATTCCTCAGATCATAGAGGCAATCGATATGGCAAAGGAGCAGGGGTTCAATCTTCCGTTTGTCTATAATTGCAGTGGATATGAGGAGATCGACGCCCTGAAGCTGTTAGATGGATACATTGACATTTACCTGCCCGATTTTAAATATATGTCGGCAGAACTGGCGGCGAGATACAGTCACGCACCGGATTATCCGGAGGTGGCGAAAACGGCACTGGCGGAGATGGTACGGCAGGTTGGAGGAGATCAGACGACATTTGACGAGGATGGCATCATGAAGCGTGGTGTTATTGTCCGTCATCTGGAGCTTCCGGGATGTATCGAGGATTCCAAGGCTGTCATTCGTTACTTATATAAAACATATGGAAATAATATTTACATCAGTATTATGAACCAGTATACGCCGATGGAGGGTATCGGTAAGAAATTCCCGGAACTGAACCGCAAACTGACGGAACGGGAGTATGATGAACTGGTTGATTATGCGATTTCGATCGGTGTAGAAAATGGTTTCATCCAGGAAGGGGAAACGGCATCAGAAAGTTTTATACCTCCATTTACAAATGAAGGGGTATGATGCAGAAATGTCCGGTATAATAGTTGAAACAGATCAGATGAAAATATCTGGTTTAAAATAAAAAAGGAAAGGAAGATGGGAGTATGAAAAACATCTTAAAGCAGGCGGCAATGAGTATCTTACTTGTTGCGCTGGTGTGTTCTTTCTGTATAACACCTGCAATGGCAGCGACAGAGTTTATCGGAGAGACAAAAGAAAACAGTGCAGTTGTTTCAGATGAAAGTGCAGAACTTGCTGCAAGTTCAGGCTGGGTAAAGAAGAGTTCCGGTCGTTTTGAATATTACAGCAAGGCAGGCAAGGTAACGAAGAAGCTGGTGAAGAAGAATGGGTTCTTCCGTTATTATCTGAAAAAGAATGGCAAATGGAAAGCGCAGAAAAAGGTATGGGTGACAATCTCACATAACCAGTATTATGCGAATGCAAAAGGCAAGGTCACCACGATCTACTATGGTGCCAGCAAAAAGGCAAAGCGGTATTCCGATGGTAAATGGAAGTATGTGAAGAATGATACCTTGCGTCTGGCAAATGGAAAGGTGTATTATTTCAGTGCAAATGGTATCCGTCAGACGAAGCATAGCTGGTATAAGATCAATGATAATCGTCATGTTCTGGTCGGCGAAAAGGGTTCCGATACCGTAGATTATCTGTTGAAGAAGGATGGCGGTGCATGGAAATGTTATGTCAGCACAAAGAAAGGCTGGGATAAGTTCAGAAGTAAGTGGGCACAGGCATATGGCAAGATCTATTACTTTGATGCAACCGGAAAGGCATCCAGAATCTACTATGTGGAGTCCATGAAATGCTATGAATACAAAAATGGCAAATATGTAATGTGGAGAAATACAACAAGATACATTGGTAAATATCTGTTGTATTTTGGTTCCGATGGTGTACGTGTTACCAAATCCGGTTGGTATAAGATATCATCAGATAAAGAGATCTATGTAAATTCACAGGGAATTGTTACGGATTCCAGAACACCTGTAAAAGAAACAACCGGACATTCTGCAACCGGTTGGTATACGATCAAGCTCAGTAATGGCAGTACAAAGCAGGTATATGGATATTTTGATTATGATGCTGAAAATGCGATCATCCGTCAGTTGAATGCATACAGAAAGGCAAATGGTCTTAATGAATTGACAAGATCACAGAGCTTGATGAATTCTGCAAGAGTACGAGCATATGAGTGCTCTTATTCCTTCTCACATACAAGACCGGATGGTACTCAGTGTTTTACTGCTTCATCAGAAATGAATGGCGAAAATATTGCAGCCGGCTATCCTTCTGCAGATGCAGCAATGACAGCCTGGAAAAATTCACCGGGACATGATGCAAATATGAAATTGCCACTATTCAGTAAAATTGGTGTTGGTGTATTTGTAGCAGTATCCAGTGATAATTGTGGATATAAATATTACTACGTTCAGAACTTTGGTATTTAGAAACAGATTGTATATTTTATTCATAAAGTAAAAGGTACTTCAGAATGTTTAACATAATTGTATGACATCCTGAGGTACCTTTATTTTTATAAGCCTGCTTTTATAAGGTCGTTTTCATCGGAAAAAGTAATGCAGTTATATAAGAATAATACCTGATCGTAGTCTTCGACATTTACCAGATTGCTGATCGATTGATTCGTGTACCGCAGGTCGATCATGGTCACGGTATCGTAGTTATTGATCAGAAACTGTATCATTGAATTCGCATAGCTGTCCTTGATCACAAGAATGGAACGGTTTTCAGAATCCGAAATATTTGAATCATTTGCCGTATCGGATGCTTTGTTACGGCTGATCGTTGCAACAGCAACATTCTGTCCGGTATAGGATGCGTATTTGTCTTTGACGTCCAGATAGTCACGGAAGAAAATGGAGTCATAGGAAGCATCTTTGTCAAATCCATTCGAGGTTGTCATGGATGGTGTTACACTATTATCTGCCAGTGTATAGAAATCAAGCTCATCTTTTGTAACAGACTGATCTAAGGTCTTTGAGAACAGGGTTCCCTGAAATTCTGTGCTGGCGGTTTCCTTTGTAAAATCCTTCAATTCATAAGGAATATATCCAAGCTCTGCTCCGGCAGACTGATATGCATAGTAAGCACCAAGGGATGTCCAGTGGTGATCGGTACGATAATAGATATACTCGTTACCATGTTCCGTTAATGTGTTATATATATTGATCGGTGTCACATCGGATAGTTCGTTATAACAGGATTCGATCATGTCTTTTTCGTCAACCGATACATTTTTAACTGCTGCAGGCAGCAGGGAATTTCCATAGACACCGACAGAGGTCGGACACAGCATGAAGTAGGTTGGAACCTCCGGATGCTTTGCAGCGAAGCTGTTAATGACAGCAAGATTTGTATGGATCTTATCAGCATCATATGCCGCACCGATATCGTCATAATCTGAAAGTACCTGCATCATCCGATCGTCTTTTGTATATACTGTTGAAATCTCTGTTTTGCCCATCAACCGTTCAGAATCATTCATGGCTGAGATCCACTGTTCCCTGCCATAGAACCGGTCAGAGAACCAGGAATCAAAACCGTTCATAAATGTCTCGTCCTTGATGGAGGAAAGACTGATGGTTGGAAATTCCGACAGATAACGATTTTCATTTTCGGAAAAAGGCGCTTTCTCTTTTGGCAGCTTAACAAGTGTCAAAATGGGAAGAGCGATGATGATACATGCAAATATGATAATTCCGATTTTTTTATGCATAAGGGCTCACCTCACAAAATTCTATAAATAGGCGTTTGCAAAACGCCATGCCAATCTCGCCATGCCAATCTCGCCTGACGGCTCGATTTACGGCATTCGCCGTATAGCATCCGAACCTCATATAGATGATTGTGAGCAAGCTCCCAACATCTATATGGGTTGCAGATGCTGCATGGCTCATTTTTTAAAAGTTGAAATACAAAAATGGGTTATAGCTTGCATTGACAAGGTAGGCGGTGGAAAGCAGCATCAGAATCGCCATCAAAATGACGCTTCCGTAATTGCCGACAGCCGGAACTTTGTCTGCGAGCTTAACAGCCAGCTTCTTTGGCAGATCCGTAGAACCGATGATCGCAATGATGAATAATAATCCGAAGTTCACAAGGATATATATGGTATAACTGTCATAGAAGTTACTGCCAAAGCGGAACATCCGTCCCATATAGGAGAATGCCTGTGCGATCGTTGATGTATCAAAGAGTACCCATCCAAGCATGACGAGAACGATCGCATAAATACGTTTTATAATAGAAGGAATCTTTGTAAAGATATCCTGTTTTCCTGCTTTTGTCAGTGCGGTTGTAACCAGCTTTTCTATAATGATCAGAACACCGTACAGAGAACCCCACAGAATGAAGTTCCAGCTTGCACCATGCCAGACACCGGTTAAGAACCAGACAACTGCAGTGTTGAATATCGTACGGGCAAGTCCCTTGCGGCTTCCTCCGAGAGGAAAATAGACATAGCTCTTGAACCAGCCGGAGAGTGTCATATGCCATCTGCGCCAGAACTCACTGATACTCTTGGACATATACGGATAATTGAAGTTTTCCGGGAAATGGAAACCGAGCATCTTACCCAGACCAATCGCCATATCAGAATACCCGGAAAAATCAAAATAGATCTGTAAGGTATAAGCGGCAATACCAAGCCATGCGGTTGCAACCGGAAGCTCGGATAAGTCCATAGCTTTGACATTTGTCCAGACAACACCGATATTATTTGCGATCAGAACCTTCTTGCCAAGACCGACCGCGAAGCGGAGAATACCATCCCAGATCAGGTCGATGTCGATCACACGTTCATTCAGCTCGGCAGCCACATCTTCATAACGAACGATCGGACCTGCTACGATCTGTGGGAACAGCGTGACAAAGGCTGCAAAGGTGATCGGATTCTTCTGAACAGAGATGTTCTTCCGGTACAGGTCGATCGTATATGACATGGACTGGAAGGTAAAGAAGCTGATACCGATCGGAAGCAGAGAGGTCGGTGAACCATAGTGCGTTCCGAATATGTTATTAATATTTTCTATGATGAAATTGCTGTATTTGAAAAAGCCAAGCAAGGACAGATTCATGACCATCGATACAATCAGTGCAAGCTTTCGAAGTGCCTGACGGTCGCCTGCCTTATAAATGACCAGACCTGCAAAATAATCGATCATTGTTGATGCGATCAGTACAAATACATAGATTGGTTCGCCCCATGCGTAGAAGAACAGTCCGCTGATCAGGATGAACAGGTTCCGTAACTGCTTCGGGACAATATAATAGATAACCAGTGTAACCGGTAAAAATATATATAAAAATGTCAAACTGGAAAAGACCATGTGATACCCCAACTAACTTCATTATTATGTCGACTTCTGTCGCCGTAACAATTATAAAGTTAACGTATGGTAGTGTCAATCAGATTAAATATTAAATATTTGTGAGAAACCGGCTAAGAAACGGGAAAATATATAGATTGTGTGCATAGTTACAATATCGGCAGGCATATACAGATATACAGCAGTATTAAGACTACAAATATAGGATTTTAAGGAGATGAGAAAAAATCAGCCCATGTGAAACCATGTGACTATATAAAAGAACTGCCTTACTTAGACTCGCTGTGGTTTCTATGATCTGCATATACGTGATTCGCAAATGTTCCTGTGCCAACTCGCCTTTCAGGCTCAGACAGGCACCCACATTTGCTCGTATATGCATCTCATTACGAAATCCTCACTAATGTCTTAGTAAGGCAGTTCTTTTATATAGATTGTATAGTTTCACATGGGTGTCTTTCTATCGGATAGCGTCCTTCATGCTTGCGACATAGTCTTTGATATAAGGCACGCAGTCCCTGCCATATTTGGCGCAGAGCTTAACAATGGCAGAGCCGACGATCACACCGTCAGCATGAGCAGCCATTTCCTTCGCCTGCTCCGGTGTGGAGATTCCGAAGCCGATTGCACACGGAGTATCCGTTACGGCTTTGACCAGCTTGGTCATAGCACCGATATCGGTCGTGATCTTGCTTCTTGTTCCGGTAACACCGAGAGAAGAAACACAGTAGATAAATCCATTTGCTTCTTTTGCGATCATGCTGATCCGGTCATGGGAGGTTGGTGCGATCATGGATACCAGATCCAGATCATACTTCTTACAGATGCCGTCGAACTCATCCTTTTCTTCGTAAGGGATATCCGGCAGGATCAGTCCGTCAATGCCGATCTCCTTACAAATGCCGATAAATTTTTCAGAGCCGTAAGAGAAGACAACATTTGCATAAGTCATAAATACCATAGGGATGGTAACTGTCTTACGGAGCTTTCTTACAAGGTCAAATACATCATTTGTCGTAACATGGTTTGCTAGTGCGCGGATATTTGCACCCTGGATAACAGGGCCTTCTGCGGTTGGATCTGAGAATGGGATACCAAGTTCGATCAGGTCTGCACCTGCTTCTACCATGGCATATACGATCTGTTCTGTTGTTTCAAGATCAGGGTCACCACATGTAACAAATGGGATGAACGCCTTTCCGTTTTTGAATGCATTTTTAATATTACTCATAGAGATCCTCCCCTCTGTATCTGGCGATGGCGGCAACGTCTTTATCGCCTCGTCCTGAAATGTTAATAACCATGATCTGGTCTTTGTCCATCTGTGGTGCAAGCTTCATTGCATAGGCAACTGCATGAGCACTCTCGATCGCAGGGATAACACCCTCGATCTTGGACAGATATTCAAATGCATCAACAGCTTCATCATCTGTAACAGCGACATATTCTGCTCTGCCGATGTCATGCAGGTATGCATGTTCCGGTCCGATTCCCGGATAGTCAAGACCTGCGGAAATAGAATAAACCGGTGCGATCTGTCCAAATTCATCCTGACAGAAGTAGGACTTCATACCATGGAAGATACCAAGTCTTCCGGTATTGATCGTTGCAGCTGTCTCAAATGTATCAATTCCACGTCCGGCCGCTTCACATCCGATCAGGCGAACGCTCTTATCCGGAATAAAGTTATAGAATGCGCCGATCGCATTGGAACCGCCGCCGACACAGGCGAGAACGGCATCCGGCAGTCTGCCTTCCTTCTCCATAAGCTGTTCCTTGATCTCCTTGCTGATAACAGCCTGAAAATCGCGAACCATTTCAGGGAAAGGATAAGGTCCCATAACAGAACCCAGAACATAATGGGTATCATCGATTCTGGAAGTCCATTCACGGAAGGTTTCGGAAACGGCATCCTTTAATGTACCGGTACCGGTTTCTACCGGGTGAACCTTTGCTCCTAATAATTTCATACGATAGACATTTAAAGCCTGACGGATGGTGTCTTCCTTGCCCATGAAGATCTCACATTCCATACCCATCATGGCAGCAACTGTAGCAGTTGCAACACCGTGCTGACCGGCTCCTGTCTCGGCGATAACTCTTGTCTTACCCATTCGTTTTGCAAGGAGCATCTGACCGATAACATTGTTAATCTTATGTGCTCCGGTGTGATTCAAGTCCTCACGCTTCAGGTAGATCTTTGCACCACCGAGATCCTCTGTCATTCTCTTGGCATAGTACAGACGGCTAGGTCTGCCGGCGTATTCATTTAACATTTCTGTCAGCTCCCGGTTGAATTCCGGGTCATCTTTGTATTTCTTATATGCTTCTTCAAGCTCAAGCATGGCGTTCATCAGTGTTTCCGGTATGTACTGTCCGCCATGGATTCCAAAACGTCCTTTTGACATATATGTTTCCTCCTGTATGTGTTGTTTCTATATTATAAAATATCTTCAATGCTTTCTAATAAAGTTCGTTGTTCCTGCAGAAATAGGATTAGGTTCTGTTCTACATCTTCACCCCGTAACCATGCAAATGCGGCTTTCTTATCAGGGCTTCGCATAAAGGTTTCTCCGATCAATACTGCATCTGTGCCATTTCCCTTTAAACGGTCGATGTCTTCTGGTGTGCGGATGCCGCTTTCGGATACATAGACGATCGGTTTACCATTTATCGAATCCGGGATCAATGTCCGAAGTCTTACACTGTTCATGATGTCAACGGTAAAGGTCTTCAGATCGCGGTTATTTACACCGATAATGTCTGCGCCAATCGCGATCGCCCGTCTGACTTCTTTTTCGTCATGTGCTTCTACCAGAACGGACAGCCCGAGGCTTATTGCAAGCTCGTAATAGCTTTTGAGCTGCTCGTCGGTAAGGATCGCACAGATCAGAAGGATCGCAGAGGCACCGATCACCTTTGCTTCATAGATCATATAAGGATCGACGGTGAAATCCTTCCGCAGGATCGGAGTGGATACTGATTCATGGATCGCTGTCAGATATTCGTTGCTTCCCTGAAAATAAAAAGGTTCGGTCAGCACGGATATGGCGGAAGCACCGGCGGCTTCATATTCTTTCGCAATCTCGATATATGGGAAATCCGGTGCAATCAGTCCTTTGGAAGGGGAAGCCTTTTTTACTTCGCAGATAAAGGAGATTCCCGGCTTTGCCAGATTGTCACGGAAAGGAAAAACGGTATAAGGTTTTGTTCCGTTCTCTGTTTCCTTTTCTACGATTGCAAGAGCTTTTGCCTTCATTTCTTCAAATGAGATCTGCTCTTTGCATTTGGCAATCCGTTCTTTTGTTTTTGCTGCTATTTCATCTAAGATCATATATATTCCTCCATAGCGGTCCGGAGATTAAAGGTTCCGGGTCGGTTATGTGTTTTGCTTTTACAAATAATTAAGCGTTTGTTGCTGCTATAAAGTCTTCCAGCTTCTTCAGACCGCTGCCATTTGCCAGAATATCGGCTGCAAGGGCGAAGCCTTCTTCAAGTGAGATTTGGTTTGTGATATGCAAAGCTGCACCGGCATTTAAGATAACGGCTGTACGTTTGCCATCTGTGATCTTGCCGGATAAGATATCCTTTGTGATCTGTGCATTTTCTTCCGGTGTGCCACCGACCAGTTCGGCTTTGTCACAGAGGGTGAAGCCGTATGCGGTTGGGTCTAAGGTATAGGTGTTAAATGTGCCATCGTTGAATTCACATACAGTTGTTGTTGTAACCGCTGAGATTTCATCCAGACCGTCGTTTCCATGAACGACCATACCACGTTTTACACCGAGGTTGCTGAGTACTTTTGCAAGCGGATCAACGAGGGAGGCATCATAGACACCGAGTAACTGAAGATTTGCTTTTGCCGGATTTGCAAGAGGTCCTAAGATATTGAATACTGTAGGAATCTTGATCTCTTTTCTTGGAGCGCCGACAAATCGCATTGCTGTGTGATATTTCTGTGCAAATAAGAAGCAGGTACCAAGATCCTTCAGACAGGCTTCGCTGACTTTACAGTCTGCTGCGATGTTGACGCCAAGGGCTTCCAGGCAGTCGGCTGTTCCGCATTTGCTGGATGCTGCACGGTTGCCATGCTTTGCCACCTTACCACCGCCTGCGGCTGTTACTAATGAGGAAACAGTTGAGATGTTAAAGGTTCCTGCGCAGTCTCCACCGGTTCCTACGATGTCGATCTCCTCATCGACATCCGGTGTAAATTCACCACAGTGTTTTCTCATGATCTCAGCAAATGCTGTGATCTCATCGATCGTTTCACCTTTAATATGAAGTGCTGTTAAGAAGCTTCCGATCTGTGCCTGTGTTGCTTCTCCACTCATAATTTCATCCATAACGGCTGCTGCCATTTCTTTGTCAAGATCCTTACCATTAACAACTGCTGCGATTGCTTCTATAATCATATTCATATCCTCCTTGAATGTATGTTCTAATAAACATTTGCGAATCCTATAAAGTATATTCATGATTAAACATTCTGACTTGCCAAAACAGTGGCATTTGAGACCGCCGGTTCTTGATGGTGCGTTAGCAGCATCTTAGTACCGCTGCAGGTCTCAACGAGCGGAAGCGTCCACTGGTTGGTAATGTCAGGAATGTTTAATCATAGAAATATAGTGCTGATTGCAAATGTTTGATTACGCCTCTAAAAAGTTTCGTAAGATGATCGTTCCTTTTGGTGTCAGAATCGATTCCGGATGGAACTGGACACCATATATTTCATAATCCTTGTGTTTGACTGCCATGATCTCATCATCGTCGGTTCGGGCAATAACGGTAAGAACATCCGGGAAGTTTTCTTCGGAAGCGGCAAGAGAATGATATCTGGCAACCTCGATCCGTTTCTGAAGTCCCTTGAACAGTTTGCAGTTGATGTCGACATTTGCAACGGACATTTTGCCATGCATCAGCTTTTGGGCGTATGTGATCGTTGCACCGTAGGTTTCACAGATTGCCTGATGTCCGAGACAGACACCAAGGATCGGGACCTTGCCGGCAAAATAGGAGATGGCTTCTTCACAGATACCTGCATCGGAAGGTCTTCCGGGACCGGGTGAAATGATGATCTTCTCCGGGTTCATTGCTTCAATCTCCTGACAGGTGTATTCATCATTTCGTATTACCTTGATGTCAGGATTGATCTTTCCTACAAGCTGATACAGATTGTAGGAAAAGCTGTCATAATTATCGATCAGTAATATCATGCTTCGTCACCTCGTATCTTCTGAGAATTAATCAATGCATCCGTTACGGCTTTTGCTTTGTTGATGCATTCCTGGAATTCATTTGCCGGTACACTGTCGGCTACAATGCCGGCACCGGAACGGACAAATACTTTATTTCCTTTGCGGTATGCGATTCGGATCGCGATGCAGGTATCCAGATTTCCTGAGAAATCGATATAACCGATCGCGCCGCCGTAAATACCTCGTTTGTTATTTTCAAGCTCGTTGATGATCTCACATGCCCGGATCTTCGGTGCACCGGATAAGGTTCCGGCCGGAAGAACCGCATCGACAGCGGAGATCGCATCCAGATCCTCACGGAGTGTTCCGCGTACGGTAGAGCCGATATGCATAACGTGTGAATAACGCTGGATGGACATGTATCGTTCGACTTCGACCGTTCCAAACTGACTGACCTTTCCGAGATCATTTCTTCCGAGATCCACTAACATATTGTGTTCTGCAAGTTCCTTTTCATCTGCCATCAGGCTCTTTTCCAGTTCCAGATCTTCGACCTTTGTTTTTCCCCTTGGCCTTGTGCCTGCCAGAGGAAATGTATGGAGAACGCCATCCTCTACCTTGACCAGAGTTTCAGGGGAAGCCCCGGCAACCTCGATCGTGTCACCGTCAAAGTAGAACATGTAAGGAGATGGGTTTGTGCTTCGGAGCAGCCGGTAGGTATCGAACAGGCTTCCTTCCATTTCGGCTTCCAGTCGGTTGGAAAGCACGACCTGGAAAATATCTCCTTCATATATATAGTGCTTTGCCTTTTCTACCATCCGGCAGTAAGCTTCTTTGTCAAATAATGGTTTGAATTCTGTCTTAAGAACAGGAGCAGGAATATCGGCTTCTGCGCCATGGAGAATGAGTTCTTTCATTTCTTTGATATCCTGTAAGGCTTTCTGATATCCTTCTTCGATATTTGCTGTGTTGGCATTTGCGATCAGGATCAGTTTGGATCTTACATTGTCAAATGCGATCACCTTATCAAATAACATCAGATCGACATCCTGAAATCCTTCCTCGTCCTTTGCATCAAGCACCAGCTTCTTTTCACTGTATTTCAGATAGTCATAAGAGAAATATCCAACCAGTCCGCCGGTGAAAGTAGGGAAGCCTTCGATCTTAGGGCTCTTATAATCTTTTAAAACCTCACGGATGAAGATTTCCGGATGGATGCCGGAGGTCTCTTTGATGACTGCTCCGTTCTCATCCTTTAATGTCAGGGTTCCGTTCATACAGATGATATCCAGTTTTGGACTGTATCCAAGGAAAGTGTATCTTCCCCAGAGCTCCTGATTCTCCACGCTTTCCAGAATGTAGCAATGCTCATTTTCCGCTTTTAGTTTCTTTAGCAGATTGATCGGAGTGATGATATCGGAGAGCATCTCATAACAGACCGGAACCATGTGGTATCCCTGTTCGGCGTATTCTTTTGTTTCGCTAAGTGTTGGTCGTATCATATGTTTCACCTCGTTCATAAATAGTAGTTTAATAAGTTGTTTGAAATTGTTCATGTATGGTGAGGTGCGTTTTGCCTGATCTGCTTTTTATAAAAAGAAAAAGCACCGTCAGAAGATTGTATAAAAAAATCTCATCCAAAAGCAAAACGCTTATAGGACAAGATACAAATACAACACTCCTGCGGTGCCACCTATATTCATCAAAATCTGATGCACTCAACCATATACTAACATATATGTACTTTCTATAACGGGAAGTCTCCGTCGCCCCTACTAGATTCGCTCGTTCGGTTTGCCCTCGCAAGTCCATTCACTTAAGAAATCATCACTGCAATCTCACCACCTGCAGTTCTCTGGACATGTTGTTCATAAGCTACTCTTCTTGCTCATTGGTTTGTTTTATTGTATTCATATTGCACCGGTATGATATATTTGTCAAGAACTAATTTTATAATTGTTCAAAAAAAGGTACAATTATTTCGATGGAAAACCTTGTTTATTCGTTAAAAATCACTATAATAAAAGTAAGATGACTCGCTATGCGCAAGTATAGCTTTTAATACTGAAAATATACGGAACGTGTATATAATGCATGATATATGATTCGTATAAATAATCAATGGAGGACTATAATCGTGGAAGAACGTAAAAATTTTGGTTTCGGTGTATTAATCGATATTTTGAAGAAAAATCCAAAAACAATTGTTTTGACTGAAGGTACTGATCCCCGTATTCTGGAAGCATCTTCAAGACTTCTTGCAAGTAACTTCCTGCATCCGATTCTTGTAGGAGATCCTGATAAGATTTATGAAGTTGCAGAGGAAAGCGGTTTTAATATAAGAGGTTCCGAGATCATCAATCCAAGGAATTTTGATCGTATGGATGAGATGGTCGAGATGTTCTGTGAACTCAGAAAGAGCAAGGGCGTGACACCGGAGCAGGCAAGAGAGATCCTGTATCAGAACAACTACTTTGGTACGATGCTTGTTAAGATGGGGATTGCAGATTCGCTTCTCGGTGGTGCTACATATTCAACAGCAGATACAGTAAGACCTGCTTTACAGCTGATCAAGACAAGACCGGGCAACACACTGGTTTCATCCTGTTTCATTCTGGTACGTCCGTTTGCAACAGGTGGTAATGAAGTGTTCGCTATGGGTGACTGTGGTATCAACATCAAGCCAAATGAAGATGAGCTGGTTGAGATCGCAGAGGAGACTGTTCGTTGTGCAAGAATTTTCGGTGTAGATCCAAAGGTTGCTTTCTTAAGCTATTCAACCTATGGTTCCGGTAAGGGCGAAGATGTGGATAAGATGAGAAATGCAGCAAGAAAGACAAAGGAGCGTAACCCAGATCTTCCGATCTCCGGTGAGATTCAGTTCGATGCAGCCGTATCACCTAGAGTTGCAAAGAAGAAATGTCCGCAGTCAGAGGTTGCGGGAAATGCAAATACCTTTATCTTCCCTGATATCAATGCAGGAAATATCGGTTATAAGATTGCACAGAGAATGGGTAACTTCTCAGCATATGGCCCGATCCTGTTAGGACTTAATTCTCCTATCAACGATCTGTCCAGAGGATGTACAGCAGATGAGGTTTATTCTATGGCGATCATCACAGCAGCATTAGCAGATAATAAAGATGCATAAATTGTAGATAGATAAAAGCCGGACACTATCTTTGGTTTAAAGAGATAGTGTCCGGCTTTTGTCTATTGTCTAAAGATGATTATTCTATTTGCAGGAATTCTGCGGCTGTTAATATTTGTGGCTTTTGAAGTCCTGATTCTGCTGATTTTTCATTGCAAGAAAGTGTGATTTTTCTTGAAATAAATGGGTAAATGGTTTACCATAATATCATGAGTATTTAGTATGGGATTGTAGCGTTTTTTTAGCGTGAAGGGCGAACAAATGACGCCTGTGAGACAGAAAAATTGGGACAGCATATTTGTGGGTGTCAGAATGGAGATTTGAATGAGTTTCGTGTATTCATTGTTTTTGAAGAGAGCCGGAGAGGAACTTTCACAATTTGATAACAGAATTTCTAACATGCTTCCAGTGGCTGCCGGTCTGGTTTTTTTTGATATGCGAAACTATCGTAATGATAATGGGGAATTTAATGTTTATATAGAGTGGAATGAGGAATTGAATTCCATCCTGAATGACAGACTGCCTTCGGGTGGTTATTTTATAAAGGCAACAGGAAAACAGGCAAGACAGTTGGAAGAAAAAACAGGTGGAATTCCTGTTTATATGAAGTTGATCGCACATGAGGGCAGGCTGTATCCGTATCGCACATATGTGATGTGGAATGGCAGGCCTTTTAGTGTGGAATTTAACGGAAATATATTGATCCCGGTTGATTATAAGAAGAAAGCAGAGAACGTGAGGATACAGGGTTCGCAGAATGGCGGTAAAGGAAATCGTACGGATGTATCTGGAAGTCAGATGAGCAGTCAGAGAGGGGTGTTTGGCACAAGCCAGCGTGGAATCTTCTTTGGCAGTCAGCGAGGATTTTTGACAGATAGTAATCGGGGCTTCTTTTTTGAAAGTCAGAATGGCTTTTCCTTTGGCAGTAACCGAGGTTATCTGACGGGCAGCAATCGTGAATTCTGGACGAGTAGCAATCGACCTTGGATGTATGAGTGGGAATATGAGAATGGCAGCCAGAGAAGTCTATTCGGTGGTAGTCAGAGAAGTCTGTTTAGTACAAGTCAACGTGGAAATTTCTTTGGAAGTCAAGGTAGATTTTGGGGGACAAGTCAGCAGGGATTCCTTTTTGGAAGTCAGCGGGAGTTTTTGACAGGTAGCAATCGGGGCTTCTTTTTTGGAAGCCGGAACGGCTTTTTCTATGGCAGCAACCGAGGCTATCTGACGGGCAGCAATCGTGAATTCTGGACAAGCAGTAATCGACCTTGGATGTATGAGTGGGAATACGAGAATGGCAGTCAGCGTGGATTTTTAGCAGGCAGCCGGTACACACCGACATTTTATCAGGCAACAGATGGTGGAGCAGATGATTATGATATTCCGCATTGGTATTACATGCCGCCGGAATGGCAGCTTATAAACCGGTCAAAACGACCATGCAGCAGAAAAGGCGGAAACAGCACATTTGGCTATGGGCTGGATTTAATATAGAGCGGAAGCGTCCCTTGGCTGAGAAGGTCAAGAGCCTGTAACTAATCAATATTTAGTCGGTTTTCAATTATCTTGAAAGGACAACATATGGACGGATTTCATTCCTTATGGTCAAAACCATATATGGCGGGAAAACAAGCGGAAGAATATTGGATGCAGGACTATGAAGTCCTTACGATGATTCTTTCGGCATTGATGTGGAGAAAATACAATGGGGGGATCCGTTTGTGTGCGGATGAAGAGGCAAGAGCATTTATCGAGAAGCTGGGACTTGCGCACATCTGGAATCTCGGAATCGAGGAAATTACAGTGCCGGAAGCGGTACCGGAAAAGGTGTTCTGGGCAGCCGGCAAATTATATTCATTGAAAAAAATGCAGATGCCTGCGGTCATGGTGGATCTGGATCTGATCATCTGGAAGGATATACGGAATATTATAAAAGATACGGATATCTGTGCAATACACAGAGAAGGGATATTCCCTGATGTGTATCCGGGAAAAGAGTTTTTCCATATGAAGCCGGAGTATCGGTTTGACCCGGACTGGAGCTTTGAGGTTCTTCCGGTCAATACCTGTATGTTATATATCGCGGATGAAGCGTTTAAGAATTATTATGTTGACAGTTCAATCACATTTATGGAGAATTGTCTGGAGACAGAGGAGAATCTCTGTCATATGGTATTTGCGGAACAGCGGCTTCTTGCGATGTGTGCAGAGAAGCAGGGAAAGCAGATATCATCTTTTTTTCCCGGTTCGGCACAGATCGAGAACCAGGATATATTCACACATTTATGGGGCTATAAGAACATTCTAAAATTCAATTATAAAGAAAGGGAAGCTTTTAACCGTAAAATGTATGATCGCATCGTCCGGGAATTTCCGGAAGAAGAGACGACACTCAAGCAGCTTCCGATATCAGGACTATAGGGAGAATGGTATGAAACTTTTACGCAAAATACCAAAGGAAATATACATATATATCGCATGGGGCATACTCGTAGGGGCAGTGAACTTAGGGTCTGCCTGGGTTTTTATGTACAAATGCGGGATAAATGAGATCTATGCCAATTATATGTCGTGGATTCTGTACAACTATGTGTCATTTGCGACAAACCGCAAATCTGTATTCCACACAAAGGCTGCAACGATAAAGGCATATTTTATTGAACTGGGATTATTCTATCTGAGCCGGATATCTACACTTCTGATCGAAACGGGGATTATCTTTGCGCTTGTTACCGGACTGAAATGGAATGCGATGGGAGTGAAGGTATTTACATCTATCCTTGTGATCTTTTTGAATTATTTCATCAGTAAGAAATTCATCTTTTCCATTCAATACGAAAAGAAAAATAGCGGAGAAATGTTGTCGGAAGACGAAGTATGCCGCGAAATCGTGAGATAATTAATAAAAACTTTACAAGATTTATTTCCATATTTTTGTAAAATGTAGTACAATATCGGCGTAACCATGCATTCTGTGTGGTTTATACATAAGCTGACAAAGTAAATTTTTATAGAATTTAACAATGCAGGATTTCTTCTATATCTTTCACAGATAATCTGGATGGTATATATATGGAAGAAAATGGAAATCATACTTTATATTAAGGAGAATTATTGAATATGAGTAGAAGAGTAGTGATTACAGGAATGGGAGCGGTTACTCCACTTGGTCTGAATGTGGATGAGTTCTGGAATGGCTTAAAAGAAGGCAGACATGGTTTTGGACCGATTACACAGTTTGATGCATCAGAATATAAGTGCAAGGTTGTAGGTGAAGTAAAAGGATTTGTAGCAAAAGATTATATTGATCCAAAGGCCGCAAGAAGAATGGCAAGATTTTCACAGTTCGCGGTTGCAGCAGCAAAGGAAGCAGTTGCAGATGCAAAGCTTGACATGACAGCAGAAGATCCATACATGGTTGGAACCTGTGTCGGTTCCGGTGTAGGAAGTCTTCAGGAGCTTGAAAGTGCATATGAGAAGATCATGACAAAAGGACCGAATCGTGTAAGCCCATTTACAGTACCTATGATGATCAGCAATATTGCAGCAGGTAATATTGCGATCCAGCTTGGCTGCAAGGGAAAGAGTATTGATGTTGTTACAGCATGTGCATCCGGTACAAACAGTATCGGTGAAGCATTCCGTACAATTCAGTATGGAGATGCAGATGTAATGATCGCCGGTGGTACAGAAGCAGCAGTTTCACCAATCGGTATCTCGACATTTGATGCGTTAACAGCGTTGTCATCATCTGATAACCCAGACAGATGCTCAATTCCATTTGATAAAGAGAGAGATGGTTTCGTTCTTGGTGAAGGTTCCGGTATCGTTATTCTTGAGGAACTGGAACATGCTAAGAAGCGTGGCGCAAAGATCTATGCCGAGATCAGCGGATACGGATGCTCCAGTGATGCATTCCATATCACAGCACCGGAAGATTCAGGCGAGAGCCCTGCAAGAGCAATGTTAAATGCTGTAAAGGATGCGGGCGTATCACCGGAGGATGTTGCATATATCAATGCACACGGAACCAGTACACATTTAAACGATCTGGTTGAGACCAGAGCGATCAAGAAAGCATTTGGCGATCATGCAAAGGACATCAAGATCAATTCTACAAAGTCTATGACAGGACATCTTCTTGGTGCAGCAGGTGCAATCGAATGTATCGTTACAGCAAAGACGATCGAAGAAGGCTATATCCACAGAACCCGTGGACTTCATGAGAGTGAAGAAGAACTGGATCTTGATTATTGTAAGGAGCCATATGAGCAGGAGGTTGACTGTGCGATCAGCAATTCTCTTGGATTTGGTGGACATAACGCATGTATTCTTTTACAGAAATATAAGGAGCAGTAAAAAGAAATGTTATTTATAAAGAAAAAGGCAAAAGAAGCCGAGATGGAAAAAATGAAGGCTGTCGAAGCAGAACAGCCAAAACCGGAGACTGTAAAATGTCCGAAATGTGGAGCTGAGCTTGATAAGCAGAGAGTTGTAAAGGCAAAATATATTTGTTATGAATGTGGTTCTTATTTCCGTGTTAAGACAAAGAACCGTATCAAGATGGTAACAGATCCAAAGTCATTTGAACCATGGTTTGAAGATATGCCGATGTCAAATCCGTTAAATACAGCCGGATATGAAGATAAGGTTAAGGCTGCGCAGGAAAAGACAGGACTGAAAGAAGCGGTTACAGTCGGTAAGGCTCTGATCAATGGTGAGCCGGCTATGATCGGTATCTGTGATGCCAGATTCCTGATGAGCAGTATGGGCTATGTTGTTGGTGAGAAGATTGCCAGAGCGGTTGAGCGTGCGACAGAAGAAAAGCTTCCTGTATTCATGTTCTGTTGTTCCGGTGGTGCCAGAATGCAGGAGGGTATCATTTCCCTGATGCAGATGGCAAAAACCTCCGCAGCATTGAAGAAACATTCAGAAGCCGGATTGTTATATGTATCGATCCTTACAGATCCTACAACCGGTGGTGTAACAGCCAGCTTTGCAATGCTTGGCGATATCATCTTAGGTGAGCCCGGTGCTCTGGTTGGATTTGCAGGCCCTCGTGTTATCAAACAGACGATCGGACAGGATCTTCCGGAAGGCTTCCAGCGTTCTGAGTTCCTGGTAGAGCATGGTATTATTGATGGTATTATCACCAGAGATAAGATGAAGGATACCATGTATCAGTTGATCGTTACGCATAAACAGAGAACCGGTTATGCAAACTTCGATAAGGAAGAAGACGAGAAGTTTGATATCAGCGAGATCTTAAAGGAGAGATTGACTTCTGTTGAGAATAAGACTCCTTGGGAGAAAATTCGTGGTACAAGACAGATGACTCGTCCTTGCGCACTTGATTATATTGATTATATCTGTGAAGATTTCCATGAGATCCATGGAGACAGAACAATGAATGACGATAAAGCGATTGTTGGTGGTATCGGTCATATCGATGGACAGCCTGTAACCGTGATCGCACAGGTAAAGGGTTCCAGCATGACAGAGTGTATGGAGCGTAACTTCGGTATGCCGCTTCCGGATGGATACCGTAAGGCTCTTCGTCTGATGAAACAGGCAGAGAAGTTCAACCGTCCTATCATCACATTTGTAAATACACCCGGTGCATTCTGTGGACTGGAAGCAGAGGAGCGTGGTATGGGTGAAGCAATCGCAAGAAACCTTTACGAGATGTCAGCCCTTAAAGTTCCTGTACTTTGTATCCTGATCGGTGAAGGCGGCAGCGGTGGAGCACTTGCTATGGCAGTTGGTAATGAAGTATGGATGCTTGAAAATGCAGTATACTCCATTCTTTCACCGGAAGGCTATGCATCAATTCTCTGGAAGGACAGTAACCGTGCAGAGGAGGCGGCAGAGGTTATGCAGCTTACCGCACAGGATCTTTCAAGACTTGGTGTGATCGAGAAGGTTATTCCTGAGTATGGCGGAGCAGATAAAGAATCCGTTCCATATATCGGTAAATTCATTAAAATGAATGCCAAGGAATTCCTGAAGAAATTCGATGGAATGAGCGGCGAGGAGATTGCTGCTGCAAGATATAAGAGATTCCGTGAGATGTAGATAAAATAAAAAACAGGGATGTAACGTTGAGGGTATCATAATGATTATGATGCCCTCGATGTAACATCCCTGTTTTTATATAAATCCTAGATCAATGACTCGTACAGCTTGGTGATATCCTCAACGCTTGTCTCCTTTGGATTGCCTGGGCGGCATGCATCATCATATGCAGACTGAGCAAGGAAAGGAATATCCTCCGGTTTTACGATATCTTTTAAGTCGGCTGGAATTCCGGCTGTTGTAGGTACAGCGAAGATAGGTACGGATTTATTCTTGGTAGGAGCAACGCCCTCAAGACTTCTGATATCAGCAAAATCCGGATTTGCGATCACGATACCAACGCCCTTTGCTGTGTCCATGGATGATCCGCCACCGATTGCAATGATGTAATCAGCTTCAGCAGCCTTAAAAGCAGCAACACCTGACTGAACATTCTCGATGGTTGGGTTTGGTTTAATGTTGGAATAGATCTCATATGCAAGACCTGTATTGTCCAGAACGTCTGTTACTTTCTTAGTAACACCGAACTTAATGAGATCAGGATCAGAGCAGACAAATGCTTTCTTGAAGCTACGGCCGATGGCCTCTGTAGCGATCTCTGCGATCGCGCCTGCTTCATGATAAGATGTTTCGTTTAATACAAATCTGTTTGCCATATAAATAATAAGAAATACTATAGTAATAATTATAAAAAAGTATCTAAATTTACTTGCCGGCTGCATCTGCTTTTAATCCTGCGCGCCAGTTCAGATAAGAAATGCCGATGATAACGGCATACCCGATAAAGCTCAATGCATCCGGTATCTGGCTGAAGAAGATGAAACCAAGGATTGCCGAGGTGATGATCTGCGAATAATCGAAGATCGATATTTCCTTTGCCGGAGCATGTGAATAAGCAGCCGTGATCGAGAATTGACCGACAGCAGCGGAGGCACCTGCCATTAACAGACAGAACAACTGGAAAAATGACATCGGTTTATAAAAGGCGATCACAAATGGCAGCATGACCAGAGTCGAAAATGCGGAGAAAAAGAATACGATCTGTGGATTTTTTGCACCGTGGTTGCTTAGATATCTTACTGCCGCATAAGCAGCGCCTGCACCCATACCGCCGGTAAAACCGATGAGACCCGGAGCAAAATCAGCGAAGTTCAGGGATGGTTTGATAACAAATAAAGCGCCGATGAATACCCCGATCAGAGCAGCATATTGTTTCAGACTTGCCTTTTCCTTTAACAGGAAGATTGAGAAGATAACAGCGGCAAACGGTGACAGCTTATTCAGGATCGAAGCGTCGGCGATGTTCATGTGATCGACTGCATAGAAGTTACACATGATACCGAGTGTGCCGCAGATCGACCGCATAAACAGCATCGGAATGTGCCGTTTCTCATAATGCAGTCCGAGATCACTTCGGATCAGGACAACAAGCGCGATGAATGCTGCGACCAGATTGCGGAAAAATGCTTTTTCAATCGTAGGAAGATCACCGGATAATCGTACGAATACGTTCATAAAAGAAAAACCGACACCGGCCAGAATTATATAAAGAATTGCTTTTGTTTTCTCTCGCATATAAAAACACCACTTTCTGTAAAACTCTTTAGATATCATAGCTCTTTCTTAACTCAAAAGCTAGCCAAAGTTTTATGAAACACTTTATACTTGCTTTATAAACTATACACAATTTATTCAAAAAACTTGTCTATCATACTTTTAGAAAAAACAAAGTAGATACTATTTATATAGATATTACACAATACAGGATATATCAGTATAGATATCTTCGTCCGGATAGAAAAGGAGATCATACATGAGCAGGGTAATAGGAATAGATTTAGGAACGACAAATAGCTGCGTGGCCGTTCTGGAAGGCGAACAGGCGACAATCATACCGAATGCCGAAGGCAACCGTACTACACCATCGATAGTAGCCATTACGAAAAATGGCGACAGACTGGTGGGGGATGCTGCAAAGAGACAGCTTACGGTAAATGTAGACAGAACCATTGCATCGATCAAGAGAGAAATGGGAACAGCATATAGAAAAAGAATAGATGGAAAAGATTATTCACCACAGGAGATATCGGCGATCATTCTGTCAAAGTTAAGAGCGGATGCAGAAAACTATCTGGGTGAGCCGGTTCATGATGCGGTCATCACGGTTCCGGCGTATTTTGATGACAGTCAGAGACAGGCGACGAAGGATGCCGGAAAGATCGCAGGGTTAAATGTACTTCGAATCATTAACGAGCCGACATCAGCGGCACTTGCCTATGGTCTGGATAACGGACAGGCACAGAAGATTCTGGTATATGACCTTGGTGGCGGAACCTTTGATGTATCCGTGATCGAAATCGGAGATCATGTGATCGAGGTTCTTGCAACTGCAGGCGACAATCATCTTGGTGGTGATGATTTTGACGAGCGTCTGGTGCAGTATGTGATAAAGTCATTTAAGAAAGAAACAAGGATCAATCTGGAGAAAGATATAACAGCGGTACAGCGTATCCGGGAAGCATGCGAAGAGGCAAAGAAGGAATTATCCAGTACGCTGCAGACTCATATCAATCTTCCGTTTATCACGGTCGTAAAGAACGAGCCGAAGCATCTCGATATGCTCATAACCAGAGAGTTGTTCAATGAGCTGACAGATGATCTTGTAAAACGGACAGACGGTCCGGTCAATCAGGCACTTCGGGATGCAGGTATATCAGCCGGAAGTTTAGATAAGGTATTATTGGTTGGTGGGTCAACCAGAATCCCTGCCGTTATGGACGAGGTTAAGAGGATAACCGGAAAAGAGCTTTCGAAGAATCTCAACCCGGATGAGTGCGTTGCGATGGGAGCTGCGATTCAGGGAGGAAAGCTCAGTGGTGGTCTGACCGTTACGAATAAGGTAAATGATATTTTGTTGATGGATGTAACACCATTGTCTCTGTCAATCGAGACTTTAGGTGGTATTGCAAATGTACTGATCCCAAGAAATTCACCAATTCCGACCAGGGTATCCAAGATCTTTACGACGGCCGGAAATTTCCAGCGTGATGTAGAGGTAAAGGTGTATCAGGGCGAACGCAAATATACCAGAGATAATAAGCTGCTTGGTAACTTCCGCCTGAGTGGGATCAAGCGAGCACTTGCAGGAGTTCCGCAGATCGAGGTTACATTTGATCTTGATGTAAATGGTATCCTAAAGGTATCTGCAAAGGATCTTGGCAGAGGCGTGGAACAGCAGATCGTGATCACATCCAGCACGAATCTTTCAGAGGAAGAAATCCGTCGGGCAAGGGAAGATGCCATGCGGTATGAGGAAGAGACTCAGGGCAACAAGGAAAATATGGATATCTGGAACGAAGCTGAAGCATATGTATATAAAGTAGAAAATCAGTTAGAGGTACAAAGTCAGAATCTGGATAAGGCTCAGATCAAGAAGATTCGGAGAGATCTGGAATACTTAAAGAAACTGGTATGTCGGACGGATGCTGACCGGATCACGGATATAGAAGCGGGCAATATAAAGGGTGCTTACAGACAGTTACAGGAATCTGCAATGATCCTTGGATAGGCAGAATATTACGATCGTCGGATCGGAAATATATAGATAGAATACATGATTTGAAGGTGCTGAAATGGCAGCAGATCTGCAGGGTAAAGAAAGAGTGGTGCTTATATGAGAGATAAGATTTACAACTTTATGCGAACAAGATATGGAAATGATCAGTTTTCATCATTTCTGACTTGGATGGGACTGATCCTGATCATCATAGATGTCTGGGCGAAGACAGGAGTTTTGTATTTCCTTGGACTTGCTTCTTTTATCTATGGATATGTGCGCATCTTTTCTAAGAAATATGACAAACGTGCGGCAGAAAATAAGTGGTTTCTAAGCCACACGACAGGCGTTCGAAATGTATTTAAACGGATGAAGAAAAGCAAAGAAGCCGGAAAAGATTATAAGATCTTCACCTGCCCACGTTGTGAGCAGATGATCCGGATTCCACGAGGCAAGGGCAGGATCGAGATAAGATGTCCGAAATGTGGGAATACTTTTATTAAGAAAAGCTGATTGGAGACAGGCGCGTGTTTGGATATATAGTAGTAAACCAGCAGGAAATGAAATTTAAAGAATTTGACGAATATCACAGGTATTACTGCGGGTTGTGCAGGGCATTAAAAGAAGATCAGGGCGCAAAAGGCCAGTTGTCATTAAGCTACGATATGACATTTCTGGTGCTGCTGCTTACCGGATTGTATGAGCCGTCAGAGGAGCGGGGTACAAAAAGGTGTGTGGTCCATCCGATGACAAAGCATGAATATGCTAGAAATCTGTACTCCGATTATGCAGCGGATATGAACCGTATACTTACATATTACAAATGCATGGATGACTGGACAGATGATAAGAAGCTGTTTCGTAAGCTGTATGCGGAGCTTTTAATACCGAAGAAAGAGTTGGAAAAGGAAGACAGCCGATTATATGATTACAGACAAAAGATTGATACTATTGCAGATCGGCTTGCAAAGATCAGCGAGCTTGAGAAAGAAAACAGTGAAGATCTGGATCGGTTATCAGGATATTTTGGTGAAGTGCTGGCAGAGATATTTGCCGTAAGAGCTGATGCATGGGAAGAAAATCTGAGAAAGATCGGTTATTATCTTGGAAGATTTGTATATATTCTGGACGCTTACGATGATATTGAAAAGGACCGAAAAAAACACAGCTTTAATCCATTGATACACAAGCTTACATGTAGTGAAGAAATGAAGACAGAGGACATTCCGGTGGAGGAATGGCAGAAGCTTGCAGACTGGGTAAAAGAAGTCCTGATGATGCAGGCGGCAGAATGTGCCAGAGAATTTGAGAAGCTTCCGATTATAAAAAATGTGGAAATTCTCAGGAATATCGTGTATTCTGGCATATGGAATAATTATTATAAAGCAACTGCCGAAAGATGCGGTAGCAAAGCAGATAACAGGCAGAATGGAGAATAAATGAAAGATCCTTATGAAGTACTGGGATTGTCGCATGATGCCAGTAATGATGAAGTAAAAAGTGCATACAGACGATTGAGCAGAAAATATCATCCGGATGCGAATATCAACAATCCAAATAAAGCTGAGGCTGAGGAGAAGTTCAAAGAGATCCAGCAGGCATATAAGGCGATCATGGATGGTGATACCGGTTATGGAAATTCATACGGAGCAGGTGGATATGGCAGCCCATATGGAAATGGTTCATATGGTTCAGGCAGTTACCGAAACAGCAACAGCGGTGGAAGAACGACTTATGATGAGTCAGATCCGTTTGGCGGATTCTATGGCGGCTTTGGACCGTTTGGTGGGTTTGGCGGTTATACCGGCGGAAGACGGGAGGAATATGATCCAAACGATCAGGATTCCAGATATTTTCAGGCAGCCAGAAACTATCTGCGGTCAGGCAGTTATGAGGAAGCAAGAACAGTATTGAACCAGATCCAGGATCATAATGCAAAATGGCATTATTATTCCGGTGTGTGCAATGCCGGACTTGGTAATCAGATTCGGGCGCTTGAGATGCTTCAGAGAGCGATACAGTTAGAGCCGGATAATATGGAATACAAGCAGGCGTACGAACAGATCAAGAGCGGATCGAAATGGTATATGGATCAGGGACAGGGCTACGGCATGGATATGTCAGGCCGGGATATGACAAAATGCTGTAATACATTCTGCACTACCCTGCTTTGTCTCTCCTGCTGTGGTGGAAATATGTGCTGTTTCCCTTGTGGCGGCTATTATTCAGGCGGTTATTAGAAGGAAAATCCCTTATGAAACTGTTAAGATATTGGTATGTTGCATAGGGCAAGAGCGTATAAATAACTATAAAAACAGAAAATAATTGAAAAATCATTGTAAAATTGCAAGATTAATTAGACTTTGGTCTAAAAAATATGTATTTTTCTACAAAAAATTAAGACATGTATTGAGAAATACATGTTTTTTTGTTAAAATAATATAGGTTTCTTCCAAAAATTCTCATGGTAAAATCGGTTATTATGATGAATCAGGACGAAAGAGATATAAAGGATCCGGATAATACCGGCATCTGATTATAGAAAAATCGTCAGGGATGCATTCTGGCGTGCAATTTTCAAGGAGGATACGATAAATGAAAAAGTTGATTGATTTCGACAAAGAGGGCTTCAAAAAAGAGGTTATTACAAATGTGAAAACATTGTACAGAAGACCAATCGAAGAGGCAACTCCACAGCAGGTATTCCAGGCTGTCAGCTACGCTGTTAAGGATGATATAATAGACAGATGGATAGCAACACATAAGGAATATGAGAAGAAGAACGTTAAGACAGTTTACTATCTGTCCATGGAGTTCCTGATGGGTAGAGCCCTGGGAAACAATCTGATCAATCTGACATACTATGATGCAGTAAAAGAAGCATTAGATGAACTTGGATTTGATCTGAATCTGATTGAGGATCAGGAGCCGGATGCAGCACTTGGTAACGGTGGTTTGGGACGTCTTGCAGCATGTTTCCTGGATTCTCTTGCAACACTTGGTTATCCAGCATACGGATGTGGTATCCGTTATCGTTATGGTATGTTCAAGCAGGCGATCAAGGATGGTTATCAGATCGAGCTGCCGGATGACTGGTTAAAGGATGGCAACCCATTTGAAATCAAGCGCCCGGAGTATGCTGTAGAAGTTAAATTTGGCGGTTATGTAAGAGTTGAGAACAGAGATGGAAGAAATTACTTTATTCAGGATGGTTATCAGACAGTTCGTGCCGTACCATATGATGTTCCGGTTGTCGGTTATGGCAACAATGTTGTAAATACACTTCGTATCTGGGATGCAGAAGCAGATCAGGAATTCTGTCTTGATTCATTTGATAAGGGTGAATATGAAAAGGCTGTTGAGCAGCAGAACCTTGCTAAGACGATTGTTGAAGTTCTTTATCCAAATGATAATCACTATGCAGGTAAGGAATTAAGACTGAGACAGCAGTACTTCTTCATTTCAGCGTCTGTTCAGAGAGCAATCCTGAAATTCAAGGAGAAGAACAGCGATATTCATAATCTTCCGGATAAAGTTACGTTCCAGATGAATGATACACATCCAACAGTTGCAGTAGCAGAGTTGATGAGAATCCTTATGGATGAAGAAGGTCTTGAGTGGGATGACGCATGGGATATCACAACCAGAACATGTGCATACACCAACCATACGATCATGGCTGAGGCTCTTGAGAAATGGCCGATAGAATTATTCTCAAGGTTACTTCCTCGTATCTACCAGATCGTAGAAGAGATTAACAGAAGATTCGTACTGAAGATTCAGTCTATGTATCCGGGCAACCAGGATAAGGTTAAGAACATGGCTATCCTTTATGATGGTCAGGTTAAGATGGCACATCTTGCTATCGCAGGTTCTTACTCTGTAAATGGTGTTGCAGCACTTCATACAAAGATTCTGGAAGAGAGAGAGCTGAAGGACTTCTATGAGATGAGACCTGAGCAGTTCAATAATAAGACAAATGGTATTACACAGAGACGTTTCCTTCTTCATGGTAATCCGCTTCTTGCAAGCTGGATCACAGATAAGATCGGTGATGAATGGATCGTTAAACTTTCAAATCTGAAGAAGTTAAAAGTATATGCTACTGATGAGAAGTATCAGCAGGAATTTATGAATATCAAGTACCAGAACAAGATCCGTCTTGCAAATTATATCAAGGAGCATAATGGCGTGGATGTAGATCCTCGTTCTATCTTTGATGTACAGGTTAAGAGACTTCATGAGTACAAGAGACAGCTTCTTAATATTTTACATGTTATGTATCAGTATAACGAGCTGAAGACAAATCCATCATATGATATGTATCCAACAACATATATCTTTGGTGCAAAGGCTTCCGCCGGTTATAAGAGAGCAAAGCTTATCATCAAGCTGATCAACTCCGTTGCAGATGTTATCAACAACGATGCATCTATCAAGGGTAAGATCAAGGTTGTATTCATTGAGAACTACAGAGTATCCAATGCAGAGCTGATCTTCGCAGCAGCAGATGTCAGCGAGCAGATTTCAACAGCTTCCAGAGAAGCATCCGGTACAGGTAATATGAAGTTCATGTTAAACGGTGCAGTTACACTTGGAACCATGGATGGTGCAAATGTAGAGATCGTTGAAGAAGTTGGCGAAGAAAATGCAGTTATCTTCGGTTTAAGAGCTGAAGAAGTTATGAAGTATGAGCGTGAAGGTGGATACAATCCAAAGGATATCTACAACAATGATGCAGCAGTAAGAACTGTTCTTACACAGCTTATCAATGGTATGTATTCTTCTGATGATCCGGATCGTTTCAGAGATCTGTATGATTCACTTATCAACGAAGATGTATACTTCATTCTTAAGGATTTTGCTTCTTATGTAGAAGCTCACAGAAAGATCGATACTCTTTACAGAGATGAGAAGAACTGGGCTAAGATGGTTATGTTGAATACAGCATGCTCCGGTAAGTTCTCATCAGACAGAACAATCGAAGAGTATGCAAAAGAGATCTGGAACCTCAAAAAGGTTAAAGTCACATTAGACTAGAACTGTAAAATATAACATATATAAATAATGAGACATATATACATTTATGCCGCAGAACGCTTGCGCTCTGCGGCATAAATGTATTATAGGGGGCTTTCAATAAGTGATATCTCCATTTCGGAGGGGTTATTTTTTAAGCTTCACTTTTTTAGTGGCAGTGTATACCTTGCGGCGGGAGGCTTTGGAAATTTTATTTGAGTAGATGTTGCCTTTGCACTTCTGGTCTGCATATACACCGAAGGTCACTTTGGATATTTTATTGCCGGTCACTTTGATATTTGCCTGGAGAGCTGAGACACCAGGACCTTTTTTATTGCCGGTAATAGTGTTGTTTTTAACTGTCACTTTATATTGTGTGGAAGCCGGTTGTACATAGATGGCTGCCTTGGAGCTTCTGGATATTGTATTTTTATCGATTGTCAGCACATTTTTGGTACTGCATATATTAATACCGCTTGTTGCTGCCTTCTTGATCGTATTTCCCGAAACTGTTTTCTTTATAGTCGATGCGTTGAAGACCTGAAGACCGTATTTTCCGGCTGACAGGATCTGGTTGTTTGTAACTCCTCCGGTTACGGTTGACTTTGTGGAGATGCAGATCGCAGTATCGTTGCTGTTTTCCATAGCGTTGCCTATAATGGAACCGCGAACCTTGGAACCGTTATAAAGGAAGATTGCTCTTCCACAGGAATATTTTGCAGTTCCTGCCTGAATCTTGTTTCCGGTTATGGTTTTAGAGACTGACTTCTGAGACAGCTTGATCGCAGGAGCATTTTTGCCGATGGTTGTGATCGTGTTGTTTTTGATCTTTCCGGCTTCACAGTTATTGTACAGGCTGATACCTGTATCTGTACAGCCGCCGGTGATGGTATTGGATAGAATATCTGCCACCGTAGAGTTTGTACTGAGACTGATGCCGCCGCTTGCACATTTCTTTATTTTATTCTTGGATAATAAACCGGTACAACCGCTGTTCTGATAGATGTGGATACCATAACCGCCGCAGTTGGAAATTGTGTTGCTGATAATATTCTTAGCCGTTGATGAGAAATGAATGGCAATACCGTGTCCGGTCATTCCGGAGACCTTGTTGTTTGACAGGACAAGTCCTTTTGCATAGCTTTGAATAAAGATGCCGTCTCGTTCATTTTTCAGAGGATCCTTTGTGCTGAATCCCTTTCCGGTAACGGTATTGTTTGTAAAGGTACAGTTCCAGGCATCAGTGATGTGGATGCCGGTAACGGCTGTTGTGATATTGTTATTGGATACGGTTACACCGGTAATGTAATAATTTCCGGTAGGGAAATATTTACCGTCCGCACCTTTCATTTTTTTCAACTGGTTGTGGCCAAATACCTTAATAGCTGCAGGATTTTCACAGGAGGGAGAATATTTTAAGGTGATTGTGTTATCGCTGATGACAGAGTTCAGATCGTAGATGATCTTTCCTTTGTATGGTTGTTTACTGTCCAGAATGGTAGAAATAACAGAGCCTTCGTAGGATTTGAAATTTTGGAACAGGATACCGCCGCCGCAGTTTGTGATCGTATTGTTTTTGATCTCACAGTTGCGGTAGTTAAGTCCGATAATACATTCTTCCATAACATTATTGAAGGTATTGTTATTGATCTTGATATTCTCATGGTAAGCACCCAGAAGAAGTGTATGGCTGCCAATGCCACGGATGACATTCTGAAATTTACATCCGGTGATCTCAACGTTTTTCATTGTTGTGCCATCCTGAACGACACCCGGAAATGCGGCTTCTTTACACGGAGTATCAAGCTGAAGGGCCTCCTGGTTGACGTGAGCATTTGTCACACCGGTTTCCCGTCCGTTATTTTTGAAAGTGCAGTTTTTTACATAGAAGCCATTGATCGCACAGACCTCCATCTGATGCACACAGCCGCCGCCCGACAGGGTGATACCGGACAGATTCACATTTGTTGCATGAAAGAGACGGATCATACTGGAAGTATTCTCACTGTTTCCGATCAGCGTTCCGCCATTGATCGTTATATTTTTAAATCCATCATATCCGGTGCAGAGATCACTTTTGTTGTAGTTTGTCTGGTCTTTGTAGGAGCCGGGAGTACCAGATATGATCATGTTGAATTTACCATTGTCTGCACAGGTCAGTGTAACACCTTTCAGATTTAATGTGGTGTTGCTGAAAATACGGGCTGTCGATGACAGGGTATAAGAACCGGAAGGAACGGTTACAGTAATGATACTGTCCGTCTGATCTGCCATATCTCTGGCAGTTTTTAAAGCTGTGTTTAATTCTGTTGTAATGTCAGTTCCGTTTTTAACAGTCAGTGTGATCACACTGTCAGAGATAAGCATGTCGTCATTCGATGCGGCGGCAAAGACCGGCGCTGTTGTAAAACCGGAAGCCGGCATTGCAGCATTTGAGCGAAATGCAGTTCCGAAGATAAGACCGGATGCAAGGACTGCTCCCGCCATACATGAGATAAGATGTTTTTTCATAAAACTTCCCCTTTCAAAAATATCAGATGTTCTGGTTGACTGTTAAAAAAACAGATGCCACTAAGTATCTGCCTGACAGGATCAGGCGGTAAAGTTTCCGCTTGTATAGGAACCATAGATGCTGAGATTTCCAAAGGAACGATAGGCACGAACACGATAGTAGATTGTTTTGCCCTTTGGAAGATCCTGTAAAGCATAGGATGTCTGTCCCTTGCCAAGCTGTTTTGTCGATTTGCCGGAAAAATGATCGGTTGTACTGTATTGTACTTCATAGCCACTGATTCCTTTGACCTTCTTCCATGATAAGGTTGCCTGATTGCGTGCTGTATTCATAGAACAGGTGAGATCCGTTACCGTACCGCATATTTTCTGGTCAGTGTCATTAATCGACAGATCTTTATTTGCTATATCGTTATATATATTATTGCTGATCGCACCGGATACGGATGAGGAAGCAGCAATACCATATTTGAAATCAGTAATATCGTTGTCAGAAATAGCTACATTACATTTGGATAGTTGCATACCATTTAATGATGCAGATCCACATAAGGTATTTTTGACAACTGTCAGCAGGTAATTGCTGTGTGCAGCAATGTTGATTGGGGCATTGCCTTTTGCGGAAATATAGTTATACGAGATAGTTGTATCGTTATTGATGCTCTGGACATTGATGCCGTAATTGCTGCACTCACTGATTGTATTATTGTTGATGCCGCCACAGACCGTTGCTTCTTTTTCCAGAAGGATACCGTTGGTTCCACTTCCATTGATAGAGTTTCCCTCAATGTTCTGACCGATGCTGCTGGCTCCATTTACTGCGATCGCACTTTTGCCAATGGAAGAGAGCACATTTTCACTGACCAGCTCTGCAACCTTGGAATGATTGGCAATAGATACGGCATACAGGGCTACATCCGAGATCGTGTTGTTTTTTACGGAACCTGCAATTTTGGAGGCCTTATCAACCAGAATTCCCATTCCGGAGGAGACGTCCGTTTTTGATGCATAGATCCGGTTGGATGAAATCTCTTTTGCAAAAGAGCGTCCGGTAATCTCAATTGCATTTGCAACGGTTGCTTTTGTTTTATCACCCATGTCACGTACCCGGTTTGTCGAGATCAGCCCGGTACGGCTGTTGCTGTATACTTTGATCGCCGGATTGCCACTGACAGCACCAAAGGCATTTCCTGTTATGTTCGTGACACGGCTGTTGTTCCCAACCAGAATACCGCCGGCTTTGCAGTTTTTTACAATGTTGTTTGCAATATCATAGATACATGCACTGGAGTCTGTCAGAAAGATTCCGGTTCCGGTACAGTTTTTAAAGGTGTTATTTTCAATCGCAGAGGCGGTACTGTTGTCCGTAATATACAGACCATAACGCGGCATGTTCTTGATCTCATTTCCGGTTACGGAGATATTCTTACTGGACTGATCAATACGGATGCCATCTCTGGAAGTTCGTAATTTGTCATCCGGCGAGAAATTATATCCATTGATCGTATTACCGGATACCTCGCAATCTCTTGCATCGGATAAGGTGATACCGTCTCCCGGTGTGATGATCGTATTGTTTCGTATAATAACGGAGCTGATATAGAAATCTTCATCCGGCAGAGGAAATCCATCTCCTCCTGTGATGTTGCTGTTCAGCTTTCTTCCATAAACGAAGATTCCGGCAGTTTTTAATGTTGTCGGATGGTAGGTCAGCTTCAAGGTGTTGCCGCTGACTTCTGTTACTGCATTGTTGATAACAGCGTTGTCGATCTTCTTTGCGCCATTTAAAACCGTTGTGTTCATGGATACTTCGTATTCCTTGGCATTCTGAACCAGAATACCGCCGCCGCAGTTGGTGATCGTGTTGTTCTTTACTTCACAGTTTACATAGTTTAAGCAGACAACACATTCTTCCAGCACATTGATAAATGTGTTATTGTTGATCTTGATATTTTCGTGATATGCACCGCAGAGCATGGTGTGTGTTCCGACACCACGGGCAATATTCTGGAATGTATTGTGTGTGATCTCCACATTCTTCATAGGGGTTCCGTCCGGATAAGTGCCGGGATATACCAGTTCACTGTATGGCATATCGAGCTGTATGGCTTCTTCTTTTTCAAAGTTTTTGGTATCGTCAGCACGTTTGCCGTGGTTTTTAAATGTGCAGTTTCTGACATAAAAGCCGTCGATCGCAGCAACCTCTAGCTGATGTACGCATCCGCCGCCCGTGAAAGTAAGACCGTCAAGGGTAATATTAGTAGCATGAAAGATACGAACGATACAACTCAGATTGGCTTCGGTGCTTTCCCAGATTCCGCCCAGAACCGTGATATTCTTATAGGCATCATAGCCGGAGCAGGCTTCACTGTTGTTGTAATCGTCATAGTCTTTGTAATTTTCTGTTGATGATGGACCGGTGATCAGCATATTGAACCGATGGGAACCGGCAAATGTAAAGTGAACATCCGTGACATCCAGCGTTGTATTGCTGTAAATATGCAGCGCAGCGGAAAGAAGATAACTACCTTTTTGAACCCTGACTGTAACAATCTGCCCGGAGCTTTCGGCAAGATCTCTGGCATTGATCAGCGCTTCGTTCAGCTTTTGGGATATGTCGCTGCCGTCTTCCGCAGTAACCTGTATAACAGTGTCTTCGGAACTGGTTTCTTCCGCAGATACAGAAAAAGAAAATCCGTAGAGGAGCAATGGAAGAATCAGCAGATGCAAAATAATATATGTAAGTTTCTTCATTATATATACGCCTTCTTTGTTTTTATTCCTAATGGATCGGATCTACATGATCCTTATTTGTTTCCGATACGATGTAATGTGGCCGGTTTTTTACTTCCAGATATGTCTTGGCAATGTATTTACCCATAATACCCATGCACAGGAACTGAAGTCCAGCAATAAAGATGATGATACAGGCAAGAGATGGCCAGCCGGCAACCGGATCTCCGAATATTTCTTTTCTTATAATAATGAAAATAACCATAAGAAAGGAAAAGATCGTCAGAAAAATGCCAAGCCCGGATGCAAGGGACATCGGGGTTTCGGAAAAATTGATGATTCCATCGACCGCATATTTGAATAAGCCCCAGAAACTCCATTTTGTTTCTCCGGCAATGCGGTTTACATTTTCATATTCCAGCCATTTGGTCTTAAAACCGATCCAGCCAAAGATACCCTTTGAGAATCGGTTGTATTCGCACATGGCGACGATACTGTCTACCATTTCACGCTTCATCAGACGAAAATCCCTGGCACCATCGACAACATCTGCGTCCGAGATCTTGTTGATAAGCTTATAAAAATTCCTTGCAAAGAAGGAACGGATCTTTGGTTCTCCGATCCTCGATACCCGCCGGGTGGCAACGCTGTCATAATCCTCGGTTTCCAGACAGTGGAGCATATCAGGCAGTAGGGCAGGGGGATCCTGCATATCTGCATCCATGATGGCGGCATAGTCACCATCTGAATTACAGAAGCCGGCATACATGGCAGCTTCTTTTCCAAAGTTTCTTGAAAATGATATGTATTTGTAATGAGAATCCGTATCACAGATTTCTTTCATGACGGAAAGGGTTGTATCTGTAGAACCATCATTGATCAGAAGTATCTCAAATGTATATTGATCCAGAGTCTGGATTACTTTGTTTAGTTCGTCCTTAAATAAAGGAAGTGCTTCCGCTTCATTGTAACAGGGAACGATCAGATTCACTTTTTTCATATAACTTCTCCTTGTGCCGCTGCCATATGAACTGGCAAAACGGTATTCTTTAATTTTAGTTCAGGGAGAATGGAGTGTCAAGGAATCTGCCAGTGCTTTTGAAAATATAAGATTTGCATATGTATGTTGTTAGATGCTATAATAAATCCAAATGAGCAAAAAAAGTTTTATTGCACAGGAGAGAAGGAATATGAAGGTAAAAGCAAAATCATTTGAGGCATGGAAGGTTATCATGATTACCCTTGTCTTTTTATCATATTGTGTGGGGATGATGCCAGGAGAAAAAGCGCAGGCAGTTTATGACAAATATCTGGATAATGGGATATTTGGAATGGCATTTTTCTTTGTTCTGGTAGGATTTGGAATCGGTATTCATTATCATAAGAAGTTTATCAATCTGAACAAGAAGAATTATCTGGAATTTCTTGGAAAGAAGCTGGGGATTCTGTATCCGCTTTATATGATCATGCAGACAGTATTCCTGATCCTCGCATTGTGCAGCCATCCCGGTTCACAGGAAATTAAAACACTGATCGTGAAGTATATCATCAGTATACCGATGCTTCAGGCAATGATACCGAAGGCTGGATATTATATGGCACTGAATCCGGTCAGTTGGTTTGTATCAGCAATCTTTCTGATCTATCTTCTGGCTCCGGTGATCGGTATGCTGGCGGCAAGAATGAAGCGGGATCTGAAAAGAAGCGGATTGGTGATAGTCGGGCTGATCGTTGTATATATAATTGTTGCAGGACCACTTGCTGATGCAATGGTATTGAAGCAGGATATGCCATATCTGTTTCTGATGAATCTTATTTTATTCTGTATTGGTGTCTGGCTTGCAAATTTCAGACTGAATATTCGGATCGAGACAGATCGTTCCGCTGGAAGAAATCTTCTGACCGGAGCAGAGCTGGTAGTGCTTGTGGCAGCGGTTCTCATTTATCTGGGAACAGTTGGGAAATATGGAATTCCTGCAGCACTTCTGAGATTGCTGTTGTATGTGCTGATCGTGATGGTATTTTCTTATGACGGTGGAATGATTTCTCATATATTTACATTATCACCATTTGGAATCTTAAGCTCTATGGTATTTGATTTTTACCTGACCCAGTATTTTGTGATCCGTTATATTGGAACTCCGATCCAGAAGAGATTTGGAGACAGTGGTAAGGATATAGTTATCAGTATCATTCTGGCTTATATCATTAACTGGTGCATCGTATTAGTGATCAAGGTAATTAAAAAGATATATCGAAAGATTCGCTACAGGGTATCTTCCTTTGCCGGAGATCTTGGAACAGATGGGGTTGTAGATGATTATCTGGATGATGGATATGAAGAGATCGATCAGACCAATATCAATACGGAAGCTTATGACCGAAGCCGGTTGGATCCAATGGCAGTTGAGATTACAGAAACGGAAGATGAATAGAAATAAAAATGAGACACATATGATCTGCAATATACAGTCATATGTGTCTCGTTTTTTATATCAATATCTGATATATGGATTACCCCATTACTACTTCTACAGTATGAGTCTTGCCATCACCAAATACTGGAAGAACATTGCTCTCGATAGCATTGCCATCTACAGTAACACTCTTGATACCCTTATTTACATGATTCGGATTTGTAACCTTGATATCATATGTAGCACCACGGAACTGACGTGTAGCATTCAGACCATCCCATGCAGCAGGAATAGATGGATCGATCTTAAGACCATCGAAGTCTGCTGAGATACCTAAGATGTACTGTGAAATAGCGACCATGTTCCAGGCTGCTGTACCTGTAAGCCATGAGTTCTTACCCTGACCAAAGTGGTTACCCGGCTTTCCAATATCGGAACCGGCATCCTTACCACCGATCATCTGACCATATACATATGGTTCAGTCTTGTGAATATCGGATGTCTCCTCAGTGAAAGCAGGAGCGATCTCTGAGTAATATTTGAATGCCTGATCGCCGGCGCCTGCGTAAGCAGCAGCACAGATGATCCATGCATTGTTATGTGTGAAGATACCGGCATTCTCTTTGTATCCGCCTGGGTATGTTGAGATCTCACCATACTGGATGTAATACTTTGTGAATGCAGGATTGTTAAGTACAAGTCCGTACTGTGTATTCAGACGCTCATCAATAGCAGCAAGTGTCTTCTTGTCGCAGCCCTGATCTTTACCAATGTCTGACATAATAGCGAAGCCCTGTGGCTCGATGAAGATCTGTCCTTCTTCACATTCCTTAGATCCCATCTTCTCACCATTTGCATCGTATGCTCTTAAGAACCAGTCACCATCCCAAGCGGATTCCATGATGTTAGCTTTCATCTTATCGATCTCAGCCTGAGCAGCTTCTGCTTCAGCGTCCATTCCAAGGTGCTTAAGAATAGCAACATAGTTAGGACCTGCATATGTAAAGAGTGTAGCAACCATAACTGACTCAGCAACCTTTGAGTATCCGCCTTCAGCAGCGAACTTAGGGTTGGTGTATGTCTGGAAGCTTTCACCCGGTGTATCGGAGAAGCATGAAAGGTTGATACAGTCGTTCCAGTCAGCTCTCATTGCAAGTGGAAGTCCGTGTGGTCCAAGGTTGTTTACGATCTTGTAGAAGGAAACCTTTAAGTGGTCAAGCATTGGCTTAGCGATGGACATATCGTTGTCATATGGAACCATCTCATCAAGAATACCCCAGTCGCCTGTCTCCTTGATGTATGCAGATACAGAAAGGATCAGCCATAATGGATCGTCTGAGAAGTCACCACCGATATCTGCATTACCCTTCTTTGTAAGTGGCTGATACTGATGATAGCATCCACCATCCGGGAACTGTGTAGAAGCGATATCAATAATTCTTTCTCTTGCACGATCAGGAATCTGATGAACAAATCCAAGTACATCCTGGTTGGAATCACGGAATCCCATACCACGGCCGATACCGGATTCGAAGTATGATGCTGAACGTGAAAGGTTGAATGTAACCATACACTGATACTGATTCCAGATATTAACCATACGGTTAACCTTATCATCAGGAGTATTAACATTTAAGATGCTTAAGAGGTTGTTCCAGTGCTCTTTGAGTTCTGCAAGACCTGCTGCAACCTTCTCAGGAGTGTTGTATTTCTCCATCATCTCAAGAGCCTTAACCTTGTTGATCGTCTTGCCATCAGCTTCGAACTTCTGGTCAACAGGCATCTCAACATATCCAAGAATAAATACAAGAGTCTTTGTCTCGCCCGGAGCAAGAGTGATCTTCTTGTAGTGTGAAGCGATTGGTGACCATCCATCTGCAAATGAATCATTTGACTTGCCGGCTTCAACAGCCTGTGGGTTGTGGAACCCATTGTAAAGTCCGATGAATGAATCTCTGTCTGTATCGTAACCGTCGATCTCGTCATTTACTGTGTAGAATGCGAAATGATCACGTCTGTCTCTGTACTCTGTCTTGTGGTAGATTGTTGAACCAACAACCTCTACACGACCTGTACTGAAGTTTCTCTGGAAGTTTGTGCAGTCATCCTGTGCATCCCAGAGACACCACTCTTCAAATGAGAAGAATGAGAAAGTCTTCTCTTCTGAGCTTTCATTTGTAAGAACAACCTGCTGAACCTCACCAGCGTAGTTCTGAGGTACGAAGAAGGTAACCTCTGCTTTTAAGTTGTTCTTCTTACCGGTGATCACTGTGTAACCCATACCATGACGGCATTCATATTCGTCAAGCTCTGTTTTAACCGGTGACCAGCCCGGATTCCAGATTGTACCATTCTCGTTAATATAGAAATAACGACCACCCATATCGATAGGTACATTGTTATAACGGTATCTTGTAATTCTACGAAGACGAGCATCTTTGTAGAAGCTGTAACCTCCCGCTGTATTTGAAATCAGTGAGAAGAAATCCTGTGTTCCAAGGTAGTTGATCCAAGGATAAGGAGTTCTAGGAGATGTGATGACATACTCCTTGTTGGCATCATCAAAATAACCAAACTTCATGTAATATATACCTTCCTTTCATGTGTATTAAGATAAGTAGTGTCTGCCGTTATCAGGCAGTATCCGCTGCTCCATGATCTCTCCCTTACAAAGGACATAACACGCCCTTTATAAAAACAGCCATATGGGCATATTATATAATAAAATAGGATATTTGACAACAAAACCCATGATAAAATGTGGAAAAATAATCATTGTAAAAAGAAGCACAGTTTGATAGGCTTATATACAATATAAGTATTATTTTTACATATGAGGAGGAGTTTATATGTATTGTTCAAATTGTGGGGCAGAAATAGAAGGTGAGGTATGTCCGGTATGTGGAATGAAAATGCCACAGACTTATACCCAGCAGGCGGAAATGTATTATGGCAACCAGCCAAATCAGCAGGCAGGGATGTATTATAACGGCCAGCCAAATCAGCAGGCAGGGATGTATTATAACAGCCAGCCAAATCAGCAGGCAGCTATGTATTATGAAAATTCATCAGCACAGCAGATTATACCGGATTACGGAAATCAACCACAGAAACAAAAGAAAAAATCAAAAGCAGGTCTGATAATAGGATTTGCAGCAGGTATTCTTGTTTTGGTTATAGCAGCGGTGATCATATATTTTAAAAGTGATTTTTATATAGGTCCAAAGGAAAGTGAACGTCTGGTCAATGAAGTAATGACAGCTTATGGGAGCATCAATGATGCGGATATTGACAATGTATTAAAATGTATAGATGAATCAGGAACCGGTACTAATATGGTAACTGATATGATTGAGAATCTGGAATATATAGAATCAATAGGGATTCATTATTCATTCGATTATGAGATTCAATCCATTGAAAAGGCAGACAAAGATACCATTGAGGATTTGTGTGATAATCTATATGAGGAATCAAAAGTTTCTGATAAAATAAAATCTGCATTTGTTTGTAAAACGGAATACACAATATCATATACAGATGAGACAAGGTCTGATACGGAAAATTTATCATTTGTATGTTATAAAAAAGGGGACAAATGGTACATATACTGTTCTGATGATAACGGGTTTGAATGTGGAGAGTTAATAAGCAGTAAGTTAGTTGATCAGTTCATGTCAGGTATAGAGGAAGCGGATACAGATAAGATCGTATCCCTTGTTGATAGTAAATGTGTCTCTGATAATGATATTGAGACGTTATCCAGCAGCTTTGAAGTTTTGCAGTCTATGGGTGTAGAATATACGATAGATTATAAAATCACTTCATCCAAAAAAGCAGATGAGGAAGATATAAAGGATGTGTGTGAAACTCTTTATAATGATGCATCTGAAGCAGACAAGATAAATTGTGCTTACATCTGTGATGTTGATTTTTCTATAACCATGAGCTACCTTGGCGAAACAGAGACAGGAGATAATAAGATGTCATTGATCTGCTACGAGAAGGAAGGTAAATGGTATATTGGTGGAACAGTAGAAAATTAATCATTGTAAAAAGAAGCTTCATCTGATACACTCAAAATGTGAGCAGACACAAAAAGTTCACAAATACTATTTATTATTTTTTACTTTTAGGAGGAGAGATTATGAATTGTCCAAATTGCGGAGCAGAGACAAATGAATCTGTTTGTCCTGTATGTGGGGCAGCAGTAGGTACAAGTGGTGGATTCGCACTTGCAGGGAATGATCAGCCACAGCAGCCGGAAAATGCAGCATATGGTGCACAACCACAGCAGGGAATGGGGATGGATCCACAGTATGGTGGACCACAGTATCAGGGAGATCCAATGCAGAATGGTTATGCGGGAAATGTATATGGTACACCGGGATTTGATAATGGCGTAGGTTATCAGCAGCCACCAAAAAAGAAGAAATCCGGCGCAGGAGCAGTTATTGGAATCATTGTTGCACTTGCAGTAATTGCAGCAGCAGTTATATTCCTGTTTTCAGGTTCGCTTGGGGGAGCCAAGAAGAGCAAGAAATTAGTAGATCAGTTTATGACCGGAATTGAAGAAGCAGATACAGATAAGATCGTATCACTTGTTGATAAAGAATGTGTTGCAGACAATGATGTGGCAACATTATCCAGCAGCTTCGAGCTTCTGACCTCTATGGGGGTTGAGTATTCTATTGATTACAAGATCACATCAACAGAGAAGGCAAACAGAGCAACTATCAAGAATATGTGCGAAGGTCTGTATGGTGATACATCTGTAGCAAGCAAAGTAAGATGTGCTTATATCTGTGATGTTGATTATACCATGACAATAAACTACCTTGGAGAGAAAGAGACAGAGGATGACAAGATGTCACTGATCTGTTACAAGAAGGGCGGCAAATGGTATCTCGGTGGAACGGTAGAGACCGAATAAGACCGAGCCTTATATGAAAACATGGCATATGCTATTCTTTACACAGAATACATATGCCGTGTTTTTTATAAATCTATGTCTACCGGATGTGTCCTTTCAGAGAAACGGCTCTGCTATAAAATGACATTAGCGTGGATTTCGTAGTAAGATGCACATTGCCAGTAAATACGGGTGCTTGTTTGAGCCGAAGGCGAGTTAGCACAGGAGTATTTACAAATTAGGCATGTGCAGCGAACAGAAATCGCAGCGAGTCATTTATAGCAGAGCCGTTTCTCTGAAAGAACATATCCCGATAGACTTTTTTATCTTACAAAAATTCTCTCGGTTACGGTTTTGGATTCGCCGGGAGCCAGTTCGGTGTAGCCGGTTACGGCAGGATCACCGGAAAGGTTTGGAGCATCAATGTTCCAGCTCATAGGTTCCGGACAGAAGAATTCTTTCATGCCGTGATCATTCCACATGATCCAGTATTTCATAACATCACATACTTCGTAGCAGACACGGACGCCTGTAACTTTATCGGTTACGATGACACCATAGAATGGCTTGCCGTCTAATTCATTCATTTCAGCGGTATAGAGGTCGTTGTCGATGTCCTGAAGAACAGGAACCATGTCACCCTCTTTGTACATCATATCATATCTGGTAAGCGGCAGTGTTTTCTCGGTTGGAATACAGGTGTCGCTGAGTTCCCATTTGTCACCGATCGGAACCTGCAGACGCACATTTGCGCCGCTTCCGCCATTTGTAAACGGTGCTTTGAATGCGATATGGTTACATACACCATAAGGCATCTGAACCTTGGAAAGGTTGGTCAGTGTAAAGGAATAATCCAGTCCGTCTGCTGTCAGTGTAAAGACAAATTCTGCCTTGAAGCTGACAGGGAAAGTTTCGAAAAATTCATCATTTTCATCATATATATAAGAAGTCTTTGCAACAGCACTTTCACCCTCTACATACATGTCATCAATTGTATGGCAGCGTTTGTGAAGAAAACCATGCAGATGGTTGCCCAGCGGATCGTTGCAAGGAAAATGATACATGGCATCTGAGGTTTTCAGATTTCCATGAGATAATCTGTTTGGAAGATATAAAGTAGGCATACCGTATACCTCGGCAGCAGCCTTCAGTTCTTCCGGTGAAAGTGACAGATCATTTCTTAAGATATCAATATTAAGGGCTGTGTTTTCCAGCTTCATTACATTACTTCCGTTAAAAGGTGCGATCAATGCACGAAAATCTCCTGCGATAAGTTCGATACAGGTTTCGCCTTTAAAATCATAGTTTTTTGCGCTAAAACTCATAGTAGCCTCCCATATAAAGTGATAAGTATTTGTATTTAAGATACATAAAACGGAAAAAGTCTGCAAGATAATATTATGTATGTGTAAGTGTGAAAACAGACCCATCTCAAAAATCTAATAGAATAGTAACACTTAAGTTAAAAAGTGTCCATAAAAATGAAACAAGATTTGTTAATTTCAACAATCAGAAAAGTCGAAAAACGACTAAAACTGCGAATTATGTAGAAATTTTAAAATCTGTACACTTATGTAAAGTGGTATGCTATAATCGAAGCTAACGGGATAAGACCCTTTCCTTTTATAAAATGTAAGGCAAAAAGAGGAATGAATAAGAGAATGGACAATGAGAAAAGATATAGCACCAGGATAAAAAGTGAGCGGTGCGATAAGATAAAGATCAGCAGTGTGGCTGCCGTATTTCTGGTATGTTCGATAGCGATATTTGCGACAAGATACAGACAGGATATATGGAACTTTGACAGAGAAAATGGAAATGACCATCAGATAGAAAATGTTGCGACCGGATCGGATGCATCGGAGGAGGCTTCCGAGGAAAAAACGACGGAGAAGATAACAACGGAAGCAGCGACAACAGAGAAACCGACTACGGAAAAGGTAACAACGGAAGCATCGGAAACGGAAGAAACAACGACTGCCGCATCATCCGAGGAAGGCGGTTCAACAGTAAAATATGTGAATATCGAGAACCCGGATACATCATCTAAGGGAAATGACTGGTACGATAAGAAACTGTATACGCCGGGAAATGTAACGGATGATGCTTATTTTGATACAGCGGTACTGATCGGTGATTCAAGAACCGAGGGACTTAGTCTTTATACCGGAATGTCGAATCTGGACGCGTTCTGTTCCAAGGGGCTGAATATCGAAAAGGTCATGACAGAGCCGATTGTTTCTACAAGTGACGGAATGTTGACGGCACTGGAAGCACTGAAGCAGAAGGATTATGAGAATATATACATTTCATTTGGTATTAACGAGCTTGGATGGATCTATGAGGATGTATTCATTGAAGACTATAAAGCATTTATTGATGCAATAAGAGAGATACAGCCAAATGCAACGATCTATGTTGAGAATATTCTTCCGGTATCCAAGGCTTTATCAGATGAAGATGAGATTTATAATAACTCCAACATTAAGGCATTCAACAAGCTGTTGAAACGGATGTGTAAGGATTATGGCGATATCATTTATCTGGATGTTGCAAGCAGTGTGACGGTAGACGGAGTTCTCCCGGCAGATGCCAGTACCGATGGACGACATTGCAATCAGGAATATTGCGAGAAATGGCTGGATTACATCCGACAGAATGTATATATAAAGAAGTAAATGCCCGGATAGAGATATTCGGATCATCATAACAGTATCAGACAGAAGTAACAGGAGAGAATAAACAAGATGAAGAAATTAGTAAAGTTATGTGCAATTTTTAGCCTGGCAGGAATGCTTGCAGGCTGTGGAACAACGGTTGGTGGAGCAGGTGGTTCAAAGGAAGACCTGAATATAAATGTTAAGGACATGGCAAATGAACTGAAGAGCGGACTGACATTTGAAGATACGCTTTCAGAGCTTGATGCAGGCATGGCACTCACATATTACGGAATTGATGCAGACAGCGTAAAAGACAGCGTGATAATCGTATCGACCGGAGCAACTGCTGAGGAGATTGCAGTATTCGAGGCAGCAGATTCAGATGCGGCTGACAAGGTAAAAACAGCCTGTGAAGACAGAAAAGAAAAACAGACAACATCATATGCAGATTACAAGCCATCCGAAACCGGACGTCTTGACAAGGCGATCATAAAAGAGGACGGAAATTATGTTGTATACTGTGTAACAGATGATACGGATAAGGCAAACGAGATCATCAACAAATATTTCAAATAACAGATATAAAAAACGAACCTGTAAGCAAAAGGCTTTCAGATTCGTTTTTTGTTATGATATGGAAATATGCCATTATATCAATAGGAATAGCTGTTAATCAGAATTGGAAATGGAATTGAACATTTCTATGTATTCTATAAATAATTGCTTCCTTTTTTCGTCGTCAGAAGTCATGATCTCGACTACGGTATGTGGAATGCAGGATAAAATTGTATCCGATTTTTTGATCCCGCGGATCAGATAATCAAGATCTACGCCGAAATGATCACAGAAATCAATCATTTTTTCAAGGGACAGACTGGATTTTCCCCGTTCTATGGCGCTGCAATGTTTGACAGAGATATCGAGCATCTCTGCAAGCTGGTACTGCGTAAGGTTATTTGAGCGCCGGATCTGTACGATCCTCTGACCGATCTGTGCGTATAAGTTCTCCATAAAAATACCTCCAAACTACATTATATTTTGAATAAAAAAACAAATAAACAACCTGTGAGGTGTATAAGAACACAACCTGAAAGGTGAATTACGGTATTACAGCAATGCGGCGGAATGTAAGAAGTTGACGGTCGATTTTTTACTGGTGTATAATTCCTTTGCGATCAGGAATAGCGGAAGAATAGATATGGATGGGAGTAAGAGTAAATGGCAACAGAGATAAAACCTCCGATAAAATATGATATGGTGTGGACAATGTATGGAAAGCGGGCTGATTTCTTTGGGATCGCAGAGCGTTTTCATATTGATCCGGTAACTGCAAGGGTGATTCGGAACCGGGATGTGATAACAGATGAAGAGATTGATACCTATCTGAATGGGGGGCTTGACCGGCTGCATGATCCTGTGATGATGAAGAATATGGAGAAGGGCTGCAGCCTTATGCTGGAGGAGATCCGGAGTCGGAACCGGATACGGATCATTTCGGATTATGATGTGGATGGTGTAAGTTCAAACTACATATTGTATAAAGGCTTACAGCGTGTGTGGGAGCATGAAAATGGTTTGCCTGCAGGAGACGGGATCGATTATGATATTCCGCACCGGATCTATGATGGATATGGAATCAATATCCGTATGGTAGATGCGGCGGCAGCCGATCAGGTCAGTATGATCATTACCTGTGATAACGGGATTGCGGCATTTGATGCGGTGAGAAAAGCAAAAGAATATGGGATGCGGGTAATCGTGACGGATCACCATGATATTCCATATGATACAGATGAAAATGATATTCGGGTATACAAAGTACCGGAAGCGGATGCGGTGATCGATCACAAGCAGCCGGGCTGTGAATATCCGTGCAAGGAATTGTGCGGAGCGGGTGTGGCATACAAATTTATCCAGTTGTTATATCGGATGTGCGGGATACCGGAAGCGGAGTGTGAGGCATTTATAGAGATCCTTGGAATTGCAACCGTATGTGATGTTATGAATCTGGTAGATGAGAACCGTATCATTGTAAGAGAGGCACTTCACCGGTTATCTGACAGTAGTAATTATGGTTTGAAGGCACTGATCACAAACAGCGGCAGGGATGGTAAGAAGCTGTCAGCATTTGATCTGGGATTTATCATTGGACCGTGTATCAATGCAGCGGGCAGACTTGGAGATGCGAAGACCAGCCTGGAATTCCTGCTTGAAACAGACAGCTTTAAGGCAAATGAGCGTGCGATTGAGCTGTTAAATATCAATAATACCCGAAAAGATATGACAGAGCAGGGAACAAAAACGGCAATCGGGCTGCTTGAAACTTCGGATCATCTGCTTATGGGAGCAGTTCCGGAGACAGGAGTTGCGGCATTGTCGGACCGGGTACTTGTTATGTATATTCCGAAACTGCATGAAAGTCTGGTCGGGATTATCGCAGGCAGGATCAAGGAACGGTATTATCGTCCGGTGCTGTTATTTACGGACAGCGAAGAAGAAGGAATCATCAAGGGCTCCGGTCGTTCGATCGAAGGCTATAATATGTATGATGAGATCAATAAATGCAGTGATTATTTCACGAAGTTCGGAGGACATGAGATGGCAGCGGGCTTTTCCATGGAGAAGCGGAATCTGGCCAGACTTCGGGAAAAAATGAATGCGAATTGTACGCTTGACGAAAAACTTCTGACACCGAAGCTCCGGATCGATGTGCCGATGCCGCTCGATTATGTAAGTATTCCACTGACCGAAGAACTGGAGGTTCTGGAGCCATTTGGAAAAGGCAACGAGAAGCCGGTATTTGCACAGAGTGGTGTGCGTGTAAAAAGCGCAAGGATCATGGGAAAAAGACAGAATGTTCTGCGGGTTTCGTTCCTGATGGAGAACGGTGGTACGATCGAAGGCATAAGTTTTGACCCGGAAGTGTTTATTTCTAACATAAAACAGTGGTTTGGAACAAATGAATGTGATAAAATACTAAAAGGAATGCCCAGTCATGTGGTGTTGGATGTTGCCTATTATCCGGATATCAATGAATTTGCGGGAAGAAGAATTTTGCAGATCCGGTTGCTGGAATATCGGAAACATGAGGAATAAAGGCTTTGCTGATAGTTTGATATCATGTGGGCAGAAAAGGAAAATGTAAATAATTGTAGAATATACATATATATGCAGGAGGAAGATTATGAAAAAGATAGAAGAATACGTTACAAGTATACCGGATTTTCCGGAACCGGGAATTATTTTCAGAGATATTACAAGCGTGATCGGAGATCCGGATGGATTGAAGCTGGCGATTGATTCATTAGATGACCTGCTTGAAGGCGTAGATTATGACGTAGTAGCCGGAGCAGAGTCCAGAGGCTTTATCTTTGGAACACCACTTGCATATAAGAATGGAAAAGGATTTGCATTGGTAAGAAAGAAAGGCAAGTTACCAAGGGAGACGATTGAAGCATCTTATGATCTGGAATATGGCAGTGCAACGATCGAGATGCATAAGGATGCGATCAAACCGGGACAGAAGGTTGTCCTTGTAGATGATCTGATCGCAACCGGAGGAACCATGGAAGCCGCTGCAAGGCTGGTTGAAGAACTTGGCGGTAAAGTGGTAAAGATCATATTCTTGATCGAACTTGCAGGTTTAAAGGGCAGAGAGAAGCTTGCCAAATATGATGTAGCTTCTGTTATTTGCTATGATGGCAAATAAAAATGATCATCTGGTCTTCAGATGGGTCTGAAATAGAAAAATTCGAATTGGGAAAAGTGGTGAAGATCATGGAAAACGTAAAAGATAAAGCAGGAAGCATGGATGAATTAAAAGAGCTTGCGGCAAAGGCGGGTGCAATGGAGAATAAACCAATGCGGGAAAAACGGGATATCGATCTGTCTACACCTGCGGATTTTACTCCGCCGGAGGATCTGTATAAGGAACTGATCAAAAAGATCCTGACCTATCATCCATCAACAGATATTTCGATGATTGAGAAGGCATATAAGGTGGCATCCAAGGCGCATGAAGGACAGCTTCGTAAGTCGGGAGAGCCATATATCATGCATCCACTCTGTGTTGCTATTATTCTTGCAGAACTGGAGCTGGATAAGGAGACGATCGTTGCCGGAATCCTTCATGATGTAGTAGAAGATACGGTCATGACTTCAGAGGAGATTGCAGCAGAGTTCTCGGAAGAAGTGGCATTTCTGGTGGAAGGTGTTACCAAACTGACCCAGTTGAAGATGACAACGGATAAGATTGAGGTACAGGCAGAAAACCTGAGAAAAATGTTCTTATCGATGGCAAAAGATATTCGCGTTATCCTGATCAAGCTGGCAGACAGACTGCATAACTTAAGAACATTACAGTATCAGTCTCCTGCGAAACAGGTGGAAAAAGCGCGTGAAACAATGGATATCTATGCACCAATCGCACATCGTCTTGGTATCAGCAAGATCAAGGTAGAACTGGATGACTTGTCCATGAAGTATCTGATGCCGGAGGTATATAAGGATCTGACAGCACAGATCGATGCGAGAATGCATGAAAGGGAAGCCTATATCAAACGTATCGTTGCGGATGTAAAGAAGCATATTGACAATGCGCATCTGGATGCAGAGATCGACGGTCGTGTAAAGCATCTGTTCAGTATTTATAAGAAGATGAAGAACCAGAACAAGACACTGGATCAGATTTATGATATTTTTGCAGTCCGGATTAAAGTGGAGACCGTCCGGGACTGTTATTCGGCACTGGGAATCATCCATGAGATGTACAAGCCGATTCCGGGACGTTTTAAAGATTATATCGCAATGCCAAAGTCCAATATGTATCAGTCCCTTCATACAACGCTGATCGGACCGGAGGGACAGCCATTTGAAATACAGATCCGTACATTTGAGATGCACCGGACGGCTGAATATGGTATTGCTGCACACTGGAAATATAAAGAGAACATAACCGGTACGGTTATGCAGAAGGAAGAGGAGAAGTTATCATGGCTTCGTCAGATTCTGGAGTGGCAGAGAGATACTTCAGATAATAAGGAGTTCATGAACTTCGTTAAGACAGACCTGGATCTGTTTGCAGAACAGGTATATTGCTTTACACCGGCAGGTGATGTCAAGAATCTGCCAAGTGGATCGACACCGATCGATTTTGCTTATGCCATTCATACGGCAGTCGGTAATAAGATGGTGGGTGCGCGGATTAACGGAAGACAGGTTCCAATCGATACCAAGTTAAATAATGGTGACCGGGTAGAGATCATAACATCCCAGAATTCGGCAGGACCATCAAGAGACTGGCTGAATATCGTAAAGAGTGCACAGGCAAAGACGAAGATCAATCAGTGGTTCAAGCATCAGTTTAAGGATGAGAACATCAGCCGCGGTAAGGAACTGATCCTTGCATACTGTAAATCAAAGGGACTGGATTACTCCCTGTATTCCAAGCCGGAATATCAGGAACGTGTCTATAAAAAATATAATTTCAATGACTGGGAAGCTACAATGGCGGCTGTTGGTCATGGGGGAATCAAGGAAGGTCAGGTTGTCAACAAGCTGATCGAGGAATACAACAAGGATCATACGGAACAGCCGGATGACAAGGAAATTCTGGAGGCATATGCACTGAAGCGGGCACCGCATTCCTCCCACGGACAGGGTGGAATCATCGTAAAGGGTGCAGATGATGTAGCGGTTCGTTTCTCCAAATGCTGTTCACCGGTACCGGGTGATGAGATCATCGGATTTATCACCAGAGGACGAGGCATCTCGATCCATCGTACAGACTGTGTTAATGTGCTCTGTATGAGCGAGGAAGACAGAAACAGGATCATTGATGCGGAATGGCAGCAGGATGCAGTTGCAGAGAATACTTACCTTACAGAAATCAATATCTATGCGGATGACAGAAGCGGAATCCTCTTTGATATAACGAAAATCTTAAGTGAGGCAAATATCAGTGTAAACAGTATTAACAGCCGTACAAGCAAGCAGGGTAAGGCGACAATCACGATCAGCTTCTCGATCAAATCGGTCGACCAGTTGAATACGATCATTGCAAAGATACGAAATGTGGAGAGCATTATTGATATAGAGAGAACAGTGGGATAGGAGATCCGGATGGCAGAATTAGAAGTGAAATTATATCAGTTGGGTGATTTGGGAACCAATTGTTATATCGTAAGTAATAAAGAAACAAAGGAAGCAATCGTAGTTGATCCGGCAGATAATGCAGATTTTATTTATAGGAGTCTGACAGATGCAGGACTTGCCTGTGTAGGAATCTTCCTGACACATGGACATTATGATCATATCGGAGCATTGGATGATCTGAGAAAACTGACAGGAGTAAAGGCATATGCTTCCGAGAACGAGAAGCAGGTGCTTGAGAGCAGGACAGGAAATCTGTCTGCGGTGTTTGGCCATCCGCTTGAAACATCAGCGGATATTTATCTGCAGGATGGACAGGAGGTTGCAGTTTTAGGAACTGTGGTACGGTGTATCAGTGTGCCGGGACATACGATAGGTGGCATGTGTTATTATTTCGCAGAAGAACATCTGCTGTTTACCGGAGATACATTATTTGCATCGTCAGTTGGCAGATCGGATTTCCCAACCGGAAATGAACAGGATCTGTTAGAGGCGATCGAGACGAAGCTTCTTGTATTACCGGAGGAAACAGCTGTGTATCCGGGACATAACGGAACTTCAAGGATTGGCAGAGAAAGAAAATTCAATCCATTTTTTTCATAAATAACGATAAGGAACTTGGTTGACATGATTTGTCTGATTCAGAATGTAGAAGATTATAATAATGACCTGAGAGTGATCCTCATGGCGTTTTACATGGGTGTGAAGATCATCACACCGGAGAATATAGAAAAGAAGCCTGAACTTGGGGCAGATGTTGCTGCAACCCTTGTGGCAGAATTTGCAGAAGGTCAGACAAAGATCTGGATGAAGGACGGCGGTCTGGATGTGAAATCAGAAGGAGCTTCTGAGGATAAACAGCAGGACTGGTCTGCGGGAGAAGTCTGTGGAAAACCGGATATCGTGATCGATCAGGATTATCATGACAGAAAGGTATTCCGTAATGTTCTGAAGCGTGCCATGTACCGGATGTTGTCAGAGAGAACCGGAAGAGTTCTGCCATGGGGTAGTCTGACCGGCGTACGTCCGGTGAAGATTGCAATGGAAGCGGTAGAACGTGGATGTACAGATGAGGAGATACAAAAGCTGTATCAGGAAACTTATGTGGCAAGCCGGGAAAAGGCAGAAGCCTGTGTGAAGATCGCCAGACGTGAGAAAGCAATTATCGAGACGATCGATGAGCGAAATGAATACTGCCTGTATATCGGCATACCGTTTTGTCCGACGAGATGTCTGTACTGCTCCTTTACCTCTTATCCGATCGGTGTTTATAAGGATAAGGTCGATGCTTATCTGGATACAATGGAAAAGGAAATGGAGTATATTGCGGAAAGTTATACCGAGAAGAAACTGGCATCCATTTATATTGGTGGCGGTACGCCGTCTTCGATCAGTGCAGAGCAGATGGATCGTCTGTGCAGCATGATCGAGAAGCATTTTGACTTGTCGCAGGTTCGGGAATATACGATCGAAGCAGGTCGTCCGGACAGTACAACAGCAGATAAGCTGCAGGTGATGAAAGCGCATGGCGTTGATCGTATCAGTATCAATCCGCAGACGATGAATGGAGAGACACTGAAGCTGATCGGAAGAGCACATACACCGGAGCAGGCAGAAGAAGCATTTATGAGAGCCAGAGAAGCTGGCTTTGACAATATTAATATGGACTTGATCGTAGGTCTTCCGGGTGAAGATGCAGAGATGGTGAAGCGGACACTGGAAAAGGTGAAGAAGCTTGCACCGGAGAGCCTTACGGTTCACACACTTGCAATCAAACGGGCAGCGCATCTGAAACAGGAGATGGACAAATACAGCTTTGCAGGTGATGTAGATGAGCAGTTATCACTGGTTGGACAGGCCGCAGAAGAACTGGGACTTGCACCATATTATCTGTACAGACAGAAGAATATGGCGGGAAATCTGGAAAATGTCGGATATGCAAGACATGGACTGGAATGTCTCTATAATATTCTGATCATGGAAGAACGGACAGACATTATAGGAATCGGTGCGGGAAGCTCCAGCAAGCTGATCCGCCGGGAGGGAGATCTGGATCCGGTTACAGGAGAGACGGTTATAGGAAACCGGATCGACCGTGTGGAAAATTGTAAGAGTGTAGACGATTATATCGCAAGAATTGATGAAATGATTGACAGAAAAAAGCAGGCGTTTGCAAAATGACAGATAAAGTTATAAACTTAGACACAGATAAAGAAATAGAATACTATGAACAGGATCTGGACGATGCCATCCGTCATGGAATGTGTGTCAGCCGGTTGTCTTCGGAGCTTGCCAGAGAACTGGGGCTCCCGGAAGAAGAGATTCATAAGATCGCAGTTGCCGGTATGATCCATGATATCGGAAAGCTCCGCATCACACCGTATATATATGGCCGTGGCAATTCCATGAAGATTGAGGAAATGCGGTATGTGAGACTTCATGCGAAGCTTGGGGCAGATATCGCAAGGCAAGAAGGCTACGGGGATGATATTGCAGATATTATTTTGTATCATCACGAGAACTATGATGGTTCCGGTTATCCGTACTGTCTTCAGGGAGAGGAGATCCCGATCGGAGCAAGGATTATTCGTGTGTGTGATGTATTTGTCGCGCTGATCAGTGACCGTGCATACCGGAAAGCATTTGAACCAAAGATCGCATTATTGATGGTGATCGATGAGGTGCGGCATTTTGACATGAAAGTATTTCTCGCATTTCAGAGAATTATAAATACAACTGATATTTTAGATGAGGTTCAGTTAATTTTAAAAGGGAGCTATGAATCACGGATCAGTTGATGTATAGTATAAAAATATGAACAATAGATGGAGGATGGAATATGATAACCCAGGCACCAAGAGGAACCAGTGACTGGTTCGGTGACAAGATGAGAACACGTACACAGGTAGAAGCAATGGCGAGAAATCTGTGTGAGAAATTCAATATAAAGGAAGTAATCACACCTGTATTTGAACATACGGTGCTGTTCCAGCGTGGTGTTGGAGAGACAACCGATGTAGTACAGAAGGAAATGTACACCTTTGTTGATAAGGGTGGAAGAAGTATCACATTGAAGCCGGAAGGTACAGCAGGTGCGATCCGTGCTTATGTTGAGAATAAATTATATGCAGAACCACAGCCGGTCAAGATGTTCTATATTACACCGGCATTTCGTTATGAGAAGCCGGAAAGCGGACGACTTCGTCAGCATCATCAATTTGGTGTTGAGTTTGTCGGATCTCCAAATCCAATGGCAGAAGTAGAGGTTATGACACTGGTATCAACTCTCATCAAACAGATTGGTCTGTCAGATGCAAAGCTTCACATTAACAGTATCGGATGTCCAAAATGTAAGAAAGTGTACAATGATGCACTGATTTCTTATCTGAAAGGTCATGAAGAAGGACTCTGCAATACCTGTAAAGAGCGTATGGTTAAGAATCCGCTTCGTGTAATCGACTGTAAAGAGCCGGGTTGTAAGGCGATCGTAAAGGATGCTCCAAGAACAATTGATTATCTGTGTGAGGAATGCGATGCTCATTTCAAGGAGCTTCAGAGACTTCTGACAGAGCTTGAGATTCCATTTGAGGTTGACACCGGAATCGTTCGTGGCCTGGATTACTATACAAAGACAGTATTTGAATTCGTAAATAAAGAGGGCTTCACCTTATGCGGTGGGGGAAGATATGACAATCTGGTATATGAGATTGATGGAAAAGAGGCACAGCCATCTGTTGGATTCGGTATGGGAATTGAAAGAATCCTGTATTTCCTTGAGAAAGAAAATATCAATCTCGCGCCGGAAAAACCGATTGATTTATATGTCGGCATCATGGGTGATTCCGCAAAGGCAAAAGCGTACAAGCTGGTATATGATCTTCGTCTGGCCGGTTATATCGTAGAGACAGATTACATGAATCGAAGCGTAAAGGCGCAGATGAAATATGCAAATAAATTAAATGCGAGATACACGATCATTATTGGTGATAATGAATTAGAGACCAATACCGGTCGTATCAAGAATATGGAAACGGGCGAGCAGACCGAGATTGCGCTGGATCAGCTTGCAAGTGTATTAGAAGAAAGATAAGAACCATAGGAGGATATAGAAAAATGGCAGAATCAATGCAGGGATTGAAGCGTTCCCACAGATGTGCAGAGGTTTCAAACGCTCTTGAAGGACAGAAAGTAACCGTAATGGGCTGGGTTCAGAAGAGCAGAAATAAAGGTGGAATCATATTTGTCGATCTCAGAGACAGAAGCGGTATTCTTCAGATTATATTTGAGGAATCCAAATGCGGAAACGAGTGCTTTGAGAAAGCAACAAAGCTTAAGAGTGAGTTTGTAGCAGCGATCGAAGGTACCGTCTGCAAGCGTGTCGGTGCAGTAAATGAGAATCTGACAACCGGAGATATTGAAGTTGTGGCAACTTCCCTTCGTATCTTATCAGAGGCCGAGACACCTCCATTCCCGATCGAAGAGAACAGCAAGACAAAAGAAGAATTACGTTTGAAATACAGATATCTGGATCTGAGAAGACCGGATCTTCAGAGAAATCTGGTTATGAAGAGCAAGGTTATGACTATTGCCAGACAGTTCATGGCAAATGAAGGTTTCCTTGAGATTGAGACACCTATGTTATGTAAGTCAACACCGGAGGGCGCAAGAGATTATCTCGTACCAAGCCGTATCCATCCGGGTACATTCTATGCATTACCACAGTCTCCACAGATCTACAAGCAGCTTCTGATGTGCTCCGGTTATGACCGTTATTTCCAGATCGCAAGATGTTTCCGTGATGAGGATCTTCGTGCAGACAGACAGCCGGAGTTCACACAGATGGATATGGAGTTATCCTTCGTAGATGTGGATGACGTTATTGATGTAAATGAAAGACTTCTTGCAAAATTATTCAAGGAGATTCTGGATGTAGATGTAAAACTTCCAATCCGCCGTATGACATGGATCGAAGCAATGAACCGTTTCGGTTCTGATAAGCCGGATCTTCGTTTTGGTATGGAATTAAAGGATATCAGCGAAGTTGTTAAGGGCTGTGGATTCGGCGTATTTACAGGTGCACTTGAAAATGGCGGATCTGTCCGTGGTATCAATGCAAAGGGACAGGGAGCAATGCCTCGTAAGAAGATTGATGCTCTGGTTGAATTTGCAAAGACATACGGAGCAAAAGGTCTTGCATATATTGCCATTAATGAAGATGGCACTTACAAGTCATCTTTTGCAAAGTTTATGACTGAAGATGAGATGAACAATATCGTAGCAGCACTTTCCGGTGAACCGGGAGACTTGCTGTTATTTGCAGCAGATAAGAACAAGGTTGTATGGGATACACTTGGAGCACTCCGCTGCCACCTTGCAGACCAGATGGGACTGCTTGACAAGAATGTATTTGAATTCGTATGGATCACAGAATTTCCACTTCTTGAGTGGTCAGATGAACAGAACCGTTTCACAGCTATGCACCATCCATTTACTATGCCGATGGAAGAGGATCTGGCGATCATTGATACAGATCCGGGTAAGGTTCGTGCAAAGGCCTATGATATCGTATTAAATGGTAACGAGATTGGTGGTGGATCTGTCAGAATCCATCAGGATGATATTCAGGAGAAGATGTTTGAATGTCTTGGATTTACAAGGGAACAGGCGTATGAAAGATTTGGTTTCCTGTTAGACGCATTCAAATATGGAGTACCACCTCACGCAGGACTGGCTTATGGACTGGATCGTCTGGTCATGCTTATGGCAAAACAGGATTCTATCCGTGATGTGATCGCATTTCCTAAGGTAAAGGATGCATCCTGCCTGATGACAAATGCTCCGGACTATGTGGATGAGGCTCAGCTCAAAGAGCTTGGTATTGACATTACAGTTTTAGACGAACAGAAGACGGAAGAATAAAAAATAATGAAACTGCACACTGTATATCCTTATTGTGTGTAAGCAACGAACCAGAACCTGTGTTTGTACCGGGTTATGGTGACTGCCTGGGATATACGGGGTGCGGTTTTGTTTTATAATAGGGCGCATTGGTTAAAGATAAAGCGGATGGGTTCTGGTTTTGAAAGAAATGTGGAGGATAAATGATTATGAAAAGAGGACATTGTATTCTGGCGGCAGGTTTGTGTATTCTGGCAGGGCTTGTATCCGGATGCGGAGATAAAAAGCAGCAGACCTCCGAAGAGATAACAACGGCAGAGGATGGAACGGTTGCAGTAGAAGTGCTGGATAATGATCAGATTGCACTGGTATATAATGGATATGATCCGGAAGTTCATGGAATGATGTTTACGATTACAAATAAATCGGATGATCAGATGGTAAATGTGTATTTCAGTGATGTAGTGGTTGATGGAGAGACGCTTCAGCCAATGTTTGGACTGGATGTGGAAGCACAGACAAGTGAGGATCAGATTTGTCTGGTGGATTGTGATGCAGCACCGGCTGCTTTGACTGGTATTGTATGTGTGGATGACATGGAAGGTTATACGATCGGTACATATGAGATCGATGACGTTGCCCTTTCAAATGAAAAAGATGATACAAAGGAATATACTGTAAAAGAGGGAGCTGTAACGATTCTTGATAATGACAAGGTTACAGTATCTTATATTGGAATTGAGAATGACAGTGATGGCGATGACGCAGAACAAGTACTGGCATTTGAGGTTTACAATAAAACGGATAAAAAGATACAGGCAACATTTGACACAGTTCTTGTAAATGGAAAAGAAGAAGAAATTTCTTATGTGGCAGATGCAATGGGGCATACATATGCAACCTTATTCTGTGACGTGTCCGACGTGAAAGCAATGACAACGCTGACTGGTGAATTTACTGTTTATGATGAAGATGATGAGTTGATCGGGAGCTATTCGATCGAGAAAGCTGCATTGAAATAGAAGGTTAGTTTATTAATCTGATTTTAATCTTTCTCCTATTTTAGATTAATTCGTGGCTGGTATAGTAATACCATCAGCTGAGGAGAGAATAGAGAAAGAAGGAAAAAGATATGGATAATTTAGAAAAAGTAGAGAAGTTAAGAGAAAAAACAGGTGTCAGCTATGAAGAAGCCAAGGCCGCTTTGGAAGCAACGAATTATGATGTGTTGGATGCGATCATTTATCTGGAAAAGAACGGTAAGGTAAAAGCACCGGAGGTTACCAGTTACACGACGGAACAGGCACAGCAGACATCAACAGAATTTGAACAGGCACAGCAGGAATATACCAGAGACTGCAATAAAAAGACCTTTGGTCAGATGATGGATCAGTTTTTTTCCTGGTGTGGAAGACTTTTAAAGAAAAGCGTGGATTCCAAGTTCATCATAGAAAGACGCGGTAGCACTATGGTGAATGTACCTGTTCTGGTATTGATACTTGCGATCATCTTCGCATTCTGGATCACGATTCCATTATTAGTGGTCGGTTTATTCTGTGAATGTAGATACCATTTCGCAGGAATCGACAATATCAATGTAGACTTGAACAGTGCCTGCGACAAGGTTGCAGATACTGTAGACACACTTAAAACAGATATCAATAAGCACTAATTCGAGAGATTAATTTACAATACACAGATTTATTTTAAGGGACATGAAACGAAAATACATTGTCCATGTTCTGATATACTATTATGCAGCAAGCCTTTGCGAATGTCGGTACTTAGCGATCCACGGAGTGGAGCGGTTAGAACCGCTACATGAGCAACAGAGCGAGAGCGTCTTGCGGAATAATAGTATGTCAGAATATGGACATAGGTACTCAAGATACTCCCTTAAAATAAATCGTCACAACAAGGAGTAGAGATGAGCCGGAAGATTTTGATTGTAGAGGATGAAGAAAAGATTGCCAGATTTGTAGAGCTGGAATTGGTTCATGAAGGCTATGAAGTAATAAAGGCATTTGACGGGCGGACAGGTCTGGATCTGGCACTATCAGAACATGCTGACCTGATCGTGCTGGATGTTATGCTTCCAAGGCTAAATGGTCTGGAGGTTCTTCGCCGTATTCGTAAAGAAGGAAATACTGTACCGATCCTGCTGCTTACTGCAAGGGATGCGGTAATGGACAAGGTGTCTGGGCTGGATGCGGGAGCGGATGATTACATTACAAAGCCATTTGCGATCGAAGAACTTCTGGCTCGTATCCGTGTAGCGCTGAAGCGGAAAAGCACAGACCGGCAGGAGACACATAAGCTAGAGATCCATGGAGTCAGCCTGGATACTGACCGGCACGAGGTTATGGTGGCGGGAGAACCGGTGGAGCTTACCAATCGGGAATTTGAACTGCTGCATACGCTGATGGAGAATAAGAATATCGTCATGGATCGGGAAAAGCTGATGAATATTGTCTGTGGTTATGAGTATGTCGGTGAGACAAATATCATAGATGTATATATCCGGTATCTGCGTACGAAGATCGATGACCGGTTCGGTATCAAGCTGATCACAACGGTACGAGGCGTAGGCTATGTGATCAGGGAATCATAGGAAGGTGTAACGGGATAGAGTATACAGTCTGATGATAAGGGTAGATGCAGAAACAAGAGCAAGATTGAAAGAATGTATAAGAAGAGGTATCACGGATGAATGAAAATAAGAGGATGACCTCGATCGCCAGAAAAATAAATATCAGCTTCTGGCTGAAGGAAGTAGGCAATGTAATAGGAATCAATATTATCATTGCCTTTCTTATTATGGGAACCTGGATGTACTGGTGTACAACAAAGCTTCCGGATCAGGTAACAGGTGAGCATTATTATTTTAATGTCAATAAAGAAAAGCATACACTGGAATATGTGATCGATGGAAGTGACCGGAAATCATATGCATATGATTTCCGGGATGTAAGGGATCTGGTAGCTGTACCGGGAATCATACTGTTATCGGCAGAAGGATTTGTGTTGTTTTTTGCGTTATTCCGGACTTCTGTTGTCAGAAGAAAGCTGAAGCCGTTAAATGATCTGGCGGTAAAGGCAGAACAGATCAGTAAGATGTCATTTGAGCAAAATGGTATGGAGGATCAGAAGAAACGTTCCGATAAGAAGTCTGCAAAGACGTTTGACCAGAATCAGATGGATCATCTGGAACAGGCAATATCACATATTTCTCCGGATGATGCCGAACAGGGAGTCCATACCGGAGACAAGGAATTGAAAAGTATTGAGATCGCGTTGAATAACCTGCTTCGGAATATGAAGGAAAACGAAAGGCGGCAGGTACGGTTTGTATCGGATGCATCACATGAGCTTCGGACACCTATTGCTGTGATCCAGGGATATGTGAATATGCTGGATCGATGGGGAAAAGAGGATGAAAAGGTTCTGACAGAATCCATCGAAGCCCTTAAGAATGAGTCTCAGCACATGAAGGAGCTGGTAGAACAGCTTCTGTTCCTTGCGCGGGGTGACAGCGGAAGAAATACTCTGAATAAAGTGAAACTGGATCTGAATCAGATGGTCAGTGAGGTCTGGGAGGAATCCCAGATGATCGATGAGAAGCACCGCTATCTGTTCCGTGGAACAGATCCTGCATATATGACAGGTGATATAGCCATGATCAAACAGTCCATCCGGATCTTTGTACAGAATGCGGCAAAGTATTCTTCGGATGGTGCGGATATTACATTAGGAGTTATGCTGGAATCCGGTTATGTCAGTTATATGATCCAGGATGAGGGCATCGGAATGGAATCGTCAGATGTCGTTCATATCTTTGAACGATTCTACCGATCGGACGAAGCGAGAAACGGCGAGACCGGCGGTTCCGGCCTGGGACTTTCCATAGCCAAATGGATCGTTGATGCTCACTCCGGCACGATCCAGGTTGTATCCCGTCCGGAGATCGGCACCCGTTTTATTGTCCGTTTCCCGATGTGTGAGTAAACAAAGTGAACTTGCCTGTGTGAACAATGGCTGTGGATATCATCATATATAAAGACCGAGCTATAGGACAAAATGTGTTGATAAAACCGTCTTTAACCCTGATAAATAAAGGGCTGGAGGCGGTTTAATCTTTTTAGCGGAAAGGTCTGGTGCGAAATTCATTCCAGACCATGAAAATGGCGACCACTCCGGCAAGTCCATCGGCGATAGGGCCGGAATACATAATGCCATCAATGCCCATAAATAGCGGCAGAATAATTAATAATGGGAGAAGGAACAGGATCTGTCTGGTTAATGACAGGAATGTTCCTTTTTTCGGTTTGCCGATCGATGTAAAGAAGTTCGAAGTGATCGGCTGCATAAAGTTTATAAACGTAAAGAACAGAAAAATACGAAAATAGCTGATTGAAAACTGGAAGTAGCTTTCGGAGCCATTTCCGAAAATGGATATGATCTGCCTTGGCACAAACTGGAACAACAGAAATGCAATGAGCGCGATCACAAATCCACAGGTAGAGGCGAACAGATAGGCAGACTTTACCCGTTTGTATTTTTCTGCGCCATAGTTATAGCTGGTGATTGGCTGTAAGCCTTGTGATATACCGATGATCAGGGATAGGAATACCTGGTTTACTTTTGTGATGATTCCGGCACAGGCGATAGGGATTGCTTCGCCATAGATAGAAAGGGAGCCATAGTATTTGAGAGATTTGTTCATAATGATCTGTACGATCATCATGGCAAGCTGGTTGCTGCAAGGAGCAGTACCAAGGGATGAGACTCTCGCTATGATCGATCTGCTGATGCGGAGATGTTCTTTTCTTATCGTTACAGTCTTGCAGTGGGATAAAAACCAGATGACAAGACCGGCGGAGATTACCTGACCGATAACGGTTGCGATGGCTGCACCTGCCATACCCATCTGGAGAACGGATACAAACAGTGCATCTAAGATCGTATTGATCACGGCTCCGGTGAGGTTACAGATCATGCTGATCTTCGGTCTCCCATCAGCCCGGATCAGATGACCGCTTCCGGTTGTGAGGATCAGAAAAGGAAATCCGATTGCAACAATGCCTGTGTAAGTTTTTGCATAGGAAAGTACATTGTCGGGAGATCCAAAGAAGTGGAGCAGAGGCTCTAAGAACAGCAGGGTGATCGTAGTTAAAATCACACCACAGCCAAAGAGCATAACAGCGGAATTGCCGATATAATAAACAGCTTTTTCCTTTTCTCCTTTTCCCATAGCCAGGTTAAAAGCAGATGCGCCGCCGATGCCGAACAGCAGAGCGATCGCGATACAGGATATGGAAAGTGGAAATGAAATATTGGTCGCAGCATTACCAAGTTCGCCGACATTTCGCCCAATGAAAAACTGGTCAACAATGTTATAAAGAGAGCTAACCAGCATGGCTACTATACTTGGAATGGCAAATTGCATTAATAATTTTTTTACGGGCTGAGAGCCGAGAGGATTTTCATTTGTTGTCTGTGTATTCATGTGGGTTGTCCCTGTTTACAGTTTCTTGCGGGTGTAGGTCATACGGGTAAATGTAATGTCGTCACCGCCGGATTCACCGGTTGTAATATCGAATTCATCTGCGTTGAATTCTGGGAAGAAGACATCTCCGTTTTCAACGACAGTATCAACTTCTGTGATATACATGGTATCAACCAGTGGAAGTGCCTCTTTGAACAGACCATATCCACCGGAGATATAGACATTTCCCTCTTTTACAGAATCAAGAGCTTCCTGTAAAGAATGAACGGTAAGCAGGTTTTCACCGGAGTAATTGACAGTATTTGATACAACGATATTCATTCGGTTCGGGAGAGGATGTCCGATCTCTTCATATGACTTACGTCCCATAACCACAGTATTCCCTGTTGTCAGTTCTTTAAACTGTTTCTGTTCTCCTTTGATCCGCCATGGGATCTGTCCATTTTTTCCAATTACATTATTTTTTGAACGAGCAACGATTAAACCTATCATAGTCCGGGTTCCTTTCTGTGGTATTTTTGTTCCTTTAGCATACTTGGTTTCACAGGAATCGTCAAGCGAGCGTTCCAACTGCTGTTTCAGATATTCATATCTCTGGTATTTTTCTTCCTTTGCAAAATGTATCTCCCGGAATTGTTCCGGATTATTTTCATAAGAAAGAACCTCGTCACCAAATTGTTCACTTGTCAGGTCAAAGATATGACCGTCGATATCGTTATAGCAATGATAGTTTCCGCCGGGACGCAAGATGCCATACACCTTGCCGCCAAAGATGTCCTGAACCAGAAATGCTGTGATAGAACATTGCCCCAAGGTTTTATTCTCCGGTGTCCAGCCATCACGCAGTCTTGGTGCGCAAGTATCAGCGCACCAGATATCAGATAATCTGTCATACAGATCCTGTGGTGTATGGATTCCTTTATACTTGTTTGTTATGGCAGAAACGGTTGCCTGTTCCCAACCGTAGAAGTTGTAGGTCTTCATTTTCAAATATCTCCTCATTTGCTATTGAATGAAATGTGTTGCCTTTGTTTGGATTTATAAATGATATTTATAGTATGCGTTTCAGTTTGCAGTTCTCGATTCCTGCGCTCCAGAATTTTGACAGCGGGATCCCTTTGACCTGACAGATGATACTGGAATTCATAGCTCCATGTCCGACGATCAGGACATCTTTTCCTTCGTCTAATTGTGGTTTTACAACCTCTTTTAGGAATTCTCCTGTTCTCGCAAATAGCTGTTCAAAGCTTTCTCCACCATCCTTTGGAACTTTATAGTTTGCCGGATCAAGAAAGAGATCTTTTATTGGACAGCCGGGAGTAGTTATGCAGTTTGCGGTTCCTTCATAGCTGCCAAAACTCATTTCTTTTAACCGGTCGTCCGTTATGATCGGAATGTTCCGCCCTTTTAATACGATCTCGGCTGTTTCCTTTGCTCGGATAAGGGGAGAGCAGTAGCAGATATCAAAATGGATATCGGCATATTCTGTTCTGGCATGCTCCGCCATCTGGCGTCCTTCTTCATTTAATGGAATGTCTGTCCGACCTTGTAGTTTCCGCATGGCATTCCAGTCTGTTTTTCCATGTCGCATGATGTATAACATTGTTGTATCTCCTATAGATATAATTTTTTATCTTCCGAATGTCTGACAATCATCCAATTCTCTTTCCTCAAATATCTTTTTGATATGTCTCGATATAGTTGATTTATCCCTTTGAAACAGTTCTGCCATCTGGTCAAGTGATAACCAGACTGTATCATTTCCAAATTTCTCATATTTTCGCGTTGCTCTTATCTTTCACCATGTTTTCCGTTTTAATATAGTATGCCAACAGCCTAAGGACATAATCTGGAGCATTACACGTTCCTCTTTCCCACGCTGTCTTCGCACTTCGTGCTCGCCAATCGTGGACAGCTATCGCATGGTCAGTGCTAATGCTTCTCTGCGTCGCTAACGCTCCTTGACAAGGTTCAAGGAAGTTCTGCTCTCGCTTCGCTCACCAGAACAACTGCGTTTCTAAGTTCAGACTTCGTGCGTTGCACTTGTCTTCTCTAAGAGAACGCAAGTTTCAGCAGTAGCCCGCATCCAATCGAACTTCGTTTTCAACTCGTTCTCTTGGGCGTGCCTTGCATGGTCCTCCGTAATCTGCTCTCACTTCGCTATGCTCGTGACAGCAGAACTACGGACTCAACATGACCGGTGTGGCCAAATTGGTCGACGACAGCGACTTTTTTCAGGTGGTAGCCGGCGGGAGTGAGGATGGCGATGTCACGGGCAAGGGTTGCGGGATCGCAGCTTACATAGACGAGTCGTTTTGGATTCATCCGGATCAGGGTGTCAAGGAGTATCTTGTCACAGCCTTTTCTTGGTGGATCAACAACGACAACATCTGCATGGGACCCGTCGCCCCCTTTTTCGTAAATGGCAGGAACAACTTCCTCCGCTTTTCCGGTAAAGAATTCAACATTATGGATATCGTTAAGTTCCGCATTTTTACGGGCATCCAGGATTGCCTGAGGAACGATCTCCACACCGTATACCTGTTTTGCTTTCTGAGCAAGAAACAGGGAGATGGTTCCGATGCCGCAGTACATATCCCAGACGGTTTCCTCGCCGTTCAGATCTGCATATTCCAATGCTTTTTCATAAAGTACCTTTGTCTGCACAGGGTTTACCTGATAGAAGGACAGAGGTGAGATCCGGTATTTTACATTGCCGATATAATCTGTGATGTATGGACTGCCCCACAGTGTTTTGCAGATTGGTCCAAGAATCTTATTTGTTTTTTCTGTATTGATGTTCAGGCAGATTGAAGTCATTCCGGAAATTTTTGTCAGACGGGAGATGAGTTCATCTGCATGAGGTAGTTTTTTTCCATTTACGATGAGACAGACCATAACTTCGCCGGTTGTAAAACCAACACGGGTCAGAATGTGACGTACCAGACCCTGTCCGGTTGTTTCGTTATAAGTGGAAATGTTATATTCCGTGAGAAATGCGCGGATGATCGGCAGAATCTGATCATTTACTTCTGCACCGATCGCACAGGTATCGGAATCGATGATCGAATGGGTTCTGCCGGCATAGAAGCCGATCACGATATTGCCGTTTTTGTCTCTGCCAACCGGAAACTGTGCTTTATTTCGATAGTGGTATGGTTCTTTCATACCATAGATTGGTTCCATCAGAGTATCGGGATTCTCAATCTTGCCGATCCGGCGCAGACATTCTCTTACCTTATTCCATTTGTATTCCAACTGCTTCTCATAGGAAATGTGCTGAAGACTGCATCCACCACAGCTCTTTGCGACCGGGCAGACCGGAGTTACACGGTAAGGGGATGGTGTGATCAGGCGAACCAGTCGTCCGTAGGCGATCGATTTTTTTGCTTTCATGATCGAGATCTCGGCTACGTCACCGATCACTGTATCTTTGACAAATACAGTGATATTCTGCACGTTATTTCCATCTTCGGATGAAGCTTTCGTGGAAATGTCTGTGCCTGTTTTATTATTTGTTACATCAGAAAGAGAGAGATGGCCGATGCCTTCTCCCTCATTTCCCATGTCCGTTATTTCTATTGTATATATACTGTTTTTTTTAAGTTCCATAAAATAAATATCGTATCCTTTATTTTGTAGATCTGCGGATATTACTTTCTATCATTTTATTGTAACCAAGCCAGCCGGTCTCGTCCTTGCTGTCTAATGCTTCCATGAATGTCTGGATCTTGGCATCTGTATTATCGGCAAATGATAATGCAAGTGCTTCGATCAGGGCAGGCTTCTTTGGAGAGCCGTATTCCAGTTCGCCGTGGTGGGCGAGGATACAGTGCTCCAGTTCGTTTGCTTCCTTTGCAGGAAATTCCGGAACAGAATCACGGATCTTGTCGCGGATCATCATAGTACCCATTACGATGTGACCAAGTAACTGACCGGAATCTGTGTAATCGTTTTCCGGGAATGTTGAAAGCTCATAGACCTTGCCGATGTCATGAAGCATGGCAGCAGTCAGGAGCAGGTCACGATTTAAGATTGGGTAGTATGTAGTGTAGTAGTCACACATGCTGGTAACTGCCAGAGTGTGCTCTAACAGACCACCGACAAATCCATGATGAATGGATTTGGCAGCCGAATGCTTTTTGAATTCTTTTGCAAGAGCTTTGTCCTCTACAAAGAAGCTTTCCAGAAGCTTTTTGTAGTAAGGCTTTTCGATCGTTGCGATAATGCCAAGCAACTTGTCAAACATTTCATCGACATTTTTCTTCGTGCATGGCATATAGTCGTTGATATCGTATTCCCCTTCTTCAGCGATACGGATCTTCTTAATTGTCAACTGGAGAGTGTTGTTAAATGAGGTAACCTGACCGTCAACCTTAACATAGTTCATGGATTCAAAATGTCCAATTCCGCTGTTCAGTTCCCAGATCTTACCATCCATTGTTCCGCTGGCATCTACCAGTTGCAGAGAATAGTAGGATTTACCTGATTTTGTCTTTCCTGTGATCTTGTTTTTGCAGAGGTAAACCTCTGAAACCATTTCGCCTTCGCGAAGCTCGTGTATATATCTCATAATGTAAGCCTTCCTGTTATTTTGTTCCGAAAATTCTGTCGCCGGCATCACCGAGACCCGGGCAGATGTAAGCATTTTCATTTAAGCATCTGTCAAGCTGACCAACATAGATCTGGATGTCCGGGTGATCCTTCTGAAGTCTTTCCAGACCTTCGGGAGCAGCGATGATACACATGAATTTGATATTCTTGCCGCCGTGCTGTTTGATAAATGAAACAGCTTCGGAACCGGAACCGCCGGTTGCTAACATTGGATCAACAACAAGGATTGTTCTCTGCTCGATCGGATCCGGCAGTTTACAGTAATACTCATGCGGCTCGTGTGTTTCCGGGTCTCTGTAGAGCCCGATGTGTCCAACCTTTGCTGATGGAACCAGAGCAAGGATGCCGCTTACCATGCCAAGACCGGCACGGAGGATCGGTACAACTGCCATCTTTTTGCCTGCGATCATAGGAGATTTGCAGGTTTCGATCGGAGTCTTGATCTCTACATCTTCTGTAGGCAGATCACGAAGTGCTTCGTAGCCCATAAGCATAGCGATTTCTTCTACAAGTGTACGGAATTCATTTGTTCCGGTGTTCTCGTTTCTTAACATTGATATTTTGTGTTTGATCAAAGGATGATTCATAATTGTGACATTACTCATATCGGTAACCCCTTTTCGTAAAATTTTTAACTGTGTATAATTCTACCATAAGACAACAGGAAATTAAACCCTGCGATACCGGAAAAATCAACGGAAATCATTTCAGACAGACATAAAAAATCATCGACCGCGCCAACAGAACAGTTTTTAGAATAATCAGGAAAAACTGTCGGTCGGCAGGACCGATGATTTTGTATAATATGATATTAATCGTTGTAGTCCGGCAGATCGTTATAGTACATTTTGATCGCATTTGTGCTCTTTTCCAGAACTGCCATTGTCGATGGAAGAGGAACCGCGATCAGATCGTCGAATTCAAATTCACCAAGCTCCGGTCGGATCTCATATCCAAGATTTCGTTCGTTGATCGAGAAATCAGCTTGAAACTGGTAATTGTTTCCTCTGGCGTCCAAGCGGATCCATTTCTTGACATCCGGTTCAAATACTGCATTCAGTGCATGAAGTGCCAGCTTGTTATCATATGTGAACCGTTTGATCCTCTGGTAGCAGAATCCGGTGTAAATACCATTTGCACGCATCAGTGCGGCTAACAGATTTGCCTTTGAATAGCTGATACCGGTTTTCTTTTCCAGAACATCTGATGCAGAGATCGTGATCGTGGAATCTTTGGCGTCCCAGGTGTGATCAATTTCATCTCTGACAAAATAATATATGGTTTCTATTTTTTCGTAAACAGATCTGCAGTTTTTGGTAAGATCCATAGCCTTCTCCATAACCATGGGATTGTCGAAATCGACATATTTATCATACTGTAGATATGCTGCATCCCTATTTCTCTGTATTAGCTTCATGTTTACCTCCCAAAAGTATTACAAGTAAGATAAATGACAGAGGACCCATCTCTGAAACTCCAGCTATTTGTCGCTGGTTACTTGAAATATGTAGAACTTCAGATAATATGATTCATCTGCAGCCCACAGAATCGGATGATCAGGAGCCTGAGTACGGAATTCAACCTGTCTCAGTCGTTTGTGAGAGTTGGAAGCAGCCTGCCCGATGGTTTTTGTAAAGAGTTCATAGTCCATGAAATGGGAGCATGAACAGGTGGCAAGAAAGCCGCCATCTTTAACGAGCTTCATGGCTCTCAGATTTATTTCCCGATAACCTTTTACAGCGTTTTTAATTGAGTTGCGTGATTTTGTAAATGCAGGTGGATCCAGAATTACAACGTCGAATTTCTCGCCCTGTTCTTCCAGTTCAGGAAGCAGATCAAAGACATCTTTACAGATAAATGTAACCGAATCCTCCAGATGGTTCAGCTTTGCATTTTCCTGTGCCTGTCTGACCGCAAGTGCGGAAGCATCTACACCCAGTACGCTTGCGGCACCGGCAATTCCGGCGTTCAGCGCAAAAGAGCCTGTGTGTGTGAAACAGTCAAGAACTTTTGCATCCTTACAAAGACGCTGGATCGCAAGTCGGTTGTATTTCTGATCAAGAAAGAAGCCGGTCTTCTGACCGTCTTTTACGTCAACAATATAGTGTACGCCATTTTCAACAATTTCCACGTTCGTGTCGAATTCATCCCCAATAAATCCCTTGAATGGCTGCATCCCTTCGTTTATTCTAACTTTAGCATCGCTACGCTCATAAACACCTTTGATTATTATACCATCCGATTTAAGGACATTTTTTAAAATATTTATTAACAAATTTTTAACTCTGTCAATTCCAAGTGCAAGTGACTCAACGACCAGCACATCTTCAAATTTGTCAATCACGATACCGGGCAGGAAGTCTGCCTCGCCAAATACGATACGGCAGCTGCTTGTATCCACGGTTTTCTTACGATAATCCCATGCTGCCTGCAGACGCATACGGAAGAAATCTTCATTGATCTCCGTATCGACGTGACGTGTCAGCATACGGACAGTGATCTTGGAATTCGTATTGATAAATCCCTTACCCATCGGATATCCGTCAAAATCTTTTACAATGATGATATCCCCATTTTCAAAGCTCCCCATGATGGTATCTATTTCATTGTCGTAAATCCAGGCGCCGCCGGCTTTGATGGTTCTGCCCTCGCCCTTCTTTAATGTTACGATTGCGCTCATGTTACACCTCGTTCATTTTTTGATAAATTATAGTATACCATGGATGGCATGGTTTTTAAATCCGCTTTGCGGATGACATAGTGGGAAGCGGAAGGTTCTTACAGAATAAAGAACAAATATTCGATTTACTCTGTACTTTTTTAAAATGGAATGATATATTAGACAGAGAACAATAATAAGAATATTGATTGTATTTATATAGATATATCAGGAGAACATAATGGATCATTTCAAATTAGTATCAGAATATCAGCCGACCGGTGATCAGCCGCAGGCGATCAAAGAGCTGGTGGATGGATTTAAAGAAGGAAATCAGTTTGAAACCCTGTTAGGTGTAACCGGTTCCGGTAAGACATTTACCATGGCAAATGTAATAGCACAACTGAATAAACCGACGCTGGTGCTTGCGCACAACAAAACGCTGGCGGCACAGTTATATTCGGAAATGAAGGAATTTTTTCCGGAAAATGCAGTAGAATATTTTGTTTCTTATTATGATTATTACCAGCCGGAAGCATATGTGGCATCGACTGATACTTATATAGCGAAGGATTCTGCGATCAACGATGATATTGACAAGATGCGTCACAGTGCAACTGCGGCCTTGATAGACAGAAAAGATGTTGTGGTCGTATCCTCGGTATCCTGTATTTACGGTATCGGTGATCCGGATGAATACCGGGAGCAGATGCTGTCGCTCCGTGTCGGCATGATCAAGGATCGGGATATGGTGATCGATGAACTGACGGATATCCAGTATGTCAGAAATGATATGGATTTCCACCGTGGAACATTCCGTGTACACGGGGATGTGCTGGAGATTCTTCCGGTATCGACATTTGAAGATGCTGTGCGTGTTGAATTCTTTGGTGATGAGATCGACCGTATCTGTGAATTTGATCCGTTGACCGGGGAGATCAGGCGCAGCCTGAATTTTACCTGTATCTTTCCTGCTTCTCATTATGTTGTCGGACATGAGAAGCTGGAACGTGCACTTACAAAGATCGAAGCGGAATTGGCTGAACGGGTACAGTATTTTAAGGAAAATGATAAGCTGATCGAAGCACAGCGGATTGAAGAACGGACAAATTTTGATATAGAGATGATGCGGGAGACAGGCTTCTGCTCCGGTATCGAGAACTATTCAGGGCCATTATCCGGCAGAGAATCCGGGGAGACTCCGAGTACATTGCTGGATTTCTTCGGTGATGATTTCCTGTTGATCATAGATGAGTCGCATATGACGATTCCGCAGGTCGGAGGAATGTATGCAGGTGACCGTTCCAGAAAACAGAATCTGGTAGATTATGGATTCCGTCTGCCATCCGCATTGGACAACCGTCCGTTGAATTTTGAAGAATTTGAATCGAAGTTAGATCAGGTGTTATTTGTATCGGCGACACCATCCAAATATGAAGCAGAGCACGAGCTGCTCCGGGCTGAACAGATCATCCGGCCGACCGGATTGCTGGATCCACCGGTGGATGTCCGTCCGGTAGAAGGACAGATTGACGACCTGATGTCAGAGATATTGAAAGAGACAGAACAGGGACACAAGGTTCTGGTTACAACACTTACAAAACGTATGGCAGAGGATCTGACAGATTTTCTGCGTGAGAATGGCATTAAGGTCAAATATCTTCATTCCGATATTGATACAATGGAGCGTGTAGAGATCGTGCGCGATCTCAGAATGGGTGTATTTGACGTATTAGTTGGTATCAACCTCCTTCGTGAGGGACTTGACATTCCGGAGATCACACTGGTGGCTATCCTGGATGCAGATAAAGAGGGCTTCCTGCGTTCGGAGACATCGTTGATCCAGACGATCGGACGTGCTGCGAGAAACTCAGAAGGTCACGTTATCATGTATGCAGATATGATGACAGACTCCATGAAACGTGCGATCTCGGAGACAAATCGTCGTCGAAAGATTCAGGATGCTTATAATAAGGAACATGGGATCATACCGAAGACGATCCAGAAGGGTATCCGTGATCTTATTACAAATGAAGTCACAGAAGATAAACCGGTTGTGGATGCTGAGAAAGATATTGAATCCATGACGAAGAAAGAGCTGAAAGCAATGATCGATAAGCTGACAAAGAAGATGAACATGGCAGCCGCGGACCTGAACTTTGAAATGGCAGCGATCGTCCGTGATGAGCTGAAGAAGTATAAAGAAGCACTTCGGGACTATGATAAGTAGAAAATACAATACAGATCATGCTGTCGTACTAATTGAAAGTGTATAAACATGTATGATCATAATATTATTTGTTTGAATATTAGTTGTTAAACTAATATGAAAGATATCATTACTATTATGAAGTAAGCCTTATCCGAGGCCGGTACTTAAGTTGCGTTTTTTGCAACTTTATGTACCGCTGCACGAGGATACGAGCGGAAGCGTCTTACGGAATAATATGTAATGTATCTTTCATATTGTATAAAAGTAATAATAAATATAATGATCATACATGTTTATAAGATTCAAATAAAATGAGCAGAAAGAAGGTCAACCGAAATGGGTGATATTAAGTATATTACGATTAAAGGTGCAAAAGAACATAACCTGAAGAATATAGATGTGAAGATTCCGAGGGATAAATTTGTCGTTGTGACAGGTCTGTCCGGTTCGGGCAAATCCTCACTGGCATTTGATACGATCTATGCCGAAGGTCAGCGACGCTATATGGAGTCCTTATCTTCCTATGCAAGACAGTTCCTTGGACAGGCAGAGAAGCCGGATGTCGAGAAGATCGAGGGCCTGTCGCCTGCGATATCGATCGATCAGAAATCGACGAATAAGAATCCGAGATCCACAGTCGGAACAGTAACAGAGATCTATGATTATTTCCGTCTGTTATATGCAAGAGCAGGAATCCCACACTGTCCGAAATGTGGAAAAGTGATCAGCAAACAGAGCGTGGATCAGATGGTAGACGATATCATGCAATTGCCGGAACGGACAAAATTCATGGTACTCGCACCGGTTATAAGAGGCAGAAAAGGGGAACATGTGAAGCTGTTGGAGAAGGCGGCAAAGAGCGGTTTTGTTCGTGCGATCATTGATGGCAGCATGTATGAGTTATCCGAGGAGATCAAGCTGGATAAGAATAAGAAGCATAATATTGATATTGTTGTGGATCGTCTGGTCGTTCGTCCTGATATGGAACGAAGACTGACAGATTCTGTAGAGACAACTCTGCGGATGGCAGAAGGTCTGATGAAGATTGAGGTTATAAATACAGATGGAGAAAATGAGATCTTGAATTTCTCTGACAGCTTTTCCTGCCCGGATTGTGGAATCAGCATTGATGAGATCGAGCCCAGAAGTTTTTCATTCAATAATCCATTTGGCGCATGTCCATGTTGTGCCGGTCTGGGATTTAAGATGGAATTTGATCCGGATCTGATGATACCGGATACCAAGCTGTCGATCAATGAAGGGGCAATTGTTGTGCTGGGCTGGCAGTCCTGTAATGATGGAAAGAGTTTCACAAATGCAGTACTTCGTGCATTGGCAGAGGAATATCATTTCTCACTGGACACACCATTTCAGGATTACAGTGATGAGATCAAAGATCTGTTATTATATGGCAAGAACAGCCGTCCGGTAAAGGTTCACTATAAAGGACAGCGTGGAGAAGGCGTCTATGATATTACATTTGAAGGTTTGATCAAGAACGTCCAGCGAAGGTACCGGGAGACCGGAGGTGAGACGACCAAGGCAGAGTATGAGACTTTTATGACGATCACGCCATGTGAAGAATGTAAGGGAAAACGTCTGAAACCGACAGCACTGGCTGTTACGATCGCCGATAAGAATATTGATGATCTGACCAGAATGTCGATCGAGGATCTTACAGACTTTATGGATAATATTAAGTTGACAGACCGGCAGATGCTGATCGGCGGGGCAGTTTTAAAGGAAATCCGTGCGAGACTGCATTTTCTGATCGATGTAGGTCTTGATTATCTGGCACTTTATCGTTCTACAGGCACATTGTCCGGTGGCGAGGCACAGCGAATCCGTCTGGCGACACAGATCGGTTCCGGGCTTGTGGGCGTTGCTTATATTCTGGATGAACCAAGTATTGGTCTGCATCAGAGAGATAATGATAAGCTGATCGGAGCATTGGAGCATTTGCGTGATCTTGGAAATACTCTGATCGTAGTAGAACATGATGAAGACACGATGCGTGCTGCGGATTATATTATAGATATCGGCCCGGGAGCCGGTGAAAATGGTGGTTATGTCGTTGCGGAAGGTACGGCAGAGGAGATCATGAAAAATGAGAACTCGATCACCGGTGATTATTTAAGCGGAAGAAAAAAGATTCCGGTACCGGAGGTGCGAAGAAAGCCAACGGGCTGGCTGACCGTTCAGAATGCGTATGAGAACAACCTGAAGCATATCGATGTGAATATACCACTGGGTATTATGGTATGCGTGACTGGTGTATCCGGTTCGGGAAAGAGCTCACTTGTAAATGAGATCTTATATAAGAAGCTGGCGAGAAGACTGAATAAGAGCCGTATCAAACCGGGGCATCATGATCATATTGTGGGTTACGATGCACTTGATAAGGTGATCAATATCGATCAGTCTCCAATCGGAAGAAGCCCGAGATCGAACCCGGCAACCTATACAGGTGTATTTGACATGATCCGTGATCTGTTTGCAAATACAAAGGATGCCAAGGCAAGAGGATATAAGAAGGGAAGATTTTCATTCAATGTATCGGGTGGACGATGCGAAGCCTGCCGTGGTGATGGTATCATTAAGATCGAGATGCATTTCCTGCCGGATGTCTATGTTCCTTGTGAGGTATGCGGTGGCAAGCGGTACAATCGTGAGACACTGGAAGTAAAATATAAAGGTAAGAGCATTTATGATGTTCTGGATATGACTGTGGATGAAGCCTGCGAGTTCTTTGCAAATGTTCCAAGTATCCTGCGCAAGATCGAGACGTTAAAGGATGTTGGTCTGGGCTATATCCGTCTGGGACAGCCATCTACCACTTTATCCGGAGGAGAGGCACAGAGAGTAAAGCTTGCGACGGAGCTTGCCAGACGTGGAACCGGAAAGACGATCTACATTCTGGATGAACCGACGACCGGACTTCATTTCGCCGATGTTCATCGTCTGGTGGATATTCTTCGCAGACTTAGTGACAGCGGAAATACCGTAGTTGTTATCGAGCATAATCTGGATGTTATAAAGACTGCCGATTATATCATCGATATGGGACCGGAAGGCGGTGTCCGTGGTGGAACAGTGATCGCACAGGGAACACCGGAGGAGATCGCAGAATGTGAGAATTCATATACCGGACAATATCTGAAGCGGTATTTATAAAGTGTGAAGATAGAGAATACAATTAAGCTCTTATATAGATATCAGTTTTATAGAATGTGTAGAATTGATATAGAGGAATTAGCAACATGAGGAATGATAAGATTATTGGCGCATTGATCGGCCTTGTAGGTGCGGCCGGTAATTCTGGCTGGACAGAGAAAACAGATCAGACGATCGTAAGTGCGTTATTACAGGAAGACAATGATGAGACAATAGAGGAAATACACCGGGAGAAATACCGGCTTTCTCCCGGTTGTTCCACCTGTACGGCTCCATGCGGGAATACATCTGATTATGATATGAGCTGTTTCTGGAATGGCAGCCTGGAAGAACGGAAGCGTAAGCGTGACATAATCAATGAATTACAGCAGGTGGCAGAACAGTATAATAACGGAAAACTTAAGAGATTACCTGAGGTCTGTTTCCGTGCACTTGCATGCTTTTCTTATGGCATGGACGAAGCTGCATACGAGTCTTTAATGAGCGACTTCCATAATATAGCCGAAACTGTTTAAGAGCAGAACTGCAGATAGAGTTACAGTTATATCTTAGCGTTTATGTTCTATATAGATTTGCTTTTCAGGCAGCCAAGGCTGACAAATAACACTACGACTTCAACGATCGGCATAACAAACCACAGGCTGGATGCACCCAGACACAATGGAAATACAAGGATACAGATACTGCTTAAGATGATATTTCGGAGCAGTGAGATGCACAGGGATTGTGCAGATTGCAGTATCGCCTGTAAATAGTAAGAAGTCAGCAGGTTAATGCCAAATGGCAGGAATGCAAAAAAGTAGGTTCGTACACCCAGATTTGCAATATCAGTCAGTGTTGGATTCATTTTAATAAAAATACGACAGACCGCAGTCGGGAATAAGATTCCACTAAGCGAGAAGATGGCACCCATTATAAGGATAGTGGTATATGCCATCTTTTTTATTCCTTTGATTCGGACCCCATTTCCTGCACCATAATTAGTAGAGATAACAGGCTGGATCGACTGACCGACTCCGGTAAACAGGGAGTTGAACAGGATTACACAGTTTGAGATCACGCTGTAGATCGAGAGTGCATTTTCACCGCAGTATTTCAGGATCTGGATATTAAACAGCAGTACGATGAATCCATTTGCAAATTCATTGAAAAAACTTGGGATACCACCGACAATAATATGACGGATACTGGGAATCGTGTGAATCGGTCGGATGAAATGAAGACCGTTTTTGCGTGAGAAAAAGTGTGAGCCACCGACAATTACCTGGATAGTCATACCGAGAACGGAAGCGAATGCGGCACCGCCCATTCCCATATGCATAGGAAATACAAAAATGATATCCAGTGCGATATTTACGACGCCGCCAAGCAGAACTCCCGCCATTGCACGGTTTGGATCATTGTCGGCACGGATAAAGATTGCTACATAATTTGAAAATACAGCAACCGGAAGAAAAATGTTGATATAACGCATGTAGGACATGGCGTATGGGAATAAGGTGTCATTTGCTCCCATCAGATGAAGCAGCTTAGGCATGCAGGTGGCATAGATCAGCCATAAAAGGGCAGTAACAGCCGTAATCAGGAAAAAAGAAATCGTAAAATAACGATTGGATTTCTGATGATTACCACTTCCCCTGTGAACACTCATCTGTACAGAGCCGCCGACACCAAACAGGATTCCGGTTGACATCAGGATGCAGAGAAGTGGTGTTGTAATACTTAGGGCAGCAAGAGCATCTGCGCCGACACCTTTTCCAATGACGATCGCATCTGTCAGTGTATAAATAGACATAACCATGGCACTTCCAAGTGATGGTATCAGGAATTTGAAGTATAATTTTTTCAGATTGTCTTTTAATAAATCCATTATAAGTCCTCCTATGCTGTGCTGTTCACAAAAAAAAGAGCCAGATAAGATAATCTTATCTGGCTCATAACATTCATGTCCATCCGGGAATCCTGAATAACATTCAGAACACCTTGCAAGGTATATCATATATACCGTCCGATTCGTGCCTATTATACCAAGTTGATAGAAAATGTCAATCAATTTTATGGCATTTTTAGTATGCGGGTGTTATAATAGCATCCGCAAAAAACACAGTGAGGTAGGAATAAATGAATTTTATTAAGAAAAACTGGATAGGAATTCTGGTGTGTTTTATCATAGCAGTTCCTTCATGGTTAATTGGAAAACGGTTTCCGGTTGTCGGCGGACCGATCATTGCGATATTAGCCGGTATGTTGATCGCACTTGTATGGACGGATAAGGGAAAGGCAGAAGCCGGTATCAAATGGACATCAAAGATTGTTTTGCAGACAGCCGTTGTATTATTAGGATTTGGCATGAATCTCGGAGTAATCCTGCAGACAGGAAAACAGTCGCTTCCGATCATTATCTGTACGATCGGTATATCCTTATTGATCGCATGGATCCTTCGAAAGGTGATGAAGGTTCCGGCAAATACTTCGATTCTTGTCGGTGTTGGATCTTCTATCTGTGGTGGTTCCGCAATCGCAGCAACAGCACCGGTTATAGATGCAGATGACGATGAAGTCGCACAGGCTATTTCTGTTATCTTTTTCTTTAACGTGCTTGCGGCTATCTTCTTCCCAATCATTGGAAAAGTAATAGGATTTGACACGGCATCCGGTGATGCATTTGGAATATTTGCGGGAACAGCCATCAATGATACATCTTCTGTAACAGCGGCGGCATCAACATGGGACAGCATGTGGAATCTTGGAAGTGAGACTCTCAATAAGGCAGTAACGGTAAAACTGACCAGAACACTGGCAATTATACCGATCACATTAGTGCTTGCGGCAGTTCGTGCAAGACAGGCGGCAAAGACAGAGCAGAAGACAAATGGCTTTAGCTTAAAGAAAGCATTTCCAATGTTTATTCTGTATTTTGTGATCGCATCTATAATCACAACAATCTGTATCAGTCTGGGCGTAAATGCGGATGTATTTGCACCGTTGAAAGAGTTGTCCAAGTTCTTCATTATCATGGCTATGGCGGCAATCGGGTTGAACAGCAATGTTATTAAGCTGATCAAAACCGGTGGCAAGCCGATTTTGTTAGGTGCATGCTGTTGGATCGGCATTACCTTGGTCAGCCTGCTTATGCAGCATATCATGGGCATCTGGTAAAGAGGTACAGGAGAACGTCCCCGGGCATAGCTGCCAGCCGGCATAATACCCGAAAAACAACTGCGGTTTCTATGAACTGCATATATCCTATTCGCAAATGTTCCTGTGCCAACTCGCCCGTCGGGCTCAAACAGGCACCCACATTTGCTGATATATGCAGTTCATCACGAAATCCTCGCAATGTTTTTCTGATATCATGCCGGCTGGCAGCTGTGTTCGAGGACGTTCCTACATGAAAACTCTGAAAAAATATGTTAAAAAAATCCATAGCACAGAATATCGTAACATAGTACAAGCCGGATATGGTTTATGAAGCAGAACGAGATTGTAAGGCAGTTGTCAGATGATACATTCACTATTATGAAGCAAGCCTTTTTCAACGTCGGTTCTTAGCGAACTACCACAGGTAGTGAGGTTAGAACCGCTACGTTGAAATAGAGCGAAAGCGCCTTGCGGAATAATATGTGAAATGTATCAGCTGGCAACTGTTATACAGAACCTCAATCTGCTACATAAAGCCATATCCGGCTTGTATTATGTTACGATATTCGTACTATATACTAGTCATTTGCTTTGCCAACTGATCCGAAAAGTTCCATCTTTTCTTTAACAGTAGCTTTGATAGCTTCGAAACCAGGAGCAAGAAGCTTTCTAGGATCAAATCCCTTACCTTCAAGATCCTTACCAGCCTCGATGTACTTTCTTGTAGCATCTGCGAATGATAACTGGCACTCTGTGTTAACATTGATTTTTGAAACGCCAAGTGAGATAGCTTTCTTGATCATGTCAGCAGGGATACCTGTACCACCGTGAAGAACTAATGGCATAGTACCTGTCTTCTGCTGGATAGCATCAAGTGTTTCGAATGAAAGACCCTTCCAGTTTGCTGGGTACTTACCATGGATGTTACCGATACCGGCAGCAAGCATATCTACGCCAAGATCAGCGATGATCTTACACTCTTCTGGATCTGCGCACTCGCCCATACCAATAACACCGTCTTCTTCACCACCGATTGAACCAACTTCACACTCGATAGAAAGACCAAGCTGATGAGCAACATTAACAAGCTCTGTTGACTTAGCAAGGTTCTCTTCGAATGGATAGTGTGAACCATCGAACATGATAGATGTGAATCCGGCCTTAACACACTTGTAGCATCCTTCATATGTTCCGTGATCAAGGTGAAGAGCTACAGGAACTGTAATTCCTAAAGAATCGTGCATAGCCTTAACCATAGCTGCAACTGTTTCAAATCCAGTCATATACTTTCCAGCGCCTTCTGAAACACCAAGGATTACAGGAGACTGAAGTTCCTGAGCTGTAAGAAGAACAGCCTTTGTCCATTCAAGGTTATTGATGTTAAACTGACCAACGGCATATTTTCCAGCCTTAGCCTTTTCCAACATTTCTTTTGCTGAAACTAACATTATAAATTCCTCCATTATAAAAATTATTTTGGGCTTTTATCTGCCCGAATTGTCCACATTTATAATGTAAAAATCCGGTTAGATAACCCTACTCTGTCGCCATTATACATTATTTATTTCCAAAATAAAAGCCATTTACAAAAACTTGATAAAAATAAAAAAATACTGCGCCATAATAACCCTGATATCGCGGCGTAGTATTTTATCATTATGTAAAACATTTATAAAAGAATCCGCCATTTCCTTGAAATGTTAAAACCGGGATGGTAAAATTTTTATAATATAATTCGTGGAGGAAACAATATATGCTTCAGTTAAAGAAGATTGTGAAGGACTATCAGACTGGAGATGAAGTGGTAAAGGCGTTAAAAGGCATTTCCATTAATTTCAGAAAGAATGAATTCGTATCGGTACTTGGTCAGTCCGGCTGTGGTAAGACAACGCTTCTTAATATTATAGGCGGACTTGATCAGTATACGAGTGGTGATCTGGTTATTAATGGCAGATCAACAAAAGAATTCAAGGCAAGAGACTGGGATTCATACCGGAATAATTCGATCGGTTTTGTATTCCAGAGTTACAATCTGATTCCGCATCAGACGGTTCTTGCAAATGTCGAGCTAGCGCTGACCTTATCCGGTGTATCCAAATCCGAGCGTAGAAAACGTGCAAAAGATGTGTTGGAAAAGGTTGGTCTGGGCGATCAGATTTATAAGAAGCCGAATCAGATGTCCGGTGGACAGATGCAGCGAGTAGCGATCGCCAGAGCATTGATCAATGATCCCGATATCCTGCTGGCAGATGAGCCGACCGGAGCATTAGACTCTGAAACCAGTGTCCAGATTATGGAGCTGTTGAAGGAGATCGCGGAAGAAAAGCTGGTCATCATGGTAACACACAATCCGGAGCTTGCAGACAAATATTCTACAAGAATCGTGAAGCTGTTAGATGGTAAGATCATAGATGATTCCGCTCCATTTTCAGATGAAGACGAAGCAAAGGAGTCAGAAGAAGCATATGCGCCAAGAAAGACATCTATGTCTGTATTTACGGCATTTTCCCTCAGCTTTAATAACCTGCTGACGAAGAAAGGACGAACCCTTTTAACGGCATTTGCCGGAAGTATCGGTATCATCGGTATCGCACTGATCCTGTCGTTATCCAGCGGATTTCAGGGCTATATCAATGATGTGCAGGAGGAAACCCTGTCATCCTACCCGATCGAGATCCAGAAAAAGGCAATGGATTATTCTGACCTGATCTCGGAAATGGCGGGTAATACAAAGGAAGAAAATCTGAGTGATCACGACCCGGATCGTGTATACTCCGGTGATGTCATGGGCGACATGATGGTGTCCATGCTCTCAGAAGTAAAGGAAAACGATCTGGAAACATTTAAGAAATATATTGAAGATGATACAAATGGATTCAAGGATATCGTGAGTGATATCAAGTATACCTATGATACTCCGATGTATGTATTTAATGAAAATGCAGCAGGCGGCACACAGCAGGTAAATCCAAGTATCATGATGCGAGAGATGGGATTTGGCGATATGGAAGAATCCCAGAAATCCTTGTCAGGCTTCATGTCGGCATTCAGTTACGGAAATAATTCCATGGATATGTGGAAGCAGTTAATGAGTAATCGGGAGCTGTTGGAACAGCAGTACGATGTGCTTGCAGGACACTGGCCTCAGAATAAAAATGAAGTTGTACTGGTCGTTGATAAGAATAACGAGATCAGTGATTTTACCTTATATACATTAGGTGTCAGAAATGCTTCTGATCTTGGAGAGATGGTTCCAAAGATCATGGCAGGCAAAGATTACGATGCACCGGAGGAAATGAGTTTCTCCTATGATGACCTTTTAAATCTCAAATTCAAACTCATTCTGCCAAGTGACATTTACCAAAAAAATGCAGACGGAACATGGACAGACAAGAGTTCCGATGAAGATTATATGGCAGATGTGATCAGCAAAGGTCTGGATATTCAGGTCTGTGGTATCATCCGTCAGAGCGAATCCTCTTATGCAGCATCGATCGATGCTGGAATGATCGGTTATACCGCTGAACTTGCAGAGTATGTTGTATCTGAAAATGAAAAATCCGAGATCGTAAAACAGCAGCTTGACAATCCGGATACCGATGTATTTACAGGACTTCCGTTTTCAAATGGAGAAGATATCGACATGAGTCAGGTGGACATGCAGCAGATCGTTGCATCCATGAACCTGTCAGAGGAACAGCAGGCATATATTTCACAGATGTCTGATGAGCAGTTATTTGAAATGTTAAAGGAGCAGGGCTATTTTGCACAGTCTACCGCAACCTATGATGATAATATCGAGAAGCTTGGATTTGCGGATCTGGCAAAGCCGTCCGTTATCAGTCTGTATTGTTCAGAATTTGCGGACAAGGATAAGCTGACAGATCTGATCGATAAATATAATGATTCACATTCAGACAGCGAGATCACTTATACCGATTATATCGGGCTGATGCTATCTTCCGTTACGAAGATCATCGATGCGATCACTTATGTATTGATCGCATTTGTAGCTATCTCGTTGATCGTATCATCGATCATGATCGGAATCATCACCTATATCTCTGTACTGGAGAGAACGAAGGAGATCGGTATTCTTCGAAGTATCGGAGCGTCGAAAAAGGATATTTCCCGTGTGTTTAACGCAGAGACATTTATTATCGGACTGGTATCCGGTGCGATCGGTATTCTGGTTACGGTGCTGTTAAATATCCCGATCAGCAAGGTGATAGAGAAATTTGTAAATGTGCCAAATGTATCTTCACTTCCGGTAAAGGGTGCGGTGATCCTTGTGATCATTAGTGTTGTGCTTACTCTGATCGGCGGCCTTATCCCATCTAAGATGGCAGCGAAGAAAGACCCTGTAATAGCACTTAGAAGTGAATAACAGAAAGGAGCGAGGCGGCATGAGTGCATATGTTGAGTTTAAGGATGTTAAGAAAATATATAAGACCGGCGAGGTTGAGATCCATGCTCTGCGGGATGTGAACTTCGAGATCGAGAAAGGAGAATTCTGTGTCATCGTTGGAGCGTCAGGAGCGGGAAAGACAACGATTCTGAATATCCTGGGCGGAATGGACACGCTGTCCGGCGGCAGTGTATATCTGGACGGAAAAGAAATCTCCGGGCTGAATAAGCGGCAGCTTACGGCATACAGGAGATATGATGTAGGATTTGTATTTCAGTTCTATAATCTGGTGCAGAATCTGACGGCACTGGAAAATGTAGAGCTTGCGGCACAGATCTGTAAGGACCCGTTAGATGCGGCAACGGTATTAAAGCAGGTAGGGCTTGAGGATCGTATGGCAAATTTCCCTGCACAGTTATCCGGTGGAGAGCAGCAGCGGGTAGCGATCGCCAGAGCACTTGCAAAGAATCCGAAGCTGCTTTTATGTGATGAACCGACCGGTGCGCTGGACTATAATACAGGAAAATCCGTACTCAAATTGCTTCAGGATACCTGCAGGAACACCGGAACTACGGTTATCGTTATCACACATAATCAGGCACTTACAGCAATGGCAGATCGTGTGATCACAGTTAAGAGCGGAACAGTAGAGAAGGTTGTTCTGAATGATAACATTAAAAATGTAGAAGATCTGGAATGGTAGGTATGTCTTATGAAATCAATGATGCGTCGTACGACATTTCGAGAAATTAAAAACAGTTTTGGACGGTTTGCAGCGATTCTCGCGATCATAGCGTTAGGTGTTGGTTTCTTTTCAGGCCTGAAGATGACCAAGCCGGCTATGGTGAAGACGATTACGGATTTCCTCAGTGATTCGGAATTCTATGATCTGCATCTGGTGTCTACGCTTGGCTATACAGATGAGGATGTGGAAGCATTTGCGGGTGAGGATGATGTCCGGTATGCAGAGGGCAGCTATTCATTTGATGTGCTTTATGATGGTATGGGTGATAATGAACGTGCACTCAAAACCTTGTCATTGCCGGAGCATGTGAATGACATCCGTCTGGTGGATGGCAGACTGCCGGAAGCGGATGATGAATGCGTAGTGGATGACAAGCTGACAGATGTGAGAATCGGTGATGTCATTACCGTGGCAGATACGAATGGTGATGCCACTGAGACAAAGCTCCGCTATAGGGAATTTACGGTTACCGGAACCGTACAGTCCTCCCTTTATATTAATTTTGAACGTGGAACGACTACTCTCGGGACCGGTAAATTAAGTGGATTTGTATATATGAAGCCGGAAGCATTTGACTGTGAATGCTACACTGACGTCTATGTCAGGTTTGATCAGGACTATGCGTTATACGATGATGCGTACGATACCTATATGGACGAGAAAAAGGATGACTGGGATGCTATCTGTCATGACCGTGTTACGAAACGATATCAGGCGCTTCTGATGCAGACCGGGCTTACCGAAGATATGGTTGCCGGCGTAACCATAGATGATGCACCGGATGTCAGTTATTATATTCTTGGCAGGGAGACGAATGTCGGTTATGTCTGTTTTGAGAGTGATTCCGATATCGTAGATGGTGTAGCAAAGGTATTTCCGGTGTTTTTCGTATTGGTTGCTGTGCTTGTCTGTATGACGACGATGAATCGTATGGTCGAGGAACAGCGAACAATGATCGGAATGCTAAAGGCACTTGGATACAGTGAGCATACGATCATGAGCAAATATATGATCTATTCAGGGCTGGCAGCAGTTATCGGATGTATAGGAGGCTTTTTTGCTGGAACGTATGCATTCCCACGGGTAATCTGGAAAGCATATCATATGATGTATCTGAATATTAGCTTAAAATATATTGTAGACTGGAAGCTGGCAGGAATTGCTATGCTGGTATCTCTGGCATGTTCGGTAGGAACGACATGGTTTACCTGCCGGTATGAGCTGTCGGAGACTGCGGCAGGTCTGATGCGGCCGAAGGCACCGAAGGCGGGCAAACGTGTATTTCTTGAGAAAATATCATTTGTATGGAAACGGTTAAAATTCCTGCATAAGGTATCGGTTCGAAATATCTTCCGTTATAAGAAGCGTTTCTTTATGATGGTAATAGGAATCAGTGGATGCACAGCCCTGCTTCTGACCGGATTTGGTATCAATGATTCGATCGCCGGCTTTGCAGATCGTCAGTATGATGAGATCCAGATCTTAGACGGAACGATGACCCTTGCAGAGAGTGTTGATGATGTAAAGAAAATGAATGCAGCTTCTGAGGAAAATCAGAAGGATCAGCAGGAAGCAACGCAGACGGGTTCGGAATCAGCGGCAGCCGGTGATCTGTATGATAAATTAGACAAATATATGCAGGACTATGATTTTGTTGGTGAGACAAGCTGGGATCTGATAGAGTCCGATGGCATTAAGAGCATTAATCTGGTTATTATGAAGGAACCGGAGCATTCGGACAAATATATGGATTTTCACAACAGTAAGAATAAGAAGGTCGCTTATCCGGGCAAGGATGAGGCGATTATCAACAGTGCTCTGGCAACCCGGTATGATCTGTCCGTTGGAGATACCATTACGATCCGGAACAGTGATATGAAAGAGATCAAGGCAAAGATTTCCGGCATCTTTGAAAATTATGTATATAATTATGTATATCTGTCGCCGGAAACATACATGGATCAGATGGGAGAAGCTCCGGTATATCATTCCGTCTATTTCAATCTGAAGCCTGATATGGATGCACATGAAGTGGCTGCCGATCTTATGAAAGAAAATGTAGTTTCTGCAGTAGTCGTGAATGGAGATATGCGCGAACGTATCAGCAATATGATGAAGAGTCTGGACTATATCGTTCTGGTCGTTATCCTGTCGGCGGCAGCACTGGCATTTATCGTGCTGTATAACCTGACAAATATCAATATTACAGAACGAATCCGGGAGATTGCAACCGTAAAGGTGCTTGGATTTTTCAGAAATGAAACCTCATCTTATGTGTTCCGTGAAAACTGGGTGCTGACGGCAATCGGAATAGCGGTCGGTCTGGTGCTCGGAGTATTTCTGCATAGCTTTGTTATGGATCAGATTCGTGTGGATATGGTTTCATTTGACACTTACATTTCACCGCTTAGTTATGTGTACAGCATTATCCTGACGTTTGCTTTTAATGGCTGTGTCAACCTGTTTATGTCGGTGAGACTGGAGCGGATCAATATGGCGGAGTCCTTGAAGTCTGTGGATTAAAGCGGATAAGATAAAAATGCAAAGAACATATTGTATCGGGTTCTGTGTTGATACCATATGTTATAAGAAAATTGCAGGTGTATAGAGTGATTGCAGGCAGAAAATATATAAATGAAATGACAGGAGGAAGAAAAGAATGACAGTTACAAATGATATTAAGTACATCGGTGTGAATGACCATGAGATTGATCTGTTTGAGGGACAGTATATTGTGCCAAATGGCATGGCATATAATTCTTATGTGATCATGGATGAGAAGATTGCCGTTATGGATACGGTGGATCAAAATTTTACAGACGAATGGTTTGCAAAGCTGGAAACGGAGCTTGCAGGCCGGACACCGGATTACATCGTAGTTCAGCATATGGAGCCGGATCATTCGGCGAATCTTGCAAATTTCATGGAGAAGTATCCGACAGCAACAGTTGTTGCAACGGCGGCAGCATTTAACATGATGAAGAACTTCTTTGGAAAAGATTATGCTGATAGAAGAATGATGGTGAAAGAGGGAGATACCTTATCACTTGGAAAGCATGAGCTGACATTTGTCATGGCTCCGATGGTACACTGGCCGGAGGTTATGGTGACCTATGACAGCACAGATAAGGTATTATTCTCCGCGGACGGCTTCGGCAAATTCGGAGCCTTGGATGTAGAGGAGGACTGGGCATGTGAGGCTCGCCGTTACTACATCGGAATCGTAGGAAAGTTCGGTGCACAGGTTCAGGCATTGTTGAAGAAGGCAGCAGGACTGGATATCCAGATCATCTGTCCGCTTCATGGACCGGTTCTGACAGAGAATCTCGGATACTACATCGGTTTATATGATACATGGTCATCTTATGGAGTAGAAACGGATGGTGTAGTGATCGCTTACACATCTGTCTATGGACATACAAAAGAAGCAGCAGAGCTTCTTGCAAAGAAGCTGACTGAAAAGGGATGTCCAAAGGTAGCAGTCAATGACCTTGCCCGCTGTGATATGGCAGAAGCAGTAGAGGATGCGTTCCGTTATGGCAAACTGGTACTTGCAACAACGACCTATAATGGTGACATTTTCCCATTTATGAGAGAGTTCATTAATCACCTGACAGAGCGTAATTTCCAGAACCGCACGATCGGTCTGATTGAGAATGGTGCATGGGCTCCGATGGCTGCAAAGGTTATGAAGGGTATGTTTGAAAACAGCAAGAATCTGACATTTACTGATACAACAGTTCAGATCAAGGCGGCATTAAATGACGCAAGCCTTGCACAGATCGATGCACTGGCAGATGAACTGTGTAAATAATCGATTCTTATATAGAAGTATTGTTCTACCACTATGATAAAGAGGTCGTACATATAAATGATAGAATGGAGAAGCTATGAGTCTGGTAAAAATCTGTGGAATCACAGAAGAACAGGAAGTTGAATATGTAAATGAAGCCGGTGCGGACTTTATGGGAATGGTGATGTTCTTTCCGAAAAGCAAGCGGAATATCACAGTAGAAAAAGCATCTTCCCTTATAAAGATACTGAATCCTGAGATTACATCCGTAGCGGTAACGGTAGAACCGACGCTCGATCAGATACGGGAGATCGAAGCGGCCGGAATCCAGATGATCCAGATTCATGGGGATGTCAGCGAAGAACTGCTGCAGGAGATCCGTATTCCTGTTATCAAAGCATTTAATGTACATGATCTGTCTTCTTATGAGAGATATCATCAGGCGGACATAGTAAAAGGATATATCTTTGATGCACAGACACCGGGCAGCGGGAAGACCTTTAATTGGTCTGTGCTCTCCGATATTCCGCACGATGAGAAGTTTGCCCTTCTTGCCGGAGGTTTAAATCCTGACAATGTGGCAGAGGCATTTGCCGCAACTCATGTGGATGGTGCAGACACCAGCTCCGGTGTGGAGAACGACACCGGAATCGGCAAAGACCGGGAGAAGATCCTGAGATTTGTGGCGAATGTGAAGAAGCAGTAGAAGATGTATTATTTCAGGCACTTTGTGGGCAGTGATACGTTTTTGAGCAGACATTGGTTATTTTCATTGACTGCTTGAAGGGTATCATGCTTATAGGGTGCTGTTTTATTGTGCGATTCGCAGCAATGCTTTTCGTACATCATCCAGATAATTTCTTCCGACCATCTGGGTCTGTTTATTTGCAAGATAGATCGTGGAGCCGGATAAGGAGGTGACATGATTTATATTGACAATGCAGGACTTGTGACACCGTATAAATGGTTCGGGCAGATGCTGTTCCATGTTTTTCAGCGAGGTTCGTTCTGTGTATAAGCCGGAAGCTGTTGTGATACAGCAGTCATGCCCCAACCTGCTTATGGAAATGATATCATTGAACGGAATCCGTGTGATGTTATTGTCCTTATGCAGGCAATAATAGTCTGAAGAATGCAGTGAAATATACTGATCCAGGCAACGTTCGATCGCTTCAGGTGAAACAGGTTTTAATAAATAGTTGATCGCCTGTGCCTGATATCCGTCAAAGACATATTCACGGAAGGCTGTAAGAAAAATAATATCTCCTTGATATCCGTTTTTCCTTAATTGTGTACAGATATCGATTCCATTTTTGATGTGATCATCGGCAGGTATATTCGTGTCGGCATTTTTCAGTTCAATATCGGAAAACAGCAAATTACAATCTTTCATAAATGATGATCCTAAAATAGAAGTTTCATCGTGAAACCATTTGACAGAAACAGCATATTCCTTTTTCTTAGCCCAGTTATGTATAACTTCCGCTAATTGTTTATAATGTTTTGGAATGTCTTCCAGTACAGCGATATTTATATTCATCCGATTGGTTCATCCTTTCATTTAAGTGGCAATAATATCTGGATCATAAAGGTATCCGTCGTTGGTTGAATGTTAAAAATACCGTTATGATCGTTTACAATACTTTGGATTCTCGACAGCCCCAATCCATGTTCGGGTGTATCCTCTATGGTTTTCGTTGATAGGAAATGATTCTTCTTATCTATTCTGTAATATCCATTTGTCCGGTTGCTTATGGCGATGGAAAGCATATTCTGAAATGGTTTCATCGAAAAATCAATCGAGCGTTGTTCTGTTTCCGGAAGCTGTTCACATGCTTCGATGGCATTGTCAAATAAATTACCAAGTAAGGAACATAATTCAATATCCGATAGCGGAATGCTGTCCGGCAGAAATACCGAGTATTCAACCTGAATCTGTGCTGATTTACATTGGATCAGTTTATTTGTGAGGATGCTGTCTACCGTGGAGTTGCCACTCGCAAGAATGTAGTGGTTGTTATTTACGGTCGCAGTCAGTTCCCGGACAAATGCTTCTGCTTCCGGATAGGCATGATTTGCCATCAGGGAGTGAAGGGTGTTCAGATGATTGCTGATGTCATGCTTCAGATAGCGAAGCTCTGATATGGAGCTGATGATCTGGTCGTATTGCTTACGCTCCATTTCCGATAAAAGCTGTTGCCTGGACAACTGGATATTTTTCTCACGTTCTATGCCGAGGTGGTACAGGTATATTGTCAGGGAAACAAATAAGATCAGGATCAGAAAACAGATGGCAGACAGAAGATCGGCATAGGTTTCCGGGCTTCCGGTATGGATATTTACCTGACCGGCAACGATAAGATTTTCAATCACGATGCATAAGACTGACAACAGAACGAAGATTATTTTTTCTGTTCGTGAGAGCTTGAAGGCTCTGGATGAGAAACAGAGCAGAATGGATGTCAATACCGTAAGGGTCAGAAGATACAGGATCGTAACCGAGCTTTGTACTGCATGATCCGTCAGCATCCCATCGGCATCTGTGTGCAGCCATTCTACAGGGAGTATGGTCGCTGTGAATTTGGAAGCAAGTTCTACTATGCAGAATATAACGACCCAGAACAGATTGCTGATCTGGAACGTAAAGAATATACAGGTATACAGGTAATGTAAGACCAATAGTATAGTCAGGGATTTGATGATAACGGGAGCCTGCATGACATCCAGTAATAAGGCACATTCTGCCAATACGAGAACCGACAGGATCTGTAACAGATAAGAATATCTGAAGCTTCGCCGGTTTAATTTTCCATTTGCAAGTATCAGAAAAAGAAATGATACCCAGATATTTATAATAAATTCTGCAATATAGTCACTCAAAAATATCCCCTCGCATTCCCATATCGTTTGTGTTCATTTTCGATAAATCTACACTTCTACAATATTTATTGTAACATACCAGCCTTTGCTGTGAAGACTATAATTTCATTTCCGTATGTTGTTTGCATCCGGCAGGATGTTGTTTGCGCCGGCGTGCCTTGAACAGGGGAATGTAGATGGTATGATGATGAAAAATCATTTACCTGCAAGGGATGATCTTTCAGGTGTACGGGGTGAGAGGTGGCTGCAAAATCATTTACTTGCATGGTTATTTAGGAAGGAGGGCATATCTATGATATTCGGACATGTATTAAAGAAACACATAAGCATGAATCCTGTCATATCCGGGTTGTTATTGTTGGGCGTTGTCATATGTGTATATTGCATCAGTATCATGCTGGGTTTGGCAGTTGGACAGTATCAGTTGGCTACCTGTAGCAATACGGAAGCATCTCTGACGGTAGATATAGACGAGAAAAACGGTATAAATATGGATGAGATGTCTGCATATCTGAACAGCATCTCAAAAAAAGGGATGGTAAATGTATTATATTTCACAAGGTTGGAAAGTAAAAAAATATTGGTAGGCTGGGATGGAACAAAAGGAAACAATTGGTTTCCAATTACTTCAGGAAGTTTTTTTAACAAAGAGGAACAGGCAGCAGGTGAATATGTTGGTTTTGTATCTGATAATATGAAAAATGCAATAGCCGGAAGTGGAAGTTTTGAGGCAGGAGAGCATACATATGAAGTAATTGGTATGGGCTGGATCGTTCCATGGTCCTTCGCTTCAGCCAGATCATCACAGTCACAGATTGACATTTTAGGGGAAGAAGCCGGTGAGGAAATGCAATATATGTTGATTCCATATAAATGTTATAAAGAAGAATTTCAACCGGAACAGATACTGGCGCAATTCAATTATGCATCTTATGAGAATTTGCAGAAATATGCAGAAAAAATACAGGATATGTTTCCATCGACGCAGGTATATTTACCCGATAGCAATTCCGATGATGTGCTGGAAGAAGGACGGACGCAATATGAAATACTTGCATTTCTTTTGTGTATGATCGCCGGGATAACAGTGATCAGACTCATGGCAGAGTGGATCACAACTTATAAAAAAGAGATCACCGTTTTGTGGTTGTGCGGGATGCCAAAAGTACGGTGCATGTTATTGATATATGGACACTGGCTTTTATATTATGGCGTTGGCAGTATCATTGCGATTATTCTGCAATATCTGACATTTCCATTACTTCAATATGTTTATGGAAATGCGTTCCCAATGCCTGACAGCCTGATATATATATTAGCTGTTATGTTTGGATTTTCGATATTATGCACCTTAAGACCGATGAGCAAGGTGGTTTGTTTATATACAAAGGGGGAGATCGTATGAATTTTCTTCGGATATGCAGATATTTATATACAAAAAAGTTACTTGGGGAGATTGTTTTATTCATTCAGTTGATGTGTATGCTTGAAATGTCATTTGTTGTATTAAAACCGGTCGATTCATATCTGATGGAGAAAAAGCAGGTAAAAGCGGCATATACATTAGACTTTGATTCTATGGTTCATTTTAGCAAGAATAATTCAATATATGCGCAGGAAATGGCCGGAAATGGAACTGCGGCAAAAGAGATTTATGAGCTGCTGCGGGAGTCGGACGGTGTGAAAAAAGTAGATCGATGTGCATTTGAAAATGGTACTTATATGCAGACGGATGGGAAGCTGGGCAGCGCAAATCTGGTTTTATATTCGAGCGAAATGTTAGATGTTATCCAGTTAAATACGGAATCAGCGGTGTTGAAAAATGTATCGGAAGGATATGTCCCGATATTGGTCAGCGATTCTATGGCAGAGGAATTACCGGTTGGAACAAAGACGGAAATCAATCTTGCTTTTGATGATACGATAAAAATACCGTGTGAAGTGGTGGGTATCTTACAGGAAGACAGTGCGGTTCCTGTGGTTTTCAGTTATGGAGATATCATGGAACTGGGAGATATGGCAGTTCCGTCGAAAGATTTATCGGAATACAGATTTATTGTATTTGGCAAGGCTATGGATGAATTGTTTGCTCGTTTGACAAATGTTAATTTTCTTATAGAACCGGAAAAACATGTATCGGGAGAAAATCTGGCAACCTCTTTGCAAAGTAAAATGAGAAATTATGGAACTTTAAATACTTACCGGACGATAGCAGCAGGAGCTTTTAAGAATATGCTGGAAGAAAATGCATGGTATGTGCTTGCATTTGCTTTGTTGACCTTGATCGCAGTGTTTGGATATGGCGGATATCTGTATCTTATGATCGCACAGAAGAAAAATGAGTTTGCAGTATTTTATATATTAGGAATGACAAGAAAGAAGATGATAGCGGTTATTTTCTCATCCGGTGCAATTTTGCTGGCAGTGTCATTTGGAATAGCGGCACTTTTATATCCATGGTTTACAAAAACAATATTAAAAATACAGGAGAGTTATGGATACATAGGGATATTTAGTTATGGATTTTCAGCAAGTGTGCTTTTGTTCATTCTGCTATTGAGCGTATGGATGGGGTTCCGGCGAACCGGAAAACAGGCGGAGATTGAATTATTAAAGGGTGGTGACTGATATGATCGAATTAGAAAAGATTGAAAAAATATATAATGCAGGAAAAGCAACCGAGACGCATGCATTAAAGGATATTAATCTGAGAATAGAAGAGGGGGATATGGTTGCCATTACCGGACCTTCCGGTTCCGGAAAATCAACTCTGCTGCATATTATTGCAGGAATTGATTCGCCGAGTTCAGGGGAATATCGTTTTTGTGGGAAACTGGTTTCTGATATGTCTGATAAAGAAAGATGCAGAATACGCAATCAAAAGATAGGGATGATCATGCAGGATTTTGGACTTCTTGGAAACGATACAGTTCTGCGGAATGTATGTCTGCCCGAAGTGATCGGAGGACGATATAATCGCAAATTTGAAAATAAAGCAAAGAAAATATTGTCGGCTGTCGGGCTTTCAGGGTTAGAGCAAAAAAAGACAAATCAGTTATCCGGTGGACAAAGACAGAGGGTTGCGATCGCCAGAGCATTGGCAATGGATGCAAAAGTAATCATTGCAGATGAACCGACAGGAGCGTTAGATTCTGAAAATACCGATAGTCTTATGGATTTATTGTTGGAACTAAACAGACAGGGGATAACGATCATTATCGTATCGCATGATCCAAAGGTTGCGATGCGGTGTCCGATCCGGTACAGGATAGAGGATGGAAGAATTGAACGAACGAAAATATATTGATATTACACAATTATTGTGTATAAATAGTATTATAAGGAGGGATAATACTGGGTGAAAAGATCGGATTTAATTAGACAACTTGAGGCAGACGGGTTTGTTTTTGAGCGCCATGGGGGAAGTCATGATATTTATGTTAAAGGGAGTAAGAAAGAAACAATCCTCAGACATAGAGAAATAGATGAACGACTTGCAAAAGCAATATTGAGAAGAAATGGATTGTTATAAGAATGTAAGTAATATTGTAATCTATAATAAATATAAATGGATTGGAGGCAATAAGGATGAGAAATGTATATCCAGTTTATTTTACAAAGACAGAAAAAAATATATTAGTTGAAGTTCCAGATTTCGATATTTTGACAGAGGGAAGGGATATGAACGAAGCCATTGATATGGCTCGTGATGCTATTGAATTGAAATGTATATCCATGGAGGATGATAAAGAGGATATTCCTGATCCATCCAGAATAACAGAGTTAGATGTTAGTAGTGGAACATTTGTTGAAGAAGGTGAAACAATTGTTTCTTTTGTGGATGTTGATTCGGCAGAATATAGACGAAAAATTGATACAAGAACTGTTAGAAGAAATGTAGCGCTTCCAAGTTGGTTAAATTATGAAGCAGAGCGGGCAGGTGTAAATGTATCAAGGATTTTGCAGGAAGCATTAATAAGTACATTACATTTAAAAAGAAAAATTTAAAGTATTTCAATAAAAAGGCTATAACTGCGAATTGTGTATTATTTAGAGCGGTTATAGCCTTTTTATATTATGAAATGAGTTACTTTGCGCACTATATATAAATCCGGCAAAAGTTACTTTGCGTACTGTATATAGTTTCAGAAATTTACTTCAACACCGTGCCATCTGCAAGAGTGATGGTGTAGCCATTGAAATTGATCGTTCCGTTAAAGGTGCTGTTATCCGATAATGTCATATCAAGTGTGGAGATCGTATCCACAACGATATCACCGTCTAAGGTCTGGTCGCTTGCATTTTTGATCGTAACAGTTGCACCATCCACCCGGAGAGCATTCTCATCATCGCCGGTAGAGTTATAAGATTCATTGCTGTAGGTTCCGTCGGAATCAATCGTATTTGCGCTGTCACCTTGAGTTACTTCGCCTGAACTGCCAAATCCGCCGCCGGGCTGACCTGCGTTGTCACCGTCCGGCTTATCAGGCGGTGTGCCGTTGGAATCTCCCGGCGCATTGTCGTCGTCCGGTTTTTCCGGTGGAGTACCATTCGGATCGGATGGAGCGTTCTGGTCTCCAGACTGACCGGAAGAAGCATCAGCCTGTACCTGGGAAGCGTCAGATGCTGTTGAACTATCATCCGTGGATGCAACAGCTTCTGTTGTTTCACTTTCTACACTTGTAGATGTGCTTGTAGTAGATGTGGTGGTTGTGTTGCTGCATGCTGTCATGGTAAGCACCAGAGCCGCAGCACAGATAAATGATAAATTTCTTTTCTTCATAATAAAAACCCCTTTCAAATATAATTTACTTGTATTCTAAAAGGGAATCCTTAAACGAACTTTAAAACAGAGAAAAATACTGTCGATGATAAGATAAAAATTCGCTTACCTGTATGCGCGGTTATAAAACAATCCGTTTCTTGTGTTGAAATACAAAAATGGAAGGATACATTACTATTATGCAGCAAGCCTTTTCTAACGCCGGTTCTTAGTGAGCCGCCAAAGGCGGGGAACTTAGCACCGTTGCGTTAGAATAGAGTGCAAACGTCTTGCGTAATAATGGGTAATGTGTTCTTCCATTTTTAAGATTCGGAAAAACGGATTGTTTTATAACTGTGCGTAAAAAAGAGCACAAAAAAATCGGCGCGACAGGATTTGAACCTGCGACCTCTTCGTCCCGAACGAAGCGCTCTACCAAGCTGAGCCACGCGCCGAAAGAAAATCCATACTCAAATGTATGGTTCCCAACACCTGTATTAGTATAAATATTTCTCCTGAAAAAAGCAAGTGTTTTGTTAGAAAGAATTAAAAATTATAAAAAAGCGTGCAACACTAGCCGTTTGTCCAGTGTACAGTGTACTAAAACAAGTGATATAATGAGTGAATAACCCCGGCAAGCAATTACACAGCATGCCTGCTAGCAGGCGAAGCTGTGTAATTATTTGCCGGGCAAACAGACATGAGCAAGAAGGACGAAAGTCCGGAATGCGAATGCCTGTGGCGATTTCGGGAGTTCGAAGAACGGAGAAATCGCAGATATTCACGGAGAAGAAATATGTAAATGACAGCATGCCTGCTAGCAGGCGAAGCTGTGTAATTATTTGCCGGGCAAACAGACATGAGCAAGAAGGACGAAAGTCCGGAAAGTGAATGGCTGAGGCGATTTTGGGAGTTCGAAGAACGGAGAAATCGCAGATATTCACGGAGAAGAAGGAACAAACGAAAGGACAGCGGTTATGAACGGAACTAGATCAATAGAAAAAGACTGTTATATCAAACCGAAAAAAGCGTGGCGGTTATTAAAGACAGCAGATGATGAGAATGTAACCGCGTACATATATGGAGTCAGTGGAACAGGAAAAAGCACCCTGATCACTCGCTATCTGGGAAAGAGAAAATACAAAATGCTTCATGCAGGAACGATAACACCGGAGGAACTTCAGATTCCGGAAGGAGCGGTGCGGAAGATCATAGTGATCGATGATCTGCATGAGCTGATCTGGGAAGAAGATGATGCAATCCAGGATGCTATTTTCCGGTTGATCGTGAGGGAAGATGTCTGGGTGATCTTGTCAGGACGATGCCCGGTTCCGCCGTGGCTTACCACGATCCGGTTTCGGGAAGGCTTCTATATCATAGATGAAACCATGCTTATTATGGACATGCAGGCTATATTAAAATATGTGGAACAGACACAGATGGTTTTAACAGAAGCCCAGAAGCAGCGTCTGTCACGCGAAACCGGAGGTATGGCATTTGCATTGTGCGTGGCAATGTCCATGTATTATGAACTGGGATATACAAACGGACTGACTGATTCAGAGTATGATGAATATTCCAGAAAAGTAATAGAGCAGATGTGGAATTATCTGGAATTTCATGTATACGACAAGTGGGATATCCGTATGCAGGAATTCTTGATGAAGATATCGATCGTGGATACATTTACGGTTCGTCTGGCAGAGATGATCACAGGAACAAATGATGCAGAAAATCTGATCGAACATGCAAGATGGATGGGTAATTTCTTAGATGAACAGATGGGAGCAAACGGAGAAAAAATCTATAAGCTTCGAGATCATATGCGGTTATCCATGCAGCGCAGGATGCACAGAAAGTACACAAAGGAACAGATAAAAAATGTATATGAAAATGCCGGACTGTTCTATCAGTTAGCTGGTGATCCAATGCAGGCACTTACAATGTATGAGAAAGCAGGTTCAACAGAACGGATGCTTTCTATCCTGATCGACAATGCAAGAAAATCACCAAACAGCGCATATTTTTATGAATTGAAGCAATATTATCTCGCACTGCCGGAAGAGAGCGTGAAAAAAAGTCCGGAGCTTATGTGTGGCATGAGTATGCTGCAATCGCTATTGCTGAATCCGGAAGAAAGTGAACGGTGGTATCAGGAACTGCAGGCATATGCAGACAGTCATCAGGGCAGTAGCCGGAGAATCGCAAAAAATAATCTGTTGTATCTGGAGATCGGATTGCCGCACAGAGGTTCTGTGGATATGGTCAATATTATGAAGCAGGCATACCGGCTGGTATTTGACCGGCAGGCAACGCTTGGAGAATTATCAGTTACATCCAACCAGCCATCAATGATGAACGGCGGCAAGGATTTCTGTGAATGGAGCAAAAAAGACCGCGAACTGGCAGGCAAGATAGGTAAGCTTGTGGAATTTGTCCTTGGCAAATACGGCAAAGGGTTGGTCAATCTGGCATTGGCAGAGAGCTTTTTTGAAAAAGGCGAAGACAATTACGAGGTTGCTGTCCTTGCAAATAAAGGACGGATGCAGGCAGAAGCAGGCGGCAAGATCGAGCAGTGCTTTGTAGCAGATGGAATCCTGGCATGGCTGCATATCATAAATGGAAAAGTTCAGGAGGCGGAAGAGATTCTGCGCAGCTTTTATGAAAAAGCAGAAAAGGAAGGTGCAGAAAAGCTACTTCCGAATATACAGGCATTTTTGATCCGGTGTGCATTGTACAAGGGCGAGTGGTCAGAAGTGAACCGATGGATGGAACAGACGGCAGATGAAAATGTGGAATTTTCGATCTATGAGCGTTTCTTATATATAACGAAGGTGCGGGTATATATCCAGCGTGGAAAATATGATCAGGCATATAATCTGCTAGTAAAGCTGCAATATTATGCAGATGTCATGAAGCGTACTTATATCCGGATAGAATGTAATCTGTTGATGGCGGTTACTTTGTACCGGATGGGAAATGATGACTGGAAAGTGGTTCTTCAGAAAGGTCTTGCAGAAGCGGAAGAGTACCATTTTGTAAGGGTGATATCCAGAGAAGGAGCGGCTATATATCCATTGCTACAGGCATTTCCGGATGACGAAGGTAAGGCAGAGGAGGATGCAGAACTGGTGAAAACACACCGCCAGTATTACAGACAGGTAATGAAGGAAACGGAGAATGTTGCAAAGTCGTATCCGGGGTATCTCAAAGCAGGAAAGGCTGAGGTCCGGTTAAATGAAACCGGTATCCGTATCATTAAACTTCTGGCAGAAGGATATTCCAGAATACAGGTTGCAGAGCAGCTCGATATGACGGAAGCAAATGTAAAATATCATATGGCACAGGCGTATAAAAAGTTAGGTGTAAAAGATAAAGCTGGTGCAGTACTGGAAGCAAAAAACAGACAGTTGATCTGACTCTGATAAGGGAGTCTGGGTTCAATATATTCCTGAAACGATTAAAAAACGGTAAAATAAGACAGAAAACGGGACATTTTTGTAGGGACTATTGCAAATTGACCGGTATTTTTGTAAACTGATGCTGTATTGGTTTTGGGGACGAATACAAATGGGTTAAGGAGGAAACAAGAATGGATGAGAGAGAAGTATATGGAAATGAAGTCCGGAAACTTCGAGACAGTATGGGAATGAACCGTAAAAAGTTCTGTGACTATTATGGGATTCCATATCGTACCGTGCAGGATTGGGAGGCAGGAAAAAGAAAGATGCCATCCTATGTGCTTCGGATGATGAAGTACGTTGCAGAAAAAGAGCAGATGATAAAGGTATCATAATGTTCTGATTAAATGAAATGATCTGTATGCAGGATAGTCAGAAATGACAGACTTGCATGCAGATCATTTTTTGATTTATAATGTTGTGCAAGTCGGATTTTGAAACGAACAAGGAGATAAGCAGATTTTTATGAAATTAAAGGAATACATACAGACAAAACGTATCATTGCAGATGGAGCGTTTGGTACTTATTATATATCGTTATATGGGGATGGGAGCAGGGCAGAAAATGGTGCAGGACTTTCCAATCTTCCGGAGCTTGCTAATATAAAAGCGCCGGAGCGTGTTATCGGGATCCATACAGAATATATAGAGGCCGGCGCACAGTTTGTCCGGACGAATACATTTGCATCAAATACAAAGAGTCTTTCTGCTGATATGGAAAAAGTGAAAGAGAATATCCGTGCAGCGGTTATGTGTGCAAAAATGGCAGCAGGCAAAGTGGATCGGGAAATTTATCTTGCAGGTGATATCGGACCGATCCCTGTCGAAGGTATGCTGCATTCTGACCGGCTGACACAGGAATATATTGCGATTGGAGAAACATTGCTCAGTCAAGGAATCGATATCCTGTTATTTGAGACCTTCCCGGAGCTCGAAACGATCCTTCCGGCGGTTACATATCTGAAAGAAAACCATGACTGTACGATCCTGGTACATTTCAGCGTGAATCAGTTTGGTTACAGCAATACAGGGCTGTCTGCAAAACGTCTGATCGCAGAGGCAAATGCCTGCCCGTATATTGATGGTACCGGTTTAAACTGTGGTGTCGGTCCCGGACATATGGAGAAGCTGATCCGGAAGATCGCACCGGACGATACGACATTTCTGTCGGTGTTTCCAAATTCCGGATACCCGAAGTATCTGAACAATCGTCTGACATTCACAGATAATGCAGAATATTTTACTGAGAAGATGAAAGAGATCGCAGCTCTTGATGTCGGTATCTTTGGCGGCTGCTGCGGTACAACACCGGAGTATATCCGAAGGATCGCAGCAGGCATATCAGCCGATCATCCGGTTAGGAAAACAGAAACAGAGGCAGAGAAGATTACTGTCTCTGAGCATCCGGCATATGGATTTATGGAACGCCGTGTGAAAGAGCCTGCCCACAAACTGATCGCAGTTGAACTGGTGCCACCATTGAATGCAAATGATGAAAAGCTATTAGATGCGGCGCATATATTAAAAAATGCAGAGGTCGATGTTGTGACTTTCCCGGATTCCCCATCCGGAAGAACCAGAGCGGATTCCGTATTGATGGCAGAGAAGATCAGGCTGGAGACCGGATTATGTGTAATGCCGCATATCTGCTGCCGGGATAAGAATGCGATTGCAATCCGTTCTACGATCCTTGGCGCGAGTCTGAACCACATCACGAACTTCCTTCTGCTGACAGGAGATCCGGTTCCGATACTGTTCCGTCAGACAACAAAGAGTGTATTTAACTTTGATTCGGTTGGAATGATGAAGATTGTTCAGGAGATGAACAGTGATACATTTACCGACCATCCGGTTACCTATGGTGGGGCGATCAATCACAACCGGATGAATACCAAGGCAGAAACAGAACGGATCAGAAGAAAAATGGCAGCGGGAGCGACCTTCTTTATGACACAGCCGATCTTTTCAGCCGAGCAGGCAGATGTTATAAGGAAGATGAAAAAAGAAACCGGGGCAACGATCCTGGTTGGATTGATGCCCCTTGTCAGCCGCAAAAATGCGGTATTTATGAAAAACGAAATGACCGGTATTGAGATACCGGATACGGTCATAGAACGATACCGGGAAGATATGAGCCGGGAAGAAGGAGAAGCCTGTGGTGCCCAGATCACCAGAGAATTCATGGCGATGACAGATGATTTTGCAGACGGATATTATTTCTCATTCCCATTTAATCGTGTTCATATGCTGAAGAAGATCTTGAAATAGAAGCAAACATTTTCTCCGGAGGATTGGACAGGTACATGATCGTAAGCATGAGCGTGCAGGCTGCCCAGATGATCGGTTCTGTGATCGCAACACCGAGATAGCCAAGTGCAGGAGCAAGGAACAGAACAGCAAGGATTTTTCCTACCATTTCCATGGTACTGGAAAGAACCGGTACGATCTTTCTTCCCATACCCTGCATTGCACAGCGGAGAACAAATAAAGGTCCAAGGACATAGAAGCAGCAGACGCTGATCCTTATATACATAACTGCCGGATCGATGACTGCCGGGTCATTTGTTCCTGCGATCAGCCGGATCAGAAGCGGGGAAGCAGGGAATCCGATCAGAATGATGATCGTGGTTGCGATCGTATTGATAATGATGCCGGCACGGACACCTGTTTTTACACGGTCGATCCGCTTTGCACCCAGATTCTGGCTGACAAATGTTGTAACTGCATTTCCGATGATATAGAGAACGACATCCAGAATGTCGAAGATCTTTCTGGCAGCCGTATGTGCGGTAATGATATTTGTTCCTAATTTATTGATCGAACTCTGTAAGGTGACAGTACCGAAATTAACGATGCAGCTCATGAATCCCATAGCCAGAGCCGACTGTACCAGATCATTAAAATCTGCACGGGCAACACGGAATTCGTCTTTTTCCGGAATCAGAAAACGACACTTTGTAAATATATAGATAAAACATGCAATTCCTGCGACTGCCTGCGAGATAACAGTTGCGATGGCAGCACCAGCAACGCCTGACTGGAAGACCTGAATGAACAGCAGATCCAGACCGATATTTAATACAACGGATATGCTCAGGAAGATAAGCGGTGTTTTGCTGTCACCGACAGCACGCAGCAGATTTGCGCCAAAATTATAAACAGCGGAGAAGATCAGTCCGGCTAAAATATATTTGACGTAGTTGTCAGCCATATGTATAATTTTCTCAGGTGTATCAAGAAGCACCAAAAGGTCATAGATAAACAGTAATCCTACGATGGTAAGTACAATGGCGGAGACAAGTGTGAGAATGGCAGAAACACCGATGCATTTTCTCATATTTTTCTTATCCTGCGCACCAAAATATCGGGCAATCGGTATGGACAGACCCAGAGTGGCACTGTTTAAGAAGCCGATCAGGGTGTTGGAAATAACACTGGTCGCTCCAACTGCGGCAAGTGCTTCCGGATTGATACAGTTTCCGACGATAGCGGAGTCACAGAAGTTATAAAGCTGCTGTGCGATCTGACCCAGGATCATTGGAAGAGCGTAGAGCCAGATTACTTTTATTGGTTTTCCTTCGGTTAAATCTTTCATATATATAAACGGCAGCATTTAAAATTGCTGCATCCTCCTTTCTGCTTTATAGAATTATATACATTTTTGTAAAAGTGTAAATAGCTTATACGGCAAAAAGGTATGGAGAAAATGATTGAGGTAATTTAGTGAAAATGACGGTTTGTGGAAGAAAATGATTTCTGATACAGGAAAATGAATGCGCAGCAAAACCGGGTAACCGGATATGTAAGATAAATTTAGATTTGATAAAATAGTTATATGCTAGAATAAAATAACTGGAAGGTCTGGTCACATATGAAGAAAAAAGGATTTTTATTTTTTGCAGTCTACATTTTGGTACTGGTGGGTATCGGAGTGATGGCTGTTACAAGAGCAGGAGAAACAAGCAGAAGAAAGATATCCATATATAAAGAGGCAACACCGGAGGATGGAACCGGGCAGGAAACAGAGACCTTGCAGGAGGTACTTCATCTGACAAGAGAGGCAGAGATCCTTGAAGTTGCAGAGCTTCCGCAGAAACAGGAATATAACGGTCTGCGGCTGGATGATAACGGGATGCCTTATGCGATCAGGATCAACCGGACACTGAATATCGTAACGGTATACAGTCTGGATGATGAGGGACATTATACAGTGCCGGTAAGAGCAATGCGGTGCTCGATCTCATTGGATGATACAACACCGGTCGGATTGTTTACGACGACAGAGAAGCGTCTGGAATGGGCGTTCCTGCAGGGAAATGTATATGGACAATATGCATATCAGATCCATGGAGGAATTTATTTCCATTCTGTGCCATATACAGAAAATAAACATGATAAGCTGGAAACATGGGAATATAACAAGCTTGGTGAGGGTGCATCCCTTGGCTGTATCCGGTTATGTGTGGCAGATGTCAAGTGGATCTATGAGAACTGTCTGCCGGGAACACAGGTTTATCTGTTTAACAGTGACTATCCGGGACCGCTTGGCAGACCGCAGCAGCCATATACATTTGCAGATGTGTCTGAAACCGGATGGGATCCGACAGATACGGCAGATGACAGCCCGTATGAAGGAACGGCAGCGATCTATGGCGCAGAGGATCATACGATCAAGATTGGTGAACCATTTGACAGCAGAACAGGGGTCATGGCATTTTCATCGGACAGACAGAATGTAACAGACCGGCTTATGGTAGATGGTACAGTGGATAATCAGATACCGGGGGAATATAAGTTAGCGTATTCTTTCTATGACAATGGAAAGAAAATAGAGCGGGATATATTTATCCGGGTTGTTGATACAGAAGCTCCGGTTATTACGATGCTGCCAGACCGGTTATATCTGGCCGGATATCATGGAGATAAAGAAGAACTGGCAGACCTGATCGCCAGAAATATTACTGCTTATGACAATGAGAAACAGATCATCCAATACAGATGGACACCAGAGAAGGATACAACAGAGGATGCAGAGCTTGTTATAGATCTTTCCAGGGTGGAGGATATACCGGGAAGCTATGAGATATCCTGTTACGCAGAAGATGCGGCAGGCAACCGATCCGAAAGTTATACAATATGGATCGAACTGGAATAAACAATAGTTGAAGATATCCTGATATAAAGGAGAGAAGCATAATTGGAGATTAAGTCAGAAAATGAACAGAAATCCGGCTACGAGGTTCTGGCGGAAACAGAGGAACGGGTTATCCTGTTTGCTGCAGCGATGGATGGTGTGGAGGTTTCTGAAACAGAAAAGTCGCTGGACGAACTGGAGGAGCTGTTAAAGACAGCAGGAGCACAGTCGGTTGGACGTCTGATCCAGAGCAGGGACCGGGCAGCCAGTGACCTGTATCTTGGAAGAGGAAAGGTAGAAGAGCTTCGGAGCATGATCGCAATGTATGATGCGACCGGAGTGGTGTGTGACGATGAGCTGTCGCCGGCACAGTTGATGAATCTGCAGGATGCATTGGAGATCAAGGTTATGGATCGTACAATGGTCATCCTTGATATATTTGCGGCACATGCAGGCAGTTATGAAGGCAAGCTGCAGGTCGAGCTTGCACAGTTGAAGTTCCGTGCGACCAGACTGGTCGGAATGAGGGATTCCCTGTCACGTCTGGGTGGTGGAATCGGAACCAGAGGACCTGGTGAGAAAAAGCTGGAGATCGACCGAAGAGTGATCAGAGACCGTATATCCAAGCTGAAAGCGGATCTGCGGCAGGTGGAAAACCGACGGACGGAGCAGCGAAAGCAGAGAAGCCGGACCGGAATCCCGGTTATCAGCATCGTAGGATATACGAATGCAGGAAAATCCACTCTGCTGAACAAACTGACGGATGCCGGAGTGTTGGAGGAAGATAAGCTATTTGCAACACTGGATCCTGCAACAAGGAATGCGGAGCTTCCGGCGGGGCAGCAGGTGTTATTTACGGATACAGTCGGATTCATCCGAAAACTTCCGCATCATCTGGTAGAGGCATTCAAGTCAACACTGGAAGAAGCCAGATACAGTGATGTGATCCTTCATGTGGTGGATGCATCGGATCCGAACTGGGATGATCATGTTGCTACAGTATATACAACGCTCAGACAGTTGAATATTGATGAGGAGAAAGGCCGGCCGGTGATCACGGTATTTAACAAGATCGATAAGCTGCCGGAGGATGCCGATCAGTCATCGATCAAGGATTTGAGAGCGGATCGTATGGTTTATATGTCGGCAAGAACCGGAGCAGGTATACCGGAGCTGTTGTCGGTGATCGAAGAAGTTCTCCGGGAGCAGAAAACCTATATCCGCCATACATTTTCCTATCAGGAAGCGGGAAAACCGGGGCTTATCCGGAAATATGGCGAAATGATCACAGAAGAATATCTGGAGGATGGCATTTTCGTGGAGGCGTATGTTCCGAAGAGCCTGATCGGGCAGATTGGCTTGTCTGATGAGGATTAAAGGAATATAGAGGTATTAAAAGTAAATTAAAATCAGGCAAATGCTTTGACAAATCCGGAGATATCTACTAATGTAAGATTTGTCAGGGCTTAAGGCAAATATAAACAGAAAGCTGATTTCTGTAACATATTTATTATGAAAGGAAAGACAAATGGACGAAAATAATATGAATCAGGGATTTCCAGAAAATCCAGACGGTTATCAGGCAGCTCCGAATAATGGGGAATATGCCAATTACAACGCAGATCCAAATGGGAATGCATATGGCGGTTACAACGCAGATCCAAATGGAAATGCATATGGCAGTTATAACGCAGATCCAAATGGAAATGCATATGGCAGTTATAATGCGGATCCGAATATGGGTGGCTATGCAGACTATAATGCAGACGCAGGCAATGGCGGTTATGTACAGCCGGAAATGAATGCATATGGAGATCAGGTTCCATATCAGGTTCCTGCACCAAAGAAGAAAAAAGGCGGCAAGATCGCATTGATCTCACTTATCGCAGTGGTATTAGTTGCTGCAATTGTTGCTGTTGTATTCTTCCTTGTAAGAAAAACACCGGAAGAAGTGATCAAGAGTTCGATCAAGAAAACAATTACTGATACGGTAGATAAATCTCCGGTGGAGGAAGCAACCGGTATTTCAGAATTCAGTGATGACAAGATGGATTTTGATGTCGATATGACAGTCAATAGTATCTATCAGATGGATGGTATCGCAGGATCTAATCTGGATCTGAATGGTGCATTTGAGAAGCAGAGTGACAATTCATATAATATGAATCTGAATGGTACTCTTTCAATCGCAGATCAGGCATTATCCGCAAGTGTGTATTGTGTTGACCGGGTGATCTATTTTGAATTGCCGGAATTATACAATGATGTGTTTAAAATGGATCTGGCATCTATGATGGATGCACTTGACACATCTGATCTTGATACAGATACACAGAATAAAGTGAAAGAGCTGTATGAGAAATATATGACTCCTGCAAATGAAGAGCTTAAGAAAGCAATTTCTTTTGATAAGGTCGGAAATGTAACAGTAGAGAACCACAATGGAGATTCTGTTTCCTGTAAACAGTATACAGTTACACTCCCAACTGCAGATGTAAAGGCATATGTTACTGCATTATGCAATTATCTGAATGCATATGCATCTGAATTTATAACAGATGAGCAGCTTGAGTCTGCTGACATAACAAGATCAGATCTTGCACAGATATTTAATTATGTACCAACCTATTATGGTATGCTGTTCTCAAGAGATTTTGTATTAAATGTATATGTAAAGCATAATGAAGTTGTTAAACTGGGTATGGATTACAAGTTTACTGTACTTAATGCGGAGGCTTCACTGGCAGTTGACTTTATGGGTACAGACAGTCCGGCTGATGATATCTATGCAGTGCTTTCTGTTACAAAGGATGAAGAAGAACTTGCATCTGTTACGATCAGTGACAAGAGTGAGAATGGCAAGGGTTCATATACAAAGAAGCTGGAAGAGACAGTTGTTGTAAATGGAGAAACGACCGCAACTCTTACACAGAACAGTTCATTTGTAAAATCAACAAATGCATTTGAGAGCCATATGACAGTTTCTGCAGCAGAACAGCCTGTATTTGCTTATGATCTGACAGGAAGCCTGAAGGACATCAACAAAGGAAAGTCCTATACAGTTGCTATAGATTCCCTGAAGGTAACAAACGGTGATTCTACCGTATATGCAGATCTGAGCGGTGAGATTAAATTAGGTGATCTTGGTGCTGAGATTAAGGCACCGGATTCTTCCAAGAATGTGATCGATTATACAGAAATGACAGATGATTACATGCAGAATAATATGAACACAGACAATCTGGAAAAGATCGTATCTGCATGGAAAAAGGCACTTGGTTCATCAGCAGATATAAAGGATGATATCAGTCTTGGAGATCTGACATCTTCTGATATTGATCTTGGAGATATCTCAGACATTGAGGATGATTCTGAGATGGTCGTAGACAGTGCTGATATTGATGATCAGGACTATTCCGGCATCAAGATGTCAGGCGACAGCTATACGATCGCGATCAAGGATCCGTCCGGCTATGACCGTGGATATGCAGATGATTCTGAAGTTGATATTTACAATGATAAGTACAATGTATACTACACACTGACACCGGATTGTGATAAAGAAAAAGAATGCGAGAACTTTAAAGCATATTTTGATTATCTTGGAGAAGATGGCAAAGTAGTTGATGAGAAGATGGAGCAGGTTACAGGTGCAAATGGCCAGACGCTGGACTGCTATGTAATAAATTCAGAAGTTTACGGAACAAATACCCGTGATTATTATTACTTCTATCCTGTCAACGACAAGGATTACCTGGTTGTAAATGTCAATGTATGGGCAGACGGAGAAGGCGAAGAAGTAAAGGCAGATATAACAGCCATAGCAGATGAGCTTGTAAATGATCAGGTCATTGATATACAGAAATAGCAGGAGAAAAGAATTCCGGGAGCACAGATAATATGAATGTAGTAGAAGTGAAAAGGGTAAGGATCGGTGAGGGCGCAACTAAGATCTGCGTACCGATGGTTGCACCGACAGACTATGATGTAGATGCGCAGATCCGTACGATCAAAAGATCTAAGACAGATCTGGTAGAATTCCGGGCAGACTGCTTTGAGGACTGTCTGGATATGGATATATTAACAAAGACGCTGGAAAAGATTCAGGATAAGTTATCTGAGTTCCCGATCATTTTCACATTTCGTACCAGAAGTGAAGGCGGCAGTCATGATATTACACCGGATCAGTACCGGGAAATGCTTCTGCATGTGATCAAAAGCGGATATGCGGATCTGATCGATGTAGAATATTTCTATGATATTCCATTCGTGACGGAAGTGATCGAGACAGCACATGCACATGGCGTAAAGGTTATTGTATCGAATCATGATTTTAAGACTACGCTACCGATGGAGCAGATCGTAAACCGGTTTAAAGATATGATCAATACCGGAACAGATATTGCAAAGATTGCAATGATGCCGGAAGATGGCTCGCAGGTTGTTGATATGATGCAGGCTGCAAAGGAGCTTCAGGAATCTGGAAATCAGACACCATTGATCGTTATTTCGATGGGTGAGCTTGGCGTATCCACAAGAACGACCGGAGAAATGTACGGAAATTGTATCTCATTCGCAACTGCGGGAATCCCTTCTGCACCGGGGCAGATCGATGTAGAAGCACTTCGCAGTCAGCTGGAAATGATACATAATATAATTGGCAGCTAAAGATGAAGGATGGAGACTGGATGGTTTTATTTGCAGAGAACAGGGATTTTTTGCAGATAAGATTCTCCGGTCTTTCTTCTTATAGAACAGGAGAGATCAGCTTGAAAGAATATATTAATCAATATCTGGACAGATACAGGAAAGGGGATTATTACCCATGGCATATGCCGGGACATAAAAGGCAGGATGTATTTAAAGATGATTTCTGGGAAAATATGTTTCTCCGGGATTTTACGGAAGCAGAAGGGCTGGACGATCTTCATGAACCGGAGCTGTTCATGAAGGACAGTTTGGAGCAGATGCAGCGGTTTTATGGTACGGAGAAAACCTATATGATGGTAAATGGAGCCACCGGAGGCATCCTGACAGCCCTGTATGCCTGTGCACCGGAGGGGGCATCTGTGTTGATGGGACGGAATTGTCACAAATCGGTTTGCCATGCAGTCAGTCTTCTGAATCTGAAGCCGGAATATGTCGTACCGGAGTTGCTGCCGGGAACGGATATATTTGCAGATATCACACCGGAACAGATGGAACAGGCATTAAATGAACTAAAAAAAACGGACAGGCTGCCGGCTGTGGTTGTTATCACATCCCCAACGTACGAGGGCGTGATATCAGATATCTGTGGGATTAAAAATGTGCTTGAGCCATATAATATTCCATTGATCGTAGATGAGGCACATGGAGCACATCTCCCGTTTATGCCGAAACGAAATCTGTCAGCGGTCGCAGCAGGAGCAGATCTGGTCATACAGAGTACACATAAGACGCTTCCTTCACTGACACAGACAGCACTTCTTCATGTGAACCGAAAGGAGCTGGTTCCGAAGGTGGAGCGGTATTTGCATATTTTTCAGACATCATCACCCTCTTATCTGTTCACACAGAGCATGGAGAAAGCAGTCGTATATGCGGGGAATCATCCGGAAGTATTTGATGCATATAGAAAACGACTAAAGCATTTTCGAAAAAAATGTAAGGAACTGAGGCATATCAGACTGTTACAACCGAAGCAGACATGTTATGCTTATGATAAAGGTAAGCTTGTATTTACTGTATCAGGTGTGCACCCGGCAGAACCGGGAACGGACAGCCGGAACGACATTCCGGCTACAGGACCGTGGCTTGCGCATGTATTAGCGGCGGAATATCAGCAGGTGGTTGAGATGGCAGGAACGCATCATGTGATCCTGATGACCTCATTTGCAGATAAGAAAAAGGCATTTGAGCATCTCTATGAGATATTGAAACATATAGATTCGGAGCTGACAGAAGCAGCGGATAAAGCAGGAAGAAATGCAGATCAGATGAACCATGCAGATTCCATGTCGGTGCTACCGGATATGGAGAATGCCGTTTTATGTAGTACAGGGTTTCATCTGCCGGAGCAGGTTATGACGCCGGGAGCAGCGTGGAGACTGGATAGCAGCGGAGAGAAGCTGGCAGAGGCGGAAGGAAGCATAGCGGCAGATTATGTATATGCATATCCACCTGGAATTGCAGTTATAACACCGGGCGAGAAGATCGATGGGCAGGTGATCCGGGATATTACGCAGATGGTGGAAACCGGTCTGAATATGATCGGAGTCGAATATCAGACGGATGGGATCTATATTCCGGTTACAGAACCTGTGCGGTAAAGGAAACATCAAAAGTTCAGGTGTTTAGATGACGATCATTCATTTACAAATATGATTAAACACATAAAGGAGCATGGAATATATGCAGGGAATATTTATAACGATGGAAGGTCCGGACGGAGCCGGTAAGACAACACAGATCGAACTGTTAAAGGATTATCTGAATAAAAAGGGATATGATGTACTTATCACCAGAGATCCGGGCGGAAATGCTGTCAGTGAAGCAATCCGTGAGGTCATTTTGAATAAAGATTTTACAGAGATGGGATATATGACAGAGCTGTTATTATATGCAGCAGCGAGAGCACAGCTTGTAAAGGAGAATATCAAGCCGGCATTATCTGCAGGCAAAGCAGTTATCGCAGACCGTTTTGTGGATTCATCAGCCGTATATCAGGGAATCGGACGGGGACTTGGAATTGATACCGTTTATAAAGTAAATGAATTTGCCTTGCAGGGCATCCTGCCGGATATGACATTTTTAATGGACCTGGATGCAGAAGTCGGTATTGCCAGAAAGAAAAATCAGGCAGAGCTTGACCGTATGGAACAGGAAAGTCTGGACTTCCATAAGAAGGTTGTTGAGGGCTATAGAAGTCTTGCAGAAATGAATCCCGATCGTATCGTAAAAGTCGATGCAGCTTTGCCAAAAGAGGCAATACATGATATAATAACTTCGTATGTAGAAAAATGGCTGGCAAGACCATAGCATAAGCAAGGAGAATAGCATGATAGAATTTTCTGAAATTATCGGACATGAGGATATAATCCAGCATTTTAAGAGAAGTATAGAGATGGGAAAGGTATCCCAGGGCTATATCATAAATGGAGAAGAAGGCAGCGGAAAGAAGACTCTGACGCGTGCCATAATCAAGACTCTGGAGTGTGAAGAAGGCGGAACGGAACCATGCTGCAAGTGCAAATCATGCAAGCAGATGGATACGGATAATCAGCCGGATGTTACATGGGTCACACATGACAAGCCAAATGTGATCTCGGTAGAGGAGATTCGTGATCAGGTAAATAAAGATATAACGATCAAACCGTATAGCAGCCGGTACAAGATCTATGTGATCGACGATGCACAACTTTTAAATGCAAATGCACAGAATGCTCTGCTCAAGACAATCGAGGAGCCACCGGAGTATGCGATCATTTTCCTGCTGACCAGCAATATTGACAAGATCCTTCCGACGATCATTTCCAGATGTATCGTACTGAATATCAAGCCTGTCAGAGAGCGGGATGTACTGGATTACCTGATGAATGAGCTGAAGCTTCCAAAGGAAAAAGCAGATTTCTGTATGGACTTTGCACAGGGAAATCTGGGTAAGGCGATCCGGCTTGCGACCAGTGAAGAATATAAAGAGATCATAGAGGATGTAACAGGCATTCTCCGCAGGATCCCGGATATGACAGTCGATGATATTATATTTGCGATCAAGAATATGAACCATCATAAGCTGAAGATCAGTGATTATATTGATCTGATGATGATGTGGTATCGTGACATCCTGATGTTAAAGATCACAGGAAATGCCGGACGACTGATGTTTAAGGAATATTATACAGATATCCGCAAACAGTCAGCTCACATTTCCTATGAGGGTATCGAGAATGTTTTAAAGGCGATGGATAAGGCGAAGATCCGTCTGGAAGCAAATGTTAATTTTGATGTGGCTATGGAACTTATGCTTCTGACTATAAAGGAGAATAAATAATGAAAGAGATCATAGGAGTCCGGTTCAGACCGAACGGCAAGATTTATTTCTTCTCACCGGGAGATCATGATGTAGAATGTGGACAGTTTGTTATCGTGGAGACTGCCCGTGGCGTTGAATTCGGCAAAGTGGTTCTGGGAAAGAGAAATATAGACGATGGCAAGATCGTATCTACTTTAAAGACCATCATAAGAGTAGCTACAGATGAAGATAAGAAGAAAAATGAAGATAACAAGGAAAAGAGCAAAAAAGCATTTGTGATCTGTAAAGAAAAGATCGCAAAGCATAAGCTTGATATGAAGCTGATCGAGGCGGAGTATACATTTGATAATAACAAGGTGCTGTTTTATTTTACAGCAGATGGAAGAATTGATTTCCGTGAGCTGGTAAAGGATCTGGCATCTGTATTCAAGACCAGGATCGAGCTCCGGCAGATCGGTGTCCGTGATGAGACCAAGATGGTCGGCGGTATCGGTATCTGCGGCAGGGAACTGTGTTGCCATAAGCATCTTTCGGAATTTGTTCCGGTATCGATCAAGATGGCAAAGGAACAGAATCTGTCTCTGAATCCGACAAAGATATCCGGTGTGTGCGGCAGACTGATGTGCTGCCTGAAGCATGAACAGGACACATATGAATATTTGAATGAAAAACTTCCAAATGTTGGCGATTTTGTCCGTACAACAGATGGAAACAAAGGTGAAGTCTTATCTGTAAGCGTTCTTCGCCAGAAGGTAAGGATTGTTGTTACGGATAAGGATGACAATAAAGAGGTTATGGAATATCCGGTCAGTGAATTAAAATTCAAGCCGAAGAAACGCAGAAGTACAGAGCGTATCAGCGACGAAGAATATAAGGCATTGGAAGCACTGGAAGATAAGGGAGGGAAATCCAAGTTTGATGATTGATCTTCTCTCTGATGAACGAATCGATGATCTGCAATGCAAGGGACATCAGATCATACAGAATCCGAATATGTTCTGCTTTGGTATGGATGCGGTGCTGCTTGCAAATTTTGTAAAGCACAGACGGGATGGCATGTACATGGATCTGGGAACAGGAACCGGTGTGATACCGATCCTGCTGGCGGCAAAAGAGCCGTCTGACGGCACCTGCCAATTTATCGGTCTGGAGATTCAGGATGCCTGTGCAGAGATGGCTGGAAGAAGTGTCCGATTAAATGATCTGGAACAGAAGGTTCGAATCGATCATGGAGATATCAGAGAGGTCTCCTGTAATTACAGGAAGGCCTTTTTTGATATCGTGACATCGAATCCTCCATATATCAGCGGAAATCATGGACTGACGAATCCGGATGAACCGAAGAATATTGCCAGACATGAAATCTGCGTGACGCTTTCGGATGTGATCGAAGCAGCAGCATATCTGCTGAAGCCGGGCGGCAGTTTCTATATGATACACAAACCATTCCGGCTGGCGGAGATCTTTGAAGGGCTGCTTGCAAATGGATTGGAACCGAAGCGGATGCAGCTCATTCATCCATATATTGATAAAGAACCGAATATGGTGATCGTAGAGGGCGTAAAGGGCGGTAATTCCAGAATCAAGATCGAGCCGCCGCTGATCGTCTATAAAGAACCGGGCGTTTACACGGAACAGCTTCTTGCCACGTATGAAGGAGAAGCAAAGAAATAAAACAGACAGAACAGGAGAATCTACATGGCGGGTATATTATATCTGGTCGCTACACCGATCGGGAATCTCGAGGATATGACATTCCGGGCGGTGCGTACACTGTCCGAGGTGAATCTGATCGCAGCAGAGGATACGAGAAACAGTATCAAGCTGTTAAACCATTTTGAGATTAAAACGCCAATGACCAGTTACCATGAATTTAATAAATATGATAAGGCGAAGGTTCTGGTGGACAAGCTTCTTGCAGGAACAAATATTGCTGTTATAACCGATGCAGGAACGCCGGGTATCTCGGATCCGGGCGAGGAGCTGGTACGGCAGGCACTTGCAGCAGGAGTAACCGTAACAGCTGTACCGGGGGCATGCGCCTGTATCACGGCGCTGATCTCATCGGGATTGCCGACCAGACGGTTTACATTTGAAGCATTTCTGCCACAGGACAAGAAAGAAAAGGCAGAGGTTCTTGCAGGATTAAAGGATGAGACCAGAACGATGGTGATCTATGAAGCACCACACCGGCTGCAGAAGACACTTGCGGAATTATTTAATACACTTGGCGACCGCAGGATCACACTTTGCCGGGAACTTACGAAGCGGCATGAAACAATCGAACAGTTTCTGTTGTCGGAAGCGATCGCCTATTATGCAGAGCATGAGCCGAGAGGTGAATATGTGATGGTGATCGAGGGCATGGATGTGGCTGCGGCAAAAGCAGAAAAGCAGCAGGAATTTCTTTCGATGACGATAGAAGAACATGTTGCCATGTATGAGAAACAGGGCATGACGAAGAAGGATGCGATCAAACAGGCGGCAGCAGACCGTGGCGTTCCAAAGCGTGAAGTATATAATGTGGTAATGCGATAGAAATAAATAGTTGTAAAGTTCATGCCGGAATGAATCATGTGAGATAAAAATGGTGATTTGCAGGCAATTATAAACAGATGAAAGGTGAAAGGGGTATAAGCATATGACGTGGTTGGAGATATCAGGAACAGTTGGCAGGGTGGCAGCCTGCCTTGGATTTTTTATTGCAGGTATGGTGATCTTCTATCTGCTGACAAAGGTGATCTACCGGATACCGGAGAAACAGCAGTTAGAGCGGCTGCATGAACCGGGAAAGTTCAGAAATGCAGGGATCATTATATTTGGTGGTCTGGCAGCAGTTTTATTTACCGGATTTTTCGGAATGGGGTTACAGGGGATTATTTATTTCCTGTTTCTGGCGGTTCTTACGGTAGTGACCTTTATAGATATGGATACCATGGAGATCCCGTTTATACTGAATATCATTATTTTTGTGATGGGTGTGGTATCTCTGATCCTTCAGTTCGTGTCCGATGCAGCTCCGGGGTCTGAGTTCCTTGCAATGGATGGGGTTACGATCGTATCCAGACTGATTGGTATGATCTGTATCAGTCTTCCGTTATATCTGATCGTTCTTATTATTCCGGAAGGCTTTGGCGGCGGAGATATCAAGCTGATGTTTGCTGCCGGCTTCTTGCTTGGCTGGAAAGCAACAGTAGTTGGTTTCTTTATCGGACTGATCCTTGGCGGAATCTATGGCGTGATCTGTCTGGTTCGCAGAAGCCATGGCAAAAACGACCATTTTGCATTTGGCCCTTTCTTAAGCGTAGGTCTGGCTATTACATTATTCTGTGGAAATGATCTCATGAACCGGTATATTGATTTCTTGAAAGCAGCAATGAACCCGGAGATGTAAAGAGATAAATCCCGAGCTGATATTATTTATAGAAAAAACTGCTTGTGTATTCGGATGAGATTGAGTATACTAAAGGGTATGGATGTTTAACGCGTTAAAGCGTTTGAGCGAAAAAGTTGTAATATACGGAGGAATATAGGTATGCCAATTATAGATTATCTGGAAAGAAATGCCAGAGAATTTGGGGATGATGTAGCGCTGGTTGAGATTAATCCGGATGTCACAGAGACGAGAAGAGTGACATGGAGAGAATATGAGCTGATCGAGGCGAATCCAACCTGTCAGTATAGACGGGAGATCACATGGAATGTATTTAACGAGAAAGCCAATCGTTTTGCAAATCTTCTGGTTTCCAGAGGAATCCAGAAAGGAGATAAGATCGGTATCCTGATGATGAACTGTCTGGAATGGCTTCCGATCTATTTTGGAGCATTAAAGACAGGAGCTTTGGCAGTGCCGCTTAATTTCCGTTATGATGCAGAGGAGATCAAATACTGCGTAGAGCTTGCGGATGTGGATGTACTTGTATTTGGACCTGAATTTATCGGGCGAGTTGAGACAGTTGTAGATGAGATCGCAGAGAAGCGTATTCTGTTATATGCCGGTGGCAACTGCCCAACATTTGCAGAGGACTACGACAAGCTGACAGCAAACTGTTCCAGTACCTTTGAAAAGAGAGACATTAAAGACAGTGACGATGCAGCGATCTATTTCTCATCAGGAACAACAGGTTTTCCAAAGGCAATCTTACATAACCATGAGAGCTTGATGCATGCAGCTACAGTTGAGCAGAAGCACCATGGACAGACAAAGGATGATGTATTCTTATGTATTCCGCCTTTATATCATACAGGTGCAAAGATGCATTGGTTCGGAAGCCTGATCACAGGCGGAAAAGCAGTTCTGTTAAAGGGTGTTAATGCAAAGACGATTCTTCAAACTGTATCCGATGAACAGTGTACCATTGTATGGCTGTTAGTACCATGGGCACAGGATCTGCTGCTGGCATTAGAATCAGGTGAAGTAAAATTATCAGATTATAAGCTGGATCAATGGAGACTGATGCATATCGGAGCACAGCCGGTTCCACAGAGCCTGATCAAACGTTGGAAAGAATATTTTCCACATCACCAGTATGATACAAACTATGGTCTGTCAGAGTCTATCGGACCGGGTGCGGTACATCTGGGTGTAGAGAATATCGATAAAGTTGGTGCGATCGGCGTGCCGGGATATGGTTGGCAGGTGCGTATCGTAGATGAAGATGGTAAAGATGTGAAGCAGGGAGATGTTGGAGAACTGCTATTAAAGGGACCTGGCGTTATGACCTGTTATTATAAGAATCCGGAAGCAACGGCTGAGACATTAAAGGATGGATGGCTGTATACCGGAGATATGGCAGAGCAGGATGCAGATGGCTTCATCTATCTGGTTGACCGTAAGAAGGATGTTATCATCAGCGGTGGTGAGAATATTTATCCGGTACAGATCGAGAATTTCCTGAGTAAATATCCAAAGGTCAAAGACGTAGCAGTTATAGGGCTTGCAGATCCACGACTTGGTGAGATCACGGCAGCGATCATCGAGACAAAGGACGGTGTGGAATGTACCGAAGATGAGATCAATGAATTCTGCAAGGAGCTTCCAAGATACAAGAGACCAAGAAGAATTATTTTTGAGGATGTACCGAGAAATGCAACCGGTAAGATCGAGAAGCCGCTCCTTCGTAAGAAGCATAAGAGCGATAACCTTGTTGCAGCCGAGAATAATGCATAAAGAGATCACAGATCGTGGTATTATACAGATAAAGAATGCAGAATCTGATATGTATTCTTTACAAATCCAGATGTGTGTGCTTAAATATATAGTCGGAATTACAAAATACAACAGGAAGGTAAGATGATCATGAAGACACCATTTGTAACAAAAGCACAGGTTGATGAGATGATTAAGAAATACCCAACACCATTTCATCTTTATGACGAAAAAGGTATCAGAGAAAATGCAAGAAAGTTATATCAGGCATTTTCATGGAATAAGGGATTTAAGGAGTTCTTTGCGGTAAAGGCAACCCCAAATCCTACTATTCTTCGTATTTTAAAGGAAGAAGGATGCGGTACAGACTGCTCATCACTGACAGAGCTTATGATGTCAGATAAACTGGGATTTACCGGAGACGAGATCATGTTTTCATCCAATGATACGCCGGCAGAGGAATTCATCCTTGCAAAGAAGCTTGGTGCAACGATCAATCTGGATGATTTCACACATATTGACTTCCTTGAAAAGACAGCAGGAATTCCCGAGAAGATCTGCTGCAGATATAATCCGGGTGGAACATTCTCTATTTCCACAACGATCATGGACAACCCTGGAGATGCCAAGTACGGTATGACCAAGGATCAGATCATTGAGGCGTATCGTATCCTGAAGGGCAAAGGTGTAAAGAGATTTGGAATGCATGCATTTCTTGCAAGCAATACAGTGACGAATGACTACTATCCGGTTCTTGCAAGAACCTTATTTGAGGTAGCGGTTGAGATTAAGGAAAAGACAGGCGTAAAGCTTGACTTCATCAATCTGTCAGGCGGCGTAGGTGTTCCGTATACACCGGATAAAGAGCCGAATGATATCCTTGCGATCGGTGAAGGTGTAAGAAAGGTATATGAGGAGATTCTGGTTCCTGCAGGAATGGGTGACGTAGCCCTCTATACAGAGCTTGGACGATTCATGCTGGCTCCATATGGTCATCTGATCACAACAGCCATCCATGAGAAACACACCCACAAGGAATATATCGGTGTTGATGCATGTGCAGTCAACCTGATGCGCCCTGCTATGTATGGTGCATATCATCATATTACAGTCCTTGGTAAGGAGAATGAACCATGCGACCACAAATACGATGTGACAGGTTCTCTGTGTGAGAATAATGATAAATTTGCCATTGACCGTATGCTTCCAAAGATCGATATGGGAGATGTTCTGGCAATTCATGATACAGGAGCGCATGGCTTTGCAATGGGATATAATTATAACGGCAAGCTGAAATCCGCAGAGGTTCTTCTCTGTGAGGATGGCAGCACGAAGCTGATCCGCCGGGCAGAGACACCGGATGATTATTTTGCTACATTAGACGGTTTCTGGGATGTAGATCTGAACGAAAAATAAGAGTGCTTAAGCCTGCTGAAAGTTGCAGTGACGGTCATAGAAAAAACATAAAAAAACAGCCATTTTGGAGAAATATGTGTTTCCAAAATGGCTGTTTTAGTTTATACTGAATTTTAGTCAGGCTTTTTCAGGTTCCGGGTAATCAATACCAAATGTGTCAACAGTTACGGAAGCCATTTTCTGTTCTTTTACAGGACGATCACCGTAAGTTGTTCGGGTTGTTGCAATCTTATTTACAACATCCATTCCTTCGATTACTTTGCCAAATGCAGCGTATGCACCGTCTAAATGAGGAGCGGCCTTGTGCATGATAAAAAACTGGGAACCTGCAGAATCCGGTCGCATGGAACGAGCCATGGAGAGAACACCTTCAGTGTGCTTCAGGTCGTTCTTGAAACCATTCTGTGAGAATTCACCTTTAATGCTATAGTTTGGTCCGCCCATTCCGGTTCCTTCCGGGCATCCGCCCTGAATCATGAAACCATTGATGATACGGTGAAAGTTCAAACCATTGTAAAAGCCTTTTTTTACAAGTGAGATAAAGTTATTAACTGTATTAGGAGCAATCTCCGGGTACAGTTCTGCCTTTATAACATCACCATTTTCCATTGTAATTGTTACTATTGGATTTGCCAAAATAAATCGCATCCTTTCATTTGTGATGAGGCTATCATATCATCACATACTTTATAAAGTCAATGTTGGATGCTCTGTTTTGGTGTTGGATATATTTTTTATTGGGGAATAAAAAGTTACGGACAGAAAAAGGAGAAGTGCAGAGTGAAGAACGGAAAAGGTATTAAGGTAATTATTGTTCTGGTTGTCGTTATCGTCCTTGTTGTGATAGCGGGGCTGAAAATCAAGAGTGTTTATGACGGGTTCATGAACGAATACAAGGGAACGGAGAGTGCATCCGGAACAGATGTAACGATTGAAATTCCGGAAGGCGCATCATCAAAGAAGGTGGCAGCAATTCTACATGATGCCGGTTTGATCAAATATGAATACGCATTTGTGTTACGCGTGAAGGAATCGGAATACAGAGGTCGGATCCAGCCTGGGACATTTACTTTGAATACCGGAATGAGCACACTTGAAATGATAGAGGATCTTTGTTATGTAGAACCTGTCAAGGAAGTCGTTGATACATTGACAATACCGGAAGGTTACAGTATTGAACAGATAGCAGCAAAATGCGAGGAACATGGTATTTGCAGCGCAGATGAGTTCCTGAATGAAGTAAAGAATGGGAACCATCAGATCCCGTTCAGTACCGGAGATATGAATACAGATGGTGTGAAGTATGACCTTCAGGGATATCTGTTTCCGGCAACCTATGACATCTATGACGATACGACTGCAGCAAGTCTGATCGATACGATGCTGGAGAAGTTTCAGAGCGTTTATACTTCAGAATACAGCGCAAAGGCAGCAGAACTTGGATATACTGATTATCAGATCCTGATCATGGCATCTATCGTGGAACGGGAAGCCAAGATTGACAGTGAGAGACCGATCATTGCAGGAGTTATCTACAATCGTCTGAACATTGATATGATGCTTCAGATGTGTCCGACGGTTTTGTATCCTTTGACAGATGGAATGTATGATAAGACAGAAGTGACTTATGATGATCTGGAGATCGAATCTCCATATAATACTTATAGGAATACCGGACTTCCGGTAGGTCCGATCTGCAATCCGGGGCAGGCGTCACTAGAAGCGGTATTATACCCGGATGAGAATGATTATCTGTATTATCATACCAGTGATGCGGGAGATGGAAGCCATATTTTCTCGTCTACGTATGATGAACATATCAATACGCAGTAGTGTATTGGGCAGAATGCTGATTTCTTTTTAAAAAGACTTGCGATATATGGTGAAATTATATATAATTATAGCGTATGCATGAACAATGGGATAATTTGTTACCTTATATGCACAGCGAAACGTGTGATAGGAGGATTATTTGATGAGAAAAGTGAATTTCAAAGTAAGAAACATCGGCTCTGAGAAGTACTTGTCTTACGTTCTGGATGACGAGACAGACTTTGACGAAGAGCTGCTGGATTACCTTGATGAAAATAAAATTACAGAACTCATTGATATCATCTATGAAGAAGATGATGAGAATGACTATCTTACATACAATATAACAGACAGAACAACAGTTGGAGCACTCCTTTCAGGCACGGTACATGCAGAGATGATGCTGGGCATAATCCGGGGAGTTGCTTCTGGTATCATGAATATGCGTGATCTTGGAATCCCTGTTTCGTATGTAATTTTGAATAAGGATTTTACTTATGTGAATCCGGTGACATTTGATGTGAAGATGATCTGCGTTCCGGTTGAAACTGAAGTAACGGCAAATGCAGAGTTTAAAGCATTTGTTAAAGATCTGATCCTGAATTCTACATATGCAGATGATGAAGACTGCAACTATGTTGCAAAGCTTATCAACATGCTGAATGCGGAGAAGTTTACGATCCGTGGTTTTGTAAGTCAGATCACAGAGCTGATGGAGGCTGCCGGATTACAGGTAGAAGAAGAATTTATGGATGTTGGAGATTCCGGCGTGGAGGTTTCTCAGGGTGTGGATATTCCACAGGGTGATACCTCTCTGGATGATCTTCCGGAATTTAAGGATATATCATTTGACGATGATGACGATGATGGCCTTGAGATGTATGAGGAAGAACCGACAGAAGAGAATACGATCTTCAAAGATCTGGATTTGAATGCAGATGTTGACAGCGCACTGAATTCTGTAAATATGGATCTGTTCGATGAGAGTAATCTGGAAGAGCTTACACTGGATGAAGATGCAGAGTTAGAAGAAACGGCTCATGATGAGGCAGAACCGGAAACAGAAGAAGCAGCGGCAGAAGATATTAAGCCTGTGACAGAGATTCCGATAGAGACACCGGAGGAGGCAGAAGAGTCAGAAGGTATGACAGAGATGCTGACGGGTGCTGATCTGGCGGACATCGGTGAAGAAAAGCCACATGCATTTAATATCAAGGAGATTGCACATACTGCTGAGGGTGTGACAGAAATTTCTGCTGAAAGCAAGATGGAAGAAAAACCGGTATTGATCGATACTCAGGATCTGGATAATCTGATCGAGAAACCACCGGTTATGAAGAACATAAGAATCAACCGTGCAAAGATCATTCAGAAGGCTTCTGTTGAGATGGAGGATGATGAGGTTATTGATAATCCAACGGAGCAGATCCGGGGAGCGGGTGACGTAGATGAGGCGAATGCAGTAGAGCCTGAAACCCTTACAACACCGGTTCCTGTTGAAGAAAAGGAAGAGCCTGAAACAGGAGCGACCGGAACAACGGTTGAGCTTACAGGTGGCATGAGTGTTGTACAGGATCAGACACCGGAGGAAGAGAAGAAGCCTGCACCGGGTGTGCCGAAGGCAATGCCATATATTATCCGTGTAAACACAAAGGAACGTGTTATGGTAAATAAGGCAGTATTTAAGCTTGGTAAGGCAAACCGTGGTGTTGATTTCACAATTGACGGAAACGGTGCGATCAGCAGAGTACATGCGATCATTTATCAGAGAGATGACGGTTGTTACCTGAAAGATAACAAAGCGACAAATGCTACACTGGTAGATGGCGTGAAGCTGGAAGAAGGACAGGAAGTTAAGCTTAAGAATGATGCGACGATCACAATCGGCGGAGAAGATTTCATTTTCAAATTAAGCTAATATATATTATCACCCGGATCGGGTGAACATGAGCAGGTAGGAATACCTGCTTTTGGTGTATACATGGAAAATAATTATCCGGACAGTATTGGGATTTCCGGATCATGAATGGAGAGAGGAACATGAAGAAGAACAAAGTATTACTTACAAAAACGGGGGATACATATAACTGCAGATATGTGCTGGATCAGACTGATATTATTGATGAAAAGGTAGATAAGGGTGTGAGTGGAAAATTTCCACAGATCATACCGTGCAGACTGGAAGAGAAAGATAATCAGAGAGAATTTATTTATGAGATTGGCAACAAGGTACAGTTGAACGAGTTCCTCAAGAAAGAGATCAACAAGAAGCAGATGCTGACATTACTGTATAACCTTTTAAGCGGTCTGGAAGCATTTGGAATGAACATGATCTCATTAAGCTACGTTGCCAAGGATATCCAGTATGTGTTTGTTGCTCCTGAGAGCCTGAATGTTTATTTTATTGTTGCAGGTGTCGATAAGGAGATCACGGATCTGAATGAGGTTCGCAATTTTGTAAAAGATGTTATCTGTAATGCACATTATTTTGAGATGGATCGGGATAATTATGTAGCAAGACTGATCACATTTACGAATAAACTTGGAACATTCTCAGTTGGTGATATGAAAGAATTTGTCAATCAGCTTCTGATTGATATGGGAATCCACATAGAGGAAGAAAAGAAAAAAACAGAGAAAAAAGAAGAAAAAACTGCAAACGACAAGGTAAGCCGTATTGGTGTTATGCAGAATAATGCAAAGATGGTACAGCCTGGTGCTTCTGCCAGAGGATCAGTGCCACCAATGCCAAACCGTCAAGTACCACCGATGCCGAACGGACAGCCAATGCCGGGACGGCCAATGCCAATGCAGATGGGACCGGATGGCAAGCCAATGAACGGTCGGCCGATGCCGGGACGGCCAATGCCAATGCAGATGGGACCGGATGGCAAGCCAATGAATGGACAGCCGATGCCGGGACGGCCAATGCCAATGCAGATGGGACCGGATGGCAAACCAATTGTGCCGCCAATCCCAAATCGTCCGGCATCATCAATGCCGGAAAAGAAACCGGAGGCAGCACCGGTACCACCGATGCCGGAAAAGAAACCGGAGGCAGCACCGGTACCGCCAATGCCGGAGAAGAAACCGGAAGCAGCACCGGTACCACCGATGCCGGAGAAGAAGCCGGAGGCAGCACCGGTACCGCCGGTTGAGGAGAAGAAGCCTCAGGTGCCAGTGCCGTATCTGTTAAGAATAGCAACAAATGAAAAAATATATATAAATAAACCGGAATTTTCAATCGGAAGATCTGCAACCAAAGCAGATTATACAGTAACAGACAATTCAGATGTCAGCCGGATCCACTGCATCATTGAGAGAAAGAATGGTGTCAGCTATATCAGAGATAATGCTTCTACAAATGGTACATTTGTGAATGGACAGAACATAGCTGGACAGAAAAATGTATTTTTGACAAATAATGCAAAGGTTTCTCTGGGTGATGAAGGTTTCATTTATTTTGTCAGATAAGGATATGGGGATAATAATCAGGAGAAGCGTATGAAATATAGAGCGGCATATCACACAGATGTGGGTATAAAAAAGAAAAATAATCAGGACTCTCTTGCGATCAAGATTGCAGAGACTCCGAATGGACAGGCAGCCTTTGCGATTATCTGTGATGGCATGGGCGGACTGGCAAAAGGAGAGCTTGCAAGCAAAGAGGTCATAAATGCATATTGTGGCTGGTTTGAACATGATTTTGTAAAACTGGTCAGAACAGGAACATTTAATACAGCAATCTTGAAGGAGCAGTGGGATCGCATAGCTGTAACAGAGAATGAAAAGCTGAAAGCATATGGTGAAAGCCGGGGAATTATGATCGGAACCACGTTGTCAGCCATTCTTATGTATGAGGACAGATATTATATTATACATGTGGGCGACAGCCGGGTATATGAGTTGACAGATAAAATGGAGCAGCTTACACAGGATCAGACATTGGTTGCAAGGGAGATCGCAGCAGGAAGACTGACCCCGGAGCAGGCAGAAACAGATAGCAGACGAAGCATACTGTTACAGTGTGTAGGCGCATCACCGGTAGTGGAACCTGATTTCATCAGAGGTTATATTACACAAAATGCATCGTATTTGTTATGTTCAGATGGATTCAGACATAAGATAAGCGGAGATGAGATTATGGCGAAACTCAGTCCGCTGGCAGCACCAGATGAAGATAAGATGAAAGAGGGCTGTATTTTTTTAACAGATCTTGTAAAGTACAGGAAGGAAACAGACAATATAACAGTATTGCTGGTCAAGGCTGAGTAGTGGGGAGATAAGATGACAGAATTAGGAACAGTATTAGATGGAAAATATGAAATACTGAAAAAAGTTGGTCAGGGTGGAATGTCAATTGTTTATCTGGCGATGGATAACCGTCTGAATAAACAGTGGGCTGTAAAAGAGATAAAGAATGATGGTTCCAAGAGTGTAGAAACACTTTTAAAAGGCTTGGAGCGTGAAGCAAATATCCTGAAAAATGTGGATCATCCGGTATTGCCCCGAATCGTTGATATCATAAATGAGAATGGAACGATTTATGTAATCATGGATTTCGTAGAAGGTAAGCCGTTAAATGAAGTTCTGAAGGCAGAGGGTGCACAGAAGCAGTCCGATGTAATTGAATGGGGTCGTGCGCTTGCCAGTGCACTTGATTATCTGCACTCCATGAATCCACCGATCATATACAGAGATATGAAACCATCCAATGTTATGTTAAAGCCGGATGGTTCAGTAAAGCTGATCGATTTTGGAACAGCAAAAGAGTACATAATTGAAAATAACGCAGATACGACAGCACTGGGTACCAGAGGATATGCAGCACCGGAGCAGTTCGGTGATGCGCAGGGACGTGGTATCTATAATACTGATGCCAGAACGGATATTTATAATCTGGGTGCGACGCTGTATCATCTGGTAACCGGAAAGAATCCATGTGAGCCACCATATGAGATTAAACCGATCCGTCAGTGGAATCCAATGCTTTCATCTGGTCTGGAGCAGATCATTATCAAGTGCTGCCAGTCAAATCCAAATGACAGATATCAGTCCTGTTCAGAACTTCTGTATGCGTTGGATCATTACAATGAGTTGGACAATGAGTACAGAGCAAAGGCAAAGAAAAAGCTGGTCACATTTGGCGTGATGGCAGGATTATCCCTTCTGTCTGTTGGCTGTGCCATTTTTGGCGGGGTAAAGAAGAATGAGATCAAGGAGAAGAACTACAGCAACAAGATACTGGAGGCAGAAGATGCGCTGCAGGATAATGATATAAATGGAGCAATCAAGATCTATAAAGAAGCAATTGCTCTGGATGAATCATCCTCAGATGCCTATCTGGGACTTCTTGATACGTATGCATATTATTATGATATGGATCAGAACACTGACACTGTGTCCGAGAACGTGGACAGTGGAGCAAAATTAGGTGTACGTTACGTCACCAAGTATATTGACAAGGTAAATGCAGATGTTGTCTATGAGGTTGCGATCATTTATTACAACGAAATCCAGGATTACAAAGCTGCAATGCAGTATTTTAATCAGGTAAATGATTCGGCAAACTTCCCGGATGAGACAGCACAGGCTGCATACTATTCGGCAATTTGCGAGAATAAGATCAAGAAGAATTCCAATTTTGCAAACAGTAAAGAGAATCTGGTTAATTTTGAAACTTATAACAGTGAGGAGCTGGAAGATACAAATCCAAGCAAATATGTAAATTATCTGAATATCGCTTCTATCTATGTTGATAATCTGGGAAGTGATACGGCAGATATGCCGCAGAGAACGATTGCATTGCTGACGGAGGCAAACGAAAAGCTGGATGAAAACAGTACAGCGCTTTCCAATGCACTTCCGGAGGATCGTAATGTAAAATATTACACGGCACAGTATGCGAGAATCCTGTACTCCGTATATTCCTATCAGGCAAAGAATACAAATGTAGATGCAGAGAAGGAAACCTATTATCTGAGTGCAATCGACTCACTTAACCGTTATCTGGCAAGTATCGATATCACGGATCCAAATCTTCCGGATACAACAAAGAAATCGTATGTAAAATATATGAAGGAAGAAGCGGAAACTTACATAGCGCTTGAAAAGATCAGCGACAATAAGGATTATTATGATCAGGCTGAAAAGGTATACAGTTCCGCAGAGAGCAGTATGGGAACGGTTGATAATGCAGCCGATATTTATGTCAGTCATCTGACATATCTGTATGACCGGTATTCCGGAGAATACGGATCCAATCCGAAACGCTGGAAGCAGGATGGCATCCAGAAGATCAAAGCGGTATACGATGCGGGCAGTAAGATCAATATTCTTGCCTCCCGTGGTAATAATGAATGGAACTCGTTGATCGTAAACTCTGCAATTTCTGATATTATAAATGGAAATACTGCAGTGACAGGGAGTGAGGAGTGATAACAATGAATGAAACGATATGTAATGTAATGTTATTCGGCGGTATAGCTCTTGCAGTTGTCTTTGCAGTGATAGCAGTTATATTATTTGTAAAACTGGATATCCCGAAGGTGATCGGAGATCTTTCCGGAAGCACAGCCAGAAAACAGATCAAAGAGATCCGCGAAAAGGGTTATGAAAGCTTACAGGGAAGCGGTGCTTCCAAAAAAGATGCGATCAAATCAAAGGGCAGTACCAGTAAGATCGAGGTGCGTGATATCAAGGGCAAGTCAGCATCCGAAGAAGTTTCCAGGAAAGGAAATGAGAGATATAAGAAGGCTGTGGATGAGTTGAATAAGAGCAGAAGCCATCATCATACCAGACCGGAAGAAGCAGATTCTGAGAAAGCAACCGATATCCTGAGGCCGGAAGAGGATTACGAAAAAGAAACCGACATCCTGAGACCGGAAGAGGATTACGAAAAAGAAACCGACATCCTGAGACCGGAAGAGGATTATGAGAAAGAAACTGATGTCCTGAGATCAGAGGAGGATTATGAAAAAGAGACCGATGTTCTTCGGGCGGATGATGAATATGAGCGTGAGACTGATATTCTGACATCAGAGGACGAAGCAGATGCGGCAACGGATGTCTTAAGTACAGACAGTGATGCAACAGACGTATTAAGTACCGATGATGATGCAACTGATGTTCTCACTATGGATACAGAAGCTTCTGACAGTAGTGAGACCGATATACAGGGTGAAGAAGCTGAGAAATTCCCACTGTTAGTTGATGTTGTTGTAGTTCATACGGATGAATCGATATAGAAGGGAGTGACCAAAATGAAGAAAAACAAATATTTACATCGTTTTGTGGCTTTGGTCATGACGGCGGTTATGCTGTTATCACTGGTGGTAATTGATAACAGAATCGGAATGAAAGCAGAAGATGAATATACAAAAGAAGTGATCAATCTTGAAACGTATATTCCCCAAAAAGTTACATATAAGAAAAATAAAGATGGAAGCGTAAAGACAGGCAGTGTAGAAGAGGTTGAGATTTCTGTTCCGGAAGAGACTGCTGTCACATTTAAGGGTGACTACCTGATGCAGGAACTGGATGCATCTGATAAGAAGCAGATTATAGCAACATCCTGTGATGCATCTGATAAGAAGACCATAAAGCAGGCTTCGGAGATCGAGGAGATCCGGATCACAGATTCAGAGGATGAATATCAGTATGCAGTCTATAAAGCAGCAGATGAGAAGGATACCTATGAATTTGCGGGGATAATACGTGTATATGGAGAAAATGCTGAAAAAGGGGATAATCTATCTGTTGCTGGACCAACTATGCATATTTCAGCAGAGGCGGGAAATAAAAGCATTCCACAGATAAATGATAAAAATGGAGATAGTTTTTATTATGCTGAAAAAGGGGATGTTGTGTCTGTAAAGGGGTATGTGTCAGATGGAACGGAACAGGTTGACGGATATATAAAACAGACACCGGAAGATCCGGCGGATATTGTTAAACTTACATATACATTAAATGGTGGAAATGAGAAAGAAATACCAATCGGTAAAGATGGTGGAGCCTTTGATGTAAAGGTTCCGGAATCCGGATCATATGTATTTACAGCATATAGCAGGGAAGGAAAAAAGGTATTTATTCCGGTGACGATCCGGTATACTTCAGATATCCGGATTCAGGATGTAACGGTAGATGAAGATTCTGAATTAAAGATTACGGAAGGGATACTTGGTGAGTTCCTGAATAAAAAGGGTGATGGTATTCGTGTAACGGTATCGGCGCTTGAGGATATAGGCGACAGTAATTTTGCAGATCTGGATCTGGAATATTGTTTTGTGAATGGAACGACCATGAATAACTGGCAGTCGGTATGTATGAATAAAGATGAAGATACCGGTATCTGCAGTAAAACGGTATTGATTCCGAAATCGTCTGTAGCAGGTGCGGATTATAAAGTAATCTTCAGAGTCACAGATCATATATATGAATCTATCGGTACTTACAAATTTGATGAAAATGGATCATTTGTATATATCGATGAAAAAGCACCAGAAATTACAAAGGGCTCTTTCCGTGGCATAAAGGGAAACGATAGTGCAACGATTTCGATCCAGAATTATACATATGATGCAGATACATGGTTCAGTGGTGCAGAACTGACAGGAGTAGCGGCAGTTGAGGATTATGCACCGATCGATACGGCAAGGATCAGCCTTGATGGTAGGATCCTTGAAACCATAACAGGTATATCAGCAGATGCAAATCAGTATTCTTATACATATGATAATATTCCGATTTCCGCTCTGGTAGATAAATCAGGAAAACATACAGTCTTATATGAGGCAGTAAACCGTCTTGGTCAGACCGGTACCAAAGAGATCACATTTAATCTGGATACAAAAGCTCCACAGGCGCTTATCCTGAGTCAGGCAAATGGTGGTGTATCACTGCAGGATCAGGCAGAATATACTGTAACAGCCAAGACAGGAGAGACTTTGATATTCCGGATTTCTGATGCTGACAGTCAGATCGATACGGCTAAAACAAAGGTCTATGTAAATGGTGAGGAAGTTACATTGACCGGAGATGAACTGTCACTGCCGGATGTTGGTGTGTATAAAGTAACACTTGACGCATATGACTGTGCCGGAAATACAACAAAGAAAACGGTAACCGTTTATGTGAATAAAGAAACATTACAGGATTCTTTGACAGTTTCCTCCGAGGGGAAAACAATAGATGCAAAGGATCAGGCACTGGTATATGCCGGACATAATGGAAGTGCAACAACGGTTACATATAAAGTAACAGGTCTGGATCTGGATGCCGATGATATTGTAAAGACGGTAACAAGAAAGGCTCCGGATTCCGCAGCGTCTGCTGCCGGTATTGAAGTAGCACCGTCCAGAACAGATATATCAGCAAATGGAAATCTGAAAACCGTTACACTGACCTATGATCTGACGACAGAGGGTGTGTATGCATTCCACTTTACATCAAAGCATCATTATGTGGCTGCGAATGAAGATGCAAACACAACGGATGCATCCATTCAGGTGTTATATGACAAGACAGCTCCATCAATAGCAGCAATGGAATTTGCCGGAGCAAAGGCATCAGCAGATGGTATTTATTATTTCAGTAAAGATCCTTCCATTCATATAACGGCTGAGGATGCGTTTTCACTGGGTGATTACAAGGTCACAGATCAGGTGGGAAATACCATTCTTACAGGAAATATAGCTGCGAATGGGGATAAAACATTTGATAAAACACTTGTATTAACAAATGGAATTGAAGAGAATAAGATTTATACGATCATATTCTATATCAGTGATAAATCAGGAAATATTGCAACAAAATCCAATGAAAATGGGGTTGCATACCGGTTTGCGGTTGATACTGAAAAGCCAGCGGTTGATATTGCAGATAAAGAATCCACAAACAGTCTGAAGCTTACGCAGTACTGGAATGGTTCAGATGTAACAGTAAAGGCGTCTGCATCTGATAATTTTCTGATCAGCAGGATTACTGCATCAGCAACCTGTGACGGCAAGGCTGTTGCAGATCAGGAGCAGAAGATGAATCTGGAGACCGAAGCAATCGGTCAGACCATGAATGCATCCTTTATTTACAAAAAAGCCGGTGTATATGAAGTTACAGTAACAGCATATGATGAGGTTGGCAACACAAAGACTGCAAAGTGTACCTTTGTTATCGACAATGAACTGGCAGATATCAGCTTCTCCGGTATTCCGGTAAGTGGTGTTTATAAAAATGATGGTACACAGACGATCACAGTTAAGGCAGCAGATGATTATGGCATTGCAGCTTCCGATGTGGTTGTGAAGGTAGTGTATGAAACTTACGACTATGATGCAACGACAGGTACCGGAGTAAAGGGTGAAGAGATCATCACAGCAAAGAACAGCTCGGATCAGACAGTTACAGCTACGATCAAAAACTGTAAGGTTATTGATGGAAAGCCAATGAAATATTACATTGCGGTAAGTGCAACTGACAGATCCGGCAACAGCTCAGAAAAGAGAAGCAAGACCTTCTATTATGATCCATATAAACCGGAAGTAACGGTAGAACCGGCAATCGCAGGTACCGGAACAAAGTATTATAATGACAAGGTCAGATTTAATATTACAGTGGCAGAGCAGTTTGAACTTGGCGCAAATGTATATGTGTTAAATACAGACGACTATAAGAACTGTAAATCAGAAGCCGATTATGCTGCAAAAGCATATAAGGCATTTTCTTATAAAGATGTAAAGCAGAAAACATTTGGTTTCACTGTATCAAAGGCTGATCGGTATAAATGGATGGTTGTAGCAGTAGATGCATCCGGAAATGCAGCAACAGTATCCGATATCCGGTTCACGATCGATACAGAGAAGCCTCTGGTCGAGATTGAAGGTGTTCCGGATGACAAGAAGTCAACCGGTACAACGATCCGTGTCGTGATCACAGATAATGAGAGACTGGATCCGGAAAGCTTTAAAGTCGTTGAGTGTTATAAATATTTTGATGGTACAGAATACATTGAGAAGGAACTCAAGATCAAGCAGGTAGGTGCAAAGGAATTAGAGGCATCTGCATACTGCGGACAGAAGAGCGGCAAGGCATGTTCTTATGTATTTAAGGTAACCGGTAAAGACAGAGCCGGCAATGATGTGGAATATGAAATCAATGATTCCAGATTCAAGGTCGATTCCACACTTCCGGATATCGTGCTGGATCGCTATCCGGATTCTGAGAATGATGGTTACTACAACAAGAATGTAAGCTTCAAGTTCACAGTAACAGAGCAGTTTCCATTAAAAACGAAGATCACAGTAAGTGATAAGAACAAGGACGTGAATGGAGACGAAGATGAGACATACATTCTGAATGAGACAACCGGAACTTACACAGTAAAGAGAAAAACACCTGGTGTATATAACCTGACGATCAAGGCAGTGGATGCATTTGGAAATGTAAACTATGTAAGAGATATTAAGTTTGTGATCGATAAGGAAAGCCCGGTAGCGACAATTGAAGGTGTACCGGAGAATGGTCTGACACAGGGTACAAATGTGAAGATCACAGTTACAGATAATCAGAAGCTGCTGTTGAAGGATTTCCAGATCACAGAGTATTACAAATGCTTTGATGAAAGCAAATATACACAGAAGAAGCTGGCGATCAAGAAGGTGGATGGCAAGACACTGGAGGCTTCTGCATATTGCGGTCAGAAGAAGGGAAAAGCCTGCTCCTATTACTTCAAGGTAACAGGAACGGATAAGGCAGGCAATAAGGTTTCATACGACGTAGCAGGTTCCCGCTTCAAGGTAGATGCAACAAAGCCGAAGGTAACGATCACACCACGGCTGGAGCAGACAAATGACGGTTATTACAATAAAGATATCGCATTTGACATAGCAGTAGAAGAACAGTTTGCCGAAACACACAAGATCGTGGTTTCCGATAAGAATAAAGATACAAATGGTGATGCAGATGACACTTTCACAATGAAGGGAACGAGCGGAACCTATACAGTGAAACGGAATGCACAGGGAATTTATAATTTGAAGGTTACAGTTACGGATGCATTTGGAAATGTAACAGAGGATGAGGCTGCATTTGTAATTGATAAGACAAAGCCTACGATCGGAATTGCAACTGTGAATAAGCTGAATAATGGAAATGTAGCACTTAATGTGAACCTTGCAGATAATTATAAAGGAAAGTCCTATACCGTACATGTAAAACGGAAGGATGCTTCCGGTGCAGTTGCATATGATGGAGATTACAGAACGGTAGAATGGAATAACACTTCCGTAAATCCGGAGATTGTATTCTCAGATGAGGGTGATTATGAGATCACTGTTTCTGCGGATGATAAGGCTGGTAATGAACAGATTGCAGAAAATGTATCCTTCCGGATTGATAAAACAGCACCTGTATTATCGATAACAGGTGTTGCAGATTCACAGAATACATCCTGTACGGCGACATTGACAGTAAATGAAGCATTTGCATTCTCTTATGATGGAGAAGCAATGAACAGTGCTGACATTACGGCAACGATCACCAAAAAGACGGATGGAACAGGAGCATCAACAGTTGCAACCTTAAATACCGGTAATTTTTCATCCGGTAATCCGCATACTGCGACCTATACCTTTGATGAAGATGGTGAATATACAATCACTTTTAATGCAAAGGACATGACAGGTAATGTTGCAACGGCTGTTACTAAGACATTCAAGGTAGATAAGACAGCACCAGAGCTTAAGGTATCAGCAGTGAACAGCAAGAACAGTGTCGTAAATGAGTATGAGACAGTTGGTGGAAGCTCTGTAAACAACACAGATTATGTAGATATGAACATAGAAGTAACAGAGTCCTTCTTTGCTTCGAATAAGGTAAATATATCTGTACAGAAGGATGGCGAGGACGTATCTTCCTCTTACTTTACAAACTTTGGCAGTAATGCGGCAGTCAGCCGTGGAAGCCAGAGATTTGATGAGGATGGTGTATATACCATTGCAGTTACAGCAGAAGATGCACTTGGAAACAAGGCAGATGATTACAACATGGTATTTACGGTAGATAATACACCGCCAACAATTGACAAGACTGCAAAGATGGCTGAATTTACTGAGAGAAGATCAGAAGATGGAGAACTTCTTCTGAACAGTCAGGATTTTGCGGATATCAAGGAAAAGGGATATGATGCACTCTGGTCAGTTAATGATACTTCTGTATTTAAGGCAAGTGTAAAGCTGGATGGTATTGATTTTGTAGATTTCTCAGATCTGACAGATGGATATCATACAATGACGATTTCCGTTACCGATGAGGTTGGTCATGTGACAACTGAAACATTTGACTTTACCTATGATGGAACAGCACCTCGTATCATTATCACAGGCGTTGATGATAAGAGTGTTGTAAGAAATCCGTTTACCATGAAGATCGGCCTGGAAGATGCAGATGATATGCTGACAGAGATCGTGATTAACGGAGATACTATTGATCCGGCACTGTATGAGGATACGAATTCGTATGAGTTCCAGGTTGAGAACTACGGTAATTATGAGGTTCGGGTATCTGCAAGAGATACAGCGGGAAATGTTACATCGACCTATGACAGTGCAACAGATGAGGTATTCTCCTTCCAGTTAAAGGAAAAGACATCGCCGATCCTGATTGTTATCATTATTCTTGCAATTCTTGCAGTTGTGGCAGTGATCCTTCTTCTGATCATGAAAAAAAGAAGAAACAGCCACAGCAGTAAATAAAACATGACTATAGAAAGAAAGGGACCACGCCCGAACAGGCGTGGTCTTTCAATGAGGTGACATAAATGGCATTAAGAGCGGTAGCATTTGATATGGATGGAGTCCTCATCGATTCCGAGAAGGTATACAGAATGTGCTGGTTGAAGAATGGATTATCCATCGGTATCCCGGAGAATGAGATGTCGAAGATCTGTGACCGGATGGCAGGTGGAACCAAGAAGACAAATGCACATGTGATGAAAGAAAAGATGGGTGAAGATTTTGACTATCTTGCATTCAGACAACGCACAGTGGATATGGTCGAAGCATATCTGAATGAGCATGGCGTTGAATTAAAACATGGCGTGATCGAGACACTAAAGACATTAAAGGCAAGAGGGATCAAGATGGCGGTTGCAACCTCGACGGATCGGGAACGGGCAGAGGATAAACTGGTTCGAAGCGGACTGCTTCCGTATTTTGATGATGTGATCTGTGGGGATGAGATCGAGCGAGGAAAACCATACCCGGACATCTATCTGAAAGCCTGTGAGAAGCTTGGTACGAAGCCGGAGGAGACAGTTGGAGTAGAGGATTCCATTAATGGTGTGACAGCCTCCCACGATGCAGGGCTGTATACCCTTATGGTGATCGATCTGATCCAACCGGATGAAGAAACGAAGAAGAAAGCAGACCGTATCAGCAACGATATATTTGAGCTGACGGAATTATTTGAAGACTGATGAAGCAGTTTGACTTCGAAAATGACATCTGAAAATGATTGATATAGCAGAATAGAGAATGATCTCTGGAATGAAAGAAAACCTTCCGGCATATAGTAGTGTCAGGAGGTTTTTCTATGATTACAGGACAGAAAATTTTCAGCCTTTTAAAGGCACTTGCGGTATCTTACATAATAACGGCAATCCTGCTGCTTATAACGGCATTCCTCATGTACAAGCTGGGACTGGGTGATACGGTGATTCATCTGAGTATTATCATCATTCATGGCATCTCTGTATTCCTTGGTGGTTTTCTTACCGGCAAGATGGTAAAGGAGCAAAAATATATTTGGGGATTAATGCTTGGAGTGTGTTATGTTTTGGTGATCGGTATTGTAGCTTTCATTATGAATGGTACGATCCATATCTCTGCCGGAGGGACATTGACGAATGTGATCCTGTGTCTGGCGGCCGGAATGCTTGGCGGGATGCTAGGTTAGAGACAAGTTTTTCGTAAAAATACTTTGACTTTAAAGCATGTTGTGTTATAATTTCGCTATATGACATAAAAAGGAGAAGTGTACCTATGAAGAGAATAAAGACACTCACAAACAGAACAATGAAGAACACAATGGTTAAGGGCGGATGCGGCGAATGCCAGACATCATGTCAGTCAGCTTGTAAGACATCATGCACAGTCGGAAATCAGAGCTGTGAGAATGCTGAGAACAAGTAAGAGATCATTGTAGACAGACAACCACAAAGGGGACCGTCAAACAAATGGCAGTCCTCTTTCGTTGCGTGTCAGAAAAATTAATTCACAAGATGGGAGAATTTGTATGGTACATCAGTACAAAAGTAATGGATATAATATCGTACTCGATGTATGTAGTGGGTCTGTTCACGTAGTGGATGACCTTGTGTATGATATTATTGCAAATTACGAAAATCATACAAAAGAACAGGTAATGGAATTACTGCCATCCTATGATAAGGATGAAGTATCGGAAGCCTATGACGAGGTAACCGGCCTGGTAGAAGACGGAACACTATTTACAGAAGACATATTCAAAGATTATATCATTGATTTTAAAAAGAGAAAAACAGTGGTAAAGGCTCTGTGTATTAATATTGCACATGACTGTAATCTTGCATGCAGATATTGTTTTGCAGGAGAAGGTGAGTACAAGGGTGACAGAGGTCTGATGCCACTTGACATAGCAAAGAAATCTCTGGATTTCCTCGTTGCCAATTCCGGTAACCGTGTAAATCTTGAGGTCGATTTCTTCGGCGGTGAGCCACTTATGAACTGGGATGTCGTAAAAGAGACCGTTCGATATGGAAGAAGCCTGGAGGAGAAGCATAATAAGAAATTCCGTTTCACACTGACAACAAACGGTGTGTTGTTAAATGATGAGGTAATGGAATTTGCCAATAAAGAGATGGCAAATGTCGTATTATCCATCGACGGAAGAAAAGAGATTCATGATTACATGCGTCCGACCAGAAATGGAAAGGGAAGCTATGATCTGTTACTTCCAAAGTTCCAGGAATTTGCAAAGAAGCGTGCCGGAAAGAGTTATTATGTAAGAGGCACTTATACGCATAACAATCTGGATTTTTCAAAGGATGTATTACACATGGCAGATCTTGGATTTGACCAGATCTCCATTGAGCCGGTTGTATCTCTGCCGGACGAGCCTTATGCGATAAAGGAAGAGGATATCCCATATCTGTTAGATCAGTATGATATCCTTGCAAAAGAGATGATCAAAAGACATAAAGAAGGAAGGGGATTCAATTTCTTCCACTTTATGATAGATTTGACAGGGGGACCATGCGTGGCCAAACGTCTGTCGGGGTGTGGTTCAGGTACAGAATATCTGTCAGTTACACCATGGGGCGACCTTTATCCGTGCCATCAGTTTGTCGGTGAGGATGGGTTCTGCATTGGAAATGTAAATGAAGGTATTACGAAGCCGGAACTTGTTGATGAGTTTAAGCTCTGCAATGTCTATGCAAAGGACAAGTGTAAGGACTGTTTTGCAAGATTCTATTGTAGCGGTGGCTGTGCGGCGAACTCATATAAATTCCATGGGAATATATTAGATGCGTATGATATCGGATGTGAACTTCAGAAAAAGCGTATCGAATGTGCGATCATGATCAAAGCCGCATTAGCAGATGAAGAAGAAAATCAATAAGGAGGACAAAGGTAAACAAGATGAAGAAAGCAAGAAAAAAAGCCATATGGGTATTGATCCTGTTCCTGCTTGTGCTTGCGGGTTCCATCTACGTTGCATTGTTTGGTGTAGGCGACAGAGGAAAAGCAAAGTATATCAGCCTTGGACTTGATCTGAAGGGTGGCTTAAGTGTAACCTATGAGATTCAGGATGAGGATTACAGTGATGCAGATGTTCAGGATACGATCTATAAGCTGCAGAAACGTATTGATTCCCATACAACAGAGCATAACGTATATTCAGAGGGAAATGGTAAGATCACTGCCGAGATTCCGGGTGTAACAGATGCAGATGCAATTCTGGAAGACCTGAGTATCGAAGGTAAGTTAGAGTTCTTAGATCCTGAGAATTATGAATTATGGTCACAGGGCAAGGATTATACTCCCGCTCTTACCGGTGATGATATTAAGGGTGCAGATGCCAAGATCGATTCTACAGAGAGCGGTGATGACAATGTAGTACAGTTGTCATTCACAACAGCAGGTGCTCAGAAGTTTGCAGATGTAACAACAGCAAATGTAGGAAAGATCGTTTATATCGTATATGATGGTGAAGTTGTAAGTGCGCCAACTGTACAGCAGGCAATTACAGACGGAAATGCTGTTATCAACAGCATTTCAACATATGAAGAGGCAGACAGCCTTGCTACTACGATCCGTATCGGTGCATTGCCACTGACACTGAAGCAGGTACGTTCTAATATCGTCGGAGCAACTCTTGGTTCAGAAGCAGTATCAACAACGATCAAAGCAGGTATCATTGGTATTATCTGTATCTTCATTATCATGATCTGCGTATTCAGAATTCCGGGTCTGATCGCATCATTATCATTGACACTTTATACATTTATGATCTTACTTGTTATGAACCTGTTCAATGTTACATTGACACTTCCGGGTCTTGCAGGTATCATCCTTTCTGTAGGTATGGCGGTCGATGCGAACGTCGTTATCTTTACACGTATTAAAGAAGAACTGGCAACAGGTGCTTCTGTTAAGCAGTCTGTAAAAGCCGGATTCCATAATGCGTTATCAGCGATCATCGATGGTAATGTGACAACCCTGATCGCAGCACTTGTGCTTGGTATTTTCGGAACCGGTACAATCAAGGGATTTGCGATCACGCTGGCAATCGGTATCGTATTATCCGTATTCACAGCACTTGTTGTTTCACAGCTTGTGTTAAATGCACTTGTTACACTTGGTGTAAACGATGTGAAGTTCTTTGGCAAGGCAAAAGAGCCAGGCAAGGTCAACTTCGTAAAGGGTGGTAAATATTGTATTATCGCTTCTGTTCTTGTCATCGTGATCGGCTTCTGTTTTATGCCGATCTTTGCAAAGACAAAGGGAAGTGCATTGAATTTAAGTATTGATTTTGCAGGTGGTACATCAATCACAGCAGAATTTGACAAAGCATATTCATTATCTGAGGCAGAGAAGGACATTGTTCCTGTTATCGCTGAGGCAGCAGGCATCAGTGAAGCAGATATCTCTGTTCAGACTGTTTCCGGTACAAATGAGATTGTATTCAAGACCACAGAGCTTACGACTCAGGGTGATGATTCTCAGTTGACAAAGGTAACAGCTGCACTTAGCGAGAAGCTCGGTGCGACAGTAACAAATTCCGATAATATCAGTGGTTCAGCCAGCAGCGATATGACAAGGGATGCATTCCTTTCTGTAGCACTTGCAGCCGTTCTGATGCTCATCTACATTGTAATCCGTTTCAAGGATGTGAAGTTTGGTGTAAGTGCGGTATTAGCCCTTTGCCACGATGTAGCTATGGTATTTGTTCTGTATATCTTACTTCGGTTATCCGTTGGTAATACCTGTATCGCATGTATGCTGACAATCTTCGGTTACTCGATCAATGCAACGATCATCGTATTCGACCGTATCCGTGAGAATATCGCAAATGCAGGAACAAAGAAAGATTACAAGCAGATCGTTAATTTAAGTATTAACCAGACGATCACCAGAAATATTTATACATCCTTAACAACATTTGTTACGATCTTCGTATTATATGTAATGGGTGTAGCAGCAATCAAAGAGTTCGCATTTACTCTGATGGCCGGTGTCGTAATCGGTGCTTATTCTTCTATCTGTGTAACTGGTCCATTGTGGTACTACTTCAAGACCGGATTTGGTAAGAAGGATGCTGCGAATGGCAAGAAAAATAAGAAAGCAGTAGAGAAGAAGAAAACAGCAAAGGCGCAGTAATTATCTGTCGCCGATCGAATGAAAAACAGACAAGTATGTAGGATTTACATATTTGTCTGTTTTTTCGTTGTGTTACAGGAAAATTTACATCGTGTATCATTAAATTTAATACGTAATGACAATGCGTTGACGGATGATAAAAGCTGTGATATGTTGAAGCAAAGGAGGTGCATGATTGAAACAATGAAACGATTTGAAGCGGTTATATTTGATATGGATGGGGTTATATTCGACTCGGAGCTGTTGGTCATAAAGTGTTGGCAGGTCGTTGCAGATAAATATGGAATCAAGAACATAGAAGACACCTGTCACAAATGTCTGGGACTGAATAAGGATGCGACAAAAGAACTGATGCTTGGGGTGTATGGAGCAGATTTCCCTTATGATGAGTATAAGGCGGAGATGTCGGCACTGTTCCATGAACAGGCGGCGGGAGGAAAGCTTCCGATGAAACCGGGAGTTACCGGTCTGTTGCAGACATTAAAAAAGAATGGAAGAAAGGTTGCGCTGGCATCTTCTACCAGGAAAGCAGTTGTCGAACAGGAGCTTCGGGATGCAGGTATCCTTCCGTATTTCGATCGAGTTATTTGCGGAGATATGGTAAAGCGGAGCAAACCGGAGCCGGATATCTATCTGGAAGCATGCAGACAGATCCATGTGATGCCGGAGCAGGCATACGCCATAGAGGATTCTTATAATGGTATCCGTTCTGCACATGCAGCGGGACTGCATCCGATCATGGTGCCGGATCTTGCACCGGTCACGGAAGAAATGCAGGAGCTGTCGGATGTCATTCTGGATTCCCTGACCGAAGTAGAGAAATATTTGTTTTTTATTTAATAGCTTCTATCCCTCTTTTCCGATATTGAGAGGGGGAGAAGCCCTTCTGTTTCCGGAACAGCCGGCTGAAATATAACTGGTTATCATATCCTACGACCTTGGCTATTTCATTTATAGAATAGTTCGTCTGTTCTAAGAGAAGCTGGGCGTTGTTGATCCGACGGGATACGATGAACTGCATCGGGGTCATGCCTGTGTATTTCTTGAAATTCCGTATGAACCAGCTCACGCTCATTCCTCTTGATTCGGCATATTGTTCTATGCTGATGTCTTTATTATAGTTTTCATTAAAGTAGGAAACTGCATAGTCCATTTCACGATCCAGATATTCATTTTTCAGGATATGCTCGCGTGACAGCTCCCGTTTGAATACGATTAAAAGGCGTGTTAGCAGTAAAGCCAGCATTTCTTCATAATCATCCTGACAACGCTGCAGCTCCAGGATGATCTGTTTAAATATATGTTCATATTCCAGAGAGGAACCGACAGGAAATACTCTCCGGTTATCTTTAAATCCATATTTCCTCAGAAGATTCTTCACATCGGAGCCGGTGAAATGAATCCAGTAAACCTCTGTTTTATCTGCACCGTAATATTCATATTTCTGTAGTTCCTTCGGGCGGTAGAGTACCATATTGCCGGCAGGAACGATCGTCTCATTCTCAGTTTTATCAAAATGAAAATGTCCAAGCCCGGATGCGATATAGATGATCTGGTAGTCCTGTCTGCCCTTAGGACGATAGGTAGGCATCTTCGGGTCGCCACTTAAGCGGTATGTTCCGCAGCTTCCGACAATAAGCGGTCTGCGCTTGTCCTTGAAATCAAGATAGGAATGATTCAGGTATCCGGTATTTATATACATGATGAAGCTCTCCTTTATTTGTAGGAATGTAATATAAAAAGATTTATTGATATTGTATCATTTTGTCCATATTCTGTCCATTCCGGTTCATAGACAGAAATGCTGTTAAAGTGTATGATAAATACAGACAAAACGAAATAACAAGATAATATTTGCAAATAATATCAAAAACATAAGAATAGTTGAAAACAAAAAAGTACATATAAGGGAGGATGACTTATGATAGTGCCACGTTATTATGAGAATTTGAATGTATTACATGAAAATACACAGCCTGCAAGGGCATACTATGTACCGGCTTCCTGTAGGATGGATGATCTGGTCGAGCACAGAGAAGAATCAGATCGGTTACAGTTATTAAATGGAAAATGGAAATTCCAATATTTTAAAAGTATTTATGATGTGAAGGATGCTTTTTATGAGATGGGATATGACACCGGAGCATTTGACGAGATCGAGGTTCCGGGCGTATGGCAGATGGCAGGATATGATACACACCAGTATACAAATATCCGCTATCCATTTCCATTTGACCCACCATATGTCCCACAGGATATACCGTGTGGAGCTTATGTGCATACCTTTTCTTATGCAAAGGATGTGGATGCGGCAAAGGCATTTCTGAATTTTGAAGGTGTGGATAGCTGCTTCTATGTGTGGATAAATGGGGAATATGTCGGATACAGTCAGGTATCCCATATGACCGGTGAGTTTGATGTGACAGACATTTTAAAAGAGGGAGAAAATACGATCGCTGTCCTTGTCATGAAATGGTGTGATGGTTCTTATCTGGAGGATCAGGATAAATTTCGGATGAGTGGAATTTTCCGTGATGTATATATTCTGAAAAGACCGGAGTGCGCCATTCGCGACTACCGCATCACGACCTCTGTTTTAAAGGAAAAGGCTGAGGTGAAGCTCGATCTGAGCTTTTATCAGGAGACAGCGGTTAAGGTTACGATCGAAGACAGGAATGGTGTGGTTGTAGCGGAAGGACAGGCAGAGCATGACGGAGCTTTCACATTTGAGATTATACAGCCGACACTTTGGAACACCGAGAATCCATATCTGTATACCCTCATTTTGCAGAGTGAAAATGAGACGATCGTTGATCATATCGCTGTCAGAACGATAGAGATAAAGGATAAAGTTATTTACTTCAATGGACAGAAGATCAAATTCCGCGGTGTCAACCGGCACGATTCTGATCCGGTAACCGGCTTTACAGTGGATGTGGAGAAGATAAAAAAGGATCTTACCCTTATGAAACAACACAACTTCAATGCAATCCGTTCCAGTCATTATCCAAATGCACCGTATTTTTATCAGATGTGTGACAAATATGGCTTCATGGTATGCGACGAGGCGGATATAGAAGCACATGGCCCATATATGTTATATCGCAAAGAGGATACTGACTACAACCGGTTCAAAAAGTGGAATGAGAAGATTGCAGACAATCCGGAATGGGAGGCGGCTATTCTTGACCGGGTGAAGCGGATGGTCGAGAGAGATAAGAACCGTTTCTGTATCGTGATGTGGTCGATGGGAAATGAAAGTGCATATGGCTGCAATTTTGAAAAGGCACTTGCATGGACGAAGCAGTATGATCCATCCCGTATTACCCAGTATGAAAGTGCAAGATACAGAAATTATGATGTGACCTATAATTATGAGAATCTGGATCTGTACAGCCGTATGTACCCAGCGCTGTCAGAGATCGAGGAATATCTGGAAAAGGACGGAAGCAAACCATTTCTGCTGGTTGAATACTGCCACAGCATGGGAAATGGTCCCGGAGATTTTGAAGATTATTTCCAAATGATCCACAGTGATGACCGCATGTGCGGTGGATTTGTATGGGAATGGTGCGACCATGCAGTTGCGCATGATCAAGCGGAAAACGGAAAGACGAAGTATTACTATGGCGGAGATCATGGAGAGGCGATACATGATGGTAATTTCTGTATGGATGGTCTTGTGTATCCGGACAGAACCCCGCATACAGGACTGCTCGAATACAAAAACGTCTACCGCCCGGTCAGAGTTCGGTCATTTGATCAGGAGAGAGGAACGCTTACCCTTCATAACTATATGGATTTTGATGATATTCAGGATTTTGTGGATATCTGTTATGAGGTAACTCAGGATGGCTTAAGTGTTCAGAAGGGCAAGGTAGTGGGTGCTTCGGCTGCTCCGCACAGTGATTGCACCGTGGGGCTTGATATCGATGTTCCTGCGGCAGGCAGAGTATATCTGAAGCTTTCTTATCAGTTAAAGAAAGAGCTTCCGTTAGTTTCTGCGGGTCATGTATTGGGCTTTGATGAACTTTTGCTTGAGAATAAAGATGGAAGAAACCAGACAGCTGCCAAATGGACGGCTTCGGATGTGGAAGTATCCGATATCAGGGTAGAGGAAGACGATGCATGGATCGTGTTAAATGGTGATGGCTTCACATATCGGCTGGATAAGCGTACCGGCTTGTTCAGCGGACTTCAGTATGCAGGCAGGGAATATCTGAATCATCCAATGGAGCTTAACATCTGGCGTGCGCCTACAGATAACGATATGTATATCCGGGCAGAATGGGAGAAGGCTCATTATGATGAGGCATACACAAGAGCATATAGTGAACAGATCCTTCAGAACAAATTCGGAGTAATGATCATGTGCCATGCAGGTGTGGTAGCTCCAACCGTTCAAAAGCTGATCGATGTAGAGATTATGTGGAAAATAGATGGCGCAGGCAGAATTGCTGCGGGAATAACAGCAGTAAAAGATGAAGAACTCCCGGATCTTCCAAGATTTGGTATAAGAATGTTTCTGGATAAGAAGCTTTCTGAGGCTGCCTATTATGGCATGGGGCCACAGGAAAGCTACCGCGACAAGCACAGGGCTGCCAGCCACGGTTTGTTCAGAAGTTCTGTGCAGGAGCTTCATGAGGATTACATCATGCCGCAGGAGAACGGAAGCCACTATGACTGTGATTATGTGGAATTATCAAATCTGCGATATGGAATCGCTGTTGCTGCAGAACATACATTTTCATTTAATGCCTCCAATTATACTCAGGAAATGCTTACACAGGCAAAACACAATTATGAGCTTACGGAAGCCGACAGTACGGTGCTCTGTATTGATCATGCACAGAACGGAATCGGCTCGAACAGCTGTGGCCCGGTTGTCTTGGATGAATACAGGTTCCGTGAAAAAGAGTTCCGGTTTGATTTCACACTGGTACCGTTTGTGAGGGGTTGATTAGGAGGAGATACGGATGGAAGAGAAGAAATATTTAAAATGGTATAATAAAGTAGGTTATGGTTCTGGTGATATCGCGGGAAATGTAGTATATGCGTTTCTGACATCATTTGTCATGGTGTATCTGACGGATACGGTTGGACTTGCTTCAGGTATTGTCGGCACGCTGATCGCGGTATCCAAATTATTTGATGGATTTACGGATATATTTTTCGGATCCCTGATCGATAAGACTCACAGTAGACTGGGAAAGGCAAGACCGTGGATGATCTATGGATATATTGGCTGTGCGATCACGCTGGTTGCATGTTTTGCAGTTCCTGCCGGTATGGGTAAGTTTGCACAGTATACATGGTTTTTTATTGCATACACATTGTTAAATGGTGTATTTTATACGGCAAATAATATTGCATATTCAGCGCTTACCTCACTGATCACAAAGAACAGCAAAGAACGGGTTCAGATGGGTTCTTATCGGTTTATATTTGCATTTTCAACCAGCCTTTTGATCCAGACGATCACGGTCGGATTTGTAGACTGGTGTGGTGGAGATGCAGCAGCATGGAGACTGGTAGCGATTATCTATGCGATCGTTGGTCTTGTGGTAAACACGATCTCCGGTCTGTCTGTGAAGGAGCTTCCGGAGGAAGAATTAAACGATGGAGAGCCAAAGAAAACCGAGGAGAAGTATGGTCTGATTCAGGCATTTAAGCTCCTTGTTAAGAACAAATATTATATTATGATCTGTGGAACTTACATCCTGCAGCAGCTTTACAGTGCCATGATAGGTGCGGGTCTATTTTATATGACATGGGTTCTTAAGAACAAGAATCTGTTCGGGCAGTTTGCCTGGGCGGTAAATATTCCGCTTATTATAGCGCTGATATTTACACCAACGCTGGTTGGCAAATGGAAGGGTATGTATAAGCTGAACCTTAGAGGATATATCATAGCAGTTATTGGAAGAGCTTTGGTTGTTGTTGCAGGCTATATCGGAAGCATCCCGCTTATGATGGCATTTACAGCTCTTGCAGCGTTAGGCCAGGGACCTTGGCAGGGAGATATGAATGCGGTTATTGCTTCATGTTCCGAATATACCTACTTGACACAGGGAAAGCGGGTTGACGGAACTATGTACTCCTGTACTTCGCTTGGTGTAAAGATTGGAGGAGGAATCGGAACGGCGGTTGTCGGCTGGCTCCTTGAACTGTCCGGTTATAAAGGAACGATGGCAGTTCAGCCACAGTCGGCTCTTGATATGATGCAGTTCATGTATTTGTGGCTGCCGTTGATATTTGATATACTAATCCTGCTTATACTTTCCAGAATGAATGTGGAAGCGGCAAATGAAAAGCTTAAGGCAGAGCGGGGAATGTGTGCAGGAGAATAATCTACAAGACTTCACAGATTTTTCACAAAAATTATTAGCACTCTCTATTGACGAGTGCTAATACAAGTGGTATAACATAATCAGAACGAAGGAGAGGACATCAGATAGAGACTGATGGAGGTTCCGGAGTTCCGGAAAAATAACAATTACGTGTTCTGACAATGGTCAGCACACAAAAGAATAAAATGTATGTATTTGAATGGAGGAATGACTTATGTTGATGCCTAGTATTTTTGGAGAAAATTTATTTGATGATTTATTTGATGATTTTGCACGTCCTTATAAAGTGACAACAGGTTATACACAGCCTGCTAATATTATGAAGACAGATGTAAAAGAGACCGAAGGTTCATTTGAACTGGATATTGATATGCCCGGTTACAAGAAAGAAGATGTAAAGGCAGAGTTGAAGGATGGTTACCTGACCATCACAGGTACAACGAAGAAAGAAACAGGCGATCAGGACAAGAAAGGCAAATATGTCCGCCGTGAAAGATATTGTGGTTCTTGCAGCCGTAGCTTCTATGTTGGTAAGGCAGTTGAAAAGGAAGACATCAAGGCAAAATTTGAAGATGGCGTTTTAAAGATCAGCGTACCAAAGAAAGAAGAGAAGCCAAAGGTTGAGGAAAGCAAATATATCTCAATTGAAGGATAATTCTTTCACTTCCTGTATGAAAATTATTAAAGTAAATCATTTTGTCTCCTTCTGATAGAAATGTCAGATATGAATAATCATAAATGGGGCTGTTGCTTTACGAAGAATCATTCGTAGGGCAGCAGCCCTTTTTTTCGTGGCAGTGTATCCGCTTGATTTTGAGGAATATATGTAGGCAAATGGAATACTGCAGTCAACATTTGATTATTTAAAAGAATGTTATGATAATGCTTCAAGGGTTTCGGATACGGTTCATGAAACATTAAGCAAGCTCTTTTATAGTTATCTTGTAGTGGGTGGCATGCCTGAAAATGTGTTTGCTCAAAACCTTCGTGCCGGTGGCTTATAAAATGGAAGGCTCACAAGGAAATTGCTGGAATTAATAATGTATGCTATAATGAGTGCAACTAAAAAATACAAAGGGGAAAACCTATGCCAATAAGAATAATGGGAACCGGAAGCTTTTTACCGGAAAAAAATGTGTCGAATACAGACCTTGAGAAATATGTAGATACTTCGGACGAGTGGATCTCCAGCCGAACCGGAATTAAGAATAGAAGAATCGCAGTACATGAAACGACTGCAGGAATGGCAGCAGAGGCTGCAAAGAAAGCCTTGGAGATGGCAGGAAAAGAAGCAATTGATGTAGAACTGATCGTGCTTGCAACAGTAACACCGGATTATTATACACCGAGTGCCGCATGCCAGGTTCAGGCGGAACTTGGTGCAGACAATGCCATTGCATTTGATGTAAATGCTGCATGTTCAGGATTTGTATTTGCACTCAATGTGGCAAAAATGTACATCGAGACAGGCTTTGTTAAGAATGCACTGGTAATTGGTGCGGAGACATTATCCAAGATCCTCGACTGGAACGATCGTGGAACCTGCGTGTTGTTTGGAGATGGAGCAGGTGCAGCGTATCTGGAAGAATCCGACAAGGGAATTATCAGTGTAGTACAGGGATCGATCGGTAAGAAGGGAATGGTTTTGAATTGCGAGAGCAGACGTACTCACAATATATTTACGGAAGATGGGATCGAACATGATTATCTGCATATGGATGGACAGGAAGTATACAAATTCGCAGTCAGACAGTGCCCGAAGTGCCTGCTCGAAGCACTGGAAAAGGCAGATATGACAGCCGATGATATTGATTATTTCGTTCTTCATCAGGCAAATGTCCGTATCATCGAATCAGTAGCAAAGCGGTTAAAAGCGCCGGTCGAGAAGTTCCCGATGACACTTGGATATACCGGAAATATGAGTGCTGCCAGTGTACCTGTCATGCTTGACAGTCTGGTGCGTGATGGCGGCTTAAAACGTGGTGACAAGGTTGCAATGTCAGCATTTGGTGCTGGCTTAACCTATGGCGCGATCGTACTTGAGTGGTAGAAAATGTCTAAACGACGGTCACCTGTGCGATACCAGATTCGACCTTGTGCCAAGGCTCCCTGCGGTTCCTATAAACTGCATATACCCGATTCGCAAATATTCCTGTGCGAACTCGCCTGATGGCTCAAACATGCACCCACATTTGCTGGTATATGCAATTCATAACGGAATCCTTGCTGATGTCTTGAGACAAGGGCGTTAGTTTTGTAAGTTATAAACAGCTACAGCCTTTTCTTCCTGTCATTCAGTTATCTCGGTTCTATACTTGTTATGAAGCAAACCTTTCCGAGCGCCGGTACTTAGGTTGCGTTTTCTGCAACCTTATGTACCGCTGCGTTGAGGAATAGAGCGAAAGCGTTTTGCGGAATAATAAGTATAGGGTCGAGATGGCTGGAGACAGGGAGAAAAGGCTGTAGCTGTAATTGTTTTATCGCTCATTAATAGGAACGTACTCTTTGATCTCTGCAATGCTGGTGTAGGCAGGACGGATGATCTTGTAGGAATTTACAAGCTCTTCCATACGGTGTGCGCTCCAGCCGACTACTCGTGCAATTGCAAATAACGGGGTAAACATCTCAGCAGGAATCTTTAACATTTTGTAGAGAAGTCCGCTGTAATAGTCAATATTGATACAAACACCTTTGTAAATCTTACGTTCTTCGGCAATGATCTTAGGTGCAATGCGCTCGATCATCTCATAAAGGGCATATTCTTCGTCCATACCCTTTTCGGCTGCCAGAAGCTTTACATATTTTTTGAATTCCAGAGCACGGGGATCGGATATAGAATAGAATGGATGTCCCATACCATATACGATACCGGTCTTGTCATATGCTTCCCGGTTGACAATCTTACGGATATACTCGCCAACTTCTTCCTCATCTGTTATATCGGATACATTGTCACGGATATTTTTCATCATACCCATAACCTGATAATCACCGCCACCGTTTAAAGGTCCCTTTAAGGAACAGAGGGCAGCAGCCATTGTTGCATATGTATCGGAACCGGAAGAGGTTACAACACGCGTTGTAAAGGTTGAGTTGCTTCCGCCACCGTGTTCCATATGAAGTACCAGTGCCAGATCCAGTACACGGGCTTCCAGACGGGTGTATTTCCGATTGGAACGTAGGGTACTTAATATATTTTCGGCAAATGACAATTCAGGAAGCGGCTTATGGATATAACAACTCTTGCCAAGCTCGTAATGGCGGTATCCCTGATAGGAATAAACAGCCAGACGAGGGAACATACTGATCAACTGGATACACTGCTGTAATACATTTTCCAGAGAGTTGTCACCCATCTTTTTATCGTATGAACCAAGAGCCAGTGTACTCTTTGTCATATTTGCAATAATATCGGCAGTCGGACTCTTCATGATCACATCCTGAATGAAATGATGCGGCAGATCATAACTGATATTTAAAACCTGCTTGAAGTTCTGAAGCTCCTTTTCATCCGGCAAAACACCGAATAACAGGAGATATGTACATTCCTCAAAACCAAAACGATTATCCAGGAAAAATCCTTTGATCAGATCGTGGATTTCGTAGCCACGATAGTAGAGCTCTCCGGCACATGGAATACGGTTGCCGTTTTCATCTGTTGTAAATGATTTACTGAGAGAGACATTCGTGATTCCGGCATTGATACCGATACCATTTAAATCACGGAGACTACGTTTTACACCATATTTTTCATATAAGGCATCATCAATGCTGTTGTTTTTGATACACATATCCAGATGGCTCTTTGTGAAAGGGCCGATATTATTAATTGACATTTCAATTTCCTCCTGTGAATAGGATAATACTAAAGGTCATTATCGCATTTTTTTATAGAGAATGCAATGAAATAATTGTAGCAAGGCAGCACATGCTTTGGTATAATTAGTATGGTTACAAAAAAGGAGAGTGTATAAAACGGAGGATATACATGAGAAAAGGGAGATTGGCGGTTGTTACAGTCTTTGGAAGCCTTGCAGTCGGGCTTGCTGCCTGTACGGTATTGTCAGGCAGAGTTTATAATAGCGTGTTGTACGATATTGTTCCATGGCTTGTTACGGGGATGGTCTGTGTAATACCGACGGTATTGTGCGGAAAACTGGAAACACCAAGACTTAGCAAATGCAGAAACGGCTGTATGCAGCTATTTGTATTCTGTGTATCCACAGTGCTTACAATTATATATACCGTTTTATGTATGGCAAAAGTTCTTCCGGCTGAATATATACCGACAAATGGGAAAATGTGGGTATTTCATATATTGACAGCGATTCTTGTGGAAGCAGTTGTGTTCTGGAATGGAATGATCCGGATATATCTGACGTCAGAACAGCTTGGTATCAAATGGAGAGGGATCGGAGCTGTATGTGGCATGATACCGGTTGTAAATCTGGTCGTACTTGGGAAGATACTTCGCTTGACGATAGGAGAGGTTTCATTTGAAAATGATAAGGTTCGATTGAATCGGGAACGGAATAAAGAGCAGATCTGCAAAACAAAATACCCGATTCTGCTGGTGCATGGTATCTTCTTCCGGGATTTCAAATTGTTAAATTACTGGGGAAGAATTCCAAAGGAACTGGAGACAAATGGTGCAGTTCTTTTTTATGGCAATCACCAGTCGGCAGCATCGGTTCCGGCATGTGCGCAGGAGCTGGATGCAAGAATCCGGGAGATCGTAGCTGAAACGGGCTGTGAAAAAGTAAATGTGATCGCACATTCAAAAGGTGGTCTGGATATGCGCTATGCCTTATCAGAACTTGGTACAGATCGGTATGTTGCATCACTAACAACGATAAATACACCGCACCGGGGATGTGAATTTGCAGATTATCTGTTAAATATTGTTCCGGAAAAAGAGCAGCAGAGCGTGGCAAAAGCGTATAATGCAGTATTTAAAAAATTGGGCGATGATTCGCCGGATTTTCTGTTGGGAGTAAAAGATCTGACAGCTTCGGCATGTAAAGTCCTAAATGATAAATTACATGATGCACAGGGCGTGTTATATCAGAGCGTTGGTTCGAGGCAGAATGTGGCAGGAAATGGCAGATTTCCGCTGAATTATACATATCGATTGGTAAAATATTTTGATGGAGCAAATGATGGACTGGTAGGCGAAAAATCATTCCCATGGGGAGCAGATTTCAAATACCTGACAGTGGAGGGGAAGCGCGGAATCTCGCATGGAGATGTGATCGATCTAAACCGGGAAAATATTCCGGGATTTGATGTCCGGGAATTTTATGTGAAGCTGGTTCATGATTTAAAAACAAAGGGATATTGATATATAAAAGAAAAGGAGCAGGTAATAAAATGGGTGAGGAAAATAAAAATGTAAAAAAGCCCGCAGTATCAAATGCAGTAGTGAAGAAAAAAACGGCGGGAACCGGAACAAAAAGCACTGGCGGCACACGTCCGGGTAACGGGACAAAAAGCACTGGCAGTACACGTCCGGGTAGTGGCACAAGTGCTGGTAGTGCGCATTCAAATAGAACAGGCAGTGGTGTAAAAAATACCGCAGCCAGAAGCAATGGAGGCAGCGCAAGAAACACCAGCGCACATTCAGGTAACGGAACAAAGAGTGCCAACACTGGCAGCGTACGTTCAAACAATACATCAGGAAGAAAGACACAGCCACAAAAAAGAAGACGCAGGAGAATAACGGCAAATCAGTTTACATTGCTGCTTGCAGTTGTTGTAGGCATTATTCTGCTTTTTATGGTAAATGGCATTATGCGTGGCCGCTATCTCAAGGTAAAGCAGATTTCAAGCGAATATGTATTGGGTTCGAAATTTGATATCACGGCATATGTAGAGCCGGTGAACAGTAAGGCGGTTGTTACCTGCGATACAGCGGATTTTGCACCGGAGAAGATTGGTTCCTATAAAGTGAGCTATATAGTAAAATGCGGAAAGCTGAAAAAGAAGAAAAAACTTACGCTTGAAGTAGTTGACAGAGATTTCCCGGAAATTATCGGACCGGATAATCTGGGCGTTTTCGTAAATGAGCAGGTCGATCTGCTGGATTACTATTCAGTAGAGGATTCACAGCCGGATCTGACCAATGAACTTACGATCAACCGTCAGATCGATACAACAAAGACCGGAGATCTGGACTGTACACTTCGTGTTACAGACTGGAGCAATAATTCATCATCAAAGGATATTACAGTTACCGTATACGGCTTTGAAGGGGATATGAAGAATTCGGCGCTGGCAATCCGTGCATATAACCGGGATAAGGGATATGCGGTATCGGATAATGGAGTATATGTATACTATCCGGATAAAGATAAGAAAACAGCAAATGTATTGATCAATAACAGTATACTATATGAAGTTTCTGATGATTGCAGCAGTAAGGAAATGGATGAAAATGATGAACTGGTTCAGACGATCATAAACGAAGGAACCTGGATATCCATTGATAATCTGGGTGATTTTAATTATTTAAAATAAACACTTTCGGGTGTAGCTTGCTGGCTGATATCAGATCAGAAATTGGGAGGATGTCATTATGGATAATACGGAAATTTTCCTTGATAAATACAAGGAGCTGGAAAATGCAGCGATCAATGAATTCAAACTTCCGCCGGATGGTTCGGCGGTTGCCAAGCTGGAAAAACGGAGTGAATTCAAGGATATCCGGTTTGAACTGAATTATTGCAGAGAAGTGAGAAATCTGCTGCAGCATAATCAACGGCTGGATGAGGAATTTGCTGTACAGCCGGGCAAGAAGATGATCGAGCTTCTGGAAATGGTGCTGGATCGTATTAAGAATCCGGTGCGGTGTATGGATATTGCAGTACCCTTTAATAATCTGGTATGGCGTTCGCTGGATGATCCGGTTATGCCGGTTATCCGGATCATGAATGACAGAAATATTTCTCATGTGCCAATCCTGAAAGATAAAAGGGTAGTGGGAGATTTCAGTGACAACTGTATTTTTCCGTATTTATTGGGAGACACAAATTGTCATATTGATGAGAAAACCCGGTTTCGGGATCTTCAGGAATATATTGAGCTGGAGAAACATCCGTCTGAACGTTTCCGCTTTGTTGCATATGATGAAAAAGTTATGAATGTTAAGAAATACTATGAAGAAAGCAGAAGAGATCATGAAAGGATTGGCCTGATCTTTTTAACAGAGACAGGACACCCGGATGAACGCCTGTTGGGAATTCTGACCTCCTGGTTGATCATAGGAAATTAATAAGTAAAAAAGTGGAACTGTACCTTTGTTATCATAGGTATAGTTCCACTTTTTTATTATGACAGTGGTGGACGACGAAGTTCCTCATCCAGTTCGGAATGATCGATCGTTACGGTCTTTGTATTCTTAATCTTTTCGACACGTCTTGCTTTCCGTCTTTTGTGAATCCGTTTAACCAAAGTGACGATCAGGATTATGATAACACCAAGGCTGATCAGGACAACGGACACACCGTATTTATCCAGTATTTTATCGAAAAAATTGTAATTGTCTTCCTGCCAGATGTTTTCAGCTTCCAGTGTAGACTGGATGCTGTCGATACTGTGAGCCGTACCGGTACAGGTTGGAATACCAGGCAGCCAGTCAGATGCAGGATTCAGATCGGATGCTTCATCACTGGTAATGTTAAAATAATCATAGATCAGAACATTTTTGCCGGAGGTTGTTTCCGGATGATCATACGCAAGATCTACAATATACCAGCCATCATCCAGATAAACCATATTCCATGCATGTGAATTATAGGTAGAATCATCGTTTTCTTTGGTATTTCCTTCTACATAGATACATTTTACACCGGTGGCATCCATAACTGCCTTGAATGCTTTGGCATATCCAAATGAAGTTGCTGTCTTATGCTTTGCGTTGAAAATACCATCTACTGTATAGGACCAGCTTAATCCGGAATGTGAGTTTTCATTGCTGACCTGGAAGTAAGTATCTTCAATGATCGCATTATGGATCAGATATTCCTTCTGGTAATCAGGAAGATCTTTTTCCAGATTGCCAGCAAGATTTGATACGGAGATATCAATGTTATTCTTAATGACCTGTCTGGAACTTCCATTTGCATAATCATTATAACAGACAATCTCGACATTATAGCATACAGCACCGCCATCTAAAGACTTGGTACTGTAATTAAAGGAAGGAGACATCCAGAAGTATGTAGGATTATCTGCCAGAAAGGCATTGATAACTGCCTGCATACCTGTCGGACCGATAACTTCCCATGTTTTGCTTGTAACATTGATCGAAAATGCTTTATAGTAGCTGTTTTCGGTATTCGCATTTTCGTATTCCGCATTCTGGTTTGAATTGTGAAATGCATCTGCTGCTTCTTTTAACTGGTTATAAGCATCCCGGTAAGCATCGTTATCGAAATTGTTATAATAGTATAAAGAAGTATCGATGGTAGCTGCGGCAGACTTTTTATCTTTTGCATCTTTGTCTGCGGTATCCTCTGCGGCGAGGACTGTCATACTTGAAAAAGTAAAAATAGCAGCTATTATAAATAATAGTAGTTTTTTTCTCATAATTACGCACCCCGGTTTCTTTTCTGTATCAGAAAAGTTATAAATTATACTTTTTTATAATACCACAATATGGAAAGTATTGCCAGTCAAAAACTCTTTTCTGTAGTCATGAACAATATATTATGGGATAGGACTTGCAAATTGGAAATAATATGTGTAATATTTACTGAAAACAGGCAATTAATTTGCAAAAATGACAAGAAGGAGGTTGCTTATGGGAGCAGCGAGTTGTGATTTGTGTGCACACTATGTGTATGATGAAGAAGATGATTTTTCGGAATGCATGGTGAATATGGATGAAGATGATTATGCCAGATTTATAACGAGCTCATATGAAAGCTGTCCATATTTTCAGTTAGATGATGAGTATAAAGTAGTGAGGAAACAGATGTAAGCCTGTCTCCTCATTTTCTTATTTATTATACTATACTTATTTTTTAAAGGATTCCAGAAGATCTGTAAGGTAAACATACCGTTCCATCAGATGTTCCAGCTTCAGTTCGGCATTTTCCTTTTCTGCCATCAGATGATTCAGCTTTGTAAAATCTGTTGTGGAAGCTGCGATTTCCCTGTCCAGTCCATCAATGGTTTCTTCACAGGCAGCAATGTCGTCTTCAATGGTATCGTATTCACGCTGTTCATTAAAAGTAAATTTGTTTTTTGCACGTTTCGGTGCGGTGTCCTTTTCTGCTGCTCCTGATTTTGAAGAATCTGCTGCAGGTTTTCCCTTGGAAGCCGGAGCAGGCTTTACAGAACCGGAACCGGACTTTACAGAATTTGCAAATGTTCCATATTCCAGATAATAGTCGGTATAGCTTCCTTCAAACTGCCTGATCTGTCCATAGCCGTCATAGACAAACAGCCGTTTTACAACACGGTCAAGGAAATACCGGTCGTGGGAAACTACGATCAGGATGCCCTGAAAGGTATCCAGATAATCTTCCAGAATACAGAGTGTTGATATATCCAGATCATTGGTTGGTTCATCCAGGATCAGGACATTCGGCGAGCCGGCAAGGATCTTAAGCAGATACAGGCGGCGCTTTTCCCCGCCGGACAGCTTGCCGATCCGTTGGTGCTGCAGGGTGGAATCAAACAGAAATTCCTCACAAAGGGTGGATGCAGACATATATCCATCGACGGTCCGGATATATTCTGCGGTTTCCTTCACATAGTCCAGTACGATCTTGTTATCGTCTAGCATTTCATTTTCCTGTGAGAAATATCCTATATTTACGGTTTCACCGATCTCTATGATACCGGAGTCGGGTTTCAGATTGCCGGTGATCAGCTTCATAAGGGTTGATTTACCACAGCCATTTGGTCCGGTAATACCGATTCTGTCATTACGCAGAAAATTATAAGAGAAATTCTCGATGAGTGGGTGGGTAAGTCCTGGAAAGCTTTTTGAAATATTATGAAGCTCTATCGTTTTATTTCCAAGTCTGCTGGCAATTGAGCTGAGATTTACTGTCTTATCAGCTTCAATCATTTCTTCGGCTGCAAGGGCTTCATAGCGCTTGATATGAGCCTTTTGTTTGGTGCTTCTTGCGCGTGCACCACGGCGGATCCATGCAATCTCTTTCCGGAGAATATTCTGGTTCTTGCGTTCGGTGGCAAGCGCAATATTTTCACGTTCGGCTTTCAGCATGAGATAGCCTTCATAATTGGCATTATAGCTGTAGATGTATCCTTTGTCGATCTCAACGATCCGGTTTGTTACACGATCGAGAAAATAACGGTCATGTGTGACCATGACCAGTGCACCCCTGTAGTTGTTCAGATAGTCCTCTAGATATTCGGTCATATCATTATCCAGATGGTTAGTTGGTTCATCAAGAACCAGAATATCACAGCTTGAAAGAAGGGCAGCGGCAAGGGCTACCTTTTTCTTCTGACCGCCGGACAGACTGGAAACCGAGATGCTGGTATCAGTGAATCCAAGCTTATCCAGAAGTGCCCGTGCATCTCCTTCAATGCTCCACTTATTTTCTTCTGTGCTGTTTGCCGTGATAACATGTTCGTAGATTGTTTCATCATCATGGAAAGTCGGACTCTGTGGAAGATAATTGACAACAACATTATTGCCTTTTACGATCAATCCGGCATCGCAGGTATCGATACCGGCAATCATTTTTAACAAGGAGGATTTTCCCGTACCATTTATACCAATCACACCAATCTTATCACCGGTGTTGACAGAAAAATCGGCTCCCTTAAAGAGAACCTTGTCTGTATAGGCTTTATGAATATTTTTCATTGTTAATAAGTTCATTTGTGTTCCTCAAATCATTATTCAAATTTACTTATCCATTTTATGATGGTTTTCCAGCTACGTCAATAACCCTTTTCCTTACAATGAAAAAAGGATACCCGGTAATCATGACCGGATATCCTTTTTTACGACTGCTCTTATAGCTTCTGTTTGTCGTATATTTCTTTTATTAAATGTAAGTTGCCTTATGCGACTGCTGGTTCAGCAATGAAAGGCTTCAGTGTTGACATGTATGAATCGGAAATACCATCATAGAATTTTACGGTTAATTCATCTCTCAGATCGAGACTGATAACACCAAGAATAGATTTTGCATCTACCATATAGTTTTTGTTTGTAGCTGATATATCGACATCACCATGATATCCTCTCATTACATCTACAAACTGCTTTACTTCATCAACGCTGCTTAATTTTACTTTAATGTCAGTTGATTTAGCCATAAAACTCGCCTCCTTGATTTGTTGAACAATTTATAATCCTTTTTTTTGCTAAAGTCAAATTATGAAAGTGTGAACAAAAAGCAAAATTATTACCAATTTATAAAATTTTTTAAAGCGAATAGAAATTTTATCCTAAAGAAATTCAAAAATCGGCATTTTTAAGTTAAGGATATTCATTTATATGTAGTAAAACTGTAATGGTGTTACAAATTGCTATGAAAAATTTGTACAAAATAGGAGAAATTGGTGATTTTGGTGTATATTTTCGGTATAATACAGGTAAATAGCAGTTGATATGTATCTGCTTTTGTACAAATAGTTGTAAAAAAAGAGGGATTGACCGGAACAAAAGCAGACAGAAACGGAGGTGGCAGTATGATCTATCAGGAAGAATCAGGACGGGAATATCACATAAAGACAGGGAAGAACGAAATCGGAAAATATGTAATCCTGCCGGGGGATCCGAAGCGGTCAGCGAAGATCGCAGCTTATCTGGATGATGCAAAGCTGGTTGCGGACAACCGGGAATTCGTGACATATACCGGATATCTGGAGGGCGAGAAGGTCAGTGTAACATCGACCGGTATCGGCGGACCATCAGCAGCGATTGCATTGGAGGAACTGGTGCATTGTGGCGCAGATACATTTATAAGGGTTGGAACCTGTGGCGCGATGCAGTTAGATATCATGGGAGGGGATATCGTGGTGGCAACCGGTGCTGTCCGGATGGAGGGTACATCAAAGGAATATGCTCCGATTGAATATCCGGCGGTTGCAAGCTATCCGGTTATTCAGGCACTGACAAAAGCCTGTGAGACGACGGGAGTTCGATACCATACCGGAATTGTTCAGAGCAAGGATTCCTTCTATGGACAGCATGAGCCGGGAACCAAGCCGGTGTCCTATGAACTGGAAGCCAAATGGGAGGCATGGAAGCGGATGGGCTGTCTGGCATCCGAGATGGAGTCAGCGGCGTTATTTATCGTAGGTGCTTATCTGGGTGTGAAGGTCGGAGCCTGTTATCTGGTGGTTGGAAATCAGGAGCGGAAGGCAGCAGGGCTTGAAAATCCACTGGCATACGATACGGACATGGCAGTAAAGACCGCAGTTGAGGCAGCCCGGCAGATGATTCTGGATGCAAGGAAAGAATAAAAGCTATTAATATAGTAAGAAGTTATTGAAAAAAAGTGTTAAAACATATACAATGTTAATAACAGTATTTGGTAAATATTAACAAAAAGAACCTGGTGATATAATATGTCGGGTTCTAAAATATCAGATAGGAGGTCAGTAATGGACAGAAAGGATTTGGAAGCAAAGGTTTTACAGGCTGTAGCTTGTGTTATGCCGGAGATCGACATCAGCAAGCTTGACATGACAGCCGAGTTGACAAAAGAATATGGGGTTAATTCTGTATCAATTATTCAGTTGATCGTAGAGCTTGAAAATGATTTCAATATTGAATTTCAGGATTCAGAACTTGCATTGGGCTTGTATTATGATATGAATGATGTGGTTGCCGCTGTTGCAGCCAAGTTGAACTAGAGAAGATAAGGGAGGTATAATCATGAGCAATAAAAAGATATTGCCAGTCAGCTACCCGATGATTACATCATGGCAGTGGCATGCAACATTATTCTCAATTCTGGGGGATGACGAAAAGGCTAAGAACTGGATCTTCAGCAATTACATCCAGCTTAGATGTTATAATATTGAGGAGATTTTCACAGGAGATGAGATGCTTCTGGCAGATATGATGCCGGGAAGCAGTTCTTTGAAGGAGTGTCCATATCTTCTGTTCTCACTGATGACAAAAGAGCAGGTAGAGAGTTACTGTGGAGATATCATTAACTTCATTATTAAAACGATCGACCTGAACGGATATGTCTATGGTGTATTTGACGAGGCAAAGATCCTGTGCGATTCCGGTGCAGATTACAAATTTCCACATGAGTTATTTATTTTTGGCTATGATAAGGATAAGGAAGAATTCCATGTTGGTGATTTCACATTTGGTGAGCATTATTCTTATTCAACTGTATCTTTTGAGGATGTTAAGCGGGGTTACGATATCATAACAGCATCCGAAGATCATATGTTTAAGGATGATTATAAAGGCAGACGTGGTTTATATGTGATCCAGAAGAATACCGCTGAGATGTATTATGATCTGGATGTGGCATATATCAAGGATACATTGGTTGAATATCTGGACGCAAAGGATTCCAAGAATCATTTCCGTATGATGAGAAATCGTTTCTCAGATACAGTATTCGGTGTAGATGTATACGATGCAGTATATAAGCAGATCGAAAAGCAGCTTTCAGGAGATGAGCCTGATTTTGATATCCGTGCGCTTCACCTGTTATACGATCATAAAGTTCTGATGAATGAACGTCTGAAGTATATGATGGCAAAAGGTGTGCTGGCTTATGATAATGAGATTCTTGACGAGTACATGGAGGTTGTCAACAATATGCTGACAGCAAGAAACCTTCTGATCAAGACATCCATCACAGGAAATGTGAACTGCCTTGATCGTTTTGAGAAGTATATCATGACCGCAAAGGCCAAAGAGATTGAAGTCCTCAACAAGGTTGTCGAGAGACTTTAAAGTAGCAGACGAAAACACCACGGTGTATGTTTAAGGGATGAATTCGGGCCGGGCTTATATCTATTATTACGCAAAACATATACGAAGGTCTTTGAACTAAAAAAGAAAGAGTGACATTACCTATTATTACGCAAGTCGTTTGCACTCTATTCCAACGCAGCGGTACTAAGTTCCTCGCCTACGGCGACTCACTAAGAACCGGCGTTGGAACAGGCTTGCTTCATAATAGTAATGTTACTCTTCCTTTTAGTTCAAAGTTCTAATATCATGTTAGTTTTACATGATAACAGGTATAAGCCCGGCCCGAGTTCTGTTCCTTGAATATATACCGTGGTGTTTTCTGTTTGTGGAAGAACCAAAGCCAGAAAAATATAGTCGGCTGTCCGGCAACAGATATTTTCATGAAGCAAGCCTGTTCGAATGTCGGTTCTTAGCGATCCACGGAAGTGGGAGCTTAGTACCGCTACATGAGAATAGAGCGAGAGCGTCTTGCGGGATGAAAAGTATCTGTGCCGGACAGCCGGCTATATTTTTCGTCCGGTTACTTTACAATATGGATCTCTGAAGGCTGATAGTAAAAGCTGTCAGTTGAGATATAGCGGTTGCGGTAGTCAGGATCTGTGGTTTCTGCGTCATCATCTGTATGAGTAAGAACGTCGTAGGAAACAATGCCTTTGGTGGACACTTCTTTTATGAGCAGATAGTAAGCACCTTTTAAGGATATCGGTTCATCGGTGAGGGTGGCTGCTTTTTGTGTGTCGCTCCAAAGTATGGTATTGTCATCGGACATACCATAGAAGGTGTAGCTGTCTACAGGATCTGAAATGGATCGTACCGTAAGGGAGATCGTATTCGTTGTAGTGGCATTGGAATCGATGCCTGATTCTGTGTAGCTTTCAGAGAAGGTTTGAGTCGTTGATTCGCCTTCGTTCATGATTGAAACAGGAGAGCCGGGTGTTATAAAGAGATCACCATTTTCTTTCTGATAGATTAGATTCAGATAGATATAATAAAGATCTGAATCTGTGGAATAATCTGTTTTGTCCGGATCAACATAGAGAGTGCCGGAAAGGGATAAGGAAGCTTCTGTGGTACCATCAGGCGGATATATATAATTGCTTTGACCGATTAGTGTATGGGATGAAGACTCATAGGAGGTAGTGCTCGTTCCATCGGAACCGGAAATGTTTATAGATGGTTCAGCCATCATATCGGAACGGAACGAATAATAGAAATCTCCTTCTTCTTCGGATACATCAACTTTAATTGCGGCAAGATAGCAGCCGGAGATATCGGGATTATCCGGTTTGAAAGTATCTGTTTTCTGATCATATGTGCAGGAAATCGGTTCTTCCTGATCATCCAGAGGTGTTGCTGTACAATAGATGCCAACCAGATGCTTGGTAACTGCAGATGGGGTATTTTCTTTCTTTGCAAGCTGACAGCCGGAAAGGACAGTCAGACCTAAAATGGTCAGTATACTTATAGATAAAAATTTCTTCATGCTTCTTCCTCCTCATCAAGATTTCCGTCAAATGACAGAATATCGCCTACATCACAGTGCAGGTAGTAACATATTTTATTGATGGTTGTAAATCGGACACCTTTTGCTTTTCCGCTTCGCAAAATGGAAAGATTTGCTTCGGTTATGCCGATCTTTTTGCATAATTCTTTAGAAGTCATATTATTTTCTTTTAAGACTTTTTCCAGATTGATCTTAATTGCCATATGAAACCTCCGTGTTAAATGAATGCTTCATTTTCTTCTTCCAGCGTGTGTGCTGTCTCGAATTTCTTTGCAAGGATAAATGCCGTTACGGTCAGAAGTATCTCTATAATAGGAAGAGATACGGTAAAGGTCGTATCTGAAAGTGACGGAAGCATAAGAAGCTGCAGGATGTTTCGAACAACTTCAAGTACTGCCGTAATGCAGAGAACTCTTATACACAGATGGGAGAGTGCCCCTGCATCCTGGATCGTCTGATCGGTGAAATGATTGTCTTTCAGAGAACGACACAGCCGGAAGGATGCGATCAATACCCAGATGAATAACAGGGATGGAACCAGGTCGCAGAGGAGTAACGGAATGCGGTCAGGCTGAAATGATCTCATGCTGCCATTATCAAGCATAACAGCACCATCTTCTGATGATATGATCCGGGAATACAGGTCAGGACCTGTTTGATTTGCAGAAACCCATAGTTTTGGAAGCTTTATGAAACAGATATTAATGATTGATATGATCATTACAAGAATGATGAAAACCTGTGCGATCTTTGCCAGATTGATCTCATTTGCATACCGGATTATGGCAAGAACCCGGAGAATGATGTAACAGATAAAGATGGACCACAGGGTTGTCGATATTGCCAGATTGATCATAGGTATCGAATAACGAAAATAGGGGGGCATAAGCCCCGGATTTATCATCAGGTAAATGCCGATAAAGAGGGCAGCAGAGCATACGAGTAACAGATAGTCTGCACGGATCTTCTTTTTCCTTAGACAAAGAAGCAGAAATGCGATTGCCGGGAGACAGCAGATAATGATATAAAGTATGATCGCGATACAGTTACCGGAGTTTCCGGATAATGAAAGCTTTCGAAGCCATACTGCGATCCATTCAAACGGAGTTGTAAAAATCTGATTCATGGTTATATCCTTTCTGATAGCTGATTTTATCTAAAAATTATCGAAAAACAATAATTACAGTTTCAAAATATCATTAAAATTATCGTTTGTCAATAATTTCTATGGATTGCGAGCTTGATTCATTTATGCAGGTCTAATATAATAGAAATTGCCGTGTTCAGATTTCGTATCATTTGATTGAAGGATAAAATGATCGTTGGCATTTCGGTACCGGCATAAGGGAACATGGGAGAGCAATATTCTCAGTGACGATATATAAATGTTTGTGAGGCAGAGATATGATTTATTCTTATCCGGATTATTATAAAAAGTTTAGATGTATAGCGGACAAATGCCCGGACACCTGCTGTTCTGACTGGCAGATCGTGATCGATGATGAATCATTGGAAAAATATCGGAATTACGCAGGAGAATACAGGCAGACACTTCACCGGAATATACAGTGGGAAGAAGGCGTATTCGGACATAACCGGAAGGGCAAATGTGCATTTTTGCGGGATGATGGACTGTGCGACATGTATAAGCATATGGGAAAAGACAGCCTATGCACGACCTGTCGGGAATATCCAAGACATACGGAAGAATTTGAAAATATAAGAGAGATTTCATTATCGCTTTCCTGCCCGGAGGTGGCAAGGATATTGATGCAGAAGACAGAACCGGTAACATTTGTCTGTGAAGAAGACGATGAGGAAGAAGTATTTGAGGATTATGATTATTTCCTGTTTTCCAATCTTGAGGATATCCGGGAGGAGATTTTGAAGATTACCCAGAACCGGGAAGAAAGTCTGAAAGCAAGGATCAGAAAGGTATTGCAGATCGGTGCTTCCGCACAGAGACATTATGAAGAAGGGGATCTGATCGACTGGGATGAATGTGAGGATACAGATAAAGTCTGCGTGAAAGATGAATATGAACTGTTCCGGAAGCATATGAGATTCCTGTCAGAGGAGCTGGAGCTGTTATATCAGGACTGGGATGATGTGCTGGTGGAATCCGAAGTGCTTTTGTTTGATCAGGGGGAATCCGGTTTCACAGAGAATAAGAAACGATTTCTGTCATGGTGGGGAAACAGCAGCTTGCCTTCACTTGAGATCGTGCTGGAGCAGATCGTTGTTTATTTTATCTCGATCTATTTGTTAGGTGCGGTCTATGATGGGAATATTCTTGGTAAAATAGATTCCGCGGTGGGACATGTGACAGTAATCTTCCTGCTGCTTCTCGCCAGATGGATAAAGTGCAGTGAGAAGTTAGAGATGGCTGATCTGATCGAACTGGTGTACCGGTATTCCAGAGAGATCGAACATTCGGATGAGAATCTCGACCGGGTGGAAGAACTGGACTGGTTTATAAGAATATAATTTGAATTTCAGTGAACTCTATAGCATACTATAGGATAAGGTCGCTCGCAGAACGATGAACAGTGATAAAAGGAAAATGGAGTAGCAGTATGAATATATGTATATTTGGTGCATCCAGCAATGACATTGATCAGGCATACATGGATGCGGTTTTTAATCTTGGAAAGAAGCTGGCAGAGAGAGGACACACATTAGTATTTGGTGCGGGTGCAAGAGGACTTATGGGGGCTGCCGCCAGAGGAGCAAGTGCCGGAAACGGTGAGATCGTTGGCGTTGCACCGACATTTTTTAATGTGGATGGTATCATCTATGACAAATGTACAGAGCTGATCCGGACAGAGACGATGCGTGAGCGGAAACAGATCATGGAGGATCGGAGTGATGCGTTTATCATGGTGCCGGGTGGAATCGGAACATTTGAGGAATTTTTTGAGGTGCTGACTTTAAAGCAGCTTGGACGACATGGCAAGGCGATCATTGTCTATAACCAGGATGGATTCTTTAATTCCCTGTTTCAGATGATGGATGAATGTGTCGAGAAGGGTTTTATGAATCATGTAACAAACGAGATCTATCAGGTGATGACAGATACAGATGAGATCCTTTCTTATCTGGATGGCTATACACCGGAGGTTGGCAAGGTGTTTAAATTTTAAACGATATAGGTGCAGGAGGAAAAATGGGAGATACGAATGAATATACAGTTCACGATCTGGTACGGGATGAGTTGTATAAAAATATGGATGTTGAATATGGAAAATTTACAGCGAGTCTGTCACCGGGAGCAGGAAATATCATCGGCGTTCGGATTCCGGTACTGCGCAAAATGGCGAAAGAGATCGCGTCTGTAAACTGGAAGGAGTATCTGGATGGCGCAAGGGATGATACCTTTGAAGAAGTCATGCTACAGGGCATCGTGCTTGGCTATGCCAGAGGAAAGATCAACGACATTCTCACATACATGGGACGGTTCATACCAAAGATCGATGACTGGTCGATCTGCGATACCTGCTGTAATACCTTTAAGATCGCAAACCAGTATCAGCAGGAAGTGTGGGATTTCCTGATGCCATATCTGGACGAGCAGGGAGTAATCGATGGCAAGCCTGCTAACGAGAGAAATCGTGAGTTTGAACTGCGGTTTGTAGCGGTTATGATGTTAAATTATTATCTGAATGATGCCTATATTGATAAGGTGTTATATGCATACGATCATATGAAGAATGATGGCTATTATCTGAAAATGGGTGTTGCATGGGGACTTGCAGAAGCCTATGTAAAATGTCCGGAGCCGACGAAGGCATTTTTAAAAAATAACCATCTGGATGATTTCACATTTAACAAAGCAATCCAGAAGATGCAGGAATCCTTCCGTATCACACCGGAGGAAAAAGCTGCACTCAAGGCAATGAAGCGATGATAATGATAATATAAGTAAATATGGCGAAATGAACGGAGGTGGCAGTATGAGAATGTATTTTAAACAGAGATTGTTTTCGTGGTTTGACAGTTATGATATTTATAATGAACAGGGAAATCCGATATATGTGGTAAAGGGACAGATATCCTGGGGACATTGTCTGAAGATTTTCGATCCATATGGGAATGAAGCCGGTACAGTAAAGGAGCAGATATTCACATTTCTTCCAAAATTTGAGATCTATCAGGGAAATCAATATCTGGGATGCATTAAGAAAGAGTTTTCCTTTCTTAAGCCCCGATATGATATTGATTATAATGGATGGCATATTGATGGAAGCTTTATGGAATGGGATTACAAGATCACAGATGCTGCAGGTGGTATGGTTGCATCCATATCAAAGGAACTGTTTCATATGACAGATCAATATGTGATCGATGTATATGATCCACAAAATCCACTTATTGCACTTATGTTTGTTCTGGCCATTGATGCAGAGAAATGTTCGAGGAATGATTAGGAATGGTCGGCAATCCTTCCGATGGTATCGGCAAGAATCTCGATCACCTGCTCGGTATCTTCTTCCTTATATTTTAAGAAGGTATGTACGCTTCCTTGAATCAGCAGAGAAATTGTGATATTTTTCTCCAGATTGTCTTTGAATTCCGGATGCGTGATAAAGATCAGTTCCTTAATGCGGGCTTCCAGTTTGTTGGTGAGCACGCCGCAGCTTCTGTCATCATCCGGGAAAAGAATGTTGAACAGATGTCCCTGTGTGATAAATGCGGTACAGAGCAGTCTGGCTGCGGCAGCCGGATCTGTGATGATAAGATCCGGATTTGGAATGTCTGCAACCAGTGACGTGATCGCGTCATTTTCCAGATATTCCGACAGATCGTAGATATCTTTAAAATGAAGATAAAATGTCTGTTTGCTGATATTTGCTTTCTGGGTCAGCTCCCGGATCGTAATCTTTTCGAGCGGTTTTGCCGCACGTAATTCTATAAAAGCACTGAAAATGCTGTTCTTGGTTTTCTGTATTCTTAAATCCATTGCAATCTCCTGATTTACTATTTGTTGACTATGGTCAATAAATTGACGTTATTCAATTATTGGCTATGGTGTCAGTTTTTGTAATCTCATATAATAAACATGTCTATTTTAATCTATAAATTTACTATAGTCAATAAAGAATCATCTGTACAAATACAAAGGAGAATGACATGGATATTTACGAATTTTATTCCGGAAGAAGCTTTGATGCATATAGAGAACTGGGGGCGCATGTGAAGAAAGAGGTCACAGGAAAGAAGACGGTTGTCAGTGGTGTGGAATTTGTCACATATGCACCGAATGCTCTGGGGGTAAATGTGATCGGTGAATTCAACGACTGGAACGAGACGGTCATGGAACGCTGTTATGACGGCAGCTTTTTCAAGGTATTTGTGCCGGAAGCAAGACCGGGCATGATGTACAAATATAAGATCTATCACAGAGACGGCAGCAGCATGGAGCATTGTGATCCGTATGGCTTCGGCATGGAGCTGCGTCCGGCATTTGCATCCATTATCCGGGATATGGATACATATCGTTTCCATGATGCCAAATGGATGAAGAACCGTAGTGTATGTCAGGGCAGTCCACTTAACATCTATGAAGTTCATCTGGGTTCCTGGCGCACAAAACCGGTCTTTGATGAACAGGGAAATCCGCTGACACCGGAGGAGATCGCAGAGAGCAACCGGGTAGCGGAGAGCTGGTATACCTATAAGGAGATCGCTCCGATGCTTGCGGAATATGTGAAAGAGCAGGGATATAATTATGTAGAGTTCATGCCGCTCTCCGAGCATCCGTCCGATCAGTCCTGGGGCTATCAGAATACCGGATTTTTCAGTCCGACATCCAGATATGGAACAGCAGATGACCTGAAGGAAATGATTGATATTCTGCATCAGCATAATATTGGCACAATTCTTGATTTTGTTCCGGTTCATTTCGCACTTGATGGCTATGGACTTGCCAGATATGATGGCACGGCATTGTATGAATATCCAAGCAATGATGTGGGATACAGTGAGTGGGGAAGCATGAACTTCATTCATTCCAAAGGAGAAGTGCGGAGCTTCTTACAGTCTGCGGCGAATTACTGGCTGTCAGAGTATCATTTTGACGGACTTCGTATGGATGCGATCAGCCGTATCATCTACTGGATGGGCGATGAGAGCCGTGGTGTAAATGACCGGGCGGTTGATTTTATCCGGAATATGAATCAGGGGTTAAAGGATCGTCATCCTTCGATCATCCTGTGTGCCGAAGACTCGACAGACTTTAAGGGTACAACGAAGGAAACAAAATATGGTGGACTGGGCTTTGATTACAAATGGGATATGGGCTGGATGAATGATACACTGAATTTCTTCCGTACACTTCCATTTGTCCGCGGCGAGCATTATCATGACCTGACATTCTCGATGATGTATAACTATAATGAACGGTATCTGCTTCCTTTGTCACACGATGAGGTTGTACATGGAAAGGCAACGATCATTCAGAAGATGGCGGGTATGTATGAAGAAAAGTTCCCGCAGGCAAAGGCATTATATGCTTATATGTATGCGCATCCGGGCAAGAAGCTGAACTTTATGGGAAATGAGATCGGACAGTTCCGCGAGTGGGATGAGAAGCGCGAGCAGGACTGGGATCTTTTGAAATATCCGAACCATGATTCTTTCCACCAGTATATGAAAGCACTGAATAAGATTTATATGAAAGAGCCGGCATTATCTGCATGGGATGATGATCCGAATGGATTTGCATGGATCCTTTGCGGTAAGGAAAATGATGTTGTCTATATCTTTCAGCGTGAAGTAAATGAAGATAAGGTGATCGTTGTATTAAACCTGTCGGGACTTGTATATAAAAATTATCACTTTAATTATGAAAATGGTGATACAATGAAGGTACTGATCAACAGCGACTGGAATAAATTTGGCGGAAGCACAAAAGATACAGAGAAAACGATTAAGGGTGTAAATGGAGATTTTGGATTTGACCTTCCGGCATTTTCCGGAATTTACCTGAAACCGGTCGATTAGAACATGAGAAGGTGAATATGATGACGACAATAGAGAAGCTGGCAGAGCTGCGTGAGAAAATGAAGGGAACAGGTGTAGATGCTTATGTGATTACTACGGATGACTTTCATGCATCCGAATATGTTGGAGCATATTTCAGGGAAAGAGAATATATGTCCGGGTTTACAGGATCTGCCGGAACACTGGTTGTGCTCCCTGATACGGCGGCATTGTTTACAGATGGGCGGTATTTCATTCAGGCGGAAGCACAGCTTGCAGGCAGTACGATCGAACTGATGAAGAGTGGACAGCCGGGCGTTCCAACGATCGAAGAATATTTGTATGACCATCTGGAACCGGAAAAGGTTGTAGGCTTTGATGGAAGAACCGTCAGCTTGGATTTTGCTGATAGGATGCTTGGCAAACTGGGCGATAAAAAGGTCACTTTAAATGGTGAACTGGATCTGGTCGATGAACTCTGGGCGGACAGACCGGAGCTGTCACATGAGCCGGTATTTGAATTACCATTTTCATACACAGGCGAAACCCGTGCGGATAAGCTTGTGCGTGTCAGAGCGTCAATAAGATCTGCAGGTGCGGATGCCCGGGTGATCTCTGCGCTGGACGAGATCGCATGGCTTCTGAATCTGCGAGGAAATGATATAGACTGTAATCCGGTATTCCTGTCATATATGCTGATCGCAGATGAAGACTGTCGTTTATATATCAATGATGCGATCTTAAACGATGAAATCACCAGAGAACTTGCCGTTGATGGGATTACACTTCATCCGTATAATGAGATCTATACGGATCTCAGGAGGTTGCCGGAGGTCATTCAAACACATAAAAAGACAGAGCAGGTAACGATATTGCTGGATGGTTGTCAGGCCAATTACAGATTGAGAAGCTGTATACCGGAGACTGTATCCGTAGTCGATGAACCGTCTGCTATTCAGTTGATGAAGGCACAGAAGAATTCTGTAGAGTGCGAAAATGAACGGAATGCGCATATCAAGGATGGAGTTGCTGTAACGAAATTTATCTACTGGCTTAAGCATCATATCGGAACAGAAACGATCACAGAGCTTTCGGCAGCAGAGAAGCTGGAGTCTTTTCGAAAAGAGCAAAAGGGGTATATCGAGCCGAGCTTTGATACGATATCTGCATATGGTCCACATGGCGCGATCGTACATTATGAACCGACAGAGGAGACAAATGTCGAACTAAAACCGGAGAGCTTCTTATTAGTGGACAGTGGCGGTCATTACATGGAGGGAACAACTGACATCACCAGAACAATCACACTGGGGGCTTTGACAGAGGAAGAAAAATGGGCGTATACACTGGTGTTGATCGGACATCTGAATCTGGCAGCAGCAAGATTTAAACATGGAACGCGTGGTGAGAATCTCGATTATCTGGCGCGTGAACCACTGTGGCGGTATGGCCTGGATTTCAATCACGGCACCGGTCATGGAGTCGGATATCTGTTAAATGTACACGAAGGACCAAACAGGATCCACTTCCGAATCATGGAAGAACGCAGACCGACAGCAGTATTCGAAGACGGAATGATCACGTCAGATGAACCGGGTATATATATAGAAGGAAGGTTTGGCATCCGTCATGAGAATCTGGTTCTTTGTAAGAAAGCAGGAAAACCGGCAGGCAAGCTTCCGGAGGTATTCTTGAAAGAAACGGAAGCAAATGGAACATTTCTGGAATTTGAAACTCTGACCTGGGTTCCGTTTGACACAGAAGCTTTGATACCGGAACTGATGACAGATCGTGAGCTCCAACGATTGAATGAATATCACAAGAATGTGTATGAGAAGATCGCTCCATATCTGACGGAGGAAGAACGCATATGGCTGGAGCAGGCAACGAGTCCAGTATCGAAAAAATATCATAATAAAATTTGATGAATTTCAAGGGGAGAAACATATGATCTATAAGTGTGAGGCATGTGGGGGTGTGCTGGTATATGATCCGGATCTCGGGAAAATGAAATGTACACAATGTGGTCAGACAAGCGAACGCAGATTCCATATGAAGTTAAAGGAAGTAGATCCGGATACAGAGGAAAAAGAAGACGGAAAACGATCATTTGATAATCTGTGGTTTGGCCTTGATAAAGATCAGAAGTGGCATGGAGAGAAGGAAATCCAGATCAATCCTGACTGGGATGCGGATCTGTTGGCATTTGAGATGCGGAATAACAGACCGGAAGATATATCGGCTGCATCAAAACAGACGGAAGCAGAAGATATATCAGAAAAATCAGAACAGCAGGCACAAGACACTGCTTATACAGGTGACCGGAGAGAGATGCAGGGAGAACGACTGATGTCGGTTCAGATATTCCGCTGTACTTCCTGCGGAGCACAGATTATGATCCATGGAAATGAGCGGGCAACTTTTTGTTCGTTTTGTGGACAGCCGACGGTTATATTTGACCGTGAATCGAAGGAAGTATGGCCGGATTATATCATTCCATTTTCCATAACGGAACAGCAGGCAGTGGATGCGATCAAAGAGAAATTCGGTACAGGCAGATATGTGCCAAGAGAGATCAAGCATCCGAAGATTGACAAGATCCGTGGAATCTATATTCCATATTGGCTGTATACAGTATATATGCGGAAAAAAGCAAATCTGCATCTGGTGACGAGTAATGAAGCTGAGAAGAAAGAACCGGAAAATATCTTTAATGCCGGAATGAACAGAAACCAATCCTTTTATACGATGCTGCAGTCATCGAAGAAGATGGGATTGTATCCGGGATCATTTCAGAATCAGAAATATGATGCGGAAACGAGAAGTGTCTCTGTAGGTATAAATGAGAAGACAGATATGTTTGCAGATGCATATGGAAATTTTGAACAGGTTACCTTTGATGCATCCAGAAAATTAGATGATCGGCTATCCAGTCGTCTGGAACCATATCATATGGAAGCATTAAAGCCATTTGATCCATCGTATCTGTCCGGATTCTATGCAGATCGGTATGATGTGCCGTCCAGAGAGGCTGCGCCGGACATCCATCAGAGGATAAGTGATGCTATGGATAAAGCAATGATAGAAGATACAGGAACGACTTACATAGAGAAGAGCATTGAACAGTACAGTGTGGATAAGATTGAGTATGCGCTCCTGCCCGCATGGTTCATGACCTTCTGGTATAGGCATGAGCTTTATACGATACTGGTCAATGGACAGACCGGAAAGGTTGTTGGCAATATTCCGGTGAATAAAAGGAGTTTTATTTCGGATGCGGTGATGACCGGAGTTGTATGCTGCACGATCGGAGCGGTTGTATTTTATGAAATCAATCAGGGAATTGCAAAAGGGTATGGCTTTTTCCATGAATATGGAGGGTCGATCATTGTATTCCTTTTTATGCTGGCGGCGGGACTTTTTACCAGAAATCTCAGTAAATACAACAGGTATAAGCACGACAAAGAACGACTTGCATCTTCAACAACGACTGATTATGTAAAAGAAAGGCAGGATAAGACATGGATTCGATAAATATTTTACTTACAGGATTTAAATTGTTGCCGATCATACAGGGCATTGTCTGTGGCGGACTGTTTGCGGCAGGTCTGTTGCTGTCGTGGATGCTTCGTTCCAATCTCCATGGCGAGATGGAAACAGAGAAGGAATTTGCCAGACAGCACAAAATCTCCTACTACCAGATCGACCAGGGCCACAAGATTTTATTCTTCTGATTAATAAAAGGGAAAATCCTGCATATTTGTGGGGGAACATCTTGAATATCAGCTATAATGCCGCAGTGGCTTTTTTGTTTGAAAGATACGCTTTTTTCTTATTCGATACATATGCCTGATCCGCTCATGCTTCTGTGCAAACTCGCTCTTCGAGCTCAGACATGCACCCGCATTCGCTGGCAGTATGTATCTCATAGGAAACGAAGCGAATCTTTGAAGCCTAGCCTGTCCCGCCTGCATACATACAAACTGTTTTCCTCAGATGTATTGCAGAATGGCAGGCGGTATATTATAATGAAGCGAGAATGTAGATAACAGGAGGAACCCGAAATGGACATTGTATGTTTGGATTTGGAAGGTGTATTAGTACCGGAGATTTGGATCGCATTTGCAGAGGCAAGCGGCATCCCGGAGTTAAAGAGAACAACAAGAGATGAGCCGGATTATGACAAATTAATGAACTGGCGTCTTGGCATATTAAAAGAACATGGACTTGGCTTAAAAGAGATTCAGGAAACAATCGCAAAGATCGATCCGATTCCCGGTGCAAAGGAATTCTTAGATGAGCTTCGTTCTATGACACAGGTTATCATTATCAGTGATACATTTACACAGTTTGCAAGCCCGCTTATGAAGAAGCTCGGCTGGCCGACAATCTTCTGCAACTCATTGGAGGTAGCAGAAAGTGGAGAGATCACAGGCTTTAAGATGCGTTGTGAGAAATCCAAATACACAACCGTAAAGGCACTTCAGTCTATCGGTTATGATACGATCGCAAGTGGTGATAGCCACAACGATCTTGGAATGATCCGCGCAAGCAAGGCCGGATTCCTCTTTAAGAGTACCGATCAGATCAAAGCAGACAATCCTGATCTTCCGGCTTATGAGACATATGATGAACTGCTTGCAGCCATCAAGAAAGTGCTGGCTTAAGATCAATCCTTTCATATAAAAATGTATGCAGTATGTGAGACAGGCATACTGAGATCGTGAAAATTAAGTACATATAACAGAGAACCTGCATATACTGTAGCAAACAGAGTATGCAGGTTTTTTATGGCTATAAAAATAATGATTGATGCCGGACATGGCGGATTTGACAATGGGGCATCTTATAATGGAAGAACGGAGAAGAATGACAACCTGAATTTGGCTTTGGCACTCGGTGATGCGTTGTCAGAGCTTGGTTATGACGTGGAATTTACGAGAACGACAGATGTCTATGATTCACCGACAAGAAAAGCACAGATCGGAAATGAGAGTGGTGCGGATTATTTTATCTCCCTGCACAGGAATGCTGCACCGTATCCGAACAAATATAACGGAGTGGAAACCTTGGTTTATAATACATCAGGGATTGCATATGAAATGGCAGAAAATGTGGATGCAGAGCTTGCAAAGATCGGATTTGAGAATCTGGGAGTTGAGGAACGGAAGAATCTGGCTGTTCTGCGCCGGACAACGATGCCGGCAATTCTGATCGAGACTGGATTTATTGACAGTGATAAGGATAATTATCTGTTTGATTACCGGTTTGAAGATATCGTGAATGCGATCGCACTCGGAATTGATGAAACACTTCGTGGATAGATGTGTGAAAAACGCACAAAAGAATTTACAGTTAACGAGAAAAATTGTATAATTATAAAGACTGTTTTAGAAAACGACAATCCGATTGGAGAAGGTTATCTGATTGGAAAATACGATAGAAAAGTGGGGTAGAAAACAATGAAAAATACGTTCAGTAATTCAGGCATGTTGAACTGGCTTGGCTTCTTTGCAAATAAGATGGATGTCAGCCCGGAGAAGATAAAGATGCTTAATATCTGCGGCAGACAGAAAAATGTCGTGCCAACGATTGATACACATAAGCGGGTTCTGATCTATACTGATGCCAGTCATGAAGATCTCTTCTATACATTATGGGAAGCGGGATTTGGCGAATATGATATCTGGATCGGCGAAGGAACAGAGCCGGGAAGTGAACTTACAAATGCAAAGCTCAAGAATGTTATTAATAAGAAGATATCCGAACCGACGGTTATATTTATCGTAAACGAGAAGACCAGAGAATCCGTACGGTACGGTATGAAGAATGATCTGTTTACAAAGGGATCGGTTCATTATGTATGCAATGAGATCCGCGCGGTTATCATGAGTATTCTCGGTGTAGATACTCATGACACGATTCTTGCTCTGATGGCAGAGAGTATCGTTATCGAAGCTGCGATCACAGCGAGCGAAGGTCAGATCATTGCAGTAGAGCCGGACAGCGGTTCCAGAAGATCTATGGAGGAAAATGTTGAGAAGTTTGGAGTTCATAACGTGCAGATCATTCCGGATATGAGCGAAGAATCCTTAAGTAAGATTCCGGTACCAAGACTTGCATTTATCGTTGCGAATCATTATCTGGAATCTGATATTGAACGTCTGCTTGCGATCAATCCGCAGATGCAGTTTGTTATCTACACATTAGATCTTGGTATCCTTGCAGAGACCAAGCTGATTTTTGACAAATTCGGTATTCAGAATATGGAAGCGTTACAGATCAACGTATCCAAAACAAATAAAGAAAATGTATTTGTTGCTCAGCCGGCACCATGGATCATTACAGGTGGGGCTGAATAGAACATAGATATTCAGAAATAAAGCCCCATTCTCCGGTAAGAGTTTTCTTCTGTTTTATGGACAACGTAAAAAACAGAAGAAAGCCTGAAAAGGATGGGGCTATTTTACTTTACAGAGTAGAATTAGTTATGATTTTTTTATAAAAAGTTTAGAAATATATTTTTTATTAATAAATTAATAAAAGGTGAAAAATAAAAAATGGTGTGCTATAATACGTTGTTGTTTAAAGGACAACTGGAAGCACATGGAAGAATGCAGGAGGAAATTCAAATGAAAGCCATTTTTTTCGACATTGACGGTGTGTTAAATTCAAACAAATTCATCTGTAACAATCCGGGTGAAACCGTTGACAGAAAAAATGTAAAAAACCTTGCAGATGTTGTAAAGGCAACAGATGCGAAGCTGGTAGCGATCTTTAACTGGCGGAAAGAGGTTATGAAAGATCCGGTATGTGACGAGAGAGCACAGGAGCTGATCCTGAAGCTTAAGGAGGAAGGTCTCGTTATATCCGATGTAACTCCGCCGCAGGAACATATATCCGGCAAGTATGAGGATTATGGACGGTGCTTTGAGGTTAAGGACTATGTAGACCAACACGATGTGGACAGGTTGGTGATCTTAGATGACATGGATTCAGACTGGGACAGAGTTGGACTTGCTGATTACTGGATCAATACGGAGAATACAGTAAAAGGATTTTCCGAGAGTGATGCAAGAGAAGTAATAAATATCCTTAACAGTTAGTATGCCCTTTGAAAAAATTACATGAGAGGAAGTGAAGACCTACGGGTGACCTTGCAGAAAAGTTAACAGAGGAGCTGAATTGCGAGACTCTCTTTACCATTCCAATTTTTGGTGGAATCCCGATCTCGGAATCAATCGTGGTAACATGGATCATTATGGCGGTACTTGTTCTGTTGTCCGTTATACTTGTCCGGAATCTGAAAGTTGAAAATCCGGGAAAGAAACAGCTTGCTCTGGAGTCGATCATTACGACATTTAATAATCTGTTTAGTGACGTTTTGGGAGAAAAAGGTAAGGCATATATACCGTATCTGATCACTGTCATTTTGTATATCGGAATGGCAAATATCGCAGGTATATTTGGATTTAAACCACCAACCAAGGATCTGAACGTAACAGCAGCACTGGCGATCATGAGTATAGTCATGGTTCAGGTTGTCTGTATTAGAAGCAGGGGACCGAAAGGATGGCTTAAGAGCTTTGCAGAGCCGGTAGCAATAGTAGCACCTATAAATGTAATGGAGCTTGTAATAAAACCATTGTCGTTATGTATGCGATTGTTCGGCAATGTTTTAGGTGCATTTGTTGTAATGAAATTAATTGAGGCGGTAGCGCCTGCCATTGTGCCTATTCCGTTAAGCCTTTATTTTGATATCTTTGATGGCTTACTTCAGGCATTTGTATTCACATTCTTAACTGCACTCTACATGCAGGAAGGATTGGGAGAAGACTAAGATTAACATAAGGAAAATGAAAAGGAGATAATAATTATGAACACAGTAATCGCAATTGGAGCTGCTATAGCAGTATTAACAGGTATTGGTGCAGGTATCGGACTTGGAATCGCAACATCAAAGGCAGTAGAAGCAGTAGCAAGACAGCCGGAAGCAGACAGTAAGATCACAAAGCTTCTGATCATCGGTGGAGCACTTGCAGAGGCAACAGCCGTTTACGGTCTGGTAATTGGTCTTTTGATCATTCTTCTTCTGAAATAATATTTATAAGAATATGATGATTGCGGCACTATATCATAATAGATATGAAGGAATCGTAATTGTCGGATAACGAAAACAGACAGAAAGGCAGGAGGTCATTAAATGATAAATTTAAGTGTCTCGTCCATAGCCATAACCATAATTAATATTATAGTTTTGTTTCTTCTGTTAAAGAAATTCCTGATCGGTCCGATCAATAAGATCATGGCAGAACGTGAAGAGATGATCAAATCCTCGATCGCGAATGCCAATCAGACGAAGGATGATGCCATGAAACTGAAGCAGCAATATGAAGATACTCTCGCAGGTGTTCAGGATGAATGTGATACCATGCGGGATAAATCCAGACAGGCTGCACAGAATGAATATAACAGGATTGTGGCAGATGCAGGCGAGAAATCAAACCGTATGATCAAGGATGCGGAAAAAACTATAGAAGTACAGCGTGAAAAGGCTTTGAGCGATATGGAATCTCAGGTTGCAGAGCTTGCAATGTCGGCAGCGGCTAAGATTCTGGGTGAAGACTCAAATGACGCGAAAAATCAGTCACTATATGATGAGTTTATAGAAAAAGCAGGTGAGGCCCATGACACAGAAAGCAATTAATTATGCTGAAGTTTTGTGCGAGCTGAATATTGATGCGGCTGAGCTTTCAGATATGGAAGCAGTTGTCAGGGAGAATCCTGAATTACAGGAGGCACTTACGTGTCCGGTTGTCAGCAGAGAAAAAAAGTCAGAAGTTATCGATAAGATATTCGACGGTTCAAAGACTACGGTAAAATTCTTAAAGGTACTTTGCAACAATTCTGATTTTGATCAGTTCTTTGAGATATGCAGGGAATACAGAGTTCTTATAAAGAAGAAGGCAGATGTCCTTCTTGCAACCCTTTATTATGTGACACCTCCAACGGAGACACAGAAGAAGGGGATTGAAGATTTTCTGAAAAAGGAATATAAGACCTCAGATGTGGAACTGACATTGGAGAAGAAAGACAGTCTGATCGGCGGCTTTATTATTAAGGTCGGAAATAAGGAATATGACTGGAGTCTGGCAGGCAGATGTAAGCGGCTTACACAAAGATTGGTTACGAGGTGATAAGATTTGAGTTCAATAAGTTCAGGAGATATTATCTCCATACTGAAAAGTGAGATAGAGAATTTTGACTTCGACACCCGGGACAAAGAAGTAGGAACTGTCATCTGGGTAGGAGATGGAATAGTAACGATATATGGTATTGATAATGCCATGTATGGTGAGATTGTAGTATTTGAAAATGGTATCAAGGGTATGGTACAGGATATCAGAAGAACCGAGATCGGATGTATCCTGTTCGGAAAAGATACCGGAATAAAAGAAGGTACAAAGGTTACCAGAACAGGTAAGAGAGCCGGCGTACCGGTAGGTGAAGAATTCCTTGGAAGAATCATCAATGCATTGGGTGCACCAATTGATGGTAAGGGAGCGATCAAAGAGGCAGATTATATGCCGGTTGAGCAGGAAGCACCAAGTATCGCAGACAGACAGTCGGTCAATGAACCACTTCAGACCGGTATTCTGTCGATCGATTCCATGTTCCCAATCGGTAAAGGACAGCGTGAGCTGATCATCGGTGATCGTCAGACCGGTAAGACTTCGATCGCACTTGATACGATCATCAACCAGCGTGGAAAGGATGTTGTCTGCATCTATGTAGCGATCGGTCAGAAAGCATCCACCGTTGCAAAGATTGTTTCCACACTTGAGAAGAATGATGCAATGGACTATACGATCATTGTAGCATCAACAGCCAGTGATCCTGCACCGCTTCAGTATATAGCACCATATGCAGGAACATCGATGGCAGAATATTTTATGCATAAGGGAAAAGACGTGCTCATCGTATACGATGATCTGTCAAAGCATGCAGTAGCATACAGAACACTGTCCTTGTTACTTGGACGTTCCCCTGGACGTGAGGCATATCCCGGTGATGTATTCTATCTGCATTCCAGACTGCTTGAGCGTTCCAGTAAGTTAAAGGATTCATTAGGCGGTGGTTCGATCACAGCCCTTCCTATTATAGAGACACAGGCAGGTGATGTATCTGCATACATCCCAACAAATGTTATCTCCATCACGGATGGTCAGATCTTCCTTGAGAGTGATCTGTTCTTCTCAGGTATGCGTCCTGCGGTAAATGTAGGATTGTCCGTATCCCGTGTCGGTGGTGCAGCGCAGACCAAGGCTATGAAGAAAGCAACCGGTACCGTCCGTATCGATCTTGCACAGTTCCGTGAGATGGAAGTATTCACCCAGTTCAGTTCCGATCTGGATGAGAATACAAAGGAGCAGCTTACTTATGGTAAGGGACTGATGGAGCTGTTAAAGCAGCCGTTATGTCATCCGCTTAGTATGGCAGAGCAGGTTATTACACTGGTTGCAGCAACAAATAAGCTGTTCTTAAATGTAGATATCAAGAAAGTAAAGCAGACACAGATGGATATGCTTGCATATTTCAAGGATGCAGAACCGGATGTTATCAAAGAGATTGAAGAAGGAAAGGTTCTGACAGATGATCTGAAAGAGCATATTCTTGAAGCAGGAAAAGAGTTTATGAAGAGGGTGGAGTAATTGGCAAGTACCAAAGAAATCCAAAACAGAATAAAAAGCATTAAGGATACAATGAAGATCACAAATGCCATGTACATGATCTCTTCTTCCAAACTGAAAAAAGCGAAGAAGGATCTGGAGAATACGGAACCGTATTTCTATACTTTACAGGTTTCTCTGGCACGACTGTTACGACATCTTCCTGATATGGATCATCTTTATTTCGAAAATGAAGACGATGAAAAGAAGGAAAATCCGAAAAGAGGTTATATTGTAGTTACAGCCGATAAGGGCATGGCAGGTGCATATAACCATAATATCATTAAGATCGCAGAAGAAGAACTGGCAAATCACCCGGACAGCGAATTATACGTTGTCGGACAGGTGGGAAGACATTATTTTGCAAGGAAGAATGTGCCGGTTGATATCCATTTCCAGTATACAGCCCAGAACCCAAGTCTTCACAGAGCGAGGGTTATTGCGGATAAGATGCTGGAGAATTACGAAAGCGGTAAGATCGATGAAGTCTATATCATCTATACGAAGATGATAAACAGTGTAACGGCAGAGCCGGAGATGATCCAGCTTCTTCCGTTCAGAAAGATGGATTTCAAAATCTCGCAGGCGGATGTCTATCATGAGGAGATCATCATTGAACCTTCTCCGAGAGCGGTCATGGATCGAATTGTTCCGAATTATATTACAGGTTTCATATATGGAGCACTGGTTGAATCCTTCTGTAGTGAACAGAATTCCCGAATGATGGCAATGGATTCTGCAACCAGAAGTGCGAAAGATATGTTAGCTGATCTCAGTATTAAATACAACAGAGCCAGACAGGCTGCGATCACGCAGGAGATCACCGAGGTAGTTGGTGGTGCGAAGGCTCTGCAGAATAAGAAATAGGAGGTCTGATGTTTTGAAAAACGGTAAAATAGTACAGGTCATGGGACCTGTTGTAGACGTAGAATTTCCGGATAATGATTTACCAAACATCAAGGATGCTCTGGAAGTTGATAATCATGGAAAGAAATGCATAATGGAAGCTGCACAGCACATCGGAAATAATACCGTCAGATGCATCATGCTGGCAGCAAGCGAGGGCTTATCCAGAGATATGGAGGTTGTTCCGACAGGATCAGGAATCAAGGTTCCGGTTGGTACAGATACCCTTGGCAGATTATTTAATGTAACCGGTGACACTCTGGACGGTGGACCGAATCTGGCAGATACAGAGCACTGGGTCATCCACAGAGATCCTCCATCATTTGAGGATCAGAGCCCTGTTGTTGAGATTCTCGAAACAGGTATCAAGGTTATCGATCTTCTTGCCCCATATGCCAAAGGTGGTAAGATCGGTCTGTTCGGTGGTGCCGGTGTAGGTAAGACCGTTCTGATCCAGGAGCTGATCCAGAATGTAGCAACAGAGCATGGCGGATATTCTATCTTCACCGGTGTCGGTGAGCGTTCCAGAGAGGGTAATGACCTCTGGACAGAGATGAAAGAGTCAGGGGTATTGTCCAAGACAGCCTTAGTGTTTGGACAGATGAACGAGCCACCTGGAGCAAGAATGCGTGTTGCGGAAACAGGACTTACGATGGCAGAATATTTCCGTGACGTAAATCATCAGGATGTGTTATTATTTATAGATAATATCTTTCGTTTTGTACAGGCAGGATCAGAGGTTTCTTCCCTGCTTGGACGTATGCCATCCGCAGTTGGTTATCAGCCAACTCTGGCAAATGAGCTTGGTGAGTTGCAGGAGCGAATCGCTTCTACAAAGTCAGGATCCGTTACATCCGTACAGGCAGTTTATGTGCCTGCCGATGACTTAACAGACCCGGCTCCGGCAACTACATTTGCGCATCTGGATGCGACAACCGTTCTTTCCAGAAAGATCGTAGAACAGGGTATCTATCCTGCTGTTGATCCTCTGGAATCCAATTCCCGTATTCTGGAGGTGGACGTTGTCGGTGAAGAACATTATAATGTAGCCAGAGGCGTACAGGAGATTCTTCAGAAATACAGAGAATTACAGGATATCATCGCAATTCTTGGTATGGAAGAATTATCAGAGGAAGATAAGATTACGGTTACAAGAGCACGTAAGGTGCAGAAGTTCTTATCACAGCCATTCCATGTAGCAGAGAACTTTACAGGTGTTCCGGGAAAATATGTACCTCTTAAAGAAACAGTAAAGGGCTTTAAGGCTATCTTAGACGGTGAGATGGATGAATATCCTGAGTGGGCATTCTTTAACGTAGGCGGAATCGAAGAAGTCAAAGAAAAAGCCGCAAAGGGACAGTAGGATAAAGGAGGCAGACAGACATGAATACATTTTACCTGAGAGTCATATCAAGTAATAAAGTATTTTTTGATGATAAGGTTACGAAGTTTGTATTGCCTTTGGAAGATGGTGAGATGGCAGTCCTTCCTCACCATGAGAATATGATCATTGCAACCAGTATCGGGGAGATCCGAATTGATACACCGGATGGAAAGAAGATCCTTGGTGTTGTCGGGGAAGGATTTGCCCAGATCGTAAATAACCGTGTAACGATGCTGGTGGATTCTGCAGAGCATCCGGAGGATATCGACAGAGTCCGTGCTGAACAGGCACTTGAACGTGCGAAAGAGCGTTTGAGACAGAAGGAAAGTCTGAAAGAGTACAAACAGACAGAAGCATCTCTTTCCAGAGCGTTAATGCGATTAAAGGTAACGGGTAGAGATTTATAAATGGCCGGATCCGGTGCGAATCGCACCGGATCAAAAAAACAGTTGTTGGATATTGCAGTACTTTTGGACAGAGAGTTGTAAATTCAGGGGATTTAGGTAGATGGTTAGATTTTTTATAGTGATCATTTCCTGTTTTTTTCTGATTTTGTATTATGTTCCGAAGATGTCATATTATGCCAGACATGGTGAGAAATATGATGAGGAGACATGCTACAGAATGGCACAGGTTATGATCGAGCATGTAAAGAAAAGAGGGCGTATCGAGACGGTTGCATCCGGCATGGAGAATCTGCCGACGGAAGGCGGATATATCATGTTTGCAAATCATCAGGGCAAGTACGATGCACTTGGTGTTATAAGCGTACATGAAAAGCCATGCACATATGTAATGGATGCGAAGCGATCGCATTTGTTTATCGTCACGCAGTTGTGTGAGCTGTTAAAGGCAAAGCGTCTGGATAAAACCGATCTCAGGCAGCAGGTTCAGGTAATTAATGACGTTGCGACAGAGATCAAAGCGGGAAGACGATATATTCTTTTCCCGGAAGGCGGATACGACCATAACCATAATTCTCTGAGAGGCTTCCTGCCGGGAAGCTTCAAGATCGCACAGAAGGCAAAATGCCCGATTGTGCCGGTCGTATTATATGATTCATTTAAACCATTCGAAGGAAAATCTTTCCGAAAGGTTATTACACAGCTTCATTTTCTGCCACCGATCCCATATGAGACATTTGCAGATATGAAGACCTATGAGATAAGAGATATGGTAGTTTCACTGATCCAGAACCAGCTCGACAAGATGGAGAGCCTGAATGACTGGTAGGAGATTGCCGAAGAAAAGAGAGATAGCAGTTATGTTATCTCTTTTTTTTCGTGGAAATCCAGATAGAGCAGAAATGTTGTATCTGAATTTTGGGGTTTGAACATATACAAGTGTGGCATTTCTTTAGCAAAAATTTTAGAAATATATTGTCTGTTGAGATTTTAGATGGTAGAATAAATTTTGTCGATAATGAATATATTGTGTTATCGATGGGCTATCTGGCAGATGAGGCTGTCAGATGAAATTTAGTCTGAATTATAAAGGAGAGTAACATGGACGAGAATATGAATGGAAATCAGCAAAATGGCACAAATGCCGGACAGCCGGATGGAGCAGCTCAGAATATGAATCCAAATCAGCAGGCATACGGCGGACAGCAGTATTATGATCCGAACCAGCAGGCATATGGCGGACAGCAGTATTATGATCCGAACCAGCAGGCATACGGCGGACAGCAGTATTATGATCCGAACCAGCAGGCATACGGCGGACAGCAGTATT